>Ga0302277_1000002_pt1 | contig 678523 bp, 539 predicted proteins | sample III_Bog_N3_1_FD_198759 | JGI IMG/M metagenome (GOLD analysis project Ga0302277, IMG submission 198759) | Peat permafrost microbial communities from Stordalen Mire near Abisko, Sweden - III_Bog_N3_1 | ecosystem: Environmental > Terrestrial > Soil > Wetlands > Peat | place: Sweden: Abisko... | reverse complement strand
CGGCAGCCTCAGGAGGTGTACTTCTGGGCAATTCGGCAAGTGGGGTGAACTATGCGGTCAGTCCGGCATCTACTACTACTTATTATGCGGAGGCACTGACAGGAGCCGGTTGTGCATCGGCCAGCCGTGTAGCAGTGACTGTGACTGTCAATACACTTCCGGCAGCACCTACTGCAGTGACTGCTACACCCGCTACAATATGCGCCGGAGCAACTTCTCAACTTAAAGCGACATCAGCCGGCAATACCATTAACTGGTGGACTGCAGCATCAGGAGGATCCCTTCTGGGTAACTCAGCCAGTGCTGCCAACTATGCAGTCGCCCCTGCATCTACCACTACTTATTACGCAGAAGCACTTACCGCAGCCGGTTGTGCATCGGCCAGTCGTATATCTGTCGCAGTGACAGTCAATCCACTTCCTTCGGCTGCTATCTCACCCGCAGGTCCGAGCACTTTCTGCGGATCAGGTACTCTGACCGCATCAGGCGGAGGCAATTATCTCTGGAATGCAACGGGCGGTTCAGCGATTATAGCGGGTATCACAGCTTCTGCCAGTGGCACGTATGTGGTCACAGTGACTACTCCCGCTACTGGCTGCTCAGCCAGCGCCAGCAATGTGGTTACTATAAATCCTATACCTGCAGCACCAACAGCAGTGTCAGCTACACCGGCTTCGATATGTGCAGGAGGAACTTCACAACTTAATGCTACTTCGGCCGGCAACACTATTAACTGGTGGACGGCAGCCTCAGGAGGTGTACTTCTGGGCAATTCGGCAAGTGGGGTGAACTATGCGGTCAGTCCGGCATCTACTACTACTTATTATGCGGAGGCACTGACAGGAGCCGGTTGTGCATCGGCTAGCCGTGTGGCTGTGACTGTGACTGTCAATCCACTTCCTTCAGCACCGACTGCAGTGACTGCAACTCCGGCTGCTATATGTGCAGGTCAGACATCTCAACTGAATGCTACTTCAGCCGGTAACACCATTAACTGGTGGACTGCTGCGACTGGAGGATCACTTCTGGGCAACTCAGCTAGCGGTGTGAACTATGCGGTCAGTCCGGCATCTACTACTACTTATTATGCAGAGGCACTTACGGCGGCTGGCTGTGCTTCGGCAAGCCGTGTATCAGTGACCGTCACTATCAATCCACTTCCTACTGCTGTCACAGTGAGTGGAGGTGGCACATTTTGCGGTAGTGCTACACTGACAGCTACCGGTGGAACCGGTGGTACCATATACTGGGAGAATACAACCAGCGGTGGAACATCTACTGCGACGTCATCTGCCAGCCAGACAGTATCTGCATCAGGTACATATTATTTCAGGGCGAACAATGCCTGCGGATGGGGTACTCAAGGTAGTGCCGCAGTCACTATAAACGCATTACCATCAGTAAATGCTATTACCGGCCCTACATCTGTATGTGTTGGTAGTACAATCACATTGTCAGATGCTACAGCACTCGGCACATGGAGTTCATCAAATTCAAGCGCGACTGTTCTATTAGGAGTAGTGACAGGTGTGTCAGCAGGTACTGATACGATATCATATACTGTAACAAATATAGTGACAGGCTGTACAAACACAGCCATCGCAATAATCACAGTCAATCCTCTTCCGACAGCAGTTATCACACCTGCAGGCCCGAGTTCATTCTGTGTATCTGGCACTCTGACAGCGTCAGGTGGAGGTACATACCAATGGAATGCTACCGGTGGATCTGCCACTACAGCAGCTATCACAGCATCAGCTAACGGCACATATGCGGTCACTGTGAGCAGTGCCGCAGGTTGTACTGCTTCGGCGAGCAATACTGTGACAGTACATCCTCTTCCGGCAGCAGCTATCACACCTGCTGGCCCCAGCACATTCTGCGGGTCAGGTACTCTGACAGCATCAGGAGGCGGCACCTACCAGTGGAACGCAACCGGAGGTTCAGCTACTATAGCAGCTATCACAGCCTCGGCAAGTGGGACCTATATTGTCACAGTGACGAGTGGATTTGGTTGTACAGCTTCGGCAAGTAATGTAGTCACTGTTAATCCTCTTCCCGCTGCAGCTATCACACCTGCTGGCCCCAGCACATTCTGCGGGTCAGGTACTCTGACAGCATCAGGCGGGGGTACTTATCAGTGGAATGCAACCGGAGGCTCTGCTACGACAGCAGCTATTACCGCTTCAGCCAGCGGGACTTATACTGTGACAGTGACTACTCCTGCTACTGGCTGCTCAGCCAGCGCGAGCAATGTAGTCATGATCAATCCTGTACCAGCTGCACCTACAGCAGTGACAGCCGTACCTGCTACGATATGTGCGGGAGCAACATCTCAACTTAATGGCACTTCAGCCGGAAACACTATCAGGTGGTGGACAGCGGCATCAGGAGGTGCACTTCTGGGTACTTCAGCCAGTGGTGTGAACTATGCGGTCACTCCGGCTTCTACCACTACTTATTATGCAGAAGCATATACAGCAGCAGGGTGCGCATCGGCCAGCCGTGTGGCTGTGACTGTGACTGTCAATCCACTACCAGGATCTCCTACAGCTGTAACTGCAACTCCGGCTTCAATATGTGTCGGAGCAACTTCGCAACTTAATGCTACCTCAGCCGGCAACACCATAAACTGGTGGACTGCAGCTACAGGAGGTGCACTTCTGGGTAATTCAGCCAGTGTTGCCAATTTTGCGGTCACACCTGCATCTACCACTACTTATTATGCAGAGGCACTCACAGCTGCAGGTTGTGTATCTGCCAGCCGTGTATCTGTGACCGTGACAGTCAATGCACTTCCTACACCTAGTGTCAATAATGCTACCAGCTGCAACGGAGCTACCGTGACCCTCACAGCTACAGGCGGTACCAGCTACCACTGGAGTACTGGAGCTATCACTGCCAGTATCACTACTGCTACTGCAGGCACATATACGGTCACAGCTACCAACGCAGCTGGATGTACAGCTACTGCCAGCGGTACTGTCACATCATCTACTCCGGTCATCACAGTTAATAACCCTGCTACATGCGCCGGTGGTACTGATACGCTTATCGCTACCGGTGGTGGTGCAGGTGCTACCTATGTGTGGAGTACAGGTTCTACCAGCGATACCATCACTACCACTATTGCAGGAGTTTATAATGTCACGGTTACAAATTCATTGGGATGTTCAGCCACTGCTAGTGGTATCGCTACTGTCAATGCACTGCCTATACCTGTAGTAGCAAATGATACAATCTGTTCAGGTGCGATAGCTACCCTGACTGTGAGCGGCGGTGTAATATACAAATGGAGCACAGGAGCGACCACGACGAGTATTACCACAGCTACAGCTGGTACTTATACCGTTACAGCGACTAGTATTGGAGGCTGTACGGCATCAACTACCGGCTTAGTGGTCATCGTCTCCGATCCTACAGTGACTGCGACGAATGGGGTCATTTGTTCCGGCACAGCAACTACTGTGACTGCATCAGGGGCCAGCAGCTATGTATGGAGCACAGGTGCGACTACTACGAGTATTTCTGTCAGTTCTGCAGGCACATATACAGTGACAGGTACCAGTTCATTGGGATGTACAGCATCAGCCAATTCCACTGTTACGAGTTCTACTAATCCGACTCCAACAGTTACTAATACAACTATTTGTGCGGGCAATAATGGTACCATTACTGTCACCGCGGCAGGATCTACATTCGTATGGAGCACAGGTGCTATTACTGCATCCATCACCGTTTCTCCTGCATCTACCACTACATATACAGTCACCGCTACTAATGCATCGGGATGTTCCGCGACTGCCAGCGGTACAGTGACGGTCAATGCGATCCCCACCCCTACAGTCAATAACGGAGTTCTTTGCTCCGGTGCTTCGACTATCCTCACTGCTACAGGGGGTACCAGCTATCACTGGAGTACACTGGCTACTACTGCCAGCATCACAGTTTCCTCAATAGGTACCTATACCGTGACAGCTACTAATGCCGCGACTTGCACTGCTTCGGTCACAAGTACTGTGACTGCTGCTGTCGCACCTGTGGCCACTGTCAATAGCGTATCAGTATGCAGCGGTACCAGTTCGACACTTACTGCGACAATCACTGCCGGAGGCCCTTGCACTTATTTGTGGAGCACAGGTGCCACTACTGCCGGTATCAGTGTAGCTCCTCCTTCAGGCACTACTACTTATCGGGTTACAGTGACAAACGCTTCCGGATGTACAGCAAGTGCTTCAGGCACTTATACTGCATATCCTGTACCCACAGTCACTCCTTCATCCAATAGCCCAATATTAATCAATGGAACTATCAATCTATCTCTCATTGCATCTGGTGGTGCCGGCGGAAATACCTACTCATGGAGCGGTCCTTCTTCATTTACTTCTACATTGACAAGTCCGTCTATCACTAGTGCTCAACCTTCAAATGCCGGCATATATACAGTGACAGTATCAGATCTCAATTCCTGCTCATCCAGCGGTAGTACCGTAGTCGTGTTAAACTTTACCTCGCCGGGCGGTATTCCAAGCAATGATGCTCTTTGGCTCGCCGCTAACTACTCAGCTGTTACCACAGGTAGCAATGTGACTGCATGGGATGACCTCAGCGGCCTTAGCAATAATGCAAGTACAGTGAATGGTACATCACCTACACTGGTCAATAATTCTATAAACTCATATCCGGTTGTAAACTTCGCTGGCTCAGGTGGCTTGCAGGGAGCCTTTGGCACTGCTGTCACATCCACTGCTGTTTCCGCATTTGTAGTGACTCAGGTTTCTACTACATCGGGTAGTGCTTCGGGGATATTCTCTATCGTAGCATCAGGTGGTACAGATAGTAGCACTGCTAATACAAACAGCGCTGTTCTTTTCGAACGTGGTAATGGAGAAATATTTACAGAAAGAAATAAAAATATTCAGGGTAATTATACCAATGCAAATGCGATTGGACAATATCATCTGGAGACATCCATATTCGCCAACTCAGGCGTTGTCGACAACTATTTTTATAGCGAGGGAACTGCTGCAAACAGTGTTGCGTATGCGGCTACGGCTTTCAACGATGGAGTATATACCATCGGTTCACGATATATAGGCGGTGTAGGTACTAAAAATTATCTGACAGGTCAGATAGCAGAAGTGATATTATACAATAAGCAATTGACCGCAGCTCAGAAAAACCAGGTAGAGAGCTATCTGGCACTAAAATATGGCTTTACACTCAACCAGTCCACTGCTACAAACTATGTGGCTACGAGCGGAGCTATATTCTGGAATGCAGCCAGTAATACAACAACCTATAATCACAATATTTTTGGTGTAGGCTGGGATAATATCGATAGCCTCAAGCAGACCCAGTCGGTGAGTATCAATACCAGTCAACTTTCGATCAATAGCGCTACAGGCCTGACCTATTACTCATTCCTGATGGCCAGTGACAATGGTGTCCCGGATACATTGGATGCTAAATCTGGATTGCCAAACAGTATCAATGCTGCTCTTACTACTGTATGGAGAGCATCACAGACCGGCAGCAGGATCACTGCAAACTATGTATTGAATACATCTACTGTCAATTTTAATTATTATGCACCTATATCTGCATCTATGACCCCATATATGCTGATAGATTCTAATCACGATGGTATCTATGAGACTTATATCGCGGCCAGTTCTACAGTAGGTTCTAATATTACCTTCAGCGCTAATCTAAATGATGGCGCACTCTTTACATTCGGATTCAAAGCATCTATCGACTATGGTGACGCATGGGGTGTACCTACCCTGACTGCTAATAACGGCGCAGGGCATATGATCGTGCCAGGTGTATACTTAGGTTCGCTCATTGATGCAGAACTGGATGGACAACCTTCTGTCAATGCACTCGGTGATGACACAATAGGCCTTGCTGATGAAGATGGCGTGAATTTCAATATCGGTGTGCCTACCACAGACAATATCGTAACAATGGGTACTAATACCATTGTAGTCACAGCTAGTGTTGCAGGTTATCTAAACGCATGGGCTGACCTCAATCAGAATAATTCATATGAAATGGATGATGAATACCTGATCATAAATAAACATCTCGTAGCTGGTGCCAATACAATAACATTCACTGTATCTGATTCCATACTATATGGTCCTACATCTATGAGGTTCAGGTTTGATACTATTTTGGGAGATGTAACCGCACCTACAGGACTGGCTAAAAACGGAGAAGTAGAAGACTACAAGATATATGTCACTGCACCGCTGGTGACTGCTTGCAACAATGGCTTCCAAAATCCAAGCTTTGAACAAGGCCCGGATATAGGTGCAGGCACATACATTATTACTTCAGAATCCAATATGCCATATTGGAGAACTACGGCTACCGACGGAATGATAGAGCAATGGGGCAATGGTTTTAATGGTGGCGGTGTGAATGTACCTGCATACAACGGTACTTATTTTATGGAGCTAGAAGCCAATCTATATGGTGCTCTTTATCAGGATGTATATACGTCACCAGGCACTAAACTTTCATGGAGCTTTGCTCACAGAGGTCGTTTTGGGGCCGATACCTGCCTGCTCAAGATCGGTACACCGGAGAATCCGATCACTCAAGGACAGTTTATCGATGGAGAATTCGCATGGGGTGTACATACAGGTTTTTATACTGTGCCTGCAGGCCAATATATTACCCGCGTTGCATTCGATGCAGTAGGTTCATTTGGTGGCAATCAATCTGAAGGTAACTTCCTCGATGATGTTTCTGTACAAAGCAGTTTCGATTTCGGTGATGCGCCTGATACTTACAGTACATTATTTGCCAGCGGAGGGCCATATCATAATATCATTGACAGCTTGTATCTGGGATTGGGAGTCACCTGCGATGCGGATGGTAAGCCTTCTGTAGCCGCCAATCTGGACAGTTTGGATGACGGTGTTACTTTCCCTACGCCATGTGCGAGCTGTAGTACATATACCGTAAATCTGACAGCGATGAATGCTACAGGTAGTCCCGCTACTATAGCAGGATGGATAGATTTCAACAAAAATGGAGTATTTGATGCAGCAGAGAGGGCATCTGTCACTATACCATCCAGCACATCAGAACAATCTTTTACGATGACATTCAATGTCACTACTTTCTCTGCAATATCTTCCGGTACTTACGCCAGGTTTAGGATAGCCAATGACAGTACACAAATCGCTTTGCCAACCGGATTTGCGGCTACTGGTGAGGTAGAAGACTATGCAGTACCATGTATAGCACTGCCCCTGCCTGTGCCGTCAGTCAGTCCTAGCCCTTCATGTGCGCGTGGCCCTGTCACCCTCATAGCTACTGATTCGGCGACCTTTACTATATGGAGTGGGCCTAATGGATTCGTAAGCTATTCGAAGGATACAACCATGCTTACATTACCTGCATCTGACTCCGGGTCCTATAGAGTATATGCAATATATGCAAACGGATGCGAGAGGGACTCAGCCGTCAACTTAAAGATCCAAAACTGTTATGTCAATATCACAGGCAATATATTTGACGATGCAAATGGCAATGGCAAAATAGATGGTACTGATGCGACTACAGATCTAAGCAAGACTATCTACGCAGTACTGTCGGACAATACTAACACAGTACTACAGACCAACCTGATCACGGCTACAGGAGCTTTCAGCTTTACTAATGCTCCCGCATATACCAGTGGTATGACGATACTAACCAGAACTTCAAACCCAGCTGTAGGTGGCAGCTCCGGTGGATCATTATGGCCTAACAATTGGGTTGGTACTAAAGAGCAGTATGGCACCAATAACCTTGCAGGATCCGGGGTCGATGCTACGCCAAACCTGCTGATAGTCCAGACCGGAATCAGTAATGTGACGGGAGCATTGTTAGGTTTCGATCAGCTGCCTACGACTACTGTACAGACATATATCATACCATATCCTGGCTTGAACTCTCAAAAGAGTTTGATACCTGCCCATTCGCTTGGTATACTCGCAGGCTCAGATCCGGAAGATGGCACATTTACTTCAGGCAGTACCTTTACGATCACCAGCCTGGCAGGCATGAATGGCAATACACTATACTATGATGCTAATGGCGACGGAATACTCCAGTCATATGAGCAAATCATGGGATATACCACGATCACAAACTTTGACCCGACCAAATTGTTTGTGAAATTCACTGGAGCTGGTTCTACACAGGCGGTCTTTAACTACGGCAGTACAGATGCCGCGGGCAAGGTCGATCCTGCACCTGCTACATATACTATAAAATGGCTTGGTGCGCTGCCAGTGACTATGCTCTACTTTAATGCCGAGAAACTCGGTGAAACACAATCCCTTCTCAACTGGGCAACCGCTTCAGAAATAAACAATGACCACTTTGATGTGGAGCGTTCATCTGATGCAGAAACATGGGCGAAGATTGGACAGGTCAAAGGTGCAGGCACTACAGAGGTACAGACTGACTATTCATTCACCGATCAGGAGCCACTGTCGGGTATAAATTACTACCGCCTCAAACAGGTGGATGTAGATGGCAACTTTGAGTATACTAATATCACAGATGTTACATTCGATGGTAGTACAGGCGGATCAGATAAGAGTGCATCGACACTGTCGGTGTATCCGAACCCGCTCAATCAATCCAGCCAGCTCAATATAGCGCTGACAAGCACCACCGACAATATCAATGAGGTGAGTATAGTAAACGAGGTCGGACAAGTGGTATACAGCACGCTTCTTCCTCAGATACAGAACTATCAGGTCGTAGGGCTGAACCTGCCGTCAGGTGTCTATATAGTCACAGTACATACCCAATCAAACACTCAGCTCACGAGCAGATTGGTCATAGCACGTTAAACTTTCTCTCTATGCATAAATTGTCAGCATCAGGCGTGGGGCCTGGTGCTGTTTTTTTTATAGTAAATCAGGAAAATATTTTGCAAAGACAGCATCAGCTGACGGAAAAGGTCAGTCATTTGAATAACGCTGATGGCTATCTGTATCGATCTGGAGAAGCTTTAGACTTTCATTAAACTTTCTGATCGATCAGTAATCAGGTTGTTGTATTGTCATTGTTGATGAGCTTTTATTCCAGTCTATTAGCTCATCCATCATGGCTAAACAAGAGTCTATAGTCTGATAGGTTTGATGGTCCGAGATACCTCCGAAGGAATCGAAACAATGATTAGAACGGGTAGCCCCGGAAATAAAAAAACCTGCTCAAACGAGCAGGCCTTTTGGTATTGAAATATGATATGAAAAGAAATTATTCTTTAATGATCCTTACTGCAATCGGTTTAGTGGTTGGTGTATTAGCTTGATTTTCGTTGTAGCGGTCGATCTTTTCGAATCTGGATGGATTGCTGTCATCCCCATCTTTTCCGGCCAATCTGAGATGGTCAGCTACATGCCCTGAAACATCAAAAATGACTGGTAATGCAAAGAATCCGATAGCTATGATCAATATGGAGTATAAATATTTCATGATTTGGGGGTTTATTATAGTGTTACGGTATACTCCTGGATTATGTTTCAATATTTAACACTATAAGACCCAAATACATGATATGTAGTGAGTTAGAACTTGCTCATAAAAGAGTAAAATGTAGGGGAAATGAAGATCAGCTGACCTTTTCGCTCAGCTCCAGCCATCTGAGTTCTTTCTGTTCAAGAAGTTCGGTAACCTCTGCGATCCTTTTAAGTAGTTTTTCGAGTTCATCGTATGGGAGTGCACCGGAGGCTATCTTTTCGTTGAGCTGGTCGCGCTCCTGAATAAGTACCGGCATGTCTTTTTCCAGCGCCTCAAACTCAAATTTATCTTTAAAGGAAAGCTTTTTTGGGGTATTGTTATTGTTGGACGATTCCGGTTTCGGTTCCTCTTTTTTCTCAGTAGGTGCTGCATTCAGGAAGGACGACTTGGCATCATCACTGAATACCCCTGTCTTTTTCTCCTGATCTTTGTAGAAACGGTATAAGGTATAGTTGCCCGGAAAGTCGCGGATATTTCCCTCGCCTTCAAAAACGAACAAGTGGTCTACCAGTTTGTCCATGAAATACCTGTCGTGAGATACTATAATGACACAGCCCTGGTATGACTGAAGGAAATCTTCAAGTACCTGCAGTGTGATAAGATCAAGGTCATTAGTAGGCTCATCAAGTATCAGGAAGTTCGGATTTTCGAAAAGTATCGCCAGCAGCTGTAGCCTCTTTTTCTCACCACCGCTGAGCTTGGAGATATGAGTGAACTGCTGCTCCGGTGTAAACTGAAACAGCTCCAGAAACTTGGTAGCAGAGACCTTATCTCCGTTTGCTAATGGGAAATGCTCTGCAATATCTTTGACATACTCTATCACTCGTTTGTCATCTTTCCATTGCAAACCTTTCTGATCGAAGTAGCCGAAGACTATGGTTTCACCTGTATTTATTTTACCTGAGTCAGCTTTTTCCTGTCCTAGAATGATATTGAGAAAAGTGGTTTTGCCGACACCATTCTCGCCGATGATACCGATACGGTCGCCACGTTTGAATGTATAGTCGAATCCGTTGAGGATCTTCTTTTCACCATATGCTTTGTATACCCTTTTTAGTTCGAGTATTTTACCACCCAGACGGGACATTTTCACATTGAGCAGTAGGTCCTGGTCTTTGATCTTGCCCGCAGCACGGTCCTGCAGGTCATAGAAGGCATCGATACGGGACTTGGATTTAGTGGTCCTGGCCTTTGGTTGTTTGCGCATCCATTCGAGTTCTTTGCGCATCAGGTTACGCGCCTTGTCCACGCTCGCACCTTCGGCTGATTCGCGCTCCGCTTTGCGCTCCAGAAAGTACTCATAGTCGCCGGTGTAGGTATAGAGCTCATTAGGTGTGAGCTCCATGATCTCGTTGCACACCGAGTCGAGGAAATACCTGTCGTGGCTCACGAGTATGAGTGTGACCTTCGCATCCGATAGGAAATTCTCCAGCCACTCTATCATATCAAAGTCGAGGTGATTGGTAGGCTCATCGAGTATGAGGAGTTTACGTGAGGAGTCAAACTCCACATCTATCAATGTCTTGGCGAGAGCGAGGCGTTTCTTCTGGCCGCCCGATAGTGAGCCTGCCTTCTGTGACAGTGTGCCTATCTTGAGACGGGTGAGTATCTGGTGTACCTTGTTCTCAAAGTCCCAAGCGCTGAGTTCATCCATCCTGCCCATGACATGTGCGAGACGGTCGCCGTCAGGCTCTTCTTCTGTCATCAGTGCCTCATATTCCTTCACCACATCTATCACAGGGTGCTTATGCTCGAATACATTTTCCACCACGGTCTTCTCCAGATCAAACACAGGTTCCTGATCGAGGAAACAGATCTTGACATCCTTGTGCACCCATATTTTGCCGCTCTCTGTATTGTCCCTGCCGGCTATGATATTGAGCATGGTGCTTTTGCCGGCGCCGTTCTTGGCTATGAGACCGACCTTGTCACCTTCTGATATGTTTAAGCTGATATTGTTGAATAATGGCTTTGCTCCAAAAGACTTGGAGATATTGTCTACTGATAAATAGTGCATGGGCGCGAAGGTAACCGTTTAATATGGGATAGCAAAAGTGCAATTGCTAAAGAGTGATAATATTTAGAGCAGCTACATCTTGACACCGGTGAAAGTATAAATGACTGTCGAATCCAACGGCTGATTCATAGCCGAGATAGGACTTACAATTAATGGCGAATAACTAAGGGAAATGATAGTTCCTTCTGCATTTATCTGGCATACGCCACAGTTAATATTGTTATCAAAATATTGCGAGGCATTTTCAATAAAACAATTACCCTGAGTGGATGAGCTCAAATATATTCCACCAAGCATTGAATCTAGTTGGGCGGCCGTGAGGTCAGCAGTGGTGAAAGCTGGTGTGAAAGCATAGTTCGGGACAAGTCTACCAAAATTAATGTTTGAAAAGACCAATGTATCTGGTTTGGGATTTCTACCGTTGGTATATAGTATACCTGCGAAACTGCCTACAAATTTTTGACTCATAGGGATGTCACAATTTGCACCTTCATACCATTGTTTACACTGGCACTGACCATTGTTGCATATATAATTTGCACCGCAGCCACCATCGCATTTTTTCTTACATGAGCATATTAATAGCAGAGTAGCAATAAATAGCAAAGTGTAATTCTTCATAGTTATGGATAAGTTTAAAGTGTATAAACGGTCCGATGTAATAAATATTACATAAGTTCTAGTTCCTATCGGTCGATTTGGCAGGATTAAGTTTAATTCAGCCACTACATTTTTTTCATTTATACATAGAAATAATCCTATTTTCCCATTATTGAGTGATTTTTTAGTATTTTCCTATAGTTTTAATATTTAGCATTATACAAATAAAATAAAGTAATATTGCTATTTGTTAAATGTATAACTAATTTTCGAATATGACCCCCGCTTAATGCCATTTTGGCATTAAATCAATACTCTGTCAGCTTGCAGCCTTTGTTTATTTAGAATTCTCTTTTGCGCTCTCCGCGTCCTTAGCGGTGAAAAATAAACGTAAAGAACGCGGAGAGCGCGAAGAAGATAAAAATTAGCAGGTACAATTTGCTTCTCACAGAACGGCATTAGCCTATCAATGCAAAAATAGCAATATTAAATTAATATAGCAAAATATAGGCATTAAATCTACCTCAAGAAATGGGGCAAACCTTCTCACGTTGGGGCAAAAATCAATGATTTTAACAAGAATAATTCGGTCAGACAAAGTACAATTCATAGTTTTGAGAAAATTGAATTAACGAAATATGAAGAAAACATACCTGATCATTGCCTTGTACTTATTTTTTTGTTTGAATATTTCGGCGCAAAGCCATGAATGGCAGTGGGCCAAAACAGCCATAACACCTAGCAATACCAATACCGCATCCGGTGCAGAATTCGCAGCGGTAGATGGTCAGGGCAATATCTTAGTGACAGGTTATTTCTGGGCAGATAGCATCACATTCGGGGCTTTTACCTTATATAATCATACACCCGGTGGCAATCTTAATGATGTATTTATCGTGAAATATGATCCCTCTGGCAATGTGCTTTGGGCCACATGTTTCGGCGGCACATACTATGATTACCCCAATGCGATAGCCACTGATAAGAATGGAAATGCCTATGTAGTAGGAGGGTTTCAGTCTGACTCGATCACCGCAGGGCCGAGTACTATATACAACTATGGCCCTACAGACTCTACCGATGATATATTCGTACTCAAAATAAGTTCATCAGGCAATTTCCTCTGGGCAAAAAGCTTCGGAGGTGACTACTATGACCGGGGGCAGGGTGTGGCCACCGACCCTTCCGGCAATGTATTTATAGCTGCCTTTTTTGAATCAGATTCTATCTTGGTAGGACAAACCGAATATTATAATTCCACTGCTCCGATACAGGACCATAATGACATACTGATCAAATGTGATAGCCTGGGGGACGTACTATGGGCCCAAACCAGTTATGACGCTACCGGTGGTACACAGGCATATGGCTTGAGCGCCGATCAGTTTGGCAACGCTTTTATGGTAGGGCGTTTCAATGGCACATCTTTACAATTTGGGAGCCAGACCATAACGAATCAAAGAGATGGATGGAATGATATTTTCATAGTAAAATATGATTCGAGCGGCAATGCGCTCTGGGCAAATGATGCCGGCGGCAGCCTGGACGACTATGCCGGCAGTGTGACGGTAGATGCAGCAGGCAATAGTTATGTCACAGGGTTTTACAGTTCACCCACAGCAGTTTTCGGGTCGCAGCAGCTGACCAATGATACCACTGATGGGTCGGAAGACATTTTTGTCGCAAAATACGACCCTAACGGCAATCTGATATGGGCCAATGGTTATGGCGGTGATCAGAATGATGTGCCTGACGGTGTGGCCGTGGACTCCGTCGGTAATGTATACATCACCGGATATTACTATTCTCCTTTTATAAATTTTGGAGGTCAGGCGATAACGAATTTTGATAATACAGGAGCGACGGATGATATTTTTGTGGTAATGTTTGATCATAATGGTAACCCTGTGTCTGCTGTCGAAGCAGGTGGATTGTCCTATGACTATGCTAATGGCCTGTGTACAGATCCATCTCAAAATGTGTATGTAGTGGGCGCATTTCAATCTGATGACATCATCATCGGCGCTACTACACTGATCAATAACAGCACCACACATAATAATAGTACCTTCTTAGCTAAATATGCTTATCAGCCTAACGGTATCAGCAGGATAGTATCACAGTCAATCATCAAGTTCTATCCAAACCCTGCAAGTGACATGATAATCGCCGAATCAGCATCATTCCTATCTGCCGGCGTGACAGCTACTGTGTACGATGTGGCGGGCAATGTCATTCCGGTGGCGGAGTCTTTCTCTGCTGACAGGATCACATTTAATACCAGCGGACTGGCAGCCGGGATGTATATGGTGAAGTTCACTGCTGATGGTGAAGAGACCAATGCGAAATTCATAAAGGTTAGTAGTGGTCAATAATACTTGAAGTACCCTTTGTTGTCGCATTGAACAACAACGAGGCAGGGCACAAACATTTGTGCATAATAGAATTGGCAAGGACATCATAGGGTTGTAACTTTGACAGATGTACAACTTTGAAATGTTCAAGCCGAAACTACTGACTACTCTGAAAGGTTATACCAGGGAGCAGTTTTTCAAAGACCTGACGGCCGGAGTCATCGTTGGGATCGTGGCACTACCGCTGGCCATTGCCTTTGCCATCGCATCAGGTGTCTCACCGGAGAAGGGACTTTTCACAGCCATTGTTGCTGGCTTTATCATTTCAGCATTGGGCGGTAGCAGGGTACAGATAGGAGGGCCTACCGGGGCCTTTATCGTCATAGTATATGGTATTGTGCAGCAGTATGGTATCGAGGGCCTGACCATCGCTACTTTTATAGCAGGAGTGATGCTGATGCTGATGGGCTTTGCCAGATTGGGCTCTGTCATCAAGTTCATACCGCATCCATTGATAGTAGGGTTCACGAGCGGTATCGCGCTGATCATCTTTTCCTCTCAGATCAAAGACTTCATGGGCCTGCAGATGGGGGCTGTGCCTGCAGATTTCATAGATAAATGGGTCGCCTATGCAGGGCATATGAGCAGTGTGAATGTTTATGCTATAGTGATAGCAGTGGGTACTGTCGTCATCACCACGTTTTTCGGAAAGATAACCCATCGTGTACCAGGATCGCTGGTTGCTATCGTGCTTTGTACAGTGGCAGTCTCAGTCTTTCATCTACCTGTAGAGACCATCGCGAGCAAGTTCGGTGCTATACCATCTATGCTGCCCATGCCGCATATACCGATGCTCGACCTCGCTACTATCAGGCACCTGATCAAGCCGGCATTTACCATAGCTCTGCTCGGAGGGATAGAGTCGCTGCTTTCGGCTGTGGTGGCTGACGGTATGATAGGCGGCAATCACAAATCTAATGTGGAACTGGTCGCTCAGGGTGTCGCAAACATGGCATCGTCTATCTTTGGGGGTATACCTGCGACAGGTGCGATAGCCCGCACAGCGACTAATGTGAAGAATGGCGGCAGGACCCCGATAGCGGGAATGATACATGCGATCACTTTGCTGATCATTATGCTATTCGTAGGCAAGTATGCTGCGTTGATACCCATGGCATGTCTGGCGGGGATACTCGTGGTAGTGGCGTATAATATGAGCGAGTATGAGACTTTTCTCGGCCTGCTGCGCGGACCGAAAAGCGACATAGCGATACTCCTGATCACATTTGGCCTGACAGTCTTGGTCGATCTGACGGTGGCTATAGAAATAGGGATCGTGCTGTCCTCATTTCTCTTTATGCGAAACATGATGGAGCTGAGCCATGTGGATATTATGCCAAAAGAAATGAATGATAAAGAGATCGGGGAGAATTACGACCAGAGGGCCAGTGAAATGAAATCACTGCCGAAAGGTGTAGAGGTCTTTGAGATCGAAGGACCATTCTTTTTTGGTGCGGCGTATAAATTTAAAGATGCGTTGAAAGTGATCGAGACACCACCGAGAGTTCTCATCGTGCGGATGGGCCATGTACCATTTATAGATGCATCAGGTGTCCATGCCATTAAGGAAGTACACAAAGAATGTGGCGTTAGGAAAATAAGATTGGTATTGGTCGAAACTCAGGCAGCCGTTCTTGGGAATATGGATAAGATGGGCGTACTTGAGAAAATGGGGAAGGCGAACATCTTTGACTCGATGGCTGATGCCGTCAGAAGCATAAAAGAAAGCCCCTCCGAATAAACGAAAAGGCTTTCAGATACAAAAAAGCGATAAAAATTATTTACCTCACCCTGACCCTCTCCGAAGGAGAGGGAAAGAGATGTATTATTTTTTCAATGAGTCACGGATCTCCATGAGCAGTTTATCTGTAGAACTAGGTTCTACAGGGGCAGGCGCTGCTGCTTCCTGTTTTTTCAAAGCATTGATTCCTTTGACGACCAGAAAAATAGCAGTAGCTATAATAAGGAAATCAAGTATCGTACCAGCAAAGTCACCAATTTTTATCGTATGCCAGGTCAATGTGCGCCAGTCACCACCGCCTTTGGATAGTATTACGCTGACTGGCGGCATGACAATATCTGCCACCAATGCTGTTACTATTTTGCCGAATGCCGCACCTATTACTACACCTATTGCGAGGTCCATCACGTTGCCCTTGATGGCAAACTCTTTAAATTCCTGTACAAATCCCATATCAATTGTTTTTAATGGTTATATAAATTTGAGCTGGCAAAATACAAAAAGCCCCCAAACCATTCTTGAAAAATAGTTTGGGGGCTGATATAACAAACTGATTTACTGATTGCCCGATACTCAGATCGACTTGCATTTACTTCAGCATAGGCACTTCTATCAGTAGCAATTCCGCATCGGAGTCGGCCATGATAGAGAGTTTGTCAGTATCAGAGATGCCGAGTGCGTCACGTTTATTCAAAGATATGCCATTGATCGTGACATCACCCTCGATGACAAAAGCATAAACTCCGTTCCCGGATTTTTTGATCTGATAGTCGATCTGAAAACCTTTTTGCAAAGACCCCAGATGAAACCATGCATCCTGATTGATCCACATACCGCTATCGGTAGGGCCGGGAGATACTATCTCCTGCAGCTTGTTTATTCTATCGGCTTTATTCAGAGTGGTCTGGCCATAGCGAGGTTCAGCGTTTTGCTTATTTGGTATCACCCATATCTGGAGCAGCTTGAGGGCCTTGTCCTTGTTGGCGTTGTATTCACTGTGAGTGATACCTGTGCCCGCGCTCATGACCTGAATATCTCCGCTTTGGATCACTTCTTTGTGGCCCATGCTGTCCTGATGCTCGATAGCACCTTCGAGAGGTATAGTGATGATCTCCATATTGTCATGGGGATGCCGGCCGAAACCCATTCCCGGAGCTATAGTATCATCATTGAGCACCCTGAGTGCACCGAAATGCACCCGTGCTGGATCATAGTAATTGGCAAAACTGAAAGAATGTTTGGCGTTGAGCCAGCCGTGATTGGCCTGGCCGCGTGTACTAGCTTTATGCAATATTGTCTTTTCCATATCTTAATTTTTTAGGATACAAAGATACGATGAAATTAGATGTTACAACATTTAATTATGATATTTAACTACTTTTTAGATGTAGCAATACACAAATATAAGCACTCTGTGCTGAGTGCTTATACAATAGCAGCATTTAGCTTATATCTCCTGAAGGTGCTCCGTCTTGAAGCTATGCTCCAATACTATTTTAAGAGAAGTATCACTGGGTGCGATCATGGCTTTGTCCAGTTGGCCTGTGAGGCGGAGGATTTGGTGCCACTCTCTGGCCAGATCATTGTCCGCTTTGAGCTGCTCCTGTAGTGTGCGGGCATCTGTGGGGTTTAATTCTCCGTAAGCCATGAGTAATAATTGATCAAATGTAGATAGTTGTACCATGTGATTTTTATTTTTTGTCACTTATAAACGCGTAATAGGTTTTTTATTGTGTTTTTTGGCTTCTTTTAGTATAGAAACTGCCTCTTTGACTGAAATAGCTATTTCATAAGACAGTATATAATAAACGCCAGAGAGGCCTGAACTATTGCCCTGAATCAGATAAGGATTGGCTAAAAAAGGGCATTAAAAAGTCATTTTTTTTGATTCTCATTCCGATAATAATTACTTTTATAAACAATAAATCTGCCATGCGAAAACTGTATATTCTGCTTATTGTCTTTGGGCTGATAGCAATTACGTCTTGTCATAAAGCTGGCAGTCAGGGAAAGCTAACAATAAAACTCAATCCGACATTCGGATCCAGTGTTTTGGCTATCAATCAAAATTATCAGGGACCGGATGGCAAGAATTTTGTTTTTCAGGATTTTAGATTTTTTCTCTCTCATATCAAACTGGTTCGCACGGACAATAGTACTATAGAGATCGAATCTATCGGATTGTTCGGAGCCTCTGATTCTCTGCATACGAGCATCACAGTCTCGGCTCCTAATGGGAGCTACAAAGGAATTCAGTTCAATATTGGTTTGGACTCTATTCAGGATGCAATGCAGGAAAGTAGTGACCCCTCCAGTCCGCTATATAATACTGATGGTATGGATAATTGGGGACCCGGTCAAGGATATGTATTTGCATACGTAGATGGAAATGTCAGTCCAACTCCAAGTGGCGGTTTCGAATATCATGTAGGTACTGCACCTTATTATACATCCGCTCCTGTTTTATCCAAAAACTTTTCGATAGATGGGGGCAACCAGACACTGATACTAAATGCTACGGCACAGAATTTATTCTATGGCAGCTATTCAGTCAATCTTAATACTCAATATTATACCGAAACCGGAGGTAATAATGATTCTGTGGCATTTGCATTTATGGCTGACTTTTCACACATATTCTCCTTGCAATAAGACATAATGCCGTTGAGAGCAAACGTTAAAATACCAGTCACTATAAACTTACCTTCAAAATAGCTGTCAAATATTAAATCTGGTGGCATGGATATCAACGTAGATATTTGTGATTTTTTCCGAAGTCCATTACTGAATAATGACTAACTTTATACTAAATAAATCTGTCATGCGAAAGCTAAGTACACTATTTGTGGTCATAGGGCTCATCACGATGACATCATGTCATAAATCTGCTACCTCCGGGACGCTTGTCATAAAGCTAAATCCAGTGCTTGGGTCTAATACTATAGCTCTGCAACATGTATATCCATGCCTCGATGGCAATAATTATGACTTTCAGGACTTAAAATTTTTCCTGTCACACATTAAATTGATCTATACCAATGGAGATAGTGTGGAGGTGGAACCTATAGCTTATTTCTCGTTAGACGATCCTGCGAGAATGAGTATCAGTGTGTCAGCGCCGGCAGGAAGCTATAAGGGCATAAGATTCAATATCGGCCTTGACCCGACCCAGGACGCTATGCAGCAAAGCACAGACTCCACAAATCCCCTGTATGACAATAATGGTATGACCTGGGGAGATCCTTCCAAAGAATATGTATTTACCTATGTGGATGGATATGCGGACCACACCTCTAATCCCCAAACTTCTTTCGAATATCATGTCGGAACAGGGCCATACTATACTACCGCTCCGGTATTACCTAAGAATTTCTCTGTCAGTGGTGGCAGCCAGACATTGGTACTGAATGCGCAGATGCAGAATATATTCTATGGCAATAGTAGTTCTATCAATGTAGCTACTCAAAATTATACGGAAACTGAAAGTAGCAATGACACCTTGGCTTTCAAATTTATTGATGATTTCTCACAAATCTTCTCACTTCAATGAGGAAAAATATCAGAGTAATTATTGGTGCCCTGATGCTGATAGGTATAGTCTTTTTGCAAAATTGCAAACATGACCCTCCTATATCTCATAACAGCGCCAGTGATCCAGACAGCTTATATGTAGGAAGACCTTATATTCAACCGTTCTTACGTACCGGCATACGGTTATACCGACCTGTCATTTCCCCCGCCAATAATCCAATGACATACGAAGGTATACAATTGGGGAGGATGCTTTTTTATGACTCCACTTTATCACTGACCAAACGCGTATCATGCGGTGGCTGTCACAAGCAGCAGTATGCATTCGGCGATAACACAAAACTCAGCCAGAATGTATTGGGCTCTACGGTCAGAAATACACCGAGCCTTGTCGATATGGGGATGAACCCTATGTTTTTCTGGGATGGCAGACAGTCCTCTGTGGAAACTTGTGTCAATGATGCCTTGAACCATGAGATGCACCCCGATTTTGTAGCGGATATAAACTATCTGAGCAGTACACCGCAATATACCTATCTGTTCAAAAAGGCATTTGGCAGACCGGGCGATATCACAGAGGACAAAATGGTCAAAGCTATCGCACAGTTCCTTCGGACACTTGTTTCTTCAAACTCGCGCATAGATCAGTATTATCGGGGTGATATTGAGCTCACAGGGCCAGAGAGTGCAGGCCTTGATTCATTCTTTAGTACTACCGGAGGTGATTGTTACCACTGTCATCAGGATGGCCCGTTCCTGACATTTGCTATCCAGCAACCCTCGGCCATATTTGCTAATAATGCCATAGATACGGTACAATTTTTATGTCAGTTTGTGGACAAAGGCCGGGGTGCTATAGATGGAGACTCGATGGACTATGGCAAGTTTAAAATACCAACACTGCGCAATGTAGCAGTCACTGCACCATATATGCATGACGGCAGGTATGCTACACTGCAGCAGGTCATTGGCCACTATAGTGACAGTCTGAGGCATTCACCTAATGTGACCGTATCAGGCATGCAGCATTTAGCTGCAGGGGGATTACATCTGGATGCATCTGGCAAAGCAAACCTTTTAGCTTTTCTCAATGCATTGACCGATGATTCACTTTTGCATAATCCTGCATTCTCTAATCCTTTCCATTAGGATACGTAGCTAATATAGAGATATGTAGGGACTATCACCCTCCAAACCTCCCTAAAGGGAGGCTTAACAGCCTGTTTGTCTTGTATTAAAGTCCTCCCTTTACGAAGGCTTGCCTTTTTCCCAACTGATCGCAAAGGTGCCTAAGCCACTGAGAAAGAATAGGAAAGGCTAAACTTCAGAGACCCTATAGGGGGTCTCTTTTTTATATAACGGTTAAGGACGATCTATTTACTAGTAATATATTTGCTTTTCTAAGTTCTATGAAAGTAGGAAATAACTATGCCTAATTTAAAGTTGAGATAATGCTAATATCAAAGTATTCTAGCTTTTGTGAGATATGATGTTAAAGCTTCCTTTAATTTTATCTTATCTAGATTTTGTAGCCCTTCAATAAACATTTTTTGAAATCCTATCTGGTTAGGTTCATTTCTATAAATGCTGTTATCCTTAAATGTTGCTATTTCAATTTTGTCTGCACGTTCAATGTCCAGCTTAAAATAGGTCCGGTTCTTTGTTGTGAAAATTTCTAATCCTGACACATCAAGAATAGGTTTTTGCGAAAGTATGTCTAATATATTTTTGAAATGCTGCTCATAGGGATTCTTTTTTGCCTCTTCCAATTTTAGCAATTGGTAAACCCAAATCAGTGTTCTATTAACTCGTCTTATTTGACTTCTCTTATATGGGGGGCGACCTTCCATTTTTGCAAAAGCATATGTTGTATCTAGAGCGGTGTTTACGAGGCCTATTGCCAAATCTAGTACCCTCTCTAAGCCTTTCTTATTATCAAGATTCCTCAATCTATATATTAATAAATTTATAATTGCATAAACATCTGCCTGATAGTCGGCCTCCTCAATAACTCTGGAAAAGTCGCCAATGCCTTCAACGGTGTAACGGTCTAATTTATGATGTTCCTTATGGAAGGCCTCATGAATTATATATAGAGCAATACAATTTTCTAATTCAATTGGTCTGCCTTCAAATTGATCGATAAAATTATTTAGTATTAAAAAATCGATTTCCCACATATTATTAGTTGAATAATTAACACCACCCTTAACCCTTTCGACACTGTCGTTAATAAATACTTCAATATCTGGAGCCACCACATAATTTATGTCTGATATGATTGGGAGCTTCTGCCAAAGAAAAGAATTGAATCCTAAATATGCTTCTGGATTCAATGTGAAGTTGTGCTTCTTATCAAACAAGTCACCATACCAATTCGCTGGTCTGTGATTATGGATGTCTTTTATAGCGCTCAGATAAGGTGAAAAAAAAGCGTTTAGATTGAATATGGCTTTTTTGACCCTTGTTTTCCTTTCTTCACTTAAACCTAATATTAGGGGCTGATCATTAATCTCTTCAGTGAGACTTATCTGTCTGGAAACTTTCAAAATATCATCAACAAGCAAATCGATTTCTCCTTTCAATAAGCTGAATTGCTCTTGCTTTAAAGTAGGCGTAACACTACTTTCTTCTATGTCCTTTATTTTTTCCAGTTTTTTTCTTACCTCCTCCTGTAGGAACTTGAAGCTTTGGTTCTGTGTTGGGTTTGACATGGTTAAGAGAGTAATGTGAAGATTTTAGACCAAAATTATATAACGAATATATTGGAATTCCATCTATATCCGGAATTTCATTGAATCTGAATATGGGGAAAAAGGCTCTCACTGTAAAGTCAAGTCTTTTGGCAAAGTTGTAATAGTTTTTTAGGGTATTATCCGTAACGCAAAATTCATCAAAAATAATAATCTCCTTTGTTTTTCCTGTTCCAATTACGTCATATAGTGAGTTGCACCAAGACTCAGACTCAAAGTTTGTTAGAATCTCATTAGCATTATAATTCTTTGAGTTAGTAGTCTTGATGGCTTCTTTATCTATGAGGATAAGTTCAACATCCATAAAGGAACTTAAGCATGTACTTATGGCTTGGGTTCCTTCTTCATTAGGCCCAATAAAAGTTATGTTCGATAGTTGTTCCTCATTAAGATGTAGACTTTTCAGTAATAGCTCCTTTATCTTTAGAGCAATAAAGGCCCCATTCTCCCATAGCATTTTCGGAAAGTTTGGAACTGCTCTGAGGGGGGGGCGATAAGTAGGAGGGTTCTTTTCGGGTCTATACTTAGATTGGTTGCATAGCATCCAGAAATTCGGAGTAGTTAACTCAATTGAATCTAAATCATCCTTGTCATTATAAGGGATATTGTATTTGTTGCAATAATCACAATGTGCTTGGATAACATCCTTTTGACGTACTTCATGGTATGGCAGTATCTTTATACCTCTCAGCTCAAATTCACCCAGTGGTTTGTCTGTTTCTGTGTCGTTGATCGCTCTAATTACTGTGTGGTATTCTATGCTTAAGGCATTGTTTAATGATCTAACATCAGTAACTACTTTCTCCAGTCTATTACCATGATGTATTAAATCAAAAAGCAAAAGCACCTTTTTGTCGCCCGGTATTTTCGATATGTGAGATCGTAACTCCTCTTTGTAAACCGGTACGGGTTGTTCATGTATTTCTAGTTTCTCATCATACCTTATGATTTGTATTGCTGGCCCATCAGCTATCTCTGCAACAGCCATATAAACTGGTTGAAACAACCAAGGAGATTCTGCACAATCAACTATAAGGTAGTCGGGTCTCAGGGCTTTTAACTTTCCTAGCAGAATTTCCTTTAATTCCTTTTGACAGTATTTTCCATCGTAAAAATAAAAATGGCATCTATCAATTTGACCATTTATCTCTCTAGGGAAATGACCCACAAATCCCACTAATTTTTTCTTGAACTTTTCTAAAGCATCACCGAAAATTATTTTGTATTGTGACTTGAATACAGATTTTACTTTCTCCTTATATTCTGAAACTAATGTCTTCCCATATAAGGCTGTAACAGTAAGATTAGACAATTCTCCCTTGTGACTGAGCAATAATACATTTCCTTTTTCTACGAATTGAAAAAACTCAGAATTCTGAAAATCATCCTCAATGCTAAAAATACGATTAGCGATTATAATAAAAGCTACTTGTCCGTCATGTAATGCAGCATTACACATGAGGGAATTTATATATGTTAGTAGGGCTTTAACATTTCTTGAGTCTATTGGTTGTCCTTCATTATTAATATCAAGTAGAATTATATTATCAACATCAATAAGTTTTTCTCCATCATCTGTAACAAGCTTCTTAGTAATTAGTGCAAATTTGAAATCCTCTTGTAACTTAAGCGGAGCATCTTTGTTGTAAGTGTTTTTTTGTGGAGAATGGAAAAAGAAGTTGGGAATCTTACAAGATATGATAATACTTAAGACTTCAAAAAAACTATTAACGAACCTCAAATAGGCCTTACCAAATTTGGCATCAAATTGGGAATTGGAAAAATTGAAAATTATTGGGAATATAATTCTAGGTTTCAAATCAAATTTCTTTCGTGTATAGGAAGAACTATTGATAAAAGGTTCCCTTTAAAGGGTTTTCCTGAAATTATAGCCGGTCTTTCTTTAATATCCACATCATAAGTAAAAGGTTTATTAGAAGACGCTTTTTTCATAACTAATCGGTAATTTCCCGATCTAGCTATTACCTTTCCGTTAAAACTTTCTATGACCGCCATGAATAACTCATACAAACCATATCCTGAATTTTCTTTCTTTTCGTCAGCTTTTGAACTTATTCCTGGGAAGAAAGTAGCAAGAAAAATGAATGGTTCTCCGTAAACTGACTGGTATTTTTCAAAATAATTTTCTTGAAAATCTTCTTTTAGGAGATCTACATCAATAAAGACTTTTTTTGCTTCATTTGTATCTATAGGTTTGATGTTAAGATTAAATTTGGGGAATATTGTACCCGTCTTTAAATTAGCTTTTATGTTTTTCTTTAGGGTATTATGAGCATCGCTTAAGGTTTGAATCATGCTAATTCCATTATCCCAAAATACTATAGCAAATTCATTTTTTCCTTCAGGTGTTTTATGTGGCTTTGAAAATCTTGAAGCTATCTGAAAAAGAGAACCATTGGGGTGCGCCAATGCATTAGATACGCTTTCTAATATTATCCTGGTTGAAACATAACCAACATAAGATCCTTTATCGGTTTTCTCAATAACATTACTTATTACAGTTTCTATGTCATTGTGTTGCCATCTATGAACTTCATTTTGCAAAACATTGTTAGAATCTATACTAGAATCCCTTTGTAATACAAAACTTTTTATTCCAAAGAAATTTTGTTCTTTATCTGATGGCTTTTCTTGAAACCTAAACAGTTTTTCTAAGGCAATATTTTGACCACTATTATTAAAGAAATTTTGGCTGCACTCCTCTAAATTTGTCAAATCTTCCCGATTATTATCAGCAAAGAAATTTTTATAAAAACTAACATTATCGCCAACTAAACAATTATTAAATGAAAATTTATTGTTTACAGCTTTTTCGAATGCTTCCTTAAAATTCCAGTATTTAAAAAAAGTGTATGCACTCTTATTTCTGGGCAAAGCAATCTTTATCTTGTTATCGTTATCTTCTATATAGTATTGAACAAAGGCACATATATTAAGCAAGGTAGATACATCCACAAAATCCAAGTTGGAAAAATCAAGTGTCAAATCATCAATATGTGGATCGGATGAAAAGGCTGTGCATAAATAGCTCTCAAACATGCTTGGATACAAATGTCGATACACGTTATCTTTTGCGAAGTCAATTGTTTTTTCAGACATTTTTTTGCACCTGATTTTAAAGAATGCAAATGTAAATTTTTTAAATATAACTCTAGATAATTATCGGCAGTGATTGATTTTTAATTTACTATACTGTATATTATTATATAAGTAAGCCATTTACAAATTAAATATATAATAATATGAATAATAATACTCATAATTCCTTTTCATCTTCACCAAAATTTCAGTTTATAACATTTTATCATTTGATTTTGCCGAGGCATTTTCTTATGTCTGATTTCTTTGCCAACCATAAAGACGAGCTATACTTTACGAAAATGGGGGGGTATGATATTTTGAATCATAATAATGTCCCCAAGTGGTATAGTGAAGGTTCAATTCTTGATATTCTGTTATACAGGAATAAGGAAAAAGTCCATATGGAAGAATTTAGAGAATTTGCTTCAAGTATGAATTGTGTTTGTTTAGGAGATTTTGGACTAGCATTATTGTGGAAAATAGGAGGCAATAAATTACCACAACTAAGCTTTATAATATCCCCATATGAAAGCAGTTCTATTCAGGAAACAACTAATGCTTCAGCCTTAATTAATAGCAGTGAAGGTTGGAAGTTCCACTATGACGATGAGCCTTCTGATGCACGAGCAACAATAAGCGCTGATAGCTTCTTTATTTGTTTTCGGAAAGTCTAGTTTTGTATTTTTAAGTGTTTGCGATTATCGCAAACACTTTTTTGATACATCAAAAGGGACTTAATTAATCGAATATATATATGGGAGACCATTAAAGTTAACTGATCAAACTAAACATAATTAATCCAGGCATATGATTTGTCCTTATTGTGGAAGAGAGGCTCGGTGGTGTGACAATTCTGAGATATACGGTAAAAGGTATGGGAAATCTTATATGTGCTACTGGTGCAAAGATTGTGATGCATATGTAGGATGCCATAATAATACGAAGGCACCATTAGGGACTATGGCAAATAAAGAGCTTAGGCAATGGCGAATGAAAGTACATGATAAGATGGACCCGTTGTGGAAATCAGGGAATATAAAACGCTCAAAACTTTATTCTATTATTTCAAAAATTATTGGGAAGCCTTATCATACTGGAGAATGTGATATTGAAATGTGTAAAAAGATTCTGTCAATAGACATAACATCAATAGTCTGAATTTCTTTTACCTTATTGAACAAAGTCATTTTACCATGGTGTATTTTTTTTGATATTTTTTAAAGCTCTGATTAATTTTTATTATCACCTCTCATCCCCATACTCCACCTTGACCCTATACCCCTTGATCGTCCTAGTTTTTGGGTTTCTGTCAATGTCCTCCGCGTTCAGTACCCCCATGAATCCGGTCATATCATAGACCCTCACCCTGTCGGAATCCTTCGGCAGGATTCCGCATTCTGTGAGTTTGCGCGCCATCAGATCGGCCCCCTTCATATCTTCGGACAGTGCGATGATATTAATGAACCCATCGGTGAGGCATTTCTCAATGTTGTGGACCTCCCATTCCTTTGTGGTCGTCACTCCCACCTCAACCGCATATGTTATCTTGTCCTTTTGAAGAACTATGTCTACGCGACCCTTTCCGTCCTTTGTCGGCTGCTCCAATGTCGCCTTGTAGCCCCTGCTCTCGGCATTGCGCTTTATGAGCATCTGGAGGTACTTGTGTCTGCTTTCCTCCTTGCGCCTGACCATGTCGGCTACTAGCTGGGGATCTTCAATCACCCGGACCTCCTCGGCAGGTTTTGCAGGGGCTTCCTTCTTTCCTTCGGGCTTGGGAACCTCAACAGGTTTCAGTGATGCTTCAACCACTAGCTCATACACCTTTTCTTCAATTTTATATTCAGTTTTTGGATTCACCATTTCCTCCAGGCCAGATCTCAAGACGCCGTACTTCTCGCGGGATGTCCGGATAACTTCACCGGGGGAAATGAAAGTCTGGTCGCTGGCGGGAATGTTTTTGAGAACACTCAAATTAAAATCCATATCCGAACGACCGATACGGCAGATAGCCTCTCCGGTTCCCAAGTTCAACAAGTCTTCTTCCGCAAACGAGGCAAACCCCTTCTCCAGTTTCTGCGCGTCGCTTTCTCCTAGCCTGAAGCAGATGCGGATGCCCGCATTGGCGATGAGCGACGACGCAAGCTCGGAATCAGATTTGGATATTTGCTCAAGGGACTGGTGGGCCAATACAAGGCCCACATTATATTTTCTCCCGCCGGACAGGACATGGGAGAGGGACGGCGTGATGAAATGCTGAAACTCGTCGATGTACACGAAGAAATTCTTGCGGCCGTCTTTGGCCGTGCTCTGCCGTGCGAGCGCCGTCTGGTAAATCTTCGAGACGACGAGCGAGCCCAGCAGGTAGCTGTTGCTCTCGCCGATCAGCCCGTGGGAGAGTTTGACCAAAAGAATCTTTTGGCTATTCAGTATGTCATCAAAATTAAGTCCTTGTTTCTGGCCCACTATGTACCGGATCGCCTTCGGCCTGAGGAAGCTGTCAAGTCTCGTAAGTATTGAGCTTATCGAATTCGTCTTGATGATCGGGAACTCCTTTTTCCAGTAATATATTACGCTTTGATCGGTGACCGTTTTAAGAATCTTTTCCCTGAAAGATTGCTCTAACAAAAACCTTCTCACGTCAAGCAGGGTGCCTCTCTCAGTATTTTCGAGGAAGGCAAGCAGGGCGTTGGCAAGCACCGAGTTCATCTGGTCGCCCCAGCTCGTCGAGAATCGCTGGAACATGGAGACGAGGTCGGACGACAGCACCTCCTTCTCAAGCTCGGTATTCGCCGAAACGATGTTGAACCCGACGGAATATTCGTTGTCGGACGGATCAATGACGATCACGTCTTTTTTCCTGTGCTCGGGAATGTAATTTATCACTGCTTCGATGAGGTCGCCGTGAGGGTCAAGGACCGCAACGCCGTTTCCGTTTCGGATGTCTTGCACGATGCCGTTCAGAAGGAATGTGGACTTTCCCGTGCCGGTGGCACCGATCACATGCATGTGGGTGAACCTATCCTGGACGCTCACCGAAACGGGCCTTTCGACGCCCTGATGGCGGTTCGTGCCAAGCAGATGCTCGTGTCCCCTTACGATCTCCGGCGCAGGCCTGGTCTTCCTGCCCTCGCTTGCCAGCTTGCCGATCAGGAGGCTTTCGTCTGGAACATGCGCCAGAAGTGCAAGCTCCTCTGTATTGAGCAGCATACCGAACCTGCGCGTCTTGCGCGAGATGATATCCTTGAAATGCTCGTCGCCATTGTAGCCGCCTATGGAGAGGGGAATGAGAGAATTACATGCGGAGGCCGTCTGCCCAATGAGGCCGTGCGCCAGGTGGCTCATTATATCGTCAGTCCTCCCGCGCGCGCCTGTTGCCGCCATGACCCGAACAACAACAGCGAACAGCTGCGAGGATACCTTCCTTGCAGCGAGCTTCGGCATCTCGGGCGCGTCGGCGAAGAAGGAGTCGCCGCAGGCGTCCGTGACCGACCGCATGATGCTCCTTGTCCAAGGGCGGGTCGCGCCCTGGAAGAGGACCTGGATGCAGGCGCACTCGCCGTCCCGGAGCACGTCGAACACCCCCGACAGGCCGAGGTAGGGCGAAGGTGTCTTGCGGTCGGGGATGGCAAGTGGCCGCATGAACTCCTGCCTCAGCCCAAAGTCGAGCATTACGGTGTCCAGTTCCGAATCACCAAAGCAATCTAGGGCATCCTCCGATGAGAGGACGGTGCAGGAGGGATAGAAGGTCTTGAACTGGCTCACAACATAAGGTTCGTCCGGTGCGCTGCAGGCGATCTGGATTCTCATGCTCCCCTTCGTTCCAACAAGCTCGAAGCTGACGGGGTGTTTGCAGTAGGAGAGCATGAGCAGCACCTGCTCGGCCTCATATCCCGACAGGCTCAAGTCCCTGGGCAGCGAGACGGAAAGGGTGCACAGCGGGGCATTGTCGGTATCTGCCAGGGTTGCCAGCGTCCGCCTGCCTTTCTCGCGGACATCGGCCTTTGGTTGCTGTGAGAACATGTCCGTCAGCCCCTTCCAGAGCGCCTTTATGGGCATCGGGTTCAGTCCGTCGTCAGCAAGCGGCTTGGGGACGGCGGTCGGAGGCAAAAAGGGTGTAAAAGGCGGCTCGAGACGCACGGGCCTGACGCAGAGGTACCAGCCCCGACCCCGTTCCTCCCACTGGTAGAAGTATTCCGTGAGCGATTCCGACAGGCTGCTCATGACTGTATCGTGAACATTTTGGACGGCTGTATGGCCCTCTCCGATTCGCTCAGGACTCTCGCCCCCTTCGCGTTGGTCATGGCGTCGATCGCATCGAGCACTCCGAGGTGCACAAGTTCCCTGTATGCCGTTTCCGTGTCGATCTGCCGGAACGTCTTTGCGCCGAGGAACCACGCCACGACGGGTATCCTCGTTATCATGCGCCTCAGGAAGGTCGTCTTCTCCTGAAACCACCACGACACGTAGAACCCCGTGCCGAATGGCGCGGCGCAGATGTCGAAGACGTAGGTGCCGCGCTCTATCCGCAGGTACTGCCTGCTTGCGCCGAAGATGAGCGTCTCCTGGTACGTGGTGCGGTCGAAGCTGAGCTGGGGCAGCTCCCGTGCGGCAGTTCCTTCTTTTACGGATTCGTAGAACGCCTGAGAGGAGAACTGGAGGTTGTCGAAGGTGTGGTGCCAGTGCGAGAGGACCTCGAAGCGCGGCTGCACGAGGAAGTAGACCGTGTAGGCGACGAAGGCGAGGAAGAGCAGCGTGGGCAGGTACTCCGTGAAGTGCGAATGGTTCTGCCCTCCTTCCGTTCGGCAGGCCTGCACCAATGAGAAGGACAGGGAAACAATCCCGAGGCTGAGGGCGGGGCGGTGTCTGGGCTTCATAGAGGCATTTTAGTTATTGATTATTCAGTCAATACGAAAATATTTAATGTGTGCCGCTCTGCCAACATACGCATGGAGAATATTTTACAAGTATTTTGTTGTAATTTTTGGCTCCAAACCGATTCTTATCGAGCTGTGTCCAGCCGCCTGCTATATCCATTATACTGCTATACAGCTAGGCTCATTTTGGAGGATTAAGAATATCCTTGGCAAGATCATTGTATTGTTCTTGCAGCTTTCACCGCATCTTCACCAGTATAAGCCGATTCAGTCTATTTATTTGTGGATACCATATCGTCGAGCAACAATGCATTCATGCATACTTTAATATACAAATAAAATGGCCACCCCTTTCGAGATGACCACTTTTGAACCTATGAAAACTTTATACTGAATTAAATGAATGCATAAAAATAATAAATACTTCACAAATACCAATTTCTATACTTCAGATCGATTTATGTTTATTAGGTTCTTTTGCTTGCCGTATTGCTGTTATGATTTGTAGTATAAGTCACCTTATCAAGGAGATACTTCCTTTATGGGTTTCCGAATTCGCCCCGAAAAAGGAAATATCAAGCGTATATACGTAGACTCCTGGCGGTTGAATCGCCCTTCTGTAGGTTCCATCCCATCCTTGATTTTCATCATCAGATTCAAACACCTTTTCGCCCCATCTGTCGAATATCTGCAAATGAAAATAGTTGATCTCTTTTCCAAATACCAAAAACACATCGTTAATTCCGTCACCATTCGGGGTAAATGCGTTGGGAATATATAAGGTGTGGTTATTTTGAACTATTACCTGAATAGTATCACTCAGTTGGCAGGGGCCATATTTAACCACTAAAATATAATCTTGTGTTATATTAGACTGAATAGTGGGATTAGCACAAGTCGTGCAACTCAATCCTGTAATTGGAGTCCATTGATAGGTAACTGTGCTGGTCGGCATGGGTGATAGCAAAGAGGTTATCTGTATCCTATTGCCTATAGTGACAGAAGTATCACTGGGAGATACAAAAAGGTTGGTACGAGTAGGGCCACTGATTGACTCAGATAGAGTATCAGCACATCCTTTTGCATCTGTAACTATAATGGTATAAACACCTGCACTCAATGTAGTATCTATGCTGCCTTGTATAGTGGATAGTTGCTGCCACTGGTAGGAATAGGGTGGATTACCCCCTTGGGTTGTGATCGCAATAGCCCCATCATTTCCATTATTGCATTGTACGGGGCGGGTATAGAGTGTATCCGAGAGTAAAGGGGTGATAGCAGGTATCGTCAAGGTATCGAAAACAACACACCCGTTGCTATTGGTCGCAGAGATATAATGAGTGCCTGATAAAGCATTATATGATGCTGAAACATTCTGGCCATTATCAAGATATATAATCGGTGAATCCGCAGCAAATAAAAGGTCTGGGAAAAGATTAATGACAGATGTCTGCCCGACACAGAATGGACTATCAATAACGTCATTCAAAGTAAAATGATTGACAGTAACATGAATGCTATCGGTAATAGGTAGCCCTGATAAAGGGGTATAAGTGACGACATAAGTGGTATTTGCCGTGGGTGAGACAGTAATGAATGAATCCACCGTGCCATTCGGCACCCAACTATATGTACCCCCGCTAGGTATGCCCATAGCTGATAAGGTTACAGATTGACCAGCACATATAGTCGTATCCGGCGTATGTAATAGATTATTGCAAAGAATCGTAAAACTATCTGTGATAATAATGCCACTACAATTTAGATTGATCTGAATTTGCACGGTATATTTCCCGACATTTATACTAGTGAGTGTGTCTGTAAGGACAGTGTCAGGTAGAGTCTGTCTGATTATAGTCCCTGTGCTATCCTCCCATACATATGCAATAGCTGGATTTGCCAATCCACTAACAGGTACGACTTGCACAAAAGCTTCATTGCAGATGGGAGTGACTACCGCCGTAAATATATTAGTCAAAGTACAGGTGTCGTTATATGGAGCTACATATGTACCCACAACCTGAGAACCTGCCACATAAAGGAGATTATTTGAGGGATCATACTTAATATCATTTACCGCATCAGTAGAAAAGCCTGTCCCTAGTGCAATATCTGCACCAGCCGTAAAGGTATTTCCATCAAAAGTGAAGGTCTTTATTACTCCTTGACCACCAAGATAAATATGATTGCAGTAATCCACTACGATACCTCCTTGGCCTAAAGGTACATACCCGGCTATTGAGGTCGGTGTGCCCACTACATTTCCATTTGTCAGGTCCAAAGCTTCCAAATTATATCCGTCATAAGAATATAGATACGATGCATTGGCAGCAAAGCCGTTGAAATTATTAGTACTTCGATTGACATCAAATGCAGGCAGGTTTTGTATCTCGGTAAATGAATTATATACGGAAGGGGCAGTCCATACATAATTATTGTAGGAAGTGTTGGCTCGGTATATTGTATTGTTAACACCGAGAGTAAGAAAAGATGCCATTATAACGTATAAATTCCCATAGGCATCGTAAGCGCCGGTTACTATATCCTGAGCAATTGTACCGAAAGGGGTAATGCAACTACTTGTAATAACCCCTGTCACCGTGTCTATAATCCCAATGCTATGATTGGTATTTGAGCTTCCACCCAGAATAACAATAGACCCGGTCGAGCAATCACTTACAAATGACCAAATTTCTGTAAAATTGGTATTCGCTACAGTTATAAAATTATCATACACTCCAGCAGATGTAAGCCTTATTGCCTGTACTCCTGCGTTGTTAGCCGCTTGTCCTACATATACTTTATTCGTAGTCTTGTCTACTCTGATATTTGATAAATAGTTAACGGGTGATCCTCCGACTGTATTCCAGCTAGCCGCTGGCACAGACCCCATAAAAACCCATAGGAAATTACCAGTAGCATCGTATTTCGCCACCTTTTGATAGTCAGTCAGGTCATTAGAGTTTGTAGATCCAGCTCCATATACATATAGGTCTCCGGCTGCATCATAATCTACTGCTGAACCAAGATTGTGTACGGTCAGTTGTGTTAGCACTGTGACCCAAGGGTCGATAACCAAAGTCTGGCTATGGTCATAACCTTTAGGTAGCGAGATGGTAACTATGCTATCGCGTACTTCATAAGAAGAGGGAACATAGTCCCGATTAGTTGATGTATACGATATAGGGATATGCTCTATCAGGTCGCCTGTGACTGCATGAACGATAATGTTACCTCTCTCATCTTTATTTAGACTTCCTTCATACTGCATTCTTATGTTGCTAACATCTGCTCTCGGATGTATAATAAAATTATATTTCATACCGCCTTCTTCAGGAAAACTATATTCCACATCTATACCGGGATACAGGTCATGGTAAATGACCTTAGCATAGCCATCCGTCACTAAGGAGTGTAATTCTTTATCTGCATGACCAGCGAGAAAGGTATAGTAGCCGTTGTTTTTATTCTCAGCCTCAATCATTGGGTGAGGATTGGCGCCGATCCAATGTACAGTCACGTACCCAGAGGTTATTGAATATGCCTTCTTTCCTTTTTCTCCTTTTTGCATATGCTCTCGGTTTTGCGCCTGCGGTTCTTCGCTTTTCGATTCATCTCTGGGTGAAAGTTTATAGATCAGGCCTTCATCCGTTAGAAACACTTTTACACCATCATGGTCTGCAAAATAACGTATAGGTTGACTCTTATAGTCAGTTATCAAGCCCGGAACGTTTTTGAGAAAATAAGCGCTCTGAAATATATCTTTCTTGGTGAAGGTAGACTTAGGTTTGAGGGAACCCACTCCATAACTTGAAAGCACAATGTGATAAAACAACAGGAATACGTATACCCTTAGCATAAAATTATATTTTCTTTTCCTGTCTGACTACAAATATAAGCATAAAACAAAAATAATATATCCATACTCATTACTGCTTGATCTACATATGCCCAGAATCTCTGGCCTAGAAGTACTAAAACAAATCCACTCAGAGTCCATTAGCGTTAATACTCTTGTTATTTCTATGGAGGAGAATAACAAAGTAATCAAGAATGTTATTGATGCCGGAGCGCTCGGGTTTTTATCCAAAACTGGGGACTGGGATGAACTGTATAGTGCGATAAAAAAAGTTTCAAGAGGTGAATTCCATTACTCAGAAAAAATCAATCCAATTCTGCTCGAAATGATACATGAGCATAAACAACAAACTCCGATAGCTAGGATTGAATTTAATGAAAGAGAAGCCAACATAATTCATTACTTAAATGAAGGATTAAGCAGTACTGAAATTGGGGGAAAGCTATATTGTAGTCGCGCTACGGTAGACAGGATTAGGCAAATATTAATTCACCGAGTAGGAGCGAAAAATACAGCAGGGCTTCTAATGTATGCCATACGTCATAAGCTTATCGAAGTAGACAGCTCATAAGCTAAATGGATTTGTTTGCGGAAGCTTTACGCATCGTACTTGGGATTTCATTTCGCTGTCCAGCGTTTCTTTTTTATAAACACAAAATTGAGAGAGAGTATCTACAGCCTATGAGTCCAAAGGGCTATTTTCATTTCTCGCACGTTGCGGCGCTCCAGCCACTTCCTCCATTCGCGGAAAGTGCATGGCTCATTCCGAAAGCCGCCTCCGCGCATGTAGGCAAGAGTGCGCAGCGCTTCATTCGCCGTCCCACTTTTCAATGGCACGAAGTCAAAAGGGAAGGGCAATCCACTCCTTGGCTCGACCCTGCCCTCCCACTTTTGCTTCGTACCGCGACGCATCGGACTTGCTCATTTCGCTTGTGCTCACCCTTGCCAGATACAAACAGCCAATACAAATACGCTTTTCGGGGCAAGAGGGCAGCGAAGAAGGTCATTCCGTCCGCCAGCCGTCGTCGTATTTCACAAGCCTCGTATGCATCTGCATCACCTTGTCCTTGTCGTAGGTCTCCGGCTGGCCATTGTCCGCGTCCGTCGCATTCCTTGCATTACCGAACGGAGTTAGGTTGTCGTATTTCAGGGTGAAGTCAACAGCCGCTTCCTTGCCGTCTGCGGCCTCCCGTATCCCCGTTATGTTCCCAAATACGAGATCGGCCATCCTCACGTCGGCATGGTCGGGTGCCATCTGCACCACGTACCCCTGCGCCTTAGTAGGGAAGGTCATGCGGAAGACGGTGTAGAGGCCGCCCATTCCGGGGTTGGTGCCTATCGGAGTGAAGGTTACCAGTCCGCCGTCTACATATCGATGCTGCTTCGCGATGTCCCGCGAACCGTCGCCGAAGTAGCTGACCTCGCCGCACTGCCAGGTCTCCGTCACGGGGCGCGGGAAGCCGCCCTTTTCGAGGAGGAGTTCCTTGGCCTTTCCTCGGCTCAGCTTGTGGGAACACGCGCTTGTTATGAGGAGGCAGAGCAGGGCTGACGAGCAGAGGAGGATTATTGATGATCTTTTCATGTTTTTATTTTGTTGTTTAAGTGTTTGCTATTTCGATCCGTCAACCCCGAAGCACATCATGTCCGTCGAGCGGTCGCTCCCGAAGAAGTACTCGCCCGGGGGCAGCTTGCCCGAAAGGACGATCTCAACAACTTCCTTTTCCATCTTCTTGAAATCGACGGCGACCCTGTACTCCTGATTGCTGCCCGTCTCGCTCCTTCCGAAGCTCAGGAAGCCCTGCCTGGTGGACTGGATCGTGACCGACCGCTTGCCTTTCTTCGTCTCGAACCTGCCCAAGCCCATCACGTCGGCGGGGTTCACATCCATGCCCATCATGCCCTGCCATCTCATGAAGAAGCGGACGTTCTGGTTCTCGCCTATCCTGACTGGCGACCTGCCGCCTTCAACGGTCCTGCCGAGCTTGCTGCCGCTGTAGGCCTTGTTCGATACGGCGTACCCGCCCTTCTGCTTTTCGAGTCTGAATACCTGCTTGGTGACGGTATCATATGCGATAATGTCGCCGTTGTAGTCCGGCGGGGTCACGCCGTCGGGGAGTGGGCTTTGGGCTGCTAGTTTTGCTGAGAGCAGCAACATCAGAATGATTGTCTTGCTTTTCATCTTTGTCTTATTTTTTAATTGGTGAATGATGAAGCTAATATATAAAATACTTCTTATTCGGAGTACTTTATTGGAAGTGTTCTATTGAAGGTTCTTTAAGGGAATACTTCTTAGTTATTTTATGGGATGGCAAAGCAGACTAAACGGCACGGTCCCACCAGGCTCGAGCAGCTCGGGAAACGCATCAAGGAACTGAGAGTGAAGAAGGGGTTTTCGAACTCGGAATTCTTCGCCTACGAATACAAGATCAATCGCTCCCAGTACGGCAAGTACGAACGCGGCGAGGACCTGCGCGTCAGCAGCTTGTTCAAAATCATCGAGGCTCACGGCATGACGCCGAAGGAATTCTTCGGCGAAGGGTTTGACTGATAGAGCGACCATTCAATACAACCTTTACTACATTTTCTAAGGTTCAATTTTCCCGTCACTAAAAAACCCGAGGCACAGCCTCAGGTTAGAAATTACAGCGATAGCTTTTCCTCAAGCAAATTCGCCAACTGATGCATATTCACTTCATGGATGCTCTCGATCACTTTGGCAACGGTATCGGCATCAGCCTGCCGGATGGTCTCGACTTCCTGCCATTCTGCAAAAGCAATATTCTCATTCAGCTGGTCGCACGTGAACACATGGTCATCATATGCCTCATTGTAGAGCGTGATCGGGTCAAGTTCCAGATGAGTGCACAGCTGGTTGTACAGGTGAAAGACGGGAGAGGTAATAGAGCCGTCGCAAGCCTGCCCCGGCATATATGGCCTCGGGCTTTTGCAGTTGAGGGCATAGGTGTCCTGAAAGAGCCTCGCAAGCGTGGGTTGAAACCCATACCGTAGGACGGCATACCACAGAAAGCCATTGTCTTTTATGAACACCTCGGCCACATATTCCTCTCGCCTCGGGTCTTGGACAACAGTCACGGAATGATTGTCGGTCAGTTCATCCATTAGAAGGTTTGACATCATGACACGACGGATTCAGTGTGAGAAATATTCGAAGTGTCCGCATCGGCATCTGACGGATGAATGTTCAGGATATAGTCGCTGGCTTTCTGTGCGCAGTTGCTCGCGTAGATGATGCACCGCTTGTCCTCCCTGAGCTTCTTGAGCCATCCCTGAATATACGCGGCGCTGTTGGCCAGCTGGTCGTACACCGCCCCGGTATGGGATTGCAGGTAGCATGAGCCGAGTTCCGCAATCAGCTCTTCGGTCGAATAGAGTTCGGTCCCGTAGGTTGTCTTTTCGGTAATGCCTTTTCGGTCAAGGCGGCTCGAATGCCCGGTGGAATGCACAAGCTCATGAAAGAGCGTAGCGTAGTACGCTTCGCTTTTAGTGAAGTACTCAATGTCCGGCATGTTGACGTAATCTTCCGTCGGTACGTAGTAGGCCTCGTTATCCAGATGACATATGTCGGGCCGGTTCGGCATCCCCAAAACGGTCTGCTCGCATAGCGTAATAGGATCATTGGCGTTTTGGGGGACGGGAGGAATGAAGCGGTCAGGGATGCCGGTGCATTGCTCGACGTTGAAGACATGGTAGTACCTGAGCACGCGTCTTGATTTCTTCTCGGCAGTTTCCTCGGTTGCTGTTTCGTTGTTTTTCCCGAGGTATTTCCAGAAGACGACGAGTTGCGACTTTTCGTTTTTCTTCACCGAGCCCCCGATGGCCTTGACCTGGTTGAACGAGAGGAAGTAATTCTGCTTGTAGCCGAGCATGTTCAGAAGCAGGACATTGATGCCCCGGTACGGGCGCATGGTAAGCAGGTTGCACGGTGCGCCCCTGCCGTGCCAGGGCTTGCGCCAAGGGATAATTCCCCGGTCGAGAAGGTTGATGATCTTGTCTGTGACAATCGCGTAGATGTCGTGGCTTGTTTTTTCCATTGCGTGTTTTTTTGTTGTGAAAGAATTTAAAACCTGCATGAGTATATGAGAAGAACAAATACGGGCAAATGGAGCGGATTTGTTCATTTCAACAAATGCTTCTTACCATGTAAGAATTGAAAATGACCACCGACACGGCAGTCATTTTATCCGATGCAGACTATTCCGTCAGGTACGTATGCGTGACAGCGAGCGACACGGCGTTGAACAGTACCATGTTGTAGTCTTCCTTCTCGTACCACTTCTTTTGCTTCGGTGCGCGCGGCCCTAGTTCGGGCAGCATCCTCACTATTCTTTCCACCATTTCAAACTTCGACTTTGCCCCGAATATTTCGAATACGTCCTTGATCTGCTGCTTCGTATACCTGTACACAGGCAAGTCCTTTTCGCCCGAGAGCGTAGAGATCGCCTCGATGAGCTTGTCGGTCCGCCCGCTGTTTTTTGACAAGCCGGTTTCCCTGAGCAGGATTATCTTGGGCTTGTAATAGTCCATGAATTTCTCAGTTCGCGTGAGGAGCTTGCTGTTGGACATAGGCTTGACCGTCGCTATGCCATAGTCAAGCAGGCGTTCGGGTATTTGCAGGCAGGCATAACCGATGCCGATTGCGTTCGGGTAGAGGGCGAGGATCACGGGGGTTTCAGGATTCATACGGCTGGTGCTGTTAGCCTGGTAAGAACGGATTCGAGGAAGCCGATGCGGCTCTGCACCTTCAAATCGCTTTCCAGCGATTTAAGATGGGATATCCGTTCACGGATGCGGGGGATGATGACCGGCTTGAGCTCGTGCTTCTGCCGCTCGAAGAGGGTCTCGATGGGGGTCGCAAAGAGGAGGTGATACACGAGAAGCACCTCGACGTTGGGCTTGTTGCGCCCGTGCTCCCACCGTGAGACATTAGCAAAGTCGGATATTTTCAGGATTGAAGCGATGTCAACCTGGGTGAGCTGGGTGCGTTTGCGGACGATGCGCAAAAAATTTTGTTGAATGAGCATAGTGATGGGCAACGTTGTTATTTGTGCTGCCATCATCTATGGTAAACGATACGGATAAAGAATATACCAACGCGAATTTGTTGAATTCAACAAATTTTTTCCGAGTGGTAACCTGACCCGCCGTGAGTTAAGTAAATTCTTTTTTCATGTTTCCCAAACGGAAAACACCTTTCCTTTTTTGGGGTGTCAGGAAAAGTGTTTCCACCCAAGAAACATAAAAAACCATATTAGCCAAACCGAACTAAGTCATTGAGCGGATGTTTTCCGACCTGTGACCTCAAATGCTCTGCACTTGCTGAGAGATAGATAGTCGTTGTCTTGATGTCGCTGTGACCCATCATGCGGGAGAGGCTGTAGATGTCGCAGCCGCCTTCGAGCATGAGCGTGGCGAAGGTGTGGCGGAGCTTATGGACGGTAAACGTAATCCCTGATGCCAGCCTTATCTTACCGACAAGCCTTTTCAACCCTATGTTCCTGAAACCCATATTCCTGTTTAGGGAGGTGAAGAATTCAGGACATGTCTTACCTAAACGCTTACGTTCCTCCAAGTATCGCTTGAGGCTTTCGGCGAGGGTATAGCTGATCGGCACAATCCGATCCTTGCTCCCTTTCCCCTGATTGACGAAGATGCTCAAGTTCGGTATATCGACATCCGCAAGCCTGAGTTTCAAAAGCTCACTTTTCCGCAGCCCAGAGAAAATGAACATTGAGAATATCGCATGATTTCTGTATCGCAGGAACTTATAATCATATGGGTAGTTATAAACGACCTCGAGAAGCGTCATGGCATCCTGCTTGGTCAGTTTCGGAGGCAAGCGTTTTTCAACCTTCGGTAGCTCAATGTCCTTTAATGGATTTTGTGCAAGATAGTTATTGGCTATGCACCACCTGAAAAAGACAGTCAATGAATGGTAATAAACGATAAACGTCCTAGACTGCCAATGCCTGTATGTTCGACCGTTGACAAAAAGTTCCCTGAGATTATTCTCTGTAATATCCTCAATGGTTTTTATATCAGCAAATCGACAGTAAAAGCTTATGATTCTTTGGTATCTCTTAATTGTTTCGGGCGAGTATCCGCGCATGTAATGTGAATAATCGCAAAACTTGTGCGCTAGTAATTCTATGTCCATAGATGGTTTGTGAATCCAAACCATTCCTTGAGCCGTTGGCCAGAATCGAACTGGCGACCTACGCTTTACGAAAGCGTTGCTCTACCGGCTGAGCTACAACGGCAGCGATCTTAAACCCATGACCTGTTTTGTGCGGAAAGGGGTCACGATTTGCCCACTTTATCAAAAACGGATATAATTAGCAACACTTTTATCAGAATCAAGATAGACCTCTTTGTTCGTAAGAAAGACTACATTATGATTTCCTAGAAAGCATTATAAACAAAGGTTTTGTCGATAAAACCTACGCCGTTGTAATGTCCTGTTTACTCCCCGCAGAGAAGCTCACGGATAGTTTGGATAAGTTAGTTTTAATGTAACAGGATTGGCAGGAGTATAGCAGATTATATGAAATCTTCAAAAACAAGGTGTGAGATGCCCGTCGATTAACATTCCTACAAACAAAGTGGGGAGCTCCGAAGAGGCTCCCCCTGTAGTATTTACGCGAACGATTGTCGATCTGAAGCTACCGTGAACCAAGCAGAAAAGGGATCAGCTTTTACTTGGGCCCGCACAGTCTTGGTATTTAATGCATCTTATACCGGAAGTACTGCTCACTGCGGACTACTGCGTGCGATGATTGCTCTTGGCTTCTAGAAAGCCAAGGTGCTTTTGGTTTTTTAAGTGATTACGTCTAATCGAAATAAAAAAGGTCTAGCGTGCAAGTGTGTGAATACAGAAAAAGAATATCTCAAGCATTATTAAGAGCCATGCTAAGATTTCGGGGAGTTTGCTTCGACTGTTACCTTCGGTCGTGCTCTCAACCTTGAAGGTAAATATCCATTTTTGGGTTTTCATATTCCGGTCGGTTTTGTCGATCATAAGCAGATAATTAAGCACAGAGCAAACATTTATCTACGCTGTGCTTAATTATCTACCCTATCTAACAACTCGCCGAATCCCCCAAAGGGTGCTGCAGTCATTATTGGGCTTATCTATAGGCAATAGTTTTACGTGATTGAATACTTGAAAATAGCCATGTAAGAATTGATTTGAAAATTTAATTTGTTAAATCGTGAGATGAAATGGAGCTTTATAACCAATCGTTCATTTGTCATTACAAACGAACCCTATCGGATTATTGGAATGATTTTTCGAATAGATAGGAAAGCGCCCTTGTGCTATGCCAAATTTTCATAAGACAGCTTGTTTATGTCCTCGCCCATTTCCTCTGTTGAAACCGACCTCAAATATGTTTGGGTCATTTTAAGATCGGTATGTCCCATGAGCTTCTGAATCTTAATTGCACCTACATCATGCATGGCGAGATTTGTTGCAAACGTATGACGGAACCTGTGAACATGAAATTTGACACCTGAAAGTCTGGATATGCGCTTAACCCAATGTTTCAGTCCGGGAACTTCAAACCGTTTATCTCTGCCATTTGCCACGAACAAATATGGTGTCTTGCAGCCGCGTTTTTTCCGTTCCTCTAAATATTCGAGCAAGTGCATTTTCAGATGAATATTGATTGGGACTTTGCGCAGCCTTTTTGATTTTGAGGTTTCAGGCTGTATGGTAATAAAGCCAGTGAATAAATCAATATCTCTTACTTCGAGAGAAATAAGCTCATTTCGTCTTAGTCCGCAAAAGGTCAATATTCCGATCATAGCCATGTCACGTTTCAAGAGAAAGGGGTTTGATGCGTTCTGTGCTACAGCCCCCATGATCTTCCTTATCTCTTCTCCAGTGAGGGATCGGTGGTCAACGAATACGGGTCGTGGGAGCTTGAGGTTCTCAAATGGATTTCGATCAATGTACTTGTGGTCCGTGAGCCACTTGAAGAACGTTTTCAATCTGCTTGCATATGTTAATAAGGTTGAGTCTTTGATTCCAACGACCTTAACTCCTTGGCCTATTGTCCTTTCCCGTGTTTGCAGGCGTTTGAAGAACACGGTTATCACACTATGGGAGACATCGTTCATTGAGCCTACCTCCGGCATAATCTTGACAAAATGCTTGAATGCTTCGAGTGAAGTCCTCATAGTTGCGGGGCGCAACCTTTTTACGTATCGGCATTCGCTCATGTAGTTTTCAAAATGTTCATGAAGTGATGTCATGAACCGAGTGTAGCTTCTCAAAAGCCATTGAGGCAACGCTGTGAATTTGTTGTTTCTGCATTTTCACATAGGTAGGCTTGAGGTGAGTGATTTGCAAAAATGAGCGCATGAATCCAGACATCACATATTTCGCAAAGACAGACTTCCGCAATCGAAACCAGCCCTTCGGCATCTGGCAAAAGGACCGCCTGATGCACACGTACATCATCGGGAAGACAGGCACGGGGAAGTCAACGATGATAAAGACCATGCTGATGCAGGACGTGGAGGTGTGGCGCGGCGCCTGCCTGATTGACCCGCACGGCGACCTTGTCGAGGCCGTTTTCCGCTCGATACCGGAGTATCGAAGGGAGGACATCGTATATTTCAACGTCCCCGATGCAGGGCTGAACCTTCGATACAATCCTTTTAAAAAAGTATCGGTTGAAAAAAGGTCGCTTGTCGCGTCAAGCATCTTGGACGTTTTCAAGAAACTGTGGTCGGATGCATGGGGAGTTAAGCTTGAGCATATTTTGCGCTATGCGATCCTCACACTCCTTGACCAGCCATCCGCAACCCTGGACGACATCCCCAAGTTGTTACTGGATAGGACATTTAGGCGCGAGTGTGTTGCCCGCGTTGAAAATATAAGCGTCAGTCTCTTTTGGGAAAGGGAATTCCCACATTACATGCGCTTCGATCTTCTGCCTGTGCTCAACAAGATGGGCGGGATGCTCGCGCATCCGGTCATCAGGCGGGTGCTGATCGAGAACACAGAGGAGGTCTATCTGAGGAAGGCGATGGATGAACGGAAGATCATCCTGGTCAATCTCTCAAAAGGTCATCTGGGCGAGGACGTGGCACACCTGCTAGGGGCCTTGTTCATTAGCTCGATCAATTCGGCGGCGTTCAGCAGGGTAGATACGGAGGAAGATTTACGAGTCCCGTTCATGCTGTACTTGGATGAATTCCAAAATTATCTGACATTATCTACGGTCGGCATGCTGAGCGAGCTAAGAAAATTTCGTGTGGGACTGGTACTGGCTAATCAGTACATGTACCAGATGGACGACGAGATGCGCCGGGCGATACTCGGAAACATAGGGACGCTCATTTCGTTCCGCGTAGGCACCGAGGACGCGCAGCTGCTTGCGCGAGAGATGTACCCGGTGTTCACGATGGAGTGGTTTATCAACCTTCCCAATCACTCCTTTTTTATTAAGCTCATGATAGACGGAGTGCCGAGCAAGCCGTTCAGCGCGGTGAGCGTCATGCACGGGGCCACAGAACCGCCCTAGATAATATGTGCATTCGAATTATCAGCTAACTCATTACTCATGTGACTTACTTATCACTCTTTTCGGGGATCGGAGGATTCGAGAGGGGAATCGGCAGGAGGGCGCAGTGCATCGGATATTCCGAGATAGACCCCTACGCCATTTCCATCTACCGCTCCCGCTTCCCGAACCACAAAAACTATGGCGACGTTACGAAGATCGAACCGGAAGACCTGCCGGACTTTGACCTGCTGGTCGGAGGATTTCCTTGCCAGTCGTTTTCCATCGCGGGAAAGCGCGGCGGGTTCGCTGACAGCAGGGGAACTCTCTTTTTTGAGATCGCAAGGATTGTCGAACATGCAAAGCCTCGGTATCTGCTGCTTGAGAACGTCAAGGGGCTTCTCAGCCACGACGAGGGGAAGACTTTTGCCACAGTCATCGGTACGCTTGACCAACTGGGGTATGACGCACAGTGGCAGGTGCTTGACAGCAAGGATTTCGGGCTTGCCCAGAACCGACAGCGGGTGTACATTGTCGGAAATCTTAGAGGCACGTACCGGCCCGAAGTATTTCCTATCCGAGAGACGCGCGCAACAGATATTATACAAGGGACACCTGTACTAACAGTAAAAGAAGCCACTAAAGTAGGGTATGCGATGGCAGCCGTGGGCGACGGTGTTGATGTTTCATTTCCAAATTCTAAGTTCAGGCGCGGCAGGGTGGCAAAAGGATTGTCTCAAACACTGACAACAAAAGGCGAGGTCTATACACCCACACATGACAAGAGGCTGCGCCGACTGACCCCGCTTGAATGCGAGAGGCTGCAGGGATTTCCCGACGGGTGGACTGAAAGAGGGATTGATGAAAAAGGAAACCTGGTGTCGATCAGCGATGGGCAGAGATATAAGTGTCTGGGAAATGCGGTGAGTGTGCCTGTTGTAGAAATGATAATTTCAAGGCTGGGCACTCATTCGTAGAAACAAAATCTGTCATTGACGGGTTTTATTTTATTGTGTGTCTAGTCTCAAATTAATCTATTATCTATATATTGCGTAAGATCTAAAATAAATTTTAAAGGGCAATGCTTGAAAGTTTCCAATACAAAGGGATATTTTATTTGCCAGGGGGAAAAGATAAAAGTATTCATGGCACACTTTTTTACGATGCTGATGACGGCTTGACCCTTGATCTAATGGGTGATTTTCCTCGCGATTTAGAAAGAGGTATAAAATTTATATATGGGGAATTGGAGAACGGTAAGGCAATAAATTTGTTCAATAATTTTGAAATTTTTCGCCAATTCACGACTTCTGGAATGAGTTATGCAAAGTATGCTTCAAATTATCTTTTTGTCGGCGATGTACTGTTTACCTCGGAAATGGATATTTCATTTAATAAGATAGCGGTTCATTATTCCTACATAGAAGACTGGCTCAATATCCAAACAGGTTTCAAAAAAATCGATAATAATCCCAAAGAACACAAAGTTTCAATAGACTATGAATTGCCTAAATCTATTAGAATTCCAATCAGTGACGATAAAACTGTCACGATGAATTTTACCGCCAAACCGCCGCCAGCATATCAAATGGTAAGGAAAGAGGTTTCGATTACCCAAAGGACAGAGATTGAATTCACATACAAGAGAAAAGCCCAGTTATGGAGCGCATTTGACGATGTATCCCACTTTCAAAATTTTTTGACACTATGTCTCCAACGCCCTGCTTTTGTGAAAAGAATGCGAGGATTTCTAAACATTCGCAATAGCAAAAAAATTTATGAAGTAGAGGTTTTCTTTAATCAGGGAACAAAGCAGAAAGAAAAAGAGATTTTACCTATGGATACCTTGATCTCGTATGCTCGAATATCGAAAATATTCCCAGAAGTGCTTAAAAATTGGTATGGCAATATGGTGAAATTAAAGCCAACTGAAGATCAATATTTTTCTACTTACCATAGCAAGCAGTATTTTATTTCTGATAAATTTTTGAGCTTAGCTCGTGCACTCGAGGCGTTTCATAGAGATACGACAGGTAAAAAAGTTATTTATTTAGAGCGACTTATTTCTTTACAAAAGATGTATTCAAGTTTGTATAATAATCTCCTTAAAATTAGAAACAGAAAAGCATTCGCAAAAAAAGTTGTTGACCTTCGTAACGATTTCACACATAGCAATCCTATATCAAGAAGAAACCATTACAGGTTTATTAAATTACATTATCTGTGCGAAAACATACAAATCATGCTCTCCTGTATGCTACTTAGATATCACGGTGTACCAGCCACAATGATCAAGCAGGGAATAAAGATGAGTAGGCTTTATACTCACATATCACGGAAAATGCGTTAGCCGAATTTTATCACACCATAATTATAAATCAAAAAATATTTAAATAAATAATCAAAATTATCACAATGGAAGATTTCAACTTGAAAGAACTTAGAGAAAAATTAAGGAAGTGTCTCGACAGCTCAACAGACTTTCTTTCTGACAATCCCATGCCTCGCCCTAAATTGGGGGAGAACTGGTTAAGAGAAAAAAATAAACGAACAACTGAATGGACTGCAAAGTTCAATAAATGTCTTCAAGAAATTACTAAAGATATGACAGACTCCCAAGTTGATCAGTTCCGAAAATATGTAAACGATCTTATAGACGAGTACAAAATGAGAGTTAATGGATTAACTGATTAGTTTTTTACTTATTTATGAAAAACTGCCTTTCGGTCAGAAATTTTTATAAATTTCAATTGGTAAGTTTCATAATAAATTCATGAAATGAAAATCTCAATACAAAGAATTGACATAGACGAGGCATTTGTCGATCCGGCTCTTCAGGTAAGGCTTACCGTAGAATACTATTATCAACTTGAAATGCCACTTTCAATAAGTGGTAAACTCATCGTGGGCAATAAGACGATTGCGGTAATAAGTGAAACCAGCCTAGGATCACTGAACCCAGAGGTCATTCGGCTTATGGATACCTCTGAAAGAATTCGAATTCTAAACAACGAAAATCGTCCGTCTAGTATTTCTATTGATTTAACTGTCTTTTTATCTCCAAAGGCAATAGATCATATTGAAAAGGTCAGATCATCTTATGTCGATCAAAAAGTTGATTTTTCTTTTGAGTTTAAAGCTAGGCATTTGGAAATACCGGAAGGAACAGATATTAAGGCTGTTTATTCAACCCACATTCAACTAAGAATCGTTCCTAAAGAATATAAAATTCATTATGGCATATCCCAAAGCGACTGGACTTACAGATACGCCAAAGGGCTTGGGATCGGTAACTTTATCCTGCTCGAATTTGCCATACCAGAGAAGCAAGAGGTAAAAGCAGATTGGGAGGAGCTCTATGACAGGCTCTATGAACGCACACAGGACATGGAGCTTTCAATCAAAAAAGGAGAATGGAAGCAAGTCATGTTTGACGCAAGAAGATTTTATGAGAATATAAAAATCGGAGATGGTATTGAAAATCACAAATCTTTTGCAGAATCTCTCAAAGAGTTATTTCTTGAAGACAACCACGACGAAGTAGGCTACACGCATTTTTTGCAAGGGATTTATGAGTTTTTTGAATTCAGCACGAAGTACATCCATGATAAAACACGTAAGAAAGAACTTCGCAAAATACCCAACTATACGAAAGAGGATGCATATTTCATCTACACCATGAGCTTGGGGCTTTTGAATTTATTCGCAAAGAAAATAAGTCTCAAGAATGAGTTTAATGACAGTGAAGAAGCAGCCCGATAAATAATCCGGCAATTGCAGCCCTATGTAATTTGATATTTTCTTCCTATATCTTTAGAATCATATGCTTCCTTAGTAATTCTATTAATTATCAATGTAGGCTCGAACTTGTCATTTCGGTCGATATTGTCGTTCAAAAGCTTCAGTGCATCATTTACATTTATTAAACGTTCACTTTCGCAAAACAGATAATCTGTTTGTTCCTTATTCAAGCCCTGTGGCGTGAATGAATATTTAAGTTGGTAGTATTCCATGACATAAAAATAGGGAGAATTGATTCAATATTCGAGCAAGCAAGACAAAAAGAATTCGACATTTATGCGTGCTTTTTGTCTAGTTTATTTAAATATTTTATAAATAATTTATTATTTACTTTGCACAGTATAAGCTATATGGTATAACTTTTCTATAATCCTAAAACATATGTCTGATACCGTCAACCAACTCGAAGATGTAAATCCCTCGAAAGCCGTTATTGACTATGTCTGGGAATGGACGGCGGGGTATGCAGATTGGAGCAGAGTACTGGTGAGCAAATTGGTGAGCCATGAAGTTCCTTTAACATCCACTGAAAGAAAGGAAATATTTGATATGTTTCTTGAATCTTTGGATTTGAAAAAACGCTTGGTAAGAGCAGGTGTTTCAAAGCCGCCCTTCAACGGCAAGGCGGTATTATTGAAATTAAGCAGTCTATCCGAAGTTAAAGGGGTGAATCAATTAGCCGAAGGGCAAACAATCAATTTTAGCGATTGTCTCACTGTAGTGTTTGGTCCGAACGGAACAGGAAAGACAGGTTATGGACGCATCTTAAAATCTTTAGGATTCAGTTATGAAGAGCAGACAAAAATATTGTCAGATGTCAATCATGCCGATATTCCCCAAAGTGCAAGGATCACATACATAGCAGATGGGGTCGATAAGGAATTTAAATGGGAAGGTAAGCAGCCCTATAATGAACTTAAAACGCTTTCTATCTTCAATAATAATTGCGTCAACATTTCATTGAGCGGTGACCGCAGCTTAATAGTCTCGCCATTCGGATTTTATATATTCGAACTCATTAGCGCAGAACTGAATCAGCTGGCCGATTTAATGAACCAAGAAATCAGTAAACATCAAGTGGTGTTTAGTTGGGGTGCAGCACTCAAACCCAATACGCCACAATTTAATTTCATAAATACCCTAGACAAAAAATCGTCACTGGAGAAGCTCAACGAGATTGCCTTGTATAGTTCAGAGCATGATGCAAGCGCAGCAGAACTGAAAATCCGATTGGAAGGGTTAAACAAGAATTTGTTAGAAAAAGAAATTTCAGAATTGAGAAAACAATATACTGAAATCGAATCGGCTTTATTGGCTATAAAGAATACGCAAAAGAATTTTACGATTGCGGAGTTTAATACATTCAAGGAATGCAACAAGGCAATCGCTATTCTTGAGACACAAACGAAGAAAGGATTAAGTGAAGTTGCCGAAACTAACGGCATTGCATTCTATGAATCAAAGGAATTCCTGAGTTTTTTGAAGGCCGCCGATCAGTACCTTAAGCTTTTGGATAAGCCTGATTATCCTACAGTAAATGAAGATGTTTGCCTTTATTGCTCTCAGCCATTGGAATCGAAGGCTGCTGATCTCTTAAAAAATTACAGACTTATCTTAAACGACACAACACAGGAGCAGATAAAAAAACTTAGCGGGCAAAAGGATGCGATTGTGCTGAAAGCAAAATCAGTGAACAGCGAAATTATATTTCATCAAAGCACGTTCGGAACAAACGAGGACGGGTCGGTTATTCAACCTGCGTTGATTGCCGAATACAATTCAATCATATCTTCTTTAACGAAGCAGATACTTTCAAACTTGTTAACTGAAGAATCCAAATTTGACGTCGATTATAGCAAGTACATCAGCTTTTTGGAGACTGAATTAGAGAAAATCAAGGCTAAAGGGTTGCTCAAAAATGAAACGCTTTCGAAACTTTCGGAAAGTGAAACGGAAATTGTAAACAAATTAAATGAGTTAAGCGATAGGAAGTTGCTATCGGAAAAAGTTGAAGAGATAAAGAATGGGATTGAAAAGAAAAAAATTGTATCTCTTCTTGAATCCAAGAAATCACATTTTTCAACAACAAGCTTGAGCAAAAAAACTACGGAAGCAAGGGAAGCACTTGTAAAACAAAATTTCGAACAAAAATTTAGGCAAGAGTTGGCGGATTTGAGAAAAAGCCATATCAAAATCGATCTTAATTTCGGTACTCAAAAGGGTAATTCAAAATTGTTACAAAAAATAAAGTCGCGCTATTTACTAAAGGATATCCTAAGTGAAGGCGAGCAGAAAGCCGTTGCGCTAGCCGAGTTTCTTGCAGAATTGCAGTTAAACAATTTCAATTCTCCTGTAGTTTTTGACGATCCTGTTAATAGTCTTGATCACACTATAATTGAAGATGTTGCTAGAAGGTTAATTCGTTTATCTCAAGAAAGGCAGGTCGTAATATTCACTCACAGCGTACTTCTGTTTAATGAGATCATTTACCATTGCAGTCAGGGAATGTTCAAAGGCCTGCCCAAGAAATTATACGATTCAAGCCGAAATTTCGACAAAACCGGATATATAACCGATTCCGAAGATGGGATTAATTCGACAAAGAGTTATGTAACGAAGATCAATAACGTTCTCAATTCCACGAAGGAAGAAAAGCAAAATGAAGCTGAGCTTGCAGCAAGAGGCTACGGGTACTTGAGGGCTGCCATAGAACTTCTCGTAGAGCAGGATATTTTTAAGGGAACTGTAAAACGGTATCAGAAAAATATTGCTTTTACAAAATTTGCAGAAGTTGATGGTGAGCTTATAAATGGTTCAAAGGCTACTTTAGTAGAATTATTTGAAAGATCGTGCGGATATATTGATGGACATAGTAATCCAGAGGAAAAGGTCGATGAGCCTACACTAAATTCACTTCAAGCCGATTTTGATAAATTTAAAGCAGTTAGAGCGTTATTTGAAAAATCTGTGCCGCCAAAGACGAGTACAGATAAAATTGTCTCTAGTGTCTCAATAATCGGATCACCTTCTTCGGGGAATTGATAATTTTGGATAGAAAAAGCTGAATTGTAAAGAGGAGGGGTAGTAGCACAAGTTTCATTGCAAATATCAATTGCTGACATATAACTGTCCTATTATAGCTTCCTCAAGTAAAAGCCCATAACCAGAGGTTAATCCTTAAAATATTTCATAGACATTATCAATCCCAAACAAGAAATAAGAAACACAGCAACAAAAACTTTTGTTCCCCAGCATAAGGCTACAAGAGCAAGTACTGACAGTACAATCACTTCTATAAAACATAGATTCATTTGAACGACCGTATTAAACAAAAATGCGTTTCCTCTTTTATTCGCTTTTTGCTGAATTCTTGTATTATAATTACTCATAAATAAACTCCATATAGTATTGTTCGTTCCTGTTAGAGGGATAAGGACATATGGAACACACGTCGCTATAATAAAGCCCATATTTCCAGCAATTTGCAACCCTCCTACTACAGGAAGGGTCTCCTTGTGTCCTTTGCGATCCATCAAAACTCCATATATGAGTAAGAAAATTATTTGAATGAGCAATCCATAAAAAATGATATCTCCAAATGCAATTGCCTTATGAACCAATACAAAAATAAAAAGGGGCATAATTGTAATGTTACCGATAATTGCAACTGCATATCCTGAAAATGGAAGAACGTTTTCTTTGTACTCCTCGGAAATTAAAAATTTATAGGCGGTTGAAATTTGTGGCCGGATAGATATGTTCACTTCATCCATAATTAGCATGAGAGGTGCAATCGCCAACAAGAGAACTGCAATCAGACAAATTATCGCGAAATGGAATGCATGTAAAAGAGCAGCAGTCCCTATAATTGTTGCAAGAAGGCCTGAAATTGCAACACCAACCTGTTCAAACGTATATTGCTTCCCTCGAGATCCGTCTTTGATAAGAACTGAATGGAGTGTATCGGCACAAGGATAATAAATACCTCGCGAAATACTTCTAAAGATAAATGCAAAAAATCCAATGTATAGGGATATATGGGCAAGTCCTAGACAAATAAAAAATATAATCAGTGAGACATAAGAAGCACTCATTGCCTTTTTTATACCGATTCGAGACGCAATGATGGGAGCTACCGGTGCAATAAGTCCTCGCAGGCCGAATTCAAGCCCAAAGAACAAAATGACCAAGGCGAGTGGCATTCCAAGAGAATACAAAAGCGCACCAGCAAAGGTTTGGATAAGATTATTTGCTATCGTGTCACCAAAAACGTGTAAGTAAAGCGCAGTATAGTTTTTATCAGGGAAATAAAGCGAAAACATAATTTAAGAAAAAATAAGTATTTTGGGGCATCAAACCTGAGTGAATAGTAGCATAGCCAACAATTTTATACTATGATATGAGGCAGCTTATAAGTTGAACATTACTAATAATCGATCAAATGCCTGGAGCTACAAAAGTTGTTAGTGGGGAATTTAACGATTTGGTTTGGGAAATCCCTCAGTCAAAAGCGCACACTTTCGAAAAACTTATTGGAGAATATTTAATAAATAGAATAGCTACCCCTAGTGGTACGGTAAAAGTTTTTCCCACGCAAGCGGTAAATGATTACGGAAAAGATTTCAAAATTAATGCACATGCTTCTTTTGAACTTTTCGGGACTTTTATTCCACGAAACATTGCTAAAGAAACTACTCGAGTATATCTTGAAGTAAAAGGGACAACACACGAGAGGTTAGCGGGAGGTTTTATAGAAGATATCGCTCAAAATTTCGAGGACGAAATAGACTATTATGTCCTCGTAACAAATTCCACATTAACCCCATACTACCAATTTGTCGCGCAACAGAATTGGCGAGCAAGAAACGTGGAGTTTGTTCTTATAGATAAATTCCTTTTAGCAGCTTTACTGAATAGTGACCATGATCTGAAGCAGGAATTTAATCAACGAGGGGTCTCAATTCCTTCAATAAAAAAAATGAATGACGTAGAGCGTGTATCTGTGGAATATCAAATTGAACAAAGAGAGTTTACAGAAAGCCATAAGATCGAACTCTTTTTATCCGTACGAAATTACCTAAAAGAAACCCGCGCTGTCTCACTTAAATTAGCAACTGATCAAAGCTGGTACGGTTCACTAGCGACAATTGATAAATTAATTTCCGGTAATGGGCTGGAAACCTATAGGCTGGAATATACTCGTATCCTTTTTGACGGGCCTGCCGATCTAAGGATAGCTATTGATGTTGATGGCACTCATGAAACTATTCTGATTCAAGAAAACAAATTAAAATTCGTGTTCGAGCCTTCCTTTATAGGAAAAGCTCATCGAGAAATCAGAGATAAAATAATTGACTTAACCCGGAAAAATATGGGTTTAGCAATTATAAGTATTACCGGTGAGGCGGGTATAGGCAAAAGTAGAATTATTGAAGAAGCGGAGAAAATGATGCAAGGAGGTAGGAATCACTTTGCTAAGTATTATTTTTCGCAAAAGAGTTCAGTTTCAGATTTTATTGAATTTACAAAGCAGTTTGATACAGACTTTAATTTTAGTGCATTGATTGAAACAAAAAGTCTTGAAGAGTGTTCACGTAAATTCCTTAATGAATTTAACCCGAACATAAGCCAATGGGTAATTAGCTTTGAAGATTTACATCATGCCAGCACAGAAGTGATTCAAGTATTTAAGGATTATATTTTATCTCCCTCAAAAAAGAAAAATTCGACTATACTTATTTTAACTGGCAGAAACGATTTTACTTTCCCAAATGAATCATATTTTTCTCTTTTGCAGGTTCTAGGCTCTATCGAGAATCGGATGGATTTAAACTTTCAAGTAACTCCTTTTCAAGAAACCGAATCGGAGGGCCTGATACGTCAGTTAATCACGAATGCCCCGGAAACAGCTGTCGAGAAAATACTTAGGCTTTCACAAAACAACCCGTTTATAATCATCGAATTTGTTCAGTTTCTTCTTGATTCGGATCTAGCTCAACTATTATCTCGGAAATATGTAGGAATTATTGATATTGAAAGGTTTTCATCAGATATTTCCTTGCCAGACTCGATTGAAGAATTGTATTTAAAGAGATTGTATTCTTTACAATTATCGAATCAGGGTCAACTCGGATTTAAGTTTTTGGTCATCGCTTCATTTTTTGGGTTTGAGATTTCCGATAAAATTACCAACCTGTTTTTAGATGGAAAAGAAAATGACCGTGTATTTATTTCTTTATTGGAACGAAGGTTTTTAAAAGAAAGTTCATCTTCATCCAAACTGACTTTCGCCCACGAAAATATAATTCATTTTTTGCAGAAATTCGTGCGACTCCCTGAAAATAGAAAGTGGTGTTCAGAATTGCTTTTTTCAAATAATGAAATATTTGAACTCCTTTCAGAGTTTGAAAAAGGTGAGCTTCGTTGCTTTTCATGTGAGTATTCTGCTGCGATGAATTATTTTAATCCTATTTGGAAACGAATTCAAAGCATCTCAAATTTTAGCTCAGAAGAAATTGACAAGTCATATTTTAATTTCCTTGATCCATTATTTGAGTGTGCAAATGCCTTGAAGATACCAAAGGAGGAAGTTGCAAAAATTATACTAGCAAAAGCATACATGGGTATTCATAACTTCCCATTATATATCGGTCAACAAGCTTGCCTCGAAGCCGAACAAATGCTTAAAACACTTTATCCGCGTAAAGCTAAAAGAACACAGCTTGGGTTGTCCATCGCTCAACTTAGAGCCCATGGTTTACAAAATATGGGTAAGACCTCTGAGGCATTGCAATTGATGCTAGAAATTGAAAGCGAATTACGAGTCCGAAATATCGAAAGTCCCGAATTGGAATTTGATCTTAATGATAGGCTTCAAGAATATTATAGAAAAACAAACCATCTCGAGCTATCTGCAAATTATGCCGGCCTAGCACTTACCGCTGTCGAAAAATGTGGTGATGAGAAATTGAAACTTTGCCACCTAATCACAATGGCAGGCCTAAACTTGCTAAGTGGTAAAGAAAACGCTACTGACTCTGCAAATGAAGCTTACCTTTATTCAAAAGGTTTGGGGATCAAGAGACTTACAACGTATACCTATTTAACAACTCTAATTGTCAGTATCCTTTACCCCGCTTCAGATTCTCTTTCTTTTTCCTCATTATATAGCGAATTAAAGGATTTGCTATTGTTTGCAGCGAAGAATAACCTATCGGACTCAATTATGCGAATTCAATTAGTTTTGGCTACCCTTTGTCTCCACCTTTCTGGGGATGACGAATACAACCGAATGCTATCGCACAATTATATTAACGCTGGTCAAGAAAATTCCATAAGATATGGAAACGGGTTGTTCGATTGGGCATTCGATAATTTGGCGGGTGTAATTGACCTCCAAAATTCTTCGCCACCGGAAAGTGTTAAAAGACGATTTGAAACTTGTCACGAAAGATTAAAACGACGAGGGCTCTTATTTTTAGGTGCAAATGATGGTATCTTTCCAAACTATTTAGCAATATCAAACATTATTAGATTTTTTGGTGAATCCAGTGAAACAAATGGAATGAAGTATCTATCGACCTTGAATGCATATAATAATGAATTCCTTTTTATTGACAAGTTCAAAAGACAATTATTAGCTACTGCGATATCGGGTGAGGCTATATTTATTAAAACTGAAAACACTGTCGTTTCATTACGGTACCCAAGGGCAAATGGGTATTTCACCCCCTTATTTTGATTTTATCACCAGATAGTTTTCCATCACCAGTAAATCTAAATCACAATTCAGAAATGCACTAATTGCATCATGAGGAGATTCTACGATTGGGTCACCTGCGATATTAAAAGAAGTGTTTAGAAGTACTGAGTATCCTGTTAAGCTTTTGAAGCTTTCAAGTAACTGATGCATGAATGGGTCATGCTCTTTTAAAACAGATTGCACCCTGGCCGTTCCATCTACATGAGTGACTGCTGCCAGTGCCTCTTTATATTGCTCTTTAGTTTTTGTCGCTAAGAGCATATATGGCGAACTTTGAATAAGTTCAAAATATTTAAATTCATCTTCAGCAGTAACAACAGGAGCGAAAGGTCGAAACAATTCACGACCTTTTAATTTATTAAGCTTGTCCTTCATACTTTCCGGCCGAGAATCTGTGATAATACTTCTATGACATAAAGCTCTAGGCCCCATTTCAGACCGTCCACGCATCATTCCTACAGTCTGGCCTTCACTTAGGCTCTTTGCCAAAAAGGCGCATAAATCTGAGTCATTTAGTTTTTGGAACGGTAATTTGAAGTATTTGAGCCTCTCTTCAATAGCCATATCTGAATGAGAAATACCCAAATATGGAAGAGGTGCTGAAGATGGGTTGATCCCTTCAAATACCTGATGATAAGCGTATATTGCTGTACCTACTGACTGTCCATCGTCACCTGCAGCTGGAATGATGTGAATCCTTTTAAATTTTGCTTTTTCCAAAATCCTTTGATTCAGGAGGCAGTTCAAAAAAACACCACCAGCTAGACAAAGATCACTATAATCTCCTTTACTATTAATACTATTCAAGATGGTGAGTATATAGTTTTCTGCTATTAACTGCGCCAACGAGGCTATGCTCTCTTTCTGGGTGGATAATAGTTCATACCAAGAAAGTCTATGCTGTACTCTAAATTCATTTACTTTATCGAGATACTCCTGATATGTAAGGGAAAAGTCCAACCCTGAAAAGGTTGGCTGCTCTAATTCCATTAATGGCTTAGCGTAGGAAGCCAGTCCCATAGTTTTTCCGGCTTCACCATGTTTGAATCCAATCAGGTATGTCAGTTGCTCATACTTTCTACCGATACTAATTTCCTTATTCAGGTCAAGCTGATGCATATAATCAGGATAGAAACTATTCCTGCGATCTGTTTTCATTAAACCAAAATCCTGCAAACGCTGCTCTTCTAGTTTGATTTTGCCAGCGTGACCGGTATAAATGCTTTCTGCTTCAATTTTGGCTCCGACAATATCTCCTGCGCCGTCTGCAACCAATATTAATGATTTATTAAAATCAGAAGTAAAATATGTGGAATAGGCATGTGCGAGATGATGACCGACTCCAATAATCGGAATATCGTTTATTCCTAACGTCGCTCTTAGTTCATCGGAAAGTTGATTGAGGATGTCTTCGATAACCACATTAGTGTAACTAATACCGATACCGCTTATCTGATCGGGTTTTATATTACACCATTCCAATAGCTTTTTTATTGCTTCATAGGGTATTTCGGGCGAATTTGAATGTTTTATTCGATCTATCCTCTCCTGAGCTAAATGGGCAATCAGCTTACCGTCCCTAACAATAGCTGCAGACCGATCATGACCAATATGAATACCCAAAGTAATTTTATGAATCATAGAAAGTATATTTCTAAGAGCCTGAACATATAATTTCTTTGCAAATCTAAATATATCAAGCAAGATTGCTAAATTTTATGCTAAATTTATTTATCAACCAACTTTCTTTTGTGGAAAACGTACTAAAAAGAGAGAGTTTTATGAATATATTTGTGATAATGAGTTCAGCTGGTGAAATACTTTCATTAGGAAGAACCCTGAAACAATATAGGGAGAATATTTCCCTTACTTTACGTCAGGTCGAAGAGGTAACGGGTATATCAAACGCTTATCTGAGTCAACTCGAAAATGACAAGATAAAGAAGCCTTCTGCGAATGTCCTTTATAAATTAGCATCCATATATAGAGTTGAGCTGGAAACCTTACTTGCCGCTGCTGGGATAATTCAAGAAGCAAGTATTGAATCAAATCCCCCATTAATGAGAACAATTGCTTTCTACGCCGGAAACCTTTCAGATGATGACAAATCAAAGGTTGTAGAATTCATGCAATTTCTCCAGTCAAAGAAGAAGTAATGGTTGAAGAACATACGAAAAAAGATATAGAAAAAATATCTCATGAAATTCTCAAAGCTTCTAACTCTTTTGATAGGTTCCCCACTCCCATAAACACAATTATTTCATATTCTGACCTTGCAGTTGTATCTCACATCGATCTGTCTAATGTTCCTGAAGGTTTTTTTGAGACATGGACCGAATCCCCCAAGAATAATTTCACAAATATCATGGGATCAATTCGAGGCATGTTACATCGACCCGAGAAAATAATTTACTTGGATCATTCTATGTCTGAAAGCAGAAAAAGCTTTGTGAAGCTTCATGAAGTTGGTCACGATGTTCTATACTGGCAGCACGAGATATTGTGTTGTCTGGATGATGATCAGACATTAGATGCCGATGTCCATGAGGAATTTGAGGAAGAGGCTAATTATTTTGCGTCTGTGACCCTATTTCAGCATGATCGCTTTGATTCGGAAATGGGAAAGTACGAATTGGGAATAAATGCTTCATTATCAACTGCGAAACACTTTGGCGCCTCGCTTCACGCCACTCTTAGGCGATATGTAGAACGCTCAGATAAACGATGTGCTTTATTGATTTTGGAAAACATTACTCCTAATGGTGAGCTTCCCAAATGTAGAGTGCGCAATTTCTTAACCTCAGTTAAGTTTGAATATGAATTTGGAATAATTGAATGGAATGAAACCTTAGGGTACAAGTGGCCATTTGTTCAATTATATTATCATAAAAAAAGGGGGGTACTAACAGGTCATGTGGAATTGAGAACCGCTAATGGACCAATTCCTTTTGAATTCCAGTTTTTCAATAACTCTTATAATGCTTTTGTTCTGATATTTCCTGTAGGAGAGAACAGGGAAATCAGAAACAATATAATTTTTCTGCCTTTTGCTTGAGGAGATTAGCCAATACTAAATTACCAATATTGTATCTATAAAAAAACCGCATCACTGCGGTTGAGGAACTATCTAATGATCTTTTCGTGAGCATCGCCCATTATATCACTTGGCAAACTATCCAAATACACCTCTGTCGTTCTAGTATCGCTATGCCAGAGCATATCCGAGATCGTGGCAATCATCGGTATGCTGAGATTCTTTGCCCCGGTGGCGAATGAGTGTCGGCTGACGTAACTCGTTAGGTTTTCCGTAAAGTTAGCTTTTGCTGGGAAGGGGTAGTCAATTTGTCACTTTCAACAAGTTTCATGTTGTTTTTTCTGCCGGACATTCTGGTAAGCTTTCCTTGAACACATTCGCAAATTTCCTAATTTCATAACGACAAAACAGAACGACAATGGAACAGCCAAAATCCATCGGCATCTGGATTCGGGTTTCCACCGAAGACCAGGCCAAGGGGGATTCCCCCGAACACCACGAGAAACGCGCACAGCTCTACGCGGAGGCCAAGGAGTGGCACGTAGCCGAAACCTACCACCTCGAAGCCGTCTCCGGCAAGTCCGTCATGCAGCATCCCGAGGCGAAGCGCATGATGAAGGACGTGCGCGACGGCAAGATCGCCGGCCTGATTTTCTCCAAGCTCGCCCGCCTTGCCAGGAACGTCAAGGAGCTTCTGGAGTTTGCCGAGTACTTCCGCGAGCACGGTGCAGACCTGGTTTCCATCGGCGAATCCATCGACACCTCGACCCCCGCAGGCCGCCTCTTCTACACCATCCTTGCCGCTATGGCGCAGTTCGAGCGGGAGGAGATATCGGGACGCATCTCAGCATCCGTGCCCATCCGAGCCAGGCTCGGGAAGCAGATCGGCGGGGAGGCGACCTTCGGCTACAGGTGGGTCGACAAGCGGCTTGAAATAGATGAGAAGGAAGCTCCCATCAGAAAGCTCGTCTACGAACTGTTCTTAACTCACAAGCGCAAAAGAACAGTTGCAAGACTTCTTAATGAGATGGGACACCGGACACGCAAGGGAGGTCTCTTCAACGACACGGGCATCAAGTTCATGCTTAGAAACCCCACCGCAAAGGGAACCCATCTCGCCAACTACACCTCGAACAAGCGCGGCAAGGGGAAGAAGGAGCTCAAGCCGGAATCCGAGTGGGTCTTTACCGAATGCCTCGCCGTCGTCTCCCCCGAACTCTGGGACGAGTGCAACCGCATCCTAGACGCGCAGGAAAAGAAGCGGAGCAGGCCGGGACGAAAGGCGGTGCACCTGCTGTCGGGTTACGTTCACTGCTCATGCAGCAAGAAAATGTACGTGTACCACCGTAGCAACAAATACGAGTGCCGCTTGTGCAAAAGATCAATCGCCGTCTCCGACATCGATGAAATTTACTTCGAGCAGCTCAAGGGATTTTTGCTTACGGAGGTTGACCCAAGCACCTACCTTGAAAAATCCGAATCTGTCATCTCCGAAAAAGAAAAGCTGCTCGAGAATATCAGCGAGGAATCTGAAAGGGTGAGGAAGCAGGCGACCGAACTTGTCACCATGCGGATGAACAACGAGCTGTCGCGCGACAGCTTCAAGGAGCATCACGGGCCGCTTGAGCTTCGCTTGAGCCAATTAAGCGAGCGGATGCCGGAATTGGAGGCGGAGATCGCATTTCTCCGGGTGCAGAACGAATCTTCCGAAACTGTACTTAACGATGCCAAGATGCTGTATGCCAAATGGCCGATCATGACGCTTGAGGAGCGGCGGACCATCGTGGAGAAGATTACGGAGGCGATAGTCATTGAAGAACAAGAGATTACCGTTCGGCTGACACACACGCCCACAATCCTCAGAAATGCGGGAAATATGCAAACCGCCCTTTAGGGAGGATTTAGGAGGGTTAACTTTTAAAAAGTTCTGTGCTCTTTGACCCAGCCTTTGATATAGTCGGCTATGGTAGCAGTGGGAGTGCCGGGAGGGAATAATTCTCCGCAGCCTGATGTCTTGAGGCTTTGCATATCTTCATCGGGAATGATGCCACCGCCGGTGAGGAGCACATCATCCATCTTTTTGTCATGCATCAATTTGAGCACCTTTGGGAATACCGTATTGTGGGCACCGGATAGTATACTGATACCTATAGCGTCTACATCTTCCTGCAGGGCTGCATTGACCACCATCTCGGGCGTCTGGCGCAGACCGGTGTATATCACTTCCATACCTGCATCACGCAGCGCAGAGGCTATGACCTTGGCACCGCGGTCGTGACCATCGAGACCAACTTTAGCAACCAATATTCTAATGGGACGCGACATCATGTATATTTAATAGGAAACACTATCGGCTTTCCTGTGTATTCCTCCCTCTCCTTGGGAGAGGGTCGGGGTGAGGTCTAAAAATCATCATCGAATCCGGCATTCTCACCGAAGTCGTCAAAATCTTCTTCTTCCTGAAAGTCATCATCGAAATCGTCGTCGTCATCTTTCTTGCTGCTCTTGCGGCCTTTAGACTTATTGTCGATCATGTCTTCAAATTCTTCGAGGTCCAGATCTTTGATATCGTCTTCCGACGGTTCCACATCTGTATCATCGAATTCTTTAGAATCCAAATCATCATCCAACTCCTCTACATCATCATCGTCATCGTCATCATCGACGGCCTTTTTCTTCTTTGGGTTCAATTCCATTTCCTCTTCTTCTTCATCGCGTTTTTTGCGTGGCATGGGATTTTAGTTTAAGGTGTTAAACAAAGTATAGAATCTTTACGGCAAATAAATAAGAGTGTTTTAAATCCTCCTATTTTTTTCGAAAAATATTCTGTTTATTCTTCTATAAAATTAATGTACTGTTTCAAAATATTCAAAAGAATTTTTCAGGCGCCCGGCTGTACCCTCTGTACCGAGGAATTTCGCCATTTCCACCACCGGTGGTCCCTGCAAAACTCCCGCAAGGGCAACTCTCAGCACCGGCATCACTTCACCCGTTTTCAATCCTGTGAAGGTAATAAATTCATTCATGAAAACATCGGGTGCGATATTCGGCAGGTCCTTTCCTGCGATATATTCATCCCACTTGACTTTGATCTCAGGTTTCCATTTCTTTTTTATAGTCTCGATGTCGTATGATAGGATCTCTTTATATAGGAAATTGCCTATGGTGACAAGGTCATTGAGGAATGTAGCGCGTTCCTTGACGAGTGCGCAATATTCTTCCAGTTTGGCGTCACTGAGTGTGAATCCCGCTTCTATAATGAGTGGCTTGATAGCTTCGGCCAGTTCATGATTGGATTTTGACTTCAGGTATTGCTGATTGAACCATTTAGCTTTCTCATAGTCAAATTTAGCACCGCCTTTGTGTACTTTCTCCAGAGAAAATAATTCTATCATCTCTTCTTTGCTCATGATCTCTTTATCACCACCGGGATTCCAGCCGATGAGTGCGAGAAAATTGATGAATGCATCAGGGAAAAACCCATGCTCACGGTAGCCTGTAGCTACTTCCTCCTGATTGGTTTCTTTATTGAATGAGGTGTAGGTGAGAGGGAATGAAGGAAATCCAAGCCTGTCGCCATCTCTTTTGCTCAGTTTGCCATTGCCATCAGGTTTGAGTATCAGCGGCAGGTGGGCATATTGGGGCATGGAGCCCTCCCAGCCCAGAGCGCGGAAGCACAATACATGCAGTGGTGCCGAGGGTAGCCATTCTTCGCCGCGAATGGCATGAGATATGTCCATGAGCGTATCATCTACTACGTGTGCGAGGTGATAAGTAGGCATACCGTCGTGTTTGAGCAGGACCTTGTCATCCAGTTGGGCGGTATTGAATGTGACCCAACCCCGTATCAGGTCATGAAACTTGACATCCTCATTGCGCGGCATTTTAAAACGTATCACATATTTGTCTCCTCGATCCAGTCGTATTTTCACTTCGTCAGCGGATAATGATGCGGAATTTTTGAGGTATTGCCTTGTGACAGCATTGACCTGAGGTGACGGCACACCTTGTGCTTTCATGTCTTCGCGCCACTTCTCCAGTTCCTCCTCCGTGTCAAATGCGTAGTAAGCATGACCTGAATTGACCAGTTTTTCTGCATATTCCCTATACATGGGTTTACGCTCACTCTGGCGGTATGGCGCGTGAGGCCCATCGCCGAAGCCTATGCCTTCATTCGGCTCTATACCGCACCATTTCAGTGTTTCTATGATATAGTTTTCAGCACCTTCTACGAATCGGTTCTGGTCAGTATCTTCAATACGGAGTATAAAATCACCACCGTGTTTTTTTGCCAGCAGGTAATTAAACAATGCTGTACGCACCCCGCCTATATGCAGGCCACCCGTAGGCGACGGGGCGAAACGTACTCTTACTCTTCTCTCACTCATAGTGGCGAAAATAGAAAAAACAACAGCCCTGCACAAACTAATGTGTGACTGGGCTCCCGAAATGTGTAATAAGATCAAAAATATCCGATGGGCCACTTTTTTTATTATATGTATTTTCAATAAAATGGCAGTCCTGAGGAAAATAAATAAATTCGCAGGGCATTAAACCCTCGAAATGTTTTTTTGTCAATGATGTGGAAATAAGTTTTAGCAATAAACATACAGATGCTTGATACCCTATCTATAGTGAAAACTCCCAAAGCAGCCCGCCGGTTATTTCCCGCAGCGCTATGGAAGGTTAGGACACGCGAAAAGATACTCTACCTGACCTTTGATGATGGTCCGATAGAAGAGGTGACCCCGATAGTTTTGGATGAATTAAAAAAGTATGAGGCAAAGGCGACTTTTTTTTGTATCGGGAAAAATATAGAGGCTAATACGGAGATATATCACAGAATAGCGGAAGAAGGCCACACCATTGGCAATCATACACAGGACCACCTGAATGGATGGTATACGGCAAATGATGTCTATATTGAAAATGTCGAAAAATGTGCTGCTACAATGGGTTCAGTAATGTCCAAGGTACCCGTATCAACTGATGGTATAGAAATAGAATTGGAGGAAACGGTTTTCTTCAGGCCACCCTATGGCAAGATCAGCCCCTCTCAATATAACCACCTAAAAAAGTCCTACAAGGTAGTGATGTGGGATGTGCTGACCTTTGACTTTGACCTGAAGGTCTCAAAAGAGCAGGTACTCGATAATGTGCTGAATAACGCAGCACCAGGCTCGATCATAGTATTTCATGATAGCCTCAAGGCAAAAGAAAAAGTGCTTTACGCCCTGCCTCGGGTTTTGGAGCATTACCATCAACTCGGATATAGGTTTGATGTTTTGCCTGAATAATCGGTAGTAATTCCTTTAAACCTGTTTTCCGGATTCACCGATTCACTGATTTCCTTTTACCTTTGGCCCATGTCCCTGATAGATACCCATACACATATTTACTTGCCGGATTTTGATAATGACATCAATGCTATGCTGGACCGGGCATACAGAAATGGCATAGAGAAGATATTTCTGCCAGCCATAGATTCAGAGACGCACGACAGGGTGCTGAAACTTTGCCAAACCAGAGGTGGTATTGACCCCAAACCAACCATATACCCAATGATGGGGGTACATCCATGCAGTATAAAAGAGAACTACAAAGAAGAATTGGAAATAGCATGTGAGTATCTAAATAATGGAACAAAATATTATGCTGTCGGCGAGATCGGACTGGACTTTTATTGGGATGTGACATATCGCGAGCAGCAGTTTGAGGCTTTTGACATACAGATAGGATGGGCTATGGAGAGAGGACTACCGATAGTGATCCACTCCCGTAAGTCGACCTACGAATGTATAGAAGTAGTAAAGAAATACAAAGGCCGGATCAATGGCATATTTCATTGTTTCAGCGGTTCGCTGGAGGAAGCCAGAGAGATCATCAAGCTGGGTTTCTATCTGGGGATAGGCGGCGTCGCCACCTACAAAAACTCCGGCTTGAGAGAGGTACTACCGCAGATAGGACTATCAAATATCGTTTTTGAGACAGATGCCCCGTACCTCACACCGGTACCGCACAGAGGCAAACGCAATGAGCCGGCATACATCAAACTGATCTGTGAGGAGGTGGCAAAGATAATGTCCAAGGGCTATAGCGAAGTGGCTGAAACCACTACCCAGAATGCGCTCAAAGTCTTTAATATAAGCTAGTCAATACTATTTCTTATATTCGCAATCCATTTTAAAAAGAGAGGTGTCCGAGTGGTTGAAGGAGCACGCCTGGAAAGTGTGTATACGTGAAAGCGTATCGTGGGTTCGAATCCCATCCTCTCTGCAACGTAGTAATATATTTCTACCGAGCTCTGCTTGTATTATGGCGTAGGAGGTTCATCTAAAACTGGCAAACTGAATGTATTTATACATCAAAGCATTCCACATCATTTTTGTGGTCACGTGGTTCAGTGGGCTATTTTACATTGTACGGTTGTTTATATACAATGCGGAGGCAAATGAAAAACAAGAGCCTGAAAGATCAATACTATTGTCACAGTTGGGTATTATGACCCGCAGGTTGTGGTTTGGTATTACATGGCCCTCAGCTATTCTCACATTAGTATTTGGTACCTGGATGTATGTCATGTACGCTGCTTTACCTACATGGCTGATCATTAAACTTTGTTTCGTACTGGGACTCTATGCTTATCATTTTAGCCTGCATATTATTTTCAAGCAGCAAATGAAAGGAATGTTCAGATACAGCTCTCAGCAACTCAGGGTGTGGAATGAAGTTGCTACGGTCTTTCTCATAGCTATCGTCATGCTCGTAGTGGTCAAAGACAGCATGAGTTTCGTCTGGGCACTCACCGGGCTAATGTTGTTCATCATTATATTGATGAGTGCCATAAGGATATATAAGCACTATCGCTCTGCTGGGAATGATCAGGCTGCTAAATAGCTTTACTGAATGTAGTCTTCTGCTCCATCGCTTGATTTCTGAGCAGATGCAGGTCAAATGCCCGGCACACATTCCTGAGAAAATGTTTGCCTGTTTCAGTCAGCACAAGTTTATCTGCATCTCTGGTGATGAGGTTATCATTTTCCAGTTTATCGAGTTCGGGGAAAGTGACTTTTTCCAATAATGCCATATCATCTGACTTAAAGCAGGTAGCATTTCTGCAACTGATGTCCAGAATATAATCCCGGAATGAAACATCTTCATCTGTCAGAAAATATCCTTTCTGTATTGGCAGTATTCCCTTACCGACCAGTTTGTAATAGTCCAAAAGGTTCTTTTCGTTTTGCGCAAAAGCAGTACCGATATCACTGATACTTGACACTCCCAATCCTATCAGCATAGCCGTCTTCTGGGTAGTATAGCCCATAAAGTTACGGTGCAGCGTACCCTCTTTCCATGCTTTGTAAAGATCATCTTCTTGCAGAGCAAAATGGTCCATCCCTATATCTGTATATCCCGCCTTGGTCAGCATCTTTTTGCCGGTCAGGTAGAGCTGTAGCTTCAGGTCAGCACCCGGCAGGTCATTCTCGTCAAATAACCGCTGCCCCCTGCTGGTCCAGGGCACATGCGCATAGCTATAGAAGGCGATCCGGTCGGGCCTCAGCTCCAGTACCTGCTCCATGGTCCTCGTCATCCCTTCCAGTGTCTGTAGCGGTAGTCCGTATATCAGGTCATAGTTGACTGAGGAGAAGCCGACCTCGCGCGCATCATCGGTCGTTCTTTTTACATTCTTTACAGGCTGTATCCTGTTGATGACTTTCTGCACGGTTGGGTCATTGTCCTGTACACCATAGCTGATACGGCGGAATCCCAGATCATACAGCGTGGTCAGGTGCTTCATGGTAGTATTATTGGGATGGCCCTCGATACTAAACTCTCGCTCGGGATGCACTATACTACTGGCGAGGATATAGCTTATTAGTTCCCTCAGATTTTCAGGAGAGAAAAATGTCGGAGTGCCACCGCCGAGGTGCAGCTCCCTGACCAGAGGCGGAGCGGGCATGAGAGAGAGGTATTGGTCCCATTCTTTTTTGATGGCATCCAGATAATCTCTCTCGACCTTGTGGTCATGAGTGATCCGCTTATTGCATCCACAGTAGGTGCAGAGCGACTCACAGAATGGCAGATGTATATAGAGGCTGATGCCCTCCTCCGCATTATGTATCCTGACCTGCTCCCTGAGTGCTGCCGTCCATGCCCCTACTTCTATCTTTTCCTTCCAGAAAGGTACTGTCGGGTAGCTCGTGTAGCGGGGTACGGGTTGATTGTATTTGGCTATGAGGTCGGAGTCTATCTGCATGGCATCTGTTTGTTGATACAAATATCAAAGGCTAATGCCGGGAAATATATGACGAAGATCAGTTCTTAGCTCAGCTCCACATGGCTGCATATTCTTTTTCGTAGCCCTCGCAGTATTTAGCTACCGTCCTGACCCATTCAGGCTGAGTATTCATACAGGGCACCCGCGTGAAAACCTCTCCCCCGTTATGCATGAATATCTCTTTGCCCCTGTCATCCATCTCTTCGAGAGTTTCCAGACAGTCAGCCACGAAAGCCGGACATAGCACCAGTAGTTTTTTGATTCCCTTCTTGGGCAATTCCTCCAATGCTATATCTGTATATGGCTGTAGCCATTTGTCGCCTGCCAGACGCGACTGAAAGGTAAGAGTCACTTTGGCCTGGTCAAAACCTAGCTTCTCTGTTACAAGTTTGGTAGTGATTTTGACCTGATGTTTATAGCAAGTGTCCCATGCGAGGGACTTGATCTCGCAGCAATCACCTGATACATAGCAATGATTTCTTGTAGTGTCAGACTTTCTGAGATGGCGCACCGGGAGTCCGTGATAACTGAATAGATACCCATCATATTCATCCCCCTCCAAATAAGGCCTGATACTGGCAGCGAGCGATTCTATATATGCCGGCTCATTATAGAATGGTTTTAATATCCTGATGCTAATGTCTTTTTGTACCGATCTGATATGAGATACAGCATGCTCTATGGCCGTCTCATAGGAACTCATGGCATAATGCGGGTACATCGGAGCTATAAGGACTTCCTCTAAGCCTTCGACCTTCGACCTCAGTTCTTTGAATGCTACCTCGGGGGTCGGACTGCCATATCTCATGGCTACTGATGCCGGAATGGACAGCTGCTGCTGCAAGGCATCCTTAAACTGCATAGTTATGACTTTCAATGGTGATCCTTGTGAGGTCCATATAGTTTGATAGGCTCTTGCAGAGTTCGGAGCCCGGAAAGGGACAATGATACCCTTGACCAATAGCGTTCTGAATGCCCATGGTATATCTATAACTCTCTCATCCATAAGGAATTCACGCAGGTATTTGCGGACATCTGCTACAGAGTAGCTATCGGGGGATCCCAGATTGAGTAAGATAAGGCCGGTCTTTTTTTCTATCATGGTGTGAAAATTGCAGGAATTGTCCAATAAACAAAACAGCGCGGGTTTAGTTTTGTCATAGAATTGTCATTTCCTGCAAAAATGACCTGTGTCATATAGTAAAGGTTGCCTTTGAGCATATCTTGCACCGCGATAAATTACGTAAGTAAATTCATGGTTACTCAAAATATGGTTGATTTGACGATTGTGGGAGTAAATTACCACAATACTCCTCTGGAGATCAGAAATAAGTTTGCTTTCTCCACTGCAGCAATACAAAAAATATATCAGGAGACCCAAAGCCCATTGGTCAATGATCTCTTCATCCTCTCTACCTGCAATAGGACCGAGATCTATACTACTTCAAACGAACTGTATAAGTTATACCAGATCTTCGAAAATTACACAACTGTGACAAAAGAAGAAATCGGGAACTATACTTTTGTGAAGGAAGGCGATGAAGCGATCAGGCATCTGTTTAAAGTAGCATCCGGTATAGACTCTCAGATACTTGGTGACTATGAGATAGTGCGCCAGATCAAAAATGCTTTCGCGCTGGCTAAAGAGAATAATAAGGTAAGCGGTCTATTGGAGAAACTGGTCAGTGAATCTCTAAAAGCATCAAAGCAGATCAAGGCCAATACAGATATTTCAGACGGGACTACTTCTGTGTCTTATGCTGTCGTGAAACTCCTCAAGCAGGAGATCAAAGAAGGGAATCATCAGAATGTCTGTCTGATGGGGTTGGGCAAAATAGGAGCACTGACACTCAAAAATCTCGTAAACTATCTACCCAATCACAGCCTTACGCTTATTAACAGGGATCAATCAAAAGCAGAGGGATTTGCTTGTGACTATAATGTGAAGTATGCTAAGGAAGACCAGCACAAAGAAGTACTTAATACAACAGATACGCTGATCGTGGCTACAGGTGCAGATCATCCTCTTATTACCAAGGAACATATCCAAGGAACATCTATAAAAATAATATTTGACCTCGCTGTACCCTCTAATGTCAGTGCAGATGTCCGGGAGATCGGAGGTGTGAAGCTGTTTGATATAGATCAACTATCCAAAATAGTAGATGAAACTATCGAAAATAGAAAGAAACAGATTCCTCTGGCTATGGAGATCATAGAGGAAAATATTGAAGAATATAAAGAGTGGAAAAAGCGCCGTAGTCAGTATCTGATGAAACTCTCCGAAGAGAAGGCTGGCGCAGTCCGTATATAAAATGGCCAATAAACTGCAGACCATTCGCATAGCTACGCGTACCAGCAAACTGGCCTTATGGCAGGCCGAGACGGTAAAAGAAAATCTGGAAAGATCAGGACATCAGTGTGAGCTCATATTCATAGAAAGTACCGGAGATATGCAGTTGACACAACCCCTTTATGCATTGGGTGTATCCGGAGTATTTACTAAACAGTTGGACATTGCTCTTCTGGAAGGTAAGGCAGATATAGCTGTTCATTCTCTCAAAGATGTACCGACTCAAATAGCGCAAGGCCTTAAACTTATATCTGTTTTAGAAAGAGGTGCACATCAGGACGTTGCCCTGATCAAAGACAGATCGATATTTGACAGAGGCCATAAAGCTACTATTGCTACCAGCAGCCTAAGGCGCAGAGCACAGTGGCTGGCCCAATATCCCGCTCATACTACTGCTTCTATTCGCGGCAACGTGCAGACAAGGCTCAGAAAGTTTGCTGAGAATGAAGGTATGGATGGAGTGATATTTGCCAAGGCAGGTTTGGAGCGACTTGGGCTTCTACCATCAGATGCCATAGTCCTTGACTGGATGATACCCGCCCCTGCTCAGGGTATAGTAGGTATCGTATGCCGGGAGGATGATACGATCTCCTCAGACATATGTTCGCGTATCAATCACAATGAGAGTTTTATTGCCGGATATATTGAGAGGCAGTTTCTCAGTACCCTTATGGGAGGCTGTTCCGTCCCCCTAAGTGCTTACGCATCTGTTTCCGAGGAGCGCATCCACTTCACAGGAGCCATGCATTCATTTGACGGAGATAATTTTTATAAAGTAGAAAAAGACTTCGATCGCACAGATTGGAAGAATGCCGGACAGTTAGCTGCATCTGAGCTTTTATCACAGTCAGGAGCGCGGGAACTACTCGAAGAAATAAGAAACAAGAAGTGGAGCAATGAGAATACTATCGACTAAGCAATTGGAAGGCTCCTTGATAGCAAAGACTAGCGGAAATGGTGTTGCGGTGACATGTATAGATGTGATCAGAACAACACCCTTGGATTTTGATCTGTCGATCCTATCACCCGGTCGGTTTGACACTATTGTCTTCACAAGTGCTAATGCAGTAAAATTGTTTTTTAAGAATGAGCATAGTAAAGACGTTATAGCTCCATTGCGCGTGTATGCCATCAGTGGTAAAACAAATAATGAGCTAAGGCAGCATGGTATCCGCATAGGGGCGATAGCTAAAGGATCAGAGGAACTGGCTGATATGATAATCGCAGACAAAAAAGCAAAATCCGTACTTCACATATGCGGAGACTTACGCATGGATACACTCAGTGCGAAGTTGAAAGAAGCTAATGTTACATATACGCCACTGGTTATTTATCATACAGAGATGCTATATCCTAATATCAGTGATGAGTATGAAGCTATTCTATTCTTCAGCCCCAGTGGGATAGATAGTTATAGGAAAAACAACAAGCTTGAGTTCAAAACACTATACAGCTGTATAGGAAACACCACGGGAGCATATTTGAGTTCTCTGATTGCAGGAGCGGAAATTATAGTGGTTGACTCCCCTGAACCCGAAACAATGATCAACGCAATAGTTCAACATAGAAAGTAATAAAGAATAAATGAGCACACTTAAAAATGACTTTTTTCTGAAAGCCCTCAGAGGTGAGATAGTGGACAGGCCACCTGTATGGATGATGAGGCAGGCAGGCCGATATCTCCCAGAGTATCTTAAACTCAAGGCTAAATACGACTTCTTCGCCAGAGTAGAGACTCCTGAGTTGGCCTGTGAGATCACGTTGCAGCCTATAGATATAGTTGGTCCCGATGCTGCTATTATCTTCTCAGATATACTTGTCATACCTCAGGCATTGGGTGAGAAGGTGCTAATGGTAGAAGGCAAAGGTCCATCGCTACCGCATACCATCAGTACTCAGGCAGATATAGATGCATTGCAGGTTGAAGGTGCAGCAGAGCGTCTCGACTATGTATGTAAGGCGATATCACTTACGAAAAGAGAACTTAACGGCAGAGTGCCACTGATTGGTTTCGCAGGTGCGCCATTTACTATACTCTGCTATATGGTAGAGGGTAAAGGCAGCAAGACCTTTGATAAGGCAAAACAATTCTGCTTTAGCCAACCGTATCTGGCACATCAGCTCTTGCAAAAGATTACAGATGCTACTATCTCCTATCTTAAAGCCCAAGTAGCAGCAGGGGCAGATTGCGTACAGGTTTTTGATAGTTGGAGCGGGATGTTATCTCCTGTGGATTTCACAAACTTTGCTTATAAATATACCAGGCAGGTATCTGACGCCCTCAGTCCGCTTTGTCCTGTCATACTGTTTCCGAAGGGAAGCTGGTATGCCCTTGGACAGATAGCCAATAGCAGTGTCTCAGCTGTAGGTATAGACTGGACTGTAAGCGCGGCATATGCACGAGAGCAAACAGGTGGTAAGATCACCATACAAGGGAATTTTGACCCGGCTAAACTTTTGACTACGCCTGCAGAGATCAAAAGAGATGTGACTAAAATGATCGATGATTTTGGTGTACAGAGATACATAGCAAATTTAGGTCATGGCATTCTTCCCAACGTTCCGGTAGACAATGCTAAAGCATTTGTGGATGCGGTAAAAGAGTACAAGAAGAAATGAGACAGCAATTTTCAGAATGGATAAGGGATATGCAGGATCGCATTTGTCGTGCAGTGGAACTGGCTGACGGTAAGGAGCTTTTCATAGAGGATAAGTGGACACGCGAAGAAGGAGGCGGAGGTATCACACGCGTGATACAAAACGGTACTGTCTTTGAAAAGGGTGGAGTCAATACATCAGAGGTATATGGCAACATCACCGATGCCATCAGGACGCAGCTCAAGGTAGAAGGAGACAAGTTTTTTGCTTGTGGCATATCTCTTGTCCTTCACCCGCGCAGCCCTATGGTGCCTACAGCACATGCCAATTATAGATATTTTGAGGTCTATGATAAAAAGGGTATGGTTACAGACTCATGGTTTGGAGGAGGAGCTGATCTGACTCCTTATTATCTTTTTGAAGAAGACGCTATTCACTTTCACAGAGTCCACAAAAGGAGTTGTGATAGCTTTCAGGCAGATGCTTATTCATCTTTCAAAAAGCAGTGCGATAACTATTTCGTCAACACGCATAGAAACAATGAACGGAGAGGGATAGGCGGTATTTTTTATGACCACATGAAACCTTCCACAGATGTCCCCCCTGGAAAGCTATTTACTTTCGCTCAGTCAAATGGCAATGCCTTTATAGAAGCCTATATACCAATAGTTGAGAGGCGAAAGGGATTAGAGTATAATGAGAACCAAAAGCACTGGCAGCTAATAAGGCGTGGAAGATATGTAGAGTTTAACCTGATCCATGACAGAGGCACTATTTTTGGACTCAAAAGCAATGGCAGGACAGAGAGCATCCTTATGAGCCTTCCGCCGGAAGTAAGATTTGAGTATAACTACAAACCGGAACCCGGCAGTGAGGAAGCTAAGCTTCAGCAATTACTTCATTCACCTATTGACTGGGTATAAAACCATTTTATGCAAAGAAGAAACAGGACACTCAGACAAAGTAGCGCTATACGGGAGATGGTGGCAGAAACTATCATTACACCTTCTGACTTCATAGTGCCACTATTTGTCACAGAGGGCAAAGGAGTCAAAGAAGAGATAAGCTCTATGCCCGGATACTATAGACTTAGCCTAGATAATCTGCCGTCTGAGATAAGAGAGCTTTGGGGTCTGGGAATAAAGAGTGTTTTGCTTTTTGTAAAAGTACCTGATGCGCTGAAGAACGACGCCTGTACAGAGGCACTCAATCCGGATGGACTGATGATAAAAGCTATCAGGACAGTCAAAGACGCTGAGCCGAGTATGGTTGTCATGACTGATGTTGCACTTGATCCGTTTTCTCCATACGGGCATGATGGACTGGTGAGAGGTCATGAGATCATCAATGATGAGACAGTGGATGTATTGAGCCAAATGAGTGTGCTCCATGCGTCACACGGGGCTGACATAGTCGCCCCTTCTGACATGATGGATGGCAGGATAGGTGCTATCAGGCAGGCATTGGAAAATAATAAACTCACCAAGACGGGTATACTGGCTTATAGCGCTAAGTATGCTTCGTGCTTTTATGGACCTTTCAGGGATGCGCTGGATAGTGCCCCTGGCTTTGGAGACAAAAAGAGTTACCAGATGGATCCGCGCAATCGCAAAGAGGCCATCAAAGAAGTACAGGACGACATAAATGAAGGAGCAGATATAGTGATGGTGAAACCAGCCGGAGCATATTTGGACATCATACGCGACGTGAGAAATGTGGTGGCGGTTCCTGTCGCTGCGTATCAGGTCAGTGGAGAATACGCTATGATCAAATCAGCAGCGCAGCATGGCTGGCTGAATGAAGAAGCTGCTGTCAGAGAATCTCTCATAGCTATCAAAAGAGCAGGTGCAGATATGATCGCCACTTATTTTGCCAAACAGTTTTGTAAAACACTTTAATAGGAGAAATGAATACAGAGAGAAGCAAAGCATTATTTGAAGAAGCGCAGAAACATATACCCGGAGGGGTCAACTCCCCTGTGCGTGCATTCAGACAGGTAGGAGGGACTCCCCTCTTTATGAAACATGCAGAAGGTGCCTATATGTACGATGAGGACAACAATAGATACATAGACTACATCAATAGCTGGGGTCCTATGATATTGGGTCACAGACATCCTGCGGTACAGGAAGCGCTGGAACAGCAATGCAAAAAAGCATTCTCCTTTGGTGCTCCTACCAATCTGGAAATAGAAATAGCCAAACAGATCAAGAGAATGGTCCCCAATATCGACATGGTGCGTATGGTCAATAGCGGAACAGAAGCATGTATGAGTGCTGTGAGATTAGCTCGCGGCTTTACCGGCAAATCCAAGATCATAAAGTTTGAAGGGCATTATCATGGGCACGCTGATATGTTTCTCAAAAAGGCAGGAAGTGGTGTCGCAACCCTGGATATAAAACAAGAAGGAGGCATACCAACTGCTGTTTCTGACGATACTCTCGTGGTTGCTTTCAACGATGCGGAGGCGTTGGAAGAGCTGGTCAAGAGGCATAAGGATGAACTCGCGGCGATCATAGTAGAACCAGTAGCCGGAAATATGGGATGCGTATTACCTAAGGATGGATATCTCCAACTCATGCGCAAGCTATGCACAGACCACAACATCATTTTAATATTTGATGAGGTCATGACAGGGTTTAGGCTTGCTCCGGGAGGTGCACAGGAGAAGCTCAATGTATGGGCTGATCTCGTGACCTTTGGCAAAGTGATAGGAGGCGGACTACCTGTGGGTGCTTTTGGAGGAAGGAAAGATATTATGAGCATGGTAGCCCCCTTGGGCAATGTATATCAAGCAGGAACCCTAAGTGGTAACCCTCTCGCCATGAGCGCTGGCCTGGCTACCCTAAAGGTGCTGGACGATAGCATGCATCTATACGCAGAACTAGATCAAAAAGCACAAGAGCTTAAGACGCGAATGCATCAGGTATTTAGCTCAAAGGGCACGCCTCACACTGTCAATCAGCTTGGTTCGATGATCAGTATTCACTTTTGTGAAAATGCTGTCACAGATTTTCAGTCAGCTAGTGCAGGCAATAATGACACTTTCAAAAAGTTCTTTCATCATATGCTGGACAATGGGATCTATATACCACCATCAGCATTTGAGACTTGGTTCTTATGCGATTCACTGTCCCAAAGGGACATTGAATCTACTATTTCCGCTTGTCAGCAATTTTCTGTTTAGTAGATTAGTAGCCACTAGGTGAGCGCCTGATGAAAGCCCACATCATCAGTAAACTAATCACATCCAGAAAGGAGAACAGCAATGTAATACTGCCCGTAAAGCCCAAATTCTCTCAGAATCCTTGTATATTTGGTTCGAACTGCGGACGGTGTTCTCTGCAAATCCATTACCACATTTTACCAAACCCGCGTAAAGATTAGACTTTCGCGGGTTTGCTATTTCTGACGACCACCATCATTTACACTTATCTTTATCTGGGGATTGAAACGATTAGTAGCATTATATTCCAAATTAAGTTCGAACCCCTGTCAGGTGAATGCTTTTCAGCCATCTGACAATTGTGTTTTATTTCTACTGCTCATTTTATTTACCTTAGCGCCTTAACACTATATCATGCATCAGGAAGACCACTTTCAAAGTTCGGACCTCGTACGCGATATCGTCATAGGTATGGCAGATGGCCTCACTGTTCCCTTTGCGCTGGCAGCGGGACTGAGCGGTGCTGTAGACTCAGCTCATATCGTCATCACCGCAGGTATAGCAGAGATAGCGGCGGGCAGCATAGCTATGGGCCTTGGTGGTTATCTCTCAGGCAGGACTGATATAGAGCACTACCGCTCTGAGGAGGCCCGCGAATACTATGAAGTCGATCACTACCCTGCGGAAGAGCGTAAAGAGGTCAAAAAGATTTTCGCTGGCTATGGTATCAACGAAGAGGTCCAGGACAAGATAGTCGATGAACTCTCAAAAAATAAAAAACAATACGTCGACTTTATGATGCGCTATGAACTAGGACTCGAAGAACCCAATGCCAATCGCGCACGCAATAGCGCTCTCACCATTGGTGCATCATACATCGTCGGCGGACTGATACCGCTGATGCCTTACGTCTTTTGCAGCGATGTCCATACGGGTTTGATCGTTTCGGCTGTCGTCACATTGCTGGCATTACTTGTTTTCGGATATGTCAAAAGCAAAGTGACCGGGCAGAAACCATGGCAAGGTGCCATCTATACTATGGTCATCGGTGCACTGGCAGCAGGTGCTGCTTTTGTCATAGCTTCTCTCTTTCAAAGAATAAATTAGATCCCAAGCGGCTGTTTTCCCTCTCCTTTGGACAGGGCAGGGTGAGGTGGCTGTTAACTTTTCCTGAATAGCCTGAGCTGCTCATCCAATTTCCCGAATCCCCATGATACCCATCGGCTCGTGACCACTATGAATAAGCCCAGTGGCGCATAGCAGAAGAGTCCGCGCTTATAGCCTGACTGTATCCATCCACCCGGATTGAATAATGTGCCATCATCATTTTTCATCTGATAGAACGTCAATGTATATGTACCCAGTGCGAGGAAAAATATCAGCATGAGCTCCCATTTTTCACCATTGATATATGCGGCCCCGATCATCAGCAGGGCAAAGAGTGAAATGCTGAATATATTGGCCCCGGCAGCAGCATATATGAGTAACCAGATCACAAATGCACCAAGTACATATTTGTTTTGCTTGTTCGCAAAATGAATAGCAATGTTAGCGATCAGTATCAGGAAAAATCCGGCGATGATGATATAAAATGTAAGGCCATAGATATTGCTGCTGCTCATCAGCTCCCAGGCAGCATTGAGTACCTGCTTGAGTTTCGACGGATCATAAAATGGCTTGGTGACAAAGATGCCCGTCGGGTCCCGGGGCACGTATGCTTTCAGCATTATGTTCCATAAGAGAAAAGGAATGACACTGGTAGCATAGATCAGCAAGTATTTATAGCGCTTCTCGCGGATAGCCACGTAGAGGAGCACAAGCAGTATACCTCCGGCAAATAACACCGACTCCGACCTCGTCCATATCCCGAATATCATCGCGACAAATGAGAGATAGAAAAAGCCTTCTTTCTTCTGCTCATACCATATCACAAATGCCATAACTGCGATGGTCGTATATATGGCGCAGGGCAGATTGGTCAGTGAGAAAGATGCATGGGCAAACATCTCCGGTACCACCACGGTCAGAAAGGTAAAGATGATAGCGCCTGATGAGCTAACAAACCTGCGCAGCAATAAATAAATAATAAATATCCATGAAATGAAAAAGAAGGCATTGATCAGTTTTGGCTCTTCATGACCTGTCATGTAGCATAGCGAATTACAGAGAGCCAGAAGCGGCGGATAGAGCAGGCGCGGCCCGCAGCCATTGACCATATCTTTGCTGAGCAGTACAGAGTTGAATATGATATGCTCGTGTGCGATGGCCTTTGAGAGTAGGTCGTAGCCCAGTATCGTATCAAACTCAGCCGGCGGCCAGTAGAGACATTTCTGTGTGATGCCCCAGGCCAGATTTGCGGTCATGCCTGCGAATACGATCCATACCAGTGTCAGCCAACTCAGGTCTACTTTAGGACGTGAGCGTTTCCACGGCAGGTCATTGGCTTTGAAGTCCAGATACAATCTGCCAAAGCTGAAAGCGATCATAAGCACAGCGACCGATGTCATCACACTACCCGATGTGATAGAGTGTATACTGCGGTCCAGAAAGAACATCACAAAACTCGTCAGCCCAAGCCCGATAGGCATGGCCAGTGCCAGTTTCTCCGTGAGTTTGAAGTCACGCGATAGCAGCGCTAAAAATGTGAATCCTAAAAGGAATATGAGTACGAACATTGTATTTATTTATTGACGGGTAAGACCATAAACGACTGCGGATTATCTACCGGATACTTCAGCCTGTCGAGCCCCCAGCCGCCGATAGAGACTATGTAGCTGGCACCGTGCAGGTCTGTGCCCACTGAGTCTGCATAGACCACCCTCCTCGGATACACGAAGTACGTGATCCAGGGTAGTTCAGACATGCTGAAGGTCTTGCAGTTGGGTTCACCAGCTTTCTGCACCACAGGACCTGTCTGTGTCATGACAAAACCCACTTCTTTAAATACTTTGGCCGGAGGCAGCATGATAGTAGCTGTATCAGGTACGGTGGTTTTGATCTGGTTTACGAATAGTATCTCACCCGGTCCCCATTTGAGTTCATATTTTTCCAGCAGGCTTTTGTCGGGGTTTTTCTCTATCGTTTCGAGATTGCCCTTTAGCATGGTATTGACCAGCCAGTCATAGCCTGAGTTCATATGTGTCTCTGTGGGATTGGCGGGGTCAGGCTCATGGTGCTGAAAGAATGCCGAGAGAAATAAAAAACTGACCACAGCACCTACTACATTAAATATGATGGCGCTGAACCTCACAGGCACAGTACCGGGTATTTTTTCACCTGCCTTTGGCCTTGCCTTAGGCGGAGGCGGAGCGGTTTTTTTTTGTTTGTCAGTGGGCTTCATATATCTGACAAGTATAGAGAGAAATTCGTGAATTTGAGAATTTAGGCTGATTCATTCTTCTGAATAATCGCACTATTACTTTTTTCACTTATGTATTACGAAAATTTCTTTTTTACCACCTTAACCCCCCTTTTTTGACAAATGTTAAAACTCCGTCAAATCAATCTATTGCACATAGAAGAATTTATTATTAGTAATAATAAAATGCATAATTGAATTTTATTTTGCTTTAATTGGTTATAGAATACAAATATAGTTAATTTCGTCCGAACCTCCAAGCACAAATGTCATGTCGCAACGAAAATGCAGCGAAGCGCATTGCAGTGGAGACATCTTTCGTTCATAGGCACAAAGAAAGATTCCTCCGTAGAGCTCGCAGAACTGCGGAATGACAAAAGGGCCAGCGCTCCTACTCCTTCAAAACCTTCTTCACTATCCGCTCACCATCGACTATCACATTGAGTATGTAAACTCCGGTAGGGAGTCTACTGAGATCAAGGATCTTCGTGTAAGAATGAGCGAGATGGTCGGATGTGCTTTGATAGATGGTCTGACCAGCGGTATTTGTCAAAGTAAAAGATGCCCCAGTCAGATTGTCCTTTTGGATATTGATATATAGATCGTCCGAGGTTGGATTAGGATATATGAGAAGGTGCATAGCTCCCACCGGCTCCTGTATGCCTAATGGAAAACTATCGCAGAACTCTACCATCCAGTAGTCAAAGGTAGCATCCGTCGTATCCCAGTTGGGCTGGCTTTTGTCTCCACCTATTCCTGCTGCAGTTGGCAAACTTATTAAATAACAACTTGCAGAGCATTGAAGTGCTCCTGATGATTGACTTTCTCCCTGAGTAGTGAATGCTGTTTGATCCCAAACCCTATTCATTTGTGAATCGATTTTAATAGTCCATACGCTTCCACCATTTATTGTGCTACCTGATGTCTTATCTCCACCAGTATCTGTCCCGCCAATACCTGTCAAAAGGTATCCACCATCAGACGTGTTGGTCATACTGCCAAAAGTTTCTGGACATCTTGTTATTTCTTCCGATCCGTAAGCCCAATCACCTAATTCATTGCCTGCTGTATCTATTTTAACCAACCAATAGCCACAAAAAGGGGCTGTTTTATCTCCACTGATCCAATCATAAGAAGTACCTCCCAATATATAATTGCCATCATTAGTATTGAGGGAATTACCAAAATCTTCTCCATATATACCGCCATATACCTTGTCCCATTGTTTGTTGCCTAGTGAATCTGTCTTTATTACCCAGAAATTTGAAGCTGCGGGTGCATAGTTCATCTGTGTTTTATCTCCACTCGTATCATATGCCAAAGAGGTGCCACCAATCAAATATCCGCCGTCAGGTGTTTGAATTACGTCAGGGTTTTTATCTTCATTTATACTACCAAATCGTTTATCCCATTGTTTGTTGCCTGCGCTGTCTATTTTGACTATCCAGTAATCATCATCTCCCCAATCATCCTGAGTTTTATCTCCGCTGATTGGAGAGTTGGAACGACCGGATAAAACATAACCTCCATCTTTCGTTTGCCTTACCATGAATAGAAGGTCATCATTGGTGCCTCCGAAGTCTCTGTCCCATTGTTTATTACCTAGAGAATCCAGTTTGACCACCCAGTAGTCCCATCCACCCCAAGGCTGCTGGGTTTTGTCCCCGCTGATGAGAGAAGCTGAGTACCCGCCAAGGAGGCAACCTCCGTCACTGGTGGCACATATGGCATTTAAAAAATCGTCACTCGTACCACCGTATCTTTTATCCCAGAGGTAGTTGCCGTTGGCATCTGTCTTTACTATCCAGTAGTCCGCACTTTGTAGTGTGATATCCCAGTTGGGCTGGGTCTTATTGCCACCAACACCTGAATATGATGTGCCTCCCAGTATATAGCCACCATCACGTGTTTGCTTTATGGCATACAGCTGATCTGACTCTATTCCCCCGAAACGTGCATCCCATTTCCTGGATACAAAATGCTGGGAGTAGAGGCTGAGCGCTAGGATGATCTGGAGTAAAAGAATGAGGGCTTTTTTCACGGGGTTTTTCTTTTGGATGAAGGTACATAATTACCCCCAAACCCCCTAAAGGGGGCTTAATACAATACGCGGCTGTTTAAGCCCCCTTTAGGGGGTTTGAGGGTAAACATCCTGCAAATCATCACTTTACACCCTCAATTTGAAACTTTAATACATGTATTACGAATAAGACCGAACAAATCATATGTTGTTTTGACCCGGTCCGCCCCATATTGCATCTTCATGATTGTCATATCTATATGGCATATCCAGGCATATGCCCAGGGCAAATCCGACATATATATACCGATGGATGGCAGGCATGAGATACGCCTGGCACCACATATAGATACGCTCATCAATAATGAAGAATATACCTATAAGATGACCATCGACCCGCAGTATCAGTTCGCTGAGTTATTCTGCGAGCGCGGTCTGGCGGTCAAGGTCGACAATTTCCTTCGCATCACCCCAAACAGCAGGAAGCAGGATGGCTATGATACCCTGACCCTGCGCATCATCCTTTTCAGCAGCAATAATCGCATCCTCCTATACAAACGCCTCATAGTCAAAGCTGAGCCAAAGGTCTATCCAAAGACCCTCCGCAAACAGGTCGAAACTGTGACCATAGATAATATGACACTGGAGCGAAATTTCACTTATGACAAAAATAACTTCCGGCCTAAGTCGGTCTTTTCTTTTTCCACTACGGAGAATGTACCCGACTCTGCCAAAAAGGTATTGTCGGTGACCATTTCCCTGATCAATAAGCAGTACAGCAAAAGTTATTTTATCAAAGGCGACCAGCTGAGCCGGGAGGTACTGGATGAGATCCGAAAGCAAAAAGTTCCTACCCAAACTTATGTCCGGCTGGACATCCGCGTGGGCAAAAAGGTCAAGTCCGTCTGGACCCGTTTTATGATGGATACCAACAGCTCCCGATCTGTAGCAGCTTTGCTATAAGATTTTAAGCCTGTCATGGTGAGCGGTCAAGGTGAGCGAAGTCGAACCTCGAACCATGTCACCCTTCGGCTACGCTCAGGATGACAAAAACCGCTTTCTACCATCCCGTTTTCTTTATTGGACACAGTGTATTTGTACGAAATACCCTGCAAATAAAGCCCTGCCAAGAGGTCGCTCAATTTTTTCTAAGAAATATTTGTGATAGTGTGGATAAAAGCTATCTTTGCAGTCCATTTTTCGGGAAAATTCACAAAAAACAATCAACTGAATGGGTCAGAAAACAAGTCCGATAGCCAATAGGCTCGGAATCATAAGGGGCTGGGACAGCAACTGGTTCGGTGGCAAAGACGCCGCACAGAAGCTCGTCGAAGACGTGAAAATACGCACGTATATCAATGCCCGTATCAATAAGGGAGGTATATCCCGTATCGTGATCGAGCGTACACTGAAGCGAATAACTGTGACCATTCACACTTCTCGCCCGGGTATCATCATCGGTCGCGGTGGCAATGAAGTAGACCGTCTGAAAGAAGAATTGAAGAAACTGACCGGCAAGGACGTTCAGATCAATATAGCTGAAATACGCCGCCCTGAGATAGAAGCTATGATCGTAGCTGAAACTATCGCTAAGCAGCTCGAAGCACGTATCAACTACAGAAGGGCCCTCAAAATGGCTATCGCTTCTGCTATGAGGATGGGTGCCGAAGGTATCAAGGTGCGTGTATCAGGCCGTATAGGTGGCGCCGAAATGGCCCGCAGCGAAGAATACAAACAAGGTCGTACGCCACTCCACACATGGAGGGCTGATATCGACTATGCTTTTTACGAAGCGCTCACTGTATATGGTAAGATCGGCGTGAAAGTATGGATATGCAAAGGTGAAGTATATGGCAAGAGGGATCTCACAGCTGGTCTCGCAGGTTCACTGCCGGAAGGTGGTGGCCAGCATGGTCAGGGCGGAGATAACAGAGGCGGAGATAATAGAGGCGGTGGCCGTGATGGCGAAAGAAGACAGCCACGCAATAAAGGCCCACGTGGTGGCCAAGGCGGCGGCGGCGGAAGAAGATAAGGTTATTTATGATATATGATTTATGATTGATTTTTATATCATATATCACATATCGAAAATCAAAAATAAATAAACAGGTTATGTTATTACCTAAAAGGACAAAGTGGAGAAAGACCCAAAAGGGCAGGATCAAAGGAGTGGCAAATCGCGGTCACGAAGTATCATTTGGTACTTACGGATTGAAATCACTGGATACCCACCTGATCACCAATAAGCAGCTCGAAGCAGCGCGTGTAGCGGTAACCCGCTTCATGAAACGTGAGGGAAAAGTTTGGATCAGGATATTCCCTGACAAAGTGATCACTCGCAAGCCACTCGAAGTGCGGATGGGTAAAGGTAAAGGTAACCCGGAAGGATGGGGTGCGCCTGTTCGTCCCGGTGCTATCCTGTTTGAATGCGATGGTGTGACCCGTGCAGTAGCTGAGGAAGCTATGCGTCTCGCAGCTCAGAAACTGCCTGTAAAAACAAAATTCGTAACCCGCAGGGATGCACTGGAGATCACGGCTTAATTTCCTGATCAACTGATTACTAATAACAGATAACTAAAAAGACAATGGGAGCTAATAAAGCAATTCAACTAAAGGATATACAAGGCCTGGCAGACAAAGACCTGACAGCCCGTATAGCACAGGAGAAACTGGCACTGGGTAAACTGGAATTCACTCATGCAGTGTCATCCAGCGAAAATCCTATGAGCATCCGTGCTAAAAGAAGGGACATAGCACGTATGATCACTCATCTCAACAGCAGAAAAAAAGCAACTAAATAAATTAAGCGATTTTCAACTATAAGCAATGGAATCAACAGAAAGAAATCTCAGAAAAGAGCGTGTAGGTGTAGTGGTCGGCGACAAAATGGATAAAACCATTACAGTGTCTGAAGTCACTAAGATCATGCACCCTATATATGGTAAGTTCATGAAGCGTACTAAAACGTACAAGGCCCATGATGAAACCAATAATGCCAAAACCGGCGACACAGTGCGTATCATGGAGACACGCCCGCTCAGCAAAACTAAACGCTGGAGACTGGTAGAAGTAGTAGAAAGAGCTAAATAAGTAATTGAGTATTTAGTAGTGAGTATTGAGACAATACAAAACTGCTGAAACAGCCGCGAGGCAATCATAAATCATACGTCAAAAATCATAAATAGTAGAAGATGTTACAGCAAGAATCAAGGGCAAATGTAGCTGACAATAGCGGCGCAAGAGAAGTACTGGTGATCCGTGTACTCGGTGGATCAGGCAGAAGGTACGCCAGCGTAGGCGACAAAGTGGTCGTGACCATCAAAAAAGCAATGCCTACAGGCGGTGTGAAAAAAGGTTCTGTATCTAAGGCTGTAGTAGTTCGCACTACCAAGGCCCTCAGAAGGAAAGACGGTTCATATATTCGTTTTGACGACAACGCAGTCGTACTGCTCAACAATCAGGACGAACCACGTGGTACACGTATCTTCGGACCTGTAGCAAGGGAACTGCGTGACAAGTCTTTCATGAAGATCGTTTCGCTCGCACCTGAAGTTCTTTAATCATTCAGGCAATCATAAATCAACAATCAAAAATCATAAATAGCATGAAGCTGAATATAAAGAAGGGTGACAACGTAGTAGTCCTCACCGGAGATGATAAAGGCAAAAAAGGCCGTGTAGCTGAAGTGATCCGCGAAAAAAATCGTGTGATCGTAGAAGGTGTGAACATTAACACTAAGCACTCTAAGCCTAATGCAGCAAACCCACAAGGTGGTATCGTGAAAACCGAAGGCGGTATTCATGTATCAAACGTAGCTCTCCTGTCTGACGGTGCTGCTACCCGCGTAGGCCGCAAAGATGTGAAAGGTACAAGTGTACGCTTCTCAAAGAAAACCGGCAAAAACATAGACTAATATTTTCTGCTAGGCGGAATATAAATAACGACCAAACCCTAAAAGAAACCTGCAGTGAAGAGCAGGTTTTTTTGTTTTATGTATTCTCGCTTTTGAATTAAGTTTGATACATTGTGTCTCCTACACCTGCAATCGATGAGATACTACCGGCATATAATATTTGTACTGATCGGGATATGCATATGCGACATAGTACATGCACAGGAACTTCATAAGATATGCCCGATCTCGCTCAAAAGTGTCAAACCTTCTGACACAGGCTCATTCGTCCTTACTACATCAGATTATAATGCATTTCAGGGAAAGAAGATCAGGTATGCACCGGCTATGGAGATAATCGACGCTGATGAACCCTGGCCGCCGAGATGGTTTGCCCTGCACCCATCTGACACCGCTTCAGACCTCAGCACGAGCAGGTCCATAATACTCAATGCAGGAGTCCAGGGCGACAAATTCCTGTTTTTCACTGTCATTACACTGGGTGGTCATATGAACAATCTGGCTATCTTAATGTGCAACCGGGATTTTCAGATGACAGACACTTTTTGCAGGCGCGGCAAAGAAATTGACTCTCATGATTTCAGACTGACTGGCAATGGAGATATGATGTATTTCCCTGTCCATGATACTATCATGGATATTAGAAAGCTGTATAAAAATAATGTCGACTCAGCAGTCAGACTGATATATGAGACCATTGCGATAGATGACTCAAAAGGCAAAAATATTTTCAGCTGGAATCCATTGGTAGCACTGGGGATCGACGCCGTTTGCCTTCCTTATCGTTATGCTCAGGGTGTGATGGCAGGCAAAAATGTTTTTGACTGGTCGCATGCCAACTCCATCGATTATGACTATGATGGCAACATCCTCTATTCGCTGAAGCATATCGGTATCGGTAAGATATCACGCGCAGATGGGCACCTGATCTGGCACATAGACAGAAATAAACAAAAGATCAATGCAGCTTCAGATGCTGTTCCCATTTTTCTCCAGCATGATTTTCATGCAGTAAAAGATGAACAGGGAAATATTTCATACACGATCCTCTCAAATGGAGACGACGAACATCCTGAGTGTGCAGCTTATCAATTCACTGTAAATTTTGATAAGGAAGGATTACCTGTAATTAAGCTTATCAAAAAAATATCGCCCGTCGATAAGGTCAGTAACTCAGGTGGTGGCGCCAATCTCGATGAGGAAGCAAACGGCAATTATCTGATGAACTATGGACTTTTTAAACAGGATACTACTCTAAAACAACGACCCCTCTTTGAATATGATGATGTGAAAAGCAGCAGAAGGGAAGAGTATACTATTGAGCCGGATGTATTTGCATACCGGGTACATAGATTGCACGATTGGCGTCCGGTACGTCCGGTGATAACCGAGAAGGGTGGCAAACTGATCGCTGATAGCAAAACTTCTGCAATAAAATGGTATCATCTATCAGGCACTGATCTACATATCGTAGAGTATGTCGGTAACGGAGAAAAGCACGCAGCAAAAGAAGATGGGTACTATTGCGTCAGTGTGAAATATGGTATAGGGTGGTCGGTTTCCCGTCCATTTAAATTCAGCAAGACCAAGTAGAAAGCACTTTACTTTCCCTCTTCAATTCTCTTCAGAACATTCGTAATAAAAGGTGACATGCGTATCAACTTTATCATGGCATTATTCAGGATGTTGATCGGGAAAACGTAATCCCGTTTGAAGTCGACAAAAAGCACAACTCTTTTTTCATCGCTATTATTCCATACCTCGTGAGTAAAGGTATCGTCGAATATCAAACTCCGGCCTACCTGCCAGTGATGCACCTCATCATTGATCCTGATGCCGCAGAGATCCTCAGGTTGTGGCACTATCAGGCCAAGATGATACCTGAGGACGCCCTTAAATGTACCGCGGTGCGGGGAGAGTCCGGTATGCGGCTCCAGTATGGAGAAAAAAGCCATCGTCATACCCGGTATACCTCTGAGGATATAGTCAGTCTGTGGACACAGGCGTATATTTTTTTCGATACGGGCACCATAGGTATAGAGCATGAATGTCTTCCAGTTTCTCTCGCCGGTTATGATCCTTTTTTGCTCATCTGAGATGTCGCCCAGACTGGGGATATAATCATATCGCTCCATTATCCTGTATAGTTCTTCGAGTATTTGTGGCGTATTTTGTTCTACATATTTTGTCCAGGTGAATTTCGCGGGATCGATCATAGCCTCCTTTTCCTTTGAAAAAACCGTCAGTATTGTCTCTATAACCCTGATAAACAGCTGTCCGCATGCGGAGATTATCTTGTAGAGGCTTGAATCATTACTGATGGCTATTTTCATTTGAACTGTATTTGCAGGACTTTAACATCTGCGCATATGCTGCTAGAGTATTTCAAATTTATTAATACTTTTATCTGCATGATAGAATTTTCAGGGAGAGAAAGTAAATTATTTAACCTCAGGTTTGGCAGGGCCACTATCAATTCAGACTTTGATCAATGGAACGATGTACAGAAAGCAGTCAAAGAATTCAATCTGGATTACCTTCGGTTAAAAATAGTCAATCCGGACAGTGATTTTCTATCAGGATTCAGGACAATGGCACCCGAGGCAGACCTGACGGGAATCATCAGGCTTTATAAGATCATTATCACCCATGAGCATGCTCAGCATCCGGCGCCGATCGCTGTATTTAAGAAAGCCACGCAGGCAGACAAGCAGCTATTGAAAGAACTACTCATCGGGACTTATACCGATGTCCCATTTGGTTTTTATCAGTATCCCTTGCTTACCAAAAATTTCTCGTTGACACTGCAGATGGAGAATATCGGCTCCTATATTTCAGATCAGTTCTCTGATACAGAAGCAGGCAAAGAGGCCTATATCGGGTATCTGAATGGCAAACCGATCGAGTGTTTTGCATCAGATTTTCGCGACAGTCCTACTGCTTCTACCCTATACGCAGGTATACTGCCGGAGTATAGGGATAATGACCTTTTTAAGGACATGATAAGGTTTTTTAAAAACCTGTGTTTGCAAAAGGGCATGACGAAAGCTATATGTGGCGCCCGTCTCGAAAACCTGCCCAGTCAGGTAGCTATGGAAAAAGAAGGATCGATCTGCTACGGTCATGAATGGGTCTATATGATAAGATTTAATAAATAATATACAGTATTTTAGCATCGATATGACAAAGAAAATTTCACCTGATCTCAGATCACTTTTTGTATTTCCGCTCGTATTTCTGATACTATCTGCCGCAGCAGGATGTACCAAGCATCATGCTGACAATATCACAGGTCAATCTAAAGGCAAAAGCCTTGAGGACAGCCTCGCAGGCGTATGGAAACTCGACAGGATCGAAATACCTGCTGCTATAGGAAATGTAGCAGCATTTGGCAGCGCCTCAGAAAGACAAAAAACAGATGAGACCCTAGCCAAATATCAGGAAGCACTCAAAGGTATGATAGTGACCTTCAACAGTGACAAGACATTCCAGTCAGCCTATAATGGCAATAGTGATGTAGGTACCTGGAAGGCGAGCCCTCAGGGAGAAATAGAGACCCTCAGCAAATTGACAAACAAACCATCGATCTTTGAGCGGGTATCAGTCTCAAATTCAACACTCGCTGTGAAGTATATTTCTGCTGATGGTGCTTTATTGATGACCTTCCTGAAAAAATAACCGGTTCAAATATCTGGTGTGATCACAGACCTGAAAAAAATATTTGTCTTGGACAGCTTTAGGTCAAAGCTAATACTCATTATTTGCTGTATCGTCTGCTATGCCAATGTGGTGCATGATGAGTACTCACTGGATGATGATTTTGCTTTTTACAGCAATAAATATGTACAGGAAGGAATAAAGGGCATACCGGATATCCTCACACATCCTTACTTTAATGACGGCAAACTTTCGTTTGATTATCGCCCAGTAGCCAGTATCACTTTCGCGATCGAGAAAGAATTTTTCGGCAATGATCCCCACGTGAGCCATGTCGACAATCTGATATTTTATATCATCGCAGTACTGCTGGTGCTTAGCCTGATGACAGAAGTATTTGCGCTGGATATTGTTCCGGCATTTTTGATCGCTTTGTTTTTTGCCGTGCACCCGGCACATACAGAGGTGGTGATATCTATCAAAAACCGTGAGGAGATACTCAGCTTTATTTTTTGTCTGCTCAGCTTCTTTGCGGCAAATAGCTTCTTTTTAAAGTCATCCACGTCAGACAAGATCAAATATGGGGTACTTACCTTGGCTTGTCTCCTGCTTTCCTTTGCTTCTAAGCTGACGAGCATACCGATGGTGGGCATACTTGCAGCCTTATTTTATTTCAAAGGCTGGCACCGCAGCCCAAAGCTGTTTTACTCTATCATCGGTCTGATCGCAGTGATGTCTGCTGTCTATATGATGGTGATTCTTCAGCTCGCGCACCGCCCGGTTTATGACCTGGAGAACCCGCTGGTCAAGTATAATGACATCTCCAGCAAGATTGGCACCACTGCTGCTTCATTGCTTTTTTACTTTCGGTTCATGTGGGTGCCATACCCTTTTTCTTTTTTTTACGGATACAATACCATACCGGTAGTACAGATAGGTGACCCGGTGGCAGTAGCATCGATCTTTTTACATCTTGGCATTTTCATAGCAGGTGTAGTACTGTTTTTCAAAAAAGACATTACCGGGTTTTTCATTCTGGCATATTTTATCTCTATCTCTATATACAGCAACATAGTGATGCTCTATACGGGTATTGTTTCTGAGCGTGCATTGTTTTTTCCGGGCTTATGGTTCATTGCTGCAATATGCAATTTCATATATAGCCGAGTATCTGCTGCTAAAGCTGCCAACTCAGCACTTAAAGTCGCTCTCATGGGGCTCGCATCCGCCCTGATTACTGCATATGGTGTGCTCGATATAAACCGCGTACCTCAGTGGCATGATCAGATCACGCTGATGAGCACCGATGTCAAGCACCTCGACAACTCTACCCTGTCAAATTACTTCTACGCCTGTGTGCTGAAGAACAAAACAGAAGAGATAGCTGACACAGCATTGCAAAACAAATACCTGTCTGAGTCAAAAAAATATTTTTATCATGTCTGTGATATCAGCCCTACCTATCCGTATGGCTATTTCAGGCTTGGATTGATCTACCGCTATGACCGATATGTGCCCGACTCGGCATATTATTATTTCAAAAAGGCCTATACGCTCAATGCTGACCTCACAGATGTGGCCTATCAGTATGGCCGCCTGGAATATGAAGTAGGTGATAAAAAGCTCTCCTGTGATATTTATACTAAGCTATATCAGGAGATCCCGTTTGATACTTTCACTGTATTCTATCATGCACTGCTTTTGCTGAAGACGGGACATACCGCAGAAGGCCATGAGGTCAACAAGGTATTTATGAATATGGCGCCGGGCTATTACCAGTCGCATTTCAATGAAGGATTATACTATGAGCTTGTAGGAGATTCGGCGAATGCAGCCAGTTATTATGAGACTGCCGTCAGGCTCGGGTGCATTGACCAAACTGTGTACAGGTTTCTGGCAGATTACTATCAGAAGCAGGGCCGCACTGCTGATGCAAATAAGTATCTCCGGCTATTGCAATAGAATTTTCTAAACAACTGTTATCACAGAGATCACAGAGGAATAGAGGAATACAAAGAGAACACAGAGCCGAATATAACGTCATTGTCTCTGTGTGCTCCAGACTGTTTCTCCCTTTTCTCTGTGGACTCTGTGATAAATGTATTTTCGTCCTTCGTCCCCCGCCCTTCGTCCCTTGATATTAATCCCGTAGTTTTGCAGTATGAAGTTGTCGCTCATCATGCCCGTCTATAATGAATCTGCCACCATCAGGGAGATAGTCAGAAAGGTCATGAGCGTGCCTCTCAATATCGAACTGATCATAGTAGATGATGCCTCCACTGACGATACAGCGAATATTTTAAGAAATGAGATAAAGGCCAAATATCCTGATATCATTATGCTCTCGCATGATGTCAATAAAGGCAAAGCAGCCGCGATCAAAACTGCAATACCACATACTACAGGTAGTATCATCACCATACAGGACGGGGATCTGGAGACAGAACCCAATGATCTGATCCATCTCACGGAACCGATCAGGCGTGGTGAGGCTTCAGTCGTATACGGTTCGCGCTACCTCAATACACACGAGGCGCACCTCTACAGATCTTATCAACTAGGTGGCAGGATTCTCTCATGGACAGTCAATCTGCTCTATGGGCAACATATCACGGACGAGCCGGCTTGTTATAAAGTGTTTAAAGCGGAGATACTGCGCTCAATAAAATTGGACTATGACCGTTTTGAGTTTTGTCCGGAGGTCACAGCCAAGGTCTCCAAAATGGGCTATAAGATCAAGGAACTGCCTATGAACTACTATCCGCGGAGCTTTGCCGAAGGCAAAAAGCTCAACTGGCAGGACGGGCTGAAGGCTATATGGGTACTCGTGCGCTACAGATTTACAGATTGATGTGGGCAAATAGGTTTTTAGACTAATAATAAATTGTCAATTTTGGCTTGTATTAAAGCCCCTTTTAGGGGGTTTGGGGGTAAAACAAATGTCGGAGCAAAAAAAGAAACAACCAATAACAGACTCACAGGTGATGCGGAGAAATCTCGTCGTCACTTTTGTGCTTATGTTCATATTGCTGCTGCTTTATGTCACCATACCCGGCTATAACTACGCCATCAAAGAAGTAGCGATAAGCAATAAACAAAGGATTGATCAGATAGAGACACGCCGACTCAACTTTGACCTGCCAGAATTGAGACAGGAGGACAAACTACTTTTCAGGATAGAAGACTACTGGTACATACAGTTTATCACTGCGCATACGCCCGATACTGCTGTCATACTGCTGCCACCCAGGAGCGCGATTGATACTACCCCTGAGTTTAGCCAGCTCAATGACCCCGAGTGGATGGAGTATTTCCTGTATCCTCGTCTCTGCATATCGGAAGATCAGAAGAATACCAAAAAAGACCTGTATGCTAAAGTGACCCATGTTGCTATCGTCAATAGTTGGGGATATGACAAGCTGAAATATGAACCCAAAGAAAGGCCGACGGAAACGATCTTACCGATAGAGAAACCCAAAGATGACCAGACTCCGAGTCAGGGTACTCCGATAAAGCCGGGTTTCTTTTCGTCCGATTCAGGAAATCATAAATCCGAAATCATAAATCCCAAATAATTATGATGGCATTCGTAGGCATATTGATGGTGTATCTGATAGGAGCGGGCATCATGACCCGTATCAGCCGCGACTGGAGCTGGAAAGAAATGATCGCATTCTCTTTTTTGCTGGGCATAGCCGCAGAGACTTTTTTTATGTTCATCTGCGATATGATCGGCTTTCATTTCACCAGTATCGTTTTGTTCTTTGCGGGTTTTGCCGTCGTGATAGCCTGCTATGATTCTATGTTCGCTTACTGGCAGGACAAGAAGAAAGACATCAACCTCGGCACATGGTCGCTGAAGACACTCAACTATCCTGCAGCATTGCTCGGGTCCGTGATCTTGTATTTATTTTATCTTATCACTGAAAAAAACCTCTTCTGGCCTACGCTCGAGCGTGATGCTATAGGCTCATTTGACAAACTGGGACGCGTCATGGCTCATGAAGGTGTGCTTAAGATCAGCCTTTTTCAATGGAACCTGCAGGGCTCGGGTGGGATCTATCCACCTTTATTTCATGGAGCGATAGCCTATCTGCACCTATATGGTGATATGCAGCACAAGATCATCACTACGCTATTTTTTGTCTCGTTGCTTCTGGGTTTTTATGCTATTTGCAGAAAGTATGTGAGCAGTATCAATGCACTATTCTTTACCCTGCTGCTGGAGATGGTGCCTGAGTTATATTCTCATGCTGCACTGCTGCTTGGCAACCTGCCTACCGCTGCATATGTCGGCAATGCGGCCCTGGTTTTATTTGTTTGGCTGCAGGGCAAAGAGAAAAGATATTTTATACTGAGTTGTATATTGACCGGGCTGTCTCTATGGATACGAAATGACACCATTGGGTTTGCACTCGCAGGCACACTCATCATTGGTATGTTTGCTACATCTGATATCAAATGGCGGCAGGCAGGTATATTTCTGGTATCGGCATTATTGCCTTTTGTGATATGGACTCTGTACCTCAAGCTGAAGATACAGACCGATCAGGGCAGCAGGTTCGTCGACCACATGGGCGCTATCAATATGGTGAAACTGAAAGTGATGATGGGGTATGTCCTGAGCTATTTCTCATGGATACAGTATGGCACTATGGCGCCGGGCATTCAGCTGTATGGATTGACATTTATGTTGTCTTTCCTTGTTGTTATTTTAAACATAAAGAACATCAGAAAAGACAAACCATATATCCTGATATTCCTGCTGGTGTCTTTCGCAGTTTACTTTGCGATATTCTATCTCATAGATGAGCATAAACAGGATGCTCCTATATCCAGCCTGATGGAAAGCTCATTTAAGCGGGGCATGTTTTGCTTCATACCCCCATTATTATTCTATGTTTCTACGTCTACAGTAGTGACGGGCCTGATGAATAGGATAGAAGTATTCAGAACAGGAAAAGAGACCGCTCCTGAAGAAGATATATCCCTGCAGCATAGTTAAAAGGTGTTTTGTAGACTTTCCAGGTCTCTGTACGCAAAGGATGCTTAAATATGTCAAATCGTAATTTAAGGCTAAAGACCTGGAAAAGTCTTTACTATACTTACGGTCGAGCTGTGATAGCACCGAAATTAATTTATTAGACTATATTTGGCTCAACAGGTAATATCAGATGCAATTTCAAATACACGAAGAGGGCGAATTCAAATGGGTGGAGCAGGGCGAAGGTGAGATCATCTTCCTGCTGCACGGACTTTTTGGTGCATTGAGCAATTTTGCTGATACTATCAATTATTTCTCCCAACGATATAAAGTCGTTATCCCGCTGCTGCCTCTATATCGGCTGGAGATAGAGCGTACCTCAGTGACAGGCATGGTCGACCATGTTGATGAATTTGTGAAACTCAGGGGTTACAAAAGCCTCAACCTGATCGGCAACTCTCTCGGCGGCCACATAGGTCTGCTATATACACTCAGGCGTCAGGAAAATGTCCACTCATTGACTCTCACTGCTAGTTCAGGCCTTTTTGAAAGCTCACTTGGCGACCAGTACCCGCGCAAAAGCGATTATGAATATATCAAGCGAAAAACTGCTGAAACTTTCTACGATCCCTCACTGGCCAGCAAAGAACTCGTCGATGAGATATTTGACATCGTCAATACCAGAGAGAAGGCATTGCGCACGGTCCTCATAGCCAAATCGGCAGTCAGGCATAATCTGCGTGACGAATTGTCAAAGATCACAATCCCATGCAACCTCATTTGGGGTGCTAATGATACCATCACCCCGCCATTTGTAGGCGAGGAGTTTAAAAAGTTGCTTAAGAATTCGCAGCTCACTATACTGGACCATTGCTGTCATGCGCCTATGATGGAGGTGCCAGCTCAGTTCAACCAGTGTATGCAGCAGTTTTTGGACAAAATTTATACACACCAGTAACCTTTTGGCACTTTTATTGCTCTATTTACGTATATAGATTTAGAAATAGTGTGAAACAATGTTTGTTTTGTTCTGTTTTATTAAACTGATTTGATCATGTATGCACGCGAAATAGTAACAGAAGGGCTCAAACCCCTGGATCTCACCGATAGCGGAGAGAGTGCGATAGTGCGTATGCATGAGTATAATGTAAACCAGTTGCCGGTGACCGATGGCGACAAGTATATCGGCATTATCAATCTGGATGAGATAGTAGCACTCAAACATCTAAATGATCCGATCAAAAATCTACAGATACCACTCAAGAGGCCTTACGTAAATGAGAACGCTCATCTGTTTGAAGTGATCAAGGCCGCAGTAGAATACAGTGTAAAAGTTGTACCGGTACTGTCTCTTGATCAGAAATACATAGGACTCATCACTGCCGAGAGCTCTATGAAGGCATATGCATCGCTGCTGTCTGTGATGGACGAAGGCGGCATTGTCACACTGTCTGTACCTGTCAAGGACTTTCAACTATCAGAAATAGCACGTATCGTGGAGAGCAACAACGCCACCATTCTATCTTACTACTCACATATAAACCAGACCACCTCAATGGTCGATGTCACACTAAAGCTCAACACCACCGAACTATCGGCTATTATATCGGCTTTCGAGAGGTATGAATATGAGGTCGATGACGTCTATAATGATGAGAACTACAATGAGGACGTCAAAGACAATTACGATGCCCTGATGAGGTATCTGGACGTCTGAAGATGACGATTCAATTCATCTTCCTGCATATTTGATTAAATTCTGACTGGCTTTCACACTTTTTTCTCAGCCTATCCGTCTTTACTGACTAATAATCAGCCTTGACTGATTTGGGATATGTATGTATTCTCAATATTAGTTTTTTTGGCAGTTTTAGAACTATTTTATCGATAATAACGTTTGTAAGTTTTTAGATTTGTAGCGCTCTGAGCGCATGATGCCACCGCCTAAACCATATCTCCTGAGACTGCTGATGTTTTTTGCAGTTTTCAGCCTATGTCAACTATCCTTCGGGCAGACCGAGATCAAGGGAAAGGTGATAGATGCCTCGACTAAAGAACCCATCCCATACGCGAACATAAAATTTAAAGGCGGATTAGGCTCAGGTGGCCAGACCGATGATGGAGGATATTTTAATTTCCGCCTTTACGAAAAGACAGATTCCATGGTGGTGAGCTATATTGGCTATATCACCCGTACGATTGCTATCAAGCGCGGAGTAAGCCAAGAGTTGACAATTGAGATCACCAATAAGGCTATACAACTCAAGGATGTTGTAATTAAACCTACAAAAGGCAGGCACCACCATATCGATACACCTGCACTCTACGTTTATCGTCAAGTGGTTAGTCATAAAAAGTATAACAGAGATCAAAACCTCGACGACTATAAACTGCACGAATACCAGAAAATACTGATAGGAGTGGTGAATCCAAAGCTTTGGTTTCTGAAAATGAAAATACTCAAGCCCTTTATGTTCGCATTGGAGAACCGCGATACTACTGCTGATAGTACAGTAGTTATACCCGCCCTGCTCAAAGAGGACCTCGTGGATGTATATTATAAAAAGAACCCCGAACGGATACGACGATTTACGACCGGTACCAAGTTTACCGGTATCAAAAACAATTCCCTCGGCAGCCTGCTCAATTTTACTTTTGATAAGATCAATATCTACGATGATGTCTTTGTGATCCTGGAGAAATCATTCACGGGGCCGTTTGCAAATGGTGCCTATGGTACTACATATGATTACTTTCTCACGGATACTCTGCGAAAGGATGGCAGGACGAGTTATAAGCTTCACTTCGTGGGTAAGTCAAGAATAGATGTGGCATTCAAAGGCTACGCCTGGATAGACTCTGCTACCTGGGCTGTCCAATCCATCACTTTCCGGCCTAATGAGGGTGCGAATCTCAACTATCTCAAGGACTATACCATATCACAGACATACAGCCTGATGAATAATAAATTCTGGATGCTTACCTCCGAAGATGTACAGTCGCAGGCCACGATCATCAAGACATCCAAGCATAACCAGATGGGCATCATAGTCCGGAAACATATGAGCAGGAGGGATATTCAGATCGATGTGCCTATAGAGGATACGATATTCAATGGCCTCGAGAAAGAGATCATAATGCCCGGTGCACATTTCAAAAGCCGTGAGTGGTGGGATACGATGCGATTTGATCCGCTCACGATCTCCGAGATCAAGCTCATCAAGATACACGACACCATTAAATCTGTACCGGCCTATAAACACATCTACTGGGTCATCAAACTTTTCTCCACTGCCAAACTGCAATTCTGGGATGTAGACGTCGGGCGGATATATAAGTTCGTCAGCGAAAACAGCATAGAAGGAGTGAGGCTGCGACTGGGAGCGGAGACCAATGAGTTTTTCAGCAACCGCTACCATATCTTTGGCTATGCGGCTTATGGATTGAAAGACCATGTGCTGAGATACAACGGGACGATACACTTCCCCTTGCCCGAAAAGAATGACCTATGGCGGCAGTTTGAGTTTTACTACCAGTATGACCTCAATAAGCTCGGTTCGCAGAGCCAGTTCCTCACCTTTGACAATGTGCTCACCCTGCTCAGCCCCTCAGAGCTCAGCAAGATCATGAGCATAAGAGAGTGGAAGATGAGCCTCGACAATGAATGGATACATAGCTTCTCGAGTAATTTTGTAGTGCACAATATGACCTACTACGACCAGCCGGGGGTGTTTGATTTCAAAGTGAAAAGGGATGATGGGCAGATCGCGACGATACCTAATTTCAATACCTTTGAGATGGGCATAGAGAGCCGGTATTCTTACAACGAAAAATATTACCGCGCAGGTTTTTATAAATATTATATCCCGACCACCGCACCTGTTTTCCTGTTTAACTATCACATCGGTGTGCTGGACCTGGATGGCAAGCGCAGTGTGTATAATAACCTTCAGCTCACCATGCAGCAACGTCTGGCTTGGCTCCTCGGTCATACCTATTATACGATACAACTTGGCAAAATACTGGGCAAGTCCCCGTATCCGATCAGCTACGTGACACCGGGCGGGCAGGGATACTTTTTTAATAATTACGACTACAATATGCTCGCCGAATTTGAGTTTGTGACTGACCAATATGTCTCCTGGTTCCTGGAGCACCACTTCGATGGTTATATTCTCAATAAGATACCGTATGTGCAGCGCTTGAAGCTCCGTGAGGTGATATATATGAGAGGTATATGGGGCAGCTACAGCCAGTCAAACTATAATACGCTCCTGCCGGGCTTTGATTTCAAATCACCGTCGGCATATCCGTATATGGAGGCAGGTGTAGGGCTGGAAAATATCTTTAAGATACTGCGATTCGACAGTGTATGGCGCCTGACCTACAGAAATAATAAAATGGCAGCCAACTGGGAGCCTAAGATCAGTTTGAATGTTATTTTCTAGTGATAAATAGTAGCTGGAAGAATGAATTATATAACTCTTTCAGGAAATTGTGTAACACTTTCTTTGGGTAAAAATTTCTTCTTTGTACGGTTCAATACATCTGATATTTAAGACTTTATTGGGCGTCTCAATTTCACTATGAGAACTATCACAAAGCAGTTTTAAGGAATTTTAAATAATTTCGGCATGTCTTTTGCAAAGTTTAAAATAGTTGTACCTTAAGCCTTTAATAAACCAACTAGTCACAATTAAAAAACCACGATCATGAAAAAGTTACTGATCTTATTTAGTGTCTGCATCTTTGCAGCCACTGCTGGCCATAGCCAGGACGATACTTATTATACTGATGATGCATCTACTGTTTCTGTACAATCTCAGCAGGCACCTCCTGCATTGCCTGATTATGTGCAGCCGCCATGTCCCGGTGATGGATATCTGTGGACTCCCGGTTATTGGGCCTGGGGTGATGGCGGATATTATTGGGTACCCGGCGTATGGGTCATGCCTCCATCTGTAGGCTTGCTGTGGACACCCGGTTACTGGGGATTTTATGGCGGCTACTATGGCTGGCACGTCGGCTACTGGGGGCCACATATCGGCTACTATGGCGGTGTCGCCTATGGTTTCGGGTACTATGGAACCGGTTTCTATGGAGGCAGGTGGGAAGGAGGACATTTTATGTACAATACTGCAGTATGGCACGTAGGTGGAGGTATACATAATGTATATGTCAGTCATGAGGGCTTTAATGAGCATGTGGTCAATCATGCAAGTTTCAATGGGCCAAATGGCGTTAGGTACCGTCCTAATGCTGGCGAAGTACATGCGATGCATGAAGGCCACACTGTGATGTCCAGTTCACATGCAGGGCATGAGCAGAGTATGGGAACCGAAAGAACACAATTTCACGCAGCTACCCATGGCTCACCCGCTGTACACAGCATGAGTACTATAGGCGGACAACGCTATAATCAGGCAGGTCACTCTGTCGGCGGTGGTGCATCTCGCGGTGGCGGTGGTGGCCATATGGGAGGCGGAGGCGGCCATGGTGGCGGCGGAAGACATTAAAATTCAAATCAATTAAATAAAAAAGGTGCAGAGCATATGTTCTGCACCTTTTTTATTTTGGAAAAATGGGTCACCCTGAGCGTAGCCCCTGCCTGACTGAATCACGCAGGCAGGGAAGGGCGTCACGGTTCGGCTACGCTCACCATGACAATTTTCTATAGTAATCTCAATAGACGTTATACTATTAGCTCACCGTTCAGATTGGTGGTAAGGACCTCACTCATGTGATCAAAGAATGGCCTCACCGCTTTGAATATTTTATTTACTTCTTTCAGAAAATCAGGTGCCATCACTTCAGCATCCGTGAAGTAATGCCGCAGGATAAACTGCTTATGGCGTAATAATTTAATGCCGGGGTGCTTGATATCATAGCCTCGTGGTGCTGTAGCTACTTTGTCTCCGGCCATCGGGACAAAATTTAATGCGATGGTTTTTGAACGGAGTATCTTATTCCACTGATCGTAATTGTCGGAAATATCCTGACGGATACGGTTCAGATCAGCGGGATTGGGAGAGAAAAAGCCACAACTGAGATAGCTGCCGCCCGGTTTGATATGTACGTAGTAACCTCCGCGCCTGAATTTGGTCGCACGGCTCAGGCTGAATGCAAAACGAACATTGTAGGGCGATTTGTCTTTTTTGAACCTGACGTCGCTATATATGCGGTACAGACTTTTTTTGCCGGATACATTATCTAGCTCGTCATGTCTGTTCATTTCTCTGATCAGCTCATCGATAAAATCGCAGACATTCTGTTGGGAGTCGAGATAGGACTGCTTATGAGCAGCGAACCAGTCACGGTCATTGTGTTTGGCGAGGTCTTTGAGAAATTTCAAAGTAGATGGATGAATAGTGGTCATACGAATATTTAGTATTGAGCCAATTTAGGCAAAAAATGTAACCTGTGATCGATATCTTATAAAGCAATTATAAGCTGTAAAATAAGCTTAGTTTCGCCCTCATAAAAAAGGACAAGATGAGTGTAGAAAGTGCTTTAAGGACACGCGGCAATAACCAATGCGAACTTTGTAAATCAGAGACAGATCTGATAATATATGATATACCACCACATCCGGAGCAGCGTGAAGAGGACAGCCTGCTGGTATGCGAAAAATGCAATCTGCAGCTGACAAAAAAAGAAGAGTTGGATAGCAAGCATTGGGCTTGCCTCAGTGAAAGTATGTGGAGCGAAATGCCTGCAGTACAGGTAGTGAGCTGGCGTATGCTAAACCGACTAAGAAATGAAAGCTGGGCTGCTGATGCCATTGATATGATGTTTCTGGATGAACATACACTGGCATGGGCCAGATCTACCGGTGATCACGAAAATACCAGCGATGTGGAGCTGCACCGCGACAGCAATGGCAACATACTCCATGATGGCGACAATGTGGTACTCACAAAGACCCTCGATGTAAAGGGCTCCTCACTCAATGCCAAACTTGGTACCGTGGTAAAAGGCATAAAACTGGTAGCGGATAATGTCGAACAAATAGAAGGTAAAATAGAGGGGCAAACGATCGTGATCCTCACCAAGTATCTGCGAAAGGGATAGGCCTTTTGTTCTGCGCGATCAGATGTATGCCTGAAAATCAGGTCAGAAAAATTCATCAACAATATCATTCTGTTAAGAATAGAATTTCGGTGATTGATTTTGAGAGTTTATATTAGCTTTACGAAAACCGATTTCATTTATTCGTATGGATTCAAGAAGAGAGTTTTTGAAAAAAGCAATAATGCTTTCTGCTGCAGCCGGCGTTTCTCAAGTCCTGCCTGCATCTATTCAAAAAGCATTTGCCATCAATCCTGAACCGGGCAGCACATATCTGGATGCTGAACATATTGTATTCCTGATGCAGGAGAACCGCTCATTTGACCACACCTTTGGAACATTGCAGGGCGTACGTGGCTTTAATGATCCCCGTGCCATTCATTTGCCCAATAAAAATCGGGTGTGGCTGCAAACAAATGAGAATGGCGAGACCTACTCACCTTTTCGACTTGACATCAAAAACACAAAGATAACATGGATGGGCTCTTTGCCCCATTCATGGGAAAACCAAACGGATGCTCGCAATGGAGGCAAATATGACCACTGGCTGCAGGCCAAGAAGCCCGGCAATGCAGCATATAAACAAATGCCGCTCACCATGGGGTACTATACGCGTGAAGACATTCCTTTTTACTATTCGTTGGCTGATGCCTTTACAGTGTGCGACCATAATTTTTGTTCTTCACTAACAGGCACAACCCCCAACCGGCTCCATTTCTGGACGGGAACTATACGCGCAGAACAGAATGAACATTCAAAAGCACAGGTATGGAATGAAGATACCGATTATGATATATGGGCCAGCTGGAAAACCTTTCCCGAGCGGCTGGAAGAAAATAATATCTCCTGGAAAATTTATCAGAACGATATAAGCGTTGATGGTTTGCTGACAGATGAGCAGGATTACTGGCTTGATAATTTTACCGATAATCCTATTGAGTTTTTTAAGCAGTACAATGTCAAACTTTCAGGACGCTACATAAATTTTCTGGAAAAGAAATCCGGATCGCTACCCGGAGAGATCGAAGGCCTTGAAAAAAAGCTGGCGGCAATGACCGCTGGTGAAAAAGACTATAAAGATGTGCAGAATCAATTAAAGGACCGCAGAGGACTGCTTGAAAGAGTTAATAGAGATAAGCTGCTCTATACAAGAGAAAAATACGATAAGCTTTCTGCCTTTGAAAAAAACATACATGAGAAAGCTTTTTCTTCAAACATAAAAGACCCGCACTACCACGATCTGGAGCCATTGAAATACAAAGATGGCGATACAGAAAGAGAAATAAATATCCCCAAGGGTGATGTGCTATATCAGTTCCGGGAAGATGTGGAGAAGGGCAATCTACCCACTGTGTCGTGGCTTGTGGCATCCGAAGCCTTTTCAGATCATCCGGGATCTGCGTGGTTTGGGGCCTGGTATGTATCTGAAGTAATGGATATACTCACCAAGAATCCGGAAGTATGGAAGAAGACCATTTTTGTTCTCACTTATGATGAGAATGACGGCTACTTCGATCACCTTCCTCCATTTGTAGCGCCAAACCCTTATGATGCAGCGAGCGGCAAAACTTCTGCTTCTATTGATACGAAAGTTGATTTTGTGACTATGGCACAGGAAAAAGCAAAAGTTGGCGGCAATACAAAAGACCTGCGCGAAAGTTCGATTGGTTTGGGTTACCGTGTGCCTATGGTGATCGCTTCACCATGGAGCCGCGGGGGCTATGTCAACTCGCAGGTTTTCGATCATACATCCTCTTTACAGTTCCTCGAAAAATTCCTCGCCCATAAAACGGGAAAGAAGATCAAAGAAACGAATATCAGTGTGTGGCGTAGGAGCATATGTGGGGATCTCAGCTCTACATTCAGGCCGTATAAGGGGGAGAAGATAACCGTTCCTGCTGCATTGAACAAAGATCTGTTTATAGAAAGCATTCACAAAGCAAAATTCAAAAACCCTCCTGAGGATTATAAGCAGTTATCAGCAGAAGAAATCGAAGTGATCAATACACATCCGGAGAATTCACCCAATATGCCTGCACAGGAAAAAGGTATTCGCCCCGCGAATGCCCTGCCTTATGAGATATATGCTGATGGCAAATGGAATGCCACTAAAGATGCTTTTGAAATATCCTTTGAATCGAAGAAAAATATTTTTGGTGGAAATGCTGCAGGTGTCCCCTTCATGGCATATGCCAGACATAAGGACGATGTACAGGTCCGCTCATATGCAGTACTCACGGGAGACAGTATCAAAGATTCATGGCGATCAGCTGATTTCGAAAGCGGCAATTACCATATGGAAGTGTATGGACCTAATGGATTTTTCAGGTCTTTCAAAGGGAATAAAGATGATGCCGCTCCGGATATAGCATGCAGGTATCAAACCGGAAATAAGTCAACCAAGCTGACGGGCAATATCGAAATAAGCCTGCACAATAACGATACTACCACATACACGATCGAAATAACGGACCATTACTCGGGCGCTGCACAAACAAAACAACTGGGCGGGCACGCATCTCTGTCTGTGTCTTTAGACCTGAGCAAAAATTTCGGCTGGTATGATGTGTCAGTGAAAATCAATGGCAATAACTCTTTTGAGAAAAGGTATGCCGGAAAAGTGGAAACCGGAAAAGAGAGCTTCACAGACCCGATGATGGGCAGGACGATTTGAGAACTTGTCCCCATGAGCACCCTATAGAGCTGTTTGATCGATCAGGCGGTTTTCTATTTTGCCACGGAAAGCTTTGCATTTTTATTCAACTCATCCAGTTGGGCCTGCAGAAGTTTCTCCTGTGCGGGTGTGCAGCGCTTGCACCATATCAGAAACTCACAAACCTTTTTTTGCAATGCGGGGTCATTGTCCAAAAACCCCGGATTGGCAAATATTACCTTGAGGTCGTCGGGGATATGCTTGTTCATACCCAGAAAGCTCGGTAGAAAGTGCTCGAGCATCAGACGCATAAACCGCAGCTCCGGGTCCTTGGGATCTCTTTCGACAGCGCTGTTGAGGTGATTTCGTGATTTGAGCACATGTTTCATTTTAGCCCAGTTGCCATTATCATATTGGCAGTATATGGCATTGCATATGCCGAAGTAGCATTCCTCTACGGGGGTTTTCTTGTCGATGGATTCCAGACGCAGGGTGAGAGAGTCCAGAGCGGCCTTGTGCTCAGTAGCCTGAATGAACAGGTCGCGCAACTGCTGCCGGTTAAACTGCTGGCAGAAACCTGCTGTCTGAATAATAAAGGAAAAAAGAAGGACCAGCCACTTCATCTATTACGAATTCATTTATCATAAAGGTAATAAAATAATAGTCAAAGTTGATCAACCGCAAAGAACGCAAAAAGCCCAAAGGGCTGTTATTCCCATCTTCATCATCTAAGCGTCATTCAGAGGCTTTTCATCTAAAAAAATAAAAATGTCAAAGCCGAAGAATCCCCTCGGCATTAAGTATTTATTTTAGTAAGCCTGCCTGTCCGGTAGGCAGGTCCGTAGTCGCCAACCCGCATCTCACCCGTCAATCTACTGTAGCATCTGTTTTATTTTTGAGACACAGGATAGCGGGAAAATTAATCAACTTCTTTATCCTTAATAAATTTAAGATCATATCTTGAATGATCGTTTCGATATGCCACTACTTCTGCCACTATAATATCTCCTAATTCATAATCATCGACATGCTTACCAAGCTTATTAAAGTTAGAAACATGTATCATTCCTGAATTATCGAGGCCAAATTCAACAAAAACTCCATAAGATTGAATTGACACAATTTCACATTCAATAACTTTTCCAGGAGGATTTTCTTTTATCTTGCGATCAATTACATAATAATCAGGTTCAATTTTATATTTACTAAAATTCTGTTTTTGTTGTGCTAATGAATATAATTTAGAATAATCCACTACTGATAAATCACTAGATGTTTGCGAAAGGATAAAATTATTAGCGTATTCATCTAAATAATTTATAAGTAGCAATGAATTAGAAATTATTGTCTCAAAACTAAATTGACCGTTTCCTGTTTTATTAGTCATTTTGTTACAAATTTCAACTGCTATTTGATTTTCTCGAAAATATACATCTTCGGCGCAGGCACTCATATAATTCAAATCATCCAAAAGATCAAGATGTATTATACCGTACGAGGTTAATGAAATCAAATCGTTTTCGTCTTCCAAATCATTTGACAGTGATTCATTGGTTATAAGACCATATTTTAACAGAGTATCTAATTCTTTTAGCACCCTTTCTCTATTATGACCACAGGAAACTAAACTTATTATTAAATCTTTCGAGCGATGAAACCCTTTTATTTTACTTGGCCCATCCTTGTAATGAAGTTCAAAAAGCCATTTCAAAATAAATAATCGTGTAAAAGGGTTTGGAAGAACATCCTCTTCTGGATTACTTGCAAAAACATTTTTTATTATTGATTCCTCACCTGCATAATATTTTTTACTTCCTCTTAATATTATTTTGCTTACTAAATGATTCTTGAGGATATGTTGAGCCCCAAATTTTTTCATTTTTAGAACCTCGGCTTCATCGAGATGTCCACTTTTACAAAAATCTAAAAAAACTTCTAGCCCCTTTCTAAGGTCTTTTCCCGCTATGCCAGAAACAAGTCTGTTGAAATAAACATTTTCAAATAGAGAGCGGACTATAGACGCTAAATACAATCCTTGTTCTGACTGCGGATATTCAACCTTCATGCCATTAGGAAGTTCATAAAATAATAACTTTTTATCCTTTCCCATGACTCTTAAGGTGTATTTTACCCTTTCAATAATGACTTCACGTAGTAAAGGAGGATCAATTTTAAAAACCAAATCTTTAACTACGGTATCCAAAGGTTTTTCTTTTCTATAAATGTTAAATGTAGTATCTCTCATTGGGAGAAAAACTAAACATTCATAGAACTCTTTTAACCATGTAGCAACTTCAAACATAAGTAGCTGCTCCTCAGTCTTGCGCTTATCACAATTGTCTAAAACTACTACAAACAGTTTTTGCCTATTAGTACATAAGTATCTAATGAGCGCTTTACTTTTTATATCTGGATTGCTTTCTAATTCAATTAATTTATTCGCAAACAATTTATTCCAATCAGAAGAGCCAGGTTCATAAAATTGTGCTACCCCTTTACGCAATGCCTTAAATTCCAAACCATAAAGTTTTAAAAGTGTATTTTTTTCTTCAAAATCATATTGAGGATGATTTTCTATTAAACGATTTATTATTTCATTTTTTATCCACTTATATATTTCTTCTTTATTAAGGGGGGCATTATTTAGGTTAATTGAAAGCCAAGCTGTACTATCTTTAATTTCTTTGGGCAATGCTTTTTCTTTTAAATAATCTGTAAATGTAGATTTGCCTGCACCCACATTTCCGATTAACAAAATCAGCTCATTTCGTAAACTATCTCTATTTCTAAGCTTATCTATAATTTCAGTAGGAGTTTCGGTATCCTCAATAGTTTTAACGTGGTCTAAACCAATGGTTTTAGATTTTCTAATTATTTTCTCAATAGGTTGCACATGATGCAAAATTCTTTTTGTAGTAATGTATGCATTGTTTACTATGTTCCTTCTATCTTCCTGAGAAGCCGGATTGAATATGCTCCTAAATTCTAACGATAATGTTGATCCAAAGGAATTTTCTTTCAGTTCGGTATTTTGAACACTTTTACCCCCTAATAATTGTTTAGGTTTAATAAATTTACTTCCGCCTCTAATTGTTTTAAGTATAATCTCGGCTTCTTTATTGAGGACTTCCTTCGAGCCAAATTCTAGTAATTTATTAAATGAAGGATTAGTTGGATCTATTTCATCAAATTTCAAGTCTATGAAAATTTCGGAACTATCAACATAAGAACAAATAGTTCGTAATCCATCTGTCGCGATCAATCTCTGGCAGGGGTTTATTGAGCGACTAAATTTGCTGTTAAGCTCATTCGCATATAATCTAGCTTGTCTTAAGCCTTCTTCAATATCTTCATTTGGAGCCTTAGCTTCTATAACTAACAATGGCAAACCATTAAAAATGATTACATAATCGGGATAGTATAATTTTCCTGAGCTACCTTTATCTATTAAAAGTGCTTTAATATTAGGCTTAGTTCGATATTCAGATGTAGAATAGTTGAATCCTAAAGGTGTCTTGTTGCTTAATAGATTTATGATAAACTTATTTTCAACATCGCTCTCTGTTTTTAAATCTGAGGCTTTACAATAAATATTTTCACTCATAATCTATATATATTATATCTATCAAATGCAATTATTGAACTCTAATATAACTTAAACTTTTCCTTATTTATTCTGTTCTCGATTTTTGACTTATTTCGTCTGTGACGCCCTTGTGACTGTTCCACACTTGGGAGGAATTGGGTTTGGAGGATTCGATACAATTTGCTATATTTGCATTGAGTAACTTATTAAAGCAAAATAAATATTCATTATGCATATTTTAATTTATAATTATAATTTTGACAATGTGTATTTGATTTTAGATGAGAGATGTGTGTTTTTTCGAAAAAGGGGGGTTAAGGTGGTAAAAAAGGATTTTTTGTAATACATAAGTGAAAAAAATAGTTGGCTGGTGGCAGGTGACTGTTGGCAGGAAATACAAGCCATTTATGCTAATGGGATTGCTTCACGTTTAGCTCACATATTTTTTATATTGGTAAACGTTCGCAATGACGGGGTGTTTTGAGGGCGGGGATTGACAGCCGCCTGCGTGCGTAAGGGATAGGAGATGTTCGGTGAGCATAAAAGATTCCTCCGTAGAGCTTCGCAGAACTACGGAATGACAATACAGGGAGAATTTAAAGACTGATTGTCATTTCGTAGCGTGCCGCCTCGGCCAGCGAAGAAATCTTTTGTTTGGCGTCAGCAAGCGTAAGGGATAGGAGATGTTTGGTGAGCATAAAAGATTCCTCCGTAGAGCTTCGCAGAACTACGGAATGACAATACAGGGAGAATTTGAAGACTGATTGTCATTTCGTAGCGTGCCGCCTCGGCCAGCGAAGAAATCTTTTGTTTGGCGTCAGCAAGCGTAAGGGATAGGAGCGGATAGCCCGGAGTGTAGCGCCTCGCGAAACGAGGACTAGCAGCGGATAGCCGGCCCGAAGGGTACGCCCGAATAATACACGAGGAGATTCCTCCGCTTTGACACTTATATGTTTTAAGTTGAAAAGCGTTCGGAATGACGGCGATGGCTGGGTAATGAAGCGGTTCGGCTTCGCTCACCGTGACATGATTTAATTTCTCCTCAGGTCGAACTTCTCGATCTTGTTGTAGAGGTGGCTGCGCTGTATGTCGAGTACCTCGGCGGTCTTTGACACATTCCAGTTAAACTTGCGGAGCTTGTGCTCGATGAATAGTTTCTCGATATGCTCTTTGAAGTCCTGGAACTTATCAAACTGTTCGAAGAGGTCGGTAGGTGTTTCTTTGGCCTGTGTATTGGTCACGAAGCTCTTGACCTCGTCTTCGGTGATCTTCAGGTCGCTGAGGATGACGAGGCGCTCCATCACGTTGCGGAGCTCGCGGATATTGCCATCCCAGCGCATGGTCTTGAGCTCTTCGAGGGCCTTGGGGGTGATGACCTTCTTAGGTATGCCGTAGTCCTCGCATATCTCGCGCACGAAGCGGTCTGCGAGTTGTGGTATATCATCAGCACGTTCGTGCAGCGATGGCACATGTATGAGAATAACACTGAGGCGATGATAGAGGTCCATACGGAAGCGACCCTCTTCGATCTCCTTGGTCAGGTCTTTATTGGTCGCAGCGATCACGCGCACATCTACGAGGATGTCCTTGTCACCACCCACGCGGGTGATACGACTTTCCTGCAGGGCACGGAGCACTTTGGCCTGAGCGGACAGGCTCATATCGCCGATCTCATCGAGGAAGAGTGTACCGCCATTGGCGAGTTCAAACTTGCCGAGCTTCTGTTTGATCGCAGATGTGAAAGCACCTTTCTCATGTCCGAAGAGTTCGCTCTCGATCAGTTCTCCGGGCATGGCAGCGCAGTTGACCTCGATCAGCGGCTGCTGAGAGCGGTTAGACTTCTCATGCACCCAGCGTGCTACGAGTTCCTTGCCGGTGCCGTTCTCGCCGGTAATGAGTACCCGCGCATCGGTCGGCGCTACGCGCTCGATAGTCTCTTTGATCTTCATGATAGCGGGCGAGTCGCCTATGATCTCGCGGGTCTTGGTGACCTTGCGTTTGAGGATCTTGGTCTCGGTCACGAGGTTCTGCTTGTCGAGGGCATTGCGCACGGTGATGAGGAGACGGTTGAGATCAGGCGGCTTGGAGATAAAGTCGTAAGCGCCTTTCTTGACCGCATCGACCGCTGTCTCGAGCGTACCGTGTCCTGAGATCATGATGATCTGTGCCTCGTTGCCTTCTTTTTTGAGTTTGTCGAGCACCTCCATGCCGTCCATCTTGGGCATCTTGATATCGCAAAGTATAAGGTCATACTCGCCGTCTTTGGCCATATCGTATGCCTTCTGGCCGTCTTCGGCTTCGTCGACTTTGTAGTTCTCGTATTCGAGTATCTCGCGGAGGGTCTTGCGGATGGCTTTCTCGTCGTCTGCTATCAGGATGTTTGGCATAGTAGGGCTAGTTAACAATGAATAATTAATAGTGAATAATAAAATACAAAAAGCTTTTCTCTCGTCGTTTTCATTTCAATTATTAACTATTCACTATTAATTAATAATTAAAAATGGGCTGTATGCCTGTAAGCCGGATTCTGTTTTCACTCGCGTGAACATCTATCATTTATCTGCGATACTGATTGCTCAGCACCTGTAGCACCCAACCCTCCGATGTGACCAGCGACGAATCGCCGATCTCGACCGAGCCGGCCTCGACCACCGGTTTACATGGGCTTACAATCCGCAAGGTTTGCCCGCCAGGTATGTCTCCATGACCCGACCGTGCGCTCTTACCGCACGTTTTCACCCTTTCCCCGCATAGGGCAGGGAGGTTATTTTCTGTGGCACTGTCTCGTGACCCGTTAGGGACAGCCCCGATGTTATCGGGATACGGCGCTCTGCATTGTCCGGACTTTCCTCCCCGGGTCTGGCCCGGAGCGATAGATCAACATACAGCTTGTCCGTAAAATTATACGTTTATTTTATCAGACAAAGTTATATTGCATAAAGAAAGACGAATGTGGAAATAATGAAATCATTTGTGGATAAGGGCGACCAATTGACAATTGATAATTGACAATTGATAATGTTGTACTCTTGCATTGTCTAATATCTAAAGTCTAGTATCTAATGTCTGTAAGATGGCAAATAGCGCAATGGTTTGAACTGCGATGGTGGCGACGCTATCTGTCGGGCAAGGATAAAGAAAGCTATTATAGCTGGAAAAAGCAATATTGGAATAACCTCCTGGATCAAATAGGGGATGTGTTGCAAACCAAAGATGCAGTGGCCATAGCTGATCTCGGCTGCGGGCCGGCGGGAATATTCATAGCATTTCCAGACAAGAAAGTCACCGCTGTTGATCCGCTACTTGATACTTATGCCGAGACGCTTCCTTTTTTTTGCAAAGAGGATTTTCCCAATACAACTTTCATCAATCAGAAGCTGGAGGATTTTCAAGCTTCTGAAAAGTTTGACATTGTTTTCTGCATGAATGCCATCAACCATGTGGCAAATATTGACCTGGCTTACGACAGATTGGTCAATGCAACAAAAAGAGAAGGCTATGTGGTAGTATCCATCGACGCGCACAATCATTCTTTCTTCAAAAAGCTCTTTCGCCTGATACCCGGAGATATTCTACATCCGCATCAGTATGATCTGAAGGAATATTCTGATTTTATGATAAAACGCGGATGTATTATTCTAAAAAAGCAACTGGTCAAGAAGGGATTTTTCTTTAGCCATTATGTGGTGGTGGGGATATTAAATACTTTGTAAATAAGCCTGTAAATCTCATATTTCCATACTGGTTTTTCTATTAACTTCACACCCGCAAATAAAAAATCACACAATGGAATTTCGCAAGGAAAAAGATACGATGGGCATGGTAGAGGTACCGGCCAATGTTTATTGGGGTGCACAGACACAGCGCTCAGTTCATAATTTCAAAATAGCTGAAGACATCAATAAGATGCCACGTGAGATCATCCGCGCATTCGCCTATCTCAAGAAGGCGGCTGCATTGACCAATCTTGATGCAGGTGTTTTGACCAAAGATAAAGCTGACATCATCGGTCAGGTGTGCGATGAGATACTGGCAGGCAAACTCGATGATCAGTTTCCGCTCGTGGTCTGGCAGACAGGCTCGGGCACGCAGAGCAATATGAACGTAAACGAAGTAGTGGCATATCGTGCTCATGTATTGCTCGGCGGTTCACTCCTCGATGAAAAAAAAGCTATCGCGCCAAATGATGATGTCAATAAATCACAATCATCTAATGATACCTTCCCGACTGCTATGCACATCGCAGCCTATAAGATACTCGCCGATGTGACCATACCCGGACTCAGGAAACTCAGGGACACTCTGGCCGCGAAATCTAAAGCCTACATGCACATAGTGAAGATAGGACGTACACACCTCATGGATGCCACACCGCTCACACTCGGACAGGAGCTGTCCGGATATGTATCTCAGCTCGATCATGGTATCCGCGCCATCGAACATACACTGCCCCATCTGTCTGAACTCGCACTCGGAGGTACTGCAGTCGGTACAGGTATCAATACTCCGCCAAACTATTCAGTCAATGTCGCAAAACACATCGCTACGCTGACTGGTCTGCCATTTATCACTGCGGAAAATAAATTTGAAGCGCTCGCTGCACACGATGCTATTGTGGAGACTCACGGTGCGCTGAAAACAGTCGCTTGTTCGCTTATGAAAATCGCCAATGACATCCGCCTGCTGGCCTCCGGTCCACGCTGTGGTATCGGCGAGATCAGCATACCTGACAATGAACCCGGTTCATCGATCATGCCGGGTAAGGTAAATCCTACCCAATGCGAAGCCATGACCATGGTAGCGGCACAGGTACTGGGAAATGACGTAGCGATAAATGTCGGAGGGGCTACCGGGCATTTCGAGCTGAATGTTTTCAAACCGGTGATGATCTATAACTTCCTGCACTCTGCGAGACTGATAGGCGATGTATGTGTGTCCTTCAACGATCACTGTGCAGTAGGTATCGAGCCTATCGAGGCAAATATCCAGAACAACCTATATAATTCACTCATGCTGGTGACCTCACTCAATCCGCATATTGGATATTATAAGGCTGCTGAGATAGCACAGACCGCACACAAGTCAGGTAAGACACTCAAGCAGACGGCTATAGACTTGGGATATGTGTCAGCTGATGATTTTGACAAATGGGTGAATCCGATAGATATGGTGGGGCGGCTTTGATGACATGCCTTGCATTCATTTAATTAATTATCTTTACTTTAGTCATTATTAAACAAAACAAAAAAATGAAAAAATCGATACTTCTTTTGTCAATCATCATCACGATGGTATGTGGCGCATCTGCTCAGGTTTGTACACCAGATACCACAAATTTTGCTGCAGGCAAGTATGTTTATCCTGACTCACTGCCATGCATCACGATAGGCCAGGCATACTCCGGTACCGTCAGTATTGAAGTACCCGATTCACTCGATGCACATGATTTCGTTTCCGCCCTTCCCGCTGGCTTATATTATTTTCATATTGATTCTATGCGTATAGATAGTATTAGTGCTTACCCTACCGGGCTTTCAGTGCAGACTAACCCGAATCTTGGTATATGGCTGTATGGGGGGCAATTTGGTTGTATTTCGATCACGGGTACTACTACTGATACCGCAGGTACTTATCCATTAAACGTTTATGGCAGAGGCTGCGGGCATGGCACATTCCCCATATATGGGACTGTTGATTCCTGTATCAGCGGCAATCTTGGTTCTTTTATTAAGTATAACCTAAAGGTATGCAATCCTGCAGGTATCACTAATATATCCGGCGACCTCTCGCTCAATATTTACCCAAATCCTAATCAAGGGACTTTTACAGTGACAGTTTCTTCAGCAAACCATATCAATGGAACTATGTCTATACTAGATGGACTAGGCAGGGTAGTCAATGCTCAAAGCATAGATGTGACTGGTACTAAACAGATACCACTGGAAATGAGTAATCTGTCATCAGGAGTTTATTTATTGGAAATCAATGCAGGAGGAAGCAGATCTGTAAAGCAGTTTGTTGTGAAATAAATACACTGCCAAATCCTTTTTTGCCAAACAGGAATTTTTCTTTTACTTTGAAACAATAAAAATATAATAAAAATGAAAAAAGTTTTCTTTCTGGTTTCATTAGTCACTATGCTGATACTGGGTGCTTCAGCTCAGGTATGCACGCCGGATTCCAGCAATTTCACAGCAGGGGTTTTTGTCTATCCTGCATCTTTGCCTTGTATCACACAGGGTAGTTCTTTCGGCGCTAATGTCAATATCAGGATACCTGATTCGGTGGATGCAGCTCTTTTTGATACTATGCTGCCAGCCAATACATATTATCTGTATGTTGATTCTGTGCAGATAGACAGTGTCACCGGAGCACCTGCGGGTATCTCGGTAGCTACTAATCCTACAGATACACAGTGGCTGTATGCCAACCAATATGGCTGCCTGCAGTTTCTGGGTACTACTACTGTAGCAGCAGGATCTTATCCTCTGACTGTATACGGTATCGGCTGTGTACATGGTACCGTGAATAGCAATCCGATACAAACATGCTACAGTGGTGTCCTCCCATCGTATTTTAGCTATAGCCTTAGTGTATGTAATCCTGTGGTTAATACGGTATGTACCCCTGATACTACCCAGTTCACGGCTGGTGTCACAGTTTATCCTGCGACATTGCCATGTATTCTTCAGGGTCATTCATTTTCAGGCACAGTGAATATTAAGGTACCGGATTCACTTGATGCGCATCTGTTTGTACAAGCTTTACCTGCCAATACTTATTTTGTACATGTTGATTCGATCTTTATAGATAGTATAAATGGTGCACCTGCAGGCATCACAGCACAGAGCAATCCGGGAGACTCTGTTTGGCTTCATGGTGGGCAATATGCCTGTGCTTTGTTTTCAGGTACTACTACTGCAACTGTGGGAAATTATCCATTAGACATTCACGGCAGAGGATGTGTCCACGGCAATGTAGTGGGTATTCCAATAGATTCATGTGTCAGCGGTAGTTTGTCGGCTTATATCAACTACAGCCTCAATGTTTGTAATGGCACAGGTGCTTGCACGGTAGATACGACCTTGTTTGGCAATGGGATCTATGTATCTCCTCCTTCTATCCAATGTATCATAACAAATCAGGCATATTCTGGTCAGGTCAGCATAGAGGTGCCGGACTCACTCGATGTCAGTGATTTTGTCACAGGCTTCACTTTACCACCGGGAATCGGATTCGCACATATTGATTCTATAGACATTACCAGTATCACAGGGTATCCTGCAGGTATCACCAGCGTCAGCAATCCGGTTGTTGGTACTTGGCTCTATCCATCTACTTATGCCTGTGCTGTATTTTCGGGTACTGTGAATGGTGCCGTGACACCTGCCGGCAACTATCCTATTACCATCACAGGTACCGGCTGCGGAAGTTTCACGTACAATGGAAATACCATCAGACAGTGTGAGCAGAATTACAATTTTACCAAGATATTCCCATTCTCTCTCAATGTCTGCTACCCGGCAGGTATCTCTCAGGTCACTGAAGGGATAAATCTAAGCATCTATCCTAATCCGAATCAGGGCAATTTCACTGTGACTGTATCCTCTTCAAACCATATCAGTGGCACCATGTCAGTACTTGATCAATTGGGTAGGGTGATAAAGGTCCAAAATATAAATGTGACGGGTACCAGTCAGATATATCTGGATCTGGGGAATGTCTCAGCAGGAGCTTATCTCCTTATGATCAATACAGGAGAGAGCAAGTCAGTCAAACAGTTTATAGTCAGATAATATCCTTTTAGATAAATCTCACCAAAGGGGGAATGGTCATCGATCATTCCCTTTTTTTACAAATTAAAAATTAGTATTTATGATATATGTCAGATTTCCCATTTTTTATGAAAATCATTTTGACAAATAGCGATTTATTACCTTATTTTGGAAAGTACAAAAACAAAAACAACAAAAACAATGAAAAAAACACTACTTCTTCTATCAATTTTTGCGGGATTAGCATTAGGTGCATCAGCACAATGTACTCCTGATACGGCAAGTGCGCACTATCCTTCCGGTACTTATGTATATCCTGCGTCTCTGGATACTATATATGGTGGTCAAGCTTTTTCGGGTACAGTTACTATTAAGGTTCCTGATTCTTTGGATGCACATTATTTTGTTTCTGCAATTCCTGCCGGGACGTTTAAAGCACCTATAGATTCTATTGAAATAATTTCTATCACTGGCATTCCAACGGGTATGACACAAAGCAGCAATCCGGCAAATGGAACCTGGCTAAAACCAGGTCAATTTGCCTGCGCAATTTTTACGGGAACTACTTATGCAGCTACTGCTAACTATCCGCTGACTATCACAGGTAATGGCTGCGGACATTTCACACTTGCAGGTACTACATATGATTCATGTTTTCAGAATTATAATTTTGCGAGTGTATTTCCATATTCACTCACTGTATCAAATCCTTCAGGCATATCAGAAGTATCTGCAGGGCTAAACCTCAATATCTATCCTAACCCAAATCAGGGCAACTTTACTGTGACTGTATCGTCTGATACACGCATCAACGGTACAATGTCTATAGTAGACGGTTTGGGCAGGACTATCAATACTCAGAGCATCGATGTGACAGGAACTAAACAAGTACCACTTGAAATGAGCAATCTTTCTCCGGGAGCTTATCTTCTTGTGATCAATGCAGATGGCGCAAGATCAGTAAAACAGTTTATCGTAAAATAATCTGAAAGATATATTTACAAAAAAGGGGCTGATGTTTCAGCCCCTTTTTTATTTATAAATCTTGTAATAGCGTCGATTGTATTAACGTCCCCCGTTGCTCGCCACTCGTCCCTTACTTATATATCCTCCTTCGGACGATGGTGTACATCAGTATGACAAATAGCCCACCAGCTATGGAGTAGCCACAAAAACTCCACCGGTTTATGCCATAGTAAAACTTCATTTCTTCGGGATAGTTTGGCAGCAGGGCGATAGATGATGAGATCATCAGTGCGCAGATGATATAGGTGACCGAGAGCCTGTTTGTGATACTGTCCCATTTCTTCAGAGCGTATCCGTATCCTTGCAATTCAATTTCAAAATGCAGTTTCCCGCGTGTGGTTTTCTGCATGATGCTTTTGAGTTCTGCCGGAAATGTATTTAGCATCGATGCGAAAGTCGAGAAACGGCTGTTGGCCTCTTCAGCCAGATTTTCAGGTTTGAGCTGCTCGGTCACTAGCCGTTGACCATATGGCCTAATGAAGTCATAGGTCCTGAAGTTTGGATGCATTTTTTTGCCTATACCTTCCAGTATCGCGAATGCCCTGAAGATGATAAAGATACCGCTTGGCACAGTGATCTTGTATTCATACATGATCTTCTGCAGGCGCTGTATCACATCCTGTATGCTTGATTCGCTCACATCGAGATAGGCATAGTCTTCTATCAGGTCATTGAGGTCATAGACGAACTGGCGCATGTCTGTGATGTTATGCTCTACTGCCAGTTTGATCATACTATTGGCCATCTCGCGTGCGTCATTGCGAGCCATGGAGATAAATATCCCCGCGAAAGCATATTTGTCTTTTTTCATCAGCTGGCCTATCATGCCAAAATCGAGAATGATGATCGTACCGTCCTCTCGCACGAGTATATTGCCCGGATGCGGATCCCCGTGAAAATACCCGAACTCGAATATCATGGTCAGGTATATGTCCATGCCCCGCTCTACGATCACCTTAGGGTCTATGCCCCATTTCACCAATTGGTCCATGTCAGTGATCTTGCAGCCCTCGACAAACTCCATGATGAGTATCTTGTCAGTAGAGTATTCGCGATATACTTTTGGGATGTAGAAGTCAGTCCTGAATTTATACGTTGAGCGAAAACGCTCGATGTTCCTGGCCTCATTGCGGTAGTCTAGTTCCTTCTGCATGCCGCGCTCGAAGGCGCGAACTGCTTCATCGGCTTGTAGCACTCCCTGCTTTTTGAGATAGCGGTCAGCGCGTGCTACGACATCCTTGATGATCTGCATGTCACGGTCTATTATTTCAGCTACTTCGGGCCTTTGTATTTTGACTACTACTATTTCGCCTGTCTTAAGTTTAGCTTTATGTACTTGACCGATAGATGCGGATGCCAGAGGTTTTTCGTCAAACCATTCGAAGAGTTCTTCGAGTTTCATATTGGTCTCACGCTCTATGATGCGTTTGGCTTTTTCAAACTCAAACGGCGCGACCCTGTCCTGTAGTTTTTCAAATTCCTTGACCAAACCTTCGGGTATAATATCCGGCCTGTTGCTGAGGATCTGCGCCAGCTTGACGAATGTAGGACCGAGGTCCTCTGCTGCCATACGGATACGCTCATACCGCGTGTACTCCATCACTGGTTTCTCATCGCGTATCCACTTGATACGGGTAGATTCCGGTACCAGATTGCGAAGGGTGGAGTTTATGACGACATCTTCAAAACCCCACTTGATAAGTACACCGAGTATCTCCCGTGTACGGCCGAGATTGCGAAAAGCGAGATCAAGCATATGAAGTAAAAATAATAATTGTCAGGATATTTATGGATGTTTAAGCGCAAAGAGAATGAATAACGCAAAGAATAACCTGCCGCAGAGAGGCGAAGGTGCAGAGATAATCTCTCGCTAAGGCGAATACGGAGACGATGTTCACCCTCCCCATGTGCATGAGGACACGCGCCACGGGATATGGAAATGCTCTTTTGGTGATATTATCTCTTTTTCTTTTTCATCTTGTAGGGGTTAGTAAGGATATAATTGAGTTCAAACCCGATATAGGAAAAGGTACGTGTATATGATCCATCAATTTCTTTGCTGCTGCCAGGCAAAAATGAATAGTGGTAAGTGTTTCTGAAAAGCGGAGACCAATTTCCAATAACCTGAAAGTTTAGTATCTTCTTATTAGGCAAAATATAGTTTATACCCGCAGTGGCGTGAAAAGATGCAAAAAATTTAGCCCTGGTATTGCCGTTAGTAATATTAAGGGTAGCTAAAGTTGTATTAGTTGGATAGTCTATCCATGTTGTCGTCCCAAATGTACTGGTTCCATATGTTAGGTCTGTACCCAATTTAAAATTAGCAAGCCAGTGTTTCTGTAGATCATGAAATGGGACATAATAGCAAGCATCGAGTGGCAAATAGATCGCTGCAATTCCTATCAGACTATTCTGTCCGAAACTATTATCATTGGGTAACAAAGAATACTTTTTAGAAATAAAAAACTCTGTATTATCGGCATCTACACCCGCTCTGAGTCCTGTCTGGAAACCCCATCGATGGTAAAAATTAATCTGGTATACCCAGCCTATCTGTATCCCACCCCTAGATTTAACCAGTAAGCCCAAGTCAGGCTGATGAAAGCCGGTGGTGACCCCTGGCACCACATCGAACCGTAGTAAGAAATTAGTATGGTTAGTAGAAAAAATCCGGTCATAATCATAATGCCTCTGCCGCATGGGGAGGGTATCCTGATCCTCACCCTGGGGGAAAGAATACAGGGCGGCAAATAGATATACAAGTGATAATAGAGCTTTTAATGCTTGGTTTCTTTTCATGGCTGCTATAAATTTTTGATAGGTGGTATTCTATATCCGGGCTTTGCCTTCTTCATATGCCTGACACGGGTAAAAATATAATCAAGCTCAAAGCCAATATAGTTGAGTCTGCGGATAGATGTGCCACCCACTTCCTGCGGTGTGCCGGGCATAAAAGTAAAAGTACCCTGCTCAGAATATGAAGGTGCATAGCTCCCCACTATCTGCAGGTTAAGCATTTTCTTATTGGGCATGATATAATTGAACCCAGCCGAGGCATGAAGAGAAGGGTAAGCTGTGTAAGCTCGAAAGGTCGTTTGCTGATAAAATTCAAATACTGTTTTGTTATTTGATCCATTAGGTTCTCCAATGATATCAGAATATTGGAATGAATTACCTACTTCTATGTTAATATCAATTCCCAACTTGAAAGTAGCAAGCCAGCTATTACATTTATCATACAGTGGTAATTTATATACTGCGTAGACGGGGATGCTTAATACTTGCTCATCTTTTAGTTTTTGAGGAGCGCCAAAATTCATACCGACACCGGAGTATGATGCAGGTAATGAATAGTTGAAACTATTCCAGTATAGGCTTATGCTAATGCCTGTCTGTATGCCCCATCTATTGAGATGGGTGCAAGTTTTTTGTTTTTCCGCTATAGTAAGTTCATTTGATTTCTTCCCCCATGATTCTTTGAAATTGATCTGATACATCCAGCCGAATGTTACAGCAGGACTTGGCATCGTCTCAAACTGTAATGGCGAATGCGAAAAGTGAACCGGTGTGGCAAAGGTGACAGATGGACGAACAAAGAAGTTCCAATAATTAGTAGAGAATATCTGGTCATAATCAAAGGGTGCTTTTTTATTTACGACCATACTATCCTGTGCCAAAAGATTGCAGATAGGTATAAAGAGCAGGCATAGCCAAAAGATGGCTACACCTACTCTTTGAGTATAGTTGCATTTAATATTACTGCAAATAAGTCTCATAATGATTGGTTGTCGGACTGATATTAGGGTGCCAGAGATTTGTATTTGTCCTGTAATTGGGAACCTGAACAACTATGGATGAACCCGGAACATTTGTCGATACCCAACTATCATGTTGCCGCCAGCCCATTGAGTTTGATGTGGTGCCGATACATCCTATTGACGCTCCGGTACTTGTTGTACAAGTATTATCGTCTTCTTTATGCCCGCAAGAAAAATTAGTGTACCAACGGGAATAGTTGCTACCGCTGGTGTTTTTCCAGTTTATCGCCCACGTTTCAAACTCAGAGTAAATATAATACTGGTGGGTTTCTATCGCATCCTGAATATGCTGTCCGCCGGCGGGATAGAAAGCGTAATTAATATAGCTTTCACCATTATAATCTTTATAACATCCTGCTGAAAGTTTTTTAAGACTATTAGTGGTGCGTGTGCCAATTAATGAGGAATTGTGTGTGACGACATTGGACGCTACATATTGTTTGTCCATATTAGCATCTGTAATTTTATTAAGTGTAGTCACACTGCCATCTGTTATTTCATACACCACACCATTTCTCATTATTTTGTATAGCTCTGTACCTATACCCACTGCACCAGCACTATTGAGAACAGTAAGTAGTGCATAAGAATGCGCATTGTAATAAATAAATGGATTATTTGGATCCGCATCATTCAGTCCATTAGTTCCCCATGTAGTAAGCATAGCATCAAAATCAATCCTTAAAGAGTGAAAACTAAGGCTATTTTCGAAATCTATATATGTCTGATTTTCATTGTAGCCGGATGATACAGCCACAGCATTGACCAATGAGTCACTTGCTATAGAATCAAATTGAGCACTAAAAGTAGCTACCGCTGCTTGCTGCTCACTGATAAGATTATTAATATTAGATTGAAAGGTTGACATACTAGTAAAGACTAATATACCGCTGACATTTGAGACACCTGTTGGGTCACTTTTGTACGTTTTATTATTAGCAGTAGTGGTCGGAGATTTAGTGTTTTCCGTTTTCTTGCAGGATGCAACAAATAGCACTAGCATCACGCACAGACAATAACTTATCTTTTTCATATTATTTAAGATTAATGAGTTCATGAAAGAAGAAGGATGATGATTGTCTCTCTTTTAGTAGATTTGCATTTGTAATCCGCGTCTCTACCAGAATAGGGATGCTCGGGCTTTCACAAGTGTCCGAGGGGGAAGGTTCATCTATGCGCCTTCCCCTAATTTCGGTATATCATCATATACCATAAGGCTGAAGCCACTATAGCGCAAGAGGCGCTGTTGAACTAAATAAAAAATTACAAATAAATCGATGGAGGGGGGGGGCAATGTATGCATTCATAGGCATATATTTTATGTATTTATAATACGAAGGTGAAGTATTAAAATGTGGAAACCAAATTTCACCTGTTTTAATATTACAAGTAGTTTGTTGTTCACATATAGAAAAGGCTTCAGCTTTGACAACTTTTCGAATGTTGTCAAAGCTCGAGTGCTTTACTTTAAACTACCAGACTCAAAAAATAGTACTAATAATCAAATAAATATTTGCTATATTTGTATTTGATAAGTCATTAAAGCAATTTGAATTTCAATTATGCATATTTATTTTCTAAAATATCAATTTTTATTATGCTTAGGAGATAGATGATCAGGATTTTAGTGTTTTGACACTAGTGGGGCAGCATACTGTCAAAAATGGATTTTTTATATGTATAAGTGAAAAAAGTGCAGGCTATGTTCAACTGATAAGTGCAAAAGAAAGCCTATGCATTTTAAGCCACCAGATATTGCAAAACCAAATACCATATTCCAGTAGTCAGGAATGATAAACTGATGCCGATACCTACCATTAGGTTGGCCAGTTTGGGATCGAGCTGGTACTGGTCTGCTATGACCGCAGCTGTGATCATAGGAGCCATAGCTGCTTCGAAGACCCCTATCCGAGGTATGATACCTCTGAGGTGCAAGGCGAGTGCGATACCGATGATCATCAGCGGTGCGAGAATAAGTTTATATGCCAGCCCGATGGAGAGCAGCTTTACCTCAGTCCTCCAGCCGCTGATATTGAGTTGTAAGCCTACTGAAAAAAGCGCCAGAGGCACCAGTGTGGCCGCTATCATTTCAAATAAAGGATTTAGGGGTGAGAGACTGATGCAATGAGGCATGACCAATGCGAGTAGAAAAGCAACAAAAGGGGGAAACTTAATGAGTTTTAGCAAACCTGACCTAAGATCCAGGCTTTTGCCGCTTGATGTGCTCATGGCCATCATGGCACCTACTGTAGACATGAGTACAAAGGTGACCTGATCGCTGATGACGGCTATGCTGATGGCATCGTGGCCATAGTATGCCTGTATCAGGGGGAATCCAACAAAAGAAGTATTGCCTAGCCCGGCTGTAAGTGTGAGGGCAGTGCGGGTAGCCGGAGAAATATGAAATTTGAGAGAGTACAGTTTAAACACCAGCCAGCTGCCAGACCAGACTATGAGAGGCATCAGGGCTGGCAATAATAGATCACGACTCCAACTGATGGCAGGGATGTATTTAAAGGCTATAGCTGGAATGGCCATATAGATGATCCAGGTATTGATGCCCCGATGGGCATGCTCAGGTATCAGCTTGAGGGTTCTCAATAGTAAGCCTGCAAGAATACAAACCCCTATCAGAATAAAGTTTATCATGCTGCTTTTTCTGTGCTAAACGACAGCTATGGTGGTAGTGATTAAGATGCTTTCCTCGGGGTTACGGTCTTTCGGGCACCTCCGCCCGCAGCTTTGCTGGTAGCTTTGGCAGGTTTTTCGACGCGTGCTTTTGTTTCTTTTTTGGGCTTGGCAGTTTTGTCACCTTTATCAGCTTTGGCTCCTTTTTTTGCATCTGATTTTTCTTCAGTACCGGCGGTTGTAGCAGCATCTTCTGCAGATGAACTTTCAGCAGCCGTATCGTCAGTCAGGAGTTCATTGATCAGGCCTTTTCCGTTGAGTATATTATACCAGCCCACGAGCTTTTTCATATGGCTCACATATACTTTTTCCTTGTCATAGTCGGGGATCACAGCCTCGAAGTATGCCTTCAACTGCTCGTCAGTTTTGACATTGGCGGGATCGTGTGCTGCCTCATTTTTTTTCATGTCAGCCAGTACCTGTTTGAGTTCTTTACTTCCTTCCTGGGTATAGATGGTGATATTGTCCAGTGTGCTGAAAAGGTGTACCCTGCCGGAGACGAATTTGGTCGTGCCGTCAGTCAGTGAGGTCACTATCAATCCGTCTGTACGCTTGCCGGATGCCTTGTATAATCCGGGTAATCCTGTCACTGATACTATGTCTGATAACTTCATATTTGCTGTTTGATTTTAACAGCGAAGTTAGAAAAACCCTACGATGTTGCAACAATTCCTCTTAACAGGGCCTTTACATTGCTTTTTATTTAGTCTAAACACCAAATATTTGCAACCCTATATGGGAAAAACAGTCTATATTTAGAAGCTTTTCTTATCTTAGACTAAATATACCAAAACAAACCCATCTCAATGACAATTAGAAATATACTTACGATAGTTCTTCTTTGCTTATTGTCGCCTTATTTTGCTTTGGCCCAGAGCAATTACTCTCTTATCAATGATGCTACGGTCCTTCCGGGTTGTCATTGTTACCAATTGACACCAGACGTTGGCAACTCGGGTGGTGGGGTATATCAGAACAACACCATCAACCTGAACAACTCATTCGATTACAAATTCAATGTGTATCTGGGGAATAACGGTTCAAGCGGTGCTGATGGTATATGCTTTATTCTGACCAATAACATTACGGCTATCGGGGCACAGGGTGGTGGTCTTGGTTACAGCGGTTTGCCTGGCAATTCACTGGCAGTGGAGTATGATACCTATCAAAATGGATGGGATCCTAATAATCACCATATGGCTATCGAGTATTCAGGGCAGGTCCAGCATCCTACGGGGACTTTATCAGGCCCTGTAGATGCCATAGTAGGGGGTGCTTTGATGGATGATGGTGCCTGGCATACTACAGAGATCATCTGGAATGTAAATACCCAGACATACTCAGCTTATTTCGACGGGGTTTTGAGATTGACCTATACAGGCAATATAGTGGCTCAATATTTTGCAAATAACCCTATAGTAAACTGGGGATGGAGCGGTAGTACGGGCGGGGCGGAAAACACCCAGCAGTTTTGTGTACTTAGTACATCTAACTGGGTAGCCGGCACTAACTATCAATCCTGCGCCCAGACCATGAGTTTTACGGATATTTCAACTTCCAATGTCGCTACAGTTCAAAGCTGGGCATGGAACTTTGGCGATCCCGGTTCTGGTGGTAATAATACTTCCAGCCTGCAAAACCCTACACACACATTTTCGACTACAGGTACATTTACAGTTACCCTTATTATAATTGATATATCAGGATGTCCTGATACTTTCAGCCACATAGTCACTATTGCAGCTCCTATCTCAATGGCACCAACTTTGACAAATCCCCTTTGCAATGGGGGTAATAATGGTGACATCTCAGTCGCTACATCGGGTGGTTTTGGGGCCAGCGCTGGATTAGGTGGTTATCAATATACATGGAGCAACGGACAGTCAGCTTCGAGTGATATAGGACTGACGGCCGGAACCTATAATTTGACTGTCACGGATGGAATTTGTACAAGTACTGCGTCATATACTCTCAATCAGCCGTCTGCACTTAGTGCGACCACGTCCAGTACTGCTGCGCCATGCGGTGGCACAGGTACTGCCACGATAACTATCTCGGGAGGAACAACGCCATATAACGGCGTGACATGGGATGGTATAGCAGGATCTCCGGGACCTAACACATATACTTCAACCGGTTTGCCGGTGGGTACAGTTGTTGCCAATTTCCATGATGCCAATGGATGTTCAGCGATCCTTACATACACGCAAAATATTATTCAACTGCCATGCGGGTATACACAATCTACAAGTAGTACTAATGTTTCCTGTTTCGGGGGCTCTAACGGATCAGTGACGCTCACCGTGACCGGCTCTGTAGGTGCGGTGACAATAGATTGGTATAATTCTGGCGGCACCTTAGTAGGTACAGGCGCGACTGTGCCCAACCTGCCGGCAGGTGTATATACATACCACTATTCTGATCAGGCACCTACTGTATTGTCCGGGACTGTCACTGTCACACAACCGGGAGGGTCAATGACCGTGAGCCTGGCCACTGTCAATACTACCTGTTCATATTTGAATAATGGATCCGCAGTAGCATCGGTCACGTCCAATGGAACACCTTTGTATTCTTATTCGTGGAGCGCAGCCGGACAGACCAATTCGCCTACTGCCACCGGACTCAGTCCGGGAAACATCACTGTGACCGTAACTGACCAGCATAACTGTACGGCTACAGCCACAGGCACTGTATCGGGACAGGCGCCATTGAGTCTCACGACCAATGCATCGCCGGATAGTTGCTTCCAAACTATGACGGGAAAGACTTCGGTCAATGTAACGGGGGGCACACCAAATTATACTTATCAGTGGAGTAATGGTTCGACGGCTATCGGGGATACCGTCTATAATGTACTTGCAGGAACCTACACGGTCACTGTGAAAGATAATAATGGCTGTACCGCCACCGCCACCGCCATAGTCACTCAGCCTACTCAACTGACAGCTACTATTACAGACAATAATATACTCTGCTTTGGCGGAGCTAACGGAAGTAGCACTGTCACCCCGGCTGGTGGTAATGGTGGTTATACTTACTCATGGAGCAATACCATTACTACAGCAGGTATTAGCAATGTACCACCTAATAAATATTATGTCACTGTAACGGATTCTAAATTGTGTACAGTCGTAGATAGTGTGACTATTACTCAACCGGCTGCTGCATTTACAGTAACAGTGGCTCAGACCAATGTCAAATGTTTTGGAGGCTCTACAGGTTCTATTACACTGACTTTGTCAGGTGGCACTACCCCATACGGAGCAGTGACCTGGACAGGTGGCCTCACAGGTCTGACCCCGACCAACGTAGCTGCAGGTAGTTATAATTATAGTATATCAGATGCAAATGGATGCCCAGCGACCGGCACAGTGACCATTACTCAGCCTACTTCAGCATTTAATGTAGCAGTAGCACAGACCAATGTTAAATGCTTCGGAGGCTCTACAGGGTCTATTACACTGACCCCATCAGGTGGCACTACCCCATACGGAGCAGTGATCTGGACAGGTGGACTCACAGGCCTGACCCCGACCAATGTGGCAGCGGGCAGCTATACATATAGTGTAGCAGATGCGAACGGATGTCCGCAAACAGGTACAGTGACCATCACCCAACCTGCAGCAGCGTTTAATGTAACGGTAGCGCAGACCAATGTGAAATGCTTCGGAGGCTCAACTGGTTCTATTACACTGACACTGTCAGGTGGTACGACCCCATACGGAGCGGTGACATGGACAGGTGGGCTCACAGGCCTGACCCCGACCAACGTCGCAGCAGGCAGCTATACATATAACATAGCAGATGCAAATGGATGCCCGGCGACCGGTACGGTGACCATTACTCAGCCTACTTCAGCATTTAATGTAACCGCTACACAAACCAATGTAAAATGTTTCGGGGGTTCTACAGGTTCGATCACGCTGACACTGTCAGGAGGCACTACCCCATACGGAGCAGTGACCTGGACAGGCGGCCTCACAGGCCTAACCCCGACCAACGTCGCAGCTGGCAGCTATACATATAGTGTAGCAGATGCGAACGGATGTCCGCAAACAGGTACAGTGACAATCACCCAGCCTGCAACAGCATTTAATGTAGCAGTAGCACAAACCAATGTGAAATGTTTCGGTGCATCGACCGGCTCTATCACGCTGACTTTGTCAGGAGGTACGACACCATACGGAGCGGTGACATGGACAGGTGGCCTCACAGGGCTGACCCCGACCAACGTCGCGGCTGGTAGTTATAATTATAGTGTAGCAGATGCGAACGGATGTCCGCAAACAGGTACAGTGACGATCACCCAGCCTGCATCAGCGTTTAACGTAACAGCTACACAAACCAATGTAAAATGTTTCGGGGGTTCTACAGGTTCGATCACGCTGACCCCATCTGGCGGTACTACCCCATACGGAGCAGTGACCTGGACAGGCGGACTCACAGGCCTGACCCCGACCAACGTAGCAGCAGGTAGCTATACATATAATATAGCCGATGCGAATAGCTGCCCGGCGACCGGCACTGTAACCATTACCCAACCAGCCACAGCCTTTGCAGTCACAGCTACACAAACCAATGTGAAATGTTTCGGAGGGTCAACTGGTTCAATCACTCTGACTCCATCGGGCGGTACGACCCCATACGGAGCGGTGACCTGGACAGGTGGCCTCACAGGGCTGACCCCGATCAACGTCGCAGCAGGAAGTTACACATATAATATAGCAGATGCTAATGGATGTCCGCAAACAGGTACCGTGACCATTACCCAGCCTACTTCAGCCTTTGCAGTAGCAGTAACACAAACGAATGTATTATGCTTTGGTGCATCGACAGGCACTATTACACTGACCCCATCGGGCGGCACTACCCCATACGGGGCAGTGACATGGACAGGCGGGCTCACAGGGCTGACCCCAACCAATGTGGCAGCGGGAAGTTATACATATAGTGTGGCAGATGCGAACGGATGTCCGCAAACAGGTACGGTGACCATCACCCAACCTGCATCAGCATTTAATGTAGCAGCAACACAGACGAATGTATCCTGCTTCGGAGGATCTAATGGTACTATTACACTGACCCCATCAGGTGGCACTACCCCATACGGAGCGGTGACATGGACAGGTGGGCTCACAGGCCTGACCCCGACCAACGTCGCAGCAGGCAGCTATACATATAACATAGCAGATGCAAATGGATGCCCGGCGACTGGTACAGTGACCATCACGCAGCCTACTTCAGCCTTTGCAGTAGCAGTATCGCAAACGAATGTATTATGCTTTGGCGCATCTACAGGGACCATTACTCTGACACCGTCAGGTGGTACACTGCCATATGCTACAGCGGAATGGCTGGATGGATTTGTAGGAGATGTGAGAAATAATCTTGCAGCAGGAACATATTCATACGGTGATTCTGATAATAATGGCTGTCTGGTGACAGGTACCGTGACGATCACTCAACCTGCATCTGCCTTTGCAGTAACGGTGGCACAGACCAACGTAACATGCTTCGGGGGATCTAATGGCACGATCACACTAACTCCATCAGGAGGCACGACACCATATGGTACGGTGACCTGGACAGGTGGTCTCACAGGCCTTAACCCGACCAACGTCGCAGCGGGAAGTTATACATATAGTGTAGCAGATGCCAACGGATGTCCGCAAACAGGTACGGTGACCATTACCCAGCCAGCATCAGCTTTTGCAGTAGCAGCTACACAAACCAATGTATCCTGCTTCGGTGGATCTGACGGGACTATTACTTTGACCCCATCAGGAGGCACTACTCCATATGGAGCGGTGACCTGGACAGGTGGAGCTACAGGACTCAATCCAACAGGACTATCAGCAGGTAGCTATACATATAACATAGCAGATGCAAACGGATGCCCGGCGACTGGTACGGTGACGATCACTCAGCCAGCCACAGCCTTTACTGTAACCTCATCACAGACCAATATATCCTGCTTCAATACTGCTACAGGTACCATCACCTTGACACCGTCAGGTGGTACTACACCATATGGCGCAGTGACCTGGACAGGTGGGCTCACTGGCCTAAACCCGACCAACGTCCCAGCAGGCAGCTATACATATAACATTGCGGATGCTAATGGTTGTCCTCAGACAGGCACAGTGACGATTACTCAGCCGGCCACTGGTTTGACAGTTACCTATACACAAACCAATGTATCATGTTTCGGTGGGTCTGATGGTACTATCACGCTATCACCATCAGGTGGAGTTACGCCTTATAGCGGAGTGACCTGGACTGGTATACCTGGAGCTACAGGCCTAACACCGACAGGATTGACAGCGGGTAGTTATACATATTCCATATCAGATGCAAGTGGATGTCCCGCGACAGGCACGGTGACCATTACTCAGCCTTCCGCTGCGTTTGCTGTGGCAACTACACAGACCAATGTATCCTGCTTTGGCGGCTCTGACGGTACTATTACTTTGACACCATCGGGTGGTACTACACCATATGGCGCAGTGACCTGGACAGGCGGCCTCACAGGTCTGAACCCAACAGGAGTATCAGCTGGTAGCTATACTTATACAATAGCAGATGCTAACAACTGCTCAACGACCGGTACTGTGACTATCACTCAGCCCACATCAGCGTTTACAGTTACATCCACAGAGGTCGATGTATTATGCTTCGGAGGAAATACAGGATCGATCACACTGAGTCCATCCGGCGGTACTACACCATACGGCGCTGTGACCTGGACAGGAGGGGCCACAGGCCTCAATCCTACAGGGCTGGCGGCCGGCAGCTATACTTATAATATAGCAGATGCTAACGGATGTCCTGCGACGGGTACTGTTAACATAGCTCAGCCTGCATCAGCCTTCACAGTGGCATCGACCCAAACAAATGTATCATGCTTTGGTGGATCTGATGGTACTATCTCGCTGACTCCTTCGGGCGGTACTACACCATATGGTGCAGTGACATGGACAGGAGGCCTCAATGGCCTGAACCCGACCAATGCGGCAGCAGGGACGTATACATATTCTATTGCTGACGCAAATGGTTGCCCGGCCATAGGTACGGTGACCATCACACAGGCTACACAGATCAGCGCATCAAATACAACGGTACCGGTTACCTGTTATGGTGGGACCAATGGTTCTATAACTGTCACACCTAGCGGAGGTACACAACCGTTTACTGATTCATGGTCTAATGGATCGACATCGCCGAATGCAACGGGATTGCAGGCGGGAACATACAGCGATACGCTCACTGATGCTAACGGATGTCAATACATAGATGCAGGTATCATAGTATCACAACCTGGTGCTATTGGTCTGCTTTCTGATTCAATAACGTTGGTATCATGTGCCGGCGATAGCAATGGTGCGATATCTTTCGTAGATACCGGCGGTACACCGGGCTACTCATATGTTTGGTCTCAGGGCAGTACCAGTGATCCGCTGATAGGTATTCCTGTGGGTTCTTATACAGTGACCGTGACAGATGCTAATAGCTGTACAACCACTGCTACGTTTACTGTAGGTGTCAATAACCCTATTACTTACAATGCTACCAAGTCTAACGTGCTTTGCACTCCTCTTCAGAATGGAAGTATCAGCCTCTTTGTGAGTGGCGGTTCGCCGAGCTATCAATATCAGTGGAGCAATGGCGCCACTACCAGTATCGTCACAAACCTGCCTGTAGGAATAGATAGCGTCACTGTGACTGACTCAAGAGGATGTACTGTCGATACAGGCTTTGTCATTGCAAATGATTCTGCATTCACGATCACAGGTGTACCTGATACAGTCACTATCAATCAGGGTGATGTTATTCAGCTAGGTCTGGAGGTTAAGAATAATGGCGCCGGAAATCCCTCATATACATGGACGCCGTCTTTGGGTCTGAGCTGCTCAGACTGCCAGGCCCCTCAGGCATCACCATTTACTACTATAGACTATGTGGTCAATGGTGTGACCGACAGTGGGTGTACATCGAGTACCCAGATATATATTACTGTCATTCCTCAGCACCAGTTTTATGTACCTAATGCGTTCACTCCGAATAATGATGGGGTCAATGATTACTGGGAAGCATTCGGCAATAAGAAGACCTGGCTATATGTCAATGCGGAGGTATATGACAGATGGGGCGAGAAAATATTCGAGTCCAATGACATAAACTTCCAGTGGGATGGCAAGTACAGGGGTCAATATGTGACACCGGGAGAGTATGTATACATCTTTAAAGTAGTATTTATAGACGACTACTCTGTGACCAACAAAGGTACGATTACAGTAATCAGATAAACATCATAAAGAAAGCCCTGCTAAACAGCAGGGCTTTCTTTTATTTAATTTGAAAGTAATTACAACTTGGCTGCGACCTCTGTCTGCTCGAATGCCTCGATCTGGTCACCTGCCTGAATGTCCTGGAAGTCCTTGATCTGAATACCGCACTCCATACCGCTCGTAGCTTCTTTGGCATCGTCCTTGAAGCGCTTGAGGGATGACAGTGATCCTGTGTGTATCACGATACCATCACGAACGAGGCGTATCTTAGAGTTACGGAATATTTTGCCATCGCGAACATAGCATCCCGCGATCGTACCGACCTTAGTGACATTGAATACTTCCTTGACATCGATGTTACCAATGATCTTCTCTTCGATCTTAGGCTCCATGAGGCCTTCCATTGCGCTCTTCACATCGGCGATAGCGTTGTAGATCACAGAGTAGAGTTTGATCTCTATGTTTTCCGTTTCTGCTATCTTCTTCGCATTCTGTGACGGACGGACGTTAAATCCTAAGATGATCGCATCTGCCGCTACTGCGAGGTTGACATCAGACTCGGATATCTGTCCGACACCTTTATGTATGATACGTACCTGTATTTCTTCTGTAGAAAGTTTGAGCAATGAATCGCCGAGTGCCTCAACAGAACCGTCCACGTCGCCCTTGATAACGAGGTTAAGCTCTTTGAAGTTGCCAAGCGCAAGACGCCTTCCGATCTCATCCAGAGTGATGTGTTTCTTGGTACGGATACCAGTCTCACGGATGAGCTGTGCACGTTTGGTAGCTAGTTCTTTTGCTTCCTGCTCTGAGGTAAATACTTTAAACAACTCACCTGCCTGAGGTGCGCCATTGAGGCCGAGCACCTGTACCGGTGTAGATGGGCCCGCCTCTTCGATCTTTTCACCCTTGTGATCAAACATCGCCTTGATACGTCCGAAATAAGGACCGCAGACTATGATATCACCTCTCTTGAGAACACCTGACTGTACGAGCAGTGTGGCTGTAAAGCCACGGCCCTTATCGAGAGTAGCCTCGATGATCGTACCTTGTCCGCCTTTTTCAGGATTAGCTTTGAGGTCGAGCATATCGGCCTGAATGAGTATTTTATCTAGCAACAGATCGACGTTGAGGCCTTTCTTGGCAGATATTTCCTGGCTTTGATATGTACCGCCCCATTCTTCGACGAGTATATTCATTTGCGAAAGCTGCTCTCTGATCTTCTCAGCGTTAGCTCCCGGCTTATCTATTTTATTGAAAGCAAAGACCATCGGTACACCCGCTGCCTGAGCGTGGTTGATGGCTTCTTTGGTTTGCGGCATCACTGCATCATCCGCTGCTATCACAATTACGGCTACATCGGTGACCTTGGCACCACGCGCACGCATCGCTGTGAAGGCCTCGTGACCGGGCGTATCGAGGAATGTGATGTCCCTGCCGCTGGCAGTGGTGACCTGATATGCACCAATGTGCTGTGTGATACCTCCGGCTTCTTTCGCTACCACATTAGCTTTGCGTATAAAATCGAGTAGGGATGTTTTACCGTGATCGACGTGGCCCATGATGGTAACTATCGGTGCACGGGTGACGAGCTCATCAGGTTTGTCAGGTGCATCTTCTTTGAATGCCGTCTGGTCTTCGATAGACTGGAACTCTACTTCAAATCCATTTTCACCTGCTACCAATTCTATGATCTCGGCATCAAGACGCTGATTGATAGACACCATGATACCGAGCTGCATACATGTCTGTATGATCTTCACCGCGGGTATGTTCATGAGGCTCGCCAGCTCAGCAGCCGTCATAAACTCAGTAAGTTTTAGCTTACTGTTCTTTTGGTCTGCCTGCTCTGCGGCGAGTTTTTCCTGTATAGCTTCGCGCTTCTCACGCCTGAATTTAGAACGGTCACTCTTGGAGGTCATGTTCTGGATCTTGGACATCGTAGCCCTGATCTTATCCTCTATCTCTTTTTCTGAAATTTGAACTACACCATTCTCATCGCGGTGTGGTGGCCGGTTGTCCGGTCCGCCATGTCTATTATCGCCAGGGCCTCTATGATGCCCACCGGGCCCGCCGCCCGGAGCATTCTGTAGTGGAGTGCGTTTAGGTTTTTCGATGCGCTTACGTACCCGCTTTTCATTATTATTAGCACCGCCGGGAGCGGCTGGTTTATTGGCGTCACGCTTAGGAGGTAGCTCAGAGCGATCAGGTTTAAGCTCGATCTTACCCATGATCTTAGGGCCTTCGAGCTGCACCTTAGTGCGCTGGATATGATTTGCATCTACTGCATCTTCTGCTTTTGGTGCTTCTTCCTGCACTTCAGGTTCTATGACCGGTGCTACCGGTGCTTCTTCCGTTACTTTTACTTCTTCTTCGCCGGATTTTGTCTTCTTGGCAGCTGTCTTCTTTGGTTTAGTGAGGTCTACTTTGCCTACTATCTTAGGCCCGTCGAGCTTGTGTGTCTCTGTTTCTATTTTCTCAGATTGAGCCGCTGGTTCTTCAGCCTTGGCAGCCTTCTCAGTGTCCTTTATGGCCAGATTAGACTTGATCTGAAGTTCTTTTTCATCTTCAGCTTTTTTGGCAGACACAGGTATCTCCTGACTGAGTTCAAGAGTTTCCTTCTTGGGCTTCTCAATCATCTTCGTACTGTCTGCCTGTGCCTTGATAGCCTTGTCTTTATTGAAGGCTTTATCAAGGACCTGCACCAGCTCTGCGGGGATCTTCGTACTGGGGTTGTTTACTACGGTAGACCCACTCTTTTTCAGCTCTTCCACAAGGTGATCCATGCTCACATTATAGAAGGCGGCTGCCTGGGCTAACCTCATGGCTTTGATTTCTGACATTTATTGTATTTGATAATTTAAATTCAACCTTTTAGCACAATGAAAATACACATATCGCCCCACTGTAAACCTTTGACAATTTACCGCTACTAAGCTAATGAAATGAGACAATATGTATATGCAAGATGGTTTACATCTTAATATTCATTTTTCATTTTAGTGAATTGTCTCATTATCAAAATATGCCTTATAGCTTTATGCTTCTTTCTTCTCTTCTTCAAACTCAGACTGCAAGATCTTGAGGATGTCGTCCACATTTTCCTCCTCCAGCTCGGTCCTGCGCACCAGTTCCTCACGGCTCAGCGCCAGTACACTTCTCGCAGTATCGCAACCGATCTTTTTCAATTCGTCCAACATCCAGTCTTCGATCTCATCTGCAAACTCATCCAGATCTATGTCAAAGTCACCTTCTTCCTCATCCGCACCCTCACGGTATACATCTATCTCAAATCCTACCAAACGTGATGCCAGCTTAATATTGACACCGCGTTTGCCGATAGCCAGAGATATCTGGTCAGGGTCGAGGTATGCTGAAATACGTTTTTTCTCCTGATTGATATCTATGGAAATGATCTTAGCCGGAGCCAATGCACGCTGTACCATCAGGTTCAGGTTATTGGTATGGTTAAGTATGTCTATGTTCTCATTTCTCAGCTCGCGAACGATACCGTGGATACGTGAACCTTTGACACCTACACAGGCACCCACCGGGTCTATCCTGTCATCAAAAGATTCTACTACCACTTTGGCTTTTTCGCCCGGCTCGCGAACTATATTCTTTATCACGATCAGTCCGTCAAATATTTCCGGTACTTCCTGCTCCAGCAATTTAGCCAGAAAGGCAGTATCGGTACGTGACAGGATGATAACAGGTGTATTGTTTCTAAGGTCAACACGTTTTACAACGGCGCGTACTGTTTCGCCTTTCTTATAAAAGTCCGTTTTGATCTGCTCTGATTTAGGTAGGAGGAGTTCGTTGCCTTCTTCATCGAGAAGCAGGATCTCTTTCTTCCATACCTGATATACCTCTGCACTTATGATGTCACCTATACGGTCTTTATATTTCTTGTATGTTTCGTCTTTCTCCAGATCGAGGATACGGCTCACGAGCGTCTGCCTGGCTGCGAGTACCGAGCGGCGTCCAAAGCTCTCCAGTTCGATCTTCTCATATGTCTCCTCACCTATTTCAAAGTCATCCTGTATCTTCTGGGCATCACTGAGAGCGATTTGTATATATGGATTCTCTACCTCACCATCTTCTACTATCGTACGTCTCTGCCATATCTCAAGGTCACCTTTATCGGTATTTACGATGATGTCAAAGTTGTCGGTCTCACCGTACTTCTTTTTCAGCAAGGTGCGGAAAACGTCTTCCAGTACCTTCATCATAGTAGGCCGGTCTATATTTTTCAGTTGTTTAAACTCGCTGAACGAGTCGATCAGTTCTAAACTGTTCATGATTGATTTGTTTTGAAGATGATTGAATTTTTATGATCAATTATTAATATCCTTTATTTCCAGGCGATCTGTATGACCGCTTTTTTTATCTCCGAATACTTAAGCTCTATTTCTTTTGGTTCTTCTGCTTTCTCTTCTGTCTTAGGGCCTTTTTTCTTCTTTTTTTCAGGCTTTGGTATCTCTCTCAGCTTTATCTTCTCATCATCTGCGGCTATCAATTCGGCTTCCAGCTCTGTACCATCAGCTTTGATGAGATCCAGTATCCTGCCTATCCTTTTTTTATACTGGCGGGGTACCTTCAGCGGATTGTCCATGCCGGGGCTGGATACATCGAGCACGTAGTGGTCAGATACCAGGCCACTGCCATCGAGGTGTTTCTCCAGAAACCGCGATATCTCCGCGCATTGGCTAATGGTTATCCCCATATCGCCATCGGCAAAGACTTCTACCCGGGCTTTGCCGCCGGTTTTGACATCTACCAGAAAGAGGTTCATATCCTCCATCAGGGGTTTCAGCCATTCTCCTATTTGTTCTTTCAGCTCCATATGCAGACAATAAAAGAGGGGACTCTCGTCCCCTCATCTCTTTTTCGCAATGCAATAATACATAGAAAAATCGGGAAAAGCAAATGAAATATCAGCTCTACATGGGTAGATGGCTTTAATCACTATTTCGCCTGACCCAGCAGTCTGCCACATGGTCATCTACGAGTCCGACCGCCTGCATAAAGGCATACATGATGGTCCCGCCCACAAACTTAAAACCCCTTTTGGTCAGGTCTTTGGTAATGGTATTTGATATGTCGGTATAGGGAGCTATGTGCTTCAGTGTCTTTGGTTTATTGACGATAGGTTTACCACCCACAAAGCCCCAGATATACTTGTCAAATGAGCCAAATTCCTTTTGGATGGCTATGAAGAATTTGGCATTATTAATGGCAGCATGTACCTTAAGTCTATTTCGGATGATGCCTTCATCCTGCATAAGCGCTTCGATTTTTCTTTCGTCAAATTTGGCAACTTTCTTTACATCAAAGCCTGCAAACGCCTTACGAAAGTTTTCACGTTTTTTAAGTATAGTGATCCAGCTCAGGCCCGCCTGGAAACTTTCCAGTACCAAAAATTCAAATAGCACCTGATCATCATGCACAGGCCTGCCCCACTCATGGTCGTGATAGTCTATGTAGATATCTTGGGAGGTACACCAGGCGCAGCGTACTTTGCCATCAGAGATCACCCGAGGAACTTTTTTAGCCATAATAGAAGATTTGTGGTAAAACTATAAAAATTACCTCACCCCAACCCCTCTCCGAAAGAGAGGGGCTTAACAGCCAACACATCTGGAAGATACTCTTTTAAAAATGCTACTTTAGCCGACAGTATGAAGTTGGATTTCACTGTTTTTATGCATACCTCGGCATGGGCCAGCCTGCTCACGCTCACCTTTCTGGAGATCGTGCTGGGAGTGGACAATATTATCTTTATATCCATCGTGACCCAGAAACTACCTGCTGACCGAAGAAAGTTGGGTCAGAATATCGGACTATTTCTCGCTATGATATTGCGCATTATCCTTTTGTTCTTTCTAGGATGGATACTGGGGCTGCAGGACAATCTTCTACCCGAAGCCTGGGGTTTTAAAGTAACCGGAAAAGGTTTGATACTGATCGCAGGAGGCGTATTTCTACTGTATAAATCTACTACAGAGATACACCACAAACTGACAGGCGATGAGGATGAATTTCATTTGAACTACAGCAAAAACAAAGGTGCTTTTATGGGCCTGATGATCCAGATCGCACTGTTGAACCTTGTATTTTCGTTTGATTCGATCCTGACAGCTGTGGGTATAGCAGACCAATTATCAGTAATGATGGTGGCCGTGGTAGTAGCTATCCTTATCATGATGATATTCACTCAGGCAGTCGGCAAACTGCTTGCGAAGTACCCTACGGTACAGATGTTAGCATTATCGCTACTCATTATGATAGGCGTGACACTGATCATGGAGGGCTTTGGGGAAGTGATTGACAAGACCTTTGTCTATATATCTGTAGCTTTCTCGCTGGGTGTGGAGATCCTGAATATCAAATTCCGAAAGCAAAGAGGAATATGAGCGGGAAACGGGAATCGGACCCGCGACCTTCAGTTTGGGAAACTGACGCTCTACCACTGAGCTACTCCCGCTTATGGAGCAAACCTAAGTATTTCCTGCAAATCCCAAAAGGTACTATGTGACTTTTCAGGCATTAAGCGTGCAAATGCAGTGCGAGTTTCTGCCCGTCTGGATTAAATACACAATCCTATAACTTTTGATTGGTTTTTTTACTCACCATAAATCTCTGAGCTTTTGTCGGCAGCACAAAAAATTCATAAAAAGCAAGAAATATCCCGGACGACTATTTAAAAACAGCTAATATTGTATGTAAATATCTTTAGCTGTGTATACAAGCATGATCAAGCAAAATATAATTAAAGGTAAAGCATTTATCTTTTTGTGCATTTATGTGGTGCAGTTATTTTGTTATCAGGCACTGATAGTAGCCACTTCGGATACTAATACCAGTATCAGAAAGTGTTTTTCGCCCTCTCAGCAGGATACTAATTCCGCTATTTCTGTTTTCAGAACTTTGGAGAAGCATTGTGAATATGGGAAAGATGTCTCTATTAAGAAAAATGCAAATGCACCTGTTTCCAATTACACAGCTTCAGCGCCTCTGGAGGCAGCAATCCCTGCAATAAGCCATAACCGAACAATACCCCTACGGCTTTCAGATGTATCTTATAAGCGATACTTGAGCGTAAAAGTCTTCCGCATTTGATTCTCATCTTTTCTTTTTCTACTCTATCATAGAGTATTAATGATACCCGCATGACGGGTCATTTTCGTTTTCCCGTTTGTTCAAGGGCGTACCCTGATCAAAAGGAGTTTCAGCAATAAACTAAAACTAAAGACATGAAATCAATAGATAAAATCATATGCAAAGCATTAAAAATTAAGATAAGTCTGGGCGTATTATCAATGATAATAATGGTCAATGCTTCAGGCGCACAAACTATATCACAGAAAAGAGCATCTCTTCATAAAATAAAGTCTTTGATTACACAAAAATACCCTGAGGCCGGATCAGTCTGGATATTAGATGGATACTGTGGTTATAAGGCAAGATTCAAAACACAGGATGTCAAATATGTTTCTTCTTTTTCATTAAAGAATGAATGGCTGCAAACAGAAAGAAAAGTCAACATGGCTGACATTCCGGACAGCGTAAAGCAAAGTTTCAAAAACACTAAATACAACAAGGCAAAAGTATTGAGCGCAAAGAAACTGATGCTTCCTGAAGAGCCTTCAACTCTGTATTTGCTTGAGGTCAGATGTACGGAACGTAATGAGGCGAGCAGTGTCGAATTGGGTAATACCAAAAACTATAAGCTTTATTTTACCAGCAATGGCCGGTTAGCCAAAGAAGAAGTGCAACCGGGGGAAACAATTCAAAGTATACCTTGGGGCGGACAATGATTTATGTAGATCGCTACAGAAATGATTAATATTGTATGACAATATGAATATGTATAGGCAATGGCTCAATAAACATGGTCTTTCAGGTAAAGCACTTTTGCTATTGGGAGTTTATTTATTACACTTTATACTTTTTCAGAGTGTGGTAATTGGCTTTTCTGATTCTAATCGGATTGCCATAAAGTCATTTTTTTCCGGCCCGAAAAAGAACACAAACCCCAATTCCGGTATTGCTACTTTCCGGACTTTGGAAAAGCACAAAAGTCCGCAAAAGACTTTTAAACTTTTACCTGATTTTTCTGTGCCACTTTATCGGCTTTCTAATGCTATTTCAGTTAACGATGGCAGACCGATTGACCTAGCTTATAATTATTCCTCATTTCATTTCTCTGATACATCTTACAAGCTGTATTTGAGTAACCGTGAATTCCGTATCTGATTTTTCGATATTTTTTATAAATGACAGGACATGTATAGCATGATGCCTGCCTTTTCTCGTTACCATTTTTTAAATCATAATCAATGAATGCTATCAAAAAAAAGCAACTTCTCACTATAGTCTGTTGCATTTGCTTTATCTCTTTTTTACAGGCACAGGCCATATCACTCCAGTCGCTGCTGGATAGGCTCGCAACTAGTAACGAGGTGCTCAAATCAGGCAAAAGCCAGATACAGGCAAGACAGGCTGAAGTGAAGTCAGTGGCATACGACCGACTCCCCAATCTTAATACCATGTATCAGGCCACGGTCGGCTCTGACAATAATGTGCAGGGGCCGTATCTGAGCATGGGAGTGATACCCTCTGTGACAGGCGGAAGCCGGGCATATAGTAATATGAACCCCGTAGCAGGCAACACGGCATTGGCAGGTATAGACTGGGAGGCGATCAACTTCGGCCAGTATAAGGCTCAAAATGATCTGGCGAAAGCCGGACTGCTGACGCAAAACAGTGTTTTTGCAAAAACCCAGTACGACCTCAATGGTATCGCTGCTGCGTATTATATTGAGCTGCTACGTCAGTATGAGCTTGAACTCATCAATCAGGACAATGTTTCGCGGTTGCAAGAACTTCTCACGTCTATCAATGGGCTTGTCACAAATGGTATCAGGCCGGGAGTAGATAGTTCCATTGCTTCAGCGGAACTATCTAAATCAGTAGTCTCGCTTTATGACGCGCAGAGAGGCCTCGCACAGACACAGGCACAGCTCTCTGCACTCACTGGCTTACCTGCGTTGGCAATATTGGCTGATACTGTTTCTGAGTATAAGATCATCAGTACAGGTGCGACATATGCCTTCAGCGCGGTAATAGACACTGCACACCATCCGGACATTATGCTTTTCTCCTCACTATATGACCAAAGTCGGGCACGGCTGCAGCTGGACAAGAAAAGATTTTACCCGAAAATATTCCTTGATGCAGATGCATGGACACGTGGCTCCAGCCTGAGTAGTGCAGACGAGTTCAATAGCCTGGATCAGGGCTTGGTCCCTCAGAGAGTGAACTATTTCGTCGGCCTCACCCTGACATATGACATCATGAATATCGTACGTAAAAAGCTCAGTACCTCTGTGACCAAATATGAATCGGAGGCCTCCGCACATGATCTCGAACAGGCTAAGATAGACATCAATAATTCTTTGCAGCAATCCCTGATAGAGAGTGACTATCAGCGCAAGCGCTTGAATGAAACTGCACATCAGCTGGCATCTGCATCGACAGCCTATGAGCAGCAGGCAAACCTATACCGCAATGGACTGTCGAGTATCATCGAGCTAGATGTGGCACTGAGCTATTACATCCAGGCACGCAAGGACTATCTTGATTCTAAGGTAGGCTATATGAGGAGTATACTAAATTACTCCCTCGTCACAAATTCTTTTAACTCACTGGTGCAAACCTTAAAATTATAAACCATGTTTTTAGTCAGATTTGCCTTGAGCAGGCCCATTACAGTCATAGTTATTTGTTTGGGACTGCTGATATTTTCCATCATGAGCCTGACCAAAATATCTATTGATATTTTCCCTAAACTAAACTTGCCAACTATCTATGTGGTGGAACCATATGCCGGTATGTCACCTAAGCAGATGGAGGGTTTTTTCTCTACCGGCCTGCAGGATGTGTTTCTATATGTCACAGGTATCAAAAACATAGAAAGCAAAAACATACAGGGGCTTACCTTTATGAAGTTGACTTTCTATGAAGGCACTGATATGGCAGAGGCTTCTTCTCAGGTAGCTACATATGTGAACCGGGCATTGAAATTTTTTCCGGAGGGTGCACTGCCACCTTTGGTAGTGCGGTTCGATGCTTCTTCATTACCCGTAGGTGAGTTGGTATTTTCCAGTCCTAACAGATCACTCGCAGAGATATATGACCTCGCTATGACCCGCACGAGACCTATGTTTGCCACCGTGCCGGGCTTGTCAGCTCCACCGGCTATGGGCGGCACCGCACGGAGTGTGATAGTAAATGTAGACCCGGACAAAATGCGTTCGCAAAATATAAATCCCGATGAAGTGGTACAAGCTATTGCAAAGGCTAATGTCATGTCTCCGTCGGGAAATATTAGAATAGATAATACGATGTTCATCACAACGTCTAACTCGCTGGAAGAAAAAGTAGAGCAGTTTAGCAAGATACCTATCAAGACACAGGGCGACAAAACGGTCTTCATAGGCGATGTAGCACGCGTGAGCGATGGCGCAGATATTACTATGGACTATGCATTGGTCAATGGTAAACGCTCTATCTATATCCCCGTGGTAAAAACAGCCGAAGCCTCCACATGGCAGGTGGTCAAAGCACTAAAGGCACGCATACCTGAGATGCAAAGCCTGCTGCCTGAGGATGTCCATATACAATATGAATTCGACCAATCGGTCTTTGTAATGAATGCTGTCAAGAGCCTGATGAGCGAGGGGATCATAGGAGCTATCCTGACGGGCTTGATGGTGTTGCTTTTTCTGGGAGATGTACGCAGCTCGATGATAGTGATCATCACTATTCCTGTTTCGATATTGATCGGATTATTGTTTTTGAGCCTCGCAGGCCAGACCATCAATATCATGACGCTGAGCGGCCTCGCACTGGCTGTAGGAGTACTCGTAGATGAAGCGACGGTGACGATCGAGAATGTCTTTCAGCATCTGGAGATGGGCAAGGATAAACGACAGGCCATCTACGATGCCTGTATAGAAATATCCTTTCCGAAGTTGCTCATCCTTCTTTGTGTGCTGGCTGTATTTGCACCTTCATTTATGATGATGGGAGTGCCTAAGGCTATGTTCTTGCCTTTGTCGCTGGCCATTGGCTTTACGATGATAGCCTCTTATTGTCTTTCTCAAACTATGGTACCGGTACTGGCCAACTGGATATTGAATGATAAAATAGTCGAGCGCTTTCGCAAACCGGGCGCCCATGCTGAAGCCGGTGAACCCTCCGGTGAAGAAGAAGTAAAAGAAGCAATAGCCCATCCCGGTCAGGAGATCGAAGACCATGAGAAAGGATTTTTCCATCATTTGAGAAAAAAGTTCGGTCATATCATCTGGACCATGATGCCGCATAAAAGAAGGAACTCTATCATCTATCTTTGTGTGATGTTCCTGCTGGCAGGTCTGGGATTTGTATTCATAGGCAAAGACCTGATGCCTGCTACGAATAACGGGCAATTTCAGATACGCCTGATAGCACCCGAGGGTACACGTCTCGAACGCACCGAAGAAAAAGTGCAGCAGGTACTCGCTATCGTTGACAGCACAGTAAAAGGGCATGTAGCTGTCTCATCCGCATTCGTCGGGCCGGTGTCTACAGACTATGCCACCAGCAATCTTTACGTCTGGAATACAGGTACACACGAAGCTGTGATACAAGTAGAGATGGACGAGGATTATAAAATGAATAATGATGCACTGAAAGAAGCACTGCGCAAAAACATTCACTACCTCATGCCGGATGTACAGATCACCTTTGAGCCAATGGACCTGACAGAGCGGGTCATGAGCCAGGGCGCATCTAATCCCATAGAAGTGCGTGTAGCGGGAAAAGACGTGGATCAGATCGGCCATTTCGCAGATTCATTGACTGATAAGATGAAACAAATACCTTATCTCCGTGATGTACGTGTACAGCAGCCCCTTCACTATCCCACTATCGAGATGACGCTGGATAGATATAAGATCGCACAGTTCGGCCTCGATGTAGATAAGGTGAGTAACTCTATCACTTCTGCTACTTCATCGAGCCGCTTCATCGAGAAAAACCTTTGGCTGGATAATAAAACAGCATATACCTATCAGGTGCAGGTGCAGGTGCCGGAATATGCGATGAATGCAGTGAATGAGCTGAAAGAAATACCATTGGTCAGGGGCCAGAACCGACCGGTGCTAGAAGATGTGGCAACTTTCAAAGTCACTACCACACCTGCAGAATACGACCGCTCAGGCCCGCGCCGCTATCTCACTATCGGTGCCAATATAAATGGCAAGGACCTTGGTACCGCTACGGGCGCAGTAGAGAAGTCTGTCAAAGCCATGGGAGAGCCCCCTAAAGGTGTAAAAGTAGAAATAAGAGGGATGTCCTCACTGCTCACAGAGACGCTGGATAGTTTGCAGGCAGGATTGTTGTTTGCCATAGTTGTAATTCTTCTTTTGCTTACCGCAAACTATGAGTCGTTTCCTGTGGCGCTGACGGTGATAAGCACAGTGCCTGCTGTGATCTTCGGTTCTCTGGCCATGCTATTTATTACAGGCTCTACCCTCAATCTGCAATCATACATGGGCATGATCATGAGTACAGGTGTATCGGTAGCTAATGCGCTACTGATAGTGACCAATGCCGAACGAATGCGACTGGAAATAAAAAATGCAGAACAGGCAGCTGAGATCAGTGCAAGCATCAGGCTCAGGCCTATTCTTATGACCACTATGGCTATGGTAGTTGGTATGATACCTATGGCATCAGGGCTGGGTGAAGCCGGATCACAGTCTGCTCCTTTGGGCAGGGCAGTGATCGGTGGCCTGATAGCATCCACTTTTGCTTCACTGTTTATATTGCCACAGCTATATGCATGGGTGCGAGGCAAAGCATCGACTGAAAGTTCTTCTTTATTACCTGAAAAAATTTAAAAAAATAGTAATGAAAAAAATAATCATTGTTTGTATTATCGGTTTTGCACTCGCCGGATGTGGAAGCCATAAACCTGTAGACCTGAGTGAAAAAAAACCTGATACTGCTGCAAAAGTGGAAACAGTGCAGATCGAAAGAGATTCATTGAACTCGATGATAAAACTTCCCGGCCAGCTAAAGCCATTTGAGAAGGTGGATATTTATCCCAAGATGAATGGTTTTGTAAAAGACATGTATGTAGACCGTGGCAGTATGGTGCATAAAGGGCAAGTACTCATGACGCTCGAAGCACCTGAAATAGCACAGCAGATACAAGCAGCACAGGGCAGATTGCTGCAGTCGCGCGAGAATATTAATGCAAGTCGTGACAGGTACTTCAGGTTGAAATCGGCTTCCGCTGTACCGGGCTCCATCTCTGAGCTTGACCTCAACAATGCCCAGGATAAATACAAAGCCGATAGCGCTATGGTGGAATCAGAGCAGGCCAATCTGAATGCTGTGCAAGTCTTGCAAGACTATCTGATCGTCAAAGCCCCTTTTGACGGAGTGATCACCGAGCGCAATGTGCATCCCGGAGCTATCACGGGGCCTAATTTCAAGCTGGACAATAAACCTCTGCTCATACTGGAAGATGATAATGTGCTCCGCCTTGAGACATTCATACCTGAGGTATACTCAGGCAGTGTAGATATGAGTGCGGGTAAAATTTCTTTCACTACAGATGCCTTGCCGGGCCAGGTTTTCTCAGCCCCGCTTTCACGTTCTTCACATTCGCTGTATGATGAGTACAGGTCGGAGGCCATAGAAGCCGATGTGGTAAATACTCAGGGTATCTTCAAACCGGGTATGTATGTAGAAGCGACGCTGAAGGTCAAATCACCTGTCTCGTCTATGGTCGTCCCTTCATCATGTATCGTCACTACCACCGAAGGCAAATATGTGATAGCTGTGGAGAGTGGTAAAACAAAATACATCAATGTCAAAGAAGGTATCAGCAATGGAGGCAAGACGGAAGTGTTTGGCAATCTGAAAGGTGATGAGATACTGCTCAAAAAGCCATCTGGTGAGATCAAAGAAGGGGTATCAATAAAATAAAGAGCTCACCCGACTATATCCTGAAACTGATAGGGGACTTTGTCAATGGAGCGATTAAGTATCAAAAAGCAGTTATTGCTGAAACATATTCTTATCAATAGTTTGGTAGTGGGCCCTCCAAGCTTGAGAAACTGGCGCTATACCTCCGGACTGCCCTGCTGATGTAAATCTAAAAACTCTCAGGAAATTCAGGCTTAATTTTAAGGGTTGGAGATGTAGAGTGACTGAAATAAAAACTGTGACAATTTATTATTCGCCTTTTTATTTGGATGGCCATGTCTTGGTATAAAATCAGATTGTCCCAATTCGACCTTATCACACGATATATAATCTAAACCTGCCCTTTTCAAATAAGGAATTAGCTCAGGATCGGATCCCGGATAGATCAATACAATAAATTTGCCGGATCTGAATTGCTGTAAAAAAGCTTTCTGGCTGGCTTTAAGTATTGCGCATGAAAGTTCATAGTCATAGCTTGACACATGAGAAGGTATATCGATATTTTTTAGAAATATACTGTGCTCCAAAAGTTTAAACATGGCTGCTTTATATGGATATGCAGATTCAAAACTACCTTTATAAATGAGGCTGTCTCCCTGAAGTATAAAACACGGGAAATACTGGGTCCAGTTGAAATAATGTGATTTGAATAAAGCAGCGCGTTTGAGATGATCATCTATCCACACATATATCCCGAGTGCTGAATCCGAATTAGTCTCTGTCGGCAGGTGCCGATGTGTCAACTCCTGAAATGTCTGCTGCGGGCCCCAGCCATCGATAGCATATTTAAATACATTGCTGTTAGTATCCAGTGATGCAAATTCAGCAGGCAGTGTCTCAGCATCATTCACTCCATCACCATAGGTAAAAGAGCAACCAAAAAACAAGGTCGACCTTTGTTTCTGTATGTGATTTTGTGGTGTATATCTGCGGCCCAAAGAATCAAAAGTATAAGTAGCCCGCAGTAGCAAGGAATCAGCATAATAGACTGTCTCATGTCTCTGCGTATTGGAAGGATATATATAACCGTAAACCGGGTCCTTCATTTTTCGGGCGCCGGAGATGGTATAAAAAAGTTCTGATCGCCTGCTTTGTATAAGCAAATAAAGATTGGCGGTATTGTAAAAAAACAGATAGAATATAAAATGAAAATAAATGACCTCATCGATCTTAAAGATCTTGCTTATTGTCTTTCTCAAACCAAACAGTGATAAGATAAAAACACAAATCCCTATCTGGGTATATAGACCCGCATGAAAAGAAGCCACGGATAAATAAGCATCAGAGGGTGGGCCGCTATTTGAAAATAAGCTATCCAGGATCAGTGGCGGCAGAACACTTATCACATATGCGAGCAACAAAGCAATAAGGCTCTTCTTTATCATTTGTATTTTAATTCCTTTTAAATACCTTAAGCTGCAATATAAACTGAGTTTTCGGTTAGTGAAAATAAATTCTGCCTGGGGCTTATGCCTGGATTCGGATTTGTGCTACTAAGGGAATTCTTTTACTTTTAATCAAAACATCAGCTTGAAAAAACACTGGCACCTGGCACCCTTTTTCCTTTGCTTTCTCATAGCGATAGCATTCAGTATTAAAAACCTGCGAGAGCCTGATCTGTGGTGGCAGATACGTACCGGTCAATGGATACTGCAAAATCATTCGGTACCAACGCAAGACATGTTCAGCTACACGTATGCCGGAGCCAGATGGATCAATATCAAATGGGGCTTTGAAGTACTGGCTGCGATCCTGGCGTGTATCGCCGGCCCTGAAAGTATTTTTCTGTTACAGGCTATGATCATATGTAGCATTATCGTCTTCCTTAGCAAAGCCTCAAATCAGTTTTCCCAAAACCAAGTTAAAACGAGCGGAGACATCCCGATTATACTAGCACTGATATTGACATTGGCTGCTATGGAATACAGGATGATAGGCCGACCGGAAATGTTCAGTCACTTTTTCACTGTTGTGTTTTTATATTTTCTACTCAGACATCGCAAGCATCCGTCATACCGAATACTCATCCTGGCTCCCATTCAGATTATCTGGGCTAATTTTCATGAGGCCTTTGCTATTGGTATTATCATCACTGCTATTTTCTGTGCCGGCGGATGGATCGAGTATTATATATCAAAAAGAAAAAAAATTTTCCTTAAAACAATTCAGCCTAAGGAGCTCACTGTTGCTCTGGTTGCTGTCATCGCATCAGTAGTCATCAATCCTTACGGCACCCGTCTGCTCACGCGCCCCTTTAGCATATTGGGGCAGGTCTACCAGAATAAATTCACTACCGAGCTGGCGGATTTTCATGCGTATGGGTTCTGGCAGTGGAATACCTACCTGAGTGTCGCAATGCTACTAATTGGCATCATTGGAACTATCTTGCATTTCCACAGCATTAAAACCAAATCAAACCGTTTCACTTTATTCATTGAGCATTTTGGTATCGGGTATTTGCTGACTTTGATCGCATTCTTTTATCTCGCCGCCACTGCGTATCGTAATATCGCTTTTCTTGTACTGGTACTCTTTCCGACTCTCGTATTTGGTTTAAATGCGCTGATCAATAAGGTACTCTTTTTTCAAAAATATTCTAAGCAAGTCCTAATTGCAATTTGTGTTTTGCAATTAGGCCTATATGGGCTGATCGTTTCAAACAAATACTATGACCTCACAGATAGTCATGACCGCTATGGCCTTGAAATGCTCTCTGCGTATAATCCTGTCGGGGCAGCTGACTATGTCAGCAAGGCATATCTGGCAGGTAAATGCTTTAGTGATTATCTGACCTCATCCTATCTTCTTTGGAAGTTGCAACCTGATTTTAAAACCTTTATCGACCTACGGGACCTTGATGTCTTTCCGACTGAATTTTTTGATACGTTCGCAACTGTTGTGACCTATCCGGATGAATTTGAAAAGCTGGATTCTGTCTATCACTTCAACTATATAGTACTGTATCGACTTCAATACGCTGCTCTTCATAATTACCTGCTTAATCAAAGTCGTTTTAAGTTGGCTTTTTTGGATCCAGTAGCAGCCGTTTATGTCGCAAAAAAGAATGGTGACTCCTCCATAGTCAGCTTTTCGAAGCCTATACCTGTTCATCCTTCTATGCTTAGCTATGGTATCAGCAAACTCTTCAACCCATTTTATAAACCATTTGATTATTCCGAAATAGATTATGACGCATTGACATCGTCCTATTGTCTCACCGTGGGCAAAATGGATGAAGCCGAAAAATATGCCCGATTATCAGCTACCGGTAACGTTGAAAAATTTAAGGGGCTGAAAATGCTCGGGGATATCTATTATCAGAGATCAAAGGCCACACAAAACCCGGATGAACAAGCGCAGTTACTAAATACATCATTGAATTATTTCCTGCAATCAGCAAATAAAAAAAATAATTACGCTGATGCCTGGCTGGGTGAAGGTGCTGTATACTTCGATCAAAAAAATATCCTAAAGGCACTTGAATGTTTCGAACAATGTATAGCGCTCGATAAAGAAAATCTGACAGCTTACCTCTCGGCGGCAGGCTGCTGCAACTATTTCCTCAACGCAAACGGCCCGGATGCGGAAGACTACACCCATCGGGCAATCGGTTTTTATCAGAAGGCCGACAGGCTCAACCCCAATAACCCTTCCATCATGCTCAATCTAGGCTTTCTGTATGCCCGGCTGAATGATTGTGATAATGTATCAAAGTATCTGAGCAAAATAGCCAATTACCCGGGCCTGAGCGACCAGCAGCGTCAGCAGGTCCGGCAATGCCTGAGCCGGTGTGGGAAATAAATGTCACAAATAAAGTCGGGGCATTTATGTGCTAATAAATGATGCTTTATGAATCATCTGCTCGTTAAGTCTTTGTAAAAAATAATTTGGGGCTTTTAATCCTCGCTTTCATGTTTATTTTTGCATCTAAAATATTTTTTCACTTCATATAATTAAAAAACAACAATAATGGCAGTATTAGTAGGAAAGAAAGCGCCTTCATTCAAGGCACAGGCAGTCATCAACGGCGAAGAGATCGTAGAAAATTTTTCACTCGACCAATATCTTGGCAAAAAGAATGTGATACTTTTCTTTTATCCAAAGGATTTCACTTTTGTGTGCCCGACCGAGCTTCATGCATTTCAGGAGAAGCTGACGGAATTTGAAAAACGTGACACAGCTGTGGTAGCATGTTCTACTGACACCGAGCAGTCACACTGGGGCTGGCTACAGCTGCCTAAAGACAAAGGTGGTATAGCAGGCATCACCTACCCTCTCGTAGCAGATACCAACAAAACTATCTCTGCAAACTATGATGTCCTCAACGGAGATTATTTCTATGATGACAATAATCAGATGCAGGCTACAGCCGAGCTGATCGCATATCGCGGACTGTTTCTGATAGATAAACAAGGTATCGTAAAACACCAACTGGTCAATGACCTGCCACTGGGCCGTAATATTGATGAAGCACTGCGTGTAGTAGATGCACTGCGCTTCTTCGAGCAAAAAGGTGAAGTATGCCCGGCCAACTGGTCTGAAGGCAAAGAAGGCCTGAAAGATACACACGCTGGTGTGGCTTCATATCTGGCTAAACACTAAGAAGTCAGAAAGATCAAAAGTCAGAGAGTCAGAAAGTAAATACAAGCGCAATCAAAACGGTTGCGCTTTTTTATTGATTTCAATAAAATTAGGTGAGGCTAATAATTTTTATTTGGTAAATCATTTCACTTCGTTTATATTTGACGAGTCAGAAAAATCAAATAAATAAATGTCCGCTTTCTCCAAATCGCTCGAAGAGGTACACGGTACGATCGATACGACAGGCAATATGACCTGGTGGCGTAGGTTCATACTCTTCATCGGGCCTGCATTTCTGGTATGTGTGGGATATATGGACCCTGGCAACTGGGCCACTGACATAGCTGGTGGTAGCCAATTCGGATATAAACTTCTCTGGATACTCCTTCTGTCAAATCTGATCGCACTCCTGCTTCAGAGCCTCAGCGCACGTCTTGGCATAGTACGTGGCCGTGATCTCGCACAGGTATCGCGAGAGACATACCCGCCTCTTGTCAATTTCGCTCTATATATACTCGCTGAGATCGCAATAGCCGCCTGTGACCTGGCAGAGGTATTGGGTATGGCGATAGGATTGAACCTGCTGTTTCACATACCTATGCTATATGGGGTTGGCATCGGGATACTGGATACTTTTATCATCCTCTATCTCCAGCAAAAAGGTATACGCTATATGGAGATCATCATCTTTAGCCTCATATCAGTGATCGGACTATGTTTTCTGGTTGAGATCTTTTTTGCAAAACCTGATGCAGGATCTATAATGCATGGTTTTGTTCCTTCATCACTCAATGGCAGTGCCCTATATATAGCTATCGGCATTATAGGCGCCACGGTGATGCCTCACAATCTCTACCTGCATTCATCACTGGTGCAAACCCGTCGCAACGGCACCGACCAAAACAGTATAGCCCGTGCTATCAAGTATAATTTCTGGGACTCTGCTATAGCGCTCAACCTGGCATTTTTTGTCAATGCAGCAATACTCATAGTCGCCGCAGCTGTTTTCTATACCAATGGATACCATAAAGTCGTAGAGATACAGGATGCCCATGACCTGCTCGCACCGCTGATGGGCAGATCTATCGCTCCTGTCTTGTTTGCGATAGCCCTGATCGCAGCAGGCCAGATATCTACGATCACGGGTACGCTGGCAGGACAAATAGTAATGGAAGGCTATCTCGACCTGCGTATCGCACCATGGCTCCGAAGGCTCATCACCAGGAGCATAGCCGTGATACCTGCACTATTTGTGATCTACTATCTGGGTGATGACAAGGTAGGCGATATGCTTATATTCAGTCAGGTGGTACTCAGTTTGCAATTGGGCTTCGCCGTGATTCCTTTGATCCATTTTGTGAGTGATAAAAAACGTATGGGCATATTTGCCATCAGTCCATTTCTCAGGCTTCTGTCATGGATCACAGCGATAGTGATCCTTGGGCTGAATATTAAGCTGATCATCGAGACCTTGAGCGACTGGCATGAGAAGTTATCCCAATATCCAATATTATATTATGGCTTAGTGATACCGATCATAGTTTTAGCTTTTATTCTATTGATAGTAGCCACGATATATCCATTACTTAACCGCGCAAAAAAAGAATACCCCATCCTCACGCATGGCTATTCTCATGATCTACCTCTGATAGAAAAACAGGTCTATCCGCGTATTGCGATCTGTGTAGACTTCTCATCGAGTGATGTCAAAGCGCTGACACATGGTATATCGCAGGGGGGCAAGGAGTCTGTCTTTTATCTTATACATATCGTAGAGTCTGCCACAGCGCGAGCAGTGGGTGCTGAAACACGAGACTATGAGACACTCGAAGATTGGAAAAACCTCCAGACCTATGGAGATAAACTCAGGGCACAAGGATATAATATAGAGGAAAAATTAAGCTTCGGCAGCCCGCGTGCGGCCATACCTAAAATAGTAAATGAACTCAATACATCTCTTCTGGTGATCGGCTCTCATGGACATGAAGGACTTCAGGATATCATCTATGGAGAAACAATTCAAGCAGTAAGGCATAAGGTCAAGTGCCCCATACTGATAGTGTGATGAAATGACTGAAAAGTAAAATCGTCTCTGAATAATATTTTCAAATGTCTTGCTTAACAAAAGCAGGGCGCTTTTGTTTTCTGTTATTTCTTAGCTCTACAAAGTTCTGCGAAGAAATCTTTATCACTTTGCGTCCCGGATTCCCGATTTCCTGATTACTCTTTTATATTTACAAAAAATGCCATGTCAAATATTAATCTGATCATCGAAGAGCGCCCACGGGAAGTGGGAAATTTTCTGGTAGGAAGGCTGCTGCCTTTTCGTACCAAGAGAATGGTGGGGCCATTTATTTTTATAGACCACATGGGGCCGATGAAAATGGGCATAGGCGAGAATATGGACGTTCCACCGCATCCGCATATCGGGCTATCGACGCTGACCTATCTTTTTGACGGCAATATCATTCATAAAGACAGCCTCGGCACTGAGATAGAGATCAAACCCGGTCAGGTCAACTGGATGACTGCGGGAAGCGGCATCGTACATTCTGAAAGGACACCTGAATATCTCCGCCATAAAGATAAATCTGCACATGGCCTCCAGATATGGGTGGCGCTGCCCAAAGAATTTGAGCAAATGACACCAACATTTGTCCACGTTAATGAAGAAGATCTGCCACATTGGGAACAAGATGGTATATCATATAAACTGATCGCAGGAGAGTTTGATGGTCGAAAATCACCTGTGCCCGTATACAGCCCGCTATATTATTTGCAATTGAAAAGCAAACAGCGACAAACTGTAAAGATCGGCGGCAAGCTCTATGGTGAATGCGGCCTCTATATCCTCGAAGGAAGTATAGAAAGTGAGGGTAATAGCTATGCCCCAAGGGAACTGCTGGTAGCTAAGGACAGCAAGATTTGCGAATTCATCATGGAAGAAAGTACGACGGTCTTCTTTTTCGGTGGTGAGCCTTTTCCCGAAGGGAGATTGATCTATTGGAATTTTGTAGCTACCGATCAGGCGCTCATTGACAAGGCAAAAGATAAATGGCGCGCACAGGAGTTTGCAAAGGTCAAAGGTGAAACAGATTTTATACCATTACCGCTCGAACATAAATAAACTGTATGGCATACAATGAGACGCTGGCAGACAGGATACGCGAAGCGCTGGCAGATATGCCCGACGTGACGGAGAAAAAGATGTTTCGGGGTGTGACCTTCATGGTCAATGGGAAAATGTGTATCAGTGTGGGAGATGATGAGATACTATGTCGCATTGATCCGGCGGAATATGAGACGCTGATGGAAAGAAAAGATGTGCGCCAGATGATACACGGAGGCAGAGCGATGAAAGGATGGGTATTCGTAGGGCCGGAGGGCACCAAAACCAAAAGGGACCTTGATTTCTGGATCAATCATTGTCTTGCATTCAATGAAGAAGCTAAAGCTTCTAAAAAATCAAAGAAGAAATAGGGGAGGTCATATATTAGCACTTGCTGCCAGATGTTCATCTGCCCTGCTATGTGCCTCTTCATGCGACTCGATGGCATGTGGGTCGAGCGAATAGCCACGGTTCATGGCCAGTGCTCGGGTGAACTGTGCCCCAAAAAAAACGATCTGCGAAGAGTAATATACCCACAGTAGTATCATGACCGAACTGCCCACCGCGCCATATTTTGTAGTGACGTGCATCGTACCGATATAAAAACTGATCAGGTGCTTTCCCAAACTAAACAGTATTGCGGTAAAGAATGCACCTTCCCACACCATCATCCATTTTAGCTTGGCATCAGAGAGAAATTTAAAAACAAAAGCAAACAGTATCGTAGAGGCTACGAGTGATAGTGTGTGATGGAAAATATTGATAGCCCAGAAAGATAAACCCGAAAAAGAGGAAGAGAGATAATCGGAAAATGCCGTGACTCCTGCATGTATGACCAGTGAAACGAGCAGCAGCAGTGCCACGCAGATGATCATGCCAAATGAAAATACATTAGTCAGGAAATATTCTATGACCGGTTTTTTGGCGTGTGGCTTCACTTCCCAGATCGTATTGAGTGAGGTACGAAGTTGGTTGAATACCGTCGTGGCACCGATCACCAGAAATAAAGTCGCTGCAGCTGTAGTGAGAAAAGTTTTACCTGGATTATAGACCGCTTTGATCACATTCTCTATCTGCACAGCCCCGCTCTGGCCGAGGAAACCCTGGAGCTGGTCCTTAACCTCGCCCTGCACGGCATGTGGACCGAGAAACTCACCCACTAGTGTGATCACGATCACGATCACGGGAGCGATAGAGAATATCATATAGTATGATAGTGCCGCACTAAGCGTCCCTATATCATGCTCCGAATATAGTTTGTAAGTGCTCCTGAATACGTCAATGACAGTATATATCCGTTTTGATTTCATAAAGGCGGGAATAGCTTGTTTATTGCAAAAGAATAGAGACCTGGGTCAGCACTCCCTGCTCGTACCAATAGGTCATCACATACTTACCAAAATGATATTCCGAATAGCCGGAGTTTATATATTCCATGGTTGGCTTGCCCAGTATTTTTATTACTTCAGCACTGCTTAGCCCAAACGTCACCCCTTTGGGGAGTTTATTGGTATAGCTGCCATAGAGCGAATTGCTTTTGTAAATGCTCATATCGACTATAGTATCGTTTTTTGTCGTGATATCAATGCCGTTTTTGAAAGTGGAATACTTGATGCCTGCGGTATTTTTGATCTCATAGGCATTGAAAAAATTCTGCGTGGCAGGTGCATCGGTTTTAGTACCGACAAAACTGATCAGTGCGTCGCCTTCGATGGTTTGTGCCTGGATGGATAGCATCAGTATGAGTGCTAACGATAGGGTGATTATTTTTTTCATGGCATTGGGTTTTTATTCCTTATTTTCTATAATGGTCTGTATGGAGCTGAGGCTCGCACTTTTATTGGTGTGATCAAAATGAAACAAGACACCTGTTTTTATTTTTCTCTTTTTGAGGAATTCAAGCGCATCGCTTTGAGACTGCACCAGCAGGATATTTCTCTCTGCATAAAAAACAGTCTCCGGACTGGGCTTCTCATCTGAAAAAGCAACCTCATCTTTAGGACATTCTTTTTTTACGATTTCTCCCATTTTCATTTCGAGGTCATAATCAGTACCCTTCAGAGAATGACTGCCGGGCATATTTGTCAGATAGAACTGAGTGATCAAAAGTCCTATCGTGAGCAGCACAAATCCGTTGACAGCCTTTTCAGAAAACACACCTGATTTTTTCACCTTATCATATAGTATGCCTATCAGCACACTGAAAAATAAAGAAGCATACAATACAGTAAAATCCTGCTCTGAATATTGCATAAAGACCAGATGCATCAATACTACAGGCAGCACTGACAGCCAGATAAATCGATAACCATTGTCAGAAAAGACGATTTTGAGTTTCGCCTTTGTGATGGCGATCCAAGCGAAACCCGCGATCAGTATGTAGATGGCAAGATAGTTGACCAGATAGTTGTATATAATGTCCTTGAACAGGATAAAATAGGCGAACAGGAAATGTAAAAAGCCATGATGGATATGGGTCACACTGCCTCTGAGCACATAGCGGTTGATGATCTCGTGTATGTATGCCTCCATGCCATTGATCTGCGAATACTGATAGGTGATAAGGCGAAGGGTGAAGAAAATAACAATGATCGTGCTCCATATCAATACCCTGAAGCCTCGGATATCGCGCACATGGAGAAGGCTGTATACCAATACCCCGAATGCGAAGAATACTCCCAGCCACGATGTATACATCATGATAAAAAGTATAAGGATATAGCCTAAGATATATTTCGGTACATAAAACTTTCTCCTGAGTACCATCTTCAGCACTATGTAGACACCGATCACAAACGGCAAATGAACAGCCATATCACTCATGTAGACATTGCCCTGAAACCATAACGTAGCCGGCAGAAAGAGATATACAGTGTAAGCTACGAATGAGGGAAAATGCAGATAGCTCCGCGCCCGGTTGAAGCTAAGCAGGCAAACCGTGAAATAGACAAAGATAGCCGCGAGGAGCCCCATTACCATGTTGAGCAGTTGTAAGGGCAGTACATCGGGTCGCACATGTATCACCTTAAAAATGAAATATGGAAAGTAATAAGCAAAAGGCGGATGAGATACATAATAATAATTGCCATCAGCATCCAGCATCTTGCCGCTGGCATTTGCATCGTTATTGATGAATTTATCTGCAGGGTTATTATAGGTCATTACGGGATTGAAGTCATACTTTTCTATGCCATTGTCATACCAGATCTGGAGAATCCTGAGAGAGACGGCAGTGCAGAATTCATGGTGTTTTGACAGAGGGCGATTTAGCTCCGGCAGTCGCACCAGTATCGACAGCAGAAAAACAAACAATAAGACTGGAAGTGTTTTCCGGAAAAAGATCATGCTGCAAAATAGCGAGATTTGTTCAATCAAGGATACAGCTTGTGATTTTCCTGCCGGATTCTTAAGCTTTTTCGAAAGATATTTTCCACAAATTACTTATTGTATTGATGTTAAGTCCATTTCGGTACAATTTTTGTAGTAATAAATTCATCCTTTTCTGCTTTTTGTATAACTTTGATTGACGCGAACTTCTACTATGCTCAATCAGAATCTCAGTCAGAAATTATTACAGAAATTATCTCCTCAGCAAATACAGTTGATGAAGCTTTTGCAGATACCTACTGCTCAGCTGGACCAGCGTATCAAAGAAGAGATCGAAACCAATCCTGCGCTTGAGACTGCCTCAGAATCTGAAGATGATTTTACCCAAAATGATACCGAAGCCGAAGCAACGGTTGATACGCCGGAGCCCAATGATGACTTTGACGCTGATACCCCCGAAAGTGAAGAGGCAAGCATGGATGATGAGGTGGACATGTCTGAGTTTTATGATGAAGCAGACGAAGGCGTGGCTGAGTACAAGACCAAAGACCCAAGCGAATTTGCAGATCCGGATGATGAGAATAAGACCATACCGGTAGCGGTGAGTTCGACCTTTCATGAATATCTGGAGGAGCAGGTCGGTATGCTGAATATCAGTGACAGGGAGAAAGCCATAGCCATTCACCTCATAGGCAGCATAGATGATGATGGCTACTTGCGCCGCGAACTGGATGCGATCATCGATGACCTTGCTTTTTCTCAAAATGTATTGACCGATGAAGTCGAATTACAACGGCTGCTGGAACTGGTACAGGGCTTCGAACCCGCAGGCGTCGGCGCTCGTACTTTGGAGGAATGCCTGCTGATACAGTTACGTAGAAAAGAAAATCCGACACCATATACTGAGATTGCTATAAAAGTCATCGAAAAACATTTTGAGGCTTTTGCCAAGAAGCACTATGATAAACTTGAGAAATCTTTCGGGCTGGACTCTCAGAAGCTTAAACTTGTCATAGATGAGATCATACATCTGAACCCTAAGCCGGGTAGTGCTTTCTCAGGAGGTATAGGCGGTGACCAGTTTATCGTGCCTGATTATATCATTACCAATAATAATGGTGAGCTGGTGCTTTCGCTTAACTCCGCTAATGCGCCCGAACTGCGGGTCAGCAATTCTTTCCGCGATATGATCTCGGATTATAAAAAGGCCAAGATAAAATCTAAAAGTCAGAAGGAAGCGATACTGTTTATCAAGCAGAAGATCGAATCTGCTAAATGGTTCATAGATGCCATACAGCAGCGTCAGAACACAATGATCGTGACCATGCAGGCCATTATGGAAATGCAGTACGACTATCTGGTAAGCGGCGATGAGACCAAGCTTCGCCCTATGATCCTGAAAGATATAGCAGAGAAGACCGGCCTCGACATTTCTACTATTTCACGCGTGGCTAATTCTAAATATGTACAGACAGAGTTTGGCACCCTGCTTCTTAAATCATTCTTCTCTGAGTCGCTGACCAACGATGAAGGAGAAGAGGTCTCTACCCGCGAGGTCAAAAAAATACTCAGTGACCTCATATCAGCCGAAGATAAAGATGATCCGCTCTCAGACCAGAAGCTCACAGAGTACCTGATCGAAAAGGGGTACAATATAGCTCGAAGGACCGTGGCCAAATACCGTGAGCAGCTCAATCTGCCGGTGGCGCGTTTACGGAAAGAATTATAAGGTTTCACCGATGTCTGTGTGGTTTTATCAGGGCTTTCGCTTATTTATGCAGCTCCGAAAAGGCATTTGATTTATTCATAACAAAGGTTAAATACAATGAATATTGCTGTGGTTCGTCAAAACAATGGTTGGAGGACTGGTGTTCGGGTTTAGATTTGCAAACAATTTTTTAAAATATGAAAATTATACGTCTACTTATATTCTTTATTGCTTTGATCTCATGCAGCTATTTGAATGCTCAGTCAATGGGAGATTCACTAATGATCGTCAGGAGCCATCAGTATGCTGATTCTATTCTCAGGACTATCAATGCTCATGCCGGTAATGTTTCATCTCCGCAGGTGAGCACTCCGGTGAGTGGATCAACTACCACGCAAAGCAGTATCGATTCTACTGTCAAAGCAAGTACTCCATCCAATCCCGGCACCGGAGGAAACTGGCAAAACGCCGACTCCGCTACCAGGGCCAAATGGAAAGCCAGGCGTGCAGCAGCAGACTCTACAGGCGGAGCAAGCAAATGGCAGGGTAACCCCGATGCAGCAGCGGCATGGCAAAATGCAGACTCGGCTACAAGAGCTAAATGGAAAGCAAAGCACGCAGCGGCTGACTCCACAGGCAAGGCAGGCAAATGGCAGGGCAGTACTGATGGCAGTGTGCCGCAAGGCAAACCGGCAGGAGGCTATACTGGAGGCGGCGCACCGGCAGGAGCTACAGGTGGCATGCCGGCCGGCATGGGTGCTATGATAGCAAATATGAAAGCAAGCATAGGGCATATCTATGGTAAAGTGATCGACGGATCGACACATAAACCTATGTCCTATGTATCAGTATCACTCTACACGATGAAAGACTCCTTAGTCACTGGCCAGCTCTCTGAGGATAATGGTGACTTTTCATTCTCAGACCTGCGCGCAGGTGCATACAATGTCAAAGTATCATTCATCGGCTATAAGGACCTGATCAATAAAGTAGTGATCACTCCTGCGAAGTCCGAGCAGGATATTGGCAACCTGACCATATCGCCCGATGCACAGCAGCTAAAGGAAGTAGATGTGACAGGTCAGAAGTCAACCGTAGAACTCAAGGTGGACAGGAAAGTATTTAACGTTGGAAATGACATATCCTCACGTGGCGGTACAGGTCTCGACGTAATGAAAAATATCCCGAGTGTTTCTATAGACGCTGACGGAAATGTAACACTTCGCAACAACACACCACAAGTATATATCGACGGCAAACCTACTACCCTCACACTGGAGCAGATACCTGCCGACCAGATCGATAAGGTAGAGGTCATCACAAACCCCTCTGCCAAATACGAAGCAGCGAGCTCAGGCGGGATCATCAACGTGGTGATGAAGAAAAATACCAAGCCGGGATATAACGGCATGGTGAACCTCAATATCGCTACCAATACAGGCTACAATGGCCTCGCAATGCTCAACCTGAAAGAGAAAAAATTTGGTGTAAATCTGCTGTACACAATCAATGGTGCTACTAACCAAACACACGGGTATAACAATTCTTCAATTCTTAATTCGTCTAACCAACCTGATTATTATTTTAACCAGAGTATCAATACGACCTTCAAACGTTTATTTCAGGTGGCACGGGTCGGTTTTGATTTTTTTATCAATAACAGGAATACTCTCAGCATAAATCAAACAGGAGTATTTGGCAATTTTAATACAGTCGATAATATCGCAGTCACCTCTGGTCAGCCTGATAGCATTCCATCAACTACTGGCACAGAAGTCAATAGCCAGCTGAACCATTTTAGAAATTTTACGACAGATCTTAGTTTCAAGCACACCTACCCTAAAGAGGGAAAGGAGTATACTCTGGATGTGCAGTACAACCATGCAAATGGTGGAGGAAATTATCTTTACACAAATGATTTCTATAATAATACCGGTAACCCCCTAAGCATGAACCCAACCAATGAAATATTGATAGGAGGGCAGCACTCGGATATGGTCACAGCCTTAGGCGATTTTAGTCTGCCTATAGGCAAGAATATGAAGATCGAAACAGGCTTTAGGAGCAATTATAAACTAACTTATTCCTACAATACAGTCACTAATGACTCAACTGTGAATGGCATGACGACTATACCTGATTTCAACACTTCATTGAGCAATAACTATCGCATAGATGATCTGGTCAATGGTGCCTATATCACCTTTACCCATCAGATCAAAGGCTTCTCGTATCAGCTTGGTTTCCGTGCCGAGGAAGTTTTCTACAGAGGTACATCCTATATCAATCATGACTCTTCGTTCTCATACCAATATCCGACTACATGGAACAGCGTCCCCAAAATGCTTTTCCCGAGTTTCAATATTTCTCAGAAGTGGGGTACGCAGCATGAGTTGCAGTTTAATCTGGCGAGGAAAAGCAACAGGCCAAATTTCTTTCAGATCGCACCGTTTATTTTTTCCAGCACAGCCAATACAGTACAGAGAGGAAATCCTGCCCTGCAGCCGGAGTTTGTCAATCAGGGTGAGCTGAATTATGATCTGTCTTTGAACAAATTCAGCTGGCTCAGTTCGGTCTATGGCCGCTATGTACAGCAGCCTATTACCAGCTATCAGTACAATGACAATGAGATACTCGTCAGCTCATATGCCAATGGTACACATAGTCTGACGGGCGGATGGGAAAACACTATGAAAATATTCCCGGTCAAAAAGCTGGATATCACTTTGACAGGCAATGTATTTTATGTCGACATAGTGGGTGGCAGCAATGAAAATAATGCGCAAAACGAAGGATGGAGTTGGCTTGCCAAAGGGATCGTCAGTTATAAACTGCCGATGGATTTCACTATACAAGTCAATGGTACATATGAAGCTCCTAAGATATTACCTCAGGGTAAATCTATTCCGCTATACTACTTCGACGTTTCTTTGGCAAAGGATTTCGGATTTTTTACGCTCAACTTTACTGTCAGTGATGTGATGAACACCAAAGCCAGCGGCTCAATGATCGACCAGCCATATGGGTACAATAGCGAAACAGGGTCTTATTCAGGATTTACTAATAGTACAAGCCGTCGCCGTGATGAGCGCTATGCCAAGCTTGGCGTGAGTTTCCGCTTTGGCAAGATGGATGCTTCGCTCTTTAAGAAAAAGAAACCATCATCACCGGATAGTGGTGGCGGAGATATGGGATTCTAAGGGAAAGGGACGAAGGGCGAGAGACGAGTGACGAAAAAAAGTCCCTCGTCCCTCGACTCCCGTCCCTTTTTAGTAATATTGCCCAGTCAATAAATAAAAATGTCAAAACGCGCAGCGGCTTTTATCTCCTGGTTGTTTCATCCATTGCTTTTTCCGACCTACGGAGTGCTGTTTATCATAGCGGCTAACCCTCACTTGTTTGCGATATATCCCATCAAGGCGCAGCTGCTCTGGGGTATCATTATTTTCGTTTTTACTTTCCTCTGCCCGATCATCTGGCTATTTATGATGAAGCGACTGGAGTTAATCAGCGACTTCAAGATGGAAAACGCCAACGACCGCATCATCCCATACATAGCAGTGGCCAGTTTCTATATGTGGATGTTCAAGCTTTTCAAACCTACGACTGAGTTCACACCTTATTCTAACCAGATCATATCGCTCATGATGCTGGGGGCTTCGTTCTCGATATTCATTGGCTTTTTTATCAATATTTTCAAAAAGATCAGCATCCATGCTATTGCGGCGGGAGGCTTTGTAGGATTGGTACTTTGCCTGATGAGGATGTCGGACTATGATCTGAAGTTCTTTCTGGTTTTTTCAGTATTGCTGGCGGGACTGATAGGTACTGCGCGCATCATCTCATCTGATACCAAAGAGAATGAGGTTTGGGCAGGATATCTGGCGGGTTTCATCGGACAGTTTTTTTCCTTTACCTTAGTTCAGATGATACTCGGTTCATAAAAAATAGCTAAACTTAAATCTCAAAACTACGATCATGTATAATTCCCTGCTATATACAAATACAGACAGTGTGTGTACGATCACACTCAATCGCCCTGATGTTTATAATGCATTCAACGAAGAGCTGAGTGCAGAGATGATAGATGCGCTCAAGAAAACCGCCAAGGACGAAAGCATACGCGTGGTTATTATCACAGGAGCAGGCAAGGCATTCTGCTCAGGGCAGGACCTGCAGGATGTCAAAAGCCTGACCGGCAACCGCAGCCTGAGTGACTCGGTGCTGAGAAGGTACAACCCAATGATCCTTGGTGTCCGCGAGATGCCCAAGCCCGTGATATGCCGCTTGAACGGCGTGGCAGCAGGAGCAGGGGCATCGCTCGCTATGGCATGTGATATTATAGTGTCGGCAGAGTCGGCAGTGCTGGTGCAGGCTTTCGCAAATATAGGTCTGGTGTTGGACTCAGGTTCTTCATTTTTCTTGCCGAACCTGATCGGATATCACAAGGCTTTTGAATTTTGTACTTTAGGCTCTAAGGTCACAGCTGCTGAGGCACACAGGCTGGGTATCATCAACAAACTGGTGCCACTCGAAGAACTCGATGCAGCCGTGAAAGATTTTGCTGACCGCTATGCAGCAGCAGCACCGCGGTCAATGACACTGATCAAAAAGATGCTCAACAAATCTCTCTCATCTAACCTGCGCGATATGCTGCAATATGAGGCATACAGTCAGGAGATCGCGGGTATGTCTGATGACTATAAAGAAGGCGTCGCTGCTTTCTTAGAAAAAAGAAAGGCGGTATTCACGGGGAAATAAACAGCCACCTCACCCTAGCCCTCTCCAAAGGAGAGGGGACAATGCAAATGCAATGAATGAGTGGAAATAATTAGTGTAGATGCAGATCAAGGTAGTACATAGCAAAGCAGATATTGAGGCGTTTCATAGCCTGCCTTTCATGATCAATGATGGCGATGCCAACTGGATAGCTCCGCTCAGGCAGGATGTAGAAAAGGTGTTTGATCCGAAAAAAAATCCATTCTTCTCACACGGCGAATGTGAACGCTGGATACTAAGCGACGACAGCGGTAAGGTCGTTGGCCGCATAGCGGCTTTTATCAATAAGAAATTAGCTTTTACAGAAGATGTCCCGACAGGGGGCTGCGGTTTTTTTGAAGTTGTTGAAAATAAAGAAGCGGCTTTTCAGCTTTTTGATACCGCAAAGAACTGGCTCAAGGAACGTGATATGCAGGCCATGGATGGCCCGATCAATTTCGGTGAACGCAATGCCTTCTGGGGCTTGCTGGCAGAGGGTTTCACAGAGCCCACCTATCAGATGAATTACAATCCTTCTTACTACAAAGATTTTTTTGAGGCATATGGTTTCAAGGATTATTTCCGTCAGCTGTCTTTTGGGCTGCCTGTGGATATGGCCAGGCCCGAGAAGTATAATCTCTTCTACGAACGACTACTGAAGCAGGGCTATAGATTCGAGCATGCAAAGAAAAGTAATCTGGAAAAATATGCCGAAGACTTCCGCATAGTGTATAATCAGGGCTGGCATAATTTTCACAACTTTCATGAGATGAGTAAGGAGCAGAGCCTTGCCATACTCAAGAGCATGAGACCCGTGATGATCGATTATCTTCTGTGGTTCGGTTATTATAATGATGAGCCTGTGGCGATGTTTATCATGCTGCCTGAGTTAAATCAGTGGTTCAAGCACCTGCACGGCAACCTCAATTGGTGGGGCATGATCAAATTCCTTTATTATAAAACCTTTGGGCATAACGATAAAATATTTGGGACCGTTTTCGGCGTGGTGCCTCAGCATCAGCGCAAAGGTGTAGAAGCAGGTATCGTAATGGCAGCTGATAGAGTCGTCCGCCCAAAAAATAAGTGGAAGTGGATAGAACTGACCTGGATAGCGGACTTCAACCCCAAAATGGTCCATACCTGCGAGACCATTGGCGGCAAAATTGTCAAGACACACATTACATACAGGCTGATGTTTGATCCGAATGCCCCTTTTCACCGGCATCCGATAGTGGAGTGATGACACCCAAACCCTGCCTTTGCCGGCAGGCAGGCCCCCTAAAGGGTGCTTAAAACCTCAGGATTTTGTATTTAAGCCCCCTTTAGGGGGTTTGGGGGTATTTATTAGCGATAAATGTTATTAAACTTGCATTCTATTTCACAAAATGGCCACAAGCGCAATAGCACCAGTAGAAGATAAAAAACTACTCAAGACATTGGGTTCATTCACGCGTGATGAACTGACGAGGTTCCGTGATTATATCATGGCTTCATATCTCAATAATAAAGGGCCGCTGATAGAGTTTCTGGATGTGCTGATCCCGATGATCAAGGAAGGCAAAACACCGACGGCCGGCCAGATGTTTAAGCTCCTCGTCAAGACCGCGCGGCTCAGTGCTGCGTCGTATCGTAGTTTGTTTATGGACCTGACGAGGCTGGTCAATACCTTCATACAAAGTGAGCGATACAAAGACAAACCAGAACAGGCTGTCTCAGACTTACTCACTGCGGTCAATGCCAAGCGGCTCAATAAGCTTTTTGATATCAATATGTCGCTGGCCAAAAAGCTGCAATCAAATGTATCAAATAAAAGCGGTGAGTTTTATCTCAAAACTTTCGTGATTGATACTGAAGCCGATTTTCATAAGGCACTTGCCAAGGTCACTAAGGAAAAAGAAACTCCCGATCAGGTCATGGACAGATTGGATGAGTTCTATATGACCAATAAACTACGCTACTACTGTGCAGGCAAGCATTTCAAAAAGAGCCTAGACAAAGATGATGTCCTGATACTGGAGATACTGGGGCTGATAGCCAGTGGCAAATATGACCATATCGCCTCTGTGCAGATATATGCGGCGATATACCGGATGCTAAGCAATGAAGAAGATGAAACACAGTTCGCACAGTTGAAAGAGCTACTCAAGACGCATCAGAAAGAACTGAGCGATGTGGTGCTAAGAGATGCTTATGTCTTTGCTATCAACTACTGTGTGCGGAGAGTAAACAAAGGCAAAGTCAACTATCTGCGGGATGTATATGAGCTGTATAAAATAGCACTGGACAAGAACTTCCTCTATGATGAGAATGAACTATCGCCATGGGACTACTCCAATATCATGGCGCTCGGCGTGCAGCTCAGGGACTATAAATGGTCGGAGAAACTCATAGAAGTATATAAAGAACGTGTACCTACGGCCGGGAAGAAAATGAATGTTGTGACCTTCAACATGGCGAAGATGTATTTCTTTGGCGGGAGGTACGATGATGTACTGCAACTGCTCAGCGGTGTGAAGAGCGAAGACCTGATGTATGTGCTCGGAGCTAATGCACTGCTCATTAAGACCTATTATGAGATGGGTGATAAAGACCTACTGCATAAACACCTCGCCAACTTCAAGATCAATCTGAAGCGCCGCAAAAAAATAGACGAAGGAGAAAGGAAGAACTATCTCCAGTTCATAGAATTTACCACTCAACTATCGCAGCTACCCAAGCGGGATAAAAAATCCCTCCGCGAATTAAAACAAGCTATCAAAGACCAGTCCGAAGTGGCGGAGCAGGAGTGGCTGCTGGAGAAAGTAAAGTAAGATGTTAAGGATTGGCCTCTGCTGCTGCTATGATGCGAAGATCATCAGTATGCTGTATATAGGCAATGACCAACCAATTATTTCCATCCGGGACTGGTGACAGGTCAAAAGTAGCCTCGCCTTGAGCAGCAGCAGGTATAGTCAGAAACTGCCTAACCACATTAGTATGATCGAGCTGATGACCACCGTTCTCCCCACGTTTCACAGCAGTAGATTCATGTTTTGATACTAGTGCAAAGTGTATCTCGCAGCCTTTTATATCACCTTTGGCTTCGTAGTTCACTGCTATTTTTTGTCCTTCTTTGGCTGTGACGTTGAGTTTAGAAAAGGACGCTGTAGAGTTCAGGCTAAGTGCTTTCTTAATGGCGTCATTTAGTTTCGATTGGTCTGAGCCGACGAATTCAATCCTGCCATTGACGATCATCTGCGGGGTATAGACACTCTGGAGCTTCATCAGCTCAGCATACTGCCGCTGCCTGTCAGAGTTTGCGCTGCTGCTGTATGGATCACGCCAGCCCAGCCTGTCCCAGTAGTCCACATGGAATGACAGCGTATATATCCGCCTGTGGTCGCGCTGTGTCTCTGCGGTGAGGCGTGAGAGTATCCTGTCTGCCGGTGGGCAACTGCTGCATCCCTCTGAGGTGAATAGCTCTACTACTGCCACCGGCTCGAAATATGATGCCTTAGGCTGCGAATGGCAAGTGCCAAACAATATTGGCAATGATAGTACAGTGAAAAGTATTTTTTGCATGGATATATGGACGAATGGTAAAGGTAGACCTTACAGAAAGGTGACATAATCGCCGATTTAAAAACTTGTACCAGTATGGGATGAATAACCATATTGTTGAATCAAATCACTAGCTTTTTTACTACCAAATTCCTGAGCTTTCATTAAATCTGCAATTCCTTCTTTCTTTTGACCAATCATTAATCTTATCATAGCCCTGGAGAGATAAGCACTTGCATATTTGTTGTTAATTTTTAGTGCCATATTGTAGTCATCCAATGCACCTTCAAAGTCGGCTAGTTGGTTTTTTGAAACACCCCGGAAATAGAATGCACCACTATCCATTGGATTGAGTTGGATTGCTGAATTAAAGTCTTCAATTGCTCCTTTATAATCATTTAACGTATATTTTGCAGATCCTCTATTGAAAAATGCTTTTTCATACTTGTGGTTTATCTTTAGTACTGAATCATATTCAGTAATCGCACCAATATAATCCTTCAATGCGGCTTTTGAGTTTCCTTTAGCTAAATAAGCATCTTGAAAATTGAGATCAATTTTTATTGCTTTATTATAGTCAAGTATTGCTCCGGCATAGTCTTTTAGTTTGGCTTTAGCCAAACCCCTGTAATAATAGATTTCTTTATTTCGCGGATCAATATTTAGTGCTTGATTATAATCAGATATCGCTCCATTATAATCATTTATCATTGTTTTTGCCAAACCTCTACCCCAAAAAGCAACTGGATCATTAGTATTTATCTCTATTGCCTTAGTATAATCTGATATCGAACCTGCAAAATCCTGCAATTGACATTTTATAAAGCCTCTAACCTCATAAGCTATCACATATTTCCTGTTTAACTTGATGGCCATGTTGCAATCAGCTAGCGCGTCTTTGTATTCCTTTATATGAGCATTTGCAGCACCTCTATTTGCATAGGCTTCTGTGAAAATTGTATCAATCTTAATCGCTATTGTATAATCGGCTGTTGCATCGCGATATTTTCTTAATGCAGCTTTTGAATTACCTCGGTAGAAATATGCTCCTTTGTTACTTGAATCAATCTGAATGGCCCTATCACAATCTGCCAATGATCCCTTGTAATCTTTCAAATTGTATTTGACACAGCATCTCTCATAATAGAATGAATTATTAGTTGAATCCATTTGTAGCGCTTTATTGAAGTCTGAGATAGCCCCCTTATAATCCATAACAGCATTCTTTATGACTCCTCTTCTCCAATAGGCTCTTGAGTCATTCGGAAGTATCTCAATATACATGCTCATATCTTTTATCGCACCCTTGTAGTCATGCAATGAGAACTTCGAAAGAGCCCGGTTATAATATGCATCTGTATATAGAGAATCAACCTTAATTGCGCTGGAGTAATCATCTATTGCTCCATGATAGTCCAAATGTTCATCTTTTATTATACCCCTGGAATTATAGGCTTTCGGACTCATTGGCCCAATATTTATAGCCATTGAATCTTCAAATTTGGCTCCTTTATGATCCGTTAAGTGAATCTCTAAGGTGCTAATTGGAAGGGATTCATCGCCGGATTGGCTGAATGCATTTATGATAATGCAAATGAGAAAGAATAAAATTAAAGTGTTTTTCACAAGCTTGGATTTATGCAGGTCTCGTTTTTTATTTAAACACACCTAAATATAGTAATACTTAGATTGTTGCTATCAATGCTATCAAGAAATGAGGCAAAAAACAATAGCCCTTAGTGGGTAAAACCAGAAATCAGTATATTTGCATTATTAAGTCAAATACCATCAATTTGTTTTTTGAGGGTTGCGTAGCAGTCCACTGGCCGGATAAATAGAGGTTTTTCGTACAAAACTTGCATTCACATGGCTAGTTGTCATTCTAGGGCTGTATTTTTTAGGTAAGAATTCATAGAGTGTGGAGAAATATTAGGAAGAAATGCAAATTCAGTTATGCATATCATAAATAACTATATTGAATTATATTATTTGTATTATGCTAAAAATAAAAAACTTAATTTCTGAATAAAAATTAGCCAAATAGTTTCAAAAATGGATTTTTTATATGTATAAGTGAAAAAATGCACACCAGGATTTATAGGATTTTCAGGATAAACAGGATTAGAAATGGCTTCGTGAAGCAATGACAGCTTTTAATGGGTAGGAGGTTCGGCTTCGCCTGCCTGCGGTAGGCAGGCTCACCACGACGTGAGAATTAAAAATTGACGGCGAAGAGGAGCTCGAGATTGGTGTTCTTGATGTTGAAAAGCTTGGAGAGATGCTCGTTGGTCAGGTTGCCGTTGTATATATAGATACCGTTACGGATGCCTGCATCTTCGAAGATTAGGCCCTTGATGCCGTTGAGTTCGCCGCAATGGAGCAGGATAGGCATGAGGATATTGGAGAAAGCATAAGAGGCAGTACGCGACACCCGCGAACCGATATTGGGCACACAGTAGTGGGTCACGTCATACTTTTTGAAGGTAGGTTTTGAATGGGTGGTGATAGACGATGTCTCAAAGCAGCCGCCCTGATCGATACTGATATCGACGATCACTGATCCGCCCTTCATACGGGAGACCATTTCTTCTGTAACTATGACGGGAGTGCGGCCTTTCTTGGAGTGTATGGCACCGATGGCGACATCAGCGGTCTTGAGTTCTTCCTCGAGTATGTTGGGCGATATGATAGAGGTGAAGACGCGTGCATTGATACGCTCCTGCAGCCGCTGTAGCTTGTAGACGTTATTGTCGAAGACCGATACTACAGCGCCAAGTCCGAGTGCCGCACGAGCGGCATACGTGCCTACTGCACCTGCGCCGAGGATGACGACCTTGGCAGGAGGTACGCCTGATACACCACCGAGCAGAATGCCCTTGCCATTATTGGCATTGCTGAGGTATTCTGCAGCGATGAGGATGGATGAGTTGCCCGCGATCTCGCTCATAGACCTGACGAAAGGGAAGAAGCCCGCTTCATCTTTGGTGTATTCGAAAGCGAGGGCGGTGATCTTTTTGTCGATGAGTTTGGTGAGGTATTCGCGCTGCATGGTAGGCAGATGGATAGGGGAGACGAGGGTCTGGTTCCACTGCATCAGGTCGATATCCTCCAGTGATGGCGGTGCTATCTTGACGATCATGTCTGCTTTGTATACCTCTTCGCGCGAACTGCTGATCTCGGCACCGGCCTCGGAGTAGTCATTGTCAGAGAAGTGGGATTCTTTGCCGGCGTTACTCTCGATTAGGATGCGGTGGCCATTGGCGACCAGTGTCCGTACCGACTCAGGCGTGAGACCGATGCGGTGCTCCTGAAACTGCCGCTCACAGGGTATGCCTATAAAGAGTTTGGCTTGCTTGTTTGCTACCATGACCGGCGATTCCCGCGGCTCGAGGCCTAGTTTGGTCACTATGCCTTCGAAATGTTTCTTGCTACCTGACATATATAGACATGAGATGGGAGAAGTGAGACATGAGATGAAAGAAGTGAAATCTAGTACAATACTGCATAGTGTTTGAATTCTGCATTTTGTCTATTGTCTCATATCTATTGTCTCAAGTCTAATTCAAATAAATATAGTGATTTTTCTCTCATTTTCCGATACTGTGGTGATATTAACTGTCATAAAGGCATCATTTTTCAGTAAAGGCATTATGAGCTGGGGCCATTCGATGAGGCAATAGCTGCCATCAAAGAGATAATCCTCGATCCCGATGTCCAGCGCCTCTTCAATCGATCGCAGCCGGTATAGATCGAGGTGAAATATCTTGCCATTGCCGTTTGAAAGTAGGTACTCATTGGCCAGAGAGTAGGTGGGACTGGAGAAATCACCCTGAGCGCCCAGGGTATGGCAGATGGATTTGATGAAGGTGGTCTTGCCCGAGCCCATGTCACCGGTGAATAGCCATATTTTGACATCGCCGGCATAGCGGATGATCTGTGCCGCCGCCTGGTCTATCTGATCGAGTGTATATAAAAAACTTAGCTCCCGCATCGGGAGCTAAATTAACTAATAGTGTATAATGAATAATGAATAATGTAGTACAGATGCTAAAATCCAAAATTACTTAAGTGGATAAGAGTCAAGCAGAGAGATATCTGACTTCTTTTTCAGCCTTTCGAGACAGCGTTCTTTGATCTGGCGTACACGCTCACGCGTCAAACCCAGTTTGTCACCGATCTCTTCGAGTGTATGTGTTTCATTGCCTTCGAGACCGAAGTACAATGTGATGATCTCTTTCTCACGCTCATCCAGTGTCGCGAGCATACCCATGAGTGTATTTTCTACAGAGGTACGCATCATATCTTCTTCGGGAGCGAGGTGCGAGTCATCATGGAGGGTATCTCCATAGGTCATTTCTCCCTCCTCGCCTATACCGGCATCAGTAGATACCGTCGATACTATATTCTTGAGATACTCGTTTATATCATCTTCTGTAAGGCCGGTTTTCAGCATCACGTCCTCTATACTCGGGTCACGCATATACTCCTGCTCCAGCATCTGAAATGCCTTATTGATCTTAGAGAAATTCTGCACTTTTCCTGTAGGGATCCGTATGATCTTAGACTGCTCTATGATAGCCTGCGACATAGCCTGACGGATCCACCACACAGCATAGGATATGAATTTGAACCCTCTGGTCTCGTCAAATTTTTGCGCAGCACGTATCAGGCCGAGGTTACCTTCATTTATGAGGTCATTGAGTGAAAGGCCTTGATTTTGATATTGCTTAGCTACAGAGACCACGAAACGGAGATTGGCCTGCACGAGTTTGTCCAGTGCATCTATATCACCTTCGCGGCTGAGCCTGGCGAGATGGGCCTCTTCCTCAGCTGACAGGAGTTCCTTCTTGGAAATATCCAAAAGGTAGCGGTCTACTGACTCACTATCACGATTGGCTATGTTATTCGTAAGTTTAAGTTGCCTCATTTGGGTGCGGTTTTCTTTCCTTGTACGGCAACTTCGTCTTAAAGTTTCACCTAAAGGATAGAAAACCATGCCCTCAGAGCTCCTCGAAAAGCTTGTCCAGCTTATCTTTCTTGAGGATCTTCTGGCCTGTACGTCCTGAGGCAATGAGCCTGTGGCCCACATATGCTGTAAAGGTGCAGCCGACCACATTTCTATACATTTCGTCGACCACCGCCTCGAATACCACTGTCTCGCCTACCAGAGCCGGGGAGTGATGGTCGACCAAGATAGATGTTCCGATGCCTTCTTCGTCATCGTCTTTCATCTCGAGTACGAAGAGCCTGCCAGCCCACTCGGCATCGCGGGCTATAGCAAAAGTGGCATAGACCTCGTGTACAGTACCGCTCTCAAAGGCTGCTATATCGTCCCGGGTCACAGTCTTGGTGAAGCTCCTTATGCTGCCGGGGGTAAAGATCTGTTTCATGTCAAACCCTATGTTCTTTGATAATTTAATTTATTCAGCCTCTTCGAAACCAAAAGACCTCAGCGTCTGGTCATTGTTTCGCCAGTTGGCCTTGACCTTGACATAGAGACCGAGGAAGACCTTCTTGCCAACGAACTCCTCGATATCAGTCCGGGCCTCGATGCCGACTTTATTCAATGCAGAGCCGCCTTTGCCGATCACGATGTTCTTCTGCGACTCACGCTCGACATAGATAGTACAACGGATGCGGTCCATGTCGTCGGACTCTTTGTACTCCTCGCAGACCACCTGGCAGGAGTATGGGATCTCTTTGTGATAGTTGGTGAATATCTTCTCGCGCACGATCTCTGCTACAAAGTATCGGATATGACGATCGGTGAGTGAATCCTTGTCATAATAAGCTTCAGACTCAGGCAGGTTCTTTACCACATAGTCGATGAGCTGGTCGATGTTTGTATGGTTGAGTGCGGATATGGCGATGAAGTTTGCATTAGGCAGTTGTGCTTTCCAGATGGTGCGCCATTGATCTACTTCGCCTTCTTTGCATTGGTCGATCTTATTAAAGACAAGCACAGTAGCAACTTTGGTCTTGTTGAGCTGGTCAATGATGAAAGCCTGTTCATCCATCGGCTGGTATTTGTCCGTGATAAAGAATACCACATCGGCATCTTCGAAACTCTGATGAACGTATCCGTTCATAGACCGATGGAGAGCATATGCAGGCCGATTGACATATCCAGGCGTATCAGAAAAGACGATCTGGTACTCCGGTTCATTGACCAGGCCGATGATACGGTGGCGTGTGGTTTGCGCCTTCGGCGAAATGATCGAGAGGCGCTCACCCACGAGGGCATTCATGAGGGTAGACTTGCCTACGTTTGGCAGCCCCACTATATTGACGAATCCGGCTTTGTGCATGGGCGCAAGTTAGTCCATAAAAACCTCAATATAAAGAGCTCACTAAAAAGCCCTGATGGCGCGGACAGAGTATGTAGTAACTTTGTCGTTGCTTATCCACCCGCCAGCGCTTCCACCGGGTGCCCAGTAATAAGCCCCTGAGGCACTATGCTCTGTAGAACTCCAGTAATAGCCGTTATTAAAACCGCCAAGATTATGGTAGTTCCCCGTTGCTCCATTGCCAACAGTATTAGACATCAACAATAACTCATCATATGATGGCAAATACCAATCATCATAATAAATATTGTTCCAATCGATTGTATATTCATTGCATACTCTCGCCGCATATGTATTGCCATCCCCATATCCCTGACTGGCAATAATAATGGCAGTATTTGCCCTGCCACCACCGACTCCACCCACATAAGTACCAGCCATGCTACCTGCATAAGCCATTGTATTCACATTAGTGCCGGCATACCATCTCATAGCAGTACTTAAATCCACGGTATCTACTATCAATCCATGAAGGCCGTGATCTGATACATAAAATACCATACCACCGGCATAATACTCGCCGATGTAGTGCAGCAGATGTGTAGTGTCCACCATACCGGTAGTCTGATTGATGGTCAATAACTGTTCAGTATTGCCACCCCCAGTCAGTCCTGTAATGTGCAAAGCATAAAAGCCAGTATGGGCCTTGATATCCAGTTTCGCAATAGGGGTAGTGGTGCCGATACCCACAGCTATAGTATCATTGCCCGCGTCACCTATCACTATAGCGTCGCTGGCACCTGCTTTGGCACTATAACCTATGGCAGTAGCATTGTAGAACGCACCTGAACTGACATCGGCAAAGGCACCTATCGCAGTATTATTATAGCCTGATGTACTGGTCAGGAGAGACTTGTATCCTAAGGCGCTATTGTCGTTTCCTGTGCTGGCATTGAGCGCCAGACTTCCGTTGGCAGTATTCTCATCACCTATTACGTTACTATATAAGGACTGGAAGCCCGTAGCCGTATTGCGGTAGCCCGTGGTAGTTAACATGAGGGCTTTACTGCCCAGAGCAGTATTGTTGCCGGTGCCGCTACTGTTGCTCAGTAATGCAGAGTCGCCGACGGCTACCTGGTTAGATATAGTGGTATTTGAATAGAGCGCATTAATACCTATTGCTACGTCACTGGAACCTGTATTGCCTCCAAAGACATTACCCTGCATTGCGTAGCTACCGATGGCGACGTTGTTGCTTCCCAGGTCGTAGTTTGTGAGTGCACCCCATCCGATGCCAATATTGTTATTGCCGGTTCCGTTACTACTAAGCGCATACGCACCGTTGGCGACATTGCCGTGGCCCGTAGTGTTGCTTTGCAAGGTAAAATAGCCGATGGCGGTATTACTATAACCATTAGTAGTATTAGACGCGGCGAAGTAGCCTACGGCCGTGTTGGCACCCCCGCCGGTATTACTAAATAATGCTGAGTCTCCTATGGCCACCTGACCGATGAGCGTGCTACTGCTATACAAGGCACCAGTACCTATAGCCACATTGCTGTAGCCGGTAGTGTTGGCCAAAAGTGAAGTATAACCAACAGCTACATTGTTGCTACCTGAAGAATTGTTTTGCAGGGCCGAACCCCCGCCGCCGAAATTGTAATTACCTGAATTATTGATGTACAATGCGGCTGTGCCTATGGCCGTATTAAAACTTCCAGCACTGTTTGTATAAAGGGCTGAACTACCAACTGCGACATTTCCGGCAGCGCCGATATTATTATAAAGAGCGCTCCAGCCAAATGCAGTATTAAATGGCCCATCTGTGTTATTATAAAGTGCTTGAAAACCGAAAGCGGAATTATCAACGCCGGTATTAAAGTCAAGGGCCTTATATCCTATGGAAGTGTTATTACCGCTATTTTCAATACGTCCCGCGATAGAGTCATTGACGCGAAACATCAGGTTATTATTATCTCTCGTTCCAATGAAGTTTGTGCCATAGGTAGTGCCGCTATTGCCAGAGAGGTGCCATGCAATCGCACCGGAGTCAGTAGTAGGTGTCCATGCTGTACCATTCCATATCAGTATTTGTCCGTTGGTCGGGGCCACTGAGGAGACAGAGTCACCCTGTATCCTAATGACCTTGGTAGCGCTGGGTGCGCCTGTTACATTTCCCGATAGGTTAGCTACTGTGCCTGTAGGCCCGGTGGCGCCTGTGGTGCCGGCACCTGTAGGTCCTGTCGCCCCTGTAACACCTGTTGCCCCGGCAGTGCCATTTGTTCCGGTGGGGCCTGTAGGCCCTGTGGTGCCGTTTGTTCCATTAGTGCCATTTAGTCCGTTAGCGCCGCTTGGCCCGGTGGCCCCTATAGTGCCATTAGTACCCGTTGGACCGGTGGGCCCTGTAGCTCCGCCGCCTGAGCCCGTCGCCCCGGTGGGCCCGGTGGGCCCGGTCGCTCCGCCGCCTGCACCTGTCATACCGGTAGGGCCTGTCACACCTGTGGTACCTGTACCTGTAGCCCCAGTTGGGCCTGTCGCTCCAGTGCCGCCATTGGCTCCGTTAGTTCCGTTAGTTCCATTGGCACCATTCGTACCTGTAGGGCCTGTGGGACCTGTGATACCAGTCGTCCCGTTTGCGCCGTTTGTTCCTGTGGGACCAGTGGGCCCTGTAGGTCCGTTTGCGCCGTTAGTTCCGTTAGACCCATTGGCGCCGCTCGGCCCTGTAGCACCTGCTGAGCCTGTGGGGCCTGTAGCTCCGGTAGCGCCACCACCTGAGCCTGTTGGCCCAGTCGCTCCTGTTGGCCCTGTTGGTCCGCCGCCAGTGCCTGATGGGCCCGTAGCACCTGTAGCACCTGCACCTGTAGGCCCTGTAGGACCAGTGGCACCGGTGCTGCCATTAGCGCCGTTTGTTCCATTAGTCCCGTTAGCTCCATTCGTACCACCAGGCCCAGTAGGCCCAGTGAAACCATTTGTACCATTTGTGCCGTTGGTACCTGCCGGGCCTGTAGGACCTGTAGCACCAGCGCCAGAACCTGATGTAGCAGCATAGAGCGCATAGGGTACGGCATTGAGTTGTGTAGTGCCCATGTCGACATAGTTGGTGCCACCTGATGGGTCGAGCTCTACCTGCAGGTATTTACTGTTAGTGCCCCAGACGATGCTCGAGAATGTATTGGTGCCCACTTGTGTACCTGCACCTATGGCCACAGTGAAAAGCCCAAACTGATTGGTAGTAATACCTGTCCAGGTCTCCTGGTACACATTGGTACCTGTGGCAGATGCATCATGTATAGTAAACCTGAGGCTGACGGCCTGATTGGCAAGGACTGTACCTGCGGCATTTCGGGCCACGGCCTGATAGTTGACCTGCTGCGGCACCTGAGCGTTTGCGCTGAGTGCGGTAAGGATACTGATCGCTAAGAAGAGTTGTTTGATTGGTTTCATAAACGGGGATTTATTTGGTAAGTGTATACTTATTTATTATGTCGGAGAAACCAAAATGCCTCTCATTTTAGGATACATAATTGAAAAATATAATGAATGATATACCTAATAAAAAAGCCGCTGTCAAATTTGACAGCGGCTTTCATTATTTAAACAACAGTAAGAATCTATTTAGTTGTTTTAGCTGCTTTAGCTACTGCTGCTTGTTTTTGGGCCAAATCTGCCTTGACTTTTTCCTGAGCTAGCTGAGCACTGCTCTTATATGACGGATTCGGATGCATTTCACCTCTTGCAGAGGTTGCTGGCATTCCAAATTCTTTTGATTTGCCAAACAGTTCAGGATGGAGGTATTTGCCTTTTTCGACTCCTTTCTTTTCTACTTCGGCTACTACACGGTTAGCATTAGCCCATGCATCCTGCCTTACACCAGTGACCTGCCAGCTGATCTCCACATTTGGTTTGTCAGATTTTACTTTAAACTGGTTACCACTGATCTTCTCAGCTACCCATACCTGAGCAGGCTGGCCTATAGTGGTCAGCTGATAGCGGAAGTCTTTGTTTTCCGCTTCGAAGTATGAAGGCATGGTCACGATCGCCTCACCACTAGCATCAGTAGTAGCATTGCCATTGTATATGTTCATCATATCCGGGCTTTCGACGAAACTATGAATCAGGAACTTGTTTTCCGGATCCTGTGGGTGATCGATCTTGAATGTACCACCGGCTTTTGACAAAGTACCGCTCACATAAACATCACCTACGAAATAACCTGCATAAAGATTAGGACCAGTTCCATAGCTCTCATCTGACAGAATACCAATATTGTAATTAGTGGCTGCTCCATATGACTCAGTATATATACCATATGCATTATTGGCAAAAGTATTTCCGGTACTGGCCTCAGCACCGGCAAATAAACCCATAGGATAATCAGCAGAATAATCCGTATTGACTGCTGCTATAGCATATGGTTCCAGGGTGTTTGCTGCATTGCTCATTATCCCCAGGATCGAAGCGTTTTCATTTGAAGATACCCCGCCGCCTGAGTTATACTGTGATATAATGGATCCTGCAGAGCCTGTCGACTGCCCATAGATTGCAGTACCTATACCGCCGCTGCTAGAGAAATAACCTCCATAGTTAGTCGATGTGGTGGCTGATGAACTGGCGGAAATACCATATAGAGAAGCTCCTCCAGGGTCAGTATTGCCGTCATATCCGGCACTAGCGACCACTCCGTAATAATCACTTGCACCATTAGCAATAGCTTGAGAAGAAGAACCTATCCATGTAGATGAAAAAATGCCTCCATAACCCCAAAAGTCAAGTGGGTGGGAGTATCCGTATACGCCTACTCCATCATAGGCTCCTGTACCTGTATATTCACCATCGATCGCATGAGCTAATTCATAGAGTGTGTCAGTAGAGATATATGCGCCATAGAGGCGGGTGCTGAGTACCTGTAGTTGGGCATTAGGAGTCAGAGTACCTATACCTACTGTCTTTTGCGATGTTACTATCACTGCTGGAGAGGCCCCGATAGTGAGTCGTACGGTACCTGTAGTATTGCCTGCGCCTGTACCAAAGTCAAGGTCTGTAGTACCCCCTGACCAGTTGCCTGCATAGCCATAATAAGCACCTGCATTCCTGAAAGCCATAAATCCATGAGAGGCTGCATCGATCGACAATGCTCCGCCACCATATACAGTAAGGAGTGAGGAAGGTGTAGTAGTCCCTATACCTATTTCAGTTCCGTTATCGAAAGCTATTGAGTTGCCTACACTAGTACCGTTTGGTGTGAACTTAGCTATATAGTTGAGCGTGCCACTCACAGTACCTGAACCGGCAGCACCAGTAGGTCCGGTAGCTCCATTTGTTCCGTTAGTACCGCTTGGACCAGTAGCACCATTGGTTCCATTAGTGCCGTTAGTACCTGTAGGGCCTGTTGGACCAGTGGCTCCTGTATGTCCGGTAGCTCCGTCAGTTCCATTTGTACCATTGGTTCCAGCTGCACCAGTAGGGCCGGTAGCACCTGCAGTTCCGTTTGTACCATTGGTTCCAGCTGCACCAGTAGGGCCGGTAGCACCTGCAGTTCCGTTTGTACCGTTGGTTCCAGCAGTACCTGAAGGTCCTGTAGGACCAGTAGATCCAGCAGCACCATTAGTACCATTTGTGCCATTTGTGCCTGTAGGGCCTGTAGGGCCGGTGATACCATTAGAACCGGTAGGGCCAGTCGCACCTGTAGAGCCGCCACCTGAACCGGTAGGGCCTGTAGGGCCTGTAGGGCCGGTAGGGCCACCACCTGTACCGCTTGGGCCAGTTGCACCAGTCGCACCTGCCCCTGTAGGACCAGTAGGGCCTGTGGCACCTGTACTGCCATTAGCGCCGTTTGTACCATTGGATCCGTTAGATCCGTTCGTACCTGCAGTACCAGCCGGACCTGTAGGGCCGGTGACCCCATCAGTACCGTTCGTACCATTAGTGCCTGGAGAGCCAGTAGGACCGGTAGCACCTGCTCCTGAACCTGAAGTAGCTGCATAGAGGGCATATGGCACAGCGTTGAGTTGAGTTGTACCCATGCTCACATAGTTTGTGCCTCCAGAAGGGTCCAGTTCTACTTCCAGGTATTTGGCATTGGTTCCCCAGACGATACTTGTGAATGCATTAGTGCCTACCTGTGTCCCTGTACCTAAGGCTACTGTAAAAAGGCCAAACTGATTGGTAGTGATGCCTGCCCAGGTCTCCTGATAGACATTCGCACCAGTAGCAGAGACATCATGTATAGTGAACCTGACGCTTATTGCTTGATTTGCTAATACGGTACCGTTTGCGTTTCTGGCTATGGCCTGATAGTTGACCTGCTGCGGTACCTGTGCAGACAGGCCTAGGACCGTCAGAATACTGAGGGCTAGTAGGATTTGTTTGATTGGTTTCATAAATGTTGATTTTGGTTTTAAATTTAATAGTGGTCTTGATTAAATATTGAGGGTTTTCGAAATGCCTTTTTTAAATTAAGAACTGCTCATCCGGCTTTGTCATCTGAATAGCGGGGCAGCTGATATTAGTGGGTAATGATCTGGATCTTTTTGCTCAGCACTTTCTCCTGTCCGGATGAAGTGGTGAATTTCAAACTTAGGATATAATTGCCGGAAGGATATGTGGAGCAGTCAAAACTGTGGATCATTTTGCCTGAATCATAAGTCTCGTCAAGATCGTAATTCATCTTTTGGCCTATGATGTCAAACAGATTGACCTGAATTTTGCCTGCTTCAGTAAATTCATAACCATACCATATGGTGGTTTGGGCCGGGATAGGGTAAACGCTGAATGAGCCATCCGCGCCTTTCTGTATATCAAGCAGGCCGTTTACTATATCATTGGGTTGCTGGAAGCCTTGGGTCAATATATAGCGACCCGTGCCATCTTTGAAGGTTTGGACTGCAGCGAGCTCACCTACTGTGTAGGAAAGGCTGGTACCACTCACCGAAGAGTACCCGCCTGCCGAAGCAATAACGGTAGGGGAAAGAGACTGGCCATGAGCCGAAGCTACGAATGCCAGAATAGAAAAGTAGAGTAGGGTTTTTCTCATATTTTAGGATTTAGAATTTAAACTTACAAAGCTTAAATTAGAAAACAAAATATATTTTAAAGATAGTTTCAAATTATTTTATCAATTATATTAAACATCATTGACAGTTGGTTAAACATGCAATAATCAATCTATTGTTATTCATTGGTATATGTTTAAAATCACCTCTTTCTGCAGGAAATATCGGAAACGATGTCGGGAAATACATCTGGAAGCATGCATCGAAAACCAAACAGGGTCTCTGAATAAGCGTTAATATTTTAGGTTTTTACTGATCTGCAGTTCAAATTCGAAGATGCCTCTAACGTCTGTTGATGCTTTTTTCTATTTTCACAGCATCATGGAACAAGTATATATCAAACAGTTGGCGCAGCATGAAGGACAGGAAGTGGTCCTCAAAGGATGGCTGGCGCAAAAGCGCGACTCTAAGGGGTTGGCATTTCTCGTGCTCAGGGATGGGACAGGATTCGTACAGTGTGTAGTAGATATAAATACAGTCGGCGAAGAAAATTTTGAGTTGGCAAAGAAACTTTCTCAGGAGAGCAGTTTGTCTGTATCAGGTGTGGTGCGGAAGGACGATAAACAGTTTGGCGGCTATGAGATCACGGTGAAGTCGGTCTTTGTGTATGCTATCTCACAGGAGTATCCCATCACTCCGAAAGATCACGGAGTAGAATTTCTAATGGACCATCGGCATCTGTGGCTGCGCTCACGCCGACAGTGGGCTATCATGCGAGTACGCAATACAATTATCTTTGCAATACATAAATTCTTTCAGGAGCGTGGTTTTGTGCAGATGGATGCACCGATCTTTACAGGCAATGCCTGTGAGGGCACATCGACACTTTTCGAAACGGATTTTTATGGTGATCCAGCTTACCTCTCTCAGTCTGGCCAGCTATATGGTGAGGCCATGGCTATGGCACAGGGCCTGATCTATACCTTTGGTCCCACATTCCGCGCGGAGAAGTCCAAGACACGCAGACACCTGTCTGAGTTCTGGATGATAGAGCCGGAGATGGCATTCTATGACCTAAAGATGGACATGGACCTGATAGAAGATTTCATTCGCTATGTAGTATGTGATGTCCTGGAGAAGTGCAAACTGGAGTTTGAAGTACTCGAGCGCAAAACAGATTACCTGTCACGCATCACAGAGCCATTTATCCGTATGAAATATGAAGAGGCGGTAGATATTATCAAAGGTGAAAAAGCTGTCAACGGTAAGACCTCTATTCTTATGCTTGAAGAAGACCTGCAAGCAATCAAAAATGAAATGGCAGAGAAGCAGAAAGATATAGATGAGCGTGAGGCAAAGATCGCATCGGGAGCATTGACCAAAGGCGAGAAGAACTTTAACCAAAACAAAATAGACCAACTTAAAAACGATATCAAAGACCTCAACGAAAAAGCTACTAATATTCCTGAGTGGTTGCATAGTGCTAAACACTTTGTACGAGGTGAGGACTTCGGCGGTAGCCACGAGACAGTCCTGACCCGTATGTTTGGCCTACCGGTGATGGTGTATAACTGGCCCCAGGCTGTGAAGGCTTTCTATATGAAGGAAGACGATACTGACCTCGGCTATGCCAAAGGCGTCGACCTGCTAGCACCGGAAGGTTACGGTGAGGTAGTAGGTGGTGGCGAACGGGAAACTGATCTCGCGAAGCTCACTCACAAGATAAAAGAACACGATCTGCCGATGGAGGCATTTGAGTGGTATCTCGATCTGCGCCGCTATGGCAATATCCCTCATTCAGGTTTCGGGCTGGGATTGGAAAGGCTGGTGGCGTGGATATGCGGACTGCAGCATATCAGAGAGACGATACCGTTCCCTCGTGCATATGGCAGGCTATTGCCATAAATAGGTTTTAAGACTCTATCAGCTTATTATAGACCTTCATCCAGCGGTCGGGGAGTTCATCTTTGCATGCCATTTCATAGTCTGCATATGAGCAGGGCACCATCTGATGACGGGCATATTTTTTCTTGTCGCCATATGGCAGCTCCATCCACCAGCGCTCTGTGACTTTGCTTTTCCAGAAGATGAGCTCATGGTCATACTGCTCGAACTTGACAGTAAATTTTAGGAAGTTGCTCATATTGATCGGGAAGTCTCCGCGGCGACTGTAATAGCCTTCTATAAAATACCATACCATCTGTGCGATGAGCTGAGAGGTTTGATTCTGATTGTCATAATGCGGATTAAACTCATAGATACCCAGTGAGGTGAGTTTATCACTCAGGCCGGCATATCGTGTGATCTGGCATAGCTCTTCACCTGAAAATCCGTTGGGAGTGGCACCTGCACGTCCGGGAGCATCAGCCATTCTGACAGCAGAGATGTCTATACTGAGCATATCTGCATCACGTAGCACGGGTTCTACTTCTTCGATATTCTTACGCACCATACCTAGCCTGATGCAGTCAAAATTGAGGGCGTCGAGCATACCGATAGCTTGCGGATCATTGAGATAGGTTTGGTAGCCGAGATGCGAATAGTTGAAAAGATAATTAGGGTTGTGAGCGAGTATAGGCATCATGTACGAAGATGCATCGACATGCTGGCCTGGATCATCGAGGTCTATTTTCTCATCTACGATGACCATATTGATCAGTGTGTATAGTTCCTGATATCCGAGAAACTGGCCGAAGGTATTGTCATGAGTGCCACCGAGTATGATCGGTATTACATTATTGGTCAGCAGGTTTAGCATGACTGATGCAAGGCCAAAATAGGAGTCTTTTAGTTTAGCGCCTAGCTTCATATTGCCCAGGTCGATGAGGCGTAGTGGTTTTTCTGAATCCGGTGTGTATAGATTATATAGTTCTCTGCGTATATTGACCGGTCCGTCTTCTACACCTTTGTTTTCGAGGTTTCCTCGGTTCTCTTCTATACTTATGATAGCAAGGTCAAAATCATCGAGATTTACTTTCTCACCTTCATAAAACTCAATTGTGTTACCTATTTGGTTAGGCTTAAAGACAATGTTGCCCAGGTATTTTTCTTTGTCGAAAGGTGTGAGAAACTCGTAAAACATTTATGCTTCTAATGGGCAGTTAAATTAATTTAAAAAAGAAAGGCAGCAAGAGTTTTTTGCACATCTCCAGTGTCACACACACACACTAACTTTACTAATAAAGATAATGAAATTGTGATAGTCAGGCACTAGTGAATATTTTGTTTTCGTAAATAATTGACAAGCAGTATTATTTTATCAATCAAATTATATAATTGTAAATGTCTATATAGCTTATTTTATCTCGCTAATCTGCTATTTATTCTAATAAAGGAGCATGTAAAATCCTCAAAAGGGTTCTTTTGACTACCTTAGGCCTGCCTTAAATCAATGGGAAAATGATCATCAGAAAAGCAATCTTAGTACTTCTTTTGGCTTATAGTTATATTATCCATGGACAAACATGGAAACCCCTGGGGCCATTTGGTTCGGAGCAGTACAACCTGAAAACTTCTGCATGGGGTGGTGGTACAGGCCAGGTACATGCTTTTGCTTTTGCGCCTAAGATCGATCACAAAGGCAAATATGACTGGTATTGTGTGTCGCCATGGGGCGGACTCTGGCTGTCAATTGATCTTTCTGCTTTCTATTGTTTTCAGACAGCTGGCCCACAACAGGTCAGCAGATCTATCCCATGAATATTTCTGTGCTTGCATAGTTCCTTTAAGTATTAGGCTTTCACACAGTAATGGGTTTGTCCATAGCTTTTCTATTGCCAGGCATATTGCATCAACATCGAGAGGATCGACCAGCAGTGCTGCATCTCCACATATTTTAGGCAGTGATGAGTTGTCAGACGTGATCACAGGCACTCCACATTTCATGCCTTCGACAGGAGGTACTCCGAAACCTTCAAAAAGAGATACATACAGCAGCGCAAATGAACCCGCTATGAGTTTGGCAAGTTCATCAAGGGGCTGCCGACCTAAAAAAATCACTTCGTCTTTATACTGCATGGAGTGTATGATCTCTTTCAGTTCACTATTCTGCCAACCGAAAGCACCCACCACTAGAAATTTCAACTCAGCTGATGGGGTGGTCTTTTTAAACTGATCAAAGGCCAGAAGCATGTTCTTCAGGTTCTTTCTGGGATGTATCGATCCAACAAATATGAGATATGGTTTACCCTCAGTGTATTGGGCCGCAATGCGTTTTTTTTCATCCGCACCGATGGGCTGAAATATTTCCTTGGCTGCATTATATATCACATCTATTTTGTCGGCCGATGTTCCATAGTGTTTTATGATGTCCGATTTTGAATATTCTGATACGGTAGCTATACGGGTAGCATGTGCCATGAACTTTGGTACATAGTATTTATAATACCGACAGTGTAGAGCAGGGATGAAATCAGGATAATGCTCAAAAGCTATATCATGCTGTATGGCCAGTGTGGGTGTGTCTGAGCTCAGGCTCACATATCCATCAGGTGAAAGGAAGAGGGCGAAATTATTTTTGCGGAGGTAGCCTGCTACTGACCATTCAAACCACCAATACCAAAGTAAGGGATGACGTGCCGGAGGAAAGAGGACAATAGGTTTGATATTATCAGAAAAAATAAAACTCTGATCATACGGACGGTCAAACAAAAAATGAAACTCCACATCAGGATTGGCACCTGTGATACGAATTAGTGTCTCATATTCAAAATAGCCGATGCCCTCCAGTTTGTCCCGGAGCAGCAGGCGTGTGTTGACAGCTATTTTGAGTTTTGGCTTCATACGAGAATGCTAAGTAAATGAATTATTGGATTAAAGGCATTTTTGAACATACACTCCTTTTATCACTTTAATCTATAAATTCGCCTATCAGGTATGCGAAAAAAATTTGCCGGCAATCTCCTACTGCTCATCTTTGCCAATGTATTGGTCAAACCTTTCTGGATATTTGGCATAGATCGCGTCGTGCAGAATCGAATTGGTCCGGATGAATATGGTACCTATTTCGCTTTATTCAATTTCTCTTTTCTCTTTGGTATCGTACTAGACTTCGGCCTTAGTAATTTTAATAACCGGGCTGTGGCACGGCATCCATCCCGTCTAGCCACCTACCTGCCCAATCTGATGGTTCTTAAGCTAGGCCTATCTCTGCTATATTTTCTGGTAGCGTTTGCCTCAGCCATGCTCACAGGCTACTCGGCACTCCAGATCAAAATGCTAGCTTTTCTAGCCCTCAATCAGGTGATACTGTCTTATATACTTTATCTCCGTTCAAATCTCACGGCACTTCATCTCTTTAAAATTGATTCTGTCATCTCAGTACTCGACAGACTGTTGGCCATTATCTTTTGCAGCTGCTTCTTATATCTGCCTTATTTTGCGGGACCGGATTTTAATATCAACTATTTTATTTTTTCGCAGACAGCGGCACTGCTCATTACAGCTATCATTGCACTGATAGCGCTGAGAGGCCGCCAGGCATATCAGCTGACCCTGTGGCGCTGGCGTTTTGTGAAAGCCATCCTGCTCAAATCAGCTCCTTTTGCAATGCTGGGGCTACTGATGACGATCTACTATCGTATTGATGCCATTATGTTGGAGCGTATGTATAGTGCAGCCGAGACAGGTATCTATGCGCAGTCATATCGGCTCCTTGATGCGATGAACCAATTCGGCTATCTATTTGGCGTGCCCTTGATGCCACTTTTCGCGTCTATGATCCGCCGCAGAGAGAGTATCCATGATCTTTTGAGTTTCAGTGCGGTACTGATGTTCCTTTTTTCGGGCTGTGCGGCGATACTCTGTATGTTTTTTGGCAATGATATCATGCACCTGCTGTATCACAATGCCAGTACATACAGCAGCAGGATATTTTCACTGCTGATGATCTCCTTTATTCCTATTTCAAGTGTATATATATTTGGCACATTGCTCACTGCTCATGGTAGTATGAAAATTCTCAATATAATAGCGGTCGGCGGCATACTGGTCAATGTCATCCTCAATCTCGTTCTGATACCGAGCTATGGTGCTCTAGGCACCACTACAGCCACGCTTTTCACCCAGACAGTGGTGGCGATATTTCATATTTATGCAGCCAATGTAATCTTCAAAGTCAGGTGGGAATGGTTACTGTTATTGCGATTGGCAGGTTTTGTGGTACTGGGGGTAGGCCTGTCGTGGTTATTATCGACGACACAGATCCAGTGGATGGTCAGGCTAATGATCAACGGGGGAGTATTATTAGTGCTAATATTGGTGTTTCAGCTATTGCCATTTAGTATGCTGAAGCAGCTAAAGGCATTTACCAAATAGATGAACTGACTGAGGCGAAATTTCTATATTTGAGCCCTAAATAAAAAAACAGGAATGGATAATGATTATAATCTATTAGGAGTGATCCGGGTTTTGCTGAAGTGGAAAAACCAGATACTCATTGCTACATTAGGTGCCGGTATGCTGGCTGCGGGATACTCCTGGTTCTTTATGGACGATTACTATAAATCCTACGCTACCCTCTACCCCATCAATCTCGCATATAATGACCGTGCGGCGATATTCAATATGGAGCAGATCGACTATTATGGATCCAAAGAAGATGTGAACCGAGTATTGACCATCACCCAGTCAGGCCCGATAGAGGATTATATCATAGACAAGTATAATCTGGCTGAGCACTATAAGATCAGTAAAGAAAAAAAATTCTGGAGGACCAAGGTCCAAAAGGAATTTGAAGGCAATTATAGGTCCATCAAAACAGATCAGGGTGCTATTGAGTTATCACTATATGATACGCAAGCTAAACTGGCTGTAGATATACTGAATGATATGATCAATCTTACAGATTCTATTTATCGCAGTAGTATCACGCTTTCTAAGAAGCAACAATTGGCTACATTCTCCAAGCAGCTCGAAGAGCGTGCGAGAATGATAAAAGAGTATGGCGACACACTGGCAATATTGGGCAAACAATCCAATATCGTGGTCAAGGCCGGGTTTGACAAAACCGATCTGATCGAGGGTAGTGACCTTCACGCGGTACAGGTATATAAGGCGATCTATGCTAAGCAAAAGAATGCCCTGATCGAACTGAACGAGAACTCCAACATCAAAGAACAGATCGAAAATTCACTTCAGAATGACAGCAAGAGCCTCGCGGTGATTGATGTGCCTGTCGAAGCTGACAAAAAAGACAAACCAGTCCGCTCACTGATATGTATCACAGCTATGCTGCTTACTTTTGTGTTTACAGTATTCGGGGCATTGCTGGCAGATCAGATACAGGAGATCCGCAAGCAGCTATGATCGCTGAGAAAAATATCGGCAAGACGGAGTTGGGGCTCTTTTATGCTTTTGCAGTTTTATCTCTGTCGTCAGTGCTTCTGGCATTCAAGCTGGACGTTACTTTTCTTTTAGCGCTGCCGGCATTGGTGCTCGTCATATTTTTTACAATCTTAAATTACAAGCTGTTTTACTTTATACTACTGGCCATGCTGCCATGTTCTATTGAGTATTCCTTCCCAAATGGCCTCTCCACTGATCTGCCTACGGAGCCGCTTATGGCGGGCCTAATGATGGTGACCATCACACTTATTCTATTTAGAAAGAGTGCTTTGCCAAAAGGTTTCCTGAGTCATCCTCTGGTAGTGATCTTAATGCTGCATCTGTTTTGGATATTCATATGTGCACTCAATTCTGATATGCCGGTTTTTTCCTTTAAAGTATTTTTGGCTAAGCTATGGTACTTTATTCCTTTCACACTTCTGACCGGTATCGTGATCCGAAGCAGGTCAGATATGAAAAAGTGGTTTTGGTGCATCTTTATACCACTGACCATATTGATCATAGTCACTGTGTTAAGACATGGTATCATATATCATTTCTCTTTTCAGGAGATCAATAAATGTGTAGGCCCATATTTCAGAAACCATGTGAACTATGCCGCTATGATGAGTATATTTTTCCCATTTGTGCTATGGGCATTTAGTTGGTACGGGAAGAGAACTATGATCCATAAAATGCTTTTGATTTCTATTCTGATATATGTAGCAGCGATCTATCTTTCCTATACCCGCACGGCAATGCTTGCTATTCTGGGGATGATACCATTCTATTTTATGGTGAAATGGCGCCTCACCAAAGTGGCAATGGCAGGCTTATTACTATTCGGTATTGTCGGCATCTCATGGCTGTTTTATGACAACCATTATCTGCGGTTTGCCCCAAATTATGAAGACACCATTTACCATGATGATTTCAGTTCGCACCTCACTTCTACTTTCGAAGGAAAGGATGTGTCTAGCATGGAGCGCGTATACCGATGGGTGGCTGCGGCGCGGATGGTGCATGACAGACCATATATGGGGGTGGGTTCGGGAAATTTTTATAATTATTATAAGCGGTATACCGTCACGGACTTTGAGACATATATCAGCGATAATGATGAGCATTCGACAGTACACAATTACTATCTGCTGATGCTGGCAGAGCAGGGCTGGATCGGATTGGCTATATTTTTGTTGCTGACCTTCGCAGTATTTATTTACGGGGAGTATATCTACTTCAAGATGAAAAGCAGGGAGAATAGACGTGCCGTAATGATATTGCTGCTGGTGATGTTTTCCATTATCATTAATCTGCTCCTGAGTGACATGCTTGAGTCTGACAAAGTAGGCCCTTTCTTCTTTATGATCATCGCACTGCTTGTACTGCTTGATCTGGGTGTGCTATCAATGAAACCGGACGGTCAGTAGTGTCAGATCATCATCAAAATCATCGCTGCCTTTGAAAGTATTGATATGTTCTACCAGATTATTGTTAAAGATGGCTAATGGCGCCAAATGATTCTTTTCTATGTAGGTCAGAAGGCCTTCTACTTCAAATAATTCTCCTTTATCATTGCTCGCTTCGGTGAGCCCGTCTGTATAGTTTATCAGCAGGCCACCCTTGGGTATCTTGACCTCACCGATATTGATGAAAGGAAGTACATCAAACATCCCAAGTATGGTACACCCTTTGTCAAGCAGCTGAACCTCGCCATTACTGTGCAGTATGGACGGATTATGGCCGGCATTGACATATTGCAGGATGCGGGTCTTGACATTATATTTCGCTATAAAGAGCGTGATGAATTTTTCGCCTTTTGTGATCTCGCCCACTTTTCTATTGAGCAGGTCTACAACGGTGTCAAGCGAATAGTTTCTCGCTACGATGGCCCGGAGATTAGCCTGAAAGTTTGCCATGAGCAGCGCGGCAGGCACACCTTTGCCGGAGATATCACTGATACAAAACACGAATTCATCTTCAGTCAGCTTGATAAAATCATAATAATCGCCGCCAATGTCTTTGTGAGGTTTATAAAATGCAGCAGTCTCTATCACCTCATTATTCATCATGGTCGATGGTACGAGCATATTCTGCATATCAGCTGCCAGCTTCAGTTCTTTCTCGAGGATTGCTTTGTCCAGCTGGCTTTTGAAAAGCCGCTTGTTTTCGTTTGCGACCAGGATGATATTAGTGATGGTCTGTGTGAATTTCAGTTTTTCTTCTTTGGTATCAAGCTCTTCACCGGACCTAAAGTCACCAATGAATGCCATTCCTATGGGAGTTTTTTTATGCGCTACCGGGATCACAAATTCAAACTCCGGCAGTTCATAGCTATTGATCGCTCCTACAGTAGTCAATTCTAAGAAAGGCAAAGTGAAATCATTGAAATTGAGCTGTAGAAAACCTGTGTCGTTACCTGTATACGAAAGGCAGGCCCATTTATCATTGTCTCCCTTTATCAGCAGCGCGATCTTCTGTATGCCAAGCTGAGCTATCAGGATGGATTCGTAGACCCGCACCAGGGCATGTATCGGCCAATTATTATTGACAGCCTCGGTGATCTCCAGCAGCGAATTGATCTGCTGCTGTTTGAGCGTAAACAGTGGCTCCAGTTTCGAAAGCCGTGATTTGTAAAAATCTATCTCTGTAAATTGACTCAAGGGTGATCGTGTTTGGTACGACAAAATAAGAAATTGGAAGCGAAATTTCGATTTATTATTAAATGTCCTGATTTTAAATCAATAGTATATCGGCGTCCATTATTCCGCCTTTCCTTTTACATCCAGCGCATCGCGGAGCCCGTTACCTACGAGATTAAACGCCAGTACCAGCAGCATGATAGCCAGTCCGGGAGCGAGTGCGAGGTAAGCCTTGTCTGAGTCAATGAAATTTTTGTACTCGCTCAGCATGCCTCCCCAGGATGGTGTCGGCGGCTGGACACCGAGCCCAATATAGCTCAGACCAGACTCGATGAGGATAGCATTGGCAAAGTTGGCGCAGGCGACAACGATGACTGGCCCCATGATATTCGGCAGTATGTGCCTGAAGATCGTCCTGATATGGCTATAACCCAGACTTTGAGCAGCGGTCACATATTCGAACTCTCTGATCAGGATGAATTGTCCTCTGACAATACGCGCCACCTCTACCCACATCGTCAACCCGACAGCTATGAAGATCAACAGCAGTTTAGAGGGGATGAATGTGCCTGCGCCTACATAGAGGCCCATAGCGAGTAGTATAGTAGGTATAGACCAGAATACATTGATGATCCATAATATGACAGCATCTGTACGCCCTCTGAAATATCCTGCGAATGCTCCTGATATGATGCCAATGAATAAAGAAATGAGCACAGAGATGAGGCCTACGAAAAGTGATATTCGCGATCCAATAATGAGCCTGCTGAGGATGTCCCTGCCGAAACGGTCAGTGCCGAACCAATATCTACAGGGTGACAGGCATACTTTATATACATCAGTTCTGAGCCGGGTGCAAAATCTTTCATATGCCGCAGAATCCCCTCGGATCTCTGACAGTGACCTTTGCATTGTATTAATACGTGCAGTAGAGTCTACTCTGAGTATATCGGTATAGTAGTATTTGCGCATTTCAGGGTCGGCATTTTTGCCTTTATAAACAAATACATATAGAAAGTCTTTCTTGAGCTTAAAGCTGTCAAGTATCGGTATCATATCATATCCTGATGGGTAGCCGAAAAAGAAATTTTCAAATCGCTCAGAGATGCCGGGGGCTATTTCTGTCTGGGGCTTACGCATATATAGCATCATGACCTTGGATCCAGGAGGCATCATTTCGAGTTGGAGTGTTTGCTCGTTTGCATCGGGACTATGGTCAGGTGCGAGCTGATAGGCAAAGACAGCCATCATCAATACTGCAACAATGACGAAGAGTCCAAACATAGCGGCCCTATTGCGTTTAAACCGCATCCAGGCTTTCTGATTTAAACTCTTGCTGTCTGACATAATAATATTAATAAGTGGCTATTACTACGATATTTTTCTTTCCTTCCAGGTGTATTTGCCACTCAGTCCGAGTACACCGATACATACTATATAGATGATATGCAGCGGTTCGAATACCGGCAGAAGGAGCAGCAATATCCTTTTTTTGAAAAAGCCGGTCACACCTACATTGAATGAAAGATCCATAAGAAACTTGACACCAAAAGCCAAAGCCAGCGGCAGCCATGCCAGTTCAAATTTCTCAAAGGCTATCGGTATCAGGATCAAGATAAGGAGATTGAATAAATAGGCAAACATCAAAATGCCAGTGACGGACCTTTTCTGAAAGGCAGTGGATTTGCTGGTCCACCTGACCCGCTGAGCGACGAAATCAGCAAAGGAACTTTCTGGCTTTGAATAAACACAGGCGTCAATATTTTTGACAAAACCGACAGAGTCAGGGAAGGCCATTTCGAGTTTCTGCATCAGAAATATATCATCGCCGGTCGGTATATCCGTATTGCCCTTATAGCCATCCACTTCGAGAAACGCTTTTTTCTCGTAGAGAAGATTGGCACCATTGCACATGGTAGGATAGTTATTGGCGATAGTGCCTCCTGTGATACCGAGCATATTGATCACATCTATCTGCTGAAATAATCCAAGCAGACCTTTAGCGGGGCTGAGCATCACAGGACCGGTGATAAATTTGTAATCATGCTGCTGATAGTAGCCCACCATCGAGCTGATCCAGTGCTGGTCCATGATACAGTCGCCGTCGGTAGTGATAATGAGCTGGCCTTTGGCATTTTTCACACCGATAGTGATCGCCTTTTTTTTATTGGGTACTTTCTCTGCTGCGTCACCGAAATATTTCGCGAGATTGAGCACTAAGAGATTGTCACTCTGTATCTCTCTCGCCAATGCATAGGTATCATCAGTACTATAGTCATCTATCACTATGATCTCAAAAAGATGCTTAGGGTAATTTTGTGCAATAACAGCTCTCAGACAGTCCTGTATGTGTGAGGATTCATTGCGTACGGGGATGACTACGGATACGAAAGGTAGCGCCTTGGTTTTTCCTGATTCCAATGGCTCATTCCGATTGAGCTTCACCCATCCTATCAGAAAGTACAGGATCAGCCAACAGTAAAGCACCGAAAAAACAATACTGATAATAAGGAAAGGGGACATGTAGGACCGGTTGCAATTTTATAATGTTGCAATTCTAAGTATAAAAAAGGGGAATGGGAAAGAATGCATTGTTGAGATGTTGGCAGGATGCAAACCAGATATACCCCAAAACCCCCTAAAGGAGGCTTAAATACAAAGGCTGTTTAAGCCCCCTTTAGGGGGTTTGGGGGTAAGCATTCTCTAGGAAACCGGAACGGTATTGATCGGCAGTTTGATCAATTCTATATCAAAGCTGAGCTTTACTTCCTCACCCACAACGAGGCCTCCGCTCTCAGTAAGCATACCAAAGGTAATGCCGAAATCCTTCCGGTTGATCTTGCCGCCCGCCTCAAATCCTGCCCTCGTATTCTTAAAGGCATTGTCTTTTCCGATGCCATTGAATTCTGCGGCTAGTTTGACCCTGTTTGTGACATCGCGTATGGTCAGGTCTCCGCTGACTTCATAACCATCGGCTTTCTTATGCAGGCTTCCTTTGAATGTGATCTTCGGAAATTTCTCCACGTCCAGAAATAGATTAGACCTGAGGTGGCCATCCCTTATTTCATGATCAGTACTGAGACTATTGGCATCGATCTCAAAAGCGATAGATGCTCCGTCAAAATCATCCTTATCGGTTTCTACCTCACCGCTGAATATTTTGAATGTGCCTGCTACGTTTGCTATGGCGAGGTGCTTAACCTTAAATTGTAGTTTAGAATGTTGCGGGTCTACAGCCCATTTTGTTTGTGTGTTTTCCATGATGTTTTATTGTTTTTATGTGATACAAACATAGAGAGGCTAGCATGGATGGTGAATAAACCATATTAAGAAAACAGGAAGGGAATATTGAACTAGGTTAAGACTTCACGTTCTGAAGGCGTTTGCGTATTTTACTGAGAAACTCAGGTGTAATGCCTAGGTAGGACGCTATATATTTTTGGGGAACGTATTGCTCCATACCCGGAAATGTTTTGATAAATGACTGATAGCGCTGCTCGGCATCGGCTGTATGGTTTTCGATCAGTCGCAGCTGCTGCCTGATAGCGGAGCGATGAAAAAAGACACGGAAATACTTTTCAAATTTAGGATACTTCTCCATCAACTGTTCATGCGCTGTACGGGGGAGCAGGAGCAATTCGCCATCACTCAGCGCTTTGGTAGTATAAATGGTGGTGGGATTATCGCTAATGCTGTAAATGTCACCGCCCCACCATTCGTCCCGGGCAAACTGCATCACATGTTCGTTTCCCTCCTTATCGGTATAATAGGTCATCAAGTAACCCGAATTGACAAACATCATATAGCGTGCTCTTTCGCCACTGACTACTATTATTTCTCCCTGTTTGAAAGGACGTGGTATCAGGATCGATTCCAGAAATTCGGTTTCCTCTGCATTGAGCCTGACGACCTCATTGATTTTAGAAAGAATCGAACTGCTGTTCATGATGCCTGAAGTTTAGGCGCTAAAGGTAAGCAATTGTCTTTGTGTAAATTTAATTCGTTGGTTCTAAGCGAATCATCATAAAAAACTGTGCTCTTCTGTAAAAAAGGAAACCTTTGTCTATACTAGTCGTAATGCTATATAAGGCCATAAAACAAGCCGGGAAAAACATGATATACATCAACGTAACATTGGTGCTAATAATAGCATATCAGGTAACAAAGCTTACCATGGAATACAGGGAAATGGGGAATACTCAAGTACGCACTAAAAAAGCCAGAGCAATCAATATCTGAGCATAAACAAATCGGTTTAGCAGTGGGCATCCAATGCCAATATTGGCTTAGTCGATCTTGATCTCATCATCATTTTCATCGAAGAACTTATACTCCGTGATCGGGAAGTTCTCGTTGGTATTGATATGTATCCAGCGTTTGTATTTGAAGAACCATTTCATACGCAGGGACGGGAAGCCTTTTTTGAGATAGACCGCCAGGATCGGGTGTACGAATAGTTTGAGTTTTTTGTGTGTATTGAGCAGATGGTCCAGGTCGCTGTTTATCTCATCTATGAGGAGCAGCGATGATGTGATAGTACCAGTGCCTCCACATGTAGGACATTCCTCTGTAGTTACGATATTGACCTCGGGGCGTACGCGCTCGCGGGTCACTTGCATTATATTAAACTTCGACAGCGGCAGTATAGTATGTGTGGCCTTGTCATGCTGCATAAAGTCCCTCATCTTATCATGGAGAATGCGTTTATTGTCAGGATGCTTCATATCTATGAAGTCGATAACAATGATACCGCCGAGATCACGCAGGCGCATCTGGCGGCATATTTCTTCAGCTGCTTCGATATTCACCTGTAGTGCATTGACCTCCTGGCTGCCCTCAAGGCTCACACGGTGGCCGGAGTTGACATCTATCACATGGCATGCCTCGGTCTTTTCTATGATCACATAGACACCATTACCTATATTGACTTGTTTGCCAAATGAGGCTTTGATCTGCTTGGTTATGCTGAAATTGTCAAATATCGGTGTCTTGCCGGTATATGTAGAGACGATGTTTTTCTTGTCTGGGGCTATACGCTCGACGTAGTTTTCGAGTTCGCGGGCTATAGCAGGATTATTAGTGATGATACGGTTAAACTCAGGACTGAGTATATCTCTAAGGATACCAGACGTTTTGTCAAGCTCGCTAAGAACTTTTTTGACAGGGTTCGCCCCGCGAAGGTTCTGGCTCATTTCTTTCCAGCGCGCCTCGAGCATTAGCAGGTCCTCGTGGAGGGTCTTGGAGTCTTTGCCTTCGGCCACTGTGCGTACTATGACCCCAAAATTCTTCGGTTTGAGACTTTCGACCAGTACTTTGAGCCTTTTGCGCTCGTCAGCAGAATCGATCTTTCGAGAAACACCAACAGAATTAGTGAAAGGAGACAATACTAAGAAACGACCGGCGAGCGTGATCTCACAGGTCAGGCGCGGGCCTTTAGTTGATATGGGTTCTTTGAGTATCTGGACGAGGATTCCGTTTTTATTGCCCAGCACTTCTTTTACGTTGCCGGTCTTTTGTATCTCAGGGAGTATCTCTACATCATTTAGTGTGCCGTCATTGTGACCAGCGACTGCCTGTCCGGTAAATTTGGCAAGGGTGCGAAACTCAGGGCTGAGATCGGTATAATGCAAAAAAGCATCTTTCTCATGCCCCACATCTATGAATGCGGCATTGAGGCCGGGCATAATTTTTTTGATCCTGCCGAGATATATATCACCTACGTGAAACTGATTGCCGGGTTTCTCCTGATGGAGTTCGACCAGTCTTTTATCCTCGAGCAGAGCCACCTCTACACCGAGAGGTGTCGAATTTATAATTAGCTCTTTGTTCAAGATGAACGAAATTTAATAAATGAAAAGAGAGATGTACGGGTTGAAACAGACGAAATAAATAAGACACAAAAGCGCAAAGAGTTTTCCTTGCGCTTTTGTGCTGTATATAGCCGTGTCCGCCATAGCAGACACAGGGCATTATTTCTTCTTATGCCTGTTCTTTCTCAACCTCTTTTTGCGTTTGTGGGTCGCGATCTTATGTCTCTTTCTTTTTTTACCGCAAGGCATGATAGTATTTTTTGTTATTAAATAATGTTTTAGCTCTTCGCTTTAATATTCTTGATATACTGTTCTATTTCCTTCTTAAGTTCAGGCTTATCAACCATCTTAGCACATTTCTCCAGCAGTTGAATTGCCTTGTCTTTGTCCCCTTTTGCCCTATATGCCTCTGCCAGAAGGAAGAGTGCATCGTAATTTTGGGGTCGCAAAGATACAACTTTTTCCAATCTTACAATAGCTTTATCGTATTGACGTGAAACAATACCGAATTTACCGAGCAAAAGCAGGGCATCGGCGTTGTTTGAATCCTTGCTGATGACATCCAGCAGGATACCAACTCCCTGCATAGGAGCGGTGCCCTGGTCCATATAGGCAGTAGCCAGTTTGAGGCGGTTTGCAGTAGTACTGTCGAGTGTCATGGCGTATTTGAAGCTTTCTACGGCCTGATCCGCCAGAAACTGGTGCAGGGCGTCGTCGTTGCTGATACCTGCGGTAGCTTCAAACAGATCCCCAGCCCTCAGGGTGAGTGGAGCGTCTTTTTTGAGCTTGGCGAGCCGAAGGGTATAGTAGGCTTCACTGACAGACTCCCCTCTGGTATGGTAAAAGTCAATCATTGCTTTCAGATTAGGCTCATTTTGAGCTTGTTCCCAGCCGGTCAATAGATTTAGGGTATCAGTATTGGTGATATTGGCTTTGACCTTTTTCAGATAGCTGTCCCAGTCAAATTCAGGAGCGGATGATTTCTGCTCATCGCGGGTAGCAGATGGGCCGGCGGGTTTGTCTGTGATTATCTTTTTGGTATCCGCAAAAAGGTAAATACCAATAAGCAGGACGGAACTGGCCCCTATAGCTATCCATTGTGTTCTGTTGATCTTCATTTATTACAATATTATTTATTCCTATAAAACCCTCAAAGGGTTCAAAACCCTTTGAGGGTTAACCAAAAAAATAGGTTTGCAGTTTATGACCGCAAACCTATCTCAAAAGCTTGTAATTAAGGAATTATTTTTTTGCTGGTGCGATAGCACGTGCTTTTTTTACCGCTTCTACAAAGGTCTTGGCAGGTTTGAAAGCAGGTATGTGATGCTCAGGTATCTCTATGGCGATACCACGTTTGATATTTCTGCCTATCTTTTTTGCCCTTTTTTTGACAATGAAGCTGCCGAATCCACGTACATATACATTTTCTCCCGCTTTGAGGGAGTTCTTTACTTCTTTGAAAAATGCCTCAAGGGACACAAGTACATCCACTTTGGCGACTCCTGTTAATTCTGATACCCTTGTGACAACGTCTGCTTTTCTCATGTTTTTTGAATTTTAGTTTTTATAATTTAGATTGGGTTAGATTATGGTCTTGCAAGATTAAATACTATTTTTCACATAATAGAGCATTCAAATATAAGTTTACCAAAAATTAAGAATTCACCTGCTTTCTTCTTATTAACAACGTTATCAATGAGAAAAAATTGGATGCCCGATAATGCTAAAGACGAATATAACAGTATTTTGGGAATATAAAAAAAACAAATAATGTATAACTGAATTTGAAATTAAGGTACGTTTTACCACTTATTTGGGCTAATTACCGAGAATTATGACCTTTGCACCTAAATATTATTAACGATTGTAGTTTTATTAAACATCTTTTTTTTTCATAACTACGTATGAAATTATACGTTTAAACAAGAGAAAAGCATTTTTCAAGGAAAAATGAGTTGTCATTCAATGTATCTGACTGATTATTTGGATGTTATTTTTACTACTTTGGTTACACGGTCATAGCCCTGTATTTTGATAAAATACAGTCCCGCATCGAGATTTTCGGTACTGATCTCATTATTTTCTGCTTTCAGATGACCAGTCATGATCGACTGTCCGCAGACTGAGATGATCTCAAAATATGCATCTTGGGCAACCTGTATATTGATCTCTTGATCAAAAGGATCAGGATATATATGAAGCAGATCATTTTCTCCGATGATGTTTTCGATCCCGGTAGCAGCAGGATACTTTATAGGGTCTGAGATCAGATGAATAATGATGGAGTCGGTATTGAAAAGAGCTTCAAGGCAATACATGCCATTTGAGATGGGGTTGTAATGGTTGCCGCTGATCGTATCAACTATCCTGATAGCGGTATCAAATATCTGATACCAGCGATAGCCATATAGATTTGGTGTGGAATCCATTAATTCAGTGCCGCTGATATAGACGGTTGGCCTGTTTGGTATCTGCCAGGTGGTTTGCTCTATGCGATATGGTATCTGAAGTGCAGGGCCGTCCAGTTCCTCAATGATATTTCCGATAGAATCCTCTATATCTGCCAGCTGCGTATAGCTATTGCCTGAGAAATAATCCTGATAAGTGATGCCGTGATTGAGGATCGAATAAACCGTAGGCATGAGGAGAGAACTTATAGTTTTTCTATAGCTACCCATAGCAATAGCGGTTTGCGGTGATATAGGCAGGACTCTCTCGACTAGTCGTGCTATCATGCTATCATGATTGACATAATAGGTATGGCCCTCGAGATATGCCTGCGAGCCTATCCCGTCAGAGAATACACTATAATGAGTACTATCGACCTGCATCCAGTCGTGCTGAAAATAATAATCAGCACTATCAGGTATCGGAATGTAGACCGGGTTCAAAGTGTCAAGGCCTCCCAGCTTAAATACCACATCGCCGGTATTGGGATTGAACTCAAAGACACCCACCTCACGAAAGGAAACCTGGATATTACCATTTAGTCCAAACCTGGCACTGTTGCAATGAGACCAGTCGAGTGTACTATCGGCATTTCGAATTGTGTATCTGGCTTCACATATATTATATCCATGGTCCAGAGGGTTCCATGCCCAGATCAGGTTATTATTTGAATCCAGCAGTACTATCCAGCCTACGGCTACTGTATCTATTGTCCGGCCGCCGGGCAGGCAGGAAGTATTCATAACAGTATCGACCAGTATGGGCAGGAGCTGACGGCCCTGTGCATCGACCTGATAGTCATGGCCGTCTATGGCCAGAGCGTTCACCCCGGGAATGTGAATGTCAGAAGAGTGGAGCACTTTACGTACGGCGAGGCTGCTCATATCAATTGACACCATCGATGTATCGCTGGTATTGCCGGCACTATGGGTCTCAAACCGGCAATAGGAAAAAGTATTATTGACATTGATATTGGCGGCGGTATAAAAATCTGTCTGGTAGGAGCCCGTCGTAGTAAGAAAAAAATCGGTATTGCTGCCTTGTAGGAACCATTTAGGAATAGATGGATATGCAGCATTTACTTCCTGGATCGTTGTGCGCTGTGGCGTGGTTTCTGCTCCGGTGCGGATCTGCCCGAAATCTTTAGTATTGAGCAGCAGTAGGATGTTTGATAGCTCTGATGAATCAGCCTGAGATCCCCGAAAGTCAGACCACAGGCGTGGTATCTGATCTAACTGGGCCGAAACCCTGAAATGAAAAGCAAAAATTAATAGCAGATAAAGAAGAATTTTTCTCATTCATTCAAAGATAGGATTATTATTATTTTTTGTCATTTCCCGCCTATATCGTTTGAGCAACTTATTCTAATATAATGATGTTACAAAAATTGAAAAAACCGACTTAGATTACACACGGGTTATTTTTAAATAAATCATACATCAGTAATGAGTAAAATTTTAGTGACAGGAGGCTGCGGATATATAGGTTCGCACACAGTGATCGATCTGCTCAATAATGGTTTTGAGGTGGTATCGGTAGACAATTTCATGCGTTCCCTGCCGAGTGCCCTCGACAATATATATAAGGTGACCGGAAAGAAGATCATCAACTATGATATAGACCTCTGTGACAATAAAGCGCTGGAGGATGTATTCAAAAGTGAGAAAGATATATCGGGGATCATTCATTTCGCAGCGCTCAAATCTGTGCCTGAGTCAGTGGCCCAGCCACTTCTATATTTTAGAAATAATCTGGACTCTCTCATCAACCTGCTGGACATATGCGAGGAGCAGAAGGTCGAAAAATTTGTTTTTTCCTCATCCTGCTCAGTATATGGCAATGCCAAAGAACTGCCGGTGACAGAGGAGACACCGTTTCAGGAGGCCGAGAGCCCTTATGCACGCTCCAAGCAGATCAGCGAAAAGATCATATCAGACCTGTCACGCATATCAAATGGCAAATTTGTCGTGCTGAGATATTTCAATCCTGTGGGAGCACATGAGTCGGGCCTGATCGGCGAGAACCCGAAAGATGGAGCAGTATTCAACATATTTCCAAGGGTCACGGGCGTAGCGATAGGCCGCTATGACCATCTGGATATATTCGGAGATGACTATGATACTCGAGATGGTACATGTATCAGGGACTATATACATGTCATGGACATCGCGCATGCGCATACATTGGCCTTGCAGTATATAGCAAGCAATAAAGATGCACCTGCATATAACATTTTCAATCTCGGCACCGGCCGTGGCACCACGGTGATGGAAGTGGTCAATGCCTTCGAGCGTGTATCAGGCCTGAAACTACGCTATAAGATGAAGCCTCGCAGGGCAGGAGATGTAGAGTCGATCTATGCTAATAATGAAAAGGCGGTTCAAAAACTTGGCTGGCATACCGAGCGGGACCTTGATATCATGATCAGCACGGCATGGGAATGGGAGCAGGAGCTGGCCAAACAGAGAGGGTAGTTTATTTTCGGAATTTAAAATCCATACTATGGGTGCAACAAATCAAGCGGAGCTTGGGCTTTATACCATCCTACTAGGATGCAAACCTAAAGGCAGGAATGTCGAGCAGCACGATGTACTATTCGGAGTAGCTCGAAAACTGGATGATCTCTCAGATACCATTAAGGAATTCTGGTACAGGACCATCCTGTCTGAGCTATCAGAAGCAGTCAAAAAAGTATCGCCTGATACAGATGCTGCGCTGCTAGAAAAGAATCTCATGGCGACGCTTTCGCGGCGGGATAAAGTTCATATAGATGCATGGATGCGGGTCGACTATGTAGACGGATATAAGGTCATCATACAAAAAGAGACTGAGCAAAAAAGAGAAGATAGCCTCAAACTTTTTTTTGTCAATCTCGGTGGCTATAGGGAGAAAGAATTCGAAGAATATCATAAGAAGCTCTTCATGGTCGCGCCAAAGGTCAGCGATGTGTTCGATCGCATTATGACGCTGGACTTTATGAAAGAATACTCACCCGAGGAGTTAGGCATAGCAGGCGGCGCACATCTCGATGAACAGTATAAGATCGATATGCTGGCGGATGATATAGTCTGTGTATCCGAAGTGATAGGAGAGGGCTTTATGATCGGACTGGAGCTGATAGAAAACCACCCGGCCAACGAAATGATAGTGGGCTACACTCATATCAATTACCCGGAAGAGTGATGCTTACTCGAAAGTTTACACGCAAAAAAACTACGATCTACCACGCTTATCAAAATAGCTCTGTGGGCCCCGCAAGAATTGGACTTGCATCTTTGTCTTTTTCTTTACTTGGTTTCTGTATTTTGTATTAGCGAATCTAAAAATTTGGCATACTCTTTATGCCCGAGGGTATTAAAGTGTCCATCACTCAGGCTATAGCCATTCTTTTTGACTGGAGAATACACATATGGAATGTTTTCAAAAAGGTGTGGTATCTTCTTAGGGTCACAAGCCCCACCGGGGCGGAGGTCGGGAATTGCCACGATGATACATTTTGCCCCGTAGTCTGTTGATACTTTTTGTATATAAGCAAGATCAGCGTTTGAGTATGGAATTTCTGAAAAACTATCTTTTACTTTTTGCCAATACTCGTCATGCTCGGGGTGTTGATTGCCTACGAGACCAATAGAAAAAAGAAATTTCCATATTGCGGTTCCTACGGCAGATAGTTTACACAATTTATTAAAGCACGAAGTAGATGGGATTGTAGCTTCATCTTTTATGAAGAGATATGTTTCTTTAGGCCCGTTCAGATAGACACCCTGCGGTGAAGAAAATAAATATCCAGCATTGGTTCTATAAAAAATGGGCTGAAATGGTACCAATGGCCGTGGGGAATTCATTATATCACTGCCCATTGCAAAATTGACGATCACTATATCCGGCTTTAAAACAGGAATAAACTTTTTAGCTAAAGCCAGATACTGAGGGGGGTCTGCTCCGCTTACTCCCGTATTATATACTGTGTATCCTTTTGCGAGAAGCTCATTAGCAAAAGCAGAAGTGATATTCTTGACTGTCCGGCCCCACGTGAAGGAATCACCAAGGAGAAGTATTTTTTTCTTTCCACTTCGGTAGGGTTTGATGGGAATGCCACAAAAGCCGTCATTATTTATAGGGTGGTGCACAAAATAAATCAGAGCTGAATCAAGATCTGTCTGGCCTTCTTTTTTACTGAGAATGGATCGATATACTGACTGAAAACTATTGGTTTCCTTGTTTAGCATCACATCCCTCATCTCATCAGCTACAGTATAGATCTCGTCGACCTCGGTGTGCGGATCAAAAAGGTGATCATACCGTGGTATATTGGGCGCCGCCAATCTGCCATTGATATCCTTTATGGTCGCAGGATCCACTCTGAATATCCCTTCACTGTCTGCATAAAATCCTTTAAGGATGAAAAGGGAGTCAACTTTTGTAAATGACCTGTCATAATTATGCCTGCCGGGTTCTATCCCAAAGAATAGTCTTAACAGTGATTCGGCGATCGCCAAACCAATAAAGAGAGACAAAAAAAAGAGAATGATAGTCTTTGATCTGTGCATATTTTCCGAACTTCCCATTTAAATCAAATATAGGTATTTGGCCGATAATGCCTGGACATTAGAATCAATCCGCCAAAAAACCAAAATAAGATAGAAATAACACCAAACCGGAAGATCGGGTCAGTAGCGATAAAAAAATGCTGAAGGATATTGACAGTCCCGCAGCATATCAAAACGATAAAGGATAGTCTGGAATAATCATCTTTGATCTTTTGTCTGAAAAATATCAACCCCAATATAGCGATGATAAAATAAGTGATCAAACAGCATAAAGGTTTGAACCATCTTTCAAAAAGATAGAAAAATGGGAGAACATATTGCTCAGCCATTTCGCTTCTAGCTGTATATACTTTGCTTTGTATCTGAGAAAAGTGCCTCATCCACTTGACATCGGATATCCTGCGTTCGTCTATTAGCGATAAAAGATCACTGGCCTGTTGATCCGTAATAGGCCTATCATCATTATAGTATACTATACCCCCATCACTATACATGAACCTGTCTTTGTTTTTTTCTAAAAACCGATCTACTGCATTTGATTTCTCAATAGTTAATCTTGAGTTGTTTATTTGAGAGATATGTATCCCGTCATAAAGACTGGCTTCAAAATGTACCCCAAGTAAAAAGCATATGAAATATTTGAGGTGAAATCGACAATAGAAAAACGGGTGCATTAGTATTGTTTTTAGCCATGTGCTCCTCAGATCAGCTGTATATTGAGATGTATTATATTTAAAAAGCCCGACTGACGGGTCGATATTAAATAAAAAAGAAAAGTAAGACAATTCCCATTGCTTGCCGACTTCCATTTTTTTTATTGTCTTATCATTTTGTGATATATACGGCTGCCAGCAATACTCAGGAACGTAATTCACTTTGCTCTCTACTGATATACTGGCCAGGTCTGCTATCATAAGGGCATTTCTCATTTCTTGTTTGCATACCGTGTTGAAGTGAAGTGATTCGTCAAGTATAATACCGGTCAAGCTAAATGAGATGGCCAGCACTCCTGTCAACAATAAAATCCTGACACTATTTTTTCTAAACAGAGAAAAGCCAAGCCAGTATATTAAGATAATAGAGATAAATATACTATCATACCTTACGAGCCAGAAGCAGCAAAGCAATATAACAGAGGCTGCAAATATTACCCATCTGAACCTGCCTTGATATCTATACAGCAATATGACCAGCGGAATGGTGATCGACAATATTGCTAATTGCATCTCTTCTGTCTGTATTACACCGATGTGGCTATACAATGGCGGCCAGAAACCCACTAAAAAAAAAAGCATAGATGCTATAAACCGGTTAGCTATATGCATAAAAATAAACAAGGCAAGGCCAAGAAAATAAAGGAATGAGAATATCAAAAGGACAGGCTGCGCACCTGCGATAATATGATTGGTCAGGGAACATACAAAGGCCAAAAAAACAGGTTGAGTAGAGCTGTATTCTTTAGTGACACTTTGTATATAGCCATTCAGCGCATCGCCCCCCCAAAAACCCGGGCCCAGGAGATAATATGTAACTGCTACGGCTATCAATACATGAACGAGTATCAATAAACCAATATACTTATTGTAATTAGTCGAAGAAAAGGACATAGATCAAACCTGATTGGTCATTTGCTGTTCATTAAACATCATCTCAGACAATTCCGGATATATAGATATAAAATCCTCCCCCCTGACCGTATCGACTGCATTGATCCAGTGCTGAAATTCTTTGCGACTCTGGCCTTGTTCACTCATCATAAATGAGAGTACAGCATTTATATGATTCCGGAATTGTGTGTTATTGGGGATATTGGCCAGATAGTTTTTCTCGAAATCTTCAAATTGCTTTAAAACCTTTTCTTTAAGGGCAGGAGAAAGGTTTGTGATCCGGAAATGATCCGGGAAAAAGAGCAAATATAAATTTATCCGGTCGGGGGCTGCTAATTTATTGTCTACTAAATATTGATAGAATGCAGGAATATCCATAATGTTCAGAATGCTGACGGTGATATTTACCCCAAAAAGAACTGATGGACATTTTTTTTGTACAGTTCTGATATTTTCCTCTATTGTTTCCCATTTTTGGCCTTTACGTTGATAATCACCTTTTTTAAACATACCATCGAGACTGGCCCAAACATCCACCTTTTTGAATTTATTCCACAGTGTGACTACATCGTATTTTTTGTATCTCAATGTCGAAAAATTTGTATTATAACTCAATACTACATCAGTATTGCCTATTTCTATCAAATGCTCCAACGCCAGATAATGTTCATCCATGAACAATGGCTCACCTCCGGCAAAATGAAGCCGCTTTACCGTTGAAAGCATTTTTTTATACGATTCCCAAAATTTTGCCGGGTCATCAGCCGTCTTCAGTTCCTTGCCGGGAGTATTATGATTGACTTTGCCGATCTTTTGTTCTTCCTCATACCAAAGCGAGCTATAAGTGCTATCGCATATACGACATTTATAGTTGCATTTATTTGAAAATCTAATGTCGATCAGCGGAACAGTCACATCTTCCAAACTGCCATCTTGTCGTGTAGCAGAAACCCTTGAGAAGTAATGTTTTTTGTAGTCCTTATTATATTGTTGTCTCTCACTGAATTTTCCTAATTCTTCATATTTATAGCAGTTGCCGCATATCGAGCTTTTCTCTCCTTTTAGCATATTTAGTCGGAGTTGCTTCATCGTATCCGAATTCCATGCTTCCTCCAGATTTGGATTTTTCCTTAGGTCTCCGAGCTCATTGTCATCATGCATCGAAGACATGCAGCAGGGTGCTATCTTTCCATTAGTCTGAGCGTGCAGCTGTATCCATGGTGCCATGCAGAATACTTCTGACTTTTTGAGTCGCCTGCTGCCTGCTGCCAAGAGCCTGGAGTATATAGTGTTAAGTAATTCTTTAGCTTGCATCGGATATACCAGTAAATATAAAAAATATATGGACTACAAATGATTTATACTTTGATGGTTTGATAAAATAACCATATATAGCAGTAAAAAGTGAGAAAGCCAATACTTTATTGTCTTTCCATGATCAATATTCGTTTTTGCAAATATTTTTCAGATATTTATAAATTCACATTCTAAAATACGCCGAAATATCATTTAACCAATTAATTAAAACATCTGCTTTTACAGGGCAAAGCTACATAATAAGGTATAGGTAGACAATGTAATTTTGCTGACCTTTGCATAAAATAGACATTATACAACATAAGCGACTATAGTATTTTTTAGAAAAAAAAGGCCCATTGAAAGCCTGTTTTTTAGAAATAAATGGCCCTGATTTAACGGATTAGGTTGACCAGATTGCGCTTTTATACTTATAACCTCTTATGTTGTATAATGTCTAATGAAGCATTGTTTTTTTTGAAATTATAATATAGCTAAAAGGAATTCATGCGTCTGAAGGGGATATCTTATTTTTTTATTGTACTTATTTCTATAGAATGCCTTTTACGCTTAGGGTTTGCACTATATTCTGGTACACCTTTTTTTAACCCCGGTGAGATCATATACAAATACTATCCGATGGTCAGGGATATAAAAGCGAAATATGCTCATACTGATCCACATTCATTTAAGGTATTGATTCTGTCATGTTCTACTTTGCACAAAGACTGGGGTGGGTTTGCAACAATACTTGAAAAAAAGCAGCATGAATATGACACGACAAATACACCCGGAGCGCCATATTCATATACCATATTCAATGCCGCAGGGATTGGCTTCTCGAGCAGGGATAACCTGAATTGTTATAGACTACTTTCTGATCTTCAGTTTGATCTGGTAGTAGATTATTCCGGGATAAATGATGCCCGTTTCAATAACTGTCCCAAAGAAATATACAGGGAAGATTATGGCCAGATTCCCTGGGGCAATGAAACAAACTGTATCCTGAGACACACTGAGATGAAGTATACTATAATTCCTTTCTTTCTCGATTTCACATATTGTTTACTCAGCCAATCTCTGTTTAAAAACCATTTTATCCCGATCCACTATAGTATGAGACCGGCCTGGTGGGATTTCGGCTCCGATCTGAAATCCCTTAAAGCTTTTAAATATAATATTGAATCTATAGAGAACCTGAGTAAAGAAAAGAAGGAGAAACTGCTGTTGACCCCCTATTGTTATTATATCCCCTCAAACTATACTTTAAAGAGATTTAAAGACAAACAGCTTGATTATACTTTTCAGCACAATTCAAGAGAGATAGAGATATGGGGGTTCCCCAAAAATGTTTCTGCATTTCTGGATTCTGCCAATATCATAGTCGGAAATATCGCTACTACATCCGGTAGCCAGTATCTGGATATAAGGCCTGAAGTACAAAACAACGGGAATTATTTTGCTGATGTCTGCCATTTTTCGCCTGCCGGCCTGTCGGTCTTTGCCGGGTCTGTGTCACAGGAAATAGTGAAAATAAGAAAGGATCATTGAAATGACAGCAGGCTTTACACATATCAATTACACGGAAGATTGATCATTGATTTCTAACCTGTCATCAGCTCTTCTTAGCTTTATCACTTGTTCTTTATAAATTACATTCAGATAAGATTATTTAAAAGGCAAACCACAATTTTATGGGCATCGCTAAGTTTTTTGAAAAGAAGGTCACTAAGCATCTTCCTGCATTAGCCAGAGCTGTGCAGAGGAGCATGAGTGACACGAAGAAAATTGAACTGATAAAAAATGAAATGCGCAGCCGTCCGGATTTGATTGATTCGTTTTTCCCTTATAAGGATAAATATACTGTCAATAGTAAAATGCCCGAAAAGTCAAGTTCAAAAGAAGAGGTGTTGCGTCAGATAAAAGAGATGCACGCTATAGAAAGCGAACCATGGGAAAACGGCAAAATATCCGGTTCATTTTATCAGGGTGATCAGGCCCATTACGATTTTCTGAATGAAGCTTTCTCTTATTATTCTCAGGTCAATTCGATACAGCGAGATTTTTGTCCTTCGCTTACTAAATTCGAAGGCGAGATCATAGAGATGGCCCTCGACATTTTTAACGGAGCTGCTGTAAACAAGAGGAACGCTGACCAAAAGGCATGTGGCTCGCTCACTACTGGCGGAAGCGATAGTATCTATCAATCGATATATGTGCATCGCGAATGGGGCCTTGATAAAAAGAACATCACGCAGCCGGAGGTCATTATTACGGCTTCAGCTCACCCTGCATTTTTCAAAGCAGCTCATTATTTAAACGTAAAAGTAATCACTGCTAAACTTGATGAAAATTATCTGGCAGACGTGAAGGATATCGAAAGTAAGATCACTCCAAATACTGTGTTGATCGTCGCCTCCGCCGGAAACTATGGACATGGACTGATCGACCCGATCGATAAGCTTTCTGACATCGCGTTAAAGCACAATGTTGGCCTGCATGTCGATGGTTGCCTTGGAGGTTTTATTCTAGCATGGGCAGAACCACTTGGCATTGCCTGCCCTGTGTTTGATTTCAGGTTGCCGGGTGTCACGGCTATATCTGCTGATACACACAAATATGGTTACTCGCTCAAAGGAACTTCTACGATCTTATTTAGTAACGAAGAACTACGGCGCTATGAATATTTCGGTAAGCTCGATTGGCCGGGCGGTGTGTACATTTCAACGGGCTATAATGGAAGTAAGTCAGGTGGCACCTTTGCTTCTACCTGGGCAGCTATGGTCCACTATGGCAGGGAAGGTTATATGAAAAGGGCCAAAGAAATTTTCGAAGTGAATAAAAAAACACAAAACATCATGCGATCGATCCCTGAATTGAAGTTGTTTGGTGAGTCACTTTTTATCACTGCTTTTGGCTCTGACCAGTTCAATATCTATCATGTCAATGACTATCTGAAAACAAAAGGATGGAGGATGAATGGCCAGCAATATCCGGATGGATTGCACTTTTGTATCACCGGGCCGCAAACTACTAATCCGGGAATTGCGGATGAATTTGAAAAAGACCTGAAAGAAGCTGTTGAGTATGCGAAAGTGCAAAAGGCAGAACCAAAATCTGCGGCTATGTACGGTGGTGCAGGCAAGGAGATAGATCCATCGATGTACCTGCCGATGCTTGCAGCTTATACTGATGTCACGCAAAGCACGTATCCTTTTTAATTTCCAATATCATCAAGAATGCCATGCCTGAAAACAGTTTGAAATGTGTGTTAGCGATAGATCTTGGCTCAAGCGGCCCTAAGGTTTCAATAGTAGATCAGAATGGCGAAATATTAGCTACCCGCTCGGGTATTTTTGAAAACATCTACACCGAAAATGGTAAGGGCGTGGAGCAAAACGCTGAAGAATGGTGGAGGCAGATACTCAGACTTTCCAAAGAAGTGGTCGACGAATCTGGTATGGCTCAAAACATTGTGGCCATCAGTAATTGCGCCCAATACTTTAGTTCAATACCGGTAGACAAAGATGGAAATGCAGTGCACAATGCTATCATGTGGGAGGATACACGCGCCGGAAAATACACCAAGCGAATGATGGGTGGTTTTCCTTCCATTATGGGATATAATATTTTTAAAGTGCTAAGGTGGCTGTGGTCTGTTGGGATACCACCGCTTCTATCTGGTGTGGATGGTGGCAGCCACATGCTGCTGCTAAAAAGGGAAATGCCGGAAGTATGGAAGAAGACCTATAAAGTGCTTGAGCCATCAGATTATCTGAGTCTCAAGTTCACCGGAAAATTTCAGACTAATGAAAATACTGGTTTCGGATATGCGCTTATAAAAAAAGCGGGCTGGAGTAAAGGTACTTTTGATCATAGTCTCATACGTTTTTTAGGTTTGGAAATTGATAAGTTTCCTGAGATAGTGCCTGTCGGTGCAAATCTTGGCAAAGCAAAAGCTGAAGTAATACAGGAGCTCGGCCTTACAGAAAATGTGCAGGTGTTTTCAGGAATAGTTGATACCACTGCTTTTATGGTTGGCGCTGGAGCTTTTGATGATTATGACATGGTGGTTGATATTGGTACTACACTTACCACCGGCGTAGTAGTGCCTGATCGGATCATGGATGTCCTGAGCGGAATATTCTCACTCAGTACACCTGTGCCGGGCAAATTTAGTATGGTGGGAGAACTGGGCAGCGGGACCAAAGCGATGAACTTTCTGATCCAGAATTTTTTGAGGCAGGAGGACAGCCTCACTAAAATAAATGCAGATACTGATCTTCACTATGCTACCGTAGCCGACAAGATGGCTGCTGAGTCGCCTATAGGGAGCAATGGAATAATTTTTATGCCCTGGATATTGGGCTCCTCTTTTCCTGAGATAGATGGCAATATGAGGGGCGGGTTCATCAACCTGAGCGCGGTATCTAATCGAAACGATCTGATCCGTGCAGTGTTTGAATCATACGCAATAACACTGAAATGGGTGTTGGAGGTCAATGAGGCCAAACTGGAAAAAAAGATCGAAAAAATTTATCTGTCAGGTGGAGGAGCGCTATGGGAGACAGTGGCTCAAATTTGTGCCGATGCAATGCAGATCCCCGTTTACATTCCCGAACATCCCAGGCAGACAAACACAAAAGGAGTTGCCTTTATGTGTTTTAATAATCTGTGTATAGTAAGTTATGGCGAGATGAAAAGCAGGCTGAAGATCAAAAAAATGTTTCAACCACAGTCGCAAAATTTTGCATTTTATGACAAGCGATTGACCTTTTATAAAGGCTTATACAAAACCATGCGCCCGCTTTACGCTTCACTCAACCGATAAAACGAATTAATAATTCAATATAGTCCGTACCCTATCTGATCAGTGTGATCCCACCCTTGTTGCTGATTGATTGTCCGTTTCTAAAAGTAATATTAAGCAGATAAACATATACTCCGGGAGGTAGTGGGGTGCCTTTATAAGTACCATCCCACTTAAAGCCGGAATCATTTGATTGAAATACTTTTTCTCCCCATCTATCATAGATCTGTATAGAGAGATAGATGAATTCATTTTGATTCCCGTATACTTCTATAAAGTCATTGACTCCGTCGCCATTTGGAGTAAAGGCATTAGGCATATAAAAGGGTACAGGGCTTATATAAATATTGATGCATTGCTGAGCGGAAGTATCAATGCACCCGGCAGTATCACCCACAATGAGGCTGATACAATACTGGCCAGTGGCGCTAATGGGCAATATGTTGCCGGATAGAAGCGTAGTTAGCTGATTGTTTAAAAGCCATTGTTCGGAATTTGTATTTAGAGATGTATTTATCACAGAGACTTTAGTGCCATACTCGACTGAATCGCCGGGCTCTGTGGCAAACGTTGCTACTGGTTTCGGCGTCACATTCAGAGTCATATATACGACACTGTCACAACCTGCACTGCCCGTTAGCGTGTCTGTGTAAAGGCCGGCAGCAGTTATGTTTTGCCCATTGAAATTTATACTGCTGCCCTCGCAAATGGTCTGCGTGAGATTGGTCATCAAAATTACGTTGACCTGTAAGATCAGCGTAACGACGCTGTCACATCCTGCGGCATTGGTGAGTGTGTCATAATAATTGCCTGGAGTAGTTAGCGTTCGGCCATTGAAAGCATAGGTATTACCGGCACATATCGACTGGTTGATAACTGATGAAGTAACAGGTATAACGGTCAAGGTCAACATTACAATACTATCGCAACCAGTGACAGAAGTGAACGTGTCACTATAAATTCCGCCAGTGGATAAGGTCTGTCCGTTAAATGTGATACTCTGTCCGCTACAAACTGACTGTGAAATAGGTATTGTTATCGTAGCGCTAACAGTAACGTTTGTATTGGCTGTGGCAGTACAACTATTAGCATCGGTCACTATCACTGTATATGTGCCTCCGCCGTATGTGGATGCACTAAATGGTGCAGGAGACGCAACGGTGCCACTATATCCATTCGGGCCGCTCCAGCTGTATGAGGTCCCGCCTGTGGCGTTTAGTGAGATTGTTCCGCTTGTGCAGTATGGGCCTGTATTGCTTGCTGTGGCAGTAGGCAGAGGATTAACTGTTACTACAATAGATGACAATGCACTTTCGCATCCGGTTTGAGTTTGACTAACATAATAAGTTGTTGAGCCAGTTGCAGAACTTGAAGGAGTAGGAGCTGTAGCGCTTCCCGTTCCGCCAGTCGCGACTGTATACCATAGAAGGCTTGTCCCTGTGGCGGTCAGCGGTACTGTCGTTGCATTCTGGCAGTATGTGACAGGACTTGTCACCGTTGGTGCAGGAGGTGTGGGATTAACTGTCACCACAATAGGAGACAATACACTCTCGCAGCCAGTTTGAGTTTGGCTTACATAATAAGTTGTTGAACCACTGCCAACGGTCGATGGAGTAGGTGCAGTGGTGCTCCCCGTTCCGCCTGTGGCGACTGTATACCATAGAAGGCTCGTGCCGGTCGCGGTCAATGCCACCGCAGTTGCATTCTGGCAATAAATGACAGGGCTAGTGACTGTTGGAGCAGCAGGCGTTGGATTAATTGTCACGACAATAGAAGCTCTTGGACTTTCGCAACTGGTTTGAGTTTGACTAACATAATAAGTTGTTGAACCAGTTGCTGTGGTTGATGGTGTAGGCGCAGTAGCGCTTCCCGTTCCGCCTGTGGCGACTGTATACCAAAGAAGGCTCGTGCCGGTCGCGGTCAATGGCACTGCTGTTGCATTCTGACAATAAGTGACAGGACTTGTGACTGTTGGTGCAGGAGGTGTGGGATTAACTGTTACTACAATAGAAGACAATGCACTTTCGCAGCCAGTCTGAGTTTGACTAACATAATAAGTTGTTGAACCAGTTGCTGTGGTTGAAGGAGTAGGTGCAGTAGCGCTTCCCGTTCCGCCAGTGGCCACTGTATACCACAAAAGGCTCGTGCCTGTCGCGGTCAATGCCACTGCCGTTGCATTTTGGCAATAAATGACAGGGCTTGTGACTGTTGGTGCGGCAGGCGTTGGATTAATTGTCACGACAATAGAAGCTCTTGGACTTTCGCAACCGGTTTGAGTTTGACTTACATAATAGGTTGTTGAACCAGTTGCTGTGGTTGAAGGAGTAGGTGCTGTAGCGCTTCCTGTTCCGCCAGTGGCCACTGTATACCACAAAAGGCTCGTGCCTGTCGCGGTCAATGCCACTGCCGTTGCATTCTGGCAATAGGTTACAGGACTTGTGACTGTTGGTGCGGCAGGCGTGGGATTAATTGTCACGACAATAGAAGCTCTTGGACTTTCGCAACCGGTTTGTGTCTGGCTTACATAATAAGTTGTTGAACCAGTTGCTGTGGTTGAAGGAGTCGGCGCAGTAGCACTTCCCACTCCCCCGGTAGCCACTGTATACCATAAAAGGCCCGTCCCGGTTGCGGTCAATGCCACCGCAGTTGCATTCTGGCAATAAATGACAGGGCTAGTGACTGTTGGAGCAGCAGGCGTTGGATTAATTGTCACGACAATAGAAGCTCTTGGACTTTCGCAACCGGTTTGAGTTTGACTAACATAATAAGTGATTGAACCAGTTGCTGTGGTTGATGGCGTCGGTGCAGTAGCACTTCCCACTCCTCCGGTAGCCACTGTATACCATAAAAGGCTCGTCCCTGTAGCGGTCAATGGTACTGCCGTTGCATTCTGGCAGTAAGTGACCGGGCTTGACACTGTTGGTGCGGCAGGCGTTGGATTAATTGTCACGACTATAGAAGCTCTTGGACTTTCGCAGCCGGTTTGTGTCTGGCTTACATAATAAGTTGTTGAACCAGTTGCAGTAGTTGATGGAGTAGGTGCAGTAGCACTTCCCACTCCTCCAGTAGCCACTGTATACCATAAAAGGCTCGTCCCGGTTGCGGTCAATGGTACTGCCGTTGCATTCTGGCAATAAGTGACAGGACTAGTGACTGTCGGGGCGACAGGAGCTGGGTTTATAGTAAGGGTTTTTGTAGCAGTTATTGTACCACAAGCGTTGGTCGCAGTGAGTGTCAATGTGATGGTTCCGGTTTCGCCTGGCCCTCCAGTATAGGTAGCATTTACCGGATCAGTAGCATTTGTCCATGTCCCTGTACCACCTGTCCATGTCCCTGTGGCACCGGCGCTTACACTGCCGTTCATTATAGTGGTAGTGCCTCCTTCACAGATAGCTGCCAGAGCTGGCCCTTCATTAGCTGTAGGAGGTACTGTTACTGCTACTGTAATGGTCAGATATCCCGCGCCGCCCGCACCACCATTTGCTGTGCTTGATCCATCTGCGCCGCCGCCGCCGCCGCCATGAGCGCCGCCAGTGCCGCCGCTGGCATTTCCTCCGTCACCGGTACCGCCGCCGCCGCCGCCGCCGATGCTGCCACTTCCTGCGGCCCCGGCACCACCGGTACCGCCATTGCAGCCACAACAGCCGGATCCGGCACCACCACCGCCTCCCGGGGCACCGCCAGCTCCCCCCGGGGTACCACCGGTACCGCCGCTACCGGTGCCACCTGCACCGCCACCGTTAGCGGCACCACCTGCACCGCCGCCGCCATTAGAATTGCCGGAGTTGCCATTAGCGCCTGCGCCCGTAGCGCCACCGCCACCGCCGCCACCGCCGCCGCCGCCGTTGTCGCAAAATCCAGTTTGCCCGCTAGTACTAGTGCCACCATTACCACCGTTACCACCAGCGCCGGCCCCGGCCCCGCCGCCACCGCCGCCGCCATTTCCACCATTTAGCACAAAGCCTCCTCCTCCGGTTCCTCCACTATAGGAAACGGTAGCTGTAAGCCCTGATATACCGAAAGTACCAGTACCTATGATAGTCTGTGCAGCAGCACCTGAGTTGGTAGTGGAGCCATTACCGCCGCCGCCGCCGCCGGCATTTATAAAGCTGCCGGTTGTATTATTATTTGTACCCGCTGTGCCATTAAACCAGGTAGGGCCGCCGGCGCCGCCATTGGTGCCCGCAGTAGTCCCGGCCGTGCCGCCAGTACCTATACTATAGTAGTATATGCCAGAACCTACTGTTACTACTGCCTCCGCAAAGCCGCCACCCGCACCTCCTCCCGAAGCACCGTCATTGGAAACCCCGCCGCCGCCGCCGCCGCCGCCCCATGCTGTAATAGTGACAGTATAACATGAGCCGGCAGCAAAAGTGACAGAACCCGAGCCGGTAGATGCAGACCAGGTGCCTGCACCACTAATAGTGGCAGGTATTTGTCCAAAGCAAGTTCCGAAAAACAGCAGGGAAACAATGATTAAAGTTGCCGCTTGTTTTAAATATAGTTTTGGAGTAAGCATTGAATGAATAAGGTTTTTTTGTAGGGTGCCTAATTTTTTCATCTTAATGTTGGATATCGCCTATTTTCGGGTTTGCTAAGGTATGATTTTCAAGACTATATTTTATAATTTGAGGTTGTTTCTATGTTATTAATTTGCAAAAAAGCCTTGCAAGTGCTTTATAAATCTTATATAATAAATTGGAAAGTATTTGTATTTGAAAATGAATACTTTCTGCCACTTGGCAAGAAGATTATAGCTGGAAAATCGGTTTTGAAACCGTCCGGAATAAAAAACCCAACTTTTTTAAAAGCTGGGTTAATAGTTTAAACTATTGATAGTTATTAATTTGTGGTCTCAGCAAGAATCGAACTTGCATCTAAAGTTTAGGAAACTTCTATTCTATCCGTTGAACTATGAGACCCTCGTAAACTGTGGACTGCGAAAATAAAAAATCCCGGATACTTTTTCAGCAGGCCGGGATCTTTCGATTTTATTATTTCTACTCTACCACGAAACTTCGGGTAATGGTGCCCTTGTTTTCACGTAGATTGATCCTGGCGAGATATATACCACTGGTGAGAGCCGATATATCTATTTGCGATATATCACCTGTGACGGGCAGTGTATGGACCAGCCTGCCCAGCCTGTCTATCACCTCGACCGACTCCATATCAGCGTCGGTCTTTATGTACATCAATGTGGATGCCGGATTAGGATAGAGGTTCACGTGCACAGAACTGATATCTCTGATACTCGTAAAAGTAGGGCAGTCCAACTGATATAGAAACAGTGCGGACATCGAGTCTACTTGCGGTTGTACTATATGATAGATCCCGGTTACGGCTGCTGTACTGTCAGCCCATGGTTCATAATCCAAACTATCAAACATTAGAAGCTGATTGGGTATGCCGAGTGATGTCAGCACAGGCTGCATGGAGCCGCCGCCACAGGCTTGATAATCTGTATAGAAGTCAAAAAGATATCCGCAGGTAAAAGGTATATTGTGATCAGAGTCGCCCTGTGCTGTGAATATCGGCTCAAAGTCGAGTGGAGTCAACATATCGAGGCTTAGCATACCGCCGCCGTAGTTCAGGACTGCTTTGACCGTAGATGTATAGCCGGGATTGCCGCTGCTGCCTTCGATACCACCCTGTGCATTGAATATAGAATCAAGCAAAGGTGACACACCTGCATTGCTTTTGAGATAGGCTACATGGTCAGCTACGAGCGCTCCGCTGGATTCGCCACCTATCACTATCCATGTGGAGTCGATACCGAGAGCGGCAGCGTTCTTCTTCAGATACCTGACTGCAGCTTTGCCCTCGGCAATGGTACGGGCTATGATAGGATAGGCAGTCTCAGAGTCAAGAAGTACACCATTGAGAAGGTCGACATTTGTGATCAAAGGATAATTGATAGAAGCAGTGACATAGCCTCTCTGCGCAAACAACTGGCATATCTGATAGACAAAAGGATCTGTACTGGAGCCGCCGTAGAAATTGCCGCCGTGGATCATCAATACCGCTCTTCTATTGGTCACGCCGTCAGCATGAGGCACATAAATATTCATGGTCATGCTGTCGTTTGAATAGATAACAGTTGTACTGTCATAGGCAGAAACCTGAAATGTATCGACACCCGAAATGCTGTCATATGGATTGAATATCCCGCTGAAATAGCGCTGCCCGTCACAGTTTTGTGCAGATGCACTATTCATAAAACCCAAGCCTGTCAGGAGAATGATAAGAGAGAAAAAGAGTTGTTTCAAAATATCGCGGGTTGAGTTAAATAATTAATACAAAAAGCGAAACTAGCGTTTACTATTTTATAATACTTCCATTTTCTGTTAAATCTTTCGGGGATACGAAGTGCAAACGGCCAACAGTATCCTCGGCCAGCAGTATCATTCCTTTGGACTCGATACCGCGAAGCTTGCGTGGTGCAAGGTTTGCCACGACCGATACCTGTATGCCGATTAGGTCTTCAGGCTTGAAATGCTCTGCTATACCGGATACGATCGTCCGTACCTCAAATCCGAGATCGACAGTGAGTTTGAGGAGTTTGTCGGCTTTTTCGACCTTCTCAGCACTCAGTATAGTACCTGCACGTAGGTCAATCCTCGCGAAATCATCAAATACGATCTCAGGCGACAGCGGCTTTAGTGCACTGCCGGGTGCGGTATCAGATGAGGGTTCTTTATTTTCCATGGTTTTTGTATTTAAGCCCCCTTTGGGGGTTTGGGGGCTTTGGCTATGTAGTTTTTCGACTTGCTTTTCTATTTGTTCCTCTTCTATTTTCTGGTAAAGCAGTGCTGCCTGACCGAGTTTATGACCGGGCTTAAGGAGGTCTTGCCTGCCTGCATCTTCCCAGGACAGAGATGCCGGGTCGAGGTTCAGCATGTCAAATATCTTCTTTGACGTAAATGGCAAAAACGGCTCACAGAGAATAGCAAGGTTGGCAATGATCTGAAGACAGTCATATAAAGTGGCGCCGGTATATTCTCTGTTGTCTTTTATTGTTTTCCAGGGCTCTTTTTCAGAAAGCAACTGATTGCCATGACGGGCTAGATTGATCAGTTCACTAAGGCCCTCACGGAAGCGGAAATTTTCCAGTGCATCAGTGATCTTATTTTTCTGATCGGTGGTGAAAGTCTTTAGTTCGCCGCATTCTCTGGCTTCAGGTACTTGATTGTCAAAATATTTATCAGTCAATACCAAAACCCTATTGACCAGATTGCCAAAGATACCCACCAGCTCACTGTTGACACGGGTCTGATAGTCCTTCCAGGTAAATTCGGAATCCTTGGTCTCCGGTGCGATAGATGTCAGCACATAACGGAGTTCATCCTGTTTGTCTTTAAATTCTTCCAGATATTCATGCAGCCATACAGCCCAGTTGCGCGAGGTAGAAAGTTTTTGGCCTTCGAGGTTCAGGAATTCATTCGCAGGAACATTATCTGCCAAAATAAACTCACCATGGTCCATGAGCATAGCGGGAAATATGATGCAGTGAAAGACGATATTGTCCTTGCCGATAAAATGAATGAGACGTGTGTCTTTATCTTTCCAATAAGTTTCCCATGTGTGAGGCAGGAGATCTTTGGTAGCAGATATATAGCCGATCGGGGCATCAAACCAGACATAGAGGACCTTGCCCTCTGCGCCAGGCACCGGTACAGGTACACCCCAGTCGAGATCGCGCGTCATGGAGCGTGGCTGAAGGCCGTCGCCGCTTTCGAGCCAGCTTTTGCATTGGCCGTAGACATTTATTTTCCAATCCTTATGCTGCTCGAGATAGCCAGCTATTTGAGGTTGCAGTTTGTCAAGCGGCAGAAACCAGTTTTTGGTTTTCTTCAATACTGGTTTAGAGCCCGAGAGCATAGAGTGTGGATGGATCAGATCGGTAGGTGATAATGATGAACCGCAATTCTCGCACTGGTCGCCATAGGCATTTTCATTGCCACAGACGGGACAGGTGCCCTGTATATACCGGTCAGCTAGAAATTGCTTGACCTCTTCGTCATAGTATTGTTCGGTCTCCTGTTCTATGAACTTGCCCTCGTCGTATAGTTTTTTGAAAAAGCCTTGTGCGGTTTCTTTATGCGTCTGGCTCGATGTACGTGAGTATATGCTGAATGAAATACCAAACTCAGCAAAGGCATCGCCCATGATTCTGTGGTATTTGTCTACCACCTGCTGTGGTGTCACACCCTCGCGGCGGGCCGTGATAGTGATAGGTACACCATGCTCATCGCTACCACAGATAAAGACCACATCCCTGCGGCGTGCACGAAGATAGCGCACATAGATATCAGCCGGCAGGTAGCATCCCGCCAGATGGCCGATGTGCACAGGCCCGTTAGCATAGGGCAGTGCAGCCGTGATCGTATATCTCTTCCATTCGCTCATTGTGCGTGCAAATTATTATTTTCAAATCAGGAAGCAAGAGAAAAAGCAAAGATATTGCCTCGTTTAGTTTATAAAAAGTGCAAATGCACTGATTTTCATATATGTCATTTTACGATCTCAGTAAGGAAAAACGAAGTGAACTGGTCGATGCCATTCATAAGGCGATACTGTCTGATATTTCAAAAGGCAAGAACTTAGCAATTTTGAAATATGCCTCTGATGAAGACACCTACATCCGCAAAACTGCCTATCTAGCTATCGGAAAGATACACAAAGCAAATGAGGACCTGCGAAATAAGATATTGACTGAGCTGGACAGGCTTATAGAAAATGGCAATGAGAAAATCCGCCAGACAGCTGTGAATGCTGCCGGGGAAATCGGTATGTATGACTTTGGTGTGATAGAGCACATCATGGAAACTGGTTTATTTGATGAGCACCCCTCAGTGAGAAATGCAGTGAAAGGGTCCATCAAAAAGATGGGAGAGAAAAACCCAAAGCCTGTATTGAAGTTTGCAAAGCAATATCTGCACCATGAGGATAAAGAGATACGCCGGGAGATATGCCATGGTATAGAGCTACGTGGGCGCAAATACCCACAGGATATCCTACCCCTGCTGTGCGAACTGCAATGGGACAAGACCCGCAGGGTAAGAAGTACACTGGTACATGTACTCGGTCAGATAGCCTATAAGAAAGGCTGTCTGGAGATCGTGATCGCTGACCTGAAAAAATGGGAGAACAAATAGCTGGTCGCTGATGCTATAACGGAGATCATAGATGTGCATGACCGGTATAGTGATTTTGCGGTGAAGACTCATGATGAAGCCAGAGAGTATATCAGCAGAAATCTTTAAGCATGAATTAATGATAATTTGATTTAAATCAGTATTTCCCGATTCGTAATATTATTTACATTTGGCATGTTCAGTTATTTCCCTAATCATAAATTTGTAGTGCGCGTTTTATGACCTTCAGGTTTCGATTGCCTTTTTATTGTTTGATCCTGATCTGCAATAGTGTGAGCGCGCAGTATCCGACGTCGCACCACTATAGCCCTGAGGCTGATATCGGCCATCCACCCTGTTCAGATACTTTGCATGTATTATCGTACAAGCGCGGATATGAGATAGGCATTATCCTTCCTTCGTGGCAGACCATAGTCAGTCCGGATTATGTAGCAGTGGCAGAGGGCACAGTACGCTTCAATCCCGGCGATGGCAGTGACTGCTCACATGTGAGCCATGAAGACCTTCCGTTTTATCATTACACACATGATATGTGTATCGATATAGTGCCAGATGCCACTGCTGATGGGCGCTATACCAATCTGCTGCCTTATCTCATCAACGTTCATCCCGATGGGACCAAGGACACCACTCTTCAGTCCAGTCTGGGTATAGAGTGGGAGTGCGGATTGGGTGGCGGTAATAAAATGAACCCATGTGCTAAGCTCAATAACGAAGGTAAAAGCTGTGGTGGCTGCACCGCAGGTCATGAGCGTGGTGACATGATCTGGGAGTGGCCTACTACAGGAGATTGGATGCACGTAGAGGGACTATATGTATGGGACAGAGGCCATCCGCCGGCGAATGCCGAGATACATCCTGCACGGCTCATGGCTATGAGGCGGAACCTGCCGGCCAAGATAAAAGCACTCGACGGGTCTGATAAATATGCAACACGAATGGACATCTATGCCAATGGGGACGGCGGAGCGATGAATAATGAACGCACAGATGCAAAACCATATGTAAAGCATGTACAGATGAGCAGCAAGGACTATAAGTTCTCGTATAAAGTGAATCTGTCTAAGCCATCACCTAATGCTGAGCTGAAGATCATGGTCGAAAAGCACAAAGGAGATACCTATCCGATCGATGAAACTGTGACTCTCGGCGCGGATGGCACAGTGACTGTCACGATACCATGGGAAACCTTTAAGATAGCTGATAATGCAGTGTATGGACGTACGATATATGCATACTGGAATGAAGGCAGTGGTACCTCAGACACGATAGATGAATATAAAGTAGACCTGAATAAACTCTACTTCAAAAAGATGAGTGAACTGGGTGACAGAGCAGAGATGAGGCTCTTTGCCAATGTGGGCAATAACTGGATATTCCTCAATGATTTTTTTGGTAAAGGCGGAAAGATACTCTCACGTGGACTTGGTGAGACTTTTAAAAGACATTGGTCCCTGTCGAATGAGTTTACAGTATATGTGCCGAGAGGCAGGGGCTTCAGGGTGTTTATGTCCGGCTGGGAGGCAGACGGGGTGGACTTTCTGATGGGTGACCTGATGGACCCGGCCTCACCTTGTAACAATAAGACCAAACGGTTTTTTAAAAATAGTTTTTTTAGTATCAGAAATATGCTGCTGCGCGGATGTGAGGATGATGAGATGGGAGAGATGAGCGGTATGTATCATTATCCTACAGGTATCACGCCGGCCACTTTTACATTGGCACCGACAGGTGGGATGAGCAGTGATCCATGCCCCTTCAGCAAATACTCACTTAAGGACAGGTACTTCTTTACTTATACATTGTCGCTGGTCAATCACTAAGCGGCGACCATTCTATTGAACTGTCTATGCTGGCGTAGATACTGGTCACCTTTGCCTTCGAACTCTATATATCCCCGGCAAATTTCTGCTATGTTTCGTGCAGAGATACCTTTATTTTGTACCGGCATGAGATTGTACAATTCCTCCAGGTCGAAATAAGAATGTACTTTTTTGCCCAAACCTATTCCGACATATACCAGAGTAGAATATTGAGTGATCAGTTCTTCGCAGTTAGCGACCATGTGTTCTGCTTTTCCGTCTGTGTATATAATTGCATCAGGGCCTGCTACCTGTTTTATTTCTGCTACAGCACGATCTATTACTTCATTAGGATGCAGTTTGAAAATTACTTTTCGGCCGGCTGCTATCTGCATGCACCGATGCAGGAAACCGATACGGTCATCCTTACCAAAGCACTCACGTATGTCTGAGGTGGCTACCAGAACATAGTCTTTTTCCGGAAAATTATTGTTCAGGTATTGGGTCATATCATCAAAGTTAGGGATGCCGGTGACTGTGATCTTGTTTCTGTTTGTCCCCATTTCATCGTAGAAATTTTTATAACCCTCTGATGCGGTACAATAGATGTCACAAAGATCCGAGCTACCATTGAGCGATGTGCCCATAGCAAAATAGCGTGGAATAAAACCGGTGGCCCTGACGAATTTTGACCAGGGAGTTACTTTATCTACCATGCCTTCCTGCACCCAGACGGTTTTGCCTTTGCGAAGCTTTTTAGGCACTATTAGGTCAGTGCAGAAAACTGTCATATCATACTTATTTTTTTCTGCCATGTAGTCGATCTGGAGATTATTTTCCTTGAGGTACCTATCTGCTTTCTGTTTGAATGTGCCACCTAATATCGTCACATCTATCCAGCCTTTGCGCAGCGCCCATTTTTCATACCAGGTATCGGGCATGAACTGACTGAACCAGCAGTCATACTCGTCTTTGAGGTACTCAGATATCTGGTGCATCTGATTTGTCTGATTGGGTGAACCAACGATGAATAGTATTTTCTTCCTTTCCATGTTTGTTAGTTGCAGGGTTAATATATTACATATGACTTTTCTGTCTTTATTTTATTGTATGGCCCGCACATGATTTTTCTCAACATATCTGTGCATAACCAGGTCAAAACACAGGCTTGATGAGTGCTATAGCGATACTTTTCTCCACACTATCAGGCACATAAAACCGGCATTGGTCAAATTTCGGATAGCTGAACCGTGGCCTGAAATTGTTTGACAAGCCATATGGTTCCAGGGGTATGCCAAACAGGCCGGTGTTCATTTTGTTATTGTCATCCTCATCGTGATAAAGCGCGACGGCATACCAGCCCGGTGCTAATCCGCTAAAACAGGTTTCCAGCAGGGTATCATTCTTGTTTACCCGGACCATATTAGTGGCGGTCTCCTTGCCTATTTTCAAAAAAGCTTCCTGGTCTTTGTATATGGAGACATAGAGTTTGCCCGATGTGACCCTGAAGCCAGTTATTTGGACCTTGACACAATTAGACTGGGCCTGTGTCAATGAGACGGGTGCCAGCATTGCGCTTATCACTATGAGGATGGAGTATATATTTTTCATGATGTTTGATTTTGAGATGTGGTCAATTGTAATGGACATCAAAATATTCAGTATGCTTCTGGTGCCTGTATCGCTCACTGGAGGCGACCATGATATACTGGTAGAAGGTCCTCAGGTATCCCTGTGCGGAGAACCTGCGATTAGTTGTATTGATATAGCTTTCAGACACCTGAAATTTTTCGGGCCTCACCTGATGTGTCAGCTCCCAGTCTTCACCTAAGGCAATTGTTTCATCAAATCCTCTCAACTTTCTGAAAGTTTCACTCTTTATCAGGATAAACATGCCTGCCGCAAATGCTCCAACTATTTTGGTGGTAGATGCCAGGCCATGCAGCTGCCAGAAACATTTATCTACAAAATTTCCATTGACTGAGTGGATATGAGTGGAGACCAGATCGAGGTTTTTTTCGATAGCGAGCTGTAGTGCCTTACTGATCGTATCGGGCTCACCGGGAGTGACGTCAGCATCGAGGAAGAGAATATACTCACTATCCGTATGCGCAGCTCCTTTATTGCGACCGACAGAAGGAAGCCCTCCATCGACCACGCTGATATTGAGCAGACCGCTGTACTGTGATATGATCTCGATAGTAGCATCTGTAGAGCCTGCGTCTGCTATGATGATAGGAGTATGAGCGGGTATCCCGGTTTGACTGGCTATAGCGTCCAGCGTTCTTCCTATATAGCGGGCTTCATTTTTGGCAGGGATGACGATCGAGAGTAATGGCTTTTTCATGTTGCTTAGTTTGAGGGTTAAACGAAATACTGTTTTTGTTTAAACTGTTGTGTAGTATTCAGTTTCATAGTAAGTCGTTTGATAGGCAACTATTATTTTAAATTTTTTTACTCTTCGCAAACTTTTTTGCGCAAGATCCCCATTACTTTAAAAAAGGCCTTTAATTCCTCATCAGTCACACTCTTTTTCAGGTCCATATCTTTTTCTTTGACTGACTCTATGAAAGCATCTACTACCTTCAATCCCTGTTTAGTGACCTCGATCCTGTTTTTCCTCCTGTCATTAGGCACCGGGAAGCGTTTTACGAAGCCCTTTTTCTCAAGGATGTCAATGGTCCGGAGTGTAGCAGATTTATTGATGTCCATCATCTCTGCTATGTCCTGCTGTATCAGGTCTTCGTTTGCGCTGCGGGCTATGAAATATAGCACAGCACCCTGCTTCATGGTCACATCGTCATTGAGCGATGCGATATGCTGGTTCACATTTCTGCTGATCTGCCTGGCCAGGTTCATGACCGAGTAGCCGATGCTTTTAGTTATATCCCAATTGTTCATTTATCAATAGTTGATTAGTGAACTAATTATTTAGTTCGACGATTAAAGGTCTGTGAATATTTTAAGAATTACAAGGATATTTTTAAAATACTGATAGTCAGGCAGGTTTTTTACCTTGGGAAAGCAAAAGGAAAATGGGGATATAATATTGGCTAGGGATCGGGTTATCTCCGGTGCTCTCTATCTTCTTCCTCTTCGCGGTTTTTTAGTTCTTCGAGAATTTTGCCGCTGCGGTCTATCTTGAATCTCTCATGTCCGATCATCACCTCTGCAGTACCGTCTGTGCGAAATGCAGACGCTACATCGTACTTCAAGGGTAATATTGCGTTTCCTTTAGTATCTATATAGCCCCATTTGCTATTGCTTCTCACTGCAGCTATGCCATTTTGGAAACTCATCGCTTTATCATACTGTGCAGGTATCACAAAAGCACCGGAGGTATTGATGAAACCTGTTTTGCCGCCCTGTGTGACCAGCGCCAGCCCAGCGCTGAACTGCTCTGCATAGTCAAATGCAGGCTGTATGACGAAGGTGCCGGAAGTATTTATATAGCCGTATTTTTTATTCACCATCGCGAATGCCATGCCATTGACGAAGAGACAGGCATCATCATACTGAAAAGGAATCGCGATCTCGCCTTTTGAGTTGATATAGCCGCATTTGCCATTGCGCATTACGATAGCGTAGCCTTCGCTAAACTCACTGCCTGCGACATATTCCGGTTTGACCACTACGTTGCCGCCGGCATCTTTGTAGCCTACTTTTGCATTTTCATAAAAACGGATGAGGTTGGTAGTTTGTCCAATGGACGAAAAAGCAGAAAGGATATATAGTGCAAAGAATAGTAGAGCTGAGGTATTTTTCATAATGATTGTTTTGATATGAGGAAGTGGTTTGCGAGTAAAATTCAATATAAAAGATCAAATGTCATTTTTCCCTGCCCGTTTGATCATCTAGTAGGCGGGGAAGCAATCTTCTTGCTCATGGTTTGCGCCCTCGCCGACCATATGATGTGGATGACGTGGACGCCAATCACTGGCAGAAAAATTCAACTAATACAGGTTTAATTTGACTATTAACGTATCAAAGAAATACTTCCTTTATGAGTTTCCGAATTTGTCCCCAAAAAGGAAATATCAAGCATATATACAAACACCCCCGCTGGTTGAATCGCTCCTTTATAGGTTCCATCCCATCCTTGATTTTCATCATCAGATTCAAACACCTTTTCACCCCACCTGTCGAATATCTGCAAATGAAAATAGTTGATCTGTTTCCCGAACACAAAGAAAACGTCGTTGATTCCATCACCATTAGGAGTAAAAGCGTTAGGGATATATAAGGTGTGATTGTCCTGTACTATCACATGAATCGTATCGGCAATTGGGCAGGCATTATATTTGACAGTCAAAATGTAGCTCTGTGTTGTATTGGGTTGTATAGTAGGATTAGCGCAGGTGGTGCAACTTAATCCTGTGGCCGGAGTCCATTGATAGGTAACTGTGCCGATTGGCATCGGTGATAACAAAGAGGTAATCTGTATTTCATTTCCTATAGTGACGGAAGTATCATTAGGAGATACAAAAAGGTTGACATGGGTAGGCCCACTGATCGATTCAGACAGAGTGTCGGCACATCCCTTAGCATCCGTCACTATAATGGTATAAACACCAACACTTAGCGTAGCATCTACACTGTCATGAACAGTGGGTAGCAGCAGCCAATCGTATGAATATGGCGGATTGCCTCCATGAGTCGTGATAGCAATCGCCCCATCATTCCCTCCACTGCATTGTACTGGGCGGGTAAAGACGGTATCCGAGATCAAAGGAGGGATAGTAGGTATCGCCACGGTATCGTAAACAGTGCATCCATCACTGTTGGTCGCAGAAATATAATGGGTACCGGATAGTGCATTGTATATTGCCGATACGTTCTGTCCGTTATCCTGATAAACAATAGGCAAGGCTAGAGTAAATAAGCTATCAGGTAAGAGGTTAATAATAGATGACTGTCCGGCGCAAAAGGCACTATCAATAATGTCATTCAAAGTAAAATGATTGACAGTTACATGAATGCTATCGGTTATGGGTAGTCCTGATATGGGGATATAGGTGACCACGTAAGTAGTAGTAGATATGGGCGAAACAGTCACGAATGAATCCGATGCACCTCCTGGTATCCAGCTATATGTGCCACCGCCTGGTATACCTGAGGCCGACAAGGTCACAGACTGCCCAGCACATATAGTCGTATCTGGTGTATGTATCAGATTATTGCAAAGAATCGTAAAGCTATCTATGATAGTAGCGCCGCCGCAATTTAGGTTGATCTGAACTTGCACTGTATATTTCCCGACATTTATACCGGTGAGCGTGTCTGTAAGGACAGTGTCCGGCAGAGTCTGTCTGATTATAGTCCCCGTGCTATCCTCCCATACATATGCAATAGCTGGATTTGCTAATCCACTAACAGGTACGACCTGCACAAAAGCTTCATTGCAGATGGGAGTGACTACCGCTGTAAATACATTAGACAAAGTACAGGTATCGTTATATGGAGCTACATATGTACCCACAACCTGGGAACCTGCCACATAAAGGAGATTATTTGAGGGATCATACTTAATATCATTTACAGCATCTGTAGAAAAGCCTGTCCCTAGTGAGATATCTGTACCAGTTGTAAAGGTATTTCCATCAAAAGTGAAGGTCTTTATTACTCCCTGACCACCAAGATAAATATGATTGCAGTAATCCGCTACGATACCTCCCTGGCCTAAAGGTACATACCCGGCTATTGAAGTCGGCGTACCCACCACATTTCCATTTGTCAAGTCCAAGGCTTCCAAATTATACCCGTCATAGTAATATAGATACGATGCATTGGCAGCAAAGCCATTGAAGTTATTAGAACTTCGATTAACATCGAATGCTGGGAGATTCATTATTTGAGTAAATGAATTATATACAGACGGCATCGTCCAGACATAACCATTATATCCAGTATTAGCTCGGTATATTGTATTGTTCACTCCAAGCGTAGTGAAGGAAGCCATTATGACATATAGATTTCCGTACGCATCATACGCACCAGTTACTATATCCTGATCATCTGTGCTGAAAGGGGTAATGCAACTGCTGGTAATAACCCCTGACACCGTATCAATAATCCCAATACTGCGATTGGTATTGGTGCTACCTCCGAGGATAACAATAGACCCTGTAGCACAGTTATCTACAAATGACCATATTTCAGTGAAATTTGTACTCATAACCGTTATAAAATTATCATACACTCCGGCAGAGGTTAGCCTTATAGCCTGAACCCCGAAGTTATTGCTGGCTTGCCCTACATATACTTTATTAGTAGCCTTGTCTACTTTGATATTGGAGAGATAATTGACTGGCATCCCTGCCACAGTATTCCAGCCAGCCGCTGGTACAGACCCCATGAAAACCCATAGGAAATTACCATTCGCATCATATTTTGCCATTTTTTGATAGTCAGTAAGGTCATTCGAACTTGTAGATCCCGCTCCATAAACATATAAGTCTCCTGCTGCATCATAATCTACTGCCGACCCAAGATTGTGTATGGTCAGTTGTGTCAGCACAGTAACCCATGGGTCGATGATCAACGTTTGGCTATGGTCATAACCGTCAGGTAGCGAGAAGGTGATTATATTATTGTGAACTTCATAAGAAGATGCAACATCGTTGCCATCTGCTGATGTATAGGATACAGGAGTATGCTCTATCAAATCGCCTGTGGCTGTATGAACGATGATACTGCCCTCATTGTCTTTATTAAGATTTTCTATAGCGCCTTCATATTCCATTTTTATATTGCCTATATCTGCACCCGGATGTATTATGAAATTATATTTCATACCGCCCTTTTCAGGAAAACTATATTCTACATCTATACCGGGATATAAGTCATGATAAATGACCTTGGCATAGCCATCTGTCACTATGGAATGTAATTTTTTATCTACTAAGCCCGCCAGAAAGGTATAGTAGCCCTTGTTTTTATTCTCAGCCTCAATAACTGGGTGTGGATTGGCACCGATCCAATGTACAGTCACATAACTGAGAGTTACAGGATGGACTATCTCCTCTCTTGTTTTCTTTTGTGTATGGTCTCGTTTTTGCTCCTGCGGTTCCTTACTTTCCGTTTCATTCCTATAGATAAGTTTATAGACAATTCCCTCATCGGTCAGAAACACCTTTACCCCGTCATGGTCTGCAAAATAACGTATAGGTTGACTCTTATAGTCAGTTATCAAGCCCGGAACGTTTTTGAGAAAATAAGCGCTTTGAAATATATCTTTCTTGGTGAAGGTGGGTTTATGTTTGAATATAGTTCCCCCGAAAGAAGATAGTGAGTAAAGTAAAACTATAAAAAGAACATAGGTTTGTTTCATGCGATAATTTGTACGATGTTCTTAAGTATAAAGAAACAAAAAAGTAGTGGTTAAATCTAATTTTTGTATTGCCTTTTATTTGCTATATTTGTATTTAGTAATCAATAAAAGCAAAGTAAATTTCAATTATGCATATTAATCAATAAATATAATATTTTTGTAAATGTGCAAATGGTTGATTTGTAGCGATCAGTGTTTTTGGGGCACAAGGGGGGTAAACCTGGTAAATATGGATTTTTTATATGTATAACTGAAATTTTAACACATGCTGATTTACCCTCCAAACCCTGCCTTTGCCGACAGGCAGGCTCCCTAAAGGGAGGCTTAATACAGATACAATTCTGCAAAGAGTGTTTATTCCCCTTTAGGGGATTTAGGGGTAAGTGAAAATAGTGGATCGTATGAGTACACAAACATTACTATTTTTGAGCTATGCTGCTACGTCCCCCATATCTCAAGACCGGCGATACGGTCATCATCCTTAGTACTGCGCGAAAGGTCACAGTCGAGGACATGGCCCCTGCTGTGCAGGCATTCGAGAGCTGGGGGCTGAAGGTTCGGCTGGGCAGGACCATCGGCCTGTCGGATAACCAATATGCAGGTACAGATGCAGAGCGGTTAGCGGACATTCAGACTGCTGTCGATGACCCCGACATCAGGGCGATCGTCTGCGCACGCGGAGGCTATGGTACAGTGCGTATAGTAGATGATATAGACTGGACTGGGCTTCTGGCCCATCCTAAGTGGATCACGGGTTTCAGCGATATGACCTATCTGCATGTACACCTCAATCAGACCCTCGGCGTGCAGACCCTGCATTCGAGTGTGCCGGGACTCTTTCACCGCAATACGCCTGAGGCGATAGATAGTATCAGGCAGCATCTATTCGGTGAGGAGGTGATATACGATGTGCCGCCGCATCCGCTCAATAGGCCCGGTGAGGCAAAGGGCGTGCTGATAGGTGGCAATCTCTCGATACTATACAGTGTCACAGGTACCAGGTCGGGATTCAATACAGCGGGAAAGATCCTATTCATCGAAGATATAGATGAGCGGCTCTACCACATAGACCGGATGATGATAAACCTCAAGCGCTCCGGTAAACTGGCTGATCTCGCAGGATTGATAGTAGGAGGGATGACGGATATGACAGACAATGCTGTGCCCTTTGGCAAGACAGCTGAAGAAATAATAGCAGAGCATGTAGGGGGACACGATTATCCTGTATGCTTTAACTTCCCGGCTGGGCATATAGCAAACAATCAGGCAATAGTACTGGGAAAAGTGACGAAAGTAAAAGTGGGAGAGACAGTGACTGTGAGATGATGAGGGTTAAACAGCCATCCTGAGTTGCTGACCCAGACGTGCGTTATTGCGATCTCTCATCTCGACAAAGGCTTTGACCGGGTCCATCGATTTCCAGATAGAGCTTTGCATAGCCACACCTTTGAAGCCGACATTTTCGAAGAAGTCCAGTGACTCTGCATAAACGCCACCAAGACCGATGACGGGTAGTTTGCTGTGGCGCAGTGCTTTTTCGAGAGCTTCGGTTTTTATTAGTTGGTTAGTGATGTTAGCCGAGTACTTCGAAAAAACCGGTCCTAATATGAGTTCATTTATACCGGCTATTGGTTTATATAGTGATGAGCAGGTGACCAGAGTAGTACTTTTAGATATCTTTTTGCCACCGAGGATGATCTGATTGAGATATAGGTTTGTGGCAAAGTTGAATATCCAGTCGTGGCTCAGGTGTATCTTCTGAATGTCAAATGTATTGACCAGGGAATAATTGTTGTGAAGGACCAGTCTGTTATGAAATTTCGGATCGATCTGACTGATGAATTTTATCATTACTTCTTTTTCACACTTCGGCTTGCGGATATGAAGCTCTTCCAGACCTTCATTAAACATCAGGTTGATCCTGTCTGTTTCATATTTGAGGTCATATGGATTTGTGATCAGTACTAGTTTCATTTGATTTTCTTTAGATCGGTACATAGGGATAAGGGTTTCGAATGGGTTTTATAATTATGACTATCTACGAATATCAATGCCATATGTTTCACGGGGACAATAATAATATTGTAATGCCCCATAACAGGTTGATAATAAATAAGTAATTGTCTATGAACAAAGGATATGTATATTTACCGGGTCACATAAAAAGAGGTGTATGTTAGAGCTTATTGTCGTCATACTTGGACTGCTGTATCTGGTGCTCATCATGCTGGAGATACGGGTCGGTTGGATATTCGGTACAGTAGGGTCGGCATTGTTTGTAGCAAGCAATATCCAGCAGCACCTGTATATGGATTGCCTCCTCAATTCATATTATGTCGTGATGGGTATATATGGATGGTGGGTCTGGGGCAAGAAAGACAACGTTGACGTGACCCCTGTAACTAGGATCAGCAAACGGCTGTTAACAATACTTTTGGCATTCAGCTTGCTTCTAATATTGATATTCGGCACTTTACTTGGACACTACACTAATAATTCGTTGCCCTATCTCGATGCAGGTGTCACGATATTGAGCTTTCTGGCTACCTGGATGGCTGCGAGGAAATACATAGAGAACTGGATCCTCTGGCTGGTCGCTGATCCACTGGCCGTGGTTTTATATTCTGTAAAATACTATCCTGCTGAGCGGTGGTGGCTATACCCGGCTTTATTTTTAGTGTATTCGGTCATGGCGGCATACGGATATTTCATATGGAAAAAGGACCTCAAACATGACGCATAGGATAGCAATCACAGGCCCTGAGTCTACCGGCAAAACAGCTCTCACGATGCAGCTTGCGGAGCTGTATGATACGGTGTATGTGTCGGAGTACGCACGCCAGTATCTCGACAAGAACGGTATGCAATACTCCTATGAGGATGTACTGAAAATGGCTAGAGGCCAGATAGAACTGGAGCGGGAAATGCTCACTAAAGCAAGTGAGATATTATTCGCAGACACGGATATGATCGCCTATAAAATATGGCTCGAGTTTTACAATTGGGAGGTACCGAAATGGCTGACAGATCATATCAGGAACAATCAATTCGGTCTTTATCTCCTTACTGATATTGATATACCCTGGGTGGCAGATGGGCAGCGTGCTAACCCAAATGACCGCGAGATGATATTCCATAGGTTTCAGGAAGAACTTGAAAATGCTGACGCAAATTATGGTATCATATCAGGCATCGGACCACTGCGGATCGACAATGCAATAAGCACGATCGAGGAGTATCTGAGACTCTAGTCAATTTGGATTTGATCTGATGCGCGGACCGCTTTGTACCAGTATATTCCGAAACTCGATCATATTGCCGTTGAAGACATTGACATCGATCTCCTGGTCATTGCCGAAAAGCATTGCTTTGTCATTATGCTGCCAGAATAGCCAGTTGATCTCCTGAGAAATGTTGAGCTCGTCCTGATAGTAGTGAGCCACCCAGAAGTAATAGTCAGGAAAATCGTCAGAGAGATAATCTTCGATGAAGCTGATATTAGAATATATGATAGGCTTGGTACCATAGCGGAGTTCGAGCAGCTGGGCCATGGTTTTGACACCATCGACGATCTCCTGTTTGGTCCTGCCTCGGGTATCCTCGATGTCGATCACAGGGGGCAGGTCACCCTCCTTGAGAGTCACTGATGAGATGTAGTTTTCGGCTTGCTTCTTAGCGTCTTTGTCCGCGAGAAAGTAATGATAGGCCCCGCAGAAAATATGGTGATCGTGGGCATCCTCCCAGTTATCATCAAATGTTCGGTCTTCTTTCCAGGTGCCTTCAGTAGCTTTCATAAAAGCGAAGGTAAAACTGATAGTATCGCCTTCTATGGAGAGTGTCTTGAGGTTGTCCCAGTTTATGTCCTCCTGATAGTGTGATATATCGATGCCATGTATGTTGTATCCATCGGGGATAGGGATGGATGCAAACGAGCTGTCAGCCTGCCTATGCCGGCTGCGTTTATATAGCCTATAGGCCTTGTAATAATAGCGGGTGATCTGCTTATGATGATAAAATACGGTGTATATCACCGCTACAAAAAGCACTGATGCCCCGATCGCTTTCCACCATTTGAATTTCTTTTTGGCCATTCGATATAAACATAACGGATATTTGGTTTTTTATGGCTGAAATTTTTTGGGAAATTTTAAGAAAACCATTAACATTAAGTTGTATATTTGAAATATAATGAGAGAATCGGTAGCTATATCGTTATTGCTTATTTATATAATCGCATCATCCGGTGTGGCTATCAATGTGCATTATTCCTCAGGTAAACTCAACTCGATCAATTTGGTTTTAGATAAGTCTTCCAACAAGGTATGCCCTCAAAGTAAAGTAGCGACTAATGCTATCTATACTCATAAAGCAGCACCTATCATTACGCCAAACAATTCTTTCAAAGATGTTTTGAATTGTGTGAGCATTGTATCTCAGGGATTTTTTCAGGCTTATGATGATGCCGATACTATACCTGAATGCGAATGTGCAGCAGCTACTGCTCAGCGCCCAAGCCGTATCAGTATGTTAGTCAACGAGGGTTAATTAGTCAACAACTCTTTCAACTTTAGGTCCTATCACGATCACAAACTCACCTTTGGGTTCTTTGATGCTAAAGTGTTTTAGTAATTCCGGTGCCGTGCCTCTGACAGTTTCTTCAAAGAATTTTGAGATCTCGCGTGAGATGGAGATCAGTCTTTCGGTACCGATGAACTGCTCTATCTGCTCTAATGTTTTGATGACGCGGTATGGAGATTCGTAGAGGATGATGGGACGTTCTTCCAGTGCGAATTTTTTGAATAAAGTCTCACGGCCTTTTTTGTGTGGTAGGAAACCCTCGAATACAAAACTCGAAGTATCAAAACCCGAGTTGACCAATGCTGGTACGAAGGCAGTAGCGCCGGGCAGGCATTGTACTTTGATATTGGCCTCTATGCAGGCCTCGACGAGTATGAAGCCGGGGTCTGATATACAAGGAGTGCCGCCATCTGAAACGAGGGCGATGTCCATGCCTGACGCGAGTTGATTAATGATAGGCTCGCAGGACTTTCGTTCATTGAACTTATGATACGCCTGAAGGTGATTGTGGATCTGATAGTGATCAAGTAGCTTTTTGGTTTGACGCGTGTCTTCTGCTAGTATGAGCTTTACTTCTTTCAATATCCTCAATGCCCGGAGGGTTATATCTTCGAGATTACCGACCGGCGTTGGGACAATGTATAACATAATTAATAGTTAAGAATGAAGAATTAATAATGAAACAACAAGGTGTTTTAAATGAACTGAAATAATGTTGCATTTACATTATTCACTATTAATTATTCACTGTTCATTTCTCATCATGTATCTCGTAGTGGTAGCCTTCCATTATAGCGTTAGCGAGCAGTTTTTTGCAGGCTTCTTCTATATGTTTTGCGGCCTCGTCTTTTGATTTGGCTTTTACCTTGATCGTGATATGCCTGCCTATACGGACGTCTTCTACATCTTCGAAGTTCAGTTTCTGCAGGCTTGCGGCTACCGCTTTGCCTTGTGGATCGAGAAGTTCTTTGTGGGGCATTACATCTATTTCTGCTCTGAAGTGGGCCATGATCTGATTTTATTTTATTGACAAATTAGTATTTAAATGAAATTTCCTTTTCTCTGTGTTCTCTTTGTATTTCTCAAAATGCTCTGTGTTCTCTGTGATACTTGTATTCTTAATTTGCTTTAGGCTTGATGAACATCATGATCACAGAGATCAGAATGTACAAAACCACTGCCAGCGATATGCCTGCAAATTTAAAACCTGCCAGCAATATCAACGAGACAATTATAAACATATACCTGACCTCGTTTCCCGCCCATCCGAAACTCTTGAATTTAAAGGAGAACATCGGTATCTCAGCAATGAGCAAATAAGACAATACAGCTATCAAACCAAAGAGCAGCAATGGATTTAGAATGATATGTGTCAGGTTGTAATCGTTTCTCAAAAATACCAGCAGTAGTCCCATTACGAAAATAGTATTGGCGGGTGTAGCCAAACCGATGAATGTCTCCGTCTGACGTTCATCCACATTAAATTTAGCAAGCCTGAGCGCTGAGAAAAGTGCCACTAAAAAAGCCGGGCTGCTGTATATCATGATCTGCCATTCGCTTTCGTTAGTGCTGACTGATTTGAAATAGAAAGTAAGAAGCGTATACAGCACTGCAGCAGGCACTACGCCGAAACTCACTACATCTGCCAGCGAGTCAAGCTGTTTACCAATGCCTGATTCAATAGACTTAGTGAATCGTGCTGCCATACCGTCAAAATAATCAGCCACAAGTGATATAAGGGTAAACAAGGGCACATACTGCAATCCCTCTGATAGTGTACCCACCTGATAGCTGGGCGAGAAGATCAATACCAGTGCCCCACATCCCGCAAAGAGGTTAATGAGGGTCAGTATATTGGCGAGGTTGAATAATTTCATTATTGATATTGTTTTGGCCGAGCTTTCGTCCGAGTTTAATTCAATCAAGGCCAATATTAATATTAAGAGTTTAAATCCAGGATAAATATTTTAGTGATAGATGGATAATTTATGCGGCAAAATTTGAAAAGATTTTTTTATTTTGCTATATTTGCATTATTAATACAAATAAAGCAATTATATTGATGCTTGAAAGATAAATTGGAAATCAGATTAGGATGGTTACATTTGTTGAAACGAGTCTTGAAAAATTAATACAAATAAATAACATAGCAATTATGGCAGATATAACCTACCCTGAAATAGCTGCTCAATATGATTTTTATGTAAAGTTACTGGCTGAAAGAAAATCTGTATTTGAGGATGTTATTGAAGTCAGCGGAGTTGATGGAAACAATAAGAATTTTCTAGCAAAGGATAGTATAGTTAAACACATTTCAATTAATGATGAATTGGTTCTGATTGTCAATGTTAGGATTGCGAATTACCAATATTTTCAGTTTAAACTCAGATGCAAGAAGTTAAGTGGAGTTCCTTTTTTTAGATATGACAGTGACGGGGAAACTCATCGTAACTATGACGACAATATTCCGCTTGCAGAGCAACAAATTACTACACCTCATTTTCATTATTTCACAAAAGAGGGAAAATGTTTTGCATATAAGACAGATAAACTGCTAGAACCAAGAGAACAAAAGGCATTGGAGGATATAGGAATTTGCATTGCACACTTTTGTGACGAAAGTAATATTAGACTAGGAGATAATGATTATCCAGAGATAAGTATAACTTATGGATTAGGACTTCAATTAATTGAGAATGATCCTTTGAAAAACATTCAATTTACTTCATGATTTTGGAATCCATATATACAAATATTACAAACTCGTTTGGGTCTTTATGGAAATATAAAGAGCGTGGAGAAACGCTTGAAATAATTACTCCATTTGCTACAACCAATAACAGATTTATTTCCGTATTTATTACGTTGCGCCAAGATAGTTACATTATTTCTGATGGTGGATGGATTAATAATAATGAATACGAGACAATTCTTCTATCCGAAGACCCTTGTTTTGAAAAAGTATACTTACACTATCTGCATTCGTTTAATATTAGAACTACTAAGGGCAATGATAATGGAGTTATTTTTTTTAAATCTACTAATAATGAAGCAATGATTGCATCAATGGTATTTGATATTGCAAATTTTGCAAGTGCTATTGTTAGTGCCTCGACTATAGAGTTTGGGGACAAGAAAGAAATAGAAACAAAGGAAATGTTTAGAAAAACGGCAACAAATTTTATAAGTGAAATTGTACCACCAGAAAATCTAGAAGTGAATGGCTATTTAGATGATGAAGGCTATATTAAAATTAATGCAATTGTTAAACGGGGCAGCAATTTGACGCTTGTAAATTACATAACAGGATCAAATCCACATTATTTTAATAACAGTATAAATAAATCAAATATGATTTTTGAACTAGCTGCAAAATCTAGATATAAGGATAATATTAAATCGAATATAGTTGTGATAGATGATGGTGCAACGGGTTATGTGAAACCTAAAATAAGCACTTTTTTAAATCACTTTTTGGAACATACAAGTACACAACCAGTTAATTGGTCTGCAAGAATAAATCTGAGAAATTACCTTAATTGATCACTTACTGTTCATCAGTTCCTCGATCTCCTCTGCTTCTATCGGCACATTGGCCATGAGGTCAGTTGGTTTGCCTTTGGTGATGAGGATATTATTCTCGATACGGATACCGATCTTTTCTTCACGGATATAGATGCCCGGTTCGCAGGTCAGCACAGCACCGGCTTTTAGTTTGCCATAGCGATTGCCGATGTCATGCACATCTATACCGAGGAAGTGCGCCGTACCATGCGGAAAGTATTTCTTAAAGAGCGGATTTTTCGGATCCTGTTTCTTCACAGCTGCTTTGTCGATAAGTTTTAGTTTGATGAGTTCGGCCTCCATGATGCTGCCTACTTCTTTATTGAGGTCGTTGAGCACTATTCCTTCTTTCATCATGTTGCGCGCCTCTCTCATTACTCTGAGCACTGCATTATATACATCCTTCTGACGGGCTGTGTATTTGCCGCTTACAGGTATGGTACGGGTGAGGTCAGCATTGTAGTTGGCATACTCAGCTGCACAGTCGAGCAGCAGCAGGTCGCCTTTTTTGCATTGCTGGTCATTAGCTACATAGTGGAGCACACAGGCATTTTCACCGGAGGCAATGATCGGCTCATAGGCATAGCCTGTGGCACGGTGGCGCAGATATTCATGTATCTGCTCAGCTTCTATTTCATATTCCCATACACCGGGTTTTACGAATTTCAGAACCCTTCTGAAACCTTTATCAGTGATATCAACTGCTTTTTTGAGTTGTGTTACTTCATATTCAGACTTCGCAGCACGGAGACCAGCCATGATAGGAGCAGAGCGATGATAATTGTGTAATGGAAAACGTTGTTTCAGCTTTGCGGCAAATTTAAATTCGGCAGATTCTGTCGTATCTCCGCTTCTGTCATTTTCGTTTGTATTGAGATAAATGTTTTCTGCTTGATATATGAGTGCAGGCAGAGCTGATAAGAATGAATCAGACCAGCTTACTTCGTGTACTCCTGACACTAAGCTGGCATCTTCCTTAGTGAGCTTGTTTCCCTCCCATGTACGGATATGCTCATCAGTCTTTCTCACAAATAGGATTTCCTTCCACTGTGGCAGTGGTGCATCAGGAAAAAGTACCAAAAAAGTATCCTCCTGGTCAATGCCTGAAAGGTAGAACAGGTCTGGGTTCTGGCGCCATTTGTAGCTGGCGTCGGCACTCTTGGTCATCAGGTCATTTGAAACGAAAATCGCAATTGATCTTGGCTTCATTTGTTTGACAAAATTCTTTCTGTTCAGCTTAAAAAGGTTGCTGTCTATCGCATCGTATCTCATACAAAAATTTTACATGTTTCAGGCAAATGTAGTTAATGCGAATTAACTTAATAGTAATGGAGGTGAGTTTGTTCTTTTTTTTACATTTGCGGACTCAATTTTAAAAACGAAACATAACTCACTATGGCAATCGTAGGCCAAAAAAATCCGAACTCAAATTTGGAAAACCTGGGGATCAAAAATACCAAGACTCAATTTTGGAATGTCACACCGGAAGAACTAATCGAAGAAACAATAAGAAGAGGACAAGGAGTGCTCAATGATACAGGGGCACTGGCAGTAGATACAGGAGAATTCACAGGCCGCTCACCAAAAGATAAATTCATAGTCTGTGATGCTATCACAAAAGACTCAGTCGACTGGAGCAGCAATTTCAATCAACCTATAGAGCCATCAGTTTTTGACAATCTATATGCTAAGATCACCGCACATTTCGCAGACAAAGATGTTTTCGTTCGCGACTGTGTAGCATGTGCACACGAGAGCTACAAACTCAATGTTCGGGTGATAACTGAAAACCCATGGGCCAGTTTGTTTGCGAGCAATATGTTTCTTCGCCCGACTCATGAAGAGATCAAAACATTCAATCATGACTGGCTGGTGATTCAGGCCCCAAGTTTTTTGGCAGAGGGTGCTGCACATGGTATCCGCCAGCACAACTTCTCTATACTTGATTTTACCAGAAGGGTAATTATTATCGGCGGCTCCGCATACACAGGCGAGATCAAAAAAGGAATATTCGGAGTATTGAACTTTGTATTACCGCATGACCGCAAGGTGCTCAGCATGCATTGCTCAGCCAATGTAGGCAAAGATGGTGATACGGCATTGTTCTTTGGATTGTCAGGTACCGGCAAGACAACTCTGTCTGCAGATCCAAATCGCCCGCTGATAGGAGATGATGAGCATGGATGGGATGACAATTCAGTGTTTAATTTTGAAGGCGGCTGCTATGCTAAGTGTATAGACCTGTCTGCTGAGAAAGAACCGGACATATATAAGGCAATCCGTCATGGTGCGATACTTGAGAATATTGAATTCTTACCCGGCACACGCACGGTAGATTATACCAGCAAGACAAAAACGGAGAATACACGTGTGTCATACCCGATACATTTTATAGACAATGCGCTCAAGGTTTCAAGAGGTGGTGAGCCGAGGAATATTTTCTTCCTGACTTATGACGCTTTTGGTGTCTTACCTCCGATCTCAAAACTGACTGTATCTCAGGCTATGTACTTCTTCCTTTCCGGATTTACCTCTAAGGTCGCGGGTACCGAAGTAGGTGTGCTGGAACCTCAGACTACTTTTTCGGCATGTTTCGGTGCTGCATTTCTGCCGCTTCATCCAACCAAGTATGCAGAACTGCTCGGCAAGAAGCTAAATGCCAATAGCCATATCAATGTCTGGCTGCTTAATACAGGATATGTAGGTGGCGCATATGGCACCGGCAAAAGAATGAGTCTGCCTCATACTCGTGCCTTGATTACAGCTGTCCTATCCGGCAAAATAAATGATGTAGAATATACCAGGCATCCGATATTCGGACTTGCAATGCCAAAATCATGTGATGGTGTACCGGCTGAGATATTGAATCCGGCAAATACTTGGGCAGACAAAAATGCCTATGATATCAAGGCGAAAGACCTGGCTTTGCAATTCAATAAGAATTTTGAGAAATATGCGGCGCAGGCTTCATCGGAAATAAAGTCAGCAGCACCAGTGCTTAACTAACTAGACAATAATTTTTTTGTAATTTCTTATAAAGATATTCTTTGAGTATTACATAAGAATGTTATATTTGTTTTTGTATTCTTTTCTATACAGTTGAACTCCCCTCATCAATTGTAATGAAATGTTAAAGCAGTATTATTTGACATTTCAATAGACGAAGTATATATTTGTCGAAAGTTCATACAAGGTAAAATGTGTATGGAATGTAGGTAACTTATTTTGACGAAAACCCAAACCCGAACTAAACCCTTGCAACAGAATAGTTTACATTCCGCTAGTTATATCCATATCTGCATGATGCACTCAGCATTGTGTCGTCCTTTTCGTGTTATCTTTTCAGGCTTTGTTTACAATAGAATATTTTAAATTATGAATATCAAAAGTTCTACAACTAAAATTGCGACCAGGTTTTTTACTCTCACTGCTATCATAGTGAGTAGCTTGATAGCGCTTGAATCGCATGCCCAGGTATTTAGTGCCCCAACAACTCAGCTCGGCAAGCAGTCGAGTGCATCTTCTGAGCCAAGCGCTGAGGTAAAAAACGCCGTTTTTGGGACATTAAGACAAACCACCAACCGGATATACTTTGAGAGAAACGAAGGGCAGTTTCACAATCCGGAAGTAATGTATGGTTTCCATACTCACTTTGGAAGTATGGGTGTGTACCATAATAAGCTCCGTATAGTATCTACTCAAAAAGAAAAAGAAGAGGAAAAACCTGGTGAGGTTGATGCAGAGGAACCAGCGCAGATCCAAATTGTTGATATTACTTTTCCCGGGTCAAAAAATAATTGGACCGTAGAGACAGGAACAAAGTCTACTGTAGTCGGCTCATATTATGACAAAGATGGGAAAGGGGTCACTCCTGCTCTCTATAATGAGATCACACTAAAGAATGTCTATCCGGGGGTAGACCTTCGTCTTTATTCCGGCAAAATGGGTTCGCTCGAATTTGACTGGCTGGTTACCAAAGCATCTGACTATGAAAAGATCAGGATGAATTTCAATGGACAGGACAGCCTTAATATTGAAAAAGATGGCAACCTCCTGATCAAGCTTCATGATAATGATATGAAGATGGTAATACCTGAGACCTATCAGATGATCGATGGCAATAAAAATGTGTTGCAGACCAGAATGGCAAAAATCGGAGATGAGAATACGCTTTGCTATAAGGTCAGTGGCAATATAGATCCTAAGCTTCCGATGGTCATAGACCCGGTGATGATCTGGTCTACCTTTATGAATAATGCCAGCAACACTTTTGATGAGTATTTATATGCTGTGACTTCTACCTCCGCAGGCAATGTATATTGTGCAGGGGTGTGCGATGAGCAATTGACTACTGCATATATGAGCGGAGTAGCTGCAGGATATAGTGGTAACTATATTGGTACAGCCAATGGCCATGACACTAATAGCGGAGCTACATCGGAATGTATAGTTTATGAATTTAATGCCACCGGTACAGCCATATTGGCATGGAGCTTCACAGGCATCACTGTGATCGTGAATAATGGTCAAACAAACCCTCTGCCGCTCGTGCCGACGGATGTGGCTGTTTTTCCAAACGGACGTGTAATTGTAACCTATTCAGAAGATGTGATCCAGATATTTTCGAGCAATCTGGGTGCACTGCTTTATTCCGGTTCTACCAATCCATCCAGCCCTCCAAGCAATCTGAATCTTAATGCGGTCTGTGTATTGAATGACTCTGTTTTCTATGTGAGTGGTATTACTACTTCTGCCTATCCGGCTATAGTAGCTGCTAATGCCCCTGACCCCACTTTTGCGGGTGCATCAGAAGGATTGATCATGCGTGAGACCCTTACCAGTACTAGTACCCCTTCCTCCGCGTGGGGTACATATGTAGGTGGAAATAACAGTGAAGGATTTGCAGCTATATCTTTGACCCCTGATCATACCAAGCTGGTGTTTAGTGTTCATACAGTCGTGGGTACAGGATATCCTGCAGTAGTCAATGCCGTAAAGGCCACACCGGGCGGAGCTACGGAACTATTGGTGGGAGTGATACCTGTCAGCGCTACTCCTCAGACGGCGTTCTCAGTATTTTCTTATCTCGGTGGTAGCGGCAATGAAGGAATCATTTCGGATGTACCTGAATCTGACAAGACAGTAGTGTGTGCAGACAATAATTATTTTTATGTAGGTGGCAATACCTATTCAACAGATCTAGCAGGAGCTGCGACTGGGGTCCAACCTGCTCTTAAAGGGGGTATTGACCAATTTATTTCCAGGATACCATTGAATGGATCGGTGCAAATCGATTCCTTTAGATCTACCTATAATGGTGGTTCAGGTACAGATCTTATAGGAGGTATAGCAGTTGATTTCCGGTCAAATAATGTATTATTGTTTGGAACTACCGGCTCTACTACAGATTTTCCGGTACTACAGACCACACCTTCCAGCCCATATTACCAATCCACATTTGGCGGAGGTTCGTGGGATATAGCTTATGGTAGTTTTAGCAATGACCTAACGAAAAGAACTTTCGGTACATATATAGGTGGATCCAATAATGACTATCTGGGCAGTACAGGTGTGCTCAGGGGCTGTGGCCACCTTTTTTATAACCTGACCACCGGCCTGATTAATATAGGTACTACCATCCATTCAGATCAGACGACCATACCTGTACAGTGGATGACTGACATACCAGGTTTTGATAAAATCGGGGGTAATGCAGATAATGACAATCACTTTGTCTTTGAATGGGATCCTAATACATATGACTACGGCGATGCACCAGCCTCTTATGACGGACTGTCTCCTGCCCGTTCAGCTTTGAGTGAAAATATACGTTTAGGTCTATTGATAGATGCAGAGACAGCTCCGTACAGCTCCTATGATGCTTTGGGAGATGATACCACCAATCTGGCTGATGAGGATGGTGTCGTCAAACCATTGCCGACATTGACCACAGGTACTACTACTTATTCCTTGTCTGTATCTGTATATAATAATACAGGATTGCCTATCACTCTGGCAGGATGGCTTGATGCAAATAGCAACCATCTCTTCGATAATACGGAGTATACTACGATGAGCATACCTACCAGTACCAGCCAGCAACATGTCACTCTGACCTGGACCGGTCTGGTGCCTTTGGTATATGGCACAGGCCAAACCTTTGTACGCTTGCGTTTGACAGATGGACCGGTTACAGCATTCAGCGATACCGGTGAGATACAGGCAGGCGAGGTTGAAGATTATCAAATATGTATCAAGCCTAATGCAGGCGTTGATCAAACTATATGTATAGTAGGTACGGCCACTATGGCTGCCACTGGTACAGGTACCTGGACGGCACTCTCCGGCAATCCGGGCACTGCTACCATTACCAGCACCACGAGTCCTACTACTACTATCACTGGTTTCAGTACTATCGGTACATATAATTTCCTGTGGACCAACTCCACCGGATGTTCAGATACTGCGGCTGTCATAGTGACGGCACAACCGGGGTCTGTGACGATCTCACCTTCAATTGCAAATATATGTGGTGGAGAAAGTGTTACACTTTCGGCCAGTGCCAGTCCTACCGGTGGTACATATCAATGGTCACCTCTGACGGCTATGACACCAAGTAACGGAATTGGTGCATCTGTCACAGTGGCACCTGCAGCTACACAGACCTATAGTGTCGTTTATACATTAGGTGGTTGTACATCCGGTGCATCGAGAGCAGTGACTGTTTATTCCGTGAGCTTAGGTGCACATGCCGGAGGCAATCAGACATATTGCTCTAGTGTGAGCACCACTATATCCTTGGGTGGCGGACCGACTGCAACTGGTGGTTCAGGCAGTTATACATACACATGGTCTCCGGGAACCCGACTAAGTAGCACCACTGCTTCGAACCCTACCATCACATCGATAGTATCAAGCACAACGAAGTACTATGTAACAGTAACTGATGCTGTGACAGGATGTACAGCTGTAGACTCTATGGTGCTGACCATTAATCCTAGTGTCTCTGTGAGCATAGCTCTGTCTGATACAAATCTCTGTCTTGGTCAATCTACACCTTTGGTAGCGACAGGTACCCCATCAGGAGGGTCATATATCTGGACACCTACCATTAGCATGTCTCCGGCAGCGGGCAATACAGCTTCAGTAACTGTCAGTCCATCTGCTAATCAGACATATACAGTTGTCTATTCATTGACCGGTTGTACGGGCTCAGCAGCAAGGACAATAAATGTCTATCCTAATGTAGCTGCCAGTGCAGGAGGTAATCAAACTTTCTGCTTACCAGTTAGTGGCACCATCACACTGGGAGGTAACCCATCCACAGCTATAGGAGGATCAGGTAGTTTCACCTATGCATGGTCACCTTCGACTAATCTTAGCAGCACTTCAGTCGCTAACCCTACTATCATCAGCCCAGTAGCAGGCACCACTAAATATTATGTAACAGTGACTGATACTAAGTCAGGTTGTACAGCTGTCGACTCTATGGTGCTTACTATTAATGCAAAAGCAACCGTTACAATATCATCAGCGGATACGAATTTATGTACTGGACTATCTACTGCACTTATTGCTAGTGGCTCACCAGCCGGGGGGACATATCAATGGAATCCGACCATCGCCATGACACCTATAGCTGGCAATACAGCCAGTGTGACTGTAGCTCCTACAAGTAATCAAACTTACCAAGTAACCTATACTGCATCCGGATGCAGCGGCACAGCTACTAAAACTGTAAATGTAGTATCTACTGTATTGGCCCATGGAGGGGGTAATCAAACATATTGTATGCCAGTGAGCGGTACTATTACATTGGGTGCTGTACCTGCTGCAACAGGCGGCTCAGGAAGTTATACTTACCTATGGTCACCTAATACACGCATAAGCAGTACAAGTGTATCTAACCCGACAATCACCTCAATTATAGCAAGTACAACTACGTATAAACTCCTGGTGACAGACAATGTCTCGGGATGTTCTGCTATTGACTCTGTTATATTAACAATCAATCCTGCTGTCACAGCAAATGCCGGCCCTGATACATCTATATGTGCAGGTTTTAGTGTTAAGATCGGTGGTTCACCGACAGGTAGTGGTGGTACGGGCGCTCTGACATATGCATGGGCCCCCGGTACCGGACTCAGTGCTGTAAACATATCTAATCCTACGGCTTCACCTGCATCGCTCACATCATATGTGGTCACTGTCACTGACTCAAAAGGATGCAGTGCGAGCAGTTCAACTTCAGTCTCCGTCAATCCTAATCCAAGTGCTGATGCGGGACCAAGCCAAAATCTGACTGCCTGCTCGGCAGCCACAGTAACCTTAGGCAGTAACCCTACCGGTAATGGTGGAACAGGGACATTAGTATATAATTGGAGCCCATCTGCGGGTTTGGATTCTACTACAGTACCTAATCCTACTGTGAGCCAATTGGGTTCTACTACTACTTATAGGGTTACAGTCACTGATTCTAAAGGTTGTACAGCTACTAGTTCAACGATAGTTACAGTGGTATCATCGACATTGCAAGTGGATGCGGGTACCGGAGGTAGCTATTGTGCCGGTAGTGGGGGAAGTGTTCCTCTTAGTGGTTCGGTGACAGGTGGCACTGCTCCATACAGATATATATGGACTCCGTCTACAGGTCTGAGTGATACAAATCAGGCTACAACTTCAGCCAGCCCTACCGCGCCGGGAAGTTATTTATACAATCTCAATGTGACTGATACTAATGGCTGTCAGGCCAGTGATACTGTTCGTGTGACAGTGTATCCTTATGTATTTGCTAATGCGGGTTCCGGGGATTCGGTATGTGCAGGATATTCTATTTTCGTCGGTGGCAGTCCTACAGGTAGCGGTGGCACGGGTACTTTGACATACCAGTGGGCATCGGCACCAGGCCTGAATCCACTGAATGTAGCGAATCCTGCAGCCACACCTGCAGCAAGTATCACTTATAGCGTCACAGTTACAGATTCAAAAAATTGTAGCGCTTCAAGTTCGGTATTTGTAAAAGTCAATCAAAATCCTGTTGCACATGCCGGAAATAGTCAGTCTTTCTGCCTTCCGGTCACCACTACTATATCTTTGGGCGCGAGTCAGGCAGCAACCGGCGGCTCTGGAATTTATACCTATAAATGGTCACCAACTATCAATCTGAGTGACTCGACCACCCCTAATCCTACAGTGACCGTGAATGGCGCTACAAATATTACTTATAAACTTACAGTCACAGATGCTGTCACAGGATGTACTTCTGTGGACTCTACTAAGCTGACAATTCTTGCGCAGCCATCAGTCTCAATCTCGACAGCTGACAGCAATGTATGTAATGGCCAGAGTACTGTATTGACAGCTGTAGGTAGTCCTGCAGGAGGTAGCTATCAGTGGGCACCACTGGTGAATATAGCCCCGGGTAATGGCGCTTCAGCCAGCGTGACAGTCACCCCATCGAACAATCAAACGTATCAGGTCATATATACCCAAAATACCTGTACAGACACAGCCTATAAAACAGTAGTGGTATACTCTACAGTCGTAGCAAGTGCCGCTCCTAACCAATCATTCTGTTTGCCGGTCACAGCTACGATCACTATCGGAGGCCATCCATCGGCATCGGGAGGTTCAGGACACTATAGCTATCTGTGGTCTCCAGTTACAAATCTTAGCAGTAGAATAGTAGCAAACCCAACCATCACCACAATTGTGGCTGGTACTACAGTATATACTCTGACCGTCACAGATAGTCTGACAGGATGTTCATCAGTAGATTCAATGGTGCTCACTATTAATCCGATAACTACAGTAAGCATAGTTGCACCGGATACAAGTATATGTGAAGGCCAAAGTACTACGCTGACTGCTACAGGCAGTCCTGTAGGAGGAACTTACCAGTGGAGTCCGACATTTAATATGAACCCGGGCCAAGGAAATACAGCCTCTGTGATAGTGGCTCCATCAGGTACGCAGCCATATCAGGTGACCTACAATGCTTCAGGCTGTTCGGGCACAGCGACCACTACGATATACGTATATCCTAAAGTCGTCTCTGAGGCTGGACAGGATCAGTCCTTCTGTTTACCATATTCCGGAACAATCACAATAGGTGGTAGCCCGTCTGCATCGGGTGGTTCGGGCAACTATTCGTATCGTTGGTTCCCTGGTATTAATCTCGTGGACTCGACTATAGCAAATCCAACTGTAAATAAGGTTAATACTAACATAGAATATTATCTTGAAGTGACTGACAATGTCACTGGATGTACATCTATCGACTCAATGCATCTGCATATAGATACACATGCTACTTTGTCAATAGCGGCGACAGATACAAATATATGTTTCGGACAGAGCGCAGTTCTTACGGCGGTAGATACCCCTAGTGGAGGAACCTATCAATGGAGTCCTATAGTATACCTCAATCCGGGCACAGGCAATACGCAGTCAGTGACAGTTAGGCCTACCGCTACACAATTATACCAACTGGTATATTCCAGAAACGGATGTAATGATACAGCATATCAGGATGTAAACGTATACCCAGATGTGACCGCTACTACCGGGGGCAATCAAACATACTGTCTGCCAATAACCGGCATGGTGACACTAGGCGGTAATCCTACAGCCAAAGGAGGATCCGGAAACTACATTTATACATGGGCGCCTAATATCAACTTGAGCGACTCTACCGTGGCCAATCCAACTCTCGTTTCAAATGTGGCAAGTACCGTAAAATATTATCTCACAGTGACAGATGCTGTCACGGGCTGTTCAGCTACAGATAGCATGGTATTGACCATTACACAGAAACCATCTGTGACAATTTTCAGCCTTTCGACAAGTATCTGTGCTGGCAGTTATGCAACCTTGACAGCAACCGGATTACCATCAGGCGGCAACTATCAGTGGGAACCGATCATAGCGATAATCCCGGGAAATGGCAACGCTGCTACTGTACAAGTCTCTCCGTCTTCAGGCTTTCAGACTTACTTTGTTTATTATAGCCTCTTAGGCTGTGCTGATACTGCATCTGTGCAGATTAATACTTATCCTCAACCGGTAGCTAATGCAGGACCTAGCCAGATATACTGTTTGCCTGTTGGTTCTACAGTGACTCTAGGCGGATCACCGACAGCTACAGGCGGATCGGGTAATTTCAGCTATCATTGGACTCCTTCGGCCAACGTAAGCGATAGTGCCGTTGCACATCCTACAGTCGATTCATTGAGCACTCCGGGTGTTACTACATATATAGTGACCGTGACTGACAATGTCACCGGGTGTACATCTGTTGACTCCATGCAACTCGTTTTACTACCTAAGCCTATCGTGACCATCACTTCACCTGACACAAATCTCTGTGCAGGACAAAATAGTATATTGATAGCTACAGGTAACCCGACAGGAGGCACATACCAATGGGCTCCTCTGGGAACTATATCTCCTTTTGCCGGCAATACAGATACGATAACTGTTGCACCGAGTATAGGCCAGATACATTACCAAGTAATTTACAATTATAATCTTACTACATCAACCGGTGAGGATTCGGATCTCACGACCAACTTCATTGGATGCTATGATACAGCCTATCAGACTGTCCATGTATATCCTACCGTAGTAGCGAATGCAGGACCTGATGTATCAAAATGCTTACCACTTTCCAGTCCTGTTACAATCGGCGGCAGCCCATCGGCTACCGGCGGATCGGGTAACTTCAGTTACCAGTGGTTCGAACTTGCAGGCGGTGGTGCATATATTCTTAATAATAATACCCTTGCTAATCCAACTGTGGTCGCTATATCTGCTACGGGACCAGCTACGTTTATCCTTAAAGTCACGGATAATCTGACTGGCTGTAGCTCAACGGATACGATGGTATTGTCTATATTCCCTCAAACCACTGTAAGTATTGTAGCGACTGATACAAATATTTGTGTCGGCGGAAGTGTTATTTTATCAGGTATCAGCGGAACTCCTACAGGAGGAACATACCAGTGGTATCCTCTTAACTCTATAGTTCCTGGTAATGGATTAGGTCAAACTGTAACGGTTTCTCCTACGAGCAATCCACAAACTTACTATCTGATCTATACTACAAATAACATATGTGCGGACACAGTTGCCAAAACTATAAATGTTTACCCTGTCGTGGTAGCACATGGCGGCGGGCCAAGAAATTTCTGCTCACCGATCAATACTGTGACATTGGGTGGTGCACCGACAGCTACTGGAGGAACAGGCCATTACAGCTATGCATGGTCTCCTAAGGCTACATTGAATGACTCGACGTTAGCTAATCCTACTGCTACACCTTTAGCTACTACTACTTATTACCTGACTGTCACAGATCTGATCACAGGTTGTACTTCAGTAGATTCTGTATTGGTGACTCAGAAACCAGGACCACCGGCTAAAACTGGCCCGACCACATCAATTTGTACTGGAGGTTCAGTTGTACTCAGTGCATCTGGAGGCATCAGTTATGTCTGGTCAAATGGGTCAACACTTTCAAACGATAGCTCATGTTGTCCTATAGCCAGACCTGGTGCGACGACTATATATACTGTTACGGTAACAGATATCAATGGATGTACAGCATCTGCCGTCGATACAATCAATGTAGGCAGTACACTTGTTTTCTCAGTGCCTACAGTTGCGATCTGTCAGGGTGATACAGGTATATTGACACCTAGTCTGCTTGGCCTTAATTACAGATATGCATGGAGCCCGGGTACCGGATTGAGCTGTGTCAGCTGTGCTACGCCACAGGTGTTCGCTGGATCGAGCACTATCTATAGTCTGACAATAACCGATACTATTAACGGATGTAGCGGATCAGATACGGGATTAGTGATAGTGCACCCTAATCCTATAGCTGACTTCTTTGGTTCTGAAGTTTGTCAGGGACAGCGTGCTCAGTTCACTGATAGTTCTACTTCTGTCGATCCGATAGTCAGGTGGTTCTATAATTTCGGTGATTCTACTTTGACAGGTGATACATCGGACCTCCAAAACCCTACATACATTTATCAGACATTCAATGCACATAATGCTTTTGAAATCGTTACTACTATTTACGGATGTTCAAATTCAACGCATCGTCCGGTATATAGCTTCCCTCCGGTAACTGCATATGCAGGCCATGATACATGTGTAGCATTAGGTTCAAGTATTGTATTGGGAGCCACAGGCGCGGACCATTTCTCATGGACGCCGACCGCTAGTTTGACTAATTACAACACGGCAAACCCTGTCGCGCATCCTGATACGACCACTGAGTATACAGTAGTAGTGACAAATGACAATGGATGTTTTGACACAGCTTCTGTGCTAGTGACTGTAGTGCCACTGCCAAATGCTAATGCTGGACCTGACACATTTGTGTGTGTTGGTAATTCAATCAAACTCCTGGGTTCAAGTACAACTTCAGGTGTTGTAACATTCCACTGGAGTTCTATCGTATCGGGCTATCTCAACAGCACAAATATTTCCCAGCCTACGGTCACTCCGACAGCTCCTGGTCTATATACTTTCGTGTTGACTACGAGCTTGTATGATACAGCATGCAATATCTTTGTTTCCAGCAATGACACGATGATCCTGACTGTAGATCCTGTACCTCAGATCACAGCTAACCCTGATTCTCTAGATGTATGCGGCAACCCTGTCAATATTACATTCAATTCTTCATTAGCGACCACTACATACTCATGGACGGGATCCAATGGTACAAGTGGTACAGGGAATATTTCGACCTTCATCAATAATACCAGTCTGCATGACTCGACTGTGATATATACTGTAGTGGGTACTGCTCCGGGCGGATGTACCGACACTATACGTGTGCCTGTCATCGCACACCCAGTACCGGTGCTTACTGCTACAGGATTCCCGGCATTCATTTGCTCAGGTACTTATTATACTGGTACTGTTGGTTCAAATACTCCTGGCACGACGATCACATGGGGCTCGACAGCAGGTCCTAATGGATCCGGAGGAAATATCAATGTACTATTTAATAATCCGGGTACGATACCTGATACTATCATATTCTCATTCAATGGTAGCAGAAACGGATGTGTGGCCAATACACTATATGATACAGTGATAGTGTATCCATTGCCGACTGCCAGTGCAGGCCCTAACGTGACAATGGTATCTTGCAGCAGTGATAGTATTCAGATAGGGGGCAATCCTACCGCTTCAGGTGGTACTCCGGGATATACATATATGTGGGCTCCGAATTCAGGTATGACAATTGGCGGAGATACTTTATCAAATCCATATGTGAAAAATCTGGGAGCAAATACAGGCTATAGTGTCACTGTGACTGACTCAAAAGGATGCTCAGCATCTTCTTCGATGAATGTGACTGTTCAACCGCCTACATTGGCTGTATCGATCAGCCCTCCGGGAATTTCAACATGGTGCGCGAGTTCCGGTAATTCAGTTGCTCTTACGGCAAATGTTTCCGGTGGCAATCCTTTGTATTCCTTCGTATGGTCTCCTAGCGCAAGCTTGTCGGATACCTTCTCGCAATCAGTTACTGCCAGCCCTCAGGCGGCGGATACGGTGGTCTACACAGTGGTGGTAACAGACCGCAACGGATGTCAGGCCAGCGCTACCAAAGAGATCATTGTCAAACCGCAGCCGCATCCTGTGATCACAAACCTTGATTCGGTCTATTGTGCTAATATAGTTTCAGTACCATTGACAGCCAGTATACCTGGTGGTACATGGTCCGGTCCAGGTGTGTTCGGCAGTACTTTCCGTCCGTCACTTGCCGGCCTAGGCACTTATACAATAGTATATACCTTGACATCCGGTGGTTGTACAAATGATACATTCCAGACAATCACTGTAGACTCACTCCCAGTGGTTTCGATAACCGGAGCTAACCCGACAACCTACTGTTCAATGGATCCATCGGTGACATACACTGGTAGTCCTGCAGGCGGTACCTGGTCGGGCCCTGGTATAGATTCTACTACAGGCTTGTTTAATCCTAGTCTGGTCAGCATACCTAATAATATTTCCAGAACAATAACTATCAGGTATCATTTCTCGTCGGCAGGAGGATGTGGTGACTCCGCATCGACAACTGTAACCGTCAATAAATCACCTAGTATTTCTATCACTATGTCTGCTGATACGATCTGCCAGCATCAATCCGTGATCCTGGTACCGCATTTCAGCGCGCTTCCACCAGTAGCGACTGTACAGTGGTTCAATATAAATGGGTCTCTGATCATTACGACGCCGGATTCAATCACCGTAAATCCAACTCAGGAAAATCAGGGCTACTATGCGACCATTACATCCACACAAGGATGTCAGGCCAGCGATACTGTATCAATACACGTCAATCAGTCTCCGTATGCAGCAGCAGACTATGATACTATTTGCGGAATAACCACAGATACTATCAATGTTCTGGCTAATGATACTGATCCGGAGAATAATGCGGAAGTGGTTCAGATCCTCATTTTCCCTCGTCATGGTAAAGGAGTAGTTAGTGCCAACGAAGTAATCGTTTCACCGAGCTATGGATATTACGGTTATGATACACTCACATACAGTATTTGCAACGCACAATGTCTCAATGATTGTGATACTGCCAATGTGTATTTATCAATCTGCCCTCGTAACCTGCCGCCTACTGCAGACACTATCAGGTATACACAGCTTGACAGTGTACCGCAGGATGTGAACGTGATCCTGGCGACCAGTTCGCCAAATGGAACCCCTCTGACTATTAGTCTGATTGGAGACAGTTCACACGCTGACAGTCTGACAGTCATATTTACAGGCAATGGTTCTTATACTATTACTGGAAATGATACAGGCACGTTCGTTATACAATATCAGGTGTGCGATTCAAGTCAGTATCCAGTATATGTACTGTGCGATAGCAGTGTGATCATTGCACACATCGTTTTACCTCCGGATACCATTACACCACAGCCACCGGTAGCTAACAATGACTATGCTACGACTACAGGTACGGCACCTGCAGTCGTGAATGTGCGCGGCAATGACTATACTAACCCGACCAGCCATGGCCTAACCACACCGACACTGATCGGTAACACAACCACAGCAGATGGTACATGGAGCGTGAACGGAGGTATGGTAATATTCCAGCCTAAATCAGGTTTGGCACAGGGTATTTACCGTGACACAATACATTATCAAGTATGTGATCTGGTGAACGGCCTCTGTGCTACAGCATTTGTGGTAGTAACTACCGATGAGATAGATACACCGGCTAACAGGCCACCTGTAGCGGTGAATGACCACGAGACTGTAGGAGAGAACACGACCAGCAGTTTCAATGTCAAAGCAAATGACAGCGACCCTGATGGTGATTCACTATCTATTCCACATATTTTTGTACAACCGGTCACTGGTATGATAGTCAGTGTGGCTGACAATGGCACAGTGGTCTATAAGTCTAATACCAATCTGTATAGTACAAATGGACAGCCTATAGACAGTTTTGCATACTATATCTGCGATACATTGGCTGCTCATCCTGTATGGCCTCTGTGTGATACCGCAGAAGTTTATATTTATGTGACACCGCGCAATCTGCCACCTACAGCTGATACAATAGTTTATACCCAGTTGGTAACTGTACCACAGGATGTGAACGTCAGCCTTGCTACCAGCGATCCTAACGGTGATCCGCTGACGATAAGCCTGATAGGCGATAGTACAGACGGCCACATCCTGACAGTAATCAAGGACGGTAATGGCGCATATACGATAACAGGCAATACTATAGGAACCTATGTGATCACATACCAGGTATGTGACACTGATCAGTATCCGATCCATGTATTGTGTGATACAAGCTTTATCATTGCACATATCGTTCCTCCGTTTGATACACTGTCACCACGACCACCTGTAGCAAATAACGACTTTGCTACGACCACAGGTACTACACCTGCTACTGTGAATGTGAGAGGCAATGACTATACAAATCCGACCAGCCACGGCCTCACAGTACCGACTCTGATCGGCAACGATACCACTGCTGACGGTATATGGAGTGTGAATGGTACTGGCCAGGTGGTATTCCAGCCTAATGCGGGTCTGGCACCAGGCATCTACTACGATACAATTCAATATCAGGTATGTGATCTGGTTGATGTACCTCAATTGTGTGCTACTGCATATGTGGTAGTTACTACGAATGAAATAGATACACCTGTCTATAACAGGCCACCTGTAGCTGTCAATGATCATGAGACAGTGCCGATGAACACTACCAGCAGCTTCAACGTGAAAGCTAATGATAGTGATCCTGATGGCAATCCATTAACTATACCAACCATAGTATCCGGAGATAGTACTCACAATGGCGCGATAGTGAGCATAGGCGATAATGGAACAATTGTTTACGCTCCTCATTTTGGTGTACATAGTATCAACGGACAACCGGTAGATAGCTTCAAGTATTATATCTGTGATTCGCTCGCTGCACATCCTGTTTCACCATTGTGTGACAGTGCAGAAGTATACATCTATGTAGTACCTCAGAACCTGCCACCGACTGCGGATACCATATCTTACACCCAGCTTGATAGCATACCTCAGGATGTGAATGTGATCCTTTCGACAAGCTCGCCAAACGGAACACCGCTGACCATTAGTCTGGTGGGAGATAGCTCACATAATGATAGCCTTACGGTCATCAACACCGGTAACGGCTCATATACTATCATAGGAAATGATACGGGCACTTACGTGATCACTTATCAGGTATGCGACTCAAGCCAGTATCCGATACATGTATTGTGTGATACCAGCGTGATCATCGCACACATCATTCCTCCTGCAGATACGCTTACACCTCAACCGCCGGTAGCTAATAATGACTTTGCTACGACCTCAGGTACAGCACCTGCCATAGTGAATGTACTTGCCAATGACTACAGCAACCCTACCAGCCACGGGCTCACTACACCTGTACTAACCAGCAGTACAACTACTGCTGATGGAACATGGAGCGTGAATGGCAGCGGACAGGTAGTATTCCAACCTAATGCAGGTTTGACGCCAGGCATCTATTATGACACTGTGCATTATCAGGTATGTGATCTCGTAGATTTGCCTCAACTGTGTGCTACTGCCTATGTGGTAGTCACTACAGATGAGATCGATACTCCGATAGCTAACAGGCCACCTGTAGCAGTGAACGATCATGAGACAGTGCCGATGAATACTACCAGCAGCTTCAATGTGAAAGCAAATGATAGCGACCCTGACGGTGACTCACTCTCTATACCTCACATAATAACTGGAAGTGGCCCTCATAATGGCACGATCGTAAGTGTAGCTGACAATGGTACGATAGCATATACGCCTCATTCAGGTTTACATAGTATCAACGGACAACCGGTAGACAGCTTTGAGTATTACATCTGTGATACATTGGCTGCACATCCTGTCTGGCCACTGTGTGATACTGCAGAGGTATACATCTATATAACACCTCAGAACCTGCCACCTACAGCTGATACGATCATGTATACACAACTGGATAGCGTGCCTCAAGATGTGAATGTGATCTCGGTGACCAGTTCACCTAATGGCACACCACTGACCATTAGTTTGGTAGGAGACAGTTCACATAATGACAGCCTGACGGTCATCAACACCGGTAACGGGTCATACACTATTACCGGAAATGATACGGGTACTTATGTGATCACTTATCAGGTATGTGATTCAAGCCAATATCCGATACATGTACTATGTGATACCAGCGTGATCATCGCACATATCATACCTCCTGCAGACACGCTGACACCAGAACCGCCGACAGCCAATAACGACTTTGCCACGACCTCAGGTACAGCACCTGCCATAGTGAATGTACGTGCTAATGACTACAGCAACCCTACTAGCCACGGTCTCACTACACCTGTACTAACCAGCAGTACAACTACTGCTGATGGTACATGGAGCGTGAACGGCACCGGACAGGTAGTATTCCAACCTAATGCAGGCCTTGCACCTGGGATCTATTATGACACTGTGCATTATCAGGTATGTGATCTGGTAGATGTACCTCAACTGTGTGCTACTGCTTATGTGGTAGTAACTACTAATGAGATAGATAATCCGGCTAACAGGCCACCGGTAGCAGTGAACGATCATGAGACGATACCGATGAACACCACCAGCAGCTTCAATGTGAAAGCAAATGATAGCGACCCTGACGGTGATTCACTCTCTATACCGCATATTGTTATACAACCGGTCAATGGTACAATAGTCAGTGTAGCAGATAATGGCACTGTGGTTTACAAACCAAATACCAATGTAGAAAGCATCAATAATCAACCAGTAGATAGCTTTGAGTATTACATCTGTGATACTCTGGCGGCACATCCTGTCTGGCCATTGTGTGACACTGCCGAAGTATATATATATGTAACTCCGCGCAACCTGCCACCTACTGCAGACACTATCATCTATACACAGCTGGATAGCGTGCCACAAGATGTGAATGTCATCTCTGCTACGAGCGACCCTAATGGCGATCCGCTGACCATAAGCCTGATAGGCGACAGTACGGACGGCCACAATCTGATTGTAGTAAAGAATGGTAATGGATCATACACGATCACCGGCAATACAATAGGTACATATGTGATCACATATCAGGTATGTGATACAGACAAGTATCCGATTCATGTATTGTGTGATACGAGCGTGATCATTGCTCACATTGTACCACCATCAGATACCCTGACACCACAGCCGCCGGTGGCCAATAATGACTTTGCTACTACATCAGGTACCACACCGGCTACTGTGAATGTTTTGGCTAATGATTATAGTAACCCGACAAGTCACGGCCTAACCACACCTCAGCTGATCAGCACCACAACTACTGCTGATGGTATATGGACAGTGAACGGCAGTGGTCAGGTAATATTCCAACCTAACTCCGGACTGGCACCGGGTATCTATTACGATACGGTTTATTATAGAGTATGTGATCTGGTAGATATACCTCAATTGTGTGCTACAGCATATGTGGTAGTCACTACGAATGAAATAGATACTCCGATAGCTAACAGGCCACCGGTAGCGGTAGATGACCATGAGACAGTACCAGAGAATGTACCAACAGGTTTCAATGTCAAGATAAATGACAGCGATCCTGACGGTGATTCACTCACTATACCGACCATTGTTGTACAGCCATTGCATGGTACCATATTGAGTGTGGGAGAAAATGGTACTGTGGTATATCAGTCTGATACGAATATACACAGCACCAATAGCCATACTCCGGTAGATAGCTTCAAGTATTTCATCTGTGATACTCTGGCAGCATACCCTGTCCGACCGTTGTGCGATTCTGCAGAGGTATATATTTATGTGCCACAATCACTGTTTGCTATCAATGATACAGCAGCTACATCATGCAGCACACCTATAGTGATCTGCGTGAAGAACAATGATTATGATACCGAGCATGATTCATTCTATGTCAAAGGAATCGTGACCCCTCCTGCTCACGGTACAGCCACGCTGGATAGTACACAGTGTGTCACCTATACCCCTAATGGATATGCGGCCAGCTTCCCTGGCGGTATTGTGGATTCATTCAGGTATTATGACCAGGATCTACTCGGAGCGACAGACTCAGCATGGGTATATGTGAAAGTGATCTGCTGTACAGTGACAGCAAATAATGACACATTTACGACCCACTTCGGAGATACTCTATATGGTAACATTCTGAGAAATGACCTCTTCAATGATAGCCTGACCCACATTGCCAGCATACTGCCGGGCTCAGGGCCTACGAATGGCACAGTGACTGTGTTTGACTCTATCATCATATATATACCACATAGCGGCTTCTGCGGTACGGATAACTTTAAATATATCCTAACAGGCTCTTGCGGTCAGGATACGGCCAGTGTTCACATTACAGTATTGTGCGATAGCTGCCAGAAACCGATAGCGGTCAATGATAGCTCATTCCATGGGTATTCATGTAAAGACACTATCAATGTATTGGCAAATGACACATTCGGTGTAGGCGGTGCGATAGTGACTGTCATCAAAGCACCTCTGTACGGTACAGATACTGTCATCAATAACAATATAGTCTATACACCGGACGGAACGCATCCTAGCACGCTGGATTCATTGCAATACAGTCTCTGCAATTCATGCGGCCAGTGTGATACGGCTACAGTGTGGATACAGCTCCTAAGCTATCCGTGTGCCATAGATCATCCGATAGTCAATAATGTGGTCGACAGTATATGTAAGAACACGAATGCACTGATCAATGTATTGGCAAGTGATTCGGATCCGGCTAATCAAACCTTGTATATAAGCCTGGTCACCAATCCGGCGCATGGTTCAGCATTCAATCAGGGAGATACTCTGGTACTATACCATCCTGATTCCAGCTTTGTGGGTGTAGATACATTCGCATATCAGGTATGTAATACAGGGGCCCACCTCTGCAATACAGCCTTTGTATTCGTCGATGTACTGCCATGTCTGCCTCCACCTATCATAGTCGATTCGATCATCAGGGATACTACTGTAGTATGTACGGCCAAAACGTTCTGTATAGATTCGATCTATCAGGGAGCCGGATATACTGTACGCTTCTATGGATTCTGTGATTCGGCTTCACATGGTTCTGTACTCCTATCTACGGACACAGTCAAGGCTGATTCGACTGGTCAACTTTGCTTCACATATACTCCAAACTGTGATACAACGGGAGGTGCAGCACCATATACCGGCAACGATACCTTCTGTCTGGTGATATGTGACACCGGTCACGACACGGTGTGTACAGTCACTCATGTCATTATGACAATATTGCCTATACCATCTGATGACACGCTTACAGCTCATCCTACGGTAACATATATCTGTAACCAACCGGATACTGTACATGTGCTGCTCAACGATGGATTCCCGACCCCGGGCAATCCAACGACAGGAACAGCCATCTATGTATTAGATGCCGGAACGAGTGCGGGTAAAGCACCTTCACATGGTACAGTATCGATCGGGCCAGGTGACTCTACAGTGATCTATATACCTGATTCGGGTTATTCAGGAGTGGACACCTTCCTGTATGTGATCACCAATAACGGTCTGCAGCAGTTGTTTGATACATCTATCGTCTATGTATATGTATGTACACCGCCGCATCCGATAGCTGTGAATGACAACCCTGGCTGTCTGGATACGACTGGATATGTAGACCAGATCGATACTATCAATATAATAGGAAATGACACACTCTTCCCTGCTACTGATACCGCGATCATTATCATTGATTCTACTATGCACGGCAGATTGATAATCAATCCTAACTTCACGGTGACTTATGTACCGGATTCAGGCTTCCGAGGCAGTGATAACTTCAGTTACCAGATCGCTGAGTTTGTGGGAACTGTGATCGGCTACAGCGATACAGCGACTGTTTGTATCGATGTAGTAGATACTGTACCTGTATGTTTCTTCCCTAATGGTATATCGCCGAACGGGGATGGTATCAATGATGTATTTGTGTTCCCTTGTAATGATCAGTATCCTAATGCATCGCTGTTGATTTTCAACAGATGGGGTGATAAGATATGGGAGGTTGACAATGGATACAAGAATGACTGGGGTGGTACGAACCTGCAGGGTACTCCGGTGCCTGACGGTACTTATTACTTCGTCTACAAATACAATGATGGAAGCGGCAGGTCAACAGCCAGGTTCGTAGTAGTATACAGAGGTCAGAAACAATAAAAGTAGCTCCGGTCAGCTAAGGCCGGAGCTTTTATATAAAATCAGAAAAGAGTAAAATAAAATATCATGAAGAAAGTAATCTTCTCTCTCTTATTGGCAGCAGGGTTTTCATATGCAGCCGATGCCCAGCAGGATGCTACATACAATATGTACATGTTTAACGGGCTATACATCAACCCCGCCTATGCCGGCAGTCAGGAAGCCCTGAATGTGATGGGTATATTCCGAAATCAATGGTCCGGCCTCGATGGAGCACCGCGAACGGTCAACGCCAGTGTGGACGCACCATTGAGAAGAGACCAGTATGCACTCGGGCTGACCATTATGAATGACAGGCTTGGACTTACAAATGACTTTTCTATGACCGGGGCATTCGCCTATCGAATCAAGATAAAGGCAGACAATGTCATTGCTCTGGGTATGCAGGCTGGTGTCACTTACTATCAGCAGCGCAATACAGAAGCTACCTTGAGTGACGCTGGGGTGTATGATCCTACTTTTGCAGTCAATCAAAGTCTTTGGCTTCCAAACATAGGAGCAGGTATCTATGCTTATGGTAAGAGATATTTTGCAGGCTTCTCTGTGCCGCATCTCGTGCCATTCTCTCTGGATGATAAGTGGCAGGTAGCTACCGGCAGCGCAGTAGCTCACCAGTATAACCAGTTCCTCCTTACGGCTGGTTATGTATTCGGCAAGGATGCCAGCATTGTCAAATTCAGGCCTTCATTCCTGATGAAATTCCAAAAGGGACCTAACTATAATATGCCTGATTTTAGCTTTAATGCAGGTCTTCTCTTTATAGACCGTATATGGCTGATCCTCGGCGTAAATACAGGAAGTACAACTGCCAGCGGACAGCCCCAGGCATTTGGTGCATCAGGTTTGGTCGGCATCATACAGGCCAAGCTCACCCCGCAACTTAGTATAGGTTATTCTTATGAGTATTCCTTGTCACAGATCAGTACATATGAGACAGGTACACATGAGATCATGCTGAGCTATCTGTTTTGGTATAATAAGAAGCGCTTTGTCACTCCTCGTTATGTCAAATATTTCTAATCAAACCCTTTAAACCCTGATACTCTTAAACACTATATATATGAGGTCAAAATTTATATCGCTACTTGTCGTACTATTGCTCACCTGCGGTGCACAGGCCCAAAAATCTTTTATTAGAATGGGGGATCTGTATTTCAAGCAATTTGATTTCAGGACGGCATTGCAATACTATGCGAGAGCAATAAAGAAAGACAGCAGCAATGTACATGTCAAACAGAACATAGCAGATAGCTATCGGCTTATGAATGACTGGGTCAATGCAGAGCCTTGGTATGCCAAACTTTCTCAGGACCAAACAGCTAGTCCGCTTGATAAAATGTACTATGCAGAAGCTTTGCGCGCCAACCAAAAATATGCAGAAGCTAAAGTGGCTTACAAGGCATATATAGCCGCAGTGCCTAGTGATGCGAGTGCCAAGGACAGATTGGCAGGATTAGATAAAGTAGGCGATTTGGCAAAAGATAGAGGCCTCTATTCTATCGAAAACCTTGCGATCAACTCACCACTTTCGGATTTTGGCCCTTCATTTTATACTAATGGCCAGATATTTTTCTGCTCAAACAGGCAGCCGATCGGCAGGATCGCGATCAGGGACGACTGGACAAATGCAAATTTCCTTCAGTTGTATATCGGTAAACCTGATGCCAATGGCAATATCACGACTGCGGACCTGATGCCGGGCCATACACCTAATGGTAAATATCATGAGGGCCCTGCTGCATACAATGAGAAACTTCAGGAACTGTATGTTACACGCAGCAACTATAAAAAAGCAAGAGCATTCACCAGCAGTGACAAAACTGTCAAACTGAAACTCTATCGTCTGGTGTATCTTCCAAATGAAAACAGATGGGGCGACCAGCTTATTGAAGCTGTACCTTTCAATGACAGAGAATACTCAGTAGGCCATGCAGCGCTCACTCCTGATGGTCAGACACTTTATTTCGCCAGTGATAAGCCGGGTGGATTTGGCGGCGTTGACCTTTATAAATCTGTAAGGGATCAATCAGGAAACTGGGCTGCACCTACCAATTTAGGACCTACTATTAATACATCAGGTGATGAGATGTTTCCTTTCATAGCGAATGACGGGACTCTTTATTTTGCATCAGATGGCCATGTCGGTCTGGGTGGTCTTGATGTCTATTCAGCTTCACCTACTAAAGACGGATGGACTACTCCTGAAAATCTCGGATTTCCTATCAATACAAACAGCGACGATTTCAACTATATCATTGACAAGGATAATAAGAACGGATACTTTGTATCAAACAGGCCGGGTGGTCATGGTGATGATGATATTTACAAATTCCTGAAAAAAGGCATCGCTATATGCGGGCTGGTGTATGATGCTAAGACCAATGATCCTATCGAAGGTGCAAAGGTCGTAATGTATGAAGTGAAAGATGAGAAAGGCACTAAGATGACCGGTAAGGATGGCAACTTCTGCTTCGCCGGAAGTCCTACAAGGGTATATAAATTTGTAGCTACCAAAGCAGGATATCTGCCTAATGAGGTGACTGTAGAAACAGCAGAAAAACCTGTGAACCTTAAGATACCAATGGTAAAAGAAGGTGGCATCAATCTGGAAGTGCTGGTACTTGACAAGAAAACCAGAGAGCCTATAGATATGGCCAATGTGAAACTCGTCAATACTGCTACCAGTAAAGAAGAGAAACAGCAGACCAATCCTGATGGCAAGGTATACTATAGCCTCGAGCCTAATGCTACGTATCGCATCGAAGGCTCAAAAGACCTGCCGGATCCGGAAATGAAATACCTCACCGTATCCACTACTACATCTACAGTAGGCAAAATACCTCCAGCTACGATATATGCTACACTCGAACTGGAGAAAGTGAAAAAAGGTGTGGCTATCAAGATCGAAAATATATACTACGACCTCGATAAATGGTTCATACGTCCGGATGCTGCCAAAGAACTGGATAAACTCGTGAAAGTAATGCAGGATAACCCGACCATGGAGATTGAGCTTAGCTCACATACTGACTGTCGCGCTACAATCAAGTATAACGCCGCACTATCGGCTAAGCGTGCTGAAGCAGCTGTACAATATATAGCATCAAGAGGCATATCGCTGAGCAGAATGATAGCAGCCGGATATGGCGAAAGTCGTTTGGTCAATAAATGTGCCTGCGAGGGAACATTCGTAGTACCATGTACTGAGGAGCAGCACCAGGAGAACAGACGTACTGAGTTTAAAATCCTCAAATTCTAATATTACATTTCAGATCATTGAAAAAGGGGCCTAAAGCCCCTTTTTTATTTAGTTGATTTACTGCTGTTTCACTATTTTTGGAGGAATGATCAGAGCCCGCCTGTTAGTTATTTATCTCATCGCAGTATGCCCAATGGTCAGAGGGACTAATACAGACACCCGCAGTGACTCTATACACATCATTCATACCAATCTTGCGATCGATGTTTCAAATTTTTCCCGTAGAGTAATGTATGGACGAGCTGATATTGTTTTTGCCGCAAAAGTCAACAATGTAAACTACATCAAACTGGACCTACTTGGACTTAATGTAGACTCTGTCAAATCTGCTAACGACCCGTTTAAATATACTTATGATGATTCTGTGATCTCGATCAGTTTACCTTCGCCTTTGATGACAGGACAGCAGCAAACTGTATCTGTATTCTATCACGGCACTCCGATCCAGATGCCGGGCGATTTTGGAGGATTCTATTGGGATGACGAGTATGCTTTTAATATTGGTGTTAGTTTTTTGGCAGAACCACACAATTACGGCAAGGTTTTATTTCCCTGCTTTGACAATTTTGTAGAGCGAAGTACTTTTCATTTTGCTGTGACCACAGACTCTACTCGCAGGGCACTCTGTAATGGGCTTCAGGATAGTATGTCTGTCAACCCTAACGCTACTCGGACCTGGTACTGGACCATGCCTGATCCGATCCCGCCATATCTGGTATCTGTGAGTGTATCAGACTATGCGGTGCTGAAAGATTCTTATAAAGGGATCAACGGCACCATTCCGATCTGGATGGCCGCTAGGGCTGTGGATACCACTAACCTCAAACAGTCTTTTATTCACCTTAAAGATGCACTTTCTATTTTTGAAAAACGCTTCGGTCCCTATCCATTCTCCAGAGTAGGTTATTGTCTGGTGCCGTTTTCGGCTGGCGCTATGGAGCACGCTACAAATATTTCTTACATGCTGCCATTAGTAAATGGAAATACAGCATACGAAAATGTAATGGCCCACGAACTATCGCATCATTGGTTCGGTGATATGGTGACCTGTGACAATGAAAGTGAAATGTGGCTGAATGAAGGCTGGGCAAAATATTGCGAAGAAATATTTTTTGAAGGACTATATGGGAAGGATAACTATAAAACCAATGTCCGCGATAATCATGAAGAGGTCATACGAATGGCACATATCGCTGACAGCGCTTACTATGCTGTATCAGGTATTCCTTCTAAATATACCTATAGCAATTATTCCATTTATGGGAAAGGTGCTGACCGCATACATACACTGAGGGGCTATATGGGTGATTCACTTTTTTTCAGTTGTATTAAGAGTTACCTCGCGAAGTATAAATTCAAAGATGCGAATAGCTATACGATGAGGGACTATTTCGTATCGTGTACAGGTATGAAGAGGATCAATGATTTCTTTGCAGACTGGATATTTGATGGGGGCTTTCCGGATTTCTCTATAGAGCATAGCCTGATCATGAATACCGGAGGTAAATATGATGTGAGGCTATCTATCCATCAGGGTTCGGACCATACTTCTCATTATTTTAATCATGTACCTCTCGAAATAGCCTTCTTTGACGCAGCAGGCAAAAAGACTGTGACAGTCGCCAATGTAAGCGGAAGCTGCACGGAGTATTTTACCACGCTGCCTTTTTATCCGGTCTATATTGCTTTGGATTTTGATGAGAAGATCAGTGATGCTGTGACAGATCAGTGGTTTAAGATGGCTGGTTCCGATCATGAATATGAATTTGGTGTGGCAAAGATGTCGGTCGATCTGATACAGAGTACAGACTCATCGTTGGTAAGGGTTGAGCACCATTGGGTGGCACCTGATGCATCTAAGAATATCATCCCGGGACTGCACCTCTCTGATTACAGGTATTGGAATGTAGATGGGATCTGGTCTCCTGACTTTCAGGCATCGGCTACTATCAACTATAACGGGCTAAACGGCGGGCAGGGATACCTGGACAAAACACTCATCACAAACAGTGAAGACAGCATCGTGCTGATGTACAGGCCTGATGCGGAAAGTATCTGGCAGATAGACAGCGATGCGGTACTCAATACAGGCAGGAACGCCACCGACAAGATCGGATCGATCAAAATAAATAATTTGCAAAAAGGTCAATATGCATTTGCCATTTTTGATGTTAATAGGAAAGACATATTAAAAGATTCAGCTGATTGCCCACCCTTGACTGTAGTCGACCTGGATCCGCTCATAGAGGGGTTTAAAGCCTATCTAAATCCGATGCGAGCTGATGAGCTGAATGTTGTAATATTGGATCACAAAGTGTATACCAGATGTGTCATGATGAATACGATCGGAGAGACTGTGATGGACCGTCCATTGGAGGAAGGCAAAAGTAAGTTCGTCATTTACATGAATGGCTTGCCGCGTGGCACGTATATGATAAACCTGATCGACAAAGACAATAAACATATTTCTAAACGGATACAAAAAACAACTTAAGATGGATCAAGTAGTAGTGCTGGGAGCAGGAACGATGGGCAATGGAATAGCCCATGTATTTGCCATGAACGGATATGCGGTCAGGATGGTAGACATCAGACAGGACGCCCTCGACAAAGCCATAGATACTATCAGCAGAAACCTCGACAGAATGGTCGCTAAAGGTAGTATAGATGCAGAGAAAAAAACACAAACCCTTGCTAATCTCACTACCGGTACTGACATAGCCAAAGCCTGCCCTGATGCCGACCTCGTCGTCGAAGCTGCTACTGAAAACATAGACCTCAAGCTCAAAATATTTAAGCAGCTCGATGAGGTCTGCAAGCCCGCTGCGATACTAGCGAGCAATACCAGCTCTATATCGATCACACGTATCGCTGCGGTCACCCGGAGAGCTGACAAAGTCATCGGCATGCACTTCATGAACCCTGTGCCCGTCATGAAGCTCGTTGAAGTCATACGGGGCTATGCCACCTCCGATGCTGTCACCACACAGATCATGGATCTGTCTGTACGCCTCGGCAAAATACCCGTAGAGGTCAATGACTATCCCGGATTCATAGCAAATAGGATACTCATGCCGATGATCAATGAAGCCATCTACTCACTCTATGAGGGCGTAGCGGGCGTGTACGAGATCGATACCGTCATGAAGCTCGGTATGGCACACCCTATGGGCCCGCTGCAGCTCGCTGATTTCATCGGGCTGGATGTATGCCTCGCTATCCTGCGCGTACTCCAGGATGGCTTCGGCAACCCCAAATATGCGCCATGCCCGCTGCTGGTCAATATGGTCACCGCAGGCTATCTGGGCGCTAAGAGCGGTGAAGGCTTCTACAAATATGTGCCCGGCTCTAAGGACATACAGGTATCAGCGATGTTTGCAGGCCGGTAATTATAGCGTACCCTTCGGGCGGGCTATCCGCTTCTATCCCTTACGCAAAAAACATGCTACATTTTGTGTCATCCTGAGCGTAGCCGAAGGATCACTTATGTATTACAATTTTTTCTTTTTTACCACCTTAACCCCCCTTTTTTGAAAAAAGTCAAGAGTTTTAAAATCAATCCATTGCACATAGACGATTTTGTCATTTTAAAATAAAATATGCATAATTAATATTTTATTTATCTTAAATAGTTACTTAAGGTATATAATGCAAATATACGGCAAACTTTTAGAAGAAAAAAAGCTTTAGCAGATTGTGATAGCATAAATTCATCTGTAGTAGGGGATACTATCTCAAATTATCATCTTCGAAAGGAATTAAAAAATTTTTCTATCTATTTTAGTGGCTTGGTGACGACAAAGACTATAGTAAAACTGCAGGCGGGAGCTTTTAGCTCGTGCCTTTGAGACATTAAAGATGAAATGAGCAGAAAGTACAAATTTCAAAATCCGAGCGGCATTTCCACCTGCGGTTGGTGTTGTCACCATACCGCTCATAGTGCGCGATACTTCCCGTGGTTTTTCGGGTATCCCCATAGTTTAAAAGTGAGAGAATCACGGGAATTTCTATCTATTTTAGTGGATCGGTGACAACACCGACCACAGGCGGAAATACGCTCCCTGCCCCCTGCTGGTCAATATGGTCACTGCTGGCTATCTGGGTACAAAAAGCGGAGAAGGATTCTATAAATATGTATCCGGCTCCAAACAAATACAGGTATCAGAGATGTTTGTCGGCAAATGACCAATGTGAAGGCTAAGTTAAACAACAGCTATTCTGGTACTATTTCCACCTGCGGTTGGTGTTGTCACCATACCGCTCATAGTGCGCTATACTTCCCGTGGTTTTTTGGGTATCCCCATAGTTTAAAAGTGAGAGAATCACGGGAATTTCTATCTATTTTAGTGGATCGGTGACAACACCGACCACAGGTAAAAAATCAGATAATATGAGAAAAATTCTTGTAAGTATTATATTCACAATTGCTTTTGCAAGTTTTTCCAAAGCTCAGTTCGTTACCATTCCTGATAGTAATTTTGCTGTATTATTGCAAGGGTTTGTTGGCTCCTGTATTATTGGCAATCAGCTGGATACCACTTGCCAAGCAGTACTTAATAGAAGTACTCTGGTGTTTGGCAATTCAAAAATCACTAATCTAACAGGGATACAATATTTTAAAAATTTAGAGATTCTTATTTGCCCAGATACTTTAGTGGATTTTATCCCTGCCTTACCACCTAATTTGATTACTCTGAACTGTGTTTATAATCATCTTACTTCTTTTCCGCCTTTACCTCAAACATTAACCATTCTTAACTGTGAGCATAATTGGTTGGATAGCCTACCGACTTTACCTGCTTCATTAACAACTTTATATTGCTTTAATAATCACCTCCGCTACTTACCTGCTTTACCTCAATCGCTCACAAGTATAGATTGTTCCAACAATCTACTAACTAACATACCTACTTTACCGACTGAATTAAAATATTTAGATTGTTCACTAAATCAAATCACTAATCTACCATCATTACCGGATTCATTGATTTATTTAGTTTGCAGCAATAACCAACTCAACACAATTCCTACTCTACCTGATTCATTAATCCTATTTAATTGCAGCTACAATAGACAGCTAATTTGTTTACCGGAGTTAGGTATTATCGGAAATCTAAATTTTGACAGTACAGCTATTCACTGCCTCCCTGATACAGATAATATTCAAAGTAGCGCACCACCTTTAAGTTCTGTACCGCTATGCCGTAGTTTTAATCCAAACGGATGTTCGGCGACGGGTCTAAATGAGATTAAGAGCAGTAATACCTTTCGCTGTTATCCCTCGCCCACTTCGGGTAGCTTTACTATAGACATGACAGGCTATGGCGGCGGTGATAAGCAGATAAGCATTTATGACCAACTTGGACAGCTAGTATATCAGACACATACATCACTGGATAAGCTACAGGTGATGGATAAGCTATCATCAGGTATTTATACAGTCTCCGTCACACAGGATTCTCGAAGGGAGTATGCGAGGGTAGTAGTAGAGTAGCTATAAACTTCTCATAGGTTCGTATTTAGGCCGTCCTGCATGGGGTGGCCTTTTTTTATTACCCAATAAATTTTATATTCATACATTCATCACACCTGATCTCTGCCCATGAGGAAAACTTTGACTTTATTCTTATTGCTATGGGGCGGTGTTGTGTGCTTTGCACAATCTAATGATTTCACCTATTATAAATCATTGGGTACGGTGCAGTATTATGAGAAAAACTTTCTTCAGGCCATATTCAATCTCCAAAAGGCTAATTCCATAAAGCAGAATGATAAGGAAGTCGCCAGCTTTCTGAAAATGTCATACGACTCTATCGGCAATAAAGACCTCTCTGCCAAGGTCAGAATGAAGATGGAGAAATTCAGCGCAGCACCTCCCGAAAACCATCCGGTCATCAAACCCGCCATGGCCAGCGATGAACCACAATCAGGCAATGGGGCACAACGAAAAAATATCCAAAGGCCCAAAGTTTCTCCCGCCTCAGAGGTAGCCAAAGAGCTGCGTGAGCTGGGAGATTATTTTCTGGATAAGGAAAGCTATGACTCCGCAGCGATATGCTATCTGCATTATGTCAAATCTTATCCTGCTGATACGAGTGTTTTTTTCTACCTCGCTACCAGTCAGTATTTCATCAGGCAGTATGACAATGCTATCAGCAATTATGAAGTGGCACTGCTCAAAGAACCTAGACGCGCAGACCTATATAACTGGGTAGGTGTATGCCAGCTACTAAGCGGCAACTATCTCTCTGCAAAAGATAATTTCAAACAATGCATCAGGCTGGATCCAGACTACTCGCTGGCATATTTCAATCTGGGCAAAACACAATACGAACTCGAAGACTATGGCAATGCTGCAAAGAACCTGGAGAAGGCACTGGAGATGATGCCCGGCGATCCTGACCTGATGAGGATGCTGGCAGATATATATTACAATACCGGCAAGTGGGCAAAGTCAAAAGGCATATATGAAAGTCTCTATGTACTTAATAACAAAAGCGACCGTGTCAACTACCGTCTCGGTGATATATTTCTTCGTCTGGGCCAATGGGAAAAGGCTGTGACATATCTGACCAATTTTTTGGGGCTAGTACCGAACAGTGTCGAAGCCGAAAAAAAGATCGGCATAGCGTATTACAATCTTGACAAATTTACATTCGCTATCGACAATTTTGAGAAGGCTGCAAAGACAGTCTGGGATGACAAAGAGCTGATGCTATTCACTGCCATAGCTGCCAATAAACTGGGGAATTATGACAAGGCTATAGACTATGCTAACAGGGCCATCACACTGGACAAAAACTACAGCCGTGCATACTATCAGCTAGCCACAGCATACCAGGGCCAGAAGAATAAGAAACAAGCGAAAGAAAACTTCGCGAAGGCACGTGAAGTAGAAATAAATGCTGTGACCTTAAGCCCGGATAGTAAATGATCACATTTTATCCGGCACTTCTATACCTAATAGTTTCATACCTTTTCTGATCGTATCCCCTGTGACTTTTGACAGCAAAATGCGCAGGTTCTTTTCAGCTGGTGTAGGAGCTGTAAGTATCGGCACTTCGTTATAAAACTTATTATACAGCTTCGCCAGATTATAGATATAGTTGGCCAGTTCAGCCGGGTCGTATGTATTTGCAGAGGATGTAAGCACAGTCGGATATTCATAGAGCTGAAGTATGAGCTCACGCTCTGTGGCCTGAAGCGGTGTGGCAGTATCTGCTGCTATCAGTTCGCTTGAATACTTGCGGATGATAGACTTGATACGCGCATGAGAGTATTGTATAAAAGGCCCCGTATGCCCGTGAAAGTCGATAGACTCCTCGGGATTGAAGATGATCTTCTTGTATGGGTTGACGCGGAGAATGAAAAATTTTAGCGCACCAAGACCGATAGTTTTAAATAGGGTATTGGCTTCCGCCTCAGTGAAGCCTTCTATTTTACCCAGCTCTTTGGTTTTCTCTTCCGCTATACGAAGTACTTCCGCTATCATATCATCTGCGTCAGCAGTCTTTCCTTCACGTGATTTGAAGCGCCCGGTCGGAGATTCGACCATAGAGTAGGAGAGATGATGGATACCATCAGCCCATTTCTTACCGAGCTTCTGCAGGCATAGTTTCAATACCTTGAAGTGATAGTCCTGCTCGTTTGCTACGACATAGATCATACGGTCCATGTGGTACTCATTATACCGTACATCAGCAGTGCCGAGGTCCTGCGTCATATAGATAGAGGTGCCATCACTACGAAGTAATATCTTCTCGTCGAGTCCGTCAGGTGTCAGGTCTATAGCCACCGCGCCATCAGCACGGCGGTAAAAAACGCCTTTGGCCAGGCCCTCATCGATTATTTCTTTTCCGAGTTTATAGGTTTGCGATTCATAGTAGTCACGGTCAAAAGTGACGCCCATCATTTTGTAGGTTTCTGCATAACCTTCATACACCCAGCCATTCATTTTTTTCCAGAGAGCTATAGTGTCCGCATCGCCGGCTTCCCATTTCAGCAGCAGGTCTTTTGCTTTGGCAAATATTTCTGACTCCTGCTCTGCGACTTCTTTTTCTTTACCTATAGTTTTATATACATCCTGATCGGCAGGCACATTGTATTTGGTGCGTAGCTCTTCGTTTACGATCTGCCCGAACATTACATAGTAGTCACCTATCAAATGGTCTCCCTTGATGCCTGTAGACTGTGGTGTAGCGCCATTGCCACGTTCGATATATGCAGCCATTGATTTGCATATAGCGATACCACGGTCATTGTAGATGCTCACCGTGGTGACATCATAGCCATTGGCTTTGAGTATCTCGGTCATGGAGTAGCCCAGTAGCATATTGCGCACATGGCCTATGTGAAGCGGCTTGTTTGTATTGGGACTGCAATATTCCAGCAAAACTTTTTTCCCGTTTTGTGGAAAGGCATTGAAGTTATTTGCATTGATCTCCTGCAGACAGCTCACCCAAAAACTATCCGTGAAGCTGATATTCAGAAAGCCTTTTACGACATTGAATTTTGAGATGATATCAAGTTTTTCTTTCAGCGCATTGCCGATCAGCGTACCTGTTTCCTCGGGGGATTTTTTAGAGACTTTTATCAATGGGAAAGTAACTACTGTGTAGTCTCCCTCAAATTCCTTTTTTGTAAGATTGATGGTGATGGCGCTCTCTGCCACCTCAGCGCCAAACAAGGCCTGAAAGACCTCAGCCGTAGATGATTTTAATAATTGCTCGATATTCATGTTTGCAATATTACTAAGAAAAAGTCAGCGTATGGGCAGCATTCAAAATAATCTCTATCCATCCCATCTAAATCTATTAATTTCGCAGACAATTTAAAATAGACGATGGTAAAGAACCCTAAATATAAAGACCTCATAGAGCAGACCTTTGATTTTCCTCAAAAGGAATTTAAGGTCGAGAATAATTCCCTGCTTTTTAATAATCTGCCACTAATGGAGATCATCGAAAAGTATGGCACACCTCTGCGTATCACCTACCTGCCTAAGATCAGTCAGCAGATCCAGCGTGCGCGCCGGCTATTTAATTCCTCTATCGCCAATCTGGATTATAAGGGGAACTATCATTATTGCTACTGTACCAAGAGCTCTCATTTCGCATTTGTGCTCGAGGAGGCGCTGAAAAACAAAGTCAATATCGAAACTTCGTCGGCCTTTGATTTTAATATCATCAAGAAACTAGAAGAGAAGAAGAAGATCAATAAGGACATCACCATCATCTGCAATGGTTTCAAGACGCAGCGCTATCAGGACAATATAATCACAGCGATCAAGAGTGGCTACAAGAATGTAATAACGGTGCTGGATAACCTCGATGAGCTGGATAAATATCCCGATGCAGGTGAGCCGCTGAATATCGGTATGCGCATAGCTGCTGAAGAAGAGCCGAAATATGAATTCTATACATCACGGCTTGGTATACGTGTGAATGAGATAATACCATTCTACATGCAGAAGATCAAGGATAATCCAAAGTATAAACTCAAGATGCTGCATTTCTTTATTGATACGGGTATCAAAGACGTGAACTACTACTGGACAGAATTTCACAAGGCACTGAGGATATATACTGACCTCAAAAAGATATGCCCCGACCTGACTACTATCAATCTCGGTGGCGGAATGCCTATCAAGCAGTCGCTGGCTTTTGATTTTGACTATGAGTATATGATCAATGAGATCGTGACCCAGATCAAATCATCATGCGGGGATGAAGGAGTCGAAGAACCTGATATTTACACTGAATTTGGTAGCTATACCGTAGGCGAGTCAGGTGCGGTGATATTCTCCGTGCTGGGGCAGAAGCAGCAGAATGACCGCGAAACATGGTATATGCTCGACGGCTCACTCATGAATAACCTGCCCGATATATGGGGCCTGGCACAACGGTTCATCATGCTTCCTATCAATAAGTGGAATGCAGAATACAAGCAGGTAAATCTCGGAGGTATAACCTGCGATGTAGGAGATTACTACAATTCGGATGCGCATATCAATCAGGTGTATCTGCCTACATTTAAAGATGGGGAGAAAATGTACATCGGATTTTTTCATACAGGAGCATATCAGGATACGCTGAGCGGATACGGAGGTATCAAGCACTGCCTGCTGCCATCACCACCACACCTGCTCATTGACGAGAGCAAGGGCAAATTGTCATACAAGCTTTTTGCTGAGGAGCAGACAGCAGAGAGTATGATGAATATACTCGGATACTGATCTCATATCTCAAGGTACTTTTTGACCTCATCTGAGCTTTTGAAATCTTTGTCAATCACCTTGAACTTAAATTGGACACTACCAGTTTTGCTTTGCTGAGCTCTAAAACTTTCCGCATCAACTATTGCCAGTTTATTATCTGTCGTGACTGCCCATATCATATTGGTACCGGATGGACTGAATTTGAAATGATGGCATTCACCGTTGACAGTTTCATAAGGGAAAACAGCATTGATGTTTTTCTCAACAAGACTTAGGCTTGATACCTGAAGTTTTTTTCCATTTTCATCTGTCATAGTAGCTATGACATCTGCTCCTGATGGCCATGCGGCAGGATTGTCGCAATTATGAATGCCAAAGAAATTTATACTGAAAGTGCGATAAATTAGCTGGGTTTTGCTCATGTGAGATTCATAGAAGCTGTCCCTTGACCTTTGGTCGGCCATGATCTTTCCCATTTCTTTGACTCGCGCCTGGTATTCCATCTTCGCCTTCTCTTCGGCTGTTTTTTTGTCAGCTAGTTTAGTTTGATATTCGGCAAACTTCTGGTCATATATTTTTTGAGCTGCAGCCAGATCCTGTCCGTCTATTACCGGGGTTGCGACGACCTTTAGTGTTTGAGCTCCTTTACTAAATGTCACTTCATAATCCATCTCTGTCAGTTTTTTAAGCTTAACATTTTCCCATTCTGTTTTGGCGGACCCGGGATCGAAGTTCTTTTCATCTTTCACCTGAAAGCGTACTCCTTTGTACATCGCTATCTCAGGGAATTCTCCTGCATCTACTACGATATGAAATTTTGTTTTATCCTTATCGGCTTTGGCTATTGGCATGGGCTTTTCCTTTTCGATAGCTTTGACCGCAGCGACTGTTTGTTTGAGTTCTTGTTCGCATTTAGCCACTATAGGACTGGTTTCCTCAGAGGAAATTGCTGTATCGGAATTGTTTTCCTTAAGGTTTTTCACAACGAGATTGGCTTGATTGAGATTGACCCATTTTTTAGCTGTAGTGTTGAGATAGTAGGTATTGTAGCGATCCTCTTTGGTATTGGATACCATATCCACAGTAATGGTTTTATCGGTATTGGTGGCGAGAGGTTTGCCGCTCTGTGAGGCGCTGATCTCCATCATGCCGGCCGATTCAAATACATAGGTACTACCCGCTGAGTCATAGGTCATAGGTATGCCACTTAGGAAAATATCTTTCTGGTCGTGAAACTCGCGGTAGTTCAGGTTTACTTTGCCCTTGATGGGATTTCCTTTCAGATCGCGGAAAGCACCTGCGGGGATGTGGAGTTTTGAACCGCTTTTATAAGTAATATCTGTAGCAGAATCCGCATCGACGACGAAAGTATCTGTAGGGATAATGACATGTGCCAGTGGCGGTGATATGTACTCTCTTGGTTTCTCAGATTTGTCATCAAAAAGCACGATGAGTGCTACTGCCGCAGCTACTATGATAGCAGAACCACGGGTGATGAATTTGCCCGACTTGTAAAACGGGATCTTCATCGTACGGTAACCCTTAGCGACCTGATTGAAGTTGCGGGCTGATGCGATCTCCCCATCTGTCAGTGGTGGTTGATCTCTGTTTATTTTGTATTTCATTTTAGTATCCTTACCCCGGAGGGTTTTGCCTCAATTTGGTTTGTAAATGTATTGCTATAGTCGTTTATTTTTTCTCCATTAGACCTTTGAGCTTATCGAGCAGGCGGTATACTTTCATCTTGACCGCAGACTCATTGCTGTCCTTGATCTCCGCTATTTCTTTGAATGGCCTTTTCTCAAAAAAACGCATTTCGAGCAGTTGCACTTCGTCTTCATCCAGCTCCTGCATGGCTATGAGAAGCAGGTCTACTTTTTCGTCAGAGGTAGGTTCATTTATTTCACCCATCACGTTTTGGACTGATGTATCATCTATGTTGATAGTGCGTTGGTTTTTGTTTTTTCGATAGCGGCTGCTGATCTCATTGAGCGCAATGCGATATAACCAAGATGAAAACGGAAACCCACGCGACTCATATTTATCGAGGGCCATCATGGCCTGCATAAAAACCTGCTGAGTGATGTCAAAAGCCTCGTCCTTGGTGCCGGTCCGCTGATAAACGAATCTCGCCACACTGTCAAAATATTTATTGTAAAGTTCGCCAAAGAACTCACGGTCAGCTTTAGCAGCGAGGACCAGATGATCATCTGTGCTCAGCACTATAGTAGTATCCGCTATGGTTCCTCGCATGTTTCTTAGATCTAAGGTTATGGCTTTCATTATACTTCACACGGTGATATGTATTTGATAGTATAATGCAGAGATGATCAGAAAGTCACAATTAAAACGTAGAAAGTTATTTTTTTGGTATAAAGCATGAAAAGGGTAGAAACTAAAAAGCCCTGTCAAAGTATATGACAGGGCCATTTCAGATAATATTTTGAAAATTTATTTCGCGACGGCGATTTTTCCGTTATAAATAGTCAAATGGTCTATGCTATTCACACGGATCGAGTATACACCTGACTGTAGTGACCTTGTATCTATGGACGAGATCGTGCTGCTAATGATGCCATCATAGACAATGCGGCCATCCATATCATAGAGCTGTATACGGCTACCTACTTCGTCGGCTCCCACTGCTATATTGATCTGATTGGTAGCAGGATTCGGGTATGTGTTGACACCTCTTACCTCGCCGATAGGCGCTATACCCAGAGGATTTACAGACAAGTCAAAATGGATGTCATCCAGCCATAGCGCAGAACCGAATGTAGCTGCTGCTGTATCTGTAGAAGAAAAGAATAGCATCTGAACGGTATCAGGAGATTCAGAGCTGGTGTAGTATTGGGCTAGTGGAATAGCAACGTTCACCCATTGCCCGCCGGAGTTAGTTAGTTGCTTTATGATAGCATATCCTAAACCACCCATGATGCTTGTATCGTTCTTTTGCAAATAGAACTCCATGATGGCTGTATCACCGGGAGTAGCAGGGGCATATTTGTAAGAGAAGTACAAGGTATCAGGCCTTTTAGCATATGGTAAGCCTGAATAGTGGAAAGCATTGGATGCGTCCAAAGACAATACGCCGATGCATGCTACCGAAGATAAAAGTGTACCACCGGCAAATGCGGGGAGGGTATCAGTTACCAGTTTGAGAGATGCAAGGCCTTCTACATGGTTTCCTGCTGAAGTATCCTTTATGGCAAACCAAGGTGCTATCAGGCCCCCAGCTCCCGAACCGGTCAGGTTTCCGAAGGTACCCCAATCATCCGGGGCATTCGGGTTGGTCCAGGTCTCAAAGCCGCCATTTAGTATCTGCTGTGAAAATGCACCAAATGATAGTGATATAGCTGCAATAATTGTAAATACTTTTTTCATTTAAATATAAATTTTTGTGATTGTGAAATTGCTGCAGCAAACATAAAGCATGCACAGGAATTTTAGCTATGACCAGCGTCAGGATTTAGTGCCAGACTTGTTTTATGACACTATTATGACAATTCTATCGATCAGGGAGTGATCAATTTAAAAGAGGAGAGTATATGTTGGATGTCTTTGCCATATTTCAGTTTTCGGTCTTCACCACGTGTCCAGATACATTCCTGGTAGAATTTATCTTTGGTCTCCAGGGTCTGAATGCTATAGTATATCATCTCACCCTGCATACGGCCGGCGATCTCGGTGTGAATGCCTTTGGCGCCGGCTATCTGTACAGGCAGGGAGTCATTCATCATCGGTTTGTCGAGCGCTTTTTTGACGACGGCTAATTGTTCATTATAGTATGTCTGAAAGTCCTTATCCTTTTTATCTGAAAAAACCACTATATACATATTTCTATAGCGGTTGCTATACTGAAAGTCTGCACCGGGCTTGAGATTATCTGCCGGCGAGAGATAGTCCGGCACCGTCATGGTAAATTCATTTTTTGCGTTTACGATCTCGTCCTTGTAGGTGTATTTGCAGCTAAATAAGACAATGCCGGACAGAGCGATAAGGATAAGTGAGAAGTGCTTTTTCATGCTATTATATTGCGGTGCGAATATAGCTTTACGAAATCAAACAGCCTAATATCAGAGCACCGGGTGACTTTCCAAGTCTTATCATCTTAATATCTGAGTTTAAGTATTAAAAACAAGCTTGCACATCATAGACTTGGAAAGTCTATGAAATTCCTTCCTTCTCTGCTAATTGCTTACGAAGCGTTTTCGCACGCAGGTCAGGGCCGTTATGGCTCCAGCCCGGCGGCATGAACAGGTATTTCAGCTTGAGGATAAAGGTCGGGGCGCTGCCGACATCGTGCATCAGGTCACCATATTCATGAAATGCAATCTTCACCAGATTGTAGGTGTGAATATTCTTTGTGATGCCATATATAGGTTTCTCTGTCTCCCGCTCCTCCGCGAATGTACCCAGCATACGGTCCCATATGATGAGTATGCCGGCATGGTTTCTGTCGAGGTAGCGAACGTTGGTAGCATGATGTACTCGGTGATGAGATGGCGTATTAAAGAGAAACTCATACCAGCGGGGGAATTTTCTGATGACCTCAGTATGTGTCCAGTATTGGTATATGAGACTGATGGACATCATCATAAGCATCATAAGCGGGTGAAACCCCACCAGTGGCATCCAGAGCCAGAAGAAATACTTGTATAGCTGCTCTACCCAGCTCTGACGTAGCGCTGTGGCGAGGTTGTATGTCTGCGAAGAGTGATGATTGACATGAGCGGCCCAGAGCACGCGTATCTCATGGCTAAGGCGATGGTGCCAGTAGAAACTGAAATCGTCTGCCAGCAGCAGCAGTACCCATACCCACCAGTGAGTGATGTGCCAGTGCAGTGTCATAAACTCTGCATACGATGATGGTGCGAGCGATTTGATCAGGGCAAACTGAAAAAGGATGGTATATACTCCGTATGCCAGGCCCTTCATGAGCACATTGACCACCAGTGAGCCGAGACCCATGCCAATAGAGGCAAAAGCTTCTTTTGGGTCATCGTAAAGATGGCGCTGTTCTTTCCAGTTGACATATAGCTCTATACTGATAGCGAGCAGGAAAAACGGTATCGCATATATCACAGGATCCATCTCGGGAGGCATTGACTTAAAGATCATGGCTATTTATTTTGATTTAATTCTTTAAAAATGGTTCCAAACCAAACGAATGACAGGAGCAAATATACACCCCCACCGGATATGGCATAAGCGAGGGGATAAAGTTTCATAATAATCATTCCGATGACGGCAGTGAGTAGGATGACCCGCAGTATCTCTGCTATCATGACCCATTTTCTTTTCTCAAAAAGCCCTCCGATGTTTACTACAGAATAGATCACAAGGATGCTCACTACTGCTATCTGTGTTGGGTCGAGTTTTTTCATTCCGAATAGAAATGCTGAAGTACCCAGCAGCAATATTACAAACTGAAAGAAGATATAATTGTTCAACCTCGGTGAAACGACAGTGTCATATTTTTGAAATTCAGCCGCAGTGACTTCTTTATATGCCAGCATACCGCCCATCTCTGCGGGCTTCCAACCGGGAGCGCGGGTCAGCATCCTGACTGCATCCGCGGGTTTGTGTACTTTAGCCACATCTTTGAAAAGATCTATCCAGTATTCGAAATTCACCCATAGCGGGTTCCAGCTTTTGGCTTGCGTAGTGATGCCATATACCACTTCTTCTTCTTCGGGTTGGAAGGTACCGAACATTTTGTCCCAGATGATCAACGTGCCTGCGTGGTTTTTGTCTATGTATTTAGGATTGACGCCATGATGAACGCGATGGTGAGAAGGAGTATTAAAAACATATTCAAACCAGACAGGCATTTTATTGATCACCTTGGTATGTATCCAAAACTGATATAGCGTCTGAAGGGATGCTATGGTCGCAAACATTAGCGGTTCAAAACCTATAAATGCCAATGGCAGATAAAACACCCAGCTGAATGCGCCCTGCACCCATGCCTGGCGGAGTGCTACCGTGAGGTTATACTCCTCGCTCTGATGGTGTACCACATGGCTGCCCCACATGATAGATATCTCATGTGCGCCCCTGTGGAACCAATAGTAGAAAAAATCAACTCCAAGGAAGAGCAATATGATGGTGAAATAATTGTATGGTATCCGGCCGGTGAAAGGAGAGTGATTGTAAATGATCATATATACGCCAAAAGTCAGGAACTTCAGGAATATGCCTGTGATCTGTGAGCCTATGCCGCAGCTGAGATTGGTGATGGCGTCATTGAACCTGTAATAAGGCAGATGCCTCACACGCGTGATGAGGAGTTCTACCCCGATGAGTAGAAAAAATATCGGTATGGAATAGACAATGAGACTCATGGTAAACTAATACACAAAAATACATTAATTTGATGATGTGTGAATTCTGTAATCCAGTCAATGGATATGATATTCGTCAGATTGACTGATTTTATTCCCGAATTTCATTCCCGCAGATAACGCAGATATGCGCTGAAATAATTTGATGTATGGCAAAACTCATAAAATGATAGCAGATTCTATTCTATGAGCGGCTGAAGTTCCATACTAGTTTCGCCTTTTAAGCACATAGGTGATACTATTTAGTGCCTTTTCGCGTTACTCACACATGGAAAAATAATGTATATGAAATCTGCAACTTTTCTCTTTCTGTTTAGCATAGCTTCTATAATGTCTACCGAGGTATATGGTGGACAAAGGATAACAGTCAAAAAGCGAGGGTATGTGATGTATAGGCAGGTAAATGATACAATCACTAAAACGCATGGGCAGTATATTTATATTTCTGCCATGCCAAAAAAATCCCCCAATATCTATAACCAAATGGAGATGATAGATGGCAGTAAAGGTATAGCCCATCTGTCAGGAGGGATACGGGTATCTGAGAGCAGGGGTGGCCTGGCAGATTATACTAATACACCACCTATTTTTAATATACAGGGTGGGCTGAAATCGGATGAACGAAAACCAATACCATTTTCGACTATCACTGTGGGAACAAATACTTATACCTATGCTCAGATGATGAGTTCTGGCAGCGGGCAAATATCATCTTACCAAAATGGTCCGATCAGTCAGTATAGCAGTGTATTTGACCATGCCTGTCAACCGGTCGCCATGAGCGATAGCACGGGCAATATTTTGTTTAATACCAGTATGTATTTCCCATCAATACTGAATGTGACTACAGAGCCCGGGTATGACTCAAGCCATAAAACGATCAGGGTAAACAGTAAAACAGATGGAATCACATTGCGCTGGAATACGGATACCAGTAATCTAAATGGTGTTGAAATAGTTTTGAAGGAACTAACATTGAATGGAAGGGTACCTGATAGGATATATATATTCACTGTGCCTGATAATGGCAGTTTTACGATCAGTTCTAAATATCTGTCTGATTTTGCCTCTCACCGCCTGGAGGATCAGAAGCATTCCAATATGCAGGCACATATATACAGGGGTGATTGCAAACTGCTATCGGGACTGGATGGCAGGCGATATCAAACTTCAGACTATTCTAAATGGGACCTATATTTTATGGTAGAATAATAATCAGACTGTCGCTTTGACACGTTCGTGCCATTCGAGGAGCTTGAAGATAGGCTGACGGTCCACATTGCCCAGTTCGCAGCCGAACTCGGTAGCTACGCGGCCCAGCAGGTCTTTGAAATGAAAGGCGATGGACCCGACGAAATGCACGGGGTAGCCTTTGTAGCCATCAAAGCAAACAACATTATGACGGAAAAAGTCCTTGAAGCCCTCATATACCAGGGTCTCGATATACTCCCGGTCGGTTGACTGGGTCAATACCTTGGCAAAGCGCGCCATATATACATTGGCGTGTGGCTCATTATATACTGCCCAGAGGATATTTTCTTTGGTGAGGCCGTATTGGCTCAGCATATGCTCATGAGTAGCCTTAGGGAGTTCTTTATACAGGTATGCTGTCAGCAGCCTGCGGCCGAAATAGCTGCCACTGGCTTCGTCGCCCAGTATATAACCCATACCACGGGAAATGGCGTGATCTATCTCATTGCCATTGTACAGACAGGCATTTGACCCGGTGCCGAGTATGCAGGCTATGCTCCGGCGGCCATCGTAGGTCGCGAGAGCGGCAGCCATGAGGTCATGGTCCACATGTATCTCTGCCTCTGTGAAAAATTTCTTTAAACTCTTCTCTACTATACTGTTGCGCTCTGGACTCGAGCATCCCGCCCCGTAGAAGTATACCTTTTTCACTTCGTTGCGGATCTTATCGAGGTCGGCGTTTTTGGCCAGCTGCTCGTAGATAGCTTCCGAAGTATGAAAAAAGGGATTGAACCCTATAGTTTCCATGAGAGGGCCATTGCTGATGAGCCAGTTAGTTTTGGTAGAGCCTGAATCCGCGACAAGTATCATCTTAATCTATAATTAGCCGACTAATATATACCTATTTTGCTAAGCGCTTGAAAAAAATTGCCTTTTGGGAGAAATCCTGCAGTGTTTGGCTTAGTCATAGTAATTTGCTATATTTGTATTTAGTAAGCAATAAAAGCAAAGTTAAATTCAATTATGCATATTTATATTCAAAAATATCAATTTAAAGTATACCTAACTTATACATTATAAGCAGATTATTGTTTTGGCACTAGTGGCACCTATACCATTAAATATGAATTTTTGAGATGTATAAATGAAAAAATAATGCTTGTATATTCAAGTCATAAGTGCAATAAAAAAGCCCTGTCTTTCGACAGGGCCAATTTAGGACCAAAACCAAACACAATTGACTATGGTAACAAAACGCTAAGCGGAAAGTTTATTGTCCGGTACAAAAAAAATATGGGTGTAGGGCAGGATTTGCTCGGTGTATCCATGAGAAGTGGTGAAAATTAAAATAAAACATAGGTTTGCAGGAATAAATGGCTTTTAAGACACAAATAGGAAAGGACATCCATCAGGCCGCGGAAATACTGCGAAGCGGTGGTATAGTGGGCATGCCCACAGAGACTGTCTATGGCCTCGCCGGCAATGCGCTCAATGAAGATGCAGTGCTAAAGATATTCAAGGCAAAGAACAGGCCCTTTTTTGATCCCCTCATCGTTCATAGCCATGCTATCTCTGAGATCAGTCGGTATGTGAGGCATATACCCGAGCGATTGCTGCCATTGATGGAGCGGTTTATGCCCGGGCCGCTGACGGTCCTGCTGCCGAGGGCTGCAGTGATACCTGACCTGGTCACATCGGGCCTGGAGCGGGTAGCCATTCGTATACCGCGCCATCCTGTGGCATTGGAACTATTGAGGTCGTTGGACTTTCCGCTCGCAGCGCCTAGCGCTAATCCATTCGGGTATATCAGCCCTACTACTGCGCAGCATGTACTGGCACAGCTCGATGGGATCATACCATATATACTGGATGGCGGTGAATGCGGAGTAGGTATAGAGTCAACCATCGTGGGCATGGAGGGCGACGCCATAATAGTTTATCGCTTGGGCGGGCTGTCGATAGAGCAGATAGAGGGTTGTGTAGGGAAGGTAAATATACAGGACCATAGTACATCAGACCCCGCAGGACCGGGTATGCTGGAATCACACTATGCACCGCGCAAGCCAATGATCCTGGGAGATATTGATTCATTGCTGGAGAAATATGCAGATAAAAAAATAGCAGTACTGAGTTTTTGTAAGAAGCATGATGCCGGCCGGTCCTTTATTTTATCCCCTGAGGGGGACATTGACATAGCTGCTAAGAGATTATTCGCGGGAATGAGAGAGCTGGATGCCAGTGATGCTGACCTTATAATATCCGAAAGCCTCCCGGAGGGAGGCTTAGGTAGAGCTGTAAATGATAGGCTCCGGCGGGCTGCTGCTACACCGAAGCCTTAATGTTTTATTATCTGTTTTTGAGGTAACCGATCATCATCAGCGAACCACCTGACAGGCCGTTAGCCGATATCGTCTGCGACTGATCTATGAAGTTGATACCTTTTTCGAATGTAGTTGTATTTCCGCTTATGTTATAGGTATTGTTCCATGTAGCGCTGGCATTTGAAACCATATTGTTTACTACGAGGACCTTGCCTACCGGTACAGTATAGTTGCCCGAAGAGAGGTCAAAGGCTACCCAAGAGTTGTTTGTTGGTATAGTAAAACCAAGCATTGAAGTTCCGCAGCTGGATGAGCTCACATTATATCCTGAAGGTATTCCTATAGGATAAGCGATTTTATTGCTAGCACTTGCTGAAGTTCCTCCGGTTGTTTCGTTTGAAGTGAGCGTCACACCATTTACGTTGACACCGTATGAAGTACATGATGCTCCTTGATTGTAAGAGATGTTAGTGATATATAGTGTCTGACCGGCAGGCACTGTATATGAGAAGCTTCCATTCTGAAGGATAGGGACGATATTCACCAGTCCATCAGGAAAATCAGAAGATGCAAAGTTGGACTGAGCTGCATACATGGCGTATGGAACAGAGAAGAACTCAACGGTGCCCACATTAGCATAGTTGGTACCGCCGGTTGTATCGATCTCAGTTTTCAGATAGTATGAACCTGAAGACCAGTTGATAGATGTGAATGTTCCGGAGACCACTGATCCGTTTCCGATATTCAGTGCTATAACTCCTATACCGTCAGTAGTTATGCTTTGAGTTTCCTCATAGCTCACAGGGCCTACGGCACTGCCTGATAGAATCGATAGCCTGACGGATACCGTTTTGTCTTTGATAGGCTGTCCGGAGGTGGCATTCTGTACGACCGCCTGATAGCTGATGGCCTGTGGTACACCGCAATACGCTGCGACAAATACCACCATTGCAAAAAGTGTAAGGGTAATCTTTCTCATTGTTTTTATTGTTTTAAAAGTTTAGTTGTTGAAATAATTTTTCCGTTAGAGCTAGCTTGTATCACGTACATACCCTGGTTAAGGTTTGACAGGTCTATGCCGCCGCTTTGATAGGCACCGGTGTATACCTCCTGACCAATGATATTTACTACAGATACATGTATATTGTCTGCGTCAGAGTTTATCCTGATTATGTTTGAGAATGGATTTGGGTAGATGGTCGCATTGTCAGTAGTAATATCCTCTATACCTGCCGGTGATGTGGTTACTGTTTTGCTTCCCCCCAGAAAACCTTGCCCCAAATTAACTCCTGACGCGCTGGCCATACCTATTACAGGTTCACCTACTGACAGTATCATTCTTGTCGAACCGGCAGAACCTATGGTACCTCCGGTAGAGTTGAATACTGCATGGTGCAGTGACTGACCATACGATGAGGCCGCCATGAGTGATGTAAATAAGACTATGTATGCTTTTCTCATATTTTAAGTTTTTTCTTGTCACCACATTTACGGCATGCATTTATTTTTGTTTCACTATGAAACGATTTTTATATGCGTGTGTTTGGTTTTTTTAAAAAGAGGACTACTTTTGCACGGCGTTTCCTCAGGGGAAAAGCAGCATTTTTAAGTAAAACAACAGTCCATGGACAGTTATCCGAGTCGAAGTCGTTTCAATCATTAAATTTCCGCCATTCTCGGATTGCTCTTGTGCAGTCCCCGGTCAGCGGGACTAAAAAACAAGAGCTATGCTCAAAAAAAAATATCCTAACAGTCATCATACCACTAGTATCTCCGGTGGGTGGGCTTCTATATATATGCATCTGGCTTCAGTCATTGAGGGGGCAGGTATTTTTATTCATTACTAAATAGAAAAGGAGAGATGTATGTTTTTTTTCAAAAAAAAGGACCAGACCGCAGCCCAATCTTCTTCTTCCGGTTTTAACGACCGGGCAGCTAACCTGCTGAGAAATGCCTCTGGCCAGGACAAACAGGGTTTGTTCAAGCTATTAGATAGTGGAGATGGCGGGCTCGATGTTGATGCCGTAGAAAGCAAACTGGAGAAATATGGTGCCAATGAAGTAGCCCACGACAAGGCCCCTGCCTGGTATGTTCAGTTATTGCAGGCATTCGTAGACCCCTTCATCGGTGTTCTTATATTGATAGCGGTAGTATCTCTGATCACTGATGTAATATTGGCACCCGATCCTGCCCAGCGGGACTATAAGACCGTAATCGTAGTGACCATCCTGATTATTATCAGCTCACTATTGCGCTTCTGGCAGGAGTTCAGAAGCAATAATGCAGCAGAGAAACTCAAAAGCCTGGTCAAGACCACTGCCACTGTACTCCGCAAAGGTGCCGGCAAAATAGAAGTAGATATAAAAGAACTGGTGCCCGGTGATCTCATTTCACTCTCTGCAGGTGATATGATACCTGGGGACTGCCGTATCATTCAGTCAAAGGACCTCTTTGTGAGTCAGTCCATACTCACCGGTGAGGCACTGCCGGTAGAGAAGCGTGAGCAGGTAGTGGCGAATGCAAATCAAAGATCGCCACTTGAGCTGGAGAATATCTGCTTTATGGGGACTAATATAGAGAGCGGTACAGCTACGGCGATTATAGTGACTACAGGAAGCGATACATATTTCGGATCTATAGGCAAATCACTTACGGGCAAAAGGCCAGAGACTAGCTTTGACAAAGGGGTCAATAGTGTAAGCTGGCTGCTGATCAGGTTCATGGTCGTGATGGTGCCTGTGGTATTTCTGATCAATGGACTGAGTAAAGGCAACTGGACCGAGGCGTTTCTGTTTGCACTTGCACTTGCAGTCGGACTTACTCCGGCTATGCTTCCCATGATAGTGACCGCAAATCTCGCCCGCGGTGCAGTCAATATGAGCAAGCGTAAAGTGATCGTCAAGCGCCTCAATGCAATACAGAATATCGGCGCTATGGACATACTGTGTACTGACAAGACAGGTACACTGACCATGGATAAGATCGTACTGGAGCGCTATCTGAATGTATACGGCACGGAAGATAATGAAGTACTGAAGTGGGCATACCTGAATAGTTTTCATCAGACAGGTCTCAAGAACCTGCTCGATGTAGCGGTACTCGACCACGTGGAGATCAATGCTGTGCTAAAGGTGCAGGAGTCTTTCGTAAAGGTCGATGAGATACCGTTTGACTTTCAGCGCAGGCGCATGTCAGTGATACTGGAGCAGAATCACAAGCACCTACTGATCTGCAAGGGTGCTGTGGAAGAAGTACTTGACCTTTGTTCATTCGCCTTTGATCCGGGAGAGGATAAGCAGTTGCATTTAGAGCGTGATAACGTGATCCCTATGGATGCCAAAATGCGTGAAACGATCCTGACCACCACCCAAAAGCTTAACGAAGAAGGGTTGCGAGTACTGCTCGTGGCTATCAAAGAATATGATGAAAGGCCCCTTACGTATTCTGTAGCCGATGAGAGCAATATGATCCTGACGGGATTTATCGGATTTCTTGACCCGGCCAAGCCTTCAGCCAAGCCTTCGATAGAAGCTCTACAAAAACTGGGCATCACACTAAAGGTGCTGACAGGGGATAACGAAATAGTCACAAAAAAGATCTGCCGTGATGTCGGTATACCGATCAATAATATTATCATGGGCAATGACCTCGATAATATAAGCGATGAGGACCTGACCAAACAGATTGACGATGTCGGCATATTTGCGAAACTAAGCCCCGCACAAAAGAGCCGTGTCATAAAGGTACTTCAGGCTAAAGGGCATACTGTAGGCTTCATGGGTGATGGTATCAATGATGCAGGTGCACTGAGAGATGCTGATGTGGGTATATCAGTAGATACTGCGACTGATATAGCCAAAGAAAGTGCAGATATAATATTGCTGGAGAAGGACCTCATGGTGCTCCGCAAAGGAGTGATATATGGTCGGAGGACATTCGGCAACATCATCAAGTATATAAAGATGACTGCGAGCAGCAATTTTGGAAATATGTTCAGTATGCTTGGCGCGAGTGCATTCCTGCCATTCCTACCTATGCTACCGATACAGCTGCTGGTACAGAACCTGCTCTATGATATATCTCAGATATCCATACCATGGGATATGATGGATGCCGAGTACCTGGAGAAGCCACGCAAATGGGAGGCTGATAGTATAGCGCGCTTTATGATATTCATTGGCCCTATCAGTTCTATCTTTGACTATGTCATGTTTGCGGTAATGTATTATTATTTTAAAGCAAATACTCCGGCCAACCAGTCACTCTTTCAATCAGGCTGGTTTATAGAAGGATTGCTATCGCAGACTCTTATCATACACATGATAAGGACCAAGAAGATACCATTTATCCAAAGCTGGGCCACAGCCCCTGTTATTGCACTCACATCAGCTATCATGGTCATCGGTATAGCGTTGCCATTTACACCGTTTGCGAGTGCTTTTGAAATGGTACCGCTGCCATGGCAATACTTTCCTATCCTGATAGCGGTACTGGTTGCATATTGCGCATTGACACAAGCTATCAAAGTGTGGTATATTAAGAAGTTTAATATCTGGTTATAAAGGCCCGAGGTCTTACAAAAAGATATGCAGTTGAATTTGTTCTTTGTACCACAAGTAAGAAGATAGCCTTAATACTGCTATTATTCTACGAATATTTTTCGGGAAGCTTCGGGGCTCAGATAAATTTCTTTTTTCCCCTTCAGCTCCACGAGCAGGGATTTGTCAAAGTTCTGTATCTCTTTTATGGTAAGGATACTATTCAACCCGATCTCCTGTTTGTCCAGGTACTTTAGAAAGTCAGGTGAGTTGTCGTCGACATTCATGACCTTGACTTTTTTGCCGATCTCTACTTCAGCCAGGGCCTGCCATTTGGTAGCAGGGATCTTACCGTTTTTATCCGGGATCGGGTCACCGTGCGGGTCATAGTTAGGATAGCCGAGAAACTTATCCAGTCTGTCAGCCAGGTCCTCGTAGTGTATATGTTCTAATTGCTCAGCTATATCATGTACTTCGCCCCAGCTATAGCCGAGTTTCTCCAGCAGGAAAACTTCCCAAAGGCGATGTTTTCTTACTATTTCTATGGCAATTTTAGTCCCTTTTTCGGTCAGTCTCGCCCCTTTTACCTTATCATAGTTGAGCAGCTTTTTATCCCCGAGCTTCTTCAGCATGTCGATGACGGATGCCGGATTATTGCGCAGCTCTTCGGCGATAGAGGTCGGTGTGATCTTATGTGCACCCTCTTTTGCTTGGCTGTATATAGCTTTAAGGTAATTTTCTTCTGATAGTGAGTGCATTAGTGATTTTTATGAAGTCTACAAATGTAAAAATTATTTATCGAATCACTTTATTAGTCTTGACTAATTATATTTATTTGGTAAATTGAATTATTGTATTTATGTTTACCATGTATTAGTTCACATATAACTCAAATGCCATGACACAATACCTTACATTCATATTACCTGTGTATATCGTGATTTATTTTTTGCTGCTGTTGGTGATCCCCGCTGTGATAGTGAGGAAAAAGATAGGCAAGAGCCCAGTGGTGCTTTCCGCTTCGGATGATGCACATGGCCTGATAGCAAAATACTTCGGTGCATGGATGATACTGGCGAGCATATATATCATACTCTATGTAGTACATCCTGCCAGCTACACATGCTTTCTACCAATGAGCTATCTGGGTAGTGATGCTTTGGTAATATCCGGGCTCATCGTTATGATCGTTTCATTGCTATGGACCTCGGCAGCTCAGATCAATATGCAGGCATCATGGAGGGTCGGCATAGATGAGAAGCAAAAAACAGAACTGGTCAGTACAGGTATTTTTCATTTCTCCCGCAATCCTATTTACCTCGGTATGATAGTATCTGTAGTAGGGCTGTTTCTGGTCACACCTAATGCATTTACAATGATGCTTGTGGTGCTTGGATATGTATTGATACAGATCCAGGTGAGGCTGGAGGAAGAGTTTCTGTATAAGATGCACGGACAGGTTTACCTTGATTATAAAAACTCTGTGAGGAGATTTATATAGAAATTTGGCTTACGATAAGTATTTATTAGATAAATAATTTATGAGACAGCATGAGGATAATCATTACCATATTTTTTGTTGTCATCGGCATTTTAAATACATCCGCAGGGCAAGTTGATTCAGCAAATGTAACGCATAAAAAACCCTCCCGATGGAACTTCCACGTACAGAATACTTATATCGGACAGGGTGACCCGGGGTTTTCTGCAAAATATTCAGGCCCGAATAGTCTGAGCAATAATGCACAGATACAGGAGACTGCGACATTGAGTTTTTTTGCCGGTGTGCGCTTATGGCCAGGTGCCGAAGTGCATATGGAACTATTGACATGGCAGGGTTTTGGGCTGAGCCAGACCTTTGGCATCGAGGCTTTTCCAAATGGTGATGCATACAAAGCAGGCACCGAGTTTCCGAACTTTTCGTTTGCACATTTATTTATTCGTCAAACTATTGGTCTGGGAGGAGAGAAGGAAGACGTGGCTGATGATCAACTCACACTGGCAGGTACACAAGATATCCGCCGGCTTACCTTTACCATTGGACGAATGAGCCCCTTGGACTTTTGTGATAACAATACATATGCGCACAACCCCCATACTCAGTTTATGAATTGGGCGGCGATGGCTAATCTCACTTGGGATTATGGAGAAGATCAAATCGGGTACACTACTGGGATTGCCATAGACTTAAATCAGCCAAGATGGTCTTTGCGCTATGGATTTTTTCAAATGCCTAGTGTAAAAAATGGCGCTACAGCTGATGATCAGATCCTCATGTGGCCTGGTCGGGGAAGTGATGGGCCATTCCTGCGCTCCTGGGCGATGATGGCAGAACTGGAAGGGCGCTATAATATAAAAGCTCATCCGGGCACTATCCGGTTTCTGTCATGGCTGGATGAGGCTGACTTTGCCAGCTATCAGGTGGCTACGGCCCTATTGCTGGCAAATCCTCCGGGGCCGGATGTCAGTCAGGGTGCGGGAGTGACTATCCCGGCAGCTGCACGTGCCTATCGTTTGAAATATGGTTTTGGGCTGAACTTGGAGCAGGAAGTAGCAAAGAACGTCGGTCTATTTTCGCGTCTAGGCTGGAATAATGGCCAGCTTGAGTCATGGACATTCACTGATGTCAACTGGACTGCATCACTGGGCATGAGCGTCAAAGGTCAGGCATGGCACCGACGCGATGATGCCCTCGGCCTTGTCTATATAGTGAGTGGTGCTTCGATCGCCAACCAAAAATTTCTCAAGGCAGGTGGCACGGATATATTAGATGGTGATGGCAATTTGAGCTATAGCCCGGAGAGAGCGCTTGAAGCTTACTACGATTTTCATATATGGAAAACGCTGCATGTCACAGTTGATTATCAGCTGGTCAGTAATCCCGCATTTAACCGCGCACGTGGCCCGGTAGATATTTTCGGAGCAAGGCTCCATTGGGAATTTTGACCTCACAATTACACTCATTTTCTATCACAGAAATATTATTTTTGCACGCTTTAAAAAATCAACATGAGGGTAATACTTACCTTATTTATTTTATCATTTTCATTATTCAGCTCTGCTCAGGACAATGTAGTGAGCAGAGTGATCGGTAATGACAGACTGGGAAAGAAAGATTCAGTGGCCAACTGGACGATACATGCCCAGCTCACAGTTATATACCAGTATCACCCTTCCTTTCATGCTGACTACTCGGGCATTAATAGTCTTAGCAGCAATGCTGAAGGAGCTGTTTCTCTTACCACAACCATCTTTGTCGGCAGGAAACTATGGAAGGGAGCTACCTTGTATTTCAATCCGGAACTGGCCGGCGGTGCAGGCCTGAGTCATACGGAGGGAATTGCAGGTTTTTCAAATGGGGAGATATATCGGGTGGGTAATCCTACACCAACCCCTTTTATTGCAAGGACCTACCTGCAGCAAGTTATTGCTCTGCATAATTCTGACTATGAAGTACAAGAGTCCGATAAGAACCAACTGGCAGGCAAAACTCCTACCTCAAAAGTAGTGATCACAATGGGGAAATTTGGCATCTCAGACTTCTTTGATGCTAATACATATAGTCATGATACACGTTCGCAATTTATGAACTGGTCACTGATGGCCAATGGTTCGTGGGATTTTCCGGCAGATACACGTGGATATACATACGGCCTGGTCTTAGAATTAATAAAACCGCAGTGGGCTATCAGGACCTCGGCAGTCATGGAGCCTGTCCGGGCCAATGGCATCAAAATGGACGTAGATATAAATAAATCAAATTCCGAATCGCTGGAAGGCGAAAGAAGATGGGCAGTAAAGGGACATCCCGGAGTGGTAAGGGCTACCGGGTTTATTTCACTGACCAGGGCACCGAAATATACTGATGCCACAGCAGACCTGCTCAAAGGAGACAGTACTTTGGAAAATGTGATCGGGGGTAGTATAGAAAGTACAGGTCCCAGCAGTATCAAATACGGTTTCGGCGTCAATCTGGAGCAGGAGCTGACAGGGTATCTGGGCATTTTTGCCAGAGGAAACTGGAATGACGGGCACACAGCTACATGGGCCTTTACAGAGATAGATAATAATGCCCAACTGGGTATGAGTATGAAGGGAAAGCTATGGAAGAGAGCATTTGACACATGGGGCTTAGCACTCTCTACGAATGGTATTTCAAAAGACCATCAGGAGTATCTGGAGGCAGGCGGGCATGGTTTCATAGTGGGAGACGGACAATTAAATTACAACAGGGAGAATATTCTGGAGACATACTATAGTACACAGCTTGCATCATTTCTCTTTGTCACTTTAGATTATCAGTTTGTGATCAATCCGGCATATAATAAAGACCGTGGGCCTGTACATATCGTAGGTATACGGGTTCACTTTGATATCTGATGGTCAGGATATTGTTTTATTCTTTCTCTGAAAGTCATGATGGGCATCTCCAGATATTTGTGAAATAATGTAGCAGAACCGAATATTAGAATGAAATAAAGCAGATACTCGCCCAGGGCCATCGGCAGGTTTTTTGCAGGAAATAATTGCATCATACTTTTGAGTATCGGCGTTCTGTTTAATAGGAACAAAGCAAAGGTTAATTTGCTTAGATAGGTGATGAGCTTAAGCCAAAAGCCTTTGCCTGTTTTCATACTATCGAGTTTGGGCAGCCACAGCATCATGATGATACCTGTTTGAGTGAGGAAGAATGTCTTCAGCCAAAGACTATGATCTCTCCAGTATTCATGAAATACAATGGTAATGACCATTCCGAGGAGAAATAAATAGAAACAAATATTCTTGCTGCGGTCCCAAAATGAGCGATAATAATAGCGCACAAAAGCAGCAAAGAAACCAAACATGATCGTATCGAGACGGAACAAAACAATTTTGTAGAACCAGATATTCCATGTATAGATGTCCATGTCTGGCGTAGTCAGTGCCCTGTGTACCCTCAGCGCAGTGCTACCGATAATGATACTGAGTATGACATTTATCAGCAGTTGTTTTTTGCTGATGATCTTGGAAAATAGAATATGACATACGAATATTATGGCAGGCACGAGGAAGTAAAACCACTCCTCGACAGCCAGACTCCAGCCCTCGGGATAAAAATAATAAGGGTCAGCCTCGGGATAGTAAAAGCATTGAAAAAATACAAACTCCCGCCATGGGAAAACGAAACCTACTCTGGTGAAAGTATATCTCAATATGACCAGGCCGGTAATAACTAGAATATATAAAGGCACTGTACGAACCCAACGCCTGATCCAGAATATGACAACATCTTTAGCACCGAAGACCTCGCGGTTGTATAGCTTCATGATGATATTACCGATCAGGAAGCCGCTGAGGACAAAGAAAAAACTGATCTTGTCCATGTAAGGAATAAAGACAACTCCATGGGGTACATAGTCAGCGATGAGGTGAAAAGAGTGTTCCTCCATGACTGTCAGGATGCCCACAGCGCGCATGATATCGAGACCGAATGTGCGTCCGGTAGCGTCAAGGTCGATTTTGAATATGTCTATGATGCGTTTCAATACATGGATTTGAAGATTTGAAAATTAGTCAATTTGAAAATGTAATACAACTGTTCGACAATTTGTATTAATCTTCAAATTTTCAAATCAACACATCTTCAAATTATTTAGCCACGCAGATGATAGGCTTTAGGCTTAGTGAAAGCGCGAAGGCCGGCTATGGATAGTGTAGCACCGAAACCTGAATGCTTTCTACCGCTCCACGGCAGCCCACCGCTGACCCGGTCGCAGCAGTTCCAATAGGCAGTGCCTGAGTTGACCTGAGAAAGTATTTTTTCAGCACGTTTTTGAGAAGTAGTGTAGACCGCAGCGGTGAGACCGTACTCTGTGTCCTGCATCAGCTCGAGAGCCTCCTGATCGTTATTGACTTTCATGATTCCGATGATAGGGCCGAAGCTTTCTTCCTGCATCACTGCCATTTTATTGGTCACGTTGACGAGCACAGTCGGCTCGAAGTAATTGCCTTTGCTTGCTATGCGTTTACCGCCGGTGAGTACCTTCGCACCTTTCTTTACAGCTTCTTTGACTTGTCTTTCGAGAACTTCAAGCTGTGCCGGACGGGTCAATGCACCTATGTATACACCATCTTCGGTCGGCGGTCCGATCTTGTAGCTCTTTACTTCTTTGACGAATTCCTCTACATATTTATCGTACACTTTTTTGTGAACGTAGATACGCTCAACAGAGCAGCAACTCTGGCCGTTATTGTAAAATGCACCATCCGCAGTGCCTGCGGCTATCGATTTAATGTCCTGTACATCTTCTGCTATGTATAGCGGATCTTTGCCACCGAGCTCAAGCTGGCAGGGTACCATCTTAGGCGCGACTTTTTGATAAATGTAATTGCCTGTATTAAATGAGCCTGTAAAGAAATATCCGTCCAGAGGCTGACCAAGGAGTATTTCGCCTACTTCTTTTGCACCGATCACTATCTGAAACACATCATCAGGCACACCAGCTTTTTTCAAGAATTTTTCTATCTGCAGGCCTGTCAGTGTAGAAAATTCAGATGGTTTGTATAAAACAGCATTACCTGTCAGCAATGCCGGGATGAAAACATTTGTACCAACTAAGTATGGATAGTTCCATGCAGAGATATTACAGACCACACCAAGAGGTTCATAGACCACCTTTTCTTCGAGACCGGTTTCTTTGAGCATGACCTCGTCAGATGTATATTGTTTCACATGCTCGGATAACCATTTGATACGGTTGCGAGCGCCATTTACTTCATTGCGTGATTGCTGGAGTGGCTTGCCTACCTCTGATGTCAATACACTCGCACATACTTCAATATTGTCAGCCAGCAGCTGGGAGAATTTTTGAATTATAGCTACACGTTTTTTGGTAGGCGTATTGGCCCATTTCTTTTGCCCGATCCGGAGCAAAGCGAGTTTCTTTTCAATACTTTTTTTAGAATCTTCTTTGAGGTTGGCAATGACCTTGCCGTCTGCAGGATTTATGATCTTCATGAATAGAATATTTAGGGTGATAATAGTGTTAGTGATACCAAAGGTAGTTTATTGTATTTATAGTAACTGCCTAACATTTTCCGAAAAATTAATAGGCGCGGACGCGCCACCTGATATTTTATATATTGCAGGAAAATTAACTATATGGGAGAAATAGCCACTTGTCAGATATGTAAAAAGGATTTCCCTTTTATACTTGTTCCTACAACACACATCAACCCAGAAACAAAAGTAATTACGGTAGAAGCTTTACAAGTAAAATTTGAGTGCGGACACCATGTATTTAAGTTAGGGTTTGAGGACATTAACCATACTATAGATGTAGTTAAAACTCTCAGTAGTAAGATCTCACAACTTGAAAAGGAACTATCCCTTTTGCAGACACAGAAGTAATACTACACTCTACACTTATTAGATGTAAAGTATTTAAATCAGGGGCAGTGTACTCTGGCGTATAATTATACGACTGAGAAATTTTAATACACATCCCAGATTCAGCAGCCTGCTTTACAAGCGTTTTTAACTCATCAACTTTAGTGCGAATCTCGTCAGCTAATTGTTTCATAGCTACATTTGAATTTTCGGTGTTTTTTGTCATAATTTTGTTATTGATTATCAGTTAGTTACTTTATTGTTATTACGGCAAATTTTCAGTAATTTATAGGTATGAAACAGCGTAATTTCACGCTTTTAGATGTAGCCAAATTAGGTATAGACGAATGCAAAAAACATTTAGCTATGACCCGATGGGGTGATACAGTAATTTGCCCTTATTGTAACCATAAGAAATGCTATACAACTAAGACCCGTTATAAGTGTGCTAAGTGTAGACGGCTATTTACTGTAACGGTTGGTACTATATTTCACAACTCTAAAATTTCGCTTGATAAATGGTACATAGCTACTTATTTCGTAACCTCACATAAAAAAGGTATTAGTTCACATCAATTAGCTCGTGATTTAGATATTTCGCAATCCGCAGCTTGGTATATGTTACATCGTATCCGGCATACATTACATGAAAATGGTTTACAGGATAAATTGGAAGATGTAGTAGAATGTGACGAAACCTACGTTGGCGGTAAAAACAGAAATCGACACTGGAATAAAAAAGTTCCTCATTCACAAGGTAGGTCATTCAAAGATAAGACTCCTGTATTCGGAATGTTAGAACGTGGTGGTAAAGTACGCGCTCAAGTTGTGCCTGATACAAAAAAGAAAACCTTGATGCCGATTATTAAAAAGAACATCAAAAAGGGTTCTCGCGTTATGACAGATGAATACCGTGTATATAGTGATCTGCATTTAGACTATAAGCACAAAATAGTAAACCATAATCGTGGTCAATATGTTATTGGAAACGCTCACACAAATACCATTGAGGGATTCTGGTCATTACTTAAACGCGGAATATTGGGAATCTACCACAATGTAAGCCGTAAACACTTAGATATGTATGTCAGTGAATTTACTTTCCGCTACAATAACCGTAATAAATCGGTAGAAAGTAAAATGAGTAAGGTACTTAAAAGTAATAAGCAATTAAGCTATAAGAAGCTAACTAAATAGACTCTTGCATCCACGCCACTCTATCTGTACTTATACCATAGGAACTCCAATTACTACCAGTAACATCCACTACCAGTATTTTAGCAGGAGAAGATATTAGCTGAGATAACGCTGTCCTTATTGAAGAAGCTGTTTTTTGAGTTCTAACAATCCAAACACGCTCCATCACTTTAATGTAATCAGGGCGTTTTTTTATATACTCACTGATAGTAGCGTAATCAGTATCATAATCTTGAAGTTGGTATACAATTAATTTTGTTGTCATTTTATCCCTCTTTAGATGCTTTGAAATAAAAGCCAATAATGAATCCCAATGGGCCTGAAAGAACTCCTGATACGGCAAGAAGAATATCCTTATAATCTTTAACTTCAAAGTGATTAAATACACCAATGAGGAATGCCAGTAAGATTGTACCAAAAAATGCGTACAGATATACCAATGCAATTTTGCTTCTTGTTGTCTCTCGTGCATGGCTTGGATCTCCAAGAGTGGTATCTCCGAGACCGTCTTTAGGTAGTTTTTTACCTTTATCAGGGTTGTCAGATTCTTCTGCCATTTGTCAATAGTTAGTATCACGCAAAAATAATTTATAAATTTACTTTTATAACAATAAAGTATGTAATAGAAAAAACATAAACATATCAGCGTTAGCTAATTCCTGTTTACCGAAACTGAGAAATTCAAAAAACACAAGGAATAAGGGCAAAGCGTTCACGTCAAGGCGTGGGCTTTATCTTATTTGTGTTTGGGTATCTCAGTACCCGGTAAACAATAAGTTAGATGTCCCACGCTGATTTATTTTAAACCGACCATTAGGGACATCATGGTTACAAATTAATGTAACATGAAGAAAGTATTCCTTGTCCTATTTGTACTGACATCCTTGGTAGCATACTCACAAGATGATCCTGTATCCGCTGACAAAGACGGAAAAGGGAACGGGTCATTTGTACCTGATATTTCACACTGCCTTACCTTATTACAACAAAATGCCACTGTAAAATCGGTTGAAGCTCTACTGCCTGAGTATTCAATGTTTGGTGTAGTCGGTGCAAGCTATACCTACAAATTTGACTATAAGAATACTCATATCAAACTCTGGGTAATTGTAAAACCGCACACGCAATTAGTAGAAAGCCTAAGCCTTACTTTTATCGGGACAGCAGGTTTTAATGTAGTGCCCATACAAGCTGAAATAAAGAAATACGGTTTTGCTTATAACATGAAAGATACTTACAACAGTCAAAGTTCTGTTTGTGCTGACTGCACTTATTATGATGGGCCTGCGGGAAGATATTTGGTACTCCACAAATCAGGTAATTTTTCACTTCACAATAAATAGAAACTATGCCATTCTTTATTAAAATAGGTAAATCATATAGGAATCTCTGTGGAACAACTTCAAAAGGATACTTCATATCTAAAAGCGGAAAAATTGTAACTGTAAAATGGGGTTCTGTATACGCTATCAAACGGAAATATTATTGGGCAGGCTCAAAATTACCTTGCGAAAAAGTTAGGGCCGATCTTAAAACGCAAATAGAAGCAGACCAATTATACAATGATAGAGTTAGGAGACGCCTAAAAGAAGGGTATTTTAAACTACGGTCAGATAAACGCATACACCCTTTGCAAAAGCTGTGACTATTTACCGCGAAGTTTTTTAGTCAGTTCTTCTACTCCTTGTGGGAGTTTCGACTTTCCTTTTTTTAAAGGCTTGGTTTTTACCATGACTTTTAGTAAGTCTACATCAGACATATTTACTTTAGTTGGTTTTTCAGCTTTTTTCATACTGGTAAATTTAATAAATTTGCTGTTATCATAACAAATTCAGGCAGTTGGTATCACTATCAGATTGTCGCTATATTTAGTCTTAAGGAGAAAAATTTGCGAAGCGCAAATATAAATGAAGATTACCGTTTATTCCTAACAGCTTTTATAAAGGCTTCCCTGATATTTTTTGAGAAGGGATTGGTTTCCTTGTCAAGTATCCTCTCGGGATGCCACTGTATGGCGAGTAGCCAAGGTTTATCTTCCTTGTCTTTCCATTCGGCACCTTCGATCACGCCGTCAGGGGAGAAGCTGTTTGTTATGAGCTCATCACTTAGCTCATTTATAGCCTGATGATGGGCACTATTAATGTGTCCTGAATCTCCGCTGATCTCCTGCAGCAGGGAGCCTGAGACCGTTTTTATATCATGTTGCTTATCTTCTTCAGTCCTTTTATGAATGTCATTGCCAGCACCAAGGTCTTGTGTTAGGTTGCCGCCGAGAGCGACATTGACCAGCTGATGTCCTCTGCAAATCGCCAGGATGGGATGCTCAAGATTAAGTGCCGTTTCAAAAACATGCATCTCAAACTCATCGCGGGCTACATTAAAATTTTCTGGAGCGAAAGGATACCTTAGGTTTGCGCTATCATAAAACTGCGGGTGCATATCTATGCCACCTGTCAACAGTATCCCATCACATTCTTCTATTTGATCCCAATTTTGATCTTCTGCGGAGAGTTCTATGATCTCAATACTATCGTCATCACCCTTTATCCATTTAGGATAGTTCTCGTAGCGAGCTTCCGTGACCGTAACGCCGATGGTGATCTTTTTCATGAGAAAGAGTTATCTATTTATTATAGTGAAAACGACAGGAGATAACAATAATTTCGGTATTGCTTACAGTATAAACCAATCTATGCTCATCATTTATTCGCCTTGACCAATACCCCTTGTAATCATATTTAAGGGCCTCGGGTTTTCCAGTTCCGGAAAAAGGAGTTTTCTGAATATCTGAAATGAGCTCTATTATTTTCTTTAAGAGTTTCGGATCATTTTTTGACCAAAACTGAATGTCTTCAAATGCGGCCGACTCAAATAATACTGATCTCATGGAATAAGCTTTTTCAATTGTTGCTTATCCAAATGAATTAATTTATCGCGTTTTTTTACATTCTTTATTGACTTCAGCAGGCGTTCATGATTGGCCGGGCTTGACATCAAATACTCAGTAGCATCTGGTTCAGTTTCTACCGTAAGTTTTATTTTTTTACCCTTAAAGGCTTTTTTAAGGTAATCCAAGAAATCAGTGGACAAATTATCCGCATCTATATATTGAGTGAAATTCATAACTATACTTTACTCAAAAATAATGATAATATTTCGTTCTTAATGTTTTAAGCTTCCGTCTCGCTTCCGATAGCTGCCGCCAGATAGTCCCTGTTCATGCGTGCTATATTGGTCAGCTTGATCTCTTTAGGGCATTCAGCTTCACAGGCTCCGATATTAGAGCAGTTGCCGAAGCCTTCTGCATCCATTTGGTTGACCATTCTGAGAGCACGGAGGTCACGCTCAGGCTGGCCTTGCGGCAGGAGGGCGAGTTGTGATATTTTAGCGGAAACGAAAAGCATAGCCGCAGAGTTAGGGCAGGCAGCCACACAGGCACCACAACCGATACAGGCGGCAGCGTCCATAGCTTTGTCGGCGAGCATTTTTTCGACAGGCAGATCATTGGCATCCTGTGCTTGTCCGGTATTGACACTCACGAAACCACCCGCTGCGATGATACGGTCAAACGCTGAGCGGTCCACAGCGAGATCTCTCACGAGCGGGAAAGCCTTAGACCTCCATGGCTCGACATAGACAGTGTCGCCATCTTTGAAGCTTCTCAAATATAACTGGCAGGTAGTAGCTGCATGCTGCGGGCCATGCGCACGGCCATTGATATACATACTGCACATGCCGCAGATACCTTCGCGGCAGTCATGGTCGAATGCTACCGGCTCTTCACCTTTCTTGATCAGGTGGTCATTGAGCACGTCCACCATTTCTAGGAATGACATATCAGGATTGAGATCTCCGACAGTGTAGTCAACCAATTTGCCTTCTGCATTTGCATTTCTCTGTCTCCAGACTTTTAAATTCAACTTCATATGCTTCGTCTTTATTCGATAATTTTCTCAATACTAAATACTCACTACTCAATACTATTTATAGCTTCTTACTTGCAATTTGATATTCTCATATTTCAGTTCTTCTTTGTGCAGCACCGGATCGGCTCCTACGCCTGTAAACTCCCATGCAGAAACATTCAGGTAGTGCTCATCATCGCGTTTTGCTTCGCCCTGGTCCGAATATTCCTCACGGAAGTGGCCACCGCAAGATTCATTTCTATTGAGCGCATCGATGACCATCAGTTCGCCTAGCTCAATGAAGTCTGCCACTCGGCCTGCTTTATCCAGTTCAGGGTTGAACTCATTGAGCGTACCCGGTAGTTTGACATCCGTCCAGAATTCATTGCGAAGTTCTCCGATCAGTTTGCGGGCCTTAGCCAGGCCTTCAGCATTGCGCGCCATACCGCAGTATTCCCACATGATCTTACCTAGTTTACGGTGTAGGTCTTCTACTGAATTCTTACCATTGATCGAAAGTAGTTTTTCCATTCTTTCTTTAGCAGCTTTTTCTGCTTCTACGAAGGCTGGATGATCTGTAGGAATAGCCTTGGTAAATATCTCACCGGCCAGATAGTTTCCGATAGTATATGGTACGACGAAATAACCATCAGCGAGGCCCTGCATCAATGCAGAAGCACCAAGGCGGTTGGCGCCGTGATCGCTGAAGTTAGCTTCACCGAGGCAATATAAACCCTGCACGCTGGTCATCAGCTCATAGTCTACCCACAGGCCACCCATTGTATAGTGGACAGCAGGGTAGATCTTCATCGGTGTTTTCAGCGGGTCTTCGTTAGTGATGTTTTGATACATCGGGAAAAGTTCGCCGTAACGGGCTTTCACTACATCGATGCCGAGGCGTTTGATCGCATCTTCGAAATCGAGGAACACCCCGAAACCGGATGGCACGATACCACGTCCGTCATCGCAGGCTTCCTTGGCAGCACGTGAAGCGATATCACGGGGACAGAGATTGCCATATGAAGGATATTTACGCTCGAGATAATAGTCGCGGTCATCTTCTTTGATATCAGATGCGCGTTTTTTTCCTTCGCGAATAGCTTTAGAATCTTCTTTTGATTTTGGCACCCATACACGACCGTCATTTCTCAGTGACTCAGACATTAGCGTGAGTTTGGACTGGTATTCGCCGGATACTGGTATACAAGTCGGGTGAATCTGCGTATAACATGGATTACCGAAATAAGCTCCTTTTTTATGCGCCTTCCACGCTGCGGTCACATTGCTGCCCATCGCATTGGTCGACAGATAGAATACGTTGCCATAGCCACCTGTAGCCAATACCACGGCATGACCGAAATAGCGCTCCAGTTGTCCAGTGATCAGGTTTCTGGCTATGATGCCACGTGCTTTGCCATCTATAGTGACCACATCGACCATCTCATGACGGCTGAACATTTCTACATTACCAAGGCCGATCTGCCTCTCCAGTGCCTGATAAGCACCGAGCAATAACTGCTGACCCGTTTGTCCACGTGCATAGAAAGTACGTGATACCTGCACACCACCGAATGAACGGTTGTCGAGGAGTCCCCCGTATTCACGTGCGAAAGGTACACCCTGTGCAGTACACTGATCTATGATGTCGGCAGAGACAGATGCCAGACGGTATACGTTGGCCTCGCGTGAGCGAAAGTCACCACCTTTGATCGTATCATAAAACAAGCGATAGGTTGAGTCGCCGTCATTCTTGTAATTTTTAGCAGCATTGATACCGCCCTGTGCAGCGATAGAGTGAGCGCGGCGCGGCGAGTCTTGAAAGCAGAAAGCCTTGACCTTGTAGCCCAGTTCTGCCAGAGTAGCTGCTGCAGAGGCACCGGCAAGGCCAGTACCTACGACCAGTATCTCCATCTTGCGTTTATTGGCAGGATTGACCAGCTTGGCGTGTTCCTTATAGATATCCCACTTCTCTTCGAGTTTACCTTCAGGTATTTTTGAATCTAAAGCCATATTTCTAGTATTGAGTAATTAGTATTTAGTATTGAGACAACGCAAATTCTTAATGTCTTAAATAAATAACGATCGGCATAGCAGCAAAAATGATAGGCACTATGATCGCAAAGGCGGTGCCGGTGGTTTCTATCAGTTGGTTGTACTTAGTGTGGTTGAGGCCGAGTGACTGAAAGGCACTCTTAAATCCATGCAGCAGGTGATAGCCCAATGCAAACTGAGCGAGCACATAGATCAGGACGATGATAGGATTGCTAAAGGTCTCTCTCATCAAACTATATAAGTCTATCATCTGGATTTTAAACTGCGGGTGGTCTACTTCAGGCATGGTCATAAAACGCGTATGTACCCAAAATTGTGAAAGATGTAGGATAAGGAATATTAGCAGCAGCGTACCAAGCAGCGCCATGCTGCGGCTGTACCAGGGGCTGTTTGCGCTTTCATTATTATATGCATATTTCTGCGGACGTGCAGCGCGGTTCTGAAAATAAAGCATCAGGCCATCCGCTATATGAAGGATCAAACCAACAAAAAGCCCGACCTCTGCGATACGAATCAGGATATTCGTTCCCATGAAGTGGGCATATTCATTAAACAGGGTGCCCGATGAGTCAAAGAATACCATTGAATTGATAAAGCAGTGCACTACCAGAAAGCTGACCAGAAAGAGGCCCGTCAGTCCCATCAGAAATTTTTTGCCAATAGAGGATTTGAATAGTGCGGAAGGTTTTTGTGCTACAGAAGCCATTTGTGAGATTTTTGTTAAGCGGAAACAAAATTAATCCGATGAACGATATATGGAAGTCTTTTTTTGCTCTTTATCAACAATAATGTCGGCTAAGGGTTCACATTAATAGCAATATAGGCCATCTGAAAGCTTTTTTGCGGTTTTTGAGGGCCAATTCCTACTTTAGCCTCAAATTAAAAAAACTAGGATGTACACGATCAAAGATAAACTGGAGCAGGAGCTGAAAACCATTCAGGACAATGGACTTTTCAAAAAAGAGCGTGTGATAGTGACTCCGCAGGATGCAGTGATATGCCTGCAGGACGGGAGCGAGGTCATAAACTTTTGCGCCAATAACTACCTGGGCCTGTCGTCACACCCTCGGGTGATAGAGGCTGCTAAGAAGGCAATGGACACGAATGGATTTGGGATGAGCTCGGTGCGGTTCATATGCGGTACACAGGATATACATAAAGAACTGGAGGCTAAGATCGCCGCGTTTTTGGGTACGGAGGATGCCATACTATATGCCGCTTGTTTTGACGCGAATGGAGGGGTATTTGAACCGCTTTTTGATGAAAATGACGCTATCATATCAGATGCTCTCAATCATGCTTCCATCATTGATGGTGTCCGCCTCAGCAAGGCTGTCCGCTACCGTTATGCCAATAATAATATGGAAGAACTGGAAAACTGCCTGAAAGAGTCGCAAGTGCAAAAAAACAGGATCATTGTGACCGATGGCGTTTTCTCTATGGATGGCTATGTGGCACAACTAGACAAAATATGTGATCTCGCTGAGAAGTATAATGCTATGGTCATGGTAGATGAGAGCCACGCCACTGGTTTCATCGGTAGGACAGGCAAAGGTAGTATCGAACTGCGTAATGTGATTGGCAGGATAGATATCATCACGGGGACCTTGGGCAAAGCCCTCGGCGGAGCGATGGGTGGCTTTACTACTGGCCGCAAAGAGATCATAGAGCTGCTGCGTCAGCGTTCGAGGCCGTATCTGTTTTCTAATTCTTTGGCACCTGCTATCGTGGGTGCTTCTCTGGAGGTATTTGATATGCTGACAGAATCAACTAAGCTGCGCGACCAACTGGAGTGGAATATAAAATACTTTAAGGATGGCCTGCGCCGGATAGGCCTCGACTTTAGAGATGGGGAGTCAGCGATAGTGCCTGTCATGCTGTATGACGCTAAGTTGTCCCAGACATTTGCTGATGAAATGCTTAAAGAAGGCATTTATGTCATCGGCTTTTTCTTCCCTGTCGTACCCAAAGATCAGGCGCGTATCCGGGTGCAACTTTCTGCGGCTCACAAACAGGAACAGCTCGATAAGGCAATCGCTGCTTTTGAAAAAGTAGGAAAGAAATGGGGAGTAATAAAGTGAGATCAGTCCGGTATTGAGAAATAGAATGTAGCCCCATTGTCTAATTCTGATTCTGCCCAGACCCTGCCTCCGTGACGCGCCACTATGTTTTTGACGAGTGCCAATCCCAGACCTGTCCCCTCGAAATCGCTGCTGCCATGAAGCCTTTGAAATACCTGGAATAATTTGGATGCATTTTTTGTATCAAAACCCGCTCCGTTATCCTTTATAAAAAAGACTGTTTCGGTGTCATTTTTGATCCGTCCTATCTCTATCAAGGGTTTTTCTTTTTTACTTGAATATTTGAGTGCATTAGAAATGAGGTTAGACCACACCTGTCGTATTAGGCTGGTATCTCCTGAACTGCAGCCTAGTTTATGGACTTTTATTTCCGCCACGTTTGGACTTGTATATGTGAGATGCAGGTGGGAGCATATATCATGGACTATCTCATCCAGGCTTATCTTTTCTTCTTTCAATACAGTATGGCTCACTCGCGAGAAACTAAGAAGGTCAGACACGAGCTTTGACATTTGCTTGGCCTGCTGCGATATAGTGTCCAGCAGTACAATACCATCTTCGCCGAGATTGTTTTGGTATTCCTCTTTTAATATTGCTGTATATCCTGACATGACCCTCAGTGGAGCCTGCAGGTCATGGGCTGCCATCGATGAGAAGGACTCCAATGCCTTATTTGATTCCTCCAGTTGTATGGTCCGTTCCTGCACCTTTTTCTCCAGTGAGTGATTGAGCTGCTCCAGTTCGTCTTCCGCCTTTTTTCGTTCTGTCACATCGCGAAAGTTTGTGACTATGGCATTGACAGCCGGGTCGTCAAATTGGTTGGTAGCAATGAGTTCGATCCATCTCCATTCGCCGTTTTTATGACGGATTCGAACAAGGTTGGAGCCAAATGGAATGCGCTTTTCCCTTATGGATGCCACAAGAGCTCTCATCGATTCCTGATCATCCGGGTGATATATATCTATAGCCCTGACGCCGATCAATTCTTCCGGATCATAACCTAATATGTTTTTTACAGATGGTGTTACATATATATATTGCCGATCACGATTAGAAAGGGCGATGCCTTCTTTATTATTCTCAATGAGTGTTCTAAACCTTTTTTCACTATTTAGCAGGGCTTCTTCTGCTTTTTTCTTGTCAGTCACATCGCGAAAATTAGTGACAATTGCATTAATGGCCGGATCATCTAACTGATTGGTAGCAGTGAGTTCGATCCATTTCCAGCTACCGTCTTTATGGCGTATCCGGACCTGGGCGGAAGCAGAAGAATTAGCTTCACTTCTTATAGACCTTGCCAGATCAGCCATTGCCGGCAGATCATCAGGGTGGTATTGCTCAAAAGCTCCGGTCCCAATAAGCTCTTCAGGTTCATAGCCCAGTATATCCTTTACCGACGGGCTGAGATACACGAATTGCTGGTTACTATCTGTGAGGCCTATGCCGTCTTTATTCTTTTCAATCAATTTCCTAAACCTCTGTTCGCTGTTCAGTAGCGCTTCTTCCGCATTTTTTTTCTCGGTCACATCATGAAAATTTGTCACTACTGCATTGATTGATGGATCATTCAGCCGCAGAGATATAGAGGCTTCGATCCAGCGCCATGAGCCATTTTTGTGTTTGACTTTTAAGACCAGTTCAGCTGATTGTTTCGATCCACTGTCTGTCTTAAGCATATTCTGTATATCAGATCGCTGAAAATCTGCATGAATAACATCATAGGCATATTTGCCTATCAGTTCCTCGGGGTCATAGCCCAGTATTTCTTTAATAGCCGGGCTAAGGTAGATGAACCTTGCTTCTGAATTTGTCAGGACGATACCGTCTTTGCTGTTTTCGATGAGTGTCCTGAATTTTTTTTCATTGTTTAGCAGGGCTTCTTCCGCATTTTTTTTCTCAGTCACGTCACGGAAATTGGCTACAAGAGCATTAACAGCCGGGTCTGATAATTGATTTGTGGCAATAAGCTCGATCCATCGCCAGTTACCATCCTTATGGCGCGCCCGAAGGAGTTGGGGTTCGTATAATGTATTCCCATCTATCAATGAACGTACAAACTCACTCATGTGTGTCAGATCATCAGGATGGTATAGTTCAAAAGCTTTGGTGCCGATCAGCTCTTCGGGCTCATATCCCAATATACCTTTGATAGAGGGACTTAGGTATAAGAATTGCCTGCTTGGATCTATGAGCGCTATTCCTTCTTTATTATTTTCAATAAGCGCCCTAAACCTTTTTTCGTTATTGAGCAGGGCTTCTTCTGCATTTTTTCTCTCTGTGATATCGCGGTTCACTCCATCTATCCTTGCCAGTTTCCCATTCTTATCGAGGGTAGGGGTCACGTGCGCCTCTATCCATCTGATACTGCCATCTTTATGCCTTATTCTATATTGACAGGAACCGGGTTCTCCCTTTTCGGCCAGTTTGTTCATCTCTCTTATCACATGCGAGTCCTCGGGCAATATGAGGTCAAACCACAGGGTGTCATTTGCAAAGAAATCTGAAGAAGGGTATCCATACAACTTCATGCAGGCTTCAGACATTTGGGTGAGCCTATATGGATTTCGATCGGCGCTGTACAATACTTCATCGATACTATTGAAAAGCTGGTTGAGTTCGCGGTTGCTTTTTTCTAATTGCTGCTTGACCTCTATGTCCGCTGTTATATCTCTGAAATTGCACGCTATGGCCCGTACATCGGGATCATCCAGCAGATTGGAACCAATACCTTCCATCCATCTATAGCTGCCGTCACTATGCTTTTGCCGCCACTGGCCTTTGGCACTTGCGCCGGAGGTGCTCATTAGTTGTAAGAACAATTCTTTTAGTGTGGCGGCATCATCCGGATGTACATTTTCAAATATCAGCCGGTCTTCCATTTCAGTAATATCATAGCCGAGAACATAAGCATATGAGGGACTTCTGTATTTTATGCTGCCATCTGCATTGATAAGCGTGATGATGTCTTTGCCATGCTCGATCATAGAGCGCAACCTGCGCTCGCTGGCACGAAGAGTATTTTCAATATTTACCTTCTCATCGGTCTGCATAGAATCTGGAGGTATTATAATAGCAAGATAGCGAAAGGAATGTGGAAATAATTGAGTAAAATCATACTTTCAGCTAATTTAAAACAAACCGATCAATTGTTTTGCTGAAAACAAATGTCATAACATATTTCATACAAAGTTTTCCTTGTTAAAGGCTGTTATTGATGTATAGAAACTCGCAAAAAGGTATATTCACAATGCATATCTCGTAGCATTTTATTTAGTCATATGAAATCTGATAATTATAAAGCAATACTGGTAGTAGTACTTCTGGCAACGGTACTTTTTGCCAGACTATACAAAGGGCAGGGGCATCGTCAGCCAGAAACATCATACTCGGCCGATCATCAATCTGTCATTGACCCCAATGCTTCTCTCATATACACCCGCCATGCACGTTGCCGTATGGATTGCAGGCATATATCTGAAGAGGACATCAGAGAGGTGCTGCGCGAAGGTCATATCAATGAAGCCAAAAGTCAACAAAATGAGACACCCTGTCCGACCTATGCTATAGAAGAAGACCGGCATAAAGATGGGGTACGGCTAAGGATCGTCTTTGCTAAATGTGACCATGAGACCAAGGTCGTGACCTGTATAGACCGCGACCATGAATATGACTGCGACTGTAAATAACCAGTTGGCAGGTGGCTGTGATCGGGTGGCTGGAAATGACTTGAAACACCTTGTATTCCTATCAACTGTCAACCGCCAACTGCCACCGATCACTGATGCACTGCGAGAGATATTTCCATCAGGAGCTCAGGTTCTTTTTCCAGGATATTTCCCACCACGATCATACTTGAGCCAGCCTCTGCCAGTTCCTCCGCTTGCTCGGGAGTGCGTATGCCGCCGCCGGTGATGATGGGAATAGAGACACTGCTTTTGACAGCGCGAAGCAATTCTGCAGAGATAGATCTGTGGGCGCCGCTGCCTGCCTCGAGGTAGATGGTTTGCAGGCCAAGCATTTCGCCGGCCATAGCTGTAGCGATGGCTATATCCGGTTTATCATAGGGGATAGGCACCGTCTGTGTCATATAGGATGTGGTCGATACCCTGCCGCCATCTATGAGCATATAGCCGGTGGGTATGACTTCAAGGCCTGACTCCCTGATCAATGGAGCGGCTACTACATGCTGGCCTATCAGGTATTCGGGATTGCGGCCCGATATGAGGCTCAGCAGCAGGATAGCATCAGCCTGACTGCTCACCTGATAGTTATTGCCCGGGAATAGTACAATAGGAGCGGAGGTATTTTTTCGCAGCAGCGACAGTGTTTTTTCAAAATGGTTATCCAGGAGGATGCTGCCACCGACCAGTATCACGTCTACTCTTGCTTTATTTATCTTTTCTGACAGGCCCATCAGGCTATCCTCGGTCTGATTGTCCGGGTCTATCAGCACCGCGAGCTTGGTACGAGCGGATTTAAGAAGAGTTAAAATGTTTTTATTCATCGCTAATTTGTCGTAAATTTGGGTAAAATAAGTGAGAATTTAACTTTTTGCCTGTCCTGAAAATACGCCACAAATAAACAAGTGAAATAACCAAATTTATTTTCGGTTTTAAGCACTTTTCTTTTTTCCACAGGCTCAATTCAGCACTATCCATCATTTGAAAATTATTGACTATACTTTTCACATTTGTTGTTGATAAAACCACTAGCATTATTTTTTTAACAAAGTTAAATTCGAATTACCAAAAGAAAAAACCACCGCATTTAACTTTAGAGTAACACCTACTAAATACACCCTTAAGATATGGCAAAGAAAATAACTAAAAAAGGACTCCCTGTCGACCGCTATTACACCAAAGATGGTGTTTCCGTATACGACCTGTTCGAATATGAACTGAGAAGCTCAGTGATCCGCAATCCTGCAGGCGATGCAGTATTTGAAATGCATAATGTAGAAGTACCGAAACAATGGTCGCAGGTAGCCACAGATATATTGGCGCAGAAATATTTCCGCAAGGCAGGAGTGCCTCAGGCTGATGGTACCCTCGGCGGAGAGAACTCTATGAAGCAGGTAGCACACCGTATGGCTGACTGCTGGAGGCACTGGGGTGAGAAGTACGGCTATTTCGCATCTAAAGAAGACGCCGGCCGTTTCTATGATGAGATCGTGTATTCTCTCGTAGCTCAGATGGCTGCACCAAACTCTCCGCAGTGGTTCAATACAGGCCTGCATTCTGCCTATGGCATTACCGGCAAACCGCAAGGACACTATTATGTTAATCCTGATAATGGCGAACTGACCAGATCTACTTCCGCATATGAAAGGCCGCAGCCACATGCTTGTTTTATATTGTCTGTATCAGATGACCTCGTGAACGAAGGCGGCATCATGGACCTTTGGACACGTGAGGCGCGTATCTTTAAATACGGCTCAGGTGTGGGAACTAACTTCTCTGCTATACGTGGCGAAGGAGAAAGGCTGTCAGGTGGAGGTACATCATCAGGCCTGATGAGTTTCCTCAAGATAGGTGACAACGCAGCAGGTGCTATCAAATCAGGCGGTACGACCCGTCGTGCAGCCAAGATGGTCTGTCTCGATCTCGATCACCCTGAGGTGGTGGACTTCATCGAGTGGAAAATGAAAGAAGAAGATAAGGTGAAAGCCCTCATCGACGCAGGCTATAGCAATCACTACGAAGGTGAAGCGTACCGCACCGTAGCCGGACAGAATTCAAACAACTCTGTACGTATACCAAATTCATTCTTCCGCATACTTGAGGAAGGCGGCAACTGGGACCTCAAGGCCCGCACCGACGGCAGGACCATGAAGAGCATACCCGCTAAAGAACTGTGGGACAAAATAGGCATGGCTGCATGGCGCTGTGCAGACCCGGGCGTACAATACGACACTACGATCAACGAATGGCATACATGCCCTGAGGACGGCCCTATTCGCGCATCTAACCCATGCTCTGAGTATATGTTCCTCGACAATACTGCATGCAACCTCGCTTCATTCAACCTGATGAAGTTCTATGATGTGGATGCCCTGACACTGGATGTCAAAGGCTTCGAGCACATGAGCCGTATCTGGACCATGGTACTGGAGATATCCGTACTGATGGCACAGTTCCCGTCTAAGGAAGTTGCGCAGCTATCTTATGACTTCCGTACACTCGGCCTCGGCTATGCTAACCTCGGTACACTCCTGATGGTTTCGAGCATTCCTTATGATAGTGAAAAAGGTCGCGCTATAGGTGCCGCTATCACTGCTATTATGACAGGTACTTCCTACAAGACCTCTGCAGAGATGGCAGCATCTCTGGGTACATTCTCCGGCTATGAGAGAAATAAAAAACACATGATGCGTGTCATGCGCAATCACCGCTATGCGGCATATAATGCTTCTCCTGAGACCTATGAAGGACTCGATGTAAAACCTGTCGGTATCGACCAGCGCTATTGCCCTGAGTACCTGCTCCAGTCTGCCTGCAATGCATGGGACGAGGCACTGCAAATGGGAGAGAAGTACGGCTACCGCAATGCACAGACCACTGTGATCGCTCCTACAGGCACTATCGGCCTGGTCATGGACTGCGATACTACGGGTGTAGAGCCAGATTTCGCACTCGTGAAATTCAAGAAGCTCGCAGGTGGCGGCTATTTCAAAATAGTAAATGAATCAGTGCCTGCTGCGCTGAAAAACCTCGGCTATACTCCTGAACAGACTGACGCGATCATCAAATATGCTAAAGGCCACGGAAGCCTTCAAGGCTGCCCGTCTATCAATCCTGACACCCTGCGGGGAAAAGGATTTGACGGAGCTGATATCGAGAAAATAGAAGCAGGACTGCCAGCCGCGTTTGACATCACGTTTGCATTCAACGTATACAGCCTCGGCGAGTCAGCCCTCCAGCGTCTGGGTTTCACTGCCGATCAGTACAACAATCCTAAATTCAATCTGCTCCGCGAGCTGGGTTTCAGCAAGAGCGATATCGAGACAGCCAACGAATATATATGCGGTACGATGACCGTAGAAGGCGCTCCATTCCTGAAAGAAGAACACCTGCCGGTATTTGACACTGCTAATAAATGCGGATCTAAAGGCACACGCTATATACATGCATTCGGACATATCCGTATGATGGCAGCTGTACAGCCTTTCATCAGCGGTGCGATATCCAAGACCATCAACCTCCCTAACGAGGCTACTGTCGAAGAAATACAATCATGCTATCAGCTGTCATGGCAGCTAGGCCTGAAGGCCAATGCCCTCTATCGTGACGGATGCAAACTTTCTCAGCCGCTTTCTAACAAGAAAGATGAGGAGAAAGAAGAAAAAGCATCTACTGCGACGGCTTCTACAGCCCCTGCGGGTCCATCTAAAGGGGAAGAAATATTCAGCAAGCTGACCCCTGAGCAGGTACTCGAAGCTGCCAGGGTCCTCATGCAGGAATCAACTGATACATCATTCAAACGTGCCCTCTCACGCATCGTAGAGAAGAAAGCCCTGCCTCACAAGCGCAATGGCTTTACTCAAAAAGCAAAAGTAGGAGGCCAGACAGTATTCGTACGTACCGGTGAATACACCGACGGTACACTGGGTGAGATCTTCATAGACATGCACAAAGAAGGTGCGTCGTTCCGCTCACTGATGAACTGTTTCGCGATCTCAGTATCGATAGGCATGCAGTACGGAGTGCCGCTGGAGGAATTTGTCAATAAATTTACCTTCACACGCTTCGAGCCGAGCGGTATGGTGGACCACCCGAATATCAAGAATGCTTCATCGATCGTGGACTATATCTTCCGTCTCCTCGCCTTCGAATACCTCGGCAGGACAGACCTCGTACACGTCACGCCAAGCGAACTGGCATCACGTGAAGTAAGCACGCTCGACCTCACTACTGACATCGGCGATGATCCGGTAGAGAACCAAAGCAAGGTACACCCTGAGATGGTACAGAAGCCAAAATCCAAACCGGCACAGGAAGTAAAAGTGATGAAGATCGCTGCACCGGCACTGAATAACCTCAACAAACACCTCGAAGAGATGGGGGGCGACGCTCCACCGTGCAATGTATGCGGAAACATAACTCTTCGCTCAGGTACATGCTACAAATGCCTCAACTGCGGCAACAGCATGGGCTGCTCGTAGTCCTGTTGGCAGGTGGCTGGTGACAGTTGTCTGGAATGCAGTAATACAAAATACATACACCCCTATTTCTTTATTGAGGTAGGGGTGTTTTTTTAATTTATAAGTGTGCTTGTTTACAATGATTCTAATTATACTTATATTTGAAGTAAAACATAAGTAGGTGGCAGACGACAGTGATGAAGCACAAGGGAATTTACAACCCAATCCAAACTCGATAAATAAAAGTACCGATGCTTATGGTAATCTGCCACGTGGACTTACCCCTGAAGAGCTTGCTCAATCTGGTACGCAAAAATTAATTTTAAATGATCTTTCCAAAGCTGAAGCGAAGGTTCAAGAATTAGCCCCTTACTTAGATAAGTACTATAATGTTTTCACGCAGAAAAGTGTTTTAGACGAAAAATTAAAAAAGTCAGCTAGAGCTGAGGTTTTATATTCATTTAGTATGACTATCGGAGGCTTGATTTTCGGCTTGGGAAAGATTTTTTTAGATAAAGATGGGGTGTTAGCAGCTTTTATGTTTGGTATTGGTGGGTTATTAATAATTGGCGGCTTAGCTTTTAAATTTTTATTCCCGAAATGAAACTTGAAATTAAATATGTAAAGGATAGGGGGACGGATAAAGAGCGGTTAGTTCTTATAGCTCAAGAAGATTGCGATATTGGGCGATTTTTTATTTTTACGTCCACTGCGATTGGAGAAAAAATATCTCCTGCTGTCAAACATCCTTTTTGGTTGCCAGACCAAAAAGTAAAGAAAGGCGATTTAGTAGTAATTTACTCTAGACGCGGAGAAAACTCGCTTCGCCAAAATGAAAACAATACTACTTATTTTTATTATCGAGGGTTCACTGACCCAATTTTGACGAATGGGAATATAGCTCTTATTGTTGAAGCAAGTACTTATAAATGGGAGGGACAGTAAAAAGAATATCATCTCTGCCTCGGTTCGTATAGTCACGGATCGAAATGTCCCGAACTCCAAGCCCCGCTATCCTTAGCCTGCGAAGCATTAAATAGATGCTGTTCGTAGTCTGACGTGCGGGAGGCAGGTAGGCGACTACGAACCTACAACACAATCTGGAACGGCAGCAATAAAATGCCATCAGTTGTGTAGTGAGGAATCACTAGTCTAAAATCAGACTCTCAAAAGAAATAACTCAAGGCATCCTTCGCTCGCGTAGACGGCATCCTCAATAAATGCATTAATGAGATCCTTCTTGGCGATCATAAATTCTGTAAATTGGTTTTTATCCAGATTGCCTGTTTTAAACCAGATGATCTTAGGCGGGAATCCTTTTAGTAATTGGATATTATAAAAATCTTCATCGAAAGTAATTATAGTAAAGCTGTTTTGGCGGGCATATTCCCAAATATGAATGTCATCGGCATTTTCAAGACCATTTTCTCTTACACTTTGAATATTCGTAAAAGTATCACGAAGTTTTTTAATAACCCTGAAAGATATATTCTGATCCAAGAGCAATTTCATAGCATCACCTTAAAATTCTGCTCTTTCTCAGCCGCATATGAGAGGGCAGCCAGAATATCATCATTAGTGAGTTCGGGAAAATCAGCAATTATTTCCTCATGAGACATGCCTGACGCAAGCCAACCAAGTATGTCGCCGACAGTGATACGCATATGCCTGATGCTCGGTTTGCCGCCGCGCTTACCAGGCTCAATGGTGATTATATTTTTATAATTGCTCATTATCACAAAATTAATCATAATATTTTAGTAGCGGACTTACTTTTTTTTGATTACCATTTTCAAACTATATTCAATCCATGAATAGCCTCCGCTCCATATGGAACCAGATGCCCGCTGTGCGGTTGCTCATTCCATTTGTCCTGGGCATTGTACTCTGTATAGAGATACCTGCGAGCGTTTATCCTCTATGGATAGCGGGTGGTTTGATGGTCGTAGCAGTTTCCGCTATCATTTATATCAATGTTATCAGTTCTGCTGTCAGGGTCTATCGGTGGCGATACGCCAGTGGAATAGCAGTGTCTGTGGTGATGCTGTCTCTTGGCTATCTGGTTACTTTCTTTCATACAGATACCAATGATCCCCATCATATCGCACATGTGGATGCAGACTTCATCCGAAAGAAGGCAACCTATACCGGGATGATATGCGATCCCATAGTGATCAGGGACAAGACCGTCAGTGTACTGATACAACTGGACAAGATCACAAACGGAGATACCTCGATTAATGCCGGAGGCAAAGTGTTGGCGAGTATCGTGAAAGATAGCAGCAGTGAGGCCCTGAAGTATGGCGATAAAATAGTTTTCTCAGGTGTGGTCACACTCTATGAAGATCCGAAGAACCCCAATCAGTTTGATTATAAGAGCTATCAGGCACTGCATCATATCTATCATCGTGTATATCTCCGAGATGGGGATTGGCAGGTAGTAGCAAGTGGCCAGGGCAATTTATTGCTGGCTAAGATATATAAGGTGCGCACGTACTTTCTTTCACTGATCATGCAGACTGTACCGGGCGCAAATGAATTGGCAGTGGCGACAGCGATCATGCTCGGCTATCGTGACTATATCAGTGATGAGGTGATGCAGGCCTATGCTGGTAGTGGAGTGCTGCATGTGTTAAGCGTATCGGGGCTGCATGTGGCAGTGCTGTATTATGTACTGAGTATCCTGCTGGGATGGATGGACCGCAAACGAAAGCTTGAGATACTCAAAGGTTTGATAGTAATAACCATTATGCTGTTTTATGCAGTGCTCACAGGGATCAGTCCGCCGGTGCTGCGCTCTGTGTGGATGTTTACGATGCTCGTCATAGCGCGACTGCTCGACCGGGACATCAGTATGTATAATGTCCTCGGGATGACCTGTCTGGTGCTGCTGATATGGGACCCGTATTTTATAGCAGATGTGGGGTTCCAGTTGAGCTATATCGCGGTGGTCGGGATAGTATACCTTTATCCTATGATACATGGATTGTTGCCGGCATTGACTTTTAGTTTTAGGAAGCCATTCGGATTTGTAGGAAGTGTGCTGACTTACTTTTATGATTTCGTCTGGGGTTTGATATGTGTGTCCATTGCGGCTCAGCTAGCCACTTTTCCCATCAGTTTGTATTACTTCCATACCTTCCCGAATTTCTTTTTGCTATCAAACCTGCTTGTGATACCAATGAGCAATTTTGTTCTGATCTCGGGGATGGCTTTGTTCGCAGTGGGTTGGTGCCATTGGCTTCTGGTATATGCAGGGTGGATATTTGATCATTTACTGATAGCGCTGAACGGGGTCGTCTTTTGGGTGGATGCTTTGCCATTTGCTTTGTCGAGGGGGATAGTGGTTAGCTTGTTTGAAATGCTTTTATGCTATATCTTTATCATGATGGTGTGCTGGTTCATCGAGGACAGGCGTGCGAAAGTCTTGATAACGACTTTGGCCTTTGTGCTGATATTGAGTAGTGCATTCTCGATTGGAAGTATTAAAAATGACCGCATGCAAAAACTGGTAGTGTACCATATCTCAGGTGAGAAGGCAATTGCATTTATCATGCAGAGGCAGGTCATTTATGATTTTGATACCGGACTGATCAATAATGAGATCCTGATGCGCTATAATATCCGCGACCACTGGTGGCAGTGCGGAGTGGAGAAAGAGATATCCGCTGATAGCACAAAGCTGGGGATTAAGTTGCCATATGGTAAGCTATATACAATAGATGGAAAGCAAGTAATAGTAATAGATAAGGAGCTTCCATATAACAGAACTATAAAGCTCAAAGCAGATGTAGTGATCCTGTCAGGCAATACAAACAACACTATAGAAGAGATCAGGCAAAGAGGGGATTTTAATGAAGTAGTGTTTGACACTTCAAATAAACCTGCTCATATCAAGCATTGGATAGAAGAATGTGAGAAACTAAATATCAAATATCATGATTGTCGTAATAAGGCATTTGAACTAGACTTATGACATTTTTAATAAGCGTGCCACGTATTTTCCGATGATGTCAAACTCAAGATTGACGAGGGTTCCGGGTTTTGCTGATCCGATATTTGTATTCTCAAAAGTATATGGAATGATAGCGACCTTAAATCTGTCATCGACCGCATCGAATGCAGTCAGGCTGATACCATTGATACAGATAGAGCCTTTTTCGACGATGAGATTCTGAGTGTTGGGTTTGTATCTGAATTCAAACAGCCAGCTGCTGTTTTCTTCTTTGACTGAAATGCATTCTCCTGTCTGGTCCACATGTCCCTGCACGATATGCCCGTCAAATCGGCCATTAGCTGGCATACAGCGTTCGAGATTGACTGAATCGCCGACTTTGATTTTTCCAAGATTAGTTTTACGGAGTGTTTCTTCGATAGCTGTGACACGGTATTTACCTTCGCCGAGTTCAACTACGGTCAGACATACACCATTGTGAGAAACACTCTGGTCGATCCTGAGCTGAGACGAGATAGGAGAACTGACCCATAGCTCGAGATTGCCTTTGTGGTTTTCCAGCGCGCTTACTTTGCCGAGAGATTCGATGATACCTGTAAACATTATTTGTTCCTTATCAGATGTATGAAGCCTCCGCCGTTTTTCTGAGGAAGCGGTTTACGCACGTCGCCATACAGAGTTTTTTCGTAGTAATACCCTGCGTAGAAATAGACGCCATCGTCCATGTCCTTGCCTGTCTTCTGGTCTTTGCCATCCCAGAGGATATCGGGGTTTGTGGTTTCAAATATCTTCTCGCCCCAGCGGGTAAATATTTTGAAGTCGATACTCGTGACAAAGCAGTATGGATATGGTCTGAAGAGATCATTATGACCGTCGCCATTTGGTGTGAATGTATTCGGCAATTCATAGTTAGGACAGTCGCCGATACATACCTGATTGGTCTTGTAGCTTTCATAGCCGCGGTTGCTGATGGCAGTGACTATATAGCAGCCAGCAAGGTTGACACTGTTGAGCTGGTGAGTGAAACTATAAGTACCCGCGGTGTCTGACAGCGAATCAATAATGGTAAACACGCCACCGGAGTCAGGAGCGAAGTATATGCGGTATTTCACAGTATTGTATCCGCACATACTTGATTCAGTCCAGGAAATATAGTTAGTATACTGGAGGCTGTCGCATAGGGTCGACGAACCGCAGTTATTGGTCACGGTCACTACAGGCGGGCATGGCGGTATGGTATCGATAGGTATCGCACATTTGATCTCGGAGCTGTCTACCAGCGGTGCACCTATGTATGGACTGGTATAGTGCCCGAATGCCTTGACATAGTAGCAGTAGTTTGAGTCATTGGTCAGGCCGCCATCGATGTAAAAAGCACTGGTGGCAAGACTATCGCCTGTGGTATATGTGGTAGTGATATAGTTGAACGGAGAAGTCGCGTGGTCCTGTCTGAATATCTGGAAAGAGTCTTCTAACCATGGCACATTAAATGCCCATGTCAAGCGTATCTTACTATCGGTAGGGTTTGTACTGAGATATACTGAAGAGGCTTTATCAGTCGATCCCACTGTATCACCTAAAGAATAAAAAAGTACCTGATAGGAGAATGCAGAATCCTGGGTATCAATATTTGTATCGACAAAGGTAGTGTCATTCAGCCCTGCAAATGAAGCACTGGAGGATGAATTGATAAGAGTGGGAGAAGCGAAATTCAATCCAGTACCTCTATATAGATCAAATCTGTATGGTGGAGGATTTAATACAGTATCGAGATTGATACCGCCTGTCCTTGGTTTTGTCCATGCCACAAACATCTGCCCTGCTGCTTTATCTGTCTGCAGTACACTGGCTGTCGTGATGATCGGCACATCGTAAGGCAGGTAGATACAGTACTCATTTGAAGGTACACTCACTACTTTGTTGTATTGATATAGCCCGTTAGGAGACTCATCAGAAAAATTAGCAAGTACCCTGTAGCAGATATACTCTCCATGTACTGCGGTATAGTCAGTATAAGTAGTGTCAAATACATTGTCAGCGATCATGGTATAGCCCCTGCCTGCCAGCCCTGTCTCACAGTATGCAGGTATGAAAGGATTGCTACCGATGCGCCTCCATATCGAGAAGCCACGGAAGTTGTGGATGCTGTCGCACTTGTATGGGTTCTGCCAGTGTACGATGATGCTTTTGCCGGGAGGATAGACAGTGTCTGTGAGGTTAAGAGGAGGCGGTGCTATCACTTCTATGGTCCATGTCTTGAGATCAGTCTTTGGGTTTGGATTATTGTTTGTCGCCTCGAATAGTATCTGATATGGCTGCTCGCGTATGTCCAGACATACTGTATTCCATTGGAAAATACCTTTGGCAGGATTGCCGGTGATCGGTGTCTGGCCGACTATATTAGTGAAGGTAGCAGGACTGAGACTATCCGGAAATATAGTAGGATCACCTGCCAATGGACCTCCGTATCCATTTAGCGTGACCGTATGGTTAGGATTAGGGTCGGTACCGGTGACAGTGCCGAATAGTTTATCACCGGCCCGTATACAGGTATCCATTGGTATGTTTACCACGGGCGGTTGAGTGGAGTCATCGAGTACGATGATCTGCATATCCCTGTCTATAGTGCCCTGTAGTAATCCCCGCCTGTACCAGCTGATCAGAAATGCGACATTGTATATACCCTGCATCTGTGGAGTAGCCCACATATACATTCCTGTATGTATGTTTAGGGTTTCAGTATCAGTTGGCTCGGGTCCGGGAGAGATATAAGTGGGGTCTATATACCCCGGTACAATGATACCCTGTGCCTGAAGGGGTATGATCATGCTGACGTTTATACTGTCACCTGCAGCATCATATATCGCCGGACTATGCCAGAATGTATCACCGACATAGGCAAAGTCTACCGGAGCATGCAGGCATAGCGGCGAATTGGCATAACCATTATCCTGTACATTGCTGGGGAAGAATATTGTGTCCTCAATATAAAACTGGACATTGACAGATGTAGCTATGTTTATGATATCGGCATTACGGTTCGGGTCTGTCATTGATACTACATAGAAATTACTAGGCGGAGGCGGAGAACCGGGATAAGTATGCGAACCAACGTAAAGATTATATTTGATGTCGTTTCCGAGTGGTACACCATTGGGAACAGGGTCCGGGGGATATACCGGGCCATTGACACGGGCCACTACCAGTACCGGGCTGCCATCGCCCCAGTCTATCGGCAGGCTATCTCGGTCAGCCTGTACGCTGCTCTGTTTGGTCCATGTAGCTATGGTCACTACTACGGTATTGGGGCCGGTCCAGAAATAAGTGATCTCTCCTGCACGGTTGTGGGTGGCAGAGACCTGCTGCACCCCGAGGAGCAACATCAATACGATAATCAAAAAGGAAAATAAAGGCCCTTTATTCATTGACGGCAAGTTAGCAAAAATAAGACTTATGGAAACGTTAAAAAGTGGGGCTTAGTATCTTTACTTTGTCTCTTCTTTGAAGAGGTCCTTCTCTTTTACTACTTCTACCAGGTCGCCTGAGGTCAGGGTCTTGGATATAAGTTTGAATGGTGCCTTGATCACGGTCTGGCCTTCTTTGAGCCCGGAGAGAATCTCGATATAGTCGGCGTCTTGTATGCCTGTGGTGACATTCATAGATTTAGCCTTGCCGTTTTCTACTATGAAGACCAGCTCCTGTACTGTTTTCTTTTCTTTAGCAGCGTCATCAGAAGCTTTTGATTTGTCTGTCTTGTCTTCTTTCGTGTCTTTCTCCTCACGGGTAGTGACGGACTGGATAGGCACGGTGAGGATGTTGGCCTTTTCATTGGTCTTGATATCGACGGTGGCAGACATACCCGGACGGAAAGGATACTCCTGTCCATGCGCGGCATCGATGAGCTCAGCATAGGAGTCTTTGAGCAGTTTCACCTTGACGGTGAAATTGATGGCCTGTGAGGTGCTCACTACCGCAGTAGCAGAGCTGGTAGAGGAGTAGGCTATCTCACTGACCACGCCTTTGAACTTTTTATTGAGATAGGCATCTACCTCGACGGAAGCCGTATCGCCGATCTTGACCTTTAGCACGTCATTCTCGCTGACATCCACCTCAGCCTGCATTTGGTCGAGGTCGGCTATGCGGATCAGCTCGGTACCTGCCATCTGTGCTGTACCTACGACGCGCTCACCGAGCTTGACACTGCTGAGAGATACGATACCGGTCATTGGGGCGTATATGCGGGTCTTGACGAGGTTATCATTGGCCTGGGTGAGCTGCGCTTCGCTGTTATTGACACTAAATATGGCTGCATTGAGTTGCTCCTTGGTAGTGGCGAGAGTAGTCTCGGCGTTTTTCAGCGTATTGGTGGCCATATCAAAATCGGCGTCGGCTATGATCTTTTCATCATGCAGTTGCTTCTGTCTGTTGAATGTGATGACAGCCTGATCGTAGAGCACCTTGCTGCTATTGAAAGTAGCCTCGGCGGCCATCCTGTTGGCACGTACCTGACTGAGTCCGGCCTGTGCCTGGCTGACGAGGGATTCGTATATCACGGGGTTGATCTCTATGAGCAGGTCGCCTTTTTTAACGCTGTCACCTTCTTTGACATTGAGGAGTATGATCTCGCCGGAGACCTCAGAGCTGATCTTGACCTCTGTCTCAGGGTGTATCTTACCACTGGCAGTCACTGTCTCAATGATGGAGCGGTTTTGGGCCTTCTCGACTGCTACCTGCCTGATACCGCTGTCACCTATGAGGCCTTTCTTTTTAGCTATGACGAGGCCTATCACTGTTACTACTAGCACTACACCGATTATGATCAGCAATCTGTTGTTCTTCATCTGATTTGTTTTGATCTTAGTTTAGAGTGATAGGTTTGCCCTGATAGAAATCAAGCACTTTGACACTGAAAATGTAATTGTACTTGGCCTGAATAGCATTGGATTCTGACCTGGCTAGAGCATCGCGGGTCTGCTCCAGTTCATATGCCGCTGCCAGTCCTGCATCATATCGCTTTTGAGCCACCTCAAAGGCTTTTTGCTGAGACTCGAGTGCTTTGAGGTTGGCGCTATATGCCTGCGCATAACCCTTTGCGTTGGCATATGCCTGATAGACATTTTGCTGCAGGGTATTGTCAGCGGCCTGTATGTTTAACTGCTGTATCTTATACTGCAACTTAGCATTAGCGATAGCAGTCATTCTTTGCCAGCCGGTAAATAATGGCAGGTTCATGTTGATGCTGATGTTATTGGCAAAGTTTTGATTGAACTGGTCCTTTGCAGAAGTAGGTGTTTCTGTAGATTGAATATACGGGGGAGTGCTTGTGAATCCGGTGATATTCGTAGTAGATGCTTTATTAAAATAATCATCACGCGTGTTATAGGATATAGAAAATGTCGGGCTAAGATTTCCTTTGGCGATCTTGATACTGTATAAAGCGCTTAGCACTCTGGCCTGAGCAGATTTGATCGATGGTTGGTTAAGGAGTGCATATTGGTATATATCATGAGCGTTAAGGTGGTCAAAGCTCATCACCTCACCGATATTTATCTCCGGCACTATTACATCTATAGAGGCCATATCAGGCAGTTGCAATGCGATCTGCAAGGCCAGGATAGAAAGATCATTGCTGTTTTGCTGGCTGATCACGGTAGCCTGGTCGCGTGCCAACTGAGCTTCGAAATCATAGATTGCGCTTTCGGCCATTGTTCCAGCCCTGATCTTTGATTTTGCCACATCTAGTTGGGACTGTGAAATATTGACCTGTTTCTGTGCTGCCTTGACCAGTTCTTTATTGAGTACTATCTGAAGAAAAAGATTGGTGACATTAAGTACTGTGTTATTGATTGTGTTGAGATAGTCCGAATTGGCTGCCTGAAAATCGTACTTGTCTTTTTTGATCAGGTTGAGCTGAGTAAGCCCCATAAATATATTAAGGTTCGCCTGGCCGGTGGGTAAAAAAGTTTGCGAATTCTGTTTTATGAAGGTATAGTTTACGGGATTGATCGAATAGCCGAAGTTGAAACCATAGCTGGGGGTCACGCTTAACGTAGGTAGAAGATTGATCTTGCTTTGTACATAAGTGTTACTAAGCATTTTTCTATTGATGTCAGCCTGTTGTACTGCGATATTACTGTCTATAGCATATCTGATACATTCTTCCAGTGTCCAGGCTTTTTTTTGAGATTGGGCCTGTGATGAAAACGCAGCGGTGAAGGCAATAAGCAAGAGCAAAAATGATCGATTCAAAACTCAAAAATTTGACGGCTAAAGTAATGTTTTTAGGGACGTATTGATATTAAATTTATTGCAACATGCAGCACTGAAACAATAAATAGGCAGGTATAGTTCTCATTTCCATCCGAAATGGTGTTTTATCCTCTTCTTCTGCTCTTCATGGTGTCTGAAGTGCATATTGCAAAGAGAGATCCATTCGGTAGTATTGAGATAATCAAATATCGGGTGCTTGGCCTTATAGGATGGGTCAGCATCGGGTATCCTGCTGATGTAGGAGGAAGACAGTTGTTTGATCTCATTGAGCTTTGAGATAAGTTGTTCTTTGGAATCGGGTTGCTTTGGCTCTACAGCAACCTTTTCGGGCATTTTGACCTTGATAGTTGGCATCTTTCCCATCAGAAAGACCAGATGTCCTTTCCAGTTCTTGCCTTTGCCCTGCTCAGCACCTTCTTTGGTCAGGCATTGTTCTGCTTTTTTATAAAAGAAGCCCTTGGTGCTCATCCACAGGTGGATATATACCTGACCGATGGACCATTCTTTAGGCGATGGCTTCATGAGCAACTGCTCAAGGGTATAATGGTCGAGGTCATTGATGTATTCATCTATTACGGTCTGTGTCTTGCTTTCGAGTCTTGCGGTATTCATGATGCGTGTTTTGACAGGTCTAATGTAGGAAAACTTACTGTCAATAAAAGCAAAAGGCACCCCTGCAGAGGTGCCCTTCAGGACAAATATGTTTGATGCTTTTATTTGCTGGCTACCGCCTCGAGTGAAGCTACTTCCGTGATACCTTGTGCAGTCACTTCGTAGAAGCTTTGATTGTCAGTATATACATCACCTTTGAATGTCAGCTTTGGCTCGATGACCATGTCGACGTTCTTGCCATCGGCGGTCATTTTCTTCAGGTCTTCTTTCAGGGCCTGATAGCTGGCCTGGTCATTTACGTTAGGATGGTTAGAGCCGAGTTCTATCTTATAAGTATTGTTATTCAGTGCTATATTGACAGATACATCCGAAGGCGATATCTGTATATTTTCGTTCTCAGTACGGTTGCTGAATTTAGGTCTGCTGACGCTATAGTTGATATCATTGCTGGCAAGTGCACCTGATTCGATGTTCGCGCCGCTGGCATCTATCTTCATGGCAAACTTCTTTGGAGATGCTTTCTTGCAGATAGACTGTGATACTTTCTGGCCGTTTATCACGGTTGAGATCACTATGGTGTAGTCTTCTTCAGAGCCCAGCTTAGCATCCATTACGTTCATATATAGACCTGAACCCTTTGATACCGCATTACCTGCTTTGTCCTTTACTTCATAGTTGATCAGGAATGATGGTATCGGCAGTGTCTCTCCTGTATTGAGGTCATTCACATTGAACTTAAGATATGCATAGTCCCAGCTATTTTGTGTCAGATCTACAGTGGTAAACTGAAATTGGGGTTTCGTAGTTTTATCTGAGGTACCTCCGGCGAAAGTAGTTTGGAATCCTAAAACGAGGAGGGCGGTAAATAGTAGAGCGATCTTTTTCATAACAATTAGTTTTAGTTTCTATTACGGGTCTTCACTAAACTATGTTACGATTATCACGAGCCTTTGTTACATCGTATAGATTGTTTGCATTGAAAATCAACCATTTTTATCGCAGAAATGCCATAAAAAAGAGTGAAACATGCCTATTTATCTACCTATGGTCTTGTGCGCTTCTTCCAGTTTGCTGCCTATCTGACCTGTCAAAATGTGCCAGAACATCACAAAGTCAGAACCAAGGCTCCACAATGGATATGTAAACGTAGCAGGCCTGTTTTTCTCCAGAAAGAAATGTCCTACCCATGCAAAGCCATAACCTGCTATCGGAATAAAAACAAACAATATAGGATGCCAGGTAAACAGTCCAATAAGAAATAGCGCTATCACAATACCAGTACCGATGAAGTGCAGGGTGCGGTTGACGGGCAGTGAGTGCTCTGTCAGATAGTATGGATAGAAATCCCAAAACGTTGTGTATTTTCTGTCTGCCATATTTTTAATTTAAAAGTTAAAAATTAAGAGTTAAAAGTTTGTTTCCTTGTCTATCGTCTAATATCTCAAGTCTATTTCTTCGTACTCTTCTTGATCTCATCTTTGAGTGCCTGTGCGGAGACAGAGTTTATGTTTTCTTCTTTGGCTTTTATGATGGCATAGTCACATGCCTTGGTTGCTTCTGACATATTGCCCAGCTTATATTGCAGATAGGCATATGTCGTATTGTTATTCGCATTGTTCTTTAGGTTTACGGCCTTATATGCCCATTCAGATGCCTTTTTGAGATACTTGGTCTCACTGGCATTGAGGTAATACTGCCATGCTACATCGCTGAGCAGGTTGGCATTTGCCGCCCCGTATTTTTTGATATAATCGGTGGCGAATTTATCATAAGTATCGATCTTGGCAGTATGCATGTAGTAGTCCATTTCCATTTTTGCCACCAGCTGCTTGCTATCCGTGCTATTGCCTTTGACCAGGTCGATGGCTTCTTTCAGCGTTTTTTCGTCTGAGTTTGATATAGCCTGCTCGAGCGCCTGATGTGCCAGCGCATCGATCTTATTGCTATATTCTTTCTCTCCGAATTTTGTCACCATGTCGCTTTTGTATTTCACAAGAGCGTCTATGCCGGGAGAGGGATATTTGTCAGTGAGCTCAAAGGCGATAGGCAGGTAGTTTGCCTTAGGCCAGTTCTGAGTAGTAGCCTGTTTGAGGAATTCACCAAAGATGCCATCATTCTCCCTGCCCGAAGTTTTGAATAGGCGCATATACTCCTCCATGAATGCCTCGTCGCGGGTGCCGGCAGCATATTTGCGGTCCATGTCCACCATCATGTCGGGTATAGGCGGGGCTGCGGTCCTGCCACCATTGATCAGGCCTGTGGCATCAAGGCCACCTATCACTTTGTTTTTGATAGAACCGTTGCCATCGAGCCACAGGAGGGTAGGGTAGGCCGTGACCTGAAAACGTGTAGCGATCGAAGGGCCTTCGTCCTTCTCCATGTCAAACTTTACATTGATGTAGTTGTTATTGAAATAAGCACCCACGGTACTATCTGTAAAGACCGTCGAGGCGAGGCGCTTGCAGGGGCCGCACCAGGAGGTATAGCAGTCTATGAAGACAAGCTTGCCTTCTTTTTTGGCCTCGTCGAGTGCCTGCTGAAATGTCAGGTCATGGTGAAAGTCTATACCGGTAGCAAAAGACTGCACCGAGGGAATAAGGGTCAGGGCGGAGATAAGTATCCGGGTCAAATGTTTCATACTACAAATTTATAAAAGGTTCGGCAGATTAAAGAAGTACAATTTAGTCCAAAGAGGCGAATCTCCAAACCCAAAAATTCAAAAAAGGCTAAGCTGTTTTCATTCCTTTTTCCGTGTCACATTTTTTTCACTTATACATTAAAAAAAATCCTTTTTTACCAGCTTAACCCCCCTTTTTTGAAAAAAGTCAAGATCCTGATAAATAGCATTATTGAAATATAATAATTTAATATTGCTATTAATAAAATGTATAACTGAATTTCGATTTTCAACCTTTTTCCCCTTGCCACTGCCGCTCTCAGATACAATAAATCTGATTAATGCAAATTTAGCAAAATATATTGTAAAATACAAAAGCCCATCAAAGACTGCCAGGTATCGGATACATCACTCCACCACGATCTTGCCTTGATGGCTTGTATTATTACTATCCGTCACTCGGTAGAAATACACTCCCACCGGCTTTCCCGATAGATCGACGATGTATTGGCTGTCAAGCCCTCTCCTTTGGAAAGGGTTGGGTGAGGTGATCTCTTGCCCCAGCAGGTCATACACCTCTATCGTACTCCCGCTCTCTACCCCGCTGAAATAAAACACTCCACCCGATGGATTTGGATAGACGGTGATGGGAGGGGTGGGATTGAGAGTGTTGATGCTTGTCAATGTAATGCCGCAATTGAATTTTGCACTGAAAACATTTTCTGTCCCAGTCAAAAATAAGGTATCAGTACCAACGGCAAAAGTATCTTCTTCATAGTCTCCGGCCAAATAGACATTACCATATGGGTCTGCACAAATACCGCACTGATCATCGCCTCCACCTGGCAATCCGCCTGCACAAATAATGTTCCCACTTGAATCGTATGAGACGATAAACATTGGTTCGGGTGATAAAGTGTCAGAGATAAAGATAGAATCAAACTGAATGGAATAATTATAGCCTCCTGTAATGTATACATCACCATAATAATCACTTGTAATGCATCCACCACCTGTAGTTGCTGGAGATATTGCTCCTTTTGCCCACAATGCTTCGCCATTGGGCCTATATTTTGCTGCAAAAAAATTATTGAAAGGACTACCAAAACCCTGAGGGACTGGATTATATAATGTATATGAGCCGAAAGAAAGTGAGTCACTCGAGAAAGAGCCGGTAACATAAATATTCCCCATTCCATCAGTGGTAATGTCAACTATGACGTCATAACTATCTCCATTGCTTGCGTTTGCCCATATTACGTTTCCTGAGGTATCGTACCTTGCCAAAAAGAATGACCCTGAAGTAGCTGTCGGTGCCGATAGAAGAATCCCTCCAACAGAAATAGAGTCACCTGATAAATATCCGCCGACATAAATATTATTATTATTGTCGATTGCTAAAGCATTTTCTTGCACCAATCCCACACTGCTGGCAGAAATCGGTTTGACCCATATGGGATTACCTGACGGATCATATTTAGCTAAAAAAGAGCTTACATAACTTGGAGCATTAGCGTAATAAGGATTAACGAGAGTGAAAGAGCCAATAGTCATTGAATCAGTAAAAAAACATCCTCCTACATAAATGTTACCTTCATTATCGGTTGCCACTGTATTAGTGTTGTTATTTGTGCAGATTGAATTGTTTTGCCAAATTTCATTTCCGGAAGTATCAAATTTAGCAAGGTAAATATTCTCAGATTGAGCTGAATCAATAATCCCATCTATGAATATATTGTCATTCTTATCGATAGCTATGCCTGTCATTGTCACATTCATTTTGCTTTTCACCCAGATCAGATCTCCAGTAGGTGAATATTTGACTATATAACTCATAATACCTCCATTGATTGTTGCATTGCCTGTGAAGTGTATGGGTATGTTGCCAAAAGTTACCTGAAATGTATCAGATGTTCCAATTACATACACGTTCTTTGCTTTGTCAACAGCTACATCCCAGCCTTCTTGCTGTCCTTTGCCACTCGCTCCTTGAAACCACTGCCAGTTTGGTATCTGAGCATGTACAGTATGGGTATAAAATCCAAACAGTAAAACAGCCACAATACAAACTGATCTCATATGCTTTCAATTATCATACTAAGATAGGGAAGTATAAGGTAGTTCGGTCATCGGAGTGTAATATTTGTGGTTTTGTTTTCATAACCCTCAAAGGGTTTGAAACCCTTTGAGGGTTGGCCGGACGACAGCACTTACCTCACCACCAGCGTCTTGATCTCGGCCAGCTTCTTGCCCTCGTGAGACAGAGACAAGAAGTATACCCCATCAGACAGCATGGACATGTCTATTTGTTTCTGCTGAGGGCCGCCGGTGAGTTGGAGCGAAGATGCTGATATGATACGCCCGGTCATGTCGCAGAGGGTGATGTCTGCATTCATCTCTACCGATGATCGGATAGTGAGTGTGCCGGTACCGGAGACAGGATTTGGCGCGAGGCTGAGGAAGTTTACCTCGCTGAGTTCATTGATACCCGCATAATAGATACCGATGATAGTATCGAGTACGCAGCCGCTTTGATTTCTGATATATATATGATGCAGGCCGGTCACTGTGGTCACAAAGATCGCGCTCGTCTGGTAGCTGCCACCGTCGATGGCATATGTCATGGAGTCATTGCCTGAGCTGGCATTGATGATGATATTTCCGGGACTGTTTGTATCGATAGGTAGTATGGTGATAGAACTGACCGTGATAGGCTCTGGCTGTGGGATCAGTGTACTGAGCTGGCGCTGACATCCACTAGAGTCAGTGACAGTGACCTGATAGAATCCTGCGGCGAGACCTGTCAGGCTGCTCGTCGTCTCGCCGTTTGACCAGAGATAGTGGTAGTGGCTGCTATTGGTTCCCGCTGATATAGTGATGGAGGCAGTACTATCTCCATAGCAGTTGAGGTCCTGCTGAGAGAGGCTGGCAGGGTAGCTGCAGTTATTGCAGTTATAGGCATCTTCCGCGAGGAAGGCATGATAAAGGTTCAGCCTGCCACCTGTGGTTGTTATATTATGTAGGGAGTTGAGCGCATCGACTGACTGAAAAATATAATTTTCTATTAGCAAAGCTATGGAATCAGGATTTGCAAAATATGCTTGCAGCAGGCTTGGGCATGCATTGGCAAACATGGCAGCCACTGCTCCGGCCAGATGCGGACTCGACATAGATGTGCCATCATCATATCCATAAGTACCCTCCGGAAAACAAGAAACAATACTGGTGCCCGGTGCCCCGATGTCAACTGTCGTGGAGCCAAATCCAGCCTGGGTATTGAGCGCATCGGTATTGGTAGTGTTAGTGACTGCTATCATCCATTTGCTGGGGCAGCCTGTAGGCACATCATTTACTATATCTACATTCACTGCTGCGTCAGGCACGGCTATGGCGCTGAGGATACCATAGTGTCCGAGTGTGTCATACATGGCGCACCATATCGGGAAGCTATCAGGATTAGCACCCCAGTTACCCACTCCGAAAGAAGAATTGGTCGCTACTATAAAGGCACCTTTGGCACCGCCTGTACGGTCGTAGAGCTTCCGCATCTCCACCACATAGTCATATGCATTGACCACGTCGCTCTCATAGTTGGATGCTCCTACTACGGGCAGGATCTTGGCACCCCAGGTCACACCAGCCACTCCGATGGTGTTATTTCCTTTAGCACCTGCTATGCCTGATACATGAGTGGGATGCTGGCTCGGATAATATACAGAGTCATTATCAGTGAAAACATTCCAGCCGTTATAGTCATCTATATATCCATTGCCGTCATCATCTATACCATTGTGCGGTATCTCATGGTGATTGATAAAAAAATTAAGGTCCGGATGCTGTGTATCAAAACCCGCTGTGGTAAACCCCGGCCCCGACGATGAGGAATCTATGCCGCCTCCGTCTATTACTGCTATCACGATGGTATCTCCGAGTTGTGTCAGGTTGCTATGATTGAGTTGCCAGGCCTGTGTCGCGCTGATGTCCGCACCGGGATGGGCAGTATTGAGCATATTCCACTGCAGATTAAAAAGCGAATCATTGGGAATGATGGAGCGTTGTACTACATGGCCATGATTATACTGGGCTACTTTGACAGATGGATTCGTTTTTAGTTTAGTCAATACTCCATTAGTATTTGACTGGATAAGCCAGATATTCATGTTCTTCGACAGGCATTTCATTATATGCATATCGGGATAAGCGGTAAAGAACTTTGCCCCATCTATACCGCCGTTGAGCTGCACGATATACTGGTCGCGGATAGCATACTCATCTATATCCTGCGCCGGCATCGTAACATACAACGCCAGAAAAACCATTAAAATAAATCCTTGCTTCATATATATGCTACTAAATTACGGATTAGATACCGAAAAATGCAGGGATCAGAATTTTAGAATTTGCTGAATGGGCAGAATTGATATAGATTTTAATGCAATTTCGCATTTAGCCATTTCTCCGCTTTCTCTATTATCTCGACGCTGTCCCACCGGTCGGCGATATTATCCAGAAGCATGATCTCGTCGAGCAGTGCGCCTTGCTCAGTAGCTTTTTTCTGAGCCTCTGCATAGGGTACCTGATCGAATGTCACCATAGAGTATAGTGTATTGAACCGGTCCGGAAAATGTGCAGCGATCTTCTTCTCTATTTTGAGCCTGAGCTGAAACTCCGGCTGTGCAGAGAGGTCACGCATTTCTATATAGTTGTAGAGTGCCAGATTGGCTATGGCGTCGGCGTTTGGTTTGCGGGAGTATTGATATTTGTCGAGGGCTTCATCCCAGTTCTCATTGGTCGCGTCGAGTATTTCATCTAGTATGCGCACATCTTCGAATCCGCAGTTCATACCCTGACCATAGAATGGCACCACAGCATGTGCAGCATCTCCTATCAGTGCAGTTTTCTTATATACCCATGGGAAGCAGCGCATAGTGACTAGCGCTCCGGTAGGATTGGCAAAGAAATCTTTTTTCAGGTCAGGCAGGTGTTTGAGTGCAGTCGGGAAATGTGTCTGAAAGAAATCCTCCACATCTTTCTCAGTCTTCAATTTGTCAAAACCATTCTCTCCTTTATAAGAGGCAAACAAAGTACAGGTGAAACTACCGTCGATATTCGGGAGGGCTATCATCATAAAGCTTTTGCGCGGCCATATGTGGAGAGCATTGTTCTCGATGCGCCATGTACCATTCAGTCCGGCGGGTATGGTCAGCTCTTTATATCCATAGCTCTCATATGTCTGCGAGAAATCAAACTGTGGTGTCTTCTGCATTTCATATCTCAGGGCAGAGAATGCTCCATCGGCACCAAATATATGATCGGCGCTGACTGACGTAGTTTGCTTTGTCACGGCATTTGTGAGTTGTAACGCATTTTGATCAAAATCTATATGAGTACACACCTCATCAAAGAAGAACTTTACACGGGGTGACTTTTCCGCTTCATTGATCAGTGCGATATTGAGATCGCCTCTGGATACGCTATATATCGCCTGTCCTTCTTTGCCGTAAGGAATGAATGCGGTCGTACCATCTATATTATGAACCATTCGCCCTGCCATAGGGAGTGATATCTTCTCTATTTGCTCCCGCAGCCCTATTTTGTCGAGTGCTGCCCAGCCGCGGTTGCTCAGAGCGAGATTGATAGACCTGCCGCCGATGTAGCCTGCCTTTCGCATGTCTGCCCTTCTTTCATATACTGATACCTGATGGCCCCTTTTGGCCAGATAGCAGGCCAGTACTGAGCCTACCAGCCCTCCGCCTGCGATCACAAAATGCTTACTCATTGTTTTCTGTTTATGCGAAAATCAAAATTGATAAATACTTACTCAATATTAGCCTTTCTGGCTGTATTATTTGCAGCCAAAAAAGTCAATTCGTTTTTGCCAATATGATAATTATCTTTGGTTCTACTATAAAGAATTACCATGAGATATATCATTGTTTCGTTTTTCGTTTTGTCATATGGATTTTGCCAGGCCCAGGTAGACTCTGTTTATGTATCTGACTCCTTTACAGACTCAGCTAAGGTGTATTTTTCGATACCTAAATCGGAGAAAGTACTGATAGGGATCTATAATAAACTGGGAGCTAATGTGGCGACCATTATCAATGATTCTACCATACATAAAGGAGCCCATACACTCTATATTCATGGTCAGGGTTTAGAGGCAGGAACATATATAGCCGGCTTTATTTTCGGCAATAAGCAAATCGTACATCAGATACTGAAGGAGAATTCTCCGACTAGTACAGTGATTTCTCCTATAGTGACATCAAGCAAAAAACCACTCAGGTGCTCACCCAATCCTACACGGGACAGCCTTTATATTCCTGTCAACGGTTTCAAAAATATCTATATACTCACACTATCCGGACAGGTGGTGAAGTATATCACTTCAGAGGTAAACACTATACCTATAAAGGATGTACCTCCGGGCAACTATATAGTTCGTATCAATGGCGCAGACACCAAACAGGTCCTGTCTGATTACATCATGGTGTTGAAATAATATTGCTTTTATCTTTATTAGTCTGATATACTCTTTAATACAATGACAGAGGTAACTGATCGCGCTATGACCCGTATATACATCTATATAAAAAGAAATGAAAAAAAAGAAATTTTTTTAGCAAAGCATACCTAGCAATAGGTAGAAAAAAATTAAAATAAATTCGTCAAACGATGGATTTTTTTGCTTATACTATAAGCGATCTGGTGCTGAAAATAATTTTACAAAAACAAGTGCAAAAAAACTTTTTTGTACACTTTCTTTTTCACATTTTCACACTGTTAATAAAAACGTACCTCTTTTACATCACCCCTCAAATACAAACCACAATTTAGAAGCATGAAGGAAAAGTCGGCACCACAGGTTTGGAACGCGTGTTTAGAGATAATTAAAGACAACGTGAGCCAGCAGAGTTTCAAAACATGGTTCGAGCCGATCAGACCGGTAGAGATTAGAGAGAATGTGCTTACCATTCAGGTACCAAGCCAATTTTTCTATGAGTGGCTCGAAGAGCATTACGTATCATTGTTGCGCAAAACGATCAAACGCGAGTTGGGCAACGATGCACGTCTTGAGTACAGAATAGTCGTAGAGAACAGCAGCAGCAACTCACGTCCTTCTACCGTTGATTATCCGAACTACAATTCAGGTAATAATGAAAACCCGGAGTCGAGTTTCCCATTGTTCCTCCAAGGGTCCTCTATCAAGAACCCATTCATCATTCCGGGCCTCAAAAAGATCAATATTGATTCGCAGCTAAATCCGAACCTCAATTTTGATTCCTATGTCGAAGGAGACTGCAACCGCCTTGCCCGTTCGGCAGGTTTCGCAGTAGCGCAAAAGCCGGGAGGCACTGCATTCAATCCATTGGTGCTCTATGGTGGCGTAGGCTTGGGCAAAACCCACCTCGCTCAAAGCATAGGCAATGAAGCAAAATCGAACTTCCCTAACAAGACGGTTCTTTATGTTTCATCTGAGAAATTTACCAATCAGTTTTTTGACGCTGTCAAAAACAACTCTGTTAATGACTTCGTGCATTTCTATCAGCTGATAGATGTATTGATCATGGACGATATCCAGTTCTTCTCCAATAAAGAAAAGACACAGGACATCTTCTTCCATATCTTCAATCATCTCCATCAGAACGGCAAACAGCTCGTGCTGACCACTGACCGCTCACCGCGCGATCTGGAGGGTATCGAGGAGCGTCTGCTCTCCCGCTTCAAGTGGGGACTAAGCGCTGACCTGCAGGTGCCGGACTTTGAAACGCGTATCGCGATACTCGAGAAGAAGATGTATGCTGATGGTATAGAGCTGCCTCGTGAGGTAGTGGAGTTCGTGGCATACAATATCAATACCAATATCCGCGAACTGGAAGCTGCATTGATATCACTCCTTGCTCAGGCATCTCTCAATAAGAAAGATGTGGACCTCGATTTGGCCAAGAAGATCATCAAGAACTTCGTCAAGTCTATCTCTCGCGAGGTGTCTATCGACTACATACAGAAAACGGTCTGCGACTACTACAATGTGCCGATGGACCATCTGAAAGAGAAGACCCGCAAGCGTATGATCGTACAGGCGCGCCAACTCTCGATGTTCCTCGCTAAGAACTACACTAAGAATTCTCTCAAGGTGATCGGAAAACACTTTGGCGGACGTGACCACTCCACAGTGATCCACTCCTGCCAGGCTGTACAGAACCTGATCGACACAGATCAGGAATTTCGTGAGCAGGTCACCGAGATCCAGAAGAAAATACAGATGAGCATTTCGTAAAGCATGTCAGGGTGAGCGTAGCCGAACCCTCTACATCCTTCGACTTCGCTCAGGATGACAAACTAAACTTTCAAAAGCCCTGTTCGCGCAAGTGAGCGGGGTTTTTGATTTTAGGCCAAGATACTACCCCTGATTATCTTATGAACAACAAATAATTCCCTTTCTATTTTGAAGGCAATGATCCAATCATTAAAATTTATGCAGCTTAGGCCGAGAGAGGCAAGGTTGTCATTATTGCATAAGGCATAAGTAACATTAGGTAGGGCATATGATCGTAGATAAGATACTAATCTATCTTCCCAGAAAGAACCTGCGCTGGGAGTATTAATACTGTTAATAAAATCTACTATTTCCAGAACAACTATTCTGGCATCAGGTTTAAAAACCACTGTCATGATGCCTTTTTCAGTTCCTTTTCTGCACGACGTTTTTTAATTTCCGCTAAAAGGTCTTCGGCAGTGATGTACTCCCCTGTATCCGGCCTGCTGAATAGTTCTTCCAACTCTTCTTTAGTAGCCTTGCGGCCTATACCAAAAGCGAGATCATGTGGGGTTAGCTTTCTGAACTTTTCCATAATACAAAAGTAAGGAATATATTTTCAATCCTCAAAATGAGGAATTCAAAAGCCCTGTTCGCGCAAGTGAATGGGGTTTTTGATTTGGCAGATATTTAAAACTAAATTTGTAATGTTTAGTATTGTAATCAATGTATGATGAAAAAGGTATTAGTAATTTTATTTTTAGTGAGTGGATTATTATGTCGATCCCAACAGATAGCTCCTCCTATATCTTATTATTGGCATCATTTTTCAGGCAAAATAGGAAACTCAGAAGTAGAACTTGTACTTTACATGTCTAATGATGGGAAAGTAAAGGGTAGCTATTTGTATACAAAATATCAAACTAAAATACAATTGGCTGGTTATATTAAGAATGGTAACATTTCTCTTTCAGAGTATTATAAAGGGAAAATAACAGGCTATTTTAACGGCAAATTTTTAAACGATACTCTTACAACATATAAAGGGTTGTGGTCTGACAGTACAAAAACTAAATCAATTCCTTTCAATTTTGAACAGTTAGCTGAATCTGCAGGATTAGGTGATCATTTATATCCTTTTTATTCAACGGATGATGAGGTTGAAAATTTTGCTAAATCCATTAAAACATCAATTGTCAATGGTGATAAAAAGTGGATAGCTGACCATATACATTATCCTTTTAAATTCTATGGTGAAAAAGGTTCAGTAAAAGATTATACTGCTAAAACAAAGCAAGATTTCATAAATAAATTTGACCTTTTATACCCCAGTGCATTTAGGAGTATAGTAAATTCAAGTAGCCCGTATTTTCTATATAGTGCAAAAGGTGAAGTTATGTTTGTTGGAGGTCTAATATGGATATATGAAAATGAAGGGGCGACTCAAGAAAACCACTACCTTTATATTAAAGCAATTAATTATTAGTTTTTATGACTCTGCCGTCGTTGATCGCGTGACCAAGGACAAATACTGACTCGACGATACATGTTGGTCAGCGACCAACATGGGGGCGTGGAACTATTTCAACATTTCCTTATACTCCTTCTGCACTCCCTTATCCATATTAGACTTCAGCAGCTTCACACTTTCACAATTATTAAAGACTGCAAACTCATCTGTACTTTTAGCGAGCGCTTTGAGAAACGCATCAGTAGGAGTGAAACCGTGTTCCAGCAATAGTTTCTGGATAATGAGTTCACCTTTGCTGCGCTCAGCCTTGCAGTCCATACGCCCGATGAAGCGGTCACCATATAGTAAAGGCAAACAAAAATATCCATGTACTCGTTTCGGGGCAGGCACATAGCATTCTATCGTATAGTCATAGTCAAAGAAGGTCTGTAGCCGCCTGCGCTGTATCACGGCATTATCAAATGGCGAAAGTATATGTACTCTTTTTGTAGCCTTTATATCATCTAGAGCCATAAGCTTATCTGCGGTGGTATAGTATGATTCTTTTATAGTATCAATTTTGATCTCGATTACTACACCTTCTTTGATGAGAAGCTTAAGGGCTTTTTGAACCTTTTCTTTATGTCCTTTGCGGAGATATGAAACTTCATGTTCGGCTACGATCCCATTAGCCTGTATCCCATAGAGAATAAGGTGTTCAGCCATTTCCTTTTCGGTGGGCATTTTGGTATCGATCCCTACGGGCAGTATTCTTTCTGTCAGGTCATATACCTTCTGGAAGTTCTTTCTGCCTGCTACCATCAGTTTTCCTTCCATGAAGAGCTGCTCCAGTGCCTGCTTCGTAGTTTTCCATTCATACCATCCTGTATTGGCTTTTTTCTCTTCGAAGTCTTTTGACTGCAGCGGACCTTCGGCATTTATCCTGTCGTAAACATATTGCGTAGGCTTCTTGTCCTTGAACCAATGCTGCTTGCCGTCAGCAAAGAGCTTCTTTCGAGGTAAAGAAAACCTGTAGTCACGCATGGGTAGATATGCCGCCGCATGGCTCCAGTACTCAAAGATGAGCTTCTCATCCATCAGTTCATCGAGATATTTTTTTTGGTAGTCTTTGACACGGGTGAAGATAGTGTGATGATGAGCACGCTCCACTACTGATATGGTATCGATCTGCACATAGCCGATGTGCTCTATGAGATTGAGCACGCCGGATTTCTTCTTGCCAAAGTCATGACCATACAGCCCCTGCGAGTGAAGGAATAACTTTCGTGCCTCAGAAATAGAAATTGAATCCATCCTCTAAATGTATATCAGATTTGACAACTTTTTAAAAGTTGTCAAATCTACTTATAGAAAAGAGGTAGCATCTGTCAGGTCCTCAAAGAATGGCATCTTCTTTTCACGAAGCCTCTGCCGGGCCTTTTCGACCATCTCACCGCCGAGGAATATCGGGAATACAGGTGTCTTAAAAGTATTGTCAATAAAGATCGCTGCTATCTGGTCCACATCAGTCATAAACTGCGGCGTGATGATCACATATATTGCATCCGCACCGAACTGGTCTGCTACTTTTAGCGAAGTGAGGTATCGCTCATGGGTAGCTTCGCCGATGATGTCTATGGGATTATTTTTTGACCAGTTAGATGGTAGTACCTGATCGAGTTGTGCTATCTGCGCTGCAGAGAGTTCATACATTCTCTCGCTGATGAGGTCGCTCATCACGGTACCTGCACCACCGGCATTGGTCACGACGAGTATCTTCTGAAACTGATGTGGATATAGCAAACCATTGGTATCATTGAGAAATTTCACCCCTACACTTTTCAGCAGGCCGAGAAACATCTCATAGTTTCCTGAGAGATTGCCGGTGTGAGAGAATGCAGCCTTTTGCGCAGCCTTGCTTTTTCCCGCTTTAAATACATTGATCGGCACTTTACTTTTTCTGATGGCACGCAGTAGGTTCTTGCCATGTTCTACTCCTTCGATATATAGATTAAGCGGGTTGCTGCCCTCATATGAATTGATCAGGTCTGCGACATCCACATCGGCCATATTGCCCACGGAGACTATGTTTTCAAATCCGATATTTTCTATTGGTGCTTTGTCCATTAGCTCGGCGAGTATGGCACCTGATTGTGATATTAGATTTACATTGCCTTGTTGCATATCAGACGTACCGAAAGTCATATTAATACCATTAGCATAAATCCCAAGACAATTAGGTCCGATGATATTCAGTCCATGCTCGACAGCAAGAACAGCGAGAAAACTTTCATCTTCGCCGACTTCTTTAAAACCGGCAGTAATGATTATAATGTTTTTGACCTTCTTTGGTATCAGGTCCATGATCGTCTGCCTGATGGCCTTTGCAGGGATGGCGATGACAGCCGTGTCTATCTCAGGCAACTCGGCGATACTTTTGCATACTTTTTTTCCAAAGAGGGTATCAATAGATGGATTAACAAAGTAAGTATCTGAATGTGTTGAGGCGTTTTCGGCGAGTGCGTAACCTACTTTCTCCACGTGCTGACTGGCTCCTATGATGGCTATTTTTTGAGGATTGTAAATCTCCGGAGAGTGGCGTAGTTTCTTGGTTTGGGGTGTGGGTTTATCAAACTTTGCACGTGCATCTACTACGGTCAGGCTTTTTTCTGTAAGGATGACAGGGTTAAAATCCAATTCACTTGCTTCGATCTTTTGAAGTTTTTTGATGAGGTCAATGATCGGGTCCAGCTCATACTTAGTACCTCTGAAGCCTGTGGTGAAGAGTGTTGATATCTTCGTTTGCAGGATAGCACTTTTGATCTCTTCATCGTCGGCCTCACTATCGATGAAGCAGACATCTTTGAATAGCTCTACAAAAATACCACCGGTACCAAAGACTATTACTTTTTCAAAAACCGGATCAGTGACCACTCCAAAGAATAGCTCGATGCCCTTGCACATTTGTGTAGCGATCAGACGGTCATTATCATCTAGCGTTATTCCATGTGCTTTGATATTGCTGAGGATGGTTTGCTTTGCTGCTTTGAGTTCTTCATCGTTCTTTATATCAATGACCACGCCGCCTACATCACTTTTATGCACTACTTTGGGAGATTCGATCTTTAGTGCAACCGGATAGAAATCCACATCAACATCTTCACTTAGGTTGAAGAGTTTATATTGAGGCGTACTGATGTTTGCCTTTTTTAGCCAGTCATATATTTCACTTTCGAGCATATTGGGTTTTTATTTGAGACAAATGTAGAATATTGTTCGCTGCTAAATAATGAGTTAGCTCAGAATCTCAATTGAGAAGGGAGATGAAAGAGAAAACCCCGCTATTGCGGGGTTTTCTCTTAAAATATTGATTGATCATCTGATCTTCTTGACGTATGAATCGTCGGCTACCAGATTATGAAGTTTCTGTAAAGATGAGCGTACACTGGAGTCTATTTGTTTGTCTCCATGGAGCAGGATATAGCCACCAAGGAGAGTTTCATCTATACTTTCTGTGAGTCGTATCTCTTCGATTTTCTCTCTTTTTCTGAGGCCGTCGAGAAGGCTGTCTATAGTAGCTTTGTCGAGCTTCACAGCTGATGTGATCCTGACAGGGGTTATGTTTTTGATTACGTTATACTGTGTGACGAATGACTCAGCGATCTCACTCAGGTAGCCTTCACGTCCTTTATTGGTTAGCAGGACGATAAACTTTCCTGTGATCTCATAAACCTTGGTCAAAAATAGTTTATTCAATACCTCCAGCTTCTTCTCAGGGCCGATCACAGGGCTCTTGAGAAATACCCTCAACTCGCGGCTGGTATGAAATGAATCATTCAGCAGCAAAATATCTTTGTATACTTCTTCGAGCTTTCCTTTTTCCTGTGCCAGTTCGATTAGCGACTTGGCATATCTGCTTGCTATACGGTATGACATATCTTTAGGGGTTTTAAGTATTAGGTTTTAAGTGATAAGTTTTGCTGGATTCAATTTCCTAAAACCTATTACTTATAACCTATGACTAATTCAGATTTGTTTCTTTTACTAATTTATCTACATATTCCTTTTGAGCTGCATCAGTATGTAGTTCCTTGCGGATCACCTGCTCAGCTACTTTCAGCGCCATCTGGCCTACGGTATTCTTTATTTCTACGATAGCTGCATTCTTTTGTGTTTCGATCTCACGAAATGCATCAGACATTTTCTTGAGTGACTCGGCATGTGCTTTTTCGAGCAGGTCATTTTTCAATTTCTCTGCGGCTTCGCGTGCCTCAGCTATGATCTTATTGCGCTCTTCTTTGGCCTGATTGAGCAGTTCTTCGTTTTTAGATGTCAGCAGGGCCATCTCAGCACGTGCTTTCTCGGCTTGAGATAGAGAGTCAGCTATGTTTTGCTCCCTTTCTTTCAGAGCATCGGCTATCGGTTTGAAACCGAATTTACCCAGTACAAAAATTAGGATCAGGAATATGATCAGCGCCCATATGGACAAACCCGGATTTGGGGTGATAAGGCTGAACGGATTATCTCCCGCTTCGAGCATTACTGTCAGAAAAGTATTCATCAATGACTTTTTAGATATATTAATTTGACTTTTTTAAACTTTAAAAAACGCTTCCGCAGGCAATCCCCTTGGAAGCGTTTTTTCTGAAATTACTTCAACAGGGCAACGATCACCGCAAACAGCGCCACACCTTCTACGAAGGCTGCTGTAAGGATCATGACCGCACGGATATCTCCGGTAGCTTCAGGCTGGCGAGCGATAGCTTCTGCTGCACCTTTACCTATCTGACCGATACCGATACCTGCTCCTATTGCTGCGAGACCTGCACCGATGGCGGCTACGCCCGGTACGGCTGCTTCTAAAAGAACTGGACTTAACATGGATTTATAATTAATGGTTAAAAAATAGTCTTAATAAAATTTAGTCTGTAGTATGATGGCCTTCGCTATGGTCCTCCAGTGCCATGCCGATAAATACAGACGTCAGCATTGCAAATATGAAGGCCTGAATGAAAGCAACCAATACTTCTATACAACTTATGAATAAAGTAAACGGAACAGCTATCGTAGCGCCCAATCCAGAACCAGCCATGCTCGCACCGGCTTTGCCGAAGACGAATATCAAACTGATCAAGCTCAGTACGATGATATGGCCTGCAGTCATGTTTGCAAAAAGACGTATCATCAGTGCGATAGGCTTTGTGAAAACACCTATTACTTCGATTACTGCCAGGAATATTTTCATCGGCACAGCTACACCCGGCATCCAGAATATGTGGCCCCAGTAATGTTTGGTACCACTTACATTGATAGCTATGAATGCGACGAAAGCGAGAACCAATGTGAAAGAAATATTGCCGGTCACATTCGCACCACCCGGAAATACAGGCATCAGTCCAAGCAGGTTAAGTGTAAGGATGAAGAAGAAGATGGTCATGATGTAAGCCATATAGCCTTCATATTTTGGCCCGATACCCGGTTTAGCTACCTCATCACGGATAAAGACAAATAAAGGCTCTATAACGGCTTGCATACCTTTAGGAGCTTTACCTCTGTTAGTAGTATATGCTTTTGCTACCGAAGTAAAAACAAATATCAGTATCACAGCAGCGAGCAGCATGGTAAATACATTCTTGGTAATAGAAAGATCAAGAAAGAATGCACCATCCTCACGCTTGATAGCGCCGTCTTCACATTTATATCCGTTTACTTCTTTGCCATCATGGTATAGGAAAGTACTGACACCTGTGGCAGAACTGTATACAATGCATGGCAGAGGCACGGCGAATATCTCAAGCACATCAAATTCATGTGAATCTGCTATGTGATGAAAGATAGCAGGTTTAGGATTGTATTGTGCATCTTCGGCATGCAGGCCTGAAGCCGGTGAAATGACGAGGAGTGCAATCAGAAAAGACAGTATATATTTTGTATATCTCACGGTATATCTCGTTTAAACGCGGTGCAAAATTATTCTTTTTGAGGGTATTTCAAAATAGAAATTTGAGGCTAAAAAATAATGTGCGGAATAAGTGCATATCTCTGGTCATTGCCAAACCCGTAAAGGGTTCAAAACCCTTTACGGGTTGATGCAGATAGGGCTAAAAACAAGCCCTCCTATCTCGAGGAGGGCTTAAACAATGAACAAGGTCAAATTATATATTAAATGGTAGTCCAGGAGCACCAGCTGCCCTATCTGCCACTTGATATGCCGGAAATTTAGACTGCGGCAGGAGCAGCTACTTTCTTAGCAGGTGCTTTCTTTTTAGGAGCGGCCTTTTTAGCGGCTTTCTTTACTGTTTTCTTTGCAGCAGCAGGTTTAGCAGCAGCTTTTGCTACACCACCTTTTACGCGCTTTTCGAGTTCTGTTTCGAGTTTAGTGATCTTTTTGGTCAGCGTCTGTATCTGGTTGATACCTGCTTTGCCATATTTATCTACTACTTTATTGAGTTTTACTTCGAGTTCTTTTCTTTTAGCTTCAGCGTTGGTCACTACATGGTCAACGATCTTTTTGCCTTCACGTTCGTTGATCTTGCCTTTCTTTACGAGATCGTCTACGTTCTTCTGAACTCTTTCTGATGTTTTAGCTGCATACCCGACACCTGCGTAGATGAGGCTTTTAAGGGTTTCCTGGAGCTTTTTGTTGTCTGCCATGATTTTGTTTTTTTGTTTGGTTAAATGTTATTACTATTTTAATGTATGTGTTTTTGTGTCTCAAACACAATGCAAATATAAATCTGTTTCTCAAAAAATCAACACAAATTCAATCAAATCAATGTTTTTAACTATTATTTAATCTAGGCATATAAGGCAACTGATGTATTTATATCATGTTTTTTGCTGTCATATGTCATATTTTACTCCTCGTAAATTGCACTGTATGCCTTGAAAAGGCTCAATTTTATATATTTACAATTAATTATAATATAAAAAAATATTAATCTAATTATTGAGATTTTATTTGATCCGCCGGATAAAATGTTTTGCTTTATATTTAATTAAACTTACAATTATAGTGAAAATACCAGCTTATCTATATATATTAATTGGAGCTTTGGTCGTATCAGCCGAGCTTACTCATCTCGAGCCATTGCGATACATACTCAAACCCTTGCTGATGCCTGCCCTGATAGCATTTTATGTGCTGTCAATCGGTCGCTCTTTGACTAAAATAGATCGGCTGATGATTGCTGCATGGATATTTTCATGGTTTGGGGATATAGTATTGATGTTTACCGGGATCAATTATTTTTTGGCCGGATTGCTTGGGTTTTTGATCACACATTTATTGTACACGACCGCATTTACTATGGTAAGAGATCGGTCAGTTGCAACTCTTTTGAAAAGAAAAATATGGCTGCTCATACCATTGCTGGTATATCTGGCGGGCCTAATGTATTTAATTTTTCCGGCCATGGCTGCTGATATGAGGCCGCCGATAGTGATCTATAGCATAGTGATAGGAGTGATGGTCATCTCCGCACTCAATCGCTATGGACGTGTCAATGACAGCAGTTTTGCATTGGTATTTGGCGGGGCATTGATATTTATGCTTTCTGATTCCCTCATTGCAGTCAATAAGTTTTTGTGTCATGGTTCGTTATACATGGCTGGTGTATGGATCATGTCCACCTATATAGTCGGACAATATCTGATCGCGAAGGGAATGTTAAAGAACGAAACTCAGGATTGACCGTATAAGAATTATTATCGTTGTGACGTATTGTAAACCCTGAATAATTGTAAAATGATAGCAAGCAAAGACAGGACCTTTGAGACCGCGAGCACATATTTCGACTACATGGCTGAGACCTTGGGCTATCCGCCCTATCACCATTATTTCGTGTCCGATACTGTCATGTCAGACGGGCTGAAGCTTCATCTGGACATATACGAGTATGACAAGAAGGCCCCGACCATCGTCTTCATACCAGGTACTGCCATATATGCCCTCTGCTATGCGGAGATACTGTATAAGCTCGGCGAGTCGGGCTTCAATGTCATAGGACTGGACCCGCGGGGACATGGACAGAGCGAAGGTGTGCGTGGTGACTATACCGTATCCGAGCTCATGGACGATATAGAGTGCACCATAGACTATGCCATCGCGCGCTTCAATAAGAAAGTAAGCCTCATGGGCAGCTCACAGGGTGGAATATTATCATTCTATATGGCGGCTCGCGATGAGCGTATTGATTCGGTGATATGTCAGAACTTCGCTGACCTGACGGGCGATGAAACTACACAGCTCACCCGCCATCCGAGGCTCTTCAAATACCTGCGCATGATCATAGGCGGCAAGGCAGGAGAACTGATTCAAAACGCTATGATACCCATGTCTGCCTATATAGATATGGACAGCATACCGGTCAAATACTTTGGCAATATCCGCCAGTTTATCGAAAATGACCCGCTGGCGGTCAAAAACATATCTGTCCGGGCACTTCAATCGCTCGGGCATACTGCTCTGGACAAACCGATCAGCCTGATACGGACCCCGGTCATGGTCTTTCAGGGAGATAATGACAGCATATTTCCTGTAACTTACACCAAAAATATATATGATAAGCTGTCATGTAAAAAGAGAATGATCGTATACCCTAAAATGTCACATGCCCTGATGAGCGAAAATGTCGATGAGATACTGCCGGACATAGTAGAATGGCTCAGAGACATATACAGGGTAAACAAGAAATAATCGCTTGCTTTCTTTGTCAAATTTCGTGGATTTATGTGAATCAGGCGCGGTTTTTGCAGAGACATTTATGACAACTACTTAACAAATGTTGGTTTTTCGATCTAAACTATTTCTTGACTTCAATCGTTTTATACTGTAAATTGCCCCGAAATCTGATATTTTTCCTATTTTCGCGGGCTGTATGACGAAAACGCCCTTAGTTTTAATTTAATATAAAGAAGTACCCCCATAAATGAGACAACTCAAAATATCCAAGTCCATTACCAATCGTGAAAGCCAGTCTATCGAAAAATACCTGCAAGAGATCGGTAAAGAGGACCTGCTGACACCGGAGGAAGAAGTGGAACTGGCCAGGCGCATACGTGCCGGAGACCAGACCGCTCTTGAGAAGCTGACACGTGCTAACCTTCGCTTTGTGGTGTCTGTGGCCAAACAATATCAAAACAACTCTCTTTCTCTCAATGACCTCATCAACGAAGGAAACCTTGGATTGGTAAAGGCTGCACAAAAATTTGATGAGACAAGAGGTTTTAAGTTTATCTCCTACGCAGTATGGTGGATTCGCCAGTCTATCATTCAGGCACTCGCTGAGCATAGCCGTCTCGTACGCCTCCCGCTCAATAAAGTAGGCTCACTCACTAAGATCAATAAAGCATTCTCAGACCTCGAGCAGAAATATCAGCGTGAGCCGACCGCAGAGGAGCTGGCAGAACTGCTGGAGATACCTGTCGAAGAAGTAGAAGCTACACTCGGTATATCTGCCCGCCACGTATCTATGGATGCACCATTCACAGAGGGCGAGTCAAACGCACTCATCGATGTACTCGACAATCCTAATGCAGAGAAGACCGATATCGCACTCGAATACAAAGAATCTCTCCAGATGGAGACTGACCGTATACTCGCTACCCTCACAGACCGTGAGCGCGAAGTGATCAAGCTGTTCTTCGGTATCGGTGTAGAGCACCCTATGACCCTCGAGGATATAGGCGAGAGCCTCGGTATCACCCGCGAGCGTATCCGCCAGATCAAAGACAAGGCAATCACCAAGCTCCGCACACAGAGCCGCAGCAAGGCCCTCAAAGCATACCTCGGACAGTAATCAAAATCAAAGAACTCATTACAAACCCTCCTCGCGAGGGTTTTTTTATGGCCCAAGGAACCCGCCTGTCATAGTGAGCACATTCGCTTTGCTCAGTGTAAACTCCGCCGAACCTATGACATCCCTAGTGACCCACCCTTCGGCTTCGCTCAGGGTGACAGACCGTTTTATCACCTTAACAGGCCCTTACATTTTTTTCACTTATGTATTAAATAAAATTCATATTTACCAGGTTAACCCCCCTTTTTCGAAAAAAACTAAAACTCCCTTAATCAATCCATTGCACATATGCGAATTTATTATTTTAAATAAAAAATTGCATAATTGAAATTGATTTTGCTTTAAAAGATTACTAAATACAAATATAGCAAATTGTCGCGAAATTTACAAGGGCTGTTTGTCCCCCGCTGGCGGGGGTAGGGGGTGGAAACCTACCCTCCCTCCACTATCGCTATCTCATCCGGCGTCAGTCCGTAGAGCTGATAGACCAATGCATCTATCTCTCGCTCCCACGCCGTAGTATCTATAGATGGGTCTGCTTTCTTAGCGGCGAGTATCTGGTCTACGAGGGTGATGAATGGCTTTTGTTCTTCTTCTGATATTTTTGGAATTGAAAGTTCTCGTAAATCGGAAAGTGTGAGTTGTGTAAAATCATCCTTCTTTGCAGCAGCAGAAGATGTCGTTTTTATAAAGGATATTAGTTTCGAATTGATTATTGCCAAAATGTATTTCGAGTCAAACGCTTTATCTGTAATTTTGAAAACATAAATATCCTTTTTACAGACAAATTCCTCAGAGACAGTTGTAGCCATTATTCTAAACTTACGGCTTACTATCCTACGAACTAAAATTCTTTCACCTCCGAAAAATTCATAAGACTTGGGTTTCTCTTTTAGATTTTCACCATACAATACATATTTGAAGGTGTCATCAATCGTATATCTGTCAACTTGACCAAACAAATACTTTTTAAAATCTTTATTTACAGCTGTATTCTGAATATCTGCTTTGTCAGCCAAGATTCCTCTTATGGAGTTAGAAAGATCTTCCAATCTATCGTGAAAACCATAAACTTTAGTCATTAAGCTAGAGTTAGACCTATTAAAGGATAGTTTCAAATCACGAGATAAAATCCAGTCCGTCCTTTTAATTTTTTCATATTGGATGTTATTTAGAGTAGCTAAATCAACCATATCTTTTGGCTTAAACTCAAATCCCATAATCGAATCGGATTCAAGAATGCTGTTTTTGAAAAGGTATAAGCCAGTATCGACATATGCATCAATAAATACGTCATATGGTAAAACGATACCAGAAACTAATGACAACTGCCTTTTTATATATTCCCGGGTTTTATTGTAATTGTCTCCAGTCTGCCAAAATATTGGTGTTATAAATGAAACAAAAGATTGATTTCTTAGCAAGCTACAACCTCTCTCAAAAAAGCAAGTGTAAATATCATCGCTTGCGTTGTACTTACTGTTTATATAGTTTTTTGTACTAAGGTCAAACTTAACTCCATATGGCGGATTCCCTATTACCACATCAAAGCCTATATAGTCTCCCGCATCATTCAGCACCTCTGGAAACTCAAAACGCCATTCGAAAGCATTGCGATAGATAGCGCTGGTTTGGTATTCTACCAGTTGCTCCTCCAGCTTTGCGATTTCTTTGTTTAGCCTTCTTTTCGCCAGTTCTACCTGGTCTTGGTCCAGTTTGCGCTTGCCCCAGAGGTCTATATGGTCCAGCGCTACTAGTTCACCGCGTTTAGTGCTTAGTTGTTTTACTATTGGATTGGTCTTAAATACGGTAGCCTTAAAATTTTCCTTGATCTGATTGATGAAACTTCTTAGTTCTTCTTTCTCTTTTTTTGAGGTGGCATTTTTGTATGACTCGACAGCAGCGAGATAAGTTTGCCGGGTGAATTTCTGCTTGCGGAAAACCTCACTCAGGTCCTCATCGAGCGCAAAGCGGCTGATCAGGCTATTACCGCATTTGATATTGATGTCGATATTGGGTAGGGTTTGGAGCTCCATTTGCTCCACCCCCGGCCTTCGGCCACCCCCGCCAGCGGGGGACACATAGTAGGCGTTTTTTAGCAGTTCGATCCATAGCCTCAGGCGGCATATCATCACACTTTTGGGGTTGATGTCTACTCCGAAGAGGCAATTTTCAATTATGGTCTGTTTCTCGTGAAACAGAGTTTCCTGTACCCGCTGGCTTTCAGCATCAGCATAGTTGTATACATAGAAATCATATAGACCATCCATCACTACCAGTTCATCGCGGTCTATGCTCACATCGTGACGCAGTAGTTTGCCGTTTTTATCTGCCAGTATACCCAACTCATACTTGATGGCGATCATTTCATTGAGCACCGATACCAGAAAGTGCCCCGAACCCACCGCAGGGTCGCAGACTTTGAGGTTATTGACTACTTCATTGGCATCCTTGATATTTACTTTCTGCCTGCTTATTTCATTATATACATCCGTCAATGTTTCGCAGCTCCATGTATATCGCTCGTTAAACTTCTGCACCACAGCGCGGCGCAGCACCTCGCGGCTCATATACATGGTGATGAAACCGGGCGTGTAGAAACTGCCGTCCTTATAGCCGTTTATCTTTTCAAATATCAGACCCAGCACGGCGGCATTGATGATCTGCCTGCCGCTTCGCTGTACCTCGTCATTCTCGTCACTACTGAAATCATAGGCATTGAGAAACTCAAAAAGGTATTGGAGTGTAGGCAGCTCTTTGTTTTTCTTTTTTTCCTTTTCGTCCTTCAGTATCGTATCGCTATAGGTGGGCATGATGAGCCTGGGGCTTAGTTGCGATATTTCTATGGTTTTACCTTCCAGTTCGCTTGCCTCAAATAATGAAGAATTAAGATAAGGGATATTAGCAAAATCGAGTGCTGCCTGGCCATCCCTCAGGTCTATAGGTTTTGCCAGCACCTCAAAGAAAAGTTCGTTTAGTTCACCAAAGCCCGGTATGCGCTCTATATTCAGAAACTCCACCGTATCAGTAGACGCTTTAGCAGCCCTATGATAGGATTTGAGCTGTCCTTCTAGAAGCTTGAGAAACAAAATACGGTTCAGCCAGTTGATACATAACTCCAAAGCTATACTGAATATTTGCTGTTCCTCATTCTCTCCATAGGTCATCAGGTTGTCTACATGGCTCCACTTGCCACTGCTTTGCAGCTTATGGATAGTGCCTTCCAGCAGTGATCCGTCTCGGCGGTTTTTGTCCGAACGGGTAATGAGTTTTTTACCCCCATCTTTTTTTTCTTCCAGCCCCAGCATATATAGCAGCTCGTAGTAGAAACCCTTATTGAGCGTATTGCTGTCGTTGGCAAAGGGCTTTTTGAGCAGGTGCTCTGGTGCGAATGTCTTATAGAGTGCCAGTAGTTCTTTTTTGCCCGGACCTTTTTTGGCGAATGCTTCCGTTAAATTGATATAAGTGCATGGCAGCTCTATATCCAGCCCGTCGAGATATCGCTCTATGCTTTTGTAGAAATGGTCTGTTTTATTACCGCTGGCCAGAAAGTCGAGGTATTCTCTTTTGAGTTTCTGATAGATATTATTTTCAAACCAGACCTCATCAAATATGAACCACTCTCTGCCGTTTGTAGCTATGAGATTTTTAATTCTATGCTGACCATTGCTATGTCTTTCTTTGAGGTAATAAGCTATGAGTTCATGTAGGGCTTTGACATTTGGCCGTGCCTGGCTTACCATATCCGGTATCTTGCCCGGTTTCTTTGTCTCGATGATGACACCAATATCTGTTTTGGCATCAGCACCATGATGAATGACCAGGTCGTTTCTTTCTCGTGTGTTGATCTCGTGCTGAGGTGTATAATAGGTGTTTGAAAGAAATTCGCGGATATGCTTTTTATTGAACTCTTCGCTTTCATTCTCATTAAGGCTTTTGAGCAGTTCGCGCACATTATCTTCAAATTTTCGGATGTCTTTTTCATCTACACCCTGTCGGAAGTAACCTTTGCTTAGGGATTCTATGGGTTTTTTGACGTTCAGTTTCATAGCGGGAAGGTATCAAAAAGCTTAATCATAAATAGGCACATATCCCCATTGGTATAGAGAGTGTATATATTCCACCCCCACCTCCCCGCCAGCGGGGACATTAGCCCAATAAAAAAAGCCCTCAACCGAGGGCTTTTCTGTTTATGTCTTGTATTCCTCCTCTCCTTTGGAGAGGCCGGGAGAGGTGGTATTAGAATTTAGGGCAGAACATAGTAGCCGGCCTGCGCTTAGCAAAAGCACCTACATATTTCACAGCCAGTTCAAATGCGCCTTCTGTATTGGTACCTTTGACGAGCTGAGATACGTTGATATCATATGCCGCTGAGAAAGTAAAGTGTGAGAACTCCACACCTGCATCGATGATCGCAGACTCAGGGTTCAGCAGGCCGTCATGCCATGCAGCACTCGGGTCACCACCCACCATACGAAACTGTGCACCGAACTTGAAGTTATTGCCTTGTGGCTCTCTTTCTTCGAATAGGATACGCACATCAGCGCCCATATCGAGCTCATTGCTCACACCCTGTCTCAGGTAGATAGCCTTGGGATCGAGGTAGAAGCGTCCCTTGAGCGGGAAGCTGTATCCTGCGTGTACAGTGTACTTCATCGGGAGTTTTACGCTGTTGTCACCCAGGAAGGAGATATTAGGTGTATTGAGGTGGTCTACAGATACACCGATATATCCACCGGCCCTGCTCCTCCTGCCAAACCTGCCTGTATACATCAGGCCCAGATTGATGTCCCAGAAGAGGAAATTGTTATTGATCAGGTACTCGCCTGTTGGCAGGCCTTTATCATATGTGCCGGCGTTGTTCTGGTCGGGAAACTGTAATCCTGAATAGTTGATGCTGCGCTGCCAGATAGCAGACGAGAAGCCTAATGAAAGGAAATGCTCATTTCTTCTGTCGAGTGATTTGTGATAAGCGATAGACAGTCCCACCTGCAGGGTAGAGAATTGAGACTCACCGGCCCTGTCGTCCAGGAAATAGAGACCAAATCCGAAAGCATCACCCTGCATAAAGGCTTTGTTTGTCCTGAAATCAACAGACGCACTTGGGGTACTGAACATAGGTACAGACTCTCCATTCAATACAGAACCCCATTGACTTCGGTATATGGCCGTAAAACGGTAGTTGCCGTCGAATGCACCAGTCATGGCCGGATTGAGCAGCAGGGGTGCAGCGTAGAATTGTGAGAAGTGAGGGTCCGTAGCTCCCCCCGCACTCTGTGCAGAGGCAGATATAGAGATACCTAAACAAACTACTATTGAGTAGAGGATCTTCTTCATTCTTTGTTTCTTTTTTGCTAACATACAAAAATTGTTTAAAATTTCCAAAATTATTATCTGATCAAAGTGACGCTACCTTCCCGGGTACTTGTGGTACCATCCAGGAAGACCAAAGTCACATAATAAACATATACTCCCGGCGGCTGCATGACACCTTTGTAGGTACCATCCCAGGTCGCCCATTGATTATCTTCAGAGTCAAATATCTTCTCTCCCCAGCGGTTGAATATCTTCATACTCACCGAGTAGAGCGTAGTGCCGAATACCTCAAATACATCATTGATACCATCGCCGTTTGGCGTAAAGGCATTAGGTATATAGACACCCGCTTTTTGCACCTCTATTGTATTGGTAGCTGTGGTCGTACAGTTCTTGCCATAGTTTACCGTCAGGTAGTATTGTATATTCTGATACGGTGATGAATAAGGATTAGGGCAGTCGAGGCAGCTCAGTCCCGCCGATGGTGTCCATGCATATGAGTTGATGGATTCGCCGGTAGGATTATTGATAATGCTAAATAACTCTATGGTCGCGCCGAGTACGATCAGGCTGTCTGTCGGTGTAATAGATACTGTGACAGGATATGGCTGAGTGACTACTATAGCAGTGTCCAGTATGCATCCCTGGCCATCCTTCACATAGACTGTATATGTGCCTGCGGCCAGATTGTAGAAGTTGTTATTAGCGCTGTAATTCACACCATCTATAGAGTAAGTATATGGTACAGTATCGCCGGGTGTACCACCGGTCGCACTGACCGCGATATGCCCGTCTGCGGAGTCAGGACAGCTGGCAGGGTCTGACTCTATACTGAGAAAAGATATTAGTGGCGGAGCCGAGAGCGAGTCTGACACAGATACGCTGCATCCATTGGCATCGGTCACAGTGATGATATAGTTGCCCGGTCCGAGATTACTCTCTGTACTGTCTGTATAGCCACCCTTGCTCCATGTATAGCTGTACGGCTGAGTACCGCCTGTAGGGCTGACCTGGATATATCCGTTAGCTTCATTAGCGCAGCTGATGTTTGCAAAGGTCGGGGGTGGTACATTGAGCTGTAAAGGATTTGTGAGGGTCACGCTATCAGTTTTGGTACATCCTCTGCCATCAGTGATGGTCAGTGAATAACTACCCTGAGCGACATTCAAAACAGTATCGGTGATCTGATAAACAGTAGCGCCACCATTGAAAGTATACGTGTAAGGCCCCACAGTACCTCCTGCGCTGATCCATACCTTACCGTTGGCCTGCGAGGTGCATAGAGGGTTAGTGAAACCCACTACATCGGTGATAGGGTTAGGCTGCCCGACCACAACGCTGCTTGTCGCTGTACAGCCATATATATCAGTGACGGTGACTGACTGGGTGCTGGCTGCTAATCCCGTAGCAGAATCAGTAGTGCTGCCAGCCGGGCTCCAATGATAGGAATAAGCGGGATAACCATTCAGCGCCTGTGTATATGCTATGCCATCACTGCCGCCATTGCAGGTCACACTATCTGAGAGTATGGAAATATTAAGTACATACTGAGTACTGATAGTGAATTGCATTGACTGTACGCAGCCCTTGCTGTCTGTGACGGAAAGTGTATGTACGCCTGAAGCAAGTCCGGTGATAGAATCAACATTGCCGGTGCTTGTACCGTCCCATGTGTATGTATATGCGGGTGAGCCACCGGATACTATGGCTATCGCAGAGCCGTCATTGCTGCTGGCGCAATGTGCAGGTGTAGTATCGATAGCGGTGATGGCGAGCTGTGTGGGCTGATAAATCGTAAATGGAACAGTATATGTACAGCCTGCTGCATCTTTGACTGTGACGGTCTGCGCCCCTGCTGCCAGATTGCCGGCAAATGAATCTACTGAGTTGCTGCCACTCCATGTGTAGGTGTATGGGGGCCTGCCACCTATACCCTGTACATTGGCGTAGCCGGTCAATGTACCGAAACACGTCACCGAGTCAGTAGAGATAATCGCCGCCGTGAGAGGTGCCGGCTGTCCGAGATAAGCTGTATCGGCTGCAGGGCATCCGTTAGCGTCAGTCACATTGGCTATATACATGCCCGGTGCGAGATTGGTCAGTGGGTTGACGCCACCGCCCGGATTCCATATGATGGTATATGGCGGTGTACCTCCATATATACTGTCAAATAGAACGCCATTGTTCAATCCATTACAAGTAATAGGAGTGGAGTCTATTTTTTCTCCTATAGCTGTCGGTGCTGAGATCACAGTGTCTTTGGATACGGTGATCCCGTTAGCGTCTGTGACCACTACCTGATAGGTGCCGGCGCAGAGATTGGTGATAGTGGTGCTGGTACCCAGACTAGTACTGGTAGTGAGGTCACTCCACTGATATGTATATGGCAATACACCACCCACGGCTGTGAGGGTGGCAGTACCGATGCACTGGCCGAAGCATTGATTATTGCTCACTACAAAAGTAATAGCTATCGGTGGCGGTCCTGTGATATGTGCAGTATCTTTCACACAGCAGTGATTGGCATCGCAGACAGTGATGATATAGACCCCGGTGTCGAGGTTAATTGCATTCGGCAATCCGGTGATAGCGCTATCGCAGCTATATGTATATGGCCCGACACCTCCGTTTGTGGTCACGGTGATCGTGCCGTTATTGCTATTAGCGCCAGAGAGGTTGGTCGAGATCAGGCTGGATACTACCGGAGTAGGCTGGGTGATATTCACGGCACCGCTTATCGTACATCCTGAGGTGTCTGTGACAGTCAGGTCATAAGTGCCCACGGCCAGGCCTGTGAGGGTAGAGGTATTTGCTGCAGCAGGATTCCATGTATATCGGTATGGTGATCGGCCACCGGAGACAAGGGCCTTGATGGTGTCGATATTTACCCCAAAGCAGAGGATATTGCTCGAATCAAATGACAAGGTAAGCGGTATAGGTGCTGCTAGCGTGAATGTATCATGGCCTATGCATCCTCCTGCATCGGTCACTGTGACATAATAGGTACCGGGAGCGAGATTCATGATAGAATCAATATTAGCTGCCGGAGGCGACCAGGTGTAGGTATAGGGCGCTGTGCCCTGGGTCATATCGATCACTATCTTGCCGTTGTTATTGCCGGTACATTTGACTGAATCTACTATCCCACTGACAGGCAGTCCTGTGCCAAGAATGATCTTGACGGAGTCCGTGATCGGGCATACGCCCGGGCCGGTGATCGTGCAGATATATGTGGTGGTAGCAGTCGGTGTCACGATCGGAGTGGCGAATCCCGGCCCTGTGCCCGAAGGTGGTGCAGCAGATGTGGCAGGGACTGCGCTCCATGTATATACTATGCTATTCTGGGTGGCACTGCTGCCTGCGGCTATAGTCGTGACGGCATGAAGTCTCACAGGCGATGATGTACATATAAAGCTATCAGGGCTTAGAGCAAACTGCACTGCCGTATCTACAAACACGGTCACAAAACTAGCACTGGAGCAACCAGTAGCGGTGTCATTCATAGTGACAGTATAGGTAGTCTGGCTGATAGGAGTGGCATATGTGGTATCTGCATGTGGCAGTGTCACACCATTAGGTCCGGTATTAGGTGTCCAGGTTATGTTTGTGATAGGTAGTATGCAGAAATTGAATTTAAAATTCGGACGGTCTACATAATTATTATAAGTAGTCACAGGAGGGTTCCCTGAGTATCCGCAGGCACCTGATGTGGAGTTGGTATAAGTGAAAAATACTGAACGGAAAGGCGTAGGTGTATACCACATCTTGTTATTGATATTACTCCCCCCTAGGTTTTTGAAACAAACATCTATTACCAGATTTGATACGCCGTCCCAGTTATATGGAGTTGTAAGTATATGGGTGTTCCAGCCTGTGACAGGTGTGTAGTTTGCCACATATACTGTGCTCAATAAATTCTCATCCACATACCCTGTCAAACTATCCACCGATACACAACCCATTCGGATCGTGAAATTGTCTAGCGTGGATCCGGAATTTAAGGTTGCGATATCCATGGATATTGAATTAATTTGCCCACCAGACCCCAATAACGAAGCAAGCTCACTAGCCTGGAATAAAAACTGGTGCCTGGCGCTTTCGTAGAAATTGCCATATGGTGACGGATAAACGAAACCGCTTCCGCCTTGCTGATTTGCGCCGGTACCTACCTGAATGATAGTTGCATTACCGGTGCAGCGGTTTGAGGTCGCCAGTCCGCAGGTTGGCTCATCTGTCACCCAGAGCTTGACCTGCTCACCGGGGCATATCATATTGGTGTCGACATGCGCATGTATCGCCGGGGCATATCCATTGACATTTACAGTGACAGTATCAGTCCTGATACAACCTGTATTAGCAGTGACTTGCAGTGTATAAGTGGTAGTTTGCGGTGGAGATGCCTCAGGATTGAGTATGCTGTCGTCAGCTGTGCCTGTTATAGGGTTGGTCAGGCCGATCGATGGTATCCATAGTATGCTATATGGAGCATATGTATTATCAGTGGAGCCATTGAGTTGTATCAGGTTGCTCTGACAGATCGAGCCTCCCGGCCCAGCACTCATGTTGAAGGGAGGGTTATAAATTATCAGTGCCGTATCCGATCCGCAGTCGCTTGTGAAAGTATACAGTGTCGTGACAGTAGGTGCTGCCAACGGGGCATATATACTCGTGGGGAAAGTCAGCCCTGTGGTCGGTGTCCATGTGGCATTGGACCCGCCTGTCGCTGTCAGGTGTATAGGAGTACCACAGTAGATAATACTATGCGGGGCTACCGTCACTTTGGTGAGTACGCAAATCGTGTATGCCTTGATAGAAGTTCCGGGTATGGGACAGTCATTTGTAGATACATTGACCTGAAAAGAATGACAACCGGTGTCGGCTATTGTGGGAGTCCAGGCGAAATGGGCTATGACCGAATCACCGATACCGGTCTGGTAAAAAGTAGCTCCCGGCAATGAAGATACAATACCATTGATGTCAGAGGTTAAGGTCACATTTCTGCCATTGGGGTCTATATACGCGATCTGAAAACTATCCGTAGTGCCGGGGCAAACCCTGATCGATCCTCCGGTGGTATCAGCATTTACTAGATTTATCGGGGTGCCATCTGTAGGCGAAGCGGGAAGGGAGCAGTTTATAACAGTGAGCTGCACATCTCGCATCACAGACGACGCGAGTACTCCATTTACATATTGCTGTACCAGAAATGTGATCACATCGACTTCTGTCTGTGAAGGTTGATAACTCATGATACCCGTGGTCGAGCTAAAGTTGACCGGAGGATTGCTCAGGATAGGCTGTGAGGAGGTGTACCCGGGTACATAGGCGATAGGTGCACCGGGCCCTGTCAGGGGGTTAACCAGCGTATAAACGAGTGAATCCCCTATCGGTGCTACAGCCCCATTGGAATAAGTGACGACATTTGTATTGCCCAGACAGGCAAAAGGAACTGGCTCATTGGTGAAGTATACAGAATTGGTAGCATACGGCAAGCCTGTTGCTGGATTTATGGTGTTATTTATGAGTGCCTGTATGTATATGCTTTGGCTGCTGGGATTCTGAAGGTTGGTTATGGTAGCATTTCTTGCCCCGTCTGTCCAGGATACCGTCCAGTCTGAGCAGGCAGAGGGCAAAGTAATTATAACCGAGTCTACATATTTCTCTACTCCGGGATAAGTACTACTAAGGTTATCACAAGAGCTTTGGGTGCCTGGACAGAGGGTCACCACTTCTGTTCCGTTAGGACCATATTGAGGTTCTTCTACTAAGTTATAGGTGCTCGTAATAACAGGGGTGCAGCTAGTGCCAGCATTAGAGACTGTTAGTGTAGGACTTGGCCCTGCGACCAGACAACCGGGACAGCAGTCCCGATAGAATCCTAACCTGACCACGTACATAGTTCCACCGGATCCGTTTGTACCAATATAGGTATAGGTAATATTCGCACCCATGATGTGCGATGCGTGAACCTGAATACTAAGGAAAAAGCAACTCAAAAAAATGAAAACCGCTTTGTAAAATCTCTTCATTGAATAGTTTATTGACCAAATACCAGTCTGTATATATACTAAGAGGATAAATGTAGGCAATAGGTTGTATTATTCAAACAAAACATTTGCCTTCATATTAACATAGGGACTGTTGCCTTCCGGAATAACGGGCTATGATATTCAGCTTTTTGTTTATTTATTAATTTTTAATTTGTATATTTTTATTTTCCTCCTGCCCCGGAAATGGCTTTCAGAGTACATTTCGTTGAGGCAAAGCCTCTTTTTAATTTATTTTCATAAAAAATCAAAAAAATTATACCTTCGGCTCAGTTCTTAACCTGAGAATAACGGATGAAGTGCTATTAAAATCAATTACCAACATTTTTTTATGAGACATAGATTTACAAGTATTAGAAATTGCATGTTTGTTTTGCTTAGTGTGTTTTGTACACTAAGTTATGCCCAAACAGGCAATCTGACAGGGGTGGTCCTGAGTGAGAAAAACGAGGGGTTGATAGGGGCCACGGTCAAAGTCAAAGGGACAGCTACAGGAGGTGCTTGTGACCTGGATGGCAAGTATACAATACTTAATATTCCGGTGGGGGAGCAGACCTTTGTCATTTCATATATAGGCTTCATCCCTAAGGAAGTAAAGATCGACATCAAAGCCGGTGAAAATATACAGCCTGCTATCATACTGAAAGAGGACCGGATGCAGCTCAATGAGGTCGTGGTCGTCGGCTACGGTACTCAGGTCAAACACGATATGTCCAGTGCCGCTGCCGAGGTCAAGGCGGCTGATCTGGCAGACAAGCCGGTAGATAATTTCGCCTCGGCGCTCGCAGGCGAGGCTGCAGGTGTGCAGATCACTACAGATAATGGTGTGGCAGGTTCTACCACCACTGTGCGTGTACGCGGTACCCACTCGCTCTCCAGCGGTGCCGACCCGCTATATGTGGTGGACGGGGTACAGATAGTTTCTTATGATATCTCGATTGGCGCTACAGGCGGGGGAAGTATGGGATATGATGTATCACCTCTGGCCAGCATCAACCCGAGCGATATAGAGTCAGTAGAAATACTCAAGGATGCGGCTGCTACTGCTATATATGGTGCACGGGGCGCCAATGGTGTGATCATTATCACGACCAAGAGTGGCAAACAAGGCAAGACCAAGATAGATTTCTCATACAGTACCGGCATCATCACTCCTGCCCATGAGATCACGCTGCTAAACGGCCCGCAATATGTACAGATGTATCAGGAGGCATACAGGAATGACAGTATCGCTCATGCGCAGAATCCTCAGCTAAACAAATCTACACCTCTGACTTTTTATGATCGGTTTCATTTTTCACCGGACAGTGCAGCCAATACAAACTGGCTCAAGCAAGTGCTCCACACAGGGTCCTTTCAGGAGGCGAATGTATCTACCAGTGGGGGTGATGCTAAAACCACTTTCTATGCGAGCATAGGCTTCCGCCAGGAGAATACATTCCTGATAGGGAATAGTTTTCAAAGAGCATCCCTGCTGACCAATGTCACACATACAGCCAGCAAACATTTTGATTTCGGGGTGAATATAAGCCTGACCCGCACAGACAATCACTATGTGCCTACCTCATATGCAGGTGGTTTAGGCGCGGCCCAGTCAAGTATGCTGCCGATCTATCCGGTTTACAATCCCAACGGTACCTATAATACAGATGCAGGTGCCAATCCGGTGGAGCAGGTCAATCTCATCAAACAGGACAATGTGAGCTGGCGGACCATAGATAATGTATTTGCCAATATACACTTCCTCAACGGATTTACTTTCCACAATGAGTTTGGCATAGACCTGATCAATCAACTGGAGGAACTGTATTATCCTGCTCTGATCACAGGGTCATCGGGCAATGCGACTGAAAGGACCGATCAGTATTTCACCTATAACTATACCAGTACACTGGATTATAAAAAAGAATTTAATGACATACATAGCTTTGAAGCGCTGATAGGGTTTAATCCCACAGCCACTATTGAGAAATTCAATTATAGCTATGTCACAGGCCTGACCATTCCTGCATTAACGCAGGTACAGAACGGGCCTGTAGACTCCACTATCGGTACAGGCGGTACAGGCCGGCAATGGGATTTCGTGAGTTTTTTCGGCAGGATCAATTATAAGCTCAAAAACCGCTATTTATTTCAGGTCAGCTTCCGTGCAGATGGTTCATCCCGTTTCGCGACTAACAACCGCTATGGATATTTCCCCTCCGGGTCTTTCGGTTGGGTCATTACCGAGGAGAAATTCATGAAAGCACAGAAGGTAGTAAGCCTGCTCAAACTACGTGCCAGCAGCGGTCTCGTAGGCAACGCAGAATTCACCAATGACTTTGGATATTTCAGTACCTTTTCTACCTCTAGCTATGCAGGCCAGCCTGCTATAGCACCTACCCAGACATCAGTGGCCAACCTGACCTGGGAATCAACGTTGAAAAATGATGTGGGCGTCGACTATGGTTTTTTTGATGGCAGACTGTCAGGACTCCTCGATTATTATTATGAATATACTTACAACGAATTATTGCAGGCCTATCCTCTGTCTCCGTCCAGCGGATATTCCTCTGTGATCGAAAACCGCGGTAAAACCAGAAACGAAGGAGCAGAAGTACAGCTTACTTCCTATAACATCAAACCAAAATCCAAGTTTCAGTGGAAATCAACTATCAACTGGGCCCTGAACAGGAATAAAGTACTCGATCTGGGTGGTGTGCCACAGGTAGAAGGTACCGGCCCCAACCGAAACCGGGCCATAGTAGGATATCCTGCCGGGGTATACTGGTTGGCACAGTATGCCGGAGTGGACCCTGCCACAGGGAGCCCTTTGATCTATGATTTCTCAGGCCACAAAGTGCTCGCCACTGCCACTACTGTAGAAACTTATGCCAAACCAATGGGCAACCCATATCCATTATTTCAAGGCGGGTTTACAAATACTTTTTCATACAAGGGTTTTGACCTGATGGTTTTGCTGACCTATTCCTATGGCAATGACATCTATGATGATGGTGGCAAGTACCAGTCTTATACCTTGTCAAATTATTATAACCAGACCACAGATATTCTCGCCAGATGGCAGAAAGCAGGAGACGTGACAAATATTCCAAGGCTATCGACTGTCAATTGGGATAACCTCAATATGTCACTCTTTCTGCATGATGCATCCTATCTGAAAGTCAAAAATATAGTACTCTCCTATCACCTGCCCCAAAATATAGTGGCAAAAATGAAAATGAGGGCCTTCCGTATATTCATATCAGTGCAGAATGCCGCTACACTGACACCATACAAAGGCTGGGACCCGGAATATAACCGGGACAACTCAGGCGCTATCACGCAGGGCGCCAGCTATCTCGGCACACCGCAGGCACGCACATATACACTGGGAATCAATTTCGGATTATAAATAATAAGACGTAAACACCAATTAAAAAAGAAATAACTTCAAGATATATGAAAAGGATAATAATACTAAGTATGATGTTTGTAGCAGTAGCTATCAGCTCCTGTAAAAAATACCTGGACGTACAGCCACAGCAGACATTTGGCAGTAATCTGGCGGTCACTTCTGTACAGGGCCTGCAGGAGACTACACTAGGTGCATACAGCCAGATACAGGGGGGCAATCTCTATGGTGGCGGCATCATTGCCAATAGTGAACTGATGGCTGATTTTGTGTTTCCTGCCAATACAACTGTGGTTTTATCAAACTTCAATACAAGTCAGGAGTATACGCACCAGTTTAACATTTATAACGCCAACGCGGGAGGAATGTGGGCCAGTGGATACCAAGCCATACTCACTGCCAATACTGTATTGCAGTACCTGCCCAACTTTCAGGCATCGGACCCCAGCGACTGCAATCTCATGAAAGGTAATTGCCTTTTTATTCGCGCTGCCATGCACTTTGAGCTGGTCAAAATGTTTGCCCAGCCATGGGGATTTACAAGCAACAATACGCATTTGGGTATTCCGATACGCCTTACCCCGGGTACATCTACTACCGGGCAGAACACACCCCGCTCCACAGTAGCGCAAGTCTATGCCCAGATCATATCTGACCTTCAGGCGGCCATACCTTTGCTTCCCCAGGTTTCTAACGCTGAGTTGGCATCCCAATATGCTGCGGAAGCAATGCTGGCCAGGGTATATTTCGCACAAAACGATTTTACAGATGCGGCTAAATATGCCGGCATGGTCATCAATGGAGGTTTTTCATTAAGCAGTTCTTTAAGAGCAGCATTCCAGCAGCTCGGCACGACAACATCAACCGAAACAGTATTTCAAATTATTAATACAGCAAAGAATGATCCCAGCAATGGCAACCTCCATAGCAACTTTAGCGCAGCGCTTTATGGTTATCTTGTACCTAATCTCGGAATGAATACTCCTTTTGTTGCTATCCTTCAGTCTGCTCTGGCAGTGGGGGACCAGCGAGCTTCATTATTTCAAAAGATAACGGGTGATTATTTTTGTATGAAAGATAGTCTGCAATATACTAACGTTCCCGTCATAAGGCTTGAAGAAATGTACCTGACACGTGCGGAGAGCGAAGCACAAACAAGTGACCTGTCAGATGCAAGCACGGATTATAACACGATCCGTACACACGCAGGTTTGGCGCCTGACCTTACCATGACCCAGCAGGGCCTTATTAATGGCATACGAGGGCAGAGGGACCTTGAACTCGCTATAGAGGGCGACCACTATTATGAAGTTAAACGCAGAGCGGCCTTATCAGGTAGTGGATTTTTCAATACACCAGGTGCAGGACAGCTCGCCTGGAATGCTTTCAATATGATATATCCGATACCTCAGCAGGAGGTACAGGAAAATAGTGCGATGGTCCAGAACCCCGGTTATTAATTCATTGATAGTTTTGGCTATCTCATAGTATAATTATGCGCATCAAGATCTGGTTCATTCTTTTTGTCTATTTGTTTCTATCGGGTATTCATGTTTTTGCTCAGAAGAATGTAGCTGCTACCCCATCTCCCATTAGCCGTATAGACCCACCCGACTGGTGGGTAGATATGAAAGACAATACTCTTCAGCTATGTGTCTACGGCAAAAATATTGCCCTATATAATGTCACGACGGCCTATCCAGGTTTCAATATTAGCAAGATCAACAAGGTCGAAAACCCCAATTATCTTTTTATAGATGTGGTCATAGATCAGTCTGTCATCAAACCGGGTAAAGCAGTATTGAATTTCACCAGTGGTGCTCATTCATTTACCCATTTGTATGAGCTGCATGAGAAAGACAGATCTCCCGGCCGCATACAGGGCTATGACAGCAGGGATCTTGTTTATCTCATCATGCCTGATCGGTTCGCTAATGCCAATACCGGCAATGACAAAATAGCCGGCATGCGAGATCAGTCTCTCAGTATAGATAGTATGTTTCACCGTCATGGCGGTGATATAAAAGGAGTCATGGACCATCTGGATTATATCAAAGAACTAGGTGCTACTGCTATATGGCTCACACCTGTCCAGGTGAATGATGAACCACGTGACTCTTATCATGGATATGCCTTTACTGATCATTACAAAGTAGATCCTCGGCTCGGTGATAATGAACAATACAAAGCCTATGTCAAAGAAGCACACAGCAAGGGATTAAAGGTCATTCAGGATATGGTCTATAATCACGTGGGCACGGAGCACTGGTTCATCAAAGACCTGCCTATGCATGACTGGATACATCAGTTCGATACTTTTACTAAAACAAACTATCGTGCCACTACACTGATCGATCCCTATGCTTCAGATTTTGATAAAAACCTCATGAGCAATGGATGGTTTGTCAAGCAAATGCCGGACCTGAATCAGAAAAATCCTTATCTCGCAAAATACCTTATTCAGAATTCAATTTGGTGGATCGAGACCACGGGGATTGATGGATTTCGCATAGACACATATACATATTCTGATCTCACATTCATGTCCGACCTGATGAAAAGTATTCAAGCTGAGTATCGGCAATTCGGAGCTGTGGGCGAACTGTGGGACCACTGTGTGGCTATAGAGGCATATTTCATGCAGCATCCAAAAATAGTCGGCGCACCTGACTCGCATATGCCCGGTATGATTGACTTCCAGTTGTACAATGCCATCAACGAAGCGCTCAATAAACCTATGGGTTGGACGGAGGGCCTGTCAAAGTTGTATTACACACTCGTTCAGGATGTGCTTTACTCAGACCCGTCGAGAAATCTGACATTTCTGGATAATCATGACCTGAGCCGATTCTATAGTGTGGTAGGAGAGGACATCCGAAAATATAAAATGGGGATAGCTTTTCTGTTGACCACCCGTGGTACTCCTTCTTTGTATTATGGTACAGAGATATTGATGAAGAACTATGCTGATCCCGACGGCAAAGTGCGAGAGGATTTTCCCGGTGGCTGGAAAGGCGACAAGGCAGATAAATTTATCAAACAGGGCAGGACGGATAAAGAAAATGAGGCTTTTGATTTTGTAAAAAAACTAGCCAACTACCGCAAAGAAAATGATGTGCTGCAAACAGGCAAGCTTACCCAGTTCGTGCCGGAAAATGATTCATACGTATACTTTCGTAGCAATGAAAAGAAAACAGTCATGGTCATCATGCACTATAGCGATAAGCCACACACCATTCATATGTCACGCTTTGCTGAGAAGTTGGATGGATTTAGTTCTTATAAGGATGCACTGACTGACCAGACAGAACCACTGAAAGCAGACCTGGTTCTGAATCCATATGAGGTAAGAATTTTAGAACTCATGAAATAACAGTCTTATCCCCCGCCGGATTTTTACTTTCTCCCAACAAATACCTCAAACGAAAGTGGCGGCAATTCTACTGTATTACCATTGGCTTTGTGTCCGAACTGTGGTGTATAGCTGCCAATATTGGAGCCTGTTTCTATGGTTTGAGGTTGCTTTGATTTGTTGAATACAAATATCACTTTCTCGCTGAAATAACTACGCTGAATGATCATGATGTCGCCTTTGGCATAAACTTCTGTCCCACCATACATGAGCGACAGATGTGATGTGCGCAGTGCAAAAAGTGCGGCAACGGTTTCTTTGAGTTTCTTTTGTTTATCATTCAGTCCGTCAAAGACCATCATGCGCCTGTTGTCGGGATCACCTGCTCCGGGCATTGCGATCTCGTCGCCATAGTATATCACAGGTACGCCCGGTATGGCATTGATAAAAGCGATAAGCATGGCCATTTTATCATAAGCACTATCGCTGCCCATTTTTACATCGCGGTCCCATCCGGCCTTGCGTGTGTCTTCGGAGAATGATAAGCCGCCACCAGCCAGTGAAGCGAAACGCGGCAGGTCATGATTGCCACTGATATTTCCCATCAGGTGGTGTGAGCCGTAGAAATCAATGCTCTGCTGAAGAGTAGCCGCTACTTTATCAAATGTCACATCATCCTTGGCAAAAGCAGCACGAGCATCGAAGTAGAGATTGAAATCAAACTGCCCGTCCATCATACCACTACCGATATATGAACCAATGAGCTCTTTACTGCCGTAAGTTTCTCCAAGCTGATATAGCGGGCGATCTGTTTCCTGTTTTAGTTTTAGTGTAAGCGCTCTCCAGAATATTGTTGGAATATGCTTTGTCGCATCATGTCTGAAACCATCTATACCATAGTGCTGTATCCAGAATGCGGATGAGTCCACCTCCAGTTTCAGCACATCTTTATTGGCGAAATCCAGTGTAGGAAGGAATGTGTCAAACCAGGTCGTGAGACGGTATTCATCCCATAGCCTGATATTCTTTCGGCCATCAGGCAGGTCGAGCTGCGTACGCCACTCAGGATGTTTTTTGATCAGCGGGTAATCTTCGTGTACATGATTTGCCACGAGATCGATGAGTACATTGATATTATTTTTGTGTGCATCATCAGTCATCTGTTTGAAGACCTTCTCCGAACCAAAGCGGTGGTCTATCTGTGTCAGCGATATTGGCCAGTAGCCGTGATAGCCACTATACCAGTCATGTGGCTCAGGAAATTCCCTGAATGCAGTCTCCGGATTCTGTACGATAGGCGATATCCAGAGCGTGTTAATATGTAGTGATTTGAAATAACCGTCATCGATCTTTTTGCGTATGCCTTCGAGATCACCTCCGTAGTAGTTTGCCTGTGGCTTGATATCAGGGTGTACTACTTTTTTATCATTCGCGGGATCACCATTGCAGAACCTGTCCACCAAAACAAAGTACATCACATCGCCTTGCTTATCACTGCGGGTGATGTCAGCGGGATCGCGGATTATAGCGCCATTTTGCAGAGGCAATAATATGTCATTGCCCACACTAAATGTATCACTGCAGAAAACGCGGATATAACTGCGCTCCATCTTCTTTGCTTCCTCAGGGATTGTGATCATCATCTCGTCTCCGACATGTTTTATATAGTCACGACCCAACCTGAAGTTCTGCCAATAGACCACAAAAGAAAAAGCCGGGTTGATGTATTTGATTGAAATCGTGAAACTGCCAGGCCCGAGTTTTGATGTTCCTACCAGTGGCCTGTCAGCCGATGATGTACCTGAGGTAAATAGAGAATTAAACCCACCATTGTTATTATCTACTTTGACACTGTTTGCAGGATCGAGTATCCATTGGCTGTCTACCACTATCTGGTACTGATAAGTGCCGGGATTAAGGTCGATGCTTGCTTTCCATACATTACCTACCTGATGAAACGGGCTCTTCTTTGGGCTCCAGTCATTCATCTCACCTGCCAGTTGTACAGATGTGACCTTCTTTCCTTTGGGATCATAGGTGAATTCGTATGCTTTCTTGGCTGACTTTTTTAACACGATGGAGTAGGCGTAACCTTTGCTCCACAGTTTCATTTCTGCGAGTGGTCTCAGATCTTCTTTTGCCGTCACGAAAATTGTCTCTGATTTCTTATCCCAACTATATTTTATTCCCTTTGAAAAATAAACTGAATCGATCTGCTCGGGCCTGATAAAAAAGTCTGTGAGATAGATCGTCGTGGTATCCTGATTGAGTGTGACTGGTACCACTACATTCGGGATAGCTTGTTTCTCAGGAAAAGCGGCCTGAGAGAATGCAGAAAAATGTATACAGTTGCATATAGCAAGGATCATCAATCCCTTTGGCAAAAACTTAATAAGTGATCGTGATCTCATTGTTGGTATTTACGAATTCGATAAACAGGACATTATGGTTCGTCATATCAGTGACGTCTACTTTGTAGAAAGGATCAAATGATGAAACAGGTGGGACGAACTGATAGTCTGATGTGTGAAGGTCTTGAACTTTCTTATCGATAGTGACAGCCTTTAATCCGTCAAAACCATGCAGGTATAATTTCACGATCGTAAAATGAGATTCATATTTGCCTTTAGCAGCAGAGAAATGTAACTGTTTCTTTTTGGGGTCAAATTCGATTTGTCTTTTGTAATAATTCTGATGTTCGTATTCATAACTCACACCATCATCTTCGTATAATTCAAATGAATTTTTCTCAGAACCATTATACAGATGTATCTCTAATGTTGTCTCCGGGTCCTCGCTCAGATTCTGAACCAAGCTCTGCATCGGGATGATTGATGAACCTTTCACAAATATCGGATAGCGTTCTTTTCTGACCTCAGTTATATATTCGCCTCCTGCTACTTTAGATCCGGTGTGCAGATCATACCAGGTATTATCTGAAGGCAGGTATACTTTGATAAATTCCAATCCGGCAGCTATAGGCGGGATCAATAGTGCAGCACCAAAGAGATACTGATTTTGATACCTGCTATCGAATATCTTTTCATCATTGGCATAGTCTATCACGAGTGAGCGCGATATAGGCATACCTGTTTGCGAGCTTTCATAAAAAGCAGAATAGATATACGGCATGAGTCGATACCGTAATGAAATATAATTACGTGAGATTTCTTCAGCCTCCTCGCCGAAAGCCCATGGCTCTGCATCTTTTGAATTGATCATGCTGTGAAAACGGAACAATGGTGAAAACGCACCCAGTACCGCCCATTTCACAAAGAGATCTGGTGATGGGTCACCGGCAAAACCACCCACATCAAATCCTGCGAATGCAACGCCACTCAATCCAAGAGAATTGACCAGGCGCACACCACAGATCATGTGTTCGCTGTCTGCCACATTATCTCCTGTCCATGTAGCGGTATATCGTTGTACGCCTGAGTAGCCCGCACGGTTGAGTATAAAAGGTCTGTTACCCTTGAGATGTTTCCGTGCGCCATCATAAGTGCTGCGTGCCATTTGCATACCATATACATTCCGTGCGCGCTTGTGTGTAGCACCTTCGTCTTCATAGCTAAATTCAATCAAGTCAGGCAGCGACTGTCCCCAGGCTGCGGGCTCATTCATATCATTCCACAATGCATCTATTCCTTTTTCCGTATAGAACTTCACCCATTCGCCCCACCATTTGCGCACATCTGATTTTGTAAAATCAGGAAAATGGCTCCAGCCTGGCCATACCTCGCCCGAGTAGTTTTCACCATCAGGGTATTTCGCAAAGTACTGATGCTTCATTCCCTCATCATAGGGCTCATAATCTTTCTCCACTTTGATACCGGGATCGAGTATCACTGCTATGTGGAAGCCCATATCATACAGGTCCGATACCATCTTTTCGGGATCGGGAAAGCGCTCGGGATGAAAAGTAAAAACCTTATATGCATCCATGTAGTGAATGTCCAGATAGATCATATCTGCCGGGATATTTTTTTCGCGATAGGTGCGTGCAGTATTCACTACTTCCTTATCAGGATAATAACTATAGCGACACTGCTGTGTGCCAAGACTCCATAGCGGTGGTAGCTCTAACCTGCCCGTGAGATGGGTATAGTTTGAGATGATCTCAGCTACATTTTTTCCATAGATGAAATAATAATTCATCTCACCGTCCTCTGCTGCGAAAAAGGAGAAGCGATCATTCGATGCACCGAAATTAAATTTGCTTTTATAAGTGTTGTCAAAGAAAATTCCGTATTGAAGTCCGCTATGTATCCCTATATAAAATGGTATCGTCATGTATAGCGGATCCTGATCAGGCGAGTAGGCGAACTTATCAGTGTTCCAATTGGTATATGCAGAACCACGCCTGTCGAGATTGCCTGTTTTTTCACCAAGGCCAATAAAACGCTCACCTTTTTGTAATCTCTTATAAGTAGTTACTTCATTGCCGATCCATGAAGTACCAAATGCGCCATCATCTTCATTGAGCACATTGCCGACATGATCTAAAAATGAAAATCGCAGCGGGTCTTTCTGAATCGCTAGTGTGATTGACTTGGTAGATATATGGATCGTGTCCGGACCTTCTTTAACCTCAAACTTTACAGCCTTAGGCTCTCCGATCACTGCATAGGAGAAATCGGTAGCTTCTCCTTCTTTTTTAAATATCCTTACACGGATTATCTCTTCCGAATAAATAGTGATGATGGCTTTTTCGCTCTTTGTTTCCAGCGTGACGGTATGCTTATCTACCTGATAGGATAACATGGAGCCCAGCGAATGGTTTAAATGTCCTTTATGCATTGTGTAGGATGTTATTTGATAAGCCAATATACAGAGATATATCAATTCCGAAAGACCGGAAACGATGATATGACCATTCTTTTATTTCATTGTCAATTATCAATTCTCCATTATCAATTGATTATATATCCAGCTTCCGCAGATGATATTGCAGCAGGCCTTCTACTGGCTTGTTGGTTATCTTTCCTACCTGTATGCCCAGATTGGTGCAGTGTTTACGCAGCACTTCTTCAAAATAATAGGCGATAGAGCCGATGAAGTGTGTTGGTACGGTCTTGTAGTTCTTGTAGCAGCAGACATGTGTATTGAGAAAATCATACATACCCTCGTCCACCATATCCTGAATGTATTGTTCGCCACGATGCTCTGAGCAGAAGCGCATAAATGATGCAAGAAAAACATTGGCATGTGGCTGCATGTATATCCGCTCAAATATTTCATCCTTATTGGGCTTGAACCATGCTTCAAATTCACGGCGGATATTCTCCGGCATACGCTTGTAGAAGTAATCCCTGAGCAGCCATTTGCCATAGTAGCTTCCGCTGCCTTCATCACCGAGTATATATGCCAGCGCAGGAACTTCTTCATGTATTTTTTCTCCGTCGAAATAACAAGAGTTTGAACCTGTGCCAAGTATACAGGCAATACCGGGTTTACCTTCGCATGTAGCATAAGCAGCACCGTCAAGATCGTGGTCAACTTTTATATCTGCATTTTTAAAGTTGATATACAGGCCACGCGCTACTTTCATTTGTAGTTCTTTGCTTGAGCCGCCCGCACAGTAGAAAAAAACATGAGTGGCCTTAGGGCCGTATTCGCGCAATATATTATTAGCAAAAACCTCATTCAATATGAACCATTCATCATGGAAGAATGGATTGAAGCCGATCGTATTAGTTTCTATTACCTGCTTGGTCTGGGGGTCGTAAAGTATCCAGTCGCATTTGGTTGATCCGCTATCTGCTACTATGATCATTGTGGTAGTTTTTTAGTATTTAAAGATAAAAGTAATAATACTCGTTTATAGCATGTAATCGGTAGAAAGGAAGTTTGATTCCCGTTTCTCGAGTATCTCGGTGAGTAAGGTACGATTAAGTTCGGTGTCCTTGCTGGCTACCATCGTCCGTATGGAGAATACCCTAAGTGCGTCAGTCACACTCAGTGTACCCTCGGCGGAATCTTTTCTTCCGTTGAAAGGATAGCTGTCGGGGCCGCGCTGGCACTGGCTGTTGATATTCACACGGCAAACCTGATTGACCAATGGGTCTATAAGTTCTGCAATATGCCTGTCGTCCGTACCAAAGATACTCACCTGCTGCCCGAAGTTTGACTCCACCATATAGCTGATAGGCTCTGCGATATTTCTGAATGTAAGGATCGGCACTACAGGGCCAAACTGCTCCTCGTGATAGACACGCATATTTGAGTTGACCGGAAACAAAACAGCAGGAGTTATATAGCTATTATTTATTTCCCCGCCCTTTTCATTGATGACCTTTGCCCCTTTTGCTTCGGCATCAGCTATCAGTTCTGTGAGGTATTGGGGTTTGTGAGTCTCCGGCAGCGGTGTAAGCGTTACACCCGGTTCCCAGGGCATTCCTGCTTTGAGCTTCGACAGTTTTTCGATATATCGTTTATTAAATTCTTCTACTATATTCTCATGCACAAATATGATCTTGAGAGCGGTGCAGCGCTGACCATTGTATGAGAGTGAACCGGAGATACATTCCTCTACTGCATTGTCGAGATTGGCATCTTCGAGCACGATGGCGGGGTTTTTGGCATCCAGTCCGAGTACCGATCGCAGACGGTTTGGCTTAGGATGAATTTTTTTGATTGCATTGGCAGCGACATGTCCACCGATGAATGCCAGCACATCGACCTTGCCTGTCTTCATCATCGCGCCTACAGTTTCCTGACCGGAGCCATAGACGATATTGATGACACCTTTGGGAAAACATTCTTTAAAAGCCTCCAGCAGCGGATGAACCAATAGCACACCAAATTTTGCAGGTTTGAATACCACGCAGTTTCCCATGATGAGGGCAGGTATCAGCGTCGTGAAGGTCTCATTGAGCGGATAGTTGTACGGGCCCATACAGAGCACTACTCCCATCGGGCCGCGTCGGATCTGTGCATAGATACCGCCTTCTTTGCGCAGGCGTGATGACTCGCGGTCGAGATTTTTCAGCGCTTCTATCGTATCTATGATGTAGTCTATGGTACGGTCAAATTCTTTCTCTGAGTCAGCTAAGGTTTTACCTATTTCCCACATGAGCCAGTTCACCACGATGGTGCGCTGCTCTTTCATTTTCTTTACAAATTGCAGCATGTGGTCAATGCGGTTCTTGACCGACATCGTAGGCCACTCACCTCTGCCGAGGTCGTATGCTGTGGCTGCCGCATCGAGTGCTTCCAATGCCGCATCTGCGCTAAGCATGGGGTAGGAGCCGAGACGATATGGGACCACCTTGCCATTTTCAGAGATATGAATAGGCGAGAAGACGTCTTTGCGCTCACCTTTCCATTTTATGATCTCACCATTCACCAGATAGGTATCCTGATCGAGTGGTTCGATTTTGTGTTTGTCGGGTATTTGCTCTGCTGTAGGAAACATATTGATTCTGTTTTATGAAAACATCTCATTGGTGAAGACGTATTAAAATTACATTCTATGCTTATCGATAAGAAATAATTCTCTTTCAATCTGTAAATATAATGCAACTTAGTGTTATTTTGACACTAACTAGTATAAAAATAAATTTTTTTATAAATTGCGTGTCACATGAACGCTACCGAGTCAAACAAATCTAACCTCAACCCCCACGTCTCTGTCGATTGTGTCATATTTGGGTATGACTCTAATGAGCTGAAGGTACTACTGATCGAGCGTAAATACGCTGAGCAGGGGAACGGATCACATCATAATCCTAAACTGGATATCGCACTACCCGGAAACCTCGTCCGTGACGATGAGGACCTCGATACGTCTGCCAAGCGGATCCTCAAAGAACTCACAGGTCTGGACAACATATATATGGAGCAGTTTAGGGCTTTTGGTAATCCTAACCGCGTACGTAAAGAGCAGGATGCCGAGTGGCTAAAAACAATGCGTACTGACCCGCAGGCACGGGTTATCACTATTGCCTATTTTGCATTGGTTAAATTGGAGGACTATGTACCACGTCCCGATTCTTTCGCCAGAAAGTCTGAATGGTACCCGATCAAGAAACTGCCTAAACTGGCTTTTGACCACAATGAAATACTCGATCAGGCGCTTCAGGTATTAAAATTTAAAGTGACCCACTATCCTCTGGGATTTGAATTGCTGCCTGAGAAATTCAGTCTTGGACAATTGCAGCGTCTCTATGAATCCATACTCGGCGATGATCTCGACAAACGCAATTTCCGCCGCAAGATGAAAAGCCTCAAGCTGCTTATACCGCTGAAAGAAAAGCAACAGGGTGTAGCACATAAACCTGCAGAACTGTATATGTTCAATATGAAAGTATACGAGCAACTCCAGCAGGGTATCTTAAAGTAGTCCGATCATATAATCCCCTTTTATGAAGCATATTAAACTCTTTGTACTATTTGTATTTTTTATAGCCGGTACACTCAGTATCTCGGCGCAGAACAAAGGCGATGCATGGACCACTCCAAAGTGGGCTGAAAACGCCACGATCTATGAAGTAAATGTGCGGCAATATACACCTGAAGGAACCTTCAAAGCATTTGAAGCCAGCCTGCCCCGATTGCATGCTATGGGAGTGGAGATACTTTGGCTGATGCCAATATTTCCGATTGGTGTCGAGGGCCGCAAAGGCAAACTGGGCAGCTACTATGCTGTCAAGGACTATTATGCCGTGAATCCTGAATTTGGCACCATGGATGATCTCAGACATCTGGTCAAGACTGCACATGAAATGGGCTTCAAAGTCATATTGGATTGGGTTGCGAATCACTCTTCTCCTGATAATTCATTAACAAAGAAGCATCCAGAATGGTATAAACATGATTCGCTGGGGCATATCATACCACCTGTACCTGATTGGAGCGATGTAGCTGGCTTCAACTATACTCAGAAAGGCCTTCGCGAATATCAGATAGATGCAATGAAATTCTGGCTCCGTGAAGCAGATGTCGATGGCTTCAGATGTGATGTAGCTATGATGGTGCCACTGGATTTCTGGAAGCAATGCCGCATTGAGCTGGACAAGGTCAAAAAGGTCTTTATGCTCGCAGAAGCCGAAGGGCCTGAGTTTCACCGCAACGGTTTTGATATGACATATGGATGGGATTATATGAATATCTGCAACAAAATAGCCAAAGGTGAAAAGAGCGTTGCTGACCTTTATCAATATTTCTATGATTGTGATGAGAAGTATTGGGACGATGACAATGTTATGTACTTCACCAGCAATCACGATGAAAACACATGGAACGGCACAGAGTATGAGCGCCTCGGTGCAGCTGCCAAAGCCTTCGCTGTGCTGAGTGCCACTGTGCCCGGTATGCCGCTGGTCTATACCGGTCAGGAATCAGCGCTCGATCATCGCCTGGCGTTTTTTGAGAAAGATTCGATCAGATGGGATAGCTATCCGCTTGGAGATTTCTATACCAAACTGCTCTCGCTTAAAAGAACAAACAAAGCGATGCTTACTGACATGCAAGGGGATTACAACCTTGATTTTTTATTGGATAGAACGCAGGAGAGTTGGTTTGCTTTCATACGCAGCAGAGACAATAACCGGGTACTGACCATCATCAATCTATCTCCCAAACCAGTGGACGTAAAACTCGACAGGGAAAATATCGCAGGTTCCTATACCGAGCTTTTCACCGGACAGAAACTGCAAGTAAAGAATGAGGTGTCACTTCATCTGGATGCTTGGGGATACAGGGTTTTTGTGCAGTAAGTATATCATCGCTGTTTGTGGATCACTGTATGGTGAGTATAGGGCCGGAATATGTACCGACGACTGTCATATTATCCGATACATTCACTTCATTATATACAGTAGCAGTAAAATTGATAGTACCGGTAGTAGGCTCCAGACTTATTACGATGTTGCCCGGGCTAAATGATTGGTTGTTCGGATAGCTGGATGAATAGTTGACACTTCCGATAGTTATATAGATAACGCAGTAGATGGTAAAGGGATACGACCCGGATGTGCAACCATTGGTGATCAATATTTCAAAATCATTATTTGTGACGTTCTCCAGAGCACTGAACTTCATTTGATTGTATGTGGGTTCCACAGCAAGCCCTTGTGATGTTAAGTAATCTGTATGAGTAGTGCCCTGATAGGTAAGGCTTATATAACTCGAGGCAGGGGCAGTGGTTGTTTTTTTGCTGCAGGAACCGATCATAAAGACCAATGACATTAGAGACATGAGGCTTAATAGGGTTATCTTTTTCATTGTATTTTTTTTATTTTATAAAAAATTGAAATAAAGGTACTTGTATTAAACCCAAAATGGAGGACAAAATTGGCAAACACTTACTGTTCCAATTTGCTTTTGTTATTACTTGGATGTTTGAGTGTCCATTTTTTATTAGTAGTACAATAGGGCCTGGCTAGCATCAGATATGAGGAGAGGTAGAAACCATCAGTAGAAGAGTACTGGCACATGGGAGATGTTACAATACGGTTACGGAAGCTCAGGGATTTTATTGTTATCGGCGATAAGAGGTTTGACATAGTGCTTATTTAGATTACTAGAAAAGATTGAAGAGTTCTTTTATGTTATTTGGCGCAGGTGGAATTAATCATTTGTGTTAATAATGCAAATATAGCATGAATGGCTTGTTTTTCAAATTTCCGCCGTTTGACGGAAGGAACTATGCCTGCAAATATGAGATATATCAGCGTTTATCGGTCGGATAGAAAATGCAGGTGTGGTGGAGACACTGACTGAGATTGGCATTGGGGCACATTGATTGAATTGTTTTTCGAATTGGATTTCGTGATAATAAAAAAAGACCGCCACTACTGGCTTTCAGCATCGTGCGAAAATCAATTGGTGGGCTAAATATTTTATGATAGCAGGGATATCAAGTCCCATTTAGGGTAGCTGTAGATTTTAATATTATCAGTCCTTATGCCAGCATTATTGCCTACCTCTGATTTGACCCCATCCACCTCTTTTAATTTGGTGCGATCTGCGCGAATTTTGGCCTAAGCGGATTTAGTTTTACCTTGGTTTTTGCTTTTTTATATTAATCAGCCGATAGCAAAAATGTCAACTATCCATATATGATATTTTTGATCTATTTTGTATTAACTAAATCAATGTTAATGACTTGTTAATTTATCGTTGCACTATTTTAATTTATAAAATAAATACATTTATTTATTTTATAAATTAAATCGAAATACGAAGGTGAAATATTGTTTCAAATTGATCTTATACACATATGTTAAAATTACAAACTGACATTGTACATCCTTGATTTTTAGTTTACAGGGGAAAGCCGTACATTAGTAGTCCGTTAACAAAGTGTCACGGTAACACTAACTTTATAAAACCCTTATATGAAGAAAATTTTTATATTATTTTGTACTCTTTTTGCGATCTCTGCTATCCATGCGCAATGCCCGCAGTATTTGGCTTTTGACACTACTGTATGTGGCAATTCTGTCAGTAAAACGATAGATGCTACAGTCCTGGAATCCCGCCTTTGCGGTGATAGTATTACGATAGTTTTTGATGACTCGGCCACTTCGCTAAGTGGTTCCCGTCAGGTATATCTTCATACTGGGCCCGAGTTTATCCCTTTTGAAGGTTGGCAGAATGCCTATACTCAGAATGACTCAATGCACTATATCAGCACTCACATATGGAGCATTACTTTCAACCCCAGGAGTTTCTATGGTTATTCACCTGACTCTTGCCTGAATGCGATCGCATTGGGATTCACAGATTCGGGATACGTAAACTATTTGAAATGTGGCACCACGAATGATATATATGTAGTGACAGCCGCCGATACAGCACAAAATACCTGCGCCAGTGCTACTTTTTTCACTGCCACCTATACACATGCACCTGTCACTTATCATTGGAATGATGCAAATACAAATGGCATACGTACATTTACGACTGGCGGTACCTATACAGTGACAGCTACAGGAGTGGGTGGGTGCAGTGTAACTGGATCTGTCACTATAAATCTTGACAATCGCAAAGTCTCTATCGGAGATGATACCATAGAGTGTACTACATCATCTTATACTTTTGTCGCGACACCAGGCTTCAGTACATATCAATGGCTGGATGCTGCTCCTTTTACCTCTAATATTCATACAGCCAGCAACCCCACAGGTGGCATGTACTGGGTACAGGCAGTAGATTCATTCGGCTGCGTGTCCAATGATACGGCTACTGTCAGGCTCTCTGCTACAGGTTATCTCAGCTTGCCGGACACATTATCTTCATGTCCCGGCATACCTGTTTCGGCAGATGCATCTACTTCGATCACTGCAAATGGAGATTCTATAGTGATCATATACAATGCCACCCTCGGGCAGTCTCAACTGGTCGGCGATACGAATGTGTATTTTCATTCGGCACCACAATTTTACGCTTTTGCTCCATGGCTTGCAGGAGACCCATATACAGTAGGCAATTATGGTCAGAATGACGGCGTAGGCCGTATGACTTCTCTCGGCAATAACCTTTGGCGTATTGCAATTGCACCTCAGGCATATTATCACTTCTCTCCTGATACGCCAATGCTTGGTATATGGATGATATTCAGGAATTTTGACGGGACCAAAACAGGCAAGGACACGACAGGCAATAATATCTATGTGTATACTGTGCCTTTGGTACCAACTTCTACTTCTGATGCTGTGACAGCTACCCGCAAGGCAGGCCCTGTATCTTATAACTGGAGCAATGGTGTGCATACTGCTGCTGATACATTCACTACCGGAGGAACATATCATGTGACTGTGACAGATGGCGTGTGCACTCATACTGATTCAGTAGTGGTGACATTTACTTCATCAGGTATCATTAATATAGGTGCTGATACCACAGTCTGCTCCGCTGGGGACTCTGTGGTCATCAGTGCCAGTGTCGGATATGCACACTATGCATGGAGCAATGGTGATACGACAGCTACTATCAAAGTAGCCGGCGCAAATACATATACAGTCACTGCTACTACTGCTGTGGGATGTGTGTCTATTGGACATAGGAGATTGGGTGTGAGCGGCAGTTCAGTCTCTCTCGGATCTGATATCGTCAAGTGTACTAATACCCCAACTACTCTTACCGCTACACCTGGCTTCTCAGCATATCAATGGATAGGCAGGGCCGGTATTGCTTCCAATACATTCACAGCTACTAAGACCGGAAGCTACTGGGTAGAAGTGACAGACAGTTTCGGATGCAATTTATTTGATACAGTTACTGTGAGGTACTCAGAGGTATTGCAGCTCAGCCTGCAGGATACTTTCACTTCATGCCCGGGCACATATGTCGGCCTCGATGCCAATGAAAATATAGTCATTAATGGAGATTCTATTGTCATTTTCTTTAACGGCTCTACTACTGCCCTAGCTGGCAGCAACAAAGTATATATGCACTCAGGACCGCAGTTTACTCCATCAGCAGGATGGGACGGACAGTATACAGTAGGAAACTGGGGACTGGATGATGGCGTAGGCAAGATGGACTCGCTCGGTAATGACCACTGGAGCATTACTATATTCCCGCAGTCATACTACAGGTATACACCGGACTCTACTCTCACAGGTATATGGATGGTATTGAGAAATGCAAACGGTACACTTCAGACACCACCTTCCGGCACCAATATATTCCTGGATCTGTCTACGATCACTCCTACTTCTACGTTCACTTATCTCACAGCTATACATAAAGATGCAGGAAATCTGACATATGCCTGGTCAAATGGCGGCGGTGTAGCATCAATAGCTGTGGACACTACAGGCAGGTATACGGTCACCGTATCTGACGGCACATGCAGCAATACAGCTTCTACTTTTGTCAATCTGACCAGCAATCTGTCAATCAATATCGGCAATGATACTTCTATCTGCCCGAGTGGTAGTGTGACCTTCAACGCAGGTCCCGGATTTGTATCTTATCACTGGAGCAATGGAGACAGCACACAAACTATCACAGTCTCAGCAGCAGGCTCATACTCTGTCACCGTATTGGCAGTATCAGGTTGCGTGGCTTCAGATACTGCTGTGGTAACTGTCAGTGGTACTAAAGTAAATGCAGGTGCTGATGTGGTACGCTGCAATAAACTGCCGGTCACACTAAGTGCATCGAATGGCTATGTGTCATATAAATGGTTTGACCTCGGCTCATCATCTCAAACTTATAGCGCTGTCAACGATGGTTGCTATTGGGTAGAGGCTACGGATGCATCAGGCTGTACCTCATTTGACACAGTATGTGTATCAACCTCCGGCGTAGAAGGCCTCCATTCTCATGATACGCTAAATGCCTGCTCCGGCGGCAACCAATCTTTTGATGCATCGGTCAATGTAAATGCAAGCGGTGACTCTCTGGTCATAACATTCGATGCTACACAGGATGCACAATCATCACAATTGCTTGGCTCTCCTAAAGTATATATGCACTCAGCTCCTCAGTTCTATACCGGTGCTCCATGGGGTACGAGCATATATACTGTAGGTCATTGGGGACTGGATGATGGGCTCGGCGAAATGGATTCTGTCGGGCCAAATAAATGGCAGATCACGATCTATCCGTCATGCTATTATCATTATAATCCTGACACTCCGCTTGTTGGTTTGTGGATGGTATTCAGAAATGCAAACGGCACACTTCAAGCACCACCTTCGGGAGGCGCCAATATTAATCTGTTATTGGGCGGAGTTGACTCTTCACTTTATGCAGGTGTGAAAGCGTCTTATAAATCTACTAACAACATTACCTATACGTGGTCAAACGGGCCTACTACAGCTATATCGAGTTTCTCGGCATCAGGCACATATTATGTCACAGCCAGTGATGGTAGTTGCTCAAAGATTGATACTTTATCTGTGAATCAGAATTCCAGCCCTAGTGTCAGTATCGGTAATGATACCTGTATCACCTCGGGAAATACGGTGAGGCTCAATACAGGAGGTGGATTTAGTACCTATGTGTGGAATACCGGTGCATCGACATCATCTATCATAGCAAATCTTCCAGGTTCTTATTGGGTTACTGTCACTGATGCTGCCGGATGTAGCGGGATAAGTGATACTGTCACAATAAGTACAGGTGCATCAGTCAATCTGGGGCCTGATACCTGTATCTACTCCGGTGGTTCATACCTGCTGAATGCGGGTGCCGGTGCGACCTCATATCTCTGGAATACGGGAGCTACTACTGACACTCTCAGGGTCACCGCTACGGGTACTTATTCTGTGGTCGTCACCGATGGCGGATGTACAGGCAGGGATTCTATTGTGATCGGCAGTTGCAATCATTTCTCAAATGGCTGTACAGCTGATGCATATTTTAGAGTACTTAGTATATCGCCTTCCAATACAGTAACCTTCAAAGATAGTTCGTACAATCTGACAGATTCTGTGACCTACTTCTGGAATTTTGGTGATGGCTCACCGGTCGACACTACAGGTGGAGGCAACCAAGTATATTCATACAGCCAACCCGGTATTTATATAGTAACTCTGATCGTACAAAATGATAGTAGTACATGCAAACCTGATACAATGACACGATCTGTAAATGTTAATTATACTGGCATCGCACCAATATCCGGACTGAATGAGGTAAACCTCTATCCTAATCCGGCGTCTAACAACTGTACCATAGATATCAGTGCAACCCAAAGCATGAATGTCAATATTGAAATAAGTAATATATTGGGAGCTACTGTGCAGATAGAGAAGTGGCAGATCGTTTCCGGTGAAAATAAATTGCTCCTTGACCTGACGGATTTTGCATCTGGTATGTATACCGTCACGATCCGTTCATCAGCAGGAACATTGACAAAGAAACTAGACATCATTAAATAAAAAAACAGACAAAACAGAATAAACAAAAATGAAAAAGATAAGATTACTGACAGTATGTATGATATGTTATTTGGGTATGTCTGCACAGACAGTCCTCAATACGGGTTACCTTCAGATCACGCTCAATAGAAGCATCATGGCAAATCAACTTATAGAAGGTGGTTCATGTGTCCTGGACTCTGCCGGTGATAGCATATATGTGCATGCAGGTGCGGGCTATAAGACTACTATTACATATTGGGATGCGGTAGTAGGGCGCTGGGGACTGGCAGATGGCATCGGGTCTATGAACGATGTGAGCGGTGACACCATATATAATATCTGTATGGACCTGACGCCTACCGCGACCAATTATTTTTCCATCTCTTCTACTGCGGATCTTGACTCGGGGCCCATGCCTATAGGCAATACTATTTATAATATGGGCGTTGTATTTCGATGGGCGGGGCCCTGGCCGATCGTAAGCGGACAGCCCGTGTTGGATACCCACTGGAAAGGTGCAGGGCCGACCATAGATACGCGACAACAATGCGCAGACATTTTGCTACTGGGGGTAAACAGCGATTCATTAGGTTATCAGGTTCAGCCCATCACCGTCCAGGATGAGGAGGGTGCTGCCGTACCCGCGGTCGTACCCACATGGGTCAGCGGATGTACCACTAACGGCGTGAATGACATAAGCAGCCAGCTGATAGACTATATCAAAGTATCGCCAAATCCATTTCATGATGATGTCACTATACAGTTTAATATGGTACCCGATGTGACTAAGGTACAGGCACAGGTATATGACGTACTAGGCAGGAAAGTAGCGGATTTTTCAAGCAGCATCAGGAGTGGATACAATAGTTTCAAATGGGACGGAGCAGGTGCCGATGGCATATCACTTCCTATCGGTACTTATATGCTGAAGGTGACAAATGGCTCAGAAGTGAGGACAGCGAAACTCATAAAAATATAATTAACCGACACACATCATCCATTACAGATATCAAAACGAGGGTTAAATCATCAATAATGAAATCAATATTCAAATGTGTCCTGCTCACGGCTATCATAGCTGCATTTAATTGCCAGGGCATTTTAGCACAGCAGATACTGACGTGCATCCCATACTTTCCGACGCGTACCACGCCGATCACTATCACGTATAATGCTGCGCTGGGCAATGGAGCACTATATGGAGTCAGCCCTATATACTTCCAGACAGGGCTTATCACGGACAATAGTTTAGTGGCCCCTGTGACCTGGAACTATGTAGTGGGCAACTGGGGTACTGCAGATGCCACTGTGCTGATGACCTCTGCAGGCAATAATCTATGGACCTTTAATATGAGCAGTATAAATAGTTACTATGGTGACAATACAGGTGATACTGTCGAGAAAATGGCCTTTGTATTCAGGAATACAAATGGCTCGGTATCAGGCACAGATGCACTTGGCAATAATCTCTATCTCACAGTATATCCTACTGATAGTCTGGAGTGTGGTTTTATCAACCCACCTTCAGGATCTATACTTCAAGGTACTCTTGGTGGGCAGGCTAATTTATTTTGCGCCGCATCTCAGAGCTGCAATCTCACATTGACCTCAAACGGCAACATTCTTTATCAGGGTACTACAGATACTTTTTCCTATGTGTTCAACTTCCCTTCTTATGGGAACTATCATCTTGTTTTGAGTGCCAGTAACGGTACCCAGACAGCGACAAGCTTTATAGATTATATAGTCAATCCTCCACTGACACAGCAGGATCCGCCATCGGGAGTGATAGAGGGCATCAATTATATCAATGACTCTACAGTCATACTTGACCTTTTGGCACCGTATAAGAATTTCATCTATGTGCTCGGAGATTTTAATAACTGGCAGATAGATACCAACTATCTGATGAAGAAGGCGCTGGACGGTGAACACTGGTGGTGCGAAATAGACCATCTGACACCTATGCAGCAGTATGTATTTCAGTATGATGTCGATGGCGCTATCAGGATAGGCGATCCATATTGTGATGAAGTGGCCGACCCTGCCAATGACCCTAATATCGAGCCATTAATTTATCCTAACCTCCCAGTCTATCCGACAGGAAAGACCACCGGTATCGCTTCTGTACTGCAGACTGCTCAGGTGCCATATGCATGGTCGGACTCGGCATATGTCAAACCCAATAAGCACAATCTGGTGATATATGAACTGCTCGTCAGGGATTTTCAGTATAATGACGATTATGCCAGGCTCGAAGATTCACTGGATTATCTGCAGAGACTCGGTATCAATGCCATAGAGCTGATGCCGATCATGAACTTTGAAGGCAGTACCAGCTGGGGCTATGATCCCAATTATTATTGTGCGCCCGACAAAATATACGGCACGAAGGCCAGCCTGAAGCATTTCATCAATACCTGTCACCTAAAAGGAATCAGAGTGCTGCTTGACATAGCTTTCAATGATGCTTTCGAGTCCTGCCCGATGGTGATGATGTACTGGGACTCGGTCAATCAATATCCTGCATCAAATAATCCATGGTTTAATCAGGTGGCACCACACCCATACAGCGTAGGTTACGATTTTAACCACAATACCACCTATACGCAAAATTTCCTCGATAGGGTCACTGGATACTGGGTACAGCAGTATCACGCCGATGGCTATAGGTTTGACCTGGCCAAAGGATACACTCAGACCAATACGATCAACACTTCAAATCCTGTAGGTAACTGGGGCGATTATGATACTATGCGCCTCAGGCTGCTGGAGCGTATGGCAGACAAGATATGGGCCGTGGATACCAGCACTATCATAATACTCGAATACTTTGCTAATAGTCAGGAACAGGATTCTCTGATGGCGTATGGTTATGGAATGCAGCTATGGGGTTATGATATGAATCCTGCCTATAATCAGTGCACCATGGGCTACACCAGCAACTCTGACCTGTCCAATATCAGCTATCAGTATGATGGTTATACTAATACTGCACCAAATCTCATTGGCTATATGGAGAGCCATGACGAGGAGCGACTGATGTACAATAATGAAACTTATGGTGACTCGCTCGCAGGATATGATATCAAGACCGTGGCCACGGGATGTGCCAGAGTAGAAGCAGCAGCTACCTTATTCGTTCCTGTGCCCGGCGCGAAGATGTTGTGGATGTTTGGTGAGAGGGGATATGATCTGTCGATCAACTATAACGGCCGTATCAATCCTAAGCCGCCTCTCTGGAACTATATGTCAGTACCTGCGAGGCTGCATCTTTTCAAAGTCTATGCTGCTTTGATCAAACTCAAACTGACCTATCCTGTTTTTCAGACTACCGATTATAACGTAGACATGGCCAATGTAGTTAAAAAGCTTTGGCTTGTCTCACCTGGTGGACCGGGATCTTTTGATGCACAGGCTATAGGAAACTTTGATGTCGGTGTCCAGACCGCCTCGCCATATTTCCAGCATACTGGCTGGTGGTATGACTATTTCACCGGAGATAGTTTTAATGTGACCAATGCCTCAATGACCATCACCATGCAGGCAGGTGAGTACCACCTCTATACTGATGTGTCTCTGCCTGTGCCTGATCTGGTAGATACTACCGCCCGGCCCAATGGAATAATCGAGCCGGGAGTATATAGCAATGACAATATCATGGTATATCCTATGCCTACTCAGGGACTGGTCAATTTTATGTCTGAAGACGGCCAGCCGATCCAGAAAATTGACATCTACGACATCGAGGGCAGGCAGGTCTTTGAGCAAAATTATAACGGCGGGCAGTATGCCATAGCTGTCAACCTTCCTGACAACCTGAACACTGGAATGTACATTTATTCAGTAAGTGTCAATAATACACTACATGTAGGCAAAATTTCATATACTAAATAATTACAAGTCAATGCCTTATATACAACATGGCATTTGTGTCAACTATAATATGAGCGCCGTTCGCTTATAAAATTACGCAATTCACGGGAAACCCCCTTTTTTTTATCACAAAAGGTAAAGCTAGTATGGTATTTGCCTTATGATTGTGTTAAGTATCTGATTTTCAAATCTTTTTTATGAATAATATGTCTATTAAAGCCCCTAAGCCCTACTCAAAAATATGTTACAACACATATTTGTTAATTTCGGTATTTGTATTATCTCTTATGTTTGGAGGTGGAGCGCTGAAGGCTCAGCCAGGTACCATGTATATGAACACAGATGTCAGTGGCACTTATAGCAACTATACCTGTACTACTGTTGGCAGCACCTACCAGATGCGTATTCAGGAAAACAGCTCAGGTACAAGTACCGGAACACGTAACTGGCAGTTCAATTCAGATAGCTACTATAATACCTGGGGTGCAGAATCTGCCAATACCCTAGCTAACTATAATGTAACTATAGCACCCAGCACCTCCACTGCATCGGCTAACTGGCAAGGTAGCTCGGGATACAATGCCTATGGAAAACTGCCTGCGACCACGGCAAATTATTACTATACCTACAATATAGAAAAAGGCACTTCGTATGCCAGCCAATACATGGGTGTATTGCAGACCAGCTACAACCCGGTGACCCTTAGCACAGTGACCTCCGCTGCCGGTACCTATGGGTCCAGGCTGGTGACGATCACCACGAGCGCTACCCCTAATGCGGCTGAATATATCTATGTGCGCTACTCTACCAGCAGTACTTTTGCTACATCTACCCTCGTACAGGCTACAGGCTCAGGCACTACGTGGACAGCTACTATACCATGGCAGACCGGCACAGTATATTACTATGTATACAGCAGCAGTAAGACCCTGGCCACGATCAATGCTGAGGTCACGACATACAGCACACAGGCCGTGCATGATGTCTCCATGCTCAATCTGAACAATAACAGCGGAAGCAACTATAGCTATACACCGCCTACAGGTTCGATCATCGTGACCAGTACAGGTGGTACATTGGCTAATACCCCGACTGCTTATTCGACCTTCACCCTTGCTTCGGCACTCTTTGCGGACCTCAATACCGGAACTAAGTTCACTGGTTCGGTCACAGTTCTCGTCACTGCCAACGTTACTACTGAGACAGGCGCTACTGCACTGAATGCATCTGCTAACTGGACATCTCTCGGTATCCAGCCATCGGGTGCGATCACAGTCAGCGGTACTACTGCCAGCGGCGTGGGCCTGATCACTCTGAACGGAGCAAGTAATGTGACCATCAATGGCCTGAATACAGGTGGAAACTCATTGACCATTTCCAATCTGGATATAGGCGCTGCTGCAGGATCATCTACTATCAGCCTTAAGGCAGATGCCAGCAATAATACAGTAGAGAACTGTACCATACTCGGCTCAGCGGCCAATACTACTGCCCTTGCCATGGGTACTATACTTTTCGGAAGCGGTACTACCACGGGCTGTAATACCAATACTATTACGCTTAATAATATCGGGCCCGCCGGTACTAACCTGCCGACCAATGCTATTTATTCGGCAGGTCTCTCAGGTACTGTGCTCAATAGCAGCAACTCGATCACAAGCAACAATATTTACGATTATTTTAACGTGGCAGGCCCATCTGTGGGTCTCTATATCGCCAGCAACAGTTCCCTATGGACTATCACCGGCAATAAATTTTATGAATCTGCTACACGCACTGCGACGACAGGTGCCCTGCAGGAAGCTATCAAGATCGTGACTGCTACAGGTGTGGGGTATACCGTGAGCAGTAATACTATTGGCTATGCCAACTCATCGGGTACCGGTACTATGACCTATACCGGTTCTACGGGCAGCTTTATGGGCATAGACCTGACCGTGGGCACATCTACTGCCACCTCTGTACAGGGCAATACGATAGCAAACATCAGCTTGACCACTACGACTGGTAATGCTGCTGTATTCACAGGTATCAACGTGCTGGCAGGTGCTGTCAATATCGGTACCACTACAGGCAATACGATCGGTGCCACTACAGGTACAGGCGTGATCTCTGTGAGCAGCAGCACTACACTGGCACAGGTATATGGTATCAACAGCACCTCTACCTCTACTGTATCTATCCAGAATAATACTATCGGTGCTATCGCAGCAGGTAGTACGCTTGCGATAGGTTATAAGGTATATGGGATAAATACCGCAGGAGCTGCGGGCAACTATACTATATCGGGCAATACTATCGGTAGTACATCTACAGCCAACTCTATAACCGCCGGTATCAGCGGTACTACCACTACAGGTGTCTGTACTTTCACCGGTATCAGCAATGCAGCTACAGGTACCAATTCGATCACAGGCAATACAATACAGAACTGCTCTTCATATGGTACAGGTGCTTCGGTACTGAATGGTATCCTCAACACGGGCGGCCTCTCGACCAGCACGCTCGCTATCACTACCAATAACATCCTCAACCTGACAGGCACAGGCACAGGCCAGATCACAGGTATCAGCAACACCGCTGCTGTAGCTACCCTCAATATAAACTCAAATGTCCTCTACGGATTTACGACCTCATCTGGTTCAGCCGCATTTAACGGCATAGTCAATACCGGGTTGGTAACTACCGCTATCAATATGAACAGCAATAGCCTGGGCAACTCTACCGGCGGCCTGATCACATACAGCGCTGCAAACTCAGGTAATTTATATGGTATTTACAATAACGATGGAGTGGGAAGTACTTCGACCACTCTTTCGATAACCGGTAATAATTTTCAGGGCATAACAAACTCAACCGCCGGTACCAATTCTCAAACCTATATATGGGAAAATGTAAATACTAACTCTAATCCGGCTACTGTAAATATTAGTTCAAATACTTTTACCAATCTCGCGGTCAATACCACTGGTACTGGTGGCGCCGCCTCTGGTATTAATTTTATTAATGATTACTCTTCTGTTCCTGCCACCGGATCAAAAACTATCAGTAGTAATTCCATAGTGACAGCCTTTAGCAATAGTTCAGCATGTGCTTATTATATATATAATTGTGCAGCTTCTTCTGCTACAGGATCTACCATTACTAGTAGCAGCAATAACTTTTCAAATATTAACCTGACGGGAGCATCTACCATGAATGGATGGAACAGTATAGATGGAGGCTCACCGACTAAAATTTTCAATAGTAATACTTTTAGTAACTGGACATGTGGTTCGGGCAATGCATTGGTTTTAACCGTAAGCTATGTAGGAGGAACGACTAGTTCTATTTCAAATAATACTATCTCAGGTATCACAGGCACAGGCACTGTAACCGGAATTACTATCGGCAATATCGGGACGCCTACGACTATGAATATATCTACTAACAGTGTCTCAGGCCTTACCGGTACTACGGTCACAGCCATAAATGATGCCAGTGCTGCTACTACTACTAATATAAATGCAAATACGATCTATACATTATCCTCATCAACCAATAAGGTCGCGACAGGCCTGATGATAGCAGGAGGCGTGACAAATAATATTTATGGCAATACCATCTATGGTGTCTCTACCGTGACCGGCTCTGCATACGGGCTTTCATTTGTGACCGCAGCCGCCACTACTGCCAATTATGTCTATACAAATAAGATTTATGGTATGACTGCTACCGGCGCTGTCGCTGCAGCATTGACTATTGCCGGCATATATGAGTACTATAATTCTCCTCTAAATGTATTTTACAATAATACGATAGGACTTATTACTGCACCTGCTGCCACGCTGGACAATACCGTGGTAGGTATGTATCTCGCTCTCAAAAATACAACCAGTTCTACGACCAATGATGTATACTATAACAGTATATACCTGAGCGCGTCCGGAGTGACAAATTTTGGCTCATCGGGTATATATCAAACAAATAATAGTACCTCAACTTACGGCAGTCTGGACATGAGGAATAATATTATCATTAATAACAGCACACCAAGCGGGACCGGATTATCGGTTGCCTTCAGAAGAAGTGCTGCCTATTCATCGACTGCCAACTACCTTTCCACTTCGAATAACAACCTGTTTTATGCAGGTACTCCGGGAGCTAATAACCTGATCTATTCTGATGGTACCAACAGTGAGCAGACATTGGCTGCTTTCCAGTCATTGGTATCTACCAGAGAGACCAATTCAGTGACTGAGAACACCACATTCCAAAGTATAGTAGGCTCTAATGCAAACTTCCTCAGGATCGCTTTCGGGACCTCTACTTATGCCGAGTCAGGAGCACAGGCCATCACTACTCCTGTCAATATCAATACAGATTACTGGGGTATTACGAGGCCTTTCCCATCGCCGGTCAATGGCGGTACTGCACCCGATATAGGTGCATCGGAGTTTGACGGATTCGGCCCGGTACCTACTATTGCCTTATCTACTAATACTATATCAGGTATAGGCAATGTCACTCAGGGTACTACTAATAACCCTATTTATAGTTTTGCGATAGCGGTCACTACCGCTAATGCTAACCTCACAGGATTGAATATCACTACTACCGGTACATATGCTTCTGCTGACATTACCAATCTAAAAGTATGGTATCAAAGCAGCACACTGGGCAGTACGTTTACAGGCACTGGTACACTTCTCTCTACTTATACTACACCGGGAGCAGCAGGTTCAAAAACCTTCCCGTTATTTACATCACAGTCCATCCTCAGTGGTGCTACCGGATATATCTTTATCACGGCAGATGTGCCATGCGGAGCTACCGTGACAGACAATATAGCGGTCAATGCAGTGACAGCCAGCAATACTACATTCACACGCGGTACACCTACAGGCACACCTGCAGCAGGAAGTACCGTATCGATCACAGCAGCCACGCCAAACTGTGCTACCTCTCTGGCAGCATCTACAGCACCGGCATCATCAGTACTGACATGGGTAGCACCTACAGGCTGCTATAGCGATGTGATGATGGTGGTATCTCCGGCTGCCAATACAGGCGGTACACCGACAGGCTCAGGCTATACAGGCAATCTCGCCTATGGCAGTGGTGCAGCCTTCGGCAACGGATATGTAGTATATGAAGGCACTACATCTTCTCAGACAGTGACCGGCCTGACCAATGGTACAACTTATTATGTCAAATGGTTTACCAGATTGGGTACCACATGGGTGGCCTGCTCAGAGATCACGGTGACCCCGGCTGTGACTTATTGCACCAATACTGGAGGCACTTCATCATATTACATCAATAGTGTATCAACTGCAGGGGGTATTACAAATATCTCTCAGAGCGGGCTGACCTTCCCCGCCGGCGGCTATAATTTTTATTCTTCTCTCTCGTCCACTATATCTCAGATACCGGGAGGCACCTTTACTGTCTCTCTGGCTGAGTCGGGAGGCACAGACGGATTTGGTATATGGGTAGACTGGAACCAAAATGGAAGTTTTGCTGATGCGGGAGAGCAAATGTGGCTGCCAGGAGGCTATGTATCCAGTGTCACTACCACTACTTTGACCGTACCATCAGGAGCTACTCTGGGTAATACCAGAATGAGAATAGTCGGAAGTGAGAACGGGACATCTTCACCTGCTGCATGTACCGGTAGTACTTATACAGATTGCCTTGATTATATATTCAATGTCGCTACACCTGCCACACCTACTATTGCTTTATCTACCAATTCAATATCAGGTATAGGCAATGTCAGTCAAGGCACCACAAATAATCCTATTTATAGTTTTGCAATAGGAGTGACCACTGCCAGTGCTACTCTCACAGGGCTCAATATCACTACTACTGGTACCTATGCATCAGCTGATATCACTAACCTGAAAGTCTGGTATCAAAGCAGCACTCTGGGCAGCACATTTACCGGCACAGGTACACTGCTTTCTACATTCACCACCCCGGGTGTAGCAGGCAGCAAGACCTTCCCGTTATTTACATCACAGTCCATCCTCAGTGGTGCTACCGGATATATCTTTATCACGGCAGATGTACCATGCGGAGCTACCGTGACAGACAATATCGCAGTCAATGCCGTGACAGCCAGCAATACTACTTTTACACTTGGCACGCCTACGGGCACACCTGCAGCAGGAAGCACCGTATCTGTCATAGCTGCTACACCGAACTGCGCTACCTCACTGGCAGCCGCATCAGGAGCTGCATCAGCAGTACTGACATGGGTAGCACCTACGGGCTGCTATAGCGATGTGATGGTAGTGGTGTCTCCGGCAGCCAATACCGGCGGCACACCGACAGGCTCTGGTTATTCAGGTAGCCTGACTTACGGCAGCGGTGCAGCCTTCGGCAATGGCTATGTAGTATATGAAGGCACTACATCAGGCCAGACAGTCACAGGCCTCACCAATGGTACTACTTATTATGTCAAATGGTTTACCAGATTGGGCACCACATGGGTGGCCTGCTCAGAGATCACGGTGACCCCGGCTGTCGTTTATTGTACACCATCGGCGGGTACAAGCGATGGTATATCAGGAGTGGTTTTTAATACGATAAGCAATCTGGGAACCGGCCTTAACAGTTATACAAATTATACTTCGACTTATTCTACCAATGTGACTCAGGGGTCATCATATACCCTTACTGTATATGTCAATACCGGGGGCAATTATACTAACTACCAGAAAGTATGGATCGACTGGAATCAGGATGGGATATTTAATACTACTGCCGGGTCCAGTGGTGGCCTGGGTGAAGAATATACATTAGGTACAGCGACCAATGTGACGAATGGGGTGACCAGTCTGTGTCCATTGACTATTGTAGTGCCTGCAGGTGCTACACCCGGTACTACCAGAATGAGAGTGTCATCCTGCTATACCGGAGCGACATATACTACATCATGTGCTACAGGGATAGATGGTGAGTTCGAGGATTACGGGATAGTAGTAGTAGCATCTGTCACTCCTACCATCACTTTGTCGTCTAATACTATCTCAGCAGGCAATATCGCACAGGGCAGCAGTTCTGATCCTATATACAGTTTTGCCATATCACCTACCGTAGCCAGTGCCTCACTGACGGGGTTGAATATAGTCACTACGGGTACTTATACTACATCTGACTTCACCAATATGAAAGCGTGGTACTCTGCCAGCAGCACATTTAATGCATCTACAGCTACCTTGTTATCTACATTGACTGCCTATACTACAGCGGGTACTCAGACGTTCCCGTCATTTGTATCTCAGACCATAGCTAATGGCGCTACAGGGTATATATTTATCACCTGCGACCTGCCATGTACAGCTACAGTAGGAGATGCCATAGCTGTAAATGCAGTGACAGGAAGTAATACTACTTTTGTACTCGGTACAGCCACAGGCACTCCATCAGCAGGCAATACACAGACCATTTCATCCGGTGCTCCTGCCATAGGTTCACTTTCGGCTACGGCGGTATGTAATACAGGTACGTCTACTCTCTCTACTACCGGAAGCACGGGAACTGTGGAGTGGTATGATGCAGCTACCGAAGGCAACTATCTTGGTTCAGGTACATCGATCACATCGCCCAGCATCAGTGCAGCCACTACTTATTATGCAGAGGCCTATTCACTGGGTTCTGCGGTATCAGGCCAGGGCAAGAGTGCCCCTACAGGTACAACTACTAAAACCACTAACTCAGGATTACAGTTTACTGCATTATCAGAGTTTATGTTGAACTCAGTAAACGTTTATCCTGCCGGAACCGGTAATATCACCATTGCTCTGTATAACAGTTCAGGTATTCAAATACAGGGAACAGTAATCAATGTGACAAGCGGTTCGACCACGACTCCTTTTACAGCCAATTTAGGTTGGGATATACCTGTAGGCACCGGATATTATATCCAGACCAGCGGCACCATGGCTACAGGCCTCGTACGTGAGACAGGTCAGACATTCCCTATGGCAGTATCTACAGTAGCCAGTATCACTGACGGTGAAACCGGCGGAGTGACAAGTACTACTTATTTTTATTTCTATGGATGGAATGTATCTCCTATCGGCTGCTCAGCGGGATCTCGTACATCGGTAGTGGTACCATATGCTAATCCTACTATCACTGCGGCGACGAGCGCGACAGCAGTTTGTCAGGGAGTCGGTGGTACCACGCCATTGACCTATTCTGCTACTTCAGGTTCACCTACTACATACAGCATCGTATGGAACAGTGCAGCTTTGACAGCAGGTTTCTCCAATGTCACTACAGCTACACTACCATCCAGCCAGATCAATATCACAGTACCGTCAGGAGCAGCGGCAGCGACATATACAGGTACACTCAGTGTACAAAACTCAACTGGATGTTCTGGTACTGGAAATACATTCACCGTCACGGTGAATGCACTTCCTACAGCACCAACTGTCACACCGACTACTGTTACCATATGCAATGGTTCTATCCAGTCCATTGTAGCTAGTGGAAGCAGTGGTGGAAGTACTACGGTCATGAGCCAGAATTTTGATGCGGTCATTACCGGCAATAATGGTTTACCTACAGGATGGGCCACTACCAATAATGGCGGCTGGGGATATGACTGGACTAATACCTCTAATTTCCCTTCAGCTTTTGATGACTGGAACGGGGGAGCACAAGGAGGATATGGCGGCACAGGCAATTGCGTTTATTTTATTGCAGGTGATCTCAATGCCGGGACGATAGGTGACCTAACTGCCCCATCTATGGACCTTTCATCTTATTCATCAGCTACACTTACTTTTTATATATACAATAGTGATGCTACAGATGTACTGAAAGTATATGCTAAACAGGGTTCAGGCGGCACTTATGCTCAGGTAGGTGTGACATACAATACTGCATATACCAGCTGGACCCAGATCACCATCAATCTGAATGCTTATTCAGGGACAGGGTTTAATGCTGTGTATCTTGAGTTTCAGGGTACCTGTGGTAATCAGACGTCCAATATAGCTATAGACAATGTGGTAGTGACAGGGACTAGTACAGTAGCATATACATGGACACCTATTACTGCTCTGTATGAAAATAGCGGAGCTACTACCGCATATACTACAGGAGCAAACTACGCCACAGTATATGCTAAACCTTCTGCTACTACTACCTACACGGCTACAGCAACAAATGGTAATGGCTGTACAGCCACAGGCACATCTGTGATCACGGTCAATCAGCCGTCTATAGCGCCGACAGGTATCAGCGGTACGACTACAATATGTAACGGAGGGTCGGGCACTACACTCACCGCTACCGGTGGTACACTGGGTACGGGTGCGACCTATCAGTGGGGCACGGGTACTACTATAGGTACAGGTGCGATCGGAGGAGCGACGAGTATCACATATTCACCATCCCCGACCAGCAGCACTACCTATTGGGTATCTGTCACTGGTACTACACCATGCGGTAGCCCATCAGGCGGTTGGTCACAGTTGGTCACAGTTGAGCAGCCTTCCGTAGCGCCTACATCATTGGTTTCTTCAGCAGGTTCTCTTTGCAATGGTGCCAGCGTGACACTGACCCAGACAGGTGGTAGTCTTGGTACGGGAGCAGTATGGCAGTGGTATTCGGATGCTAACTTTACAGTGCCAGTGGGCAGTACTCTCACTTCATCCAATGCGAGCCTGGCAGTATCACCTACTGCGACCACTACATATTATCTCCGTGCTATCAATGGTACCAGCCCTTGTGCTGTCAGTGTTCCGGTAGCCACTCCGAGCACAGTTTCAGTTACTGTGACTGTCACTCCAAATGCCTGGATCGGGGTGACCAGCTCAGACTGGAGCGTAGGTAGCAACTGGTGCTCAGGAATACCACCGGTATCTACTACTGATGTGACCATCCCGTCTGCCGGCAGCGTGCCTCACAGTCCTGTGATCGGCCTTACGGCTTCTTATAGTGCAGTATGTAATAACATTACACTGGCATCAGGAGCATCACTGACCATGAGCAGCAGCTATAGCGCTACACTTACGATCTCTGCAGGAGCAGCATTTACTAATAATGCAAGTACTTCGGCCTTTGCCGGAGGTACCGGCACAGTATATTTTGCAGGTGCGGGCAGTATAGCAGGTTCATCTGCTACTACTTTCAATAATCTGACCATCAGTACAGGTACAGTCACCTTAAGCACAGTACCGACTATCGATGGTATCATGCAGATCAATGGCGGTAATCTGAGCGTGGCACCTATATATGGGCCTACTTCGACACTTTTCTATAATGTCTCTTATGGCAGATATGTAGAATGGAATGCTACCGGCGTCGGCACGATCGGCAGCACCCCGGGATATCCTAATAACGTAACTATAAATACCGGGACACTAGATGTATATAATAGTGCATCCGGTGTAGCAAGGGCACTGGCAGGAACGCTCACCGTCAATAGCGGAGCGATCATGAACTTCAACGGAATGAATGCTGCTTTCACCGTAGGTGCAGGCATATATGTCAATGGCGGTACGATCAATATGAATACCATGAGTGGTAGTCTGACCACAGGTACATATCTTGATATTGAATCCGGCGGAGCATTTAATATGAATACAATGTCTGCTGCGGTCACTATCGGAAGCTATGCGCTCAACAAAGGTACACTGGCCCTGTCCACAGCATCAGGTGGTGATATGTATGTAGCCGGCAACTGGACGCGTGCAGCGGCTGCCACATTTACTCCAAACGCCCGTGCTGTATTCTTTAACGGAAGCGGTACTGAGGTCGTGACTGTGACTGGAGGAGGTACAGAAACATTTAACTACTTGTTGATCAACGGTAGTGGTACTATGCAGATTGCTACAGGTACTACTGTATCTGTCAACTACTCAAGCGGGCTCACACTTGGGTCGACCAATACTACAAGTACTATAGACCTGCATGGCCAGACTATGATACTATATGGTGGTGGCAACCTGAATATTAACTCCGGCAATACGTATATCACCAGCTCCAGCGGAACAGGTACTTTACAGATACTAAGCAATACTACTACAGTAGCTAATGGTGGAACTACCGGGATGCTTACCTTCCAAGCCGGTACTGTACTGGATCTGCAAAATGGATTCAACAGCAGTTTTAACTCTACTACGAGTTCGAGCTATGTAACTATCAATGGTACTCTGCAGATAGATGGCGGTGGATATGTGCCGGCATTTGGTACCGGCTATGCTCCTATATATGGGACTAACTCTTTGTTGCTTTACAATATAGCCGGAAGCTATACCGCCGGGCAGGAATGGTATGAAAACACCTATAGCCAACCGGGAGTGCCATTCAATGTGACACTTGAGTCTACTACATCACTCAATTTCAGTGGAGAAGGTTATCAGCATGAATTGTGGGGCAATCTAACAATCAACACCGGTACCACTATGTCACTGAATGCCACTACATATAGCGGCCATAACGGAGACCTGAATATCAAGGGTAACTGGATAAACTCCGGGACCTTTAATTGCAATGGGCGTGAGGTTACATTCCTCGGTCTCACAGCACAAACATTGACCGGGGCTACTACTTTTGACTATTTACAAATGTATAATAGCGCAGGTCTGATATTGAATAATAATGCTACAGTAAATAGCCAGCTAATCCTGACATCTGGAGTCATCACTACAGGTACCAATAAGGTAGTTGTTTTATCTTCATCCAGTACTTCTGTGACCGGAAACAGTAGCACAAGCTATATCAACGGAAATATCAGAAGGTATGTCACAGCGTCAGGCAATTATGATCTGCCTGTAGGTACTGCCAGCAATTATCAATTGGCTAATATTGTCTTTACTTCCGGCTTGACTAGTACTACTTATCTGGATGCTAAATTCAACAACTCAACACCGATCGCACCGGTACCAACCAGCTGTGTGATCAATAATGGTAAGATAGGCACCGTATTGTCTACTGGTTCATGGACCATCACTCCTGATGCGGAGCCAAACAGCGGAGCGACATACACAGCTTCACTTTATATGACTGGTATCACCACTGGCCTGCCATCATCTTTCGTCGATGCACATGGTCATACAATAACACCTGCGGACCAGATAGGATTGGTGAAAAAAGATGCAGGTATCAATAGTGGCAACTGGACAGGGTGTGGACTGATGAGCGGATCTACACAGCCGTATGGCACTCAAGTACAAACTACGCAAGCCACTACCAGCAATACAGCTACTGTGGTACGTTCAGGTATACCTTCATTCTCTGACTATGGTATCGGTGTAGAGCAAAACCAGAACTGGGCACTGCCTGTACAGCTGATCTACTTCGCTGCTGTAAACGATAATAACAATGCCGCACTCACATGGGCGACAGCATCTGAAGTAAACAATGCTTATTTTGAGATAGATCGTAGTCTGGATGGCGTAACATTCGATAGCATCGGACAGGTAGCTGGTAATGGCAACTCGGAAGTAACCATAAACTATGCTTACAATGATCCTGATATATCATTGTACAATTCACCCGTGCTCTATTATAGATTGAAGCAGGTGGATTTTGATGGTAATTTTACCTATTCAAATATCGCTGCAGTCAATGTAGCGGATGTACAGCAGGTATTCCATATCATCTCTACATATCCGAATCCATTCTCTGATCACTTCAGCGTGGCATTCTTCTCTCCGGCCAGTCAGGCTGTCAGGATGAGTGTATACGATGTGAGAGGTGCACTGGTGAGTGAAGAAACCATCAATGCAGAGATCGGAATGAATGTTTATACTATACCGAACCCATCTCATTTGGCCAGCGGATTCTATACAATGAATGTAAGTGCCGGTGAGAAGAACTTCGGTATCAAAATGCTGAAAGAACAATAATAGGCATCAGGGTTTTAACAGTCCCGAACCCTGTAATTGTTCAATATATCTTATCTTTGTGAATGGAAAGTGTTACAATGACACTTTCCATTCACTTTTTTATACCAGTTCAAAATCATAACGATGAGATCAATTAAACATGCCTGGATAATGTTGATGTTTGTCTGCAGCGCTTCGGCCATACAGGCACAGGATTTCATGATGCAGGGCTGGTTTTGGGATTACCCACAGTTCACTGGCACGAAGACCTACGCACAATACCTTCAAACTCAGATACCCGATATCAAAGAAGCAGGGTTCAATTATATATGGCTGCCGCCGATGTCAGCTGCTGCTGGTGGCGATACCAATATGGGCTATGATGTCAAAGATTATTATGATCTGGGCGAGTATGCAGGGCCTACGAGGTTTGGTACACGCACGGATGTAGATAATATCATTCACGCACTGAATGCCGCTGGTGTGCATCCTGTCGCTGACCTGCTGTATAATCAAAGAGCAGATGGCGCGCCTGAGATCAATAATGCTGTAAAAGGATGGATCGAAAATTATGCCAGTGGCATCAATAACGGAGATAATCCCTATCCATCAGATAGGTTTCGCGCATATATATTGTTGGGTGGAAACACCGGCAATGATACGGGTACCTATTATGTCAAGATCCGCTCGGCTTCACAGAGTTCAAATTTTTATGGCCTGCCGTATACTTGCGCGATGTGGACACACCGGGTGCCACTGCGGTCAGACTCCACACTCGATACATGGGAGTATGAACCAAATGATGGAGGCGAATGTGGTGATACAAGCAATTTCTTTACACTCGGAGCACGCAAATATGCGCATATAGACAATGGTGGCTGCGGCATAGATGAATTCAGGATCACGATGGATACCAGCATGTTTGACTCTGCAGGAGATACTCTTTTTATCACTATGGCCAATGATAATACGTCGGGGATTTCCGGTTTTGGAGATCAGTTCGTACACAATATTTTTTACAGCGGAGTGGATAGTAATCTCTATAACCAAATACAATATGAGACCTTCACCGACTTTACCAATGAGCCAAGTGGGAGAGGAGCTATGAACTGGTCCAACTTCAAACCAAATGGTAATCCGACCACGCTAAGCGGCGATTGGGATGAAATGCTTTTTGATTATGACATAGACCAGAATGTCACTTCCACTCAGACTGTCCTGGAGGATTATTCAGAGTGGATGTTTGACTCAGTCGGTATAGGTGGTATGAGGGTAGATGCAGTGAAAAATTTCACCTATACTTTCACTTCAGATATGATCAACTATCTCAATCAGCATGGGCACAATCCCGGTATGATAGTAGGAGAATACTATGATTTTTATTCTCCTAACCTGTTGACCTTTATCAATAATGTGAATAATGGACTGACACAAAGCTCACTTGATTCGGTATCAATGCGTGTATTCGATTTCGCACTACGTGGAGGAACCAACTCTGTAAACGGCAATCCCGGTGGTCTCTATGCCGCCTGTCAGACTTATGGGTATGATTGCCGCCAGATATTTACTTCCGGAATGGTCAACTATGGTGGTGGTAGCGGTGGCAGTACCGGTGGCGGCGGCGGCAATCCGAAAAACTCAGTCACATTTATCAATAACCATGATTTCCGTGATCCGGGACAGCCTATTACCAATAATCCGGAACTGGCTTATGCGTTTATCCTGACCAATAATTTTCTTGGTATACCATGTGTATATTATTCGGATTATTATCAGAGTAACTTCATGCGAGGCCGTATCAAAGCCATGATGCATGCTAATCAGAGATGGATAAAAGGCTCTACATGGATAGAAAACCTCTCTGGTGTCGGAGATCCAAACAGTCAATATTTTGTGAGTGGATTGAATACTACCACAGTCATCTATCAGCAGCATAATCCGGTGACCAATGATGATGTGATCGTGGCGATCAACTTTGCCGGTGACACACTCGATGTATATCAGCAGGTCAATACCGCCAACGTAGCGGTAGGAGATACCTTCACAGATATTCTGGGTCTGGCAGTGCCACCGACCCTTACCACCATCACAGCTAATAACGAACTACATGTGAAACTGCCTCCGAGAAGTTTCACTGTATATGTCCAGGGCAACCATATCGACAGCCTCATTTCTGTGAATGATACTATCACTCCGGTAGATACAGTTGTCGTTCCTACTGGTATAAAACCTGTAGAGGCATCAGGGGTATTTGCGAAAATATTTCCAAACCCATTCTCGTCTATGATCATGGTGTCGATGAACCTGCCTCAGGATGAGTCGGTCACCGCTCAGATCACAGATCTATCCGGCAGGGTCATATATACTGACTCAGGCATGACACAAAATGGGAAACTGGTCCTCAATCCGGGTATAGATATTGCCGGGATATACTTCCTGAGACTGAGCACTGCTGAGCAGTCGCAGACATATAAGATCGTGAAGCAATAGAGACTTTATAGTTCTATTCAAAAATCTCATAGCAGAAATCAAGGCTTTTGCATAGCTTCGCCATGTGAAGATCATTTTCAAGATATTTACCCAAAGCCTGAGGCTGTCATTTGAGGAGTTGCGATCATCAAAACTTCGTTCCTTTCTGTCACTCACCGGTATCACTATCGGTATTCTTTGCGTTATATCAGTTCGCACAGCAGTCAATTCCCTGGAGAAAAACATCAAAGACAGTTTTGATACTTTCGGTGGTGATATACTCTATGTACAGAAATGGCCAATCATATTCTCTGATGACTACCCATGGTGGAGATTTTACAACAGGCCCCAATGCACCCAGAAAGAAATGGAGATGGTGCGCGATAAACTCAAACTCGCAGAGGCCACGGCATTGGTTTCTTTCAATGGTGGCAAAACGGTAAAGTATGAAGACCGGGTAGCGGAGAAAATAACGCTCACTGGTGCAACGTATCAGTATGACCACATTAAGGATATGGAGTTTAGTCAGGGACGGTATTTCACACAAACTGAAGCTGACAATCCTACCTACGTGTGTATCATAGGCTCTGATATTGCCGAGTCTTTGTTTGAAGGGAGGACCCAGATCATCGGGGAGAATATAAGGTTAGAGGGGATTCAACTGAAAGTAATAGGTGTTTTCAAAAAAGAAGGAAATAACCTGATAGGATGGACGCTAGATGATATGGTCATGGTTCCCTATTCGATATTGAGTACATTTATCAATACCAATGGCGGCGGCGATGGTGACCCGCTTATGGCAGTGAGGCCTAAGCCCGGTATACCGGTCGATGAACTCAAATATGAAGTAAAAGGAGTGATGCGTTCTGTAAGGAGATTGTCACCTCAGAAGGAAGATAATTTCGCCATCAATCAGATGAGCCTTATTACTGATCAGATCTCAGCATTATTTGTTTTTGTGAATATCGCTGGTATGTTCATTGGAGGATTTTCGATACTGGTGGGCGGATTTGGTATTGCGAATATTATGTTCGTATCAGTAAAGGAACGCACTAATATTATCGGTATCAAAAAAGCATTAGGAGCTAAACAGATTTATATTCTCCTGGAATTTCTGCTCGAAGCCATTATGCTCTGTATGATAGGAGGGGCGATGGGGCTGATACTGGTATTTGGATTGGCAGGCTTGGCCAACCTTATGCTTCAACATTCGCAATCAAGTTTTGTATTTCACGTCACGGCATACAATGTCAGCATAGGCCTGTCTATATCTATTGTGATAGGTGTGATAGCAGGGTTCATACCTGCATGGCAGGCATCACGTATGAAACCCGTCGATGCGATAAGAAGCACCTAATCTGGTGGCAGTTGTTGGTTGCCTGTTGGCAGGTAATACAACAAAGCATTAATTAAAGTTGCCGAAATCAAAAATCCACAATCCAAAATCACAACAGTGCCAGTGCGTATTGTTTTATTTTTACGATCATAGCGCTAAGACCATTGGAACGCTGTGAAGATAGATGCGAGCGTAGGCCCGTACGCTCTATGAAGTCTAGTTTTGCAGTTATTATATCCTCGGGCTTTTGACCATTGAGGACCCTCCATAGCAGCGCCGCTATACCTTTTGTAATAGCAGTATTAGAATCAACCTGTATCATCATTTGATCGCCATCTTTATATGCCCTCAGCCATACCTTAGACTGACAGCCTTTGACCATAAAGTCATCCGTCATATATTGGGGATCAAGTGGGGCTAGTAGTTTTCCCTGGTCTATGATATATTCATACTTGTCCATCTGGTCTTCGAACTGCGAGAACTCATCTACTATTTCATCTTCTATTTCCTGCATGGTTTGTGGCATAGCACAGTTTTTGACATAAAAAAACCGATAGCAAAACTACCGGTTTTAAAACTAAACAAGGGTATTTTATTCTTAATCTACATTGTCATGCAGAAAGGAATTATTCTTTTTGACCTCTGGGCGTTGATTGACCGTATCTTCACCGATAGTGAAACGGGATAGGTCAGATGTATTTGAGTGCATAGTGTTTTGGACTTCTACTCCTTTTCTCAGATATGCCGGTGTGCTCTCGAGTTCGTTCAGGTTGCCTTTGTTCAGAGAGCGATAGCTGAGTTGTGACAAAATGCGCTTTCTGTCATTCAGTTGCTGATCGAGTATTTCTTTAGATATTGGCTCATTGGTATTGGTCTCATAGCTTTTTACATTAAATACCACGAAAGATTCTTCTTCTTTTTCTTCACCGATAGTTGATTCGATCTCCGGAGTTTCAGATACCATAGGCTCCTCGGTGATCTCTATAGTTTCAATGACCGGTGCTGTTTCTTCTATCAGTTCTTCTACCGGCTCCTGGTGTGTAGTTTCAAATTCAAATACTACTACATTTTCACTTGTTGTTTCTTCTTTGGTAGTGTCAAGCATAGAGAAAAGTGAATACGGTTCTTCTTCATCCATATTTAAGGTCACTTTCTCAGTCGGTGGGGTAGGGGTAGATGCTACAACCGGCTCAGGTTTAGAAAATTTCTGAACAGGAGCTTCATCGTCCAGATTCAGTAGATTGAGTTGCGTTGTTTCTTTAGCGACAGGCTGAGATACGGTTTGTTTTTCTTTTATGTCCTCGTTGAGGTCGCGAACTATCTTATTCACCGGAGTGAGAAATGCAGGTTTGTATGTAGCCTCAAAGCCTGTGGCTATGATAGTCACGGAAAGCTTGCTGCCCATATTAGGGTCATCGCAGGTACCGAATATTATATCAGTATCTTTTGCTACCTCCTGTATGTATTCGTTGACCTCTGTGATCTCATCTATTGTGACCTGTGCATCAGGGCCTGATGATATATTGACCAGGATCCTTTTTGCGCCTCTGATGTCATTGTCGTTCAGCAGCGGCGAATTTAATGCGCCCTGTACAGCTTTCAGCGCTCTTCCGTCACCCTCTGCAGATGCAGCACCCATGATCGCGGCACCACCGTTCATCATTACATATCTGACATCGGCAAAGTCTACGTTGATATATCCCGGTACCGTGATGATTTCAGAGATACTCTTGGCAGCCATGGTCAGTATATTATTCGCATGGTTGAAAGCATCTGACTGGCGTGCATTGCCATACATCTCGCGTATCTTGTCATTTGATATGACGAGGATAGTATCAACATGCTCTTTTAATTTAGCGATACCTTCCAGCGCCTGATTGTATTTTCTCTTTCCTTCGAATGAGAATGGCGTAGTGACGATCGCTACTGTGAGTATTCCCATTTCACGTGCTACACGCGCTACCACGGGAGCACCGCCTGTACCTGTGCCCCCACCCATACCAGCAGTCACAAAAACCATTTTGGTGTTTTTGGAAAGAATTTCTTTTATCTCTTCGATCGACTCTTCGGTAGACTGCATTCCGCACTCAGGGTTCGAACCTGCTCCGAGGCCTTGTGTCAGTTTCGGGCCGAGCTGTATCTTATTTGGCACCTGGCTGGTCTCCAGAGCTTGTGAGTCAGTATTGCTGATCACAAAGTTTACTCCCACTATACCTTGCTCATGCATATGGTTAACCGCATTGCTGCCGCCGCCGCCTACACCTACTACCTTAATAATAGATGACTGATCTTTGGGAAGGTCAAATTGTAAATTGGTCATATCTTATGGTTTAATTGTTGTTGAAATTTTAGTTTTTATTTATTCAAAATCTTTGTTTACGCTGTCATCTTCGAACCAGTCTTTCACATTGGTCAGCAATCCCTTGACCCATGAGTCTTTCTTCTTTTTCATTGGTGCCTGTGGCGCATCTGATACTTCTACAGGTTCTGGTATGCTTGTTTCCCTTGCTTCTACCTGAGTTTGTTTTTCTTCTACCGGTGATGTTTCTACTGCTACTGTTTTAGCTGTAACAGTCTCTTCTACTTTGCGCTTGTTGAGGGTCTTGAATTGCTCGTCGAGTTCTTCGATACCTTTTATTATGAGGCCCATACCGGTAGCATACATCGGGTTTTTCAATTCTTCTTTTGTATCCTTAGCCAGATATTCTGTCGGATAGCCAACCCTTGCGCTGAGGCCGGTATGATATTCTACGAGTTGCTTCAGGTGCTTGAGTTGTGAGCCACCGCCTGTGATCACTACTCCACCTATCAGCTTATTAGAATATCCACTGCTGCGTATTTCGAAATATACTTGCTGAATAATCTCCTCCATACGTGCATTGATGATCTTTGACAACATATGCATCGAGATCTCTTTGCGCTCGCGGCCGTTGATACCGGGTATAGAGATGATCTCATTGTCGTGAGTCTCCTGTGGCAGCGCACTACCGAAGCGCACTTTGAGTTTCTCGGCTTGTTTTTTCAGCACCATGCAACCGGTCTTAATATCCTCTGTGATGATATTTCCTGCAAAAGGAATAACGGCAGTATGACGAATGATATTATCCTGGAATATGGCGATGTCAGTAGTGCCACCGCCTATGTCGACAAGGCAAACGCCTGCTTCCATTTCTTCATCGCTAAGTACCGAAGCTGAGGACGCAAGCGGTTCCAATATCAGACCAGACATCTGAAGTCCAGCGCGCTCTACGCATTTTTTAATGTTTTGAGCAGCGGCGACTTTGCCGGTGATGATGTGGAAATTTGCCTCCAGCCTGCTGCCGCACATGCCTATCGGAGTTTTAGCGACAGGATTGCTATCGATAAAAAATTCCTGAGGCAATACGTGTATGATACGCTCACCCGGCTCTAAGGCCAAGCGGTGCATATTTGCGATCATCGCCTTGATATCTGTATCAGATACTTCTGTTTCAGGGTCAGACAGCGTGTATATATCGCGGTTTTGTTTGCTGGAGATGTGTTCGCCCGCTATACCTACATATACGACTTTGATCTCTACACCGGCCTGCTGCTCTGCCAATGCCACAGCCTCACGGATTGCGCTCACCGTCATTTCTATGTTCACTACTTCTCCTCGCGCGACTCCCTGAGAGTCGGCACGGCCCATACCCAATATTTTGATTTTACCATACTGGTCTTGCTGTCCTACTATGGCAGCGATCTTAGTGGTACCTATGTCCAGGCCTACTACGATGGGATTTTCTTTGACGGTTTGCATACTTCTTAATTTTATGTTGGTTTAGTTGTCTTCTTTTTTCTTTTTCTTGCTTGCCTGTTCTTCGTCGGTTTCTTTATCTGATTTCTGACAGACTACTTGCCCCTGATATTTCAGGTTGATGATCTTGTATTTGTCCCAGCCTACTTTCGCCAGGCCCTCTTTGTAAAATACTTTCAGCTTCTCAAACTTCTCTCTCATCGTTTCATCAGCCCTACCGAACTCTATCGTGTGATATCCGAACTTAGGATACATCTCCAGTTGTCCATCAGGCAGCACATACACATGATCTATCAGAGCGCCTATGAGTGAATCCTGTTGCATATATTTTGCTAAGGAGAAAAGCTGATAAAGAACGATACTGTCCCTGTCTGCATTCTCATGGGTCTCAACGAAGCCTATAGCCAGGGGTACATGTGCTGTAAATGTAGAGCAGAGTGGTATCTTATCATTCTTATCCGACAGATAGAAACCCACACCATCGTTGTTCATTACCCGCAGTATGGGCTGCTTCTGGATGATCTCAGCATGGAGTACCCGGGCATGGTCGATGTATATCTTCGCTTTGTCCACGTATGGGTCTTTGAGCAGGCCACGCTCGATAGCCCTCAGATCAAGTGATGGCAAGGTTTTGCCTATGGCTTCACCATCAGCAAGGTCGTTTATTTTTGATACGATTTCGTCAGTGGTCAGGAAGCTCATACCGGACTCATAGTCTATTTTGACCTGTATAGAAGAACATACAAGGGTTTTCTGCTCGCGCACGGCAGACATCAGCGTGACGACAAATAGCATCACCACAGTCATACACGCCTGTATGATCAATACCTTTTTTAATATGCTCCAGAATTTTTTCATTGTCATAAAGTTGTTGGTCAGGCGACCAACAACGGCCATTTATTTGTTTAATAATTCCTTTATTGGTTGTACAAATTTGTCAATGTCACCTGCACCTATGGTCACGACTACTTCAAGCTTTTTATCTTTCAATAGATTCATCAATTCTTCCTTTTTGATGTTTGACTTTTCTTTACTGGTGAGTTTTGAGAAGATCAGATCACTGGTCACACCTTCCATCGGTTGCTCACGGGCAGGATAGATATCGAGTAGGATCACTTCATCGGCAATGCTTAGTTGTTCTGCGAATTCGGTGGCAAGGTCCTTGGTACGTGAGAAAAGATGTGGCTGGAAAATAGCTGTGATCTTTCTGTTTGGGTAAAGCTCTCTGACAGACTCAAGAAAAACCCTGATCTCCTCCGGATGATGTGCGTAGTCATCAATGTAAACTACTTTATCAGTATTGACGATCATTTCAAATCTGCGCTTGATACCTTTGAAAGATGCCAAAGCAGCCTTGATATGGTCGTTTGATATTTTTAATTCTTTGGCAATGGTAAAAGCAGCAATTGCATTTTCGATATTGTGAAATCCGCCGATATTTAATCTGAAGCCTATAAACTCCTTGTCGTAGTACTTGATAGTAAAAACATAACCGCCGTCTACCACCCAATATTTGGAGCAATGCACGTCGGCACTGGTATCCATCAGACTATAGAAAGCTTTGTCAAGCGTAGGTAACCTTTCCTCAATGCCGGTTCCTTGTTTGATCACGAGGAAACCATCTTCGGCAATCTTTTCTGAAAATTCAACAAAGGCATCTTCTATATTTTCTTTTGAACCGTATATATCGAGATGGTCTGTGTCTATTGCTGTAATAACAGCCATATCCGGCGCCAAACGATGGAATGAACGGTCAAATTCATCAGCTTCGATCACGACTACATCATTGTCGTGCTGAATATAGTTTGAATTATAATTAGTCGCGATACCACCGAGGAAAGCGCTACAACCAAAACCACTCTGAGTAAGGATATGCGCTATCATTGCAGAGACAGTGGTCTTGCCATGAGATCCTGCTATGCAGATGGAAAATTTATCCGCACTGATGATACCAAGGATCTCACTACGCTTTTTAAGGGTGTAATTATTGTCTTTATAGAAATTAAAACCCTTGTGGTCTTTCGGAATGGCAGGAGTGTATATCACCATGTCAAGTTCCTTAGGCATGAGATCAATATTGTCTTCAAAGATCACATTTATACCTTCAGCTATCAGCTGATCAGTCAGGGCCGTTGATGTCCGGTCATAGCCACTCACTTCAGCGCCGAGTGATTTAAAATATCTCGCGAGTGCCGACATTCCTATACCTCCGATCCCGAGGAAGTAAACTCTTTTTATGTCTTTCAAATTCATAATACAACCTCACCCTGCCCTCTCCGAAGGAGAGGGTAATACAGAGTATTTTTATTTGTTTAAAATTCCATTCTCAATCTTTTGCCACTTTCAAAATCTCAGCTACTATTCTTTCAGCCGCATCTGATATTGCCATCTTGCTTATGTTGTCGCTTAGTTCTTTTTTTTTTGATTCATCATTCATAAGTTCTAAAGTTGTATTCATCAGCTTTTCTTTGGCCTCATTATCCTTTATCATTATCGCTGCATTGTTTTTTACCAATGCCATTGCATTATGCGTCTGATGGTCTTCTGTCACATTAGGTGATGGAACCAGTATCACAGGCTTACCTATATTTTGCAGTTCAGCGATGGATAATGCACCAGCCCTTGATATGATGACATCTGCGACAGCATAGGCATAATCCATTCTATCTATAAAAGCTGTCTGAATTACATTTTTCCATCCTTTGTTTTCTATACTCCAAGACTTTCCTGTTTGCCAGAGAAGTTGGATATTGTTATCAAATGAGGCGTTCAAAGATGCGGATACAGATTCATTGATAGTCCGCGCACCAAGGCTTCCACCGATAATCAGAATGGTCTTCTTACTTTCACTGAGCCCAAAATATTTATAAGCTTCAGCGCTATTGACATTCTTGTTGAGTATCTCAGCTCTTACAGGATTACCAGTTAGCACTATTTTTTCTTTTGGGAAAATAGCATCCATGCCATCATAGGCTACACATACTTTTTTAGCACGCTTAGACAGTATCTTATTGGTGATACCCGCGAAAGAATTTTGTTCTTGTATGACGCATGGCACACCTGAAAGGCTTGCGGCCATTAATAGCGGTCCACTGGCATAGCCGCCTACGCCTATCGCAGCATTCGGGTTAAAATCCTTGACGATAGAGCGGGCTTCCATCAGACTTGACAATACTTTGAAGGGCAGGCCAAGATTGCTCATTAGTTTTCCGCGCTGGAAGCCTGCTATATTTAATCCTTTGATCTTGTAACCCGCAGCAGGGACACGCTCCATTTCCATCCTACCATTTGCACCGACGAATAGTATATCGCTATCAGGCAATTGTTTTTTCACAGCATTTGCAATGGCAATTGCCGGGAAGATATGCCCTCCTGTACCACCGCCTGATATGATGAAACGCTTACTCATGCAGCTATTAATTCTTCCTGTCCTTCTTTTAATTCTGTATTTCTGCTCACGCTTAGTATGATGCCAAATGCGATACTGGTAAAGACCACCGAGCTGCCGCCCATACTGACTAATGGTAACGTAACTCCTGTGACCGGAAATAATCCTACGGCCACAGCCATATTTATCATCGCTTGCAATACCAAACTCACACCTAAACCCACAGCAAGGAATGCTCCAAATGCCTTAGGTGCATTGATCACGATCTTGATGCATCTATATAGCAGCAGCAGATAGATAAACACAAGAAATATTCCACCGATCAATCCATACTCTTCTACAATGATCGCAAATATGAAATCCGAATATGCCTCCGGCAAAAAATGTTTTTGCATTGAATTTCCAGGACCGTTTGGCAGTAGACCACCACGTGCTATGGCTATACTGGCTTGCTTTTGCTGGTATTCATCGTCAGGATTATGTTCTTTTTTGATGAAGTGTGTCTCGATCCTTTTTTTCCATGTAGGCATGCGGCCTAAGTGTGCTAGCACGCTATCCGGAGTGAGGAGTAAGACCGCTAAAAATATACTCAATACCACAGCGCTGGCAGCGAATAGAAGCAATAGATGCTTGATTGCCATCCTGCCTATGAACAGTATAAATACGGATGTAAAAAACAGGATTAAAGCGGTAGAGAGATTGTCCTTAGCGATCATGATCACAGGTATCAATACGATACCGAGCATAGGTAATACTGTCTTTTTAAAATCACCTATCTCATCCTGATTTTTTGAAAGCATACGTGCTAAGAACATGATTACTGCCAGCTTTGCAAGGTCAGATGTCTGGAAAGTCCACCCTATGACCGGGAGCCTGATCCAGCGGCTGGCATGGTTAATACTTGTACCCCAAAACATGGTGTAGAGCAAGAGCGGCACACAGATGATCCAGATGATTTGCGCGATACGAGAATAATATCTGTAATCTATCATATGCGCGAGATACATGAGCAATATCCCGCCGATAGCACTAACGACCTGTTTGTAGAGATAATGCTCAGCATTGCCATCGGCAGTCTTGAAGGCTAGAGAACTGGATGCACTATATACGGCGAGCATGGAAAATATAAATAAAACCATCACTACAAGCCAGATGATCTTGTCACCCCTCAGGTATTCGAATGTTCTATCTATTGTTTCTTTCATATCAACGTGCTTACTTAATTTCAATTTTGTTGGTCTGTAACCAACACGTCACAACCATCATTTTTCTTTCACAGATCAAAGCTGTATCACCGCATCTTTGAATTTCTTTCCTCTGTCTTCGTAGTTTTGGAAGAGATCAAATGATGCGCATGCAGGCGACAGTAGTACCGCATCACCCGGATTGCCCAGCTGATATGCCATACGAACCGCATCACGCATGTTGGTACAGTTTACCACTATGTCCACATGCTTGCTGAAAGCCGCATGGAGTTTGGTATTGTCCACACCGAGGCAGATCATCGCACGTACTTTTTTCTTCACGAGCTGCTCGAGGACTGTATAGTCATTACCTTTGTCAACACCCCCCGCTATCCAGATGATGGGCTTGCTGGTAGACTCAAGGGCATACCATGTAGAGTTTACATTGGTCGCTTTTGAGTCATTGATAAACTCCACGCCACGGATCTTGGTCACTGACTCCAGTCTGTGCTCCAGGCTTTTGAAGTTCATCAGGCTCTCCCGTATCTGCTCTTTGCGCAGGCCGTAAATGTTTGCTACTATCCCAGCAGCCATAGAGTTGTACACGTTGTGTCTTCCTCTGATTCCGAGTTCTTGTATTGACATAGTGAAAGGGTTGTTTTTTATATTAATATGAATGGTCTCGTCTTTTACATAAGCACCTTCTGCATATTCAGTCTCATAGGAGAATGGAATTTTCTTTGCATGTGTAGGATACTTGTCTATATTCTGCATCGTTATTTCATCATCACTGCAGTAGATGAATACATCGTTCTCCGTTTGATTTTTTGTGATCGCATACTTTGCTGCCACATAGTTTTGCAGCTCATAGTCATATCTGTCCAAATGGTCAGGTGTTATATTGGTCAGTATGGCTATGTTTGGCCGGAACTTCTCGATATCGTCGAGCTGGAAGCTTGAAATCTCCAATACATAGTAGTCGTATTTCTCAGTCGCTACCTGCATGGCAAAACTCTTGCCGATATTTCCACCTAAGCCAACGTTCATTCCACCTTCTTTCATGATATGATAAGTGAGTGCAGTCGTGGTAGTTTTGCCGTTGGCACCAGTTATACCAACTATCTGTGCATCTGTATACCAGCTTGCGAACTCTATCTCCGACACTATTTTTGTTCCTTTAGCTCTCAGCTTTTTTACTATTTCTGCTTTCTCAGGAATGCCCGGGCTTTTCATGACCACATCTGCATTCAGTATTTTCTCCTCGGTATGCTGTTCTTCTTCGTATGCTACTTTGTACTCATCGAGCACTGATTTATATTTATCTGCTATCTTACTTTTGTCACTTACGAACACATTATATCCCTGCTGCAAGCCAAGCACAGCAGTGCCAGCACCACTTTCGCCACCACCTAAAATCACGAGACGTGATTCAGACTTGAGATGTGAGACATGAGACATGAGACTATGGACGATTTTTATTTGATAAATTATTCATAAAAGCATACAACATTTTCTGTACTTCATCTAGTTCATTTAATATGGCATTTACTTGTTCGTATTGAACTATTCCTAACTCAGCCGCAATTATTAATTGTGTCGTTACTTCGAAAGATGAGCCATTCGCAATGCCTAGAAATTGAACGAATTCACCATTAGTATTTCTTCCTGCTCCTTCTGCTACATTTGAAGCGATTGATACGACTGCACGTTTTATTTGTGACGTCAAGCCGTATCTCTCATCTGGAGGAAACGAAGCGGAAATCTTATAGACTTCTATTGCCAGCTTAATGGCCCTTTTCCAAATATTTAATTCTTTATAATTGTGCATCTCTTTATTGTATTATCTCACTTCTCAAGTCTCATATCTCAAGTCTATCTAATTTTCAGTGTTACTATCGTTAAAATCGCCAGCATGATACCGATGATCCAAAAGCGCGATACGATCTTGCTCTCGTGCCATCCGAGTTTCTGATAATGATGATGCAATGGAGACATCAGAAATATTCTTCTGCCTTCACCGTATTTTTTCTTTGTGTATTTGAAATAAGAAACCTGCATCATGACAGAGACATTCTCCATCAGGAAGATGCCGCACATGACAGGTAGCAAAAGCTCTTTGCGAATAGCAATAGCTAGTACCGCTATGATGCCACCTAATGCCAACGAGCCCGTATCGCCCATGAAGACCTGCGCAGGGTAGGCATTCCACCATAGAAATCCCACGCATGCTCCGATGAAAGCTGCGAGAAATATTGTCAACTCGCCTGCATTAGGGATGTACATGATACCGAGGTAATCAGCAAAAATGATGTTACCAGATACGTAGGCAAATACCAGTAGTGTAGCGCCGATGATAGCTGATGTACCCGTAGCGAGGCCGTCTATTCCATCAGTGAGGTTTGCACCATTTGATACTGCAGTTATTATAAAGATGACTATCGGAATAAATATCAACCAGCCGTATTTGCCCCACGCCGGGTTAATGAACTTGAGTATCTTCGAATAGTTAAATGAATGTGATTTGATAAATGGCAAAGTAGTGGCGAGGCTTCTTGTTGAATCCATATAATGTATCGATCCTCTTTGATCCGCTATATGCGATATCTCAGATGGATTGATAGTGTGAACTGCAGCAGCAGGAACTTCTACTTTGATATAAACATGCTGGTTAGTATACAAAGTAATACCTACTATCAGTCCCAGTCCTATCTGGCCGATTACTTTGAATTTGCCCGCCAATCCCTTTTTGTCCTTTTTAAAAACCTTGATATAATCATCTGCAAAGCCAATGGCACCAAGCCAAATGGTGGTGATGAGCATCAGTACGATATATACATTGTCCAGCCTCGCAAGCAGGAGAGTGGGGATAAGGATAGCACCAAGTATGATCAATCCACCCATAGTAGGTGTACCCTTTTTGGTATTCTCACCCTCGAGTCCAAGTTCCCTTATTGTTTCGCCGATCTGTTTTCTTTTTATAAGGTCGATGATATTCTTTCCATAGATCATTGATATGACAAGTGAAAGAATAATAGCCAATGCTGCCCGGAATGAGATATATGCAAAGAGGCCTGTACCAGGTGTGTTGTAGTGAGCTCGTAAGTAGTTAAAAAGATAATACAGCATTTTCTTTATTTTCCGAGTTCTAAAAATGTTTCCCTTAATACAGTTTTATCGTCAAAATCATATTTGATTCCCTTTATTTCCTGGTATTTCTCATGTCCTTTGCCCGCTAATAGAATGATGTCGTCTTTGCCCGCCATCATACAGGCAGTTTTAATTGCCTCTTTTCTGTCGGTGATCGTCAATACCTTTTTACGATCAGTGATGGCGACACCTTCATTCATCTGGCGAAGAATTTCATTCGGATCTTCAGAGCGTGGATTGTCAGAGGTCAGGATGCATTTATCACTCAGGTGTGCCGCTACCTGTGCCATGACAGGGCGTTTGGTAGCGTCGCGATCACCTCCGCATCCTATGACGCTGATAAGTGTTTCATTACCTTTGCGGATAGCGTTGATGGTATGAAGCACATTTTTCAATGCATCCGGCGTATGTGCATAGTCCACGATGCCGGTTATGTTTTCTTTAGCAGATACTATCTGATCGAAACGGCCATCAGGCGGAGCCAATGCACTCAGTTGCGTCAAGCACTCCAGTTTATCCACTCCCAGAAGTGTGGCACATGCGTAAACAGCGAGAATATTATAAGCATTAAATTCTCCAATAAGGCGGGTGAACATCTCTGAACCATTGATCTCCATTTCCAGGCCGCGAACATTATTATCAATGATCTTGGCTTTGAAATCAGCGGGGGACTTAAGGGCATAGGTGTATTTGTGAGCCTTTGTATTTTGCAGCATTACTATGCCATTCCTATCATCGATATTAGTCAGAGCAAAAGCTTCAGACGGCAGCTCATCGAAGAAACGCTTCTTAGCTTTTAGATAATTATCAAAGGTTTTATGATAATCTAAATGATCATGTGTGATATTGGTAAAAATCCCTCCGGCGAATGTGATGCCCTCTATGCGAAACTGATCGATAGCATGACTGCTGGCCTCCATGAAGCAATACTCACAATTAGAATCCACCATTTGTTTCATAAGCTGATTCAAATGAATGGCGTCCGGAGTAGTGTGTGTGCTTGGTATCACTTCACCATTGATTTGATTTTCTACTGTGGAAAGCAAACCTGCATTATGACCTAAGGCCCTGAAAAGTCGATAAAGAAGCGTGACAGTCGAGGTCTTGCCATTCGTGCCTGTCACACCGATTACCTTGAGCATGGATGATGGCCTGCCGTAGAAATTTGATGCCAGTTGGCCCAGTGCTTTTGCGGAATTTTCCACCTGTACATAAGTGACAGTTTGATCAATGTCATCAGGGATCGTTTCACAGATGATCACTCTGGCGCCTTTGTCAATGCAAGACTTGATATACTTATGACCGTCTGTAACAGTACCTCTGACAGCTATAAATGCATCACCTGTCTGTACTGCACGTGAGTCGATCTGAAGCGCATCGACAGTCACGACTGTGCTACCTATGATATTCATCACCGGTACATCTTTTAATATGTCATTCAGCAATAGCATCAGCTTAACTGTATTGTTATTTTTTGTCCTTTTGAAATCTTACTTCCCGCGTCTATTGACTGGCCTTTAACATTTCCTCTACCCGTAAATTCAACACGCATCCCCCTTGATTCTAACAAATAGATGGCGTCTTTAAGGCCCATGCCTACCACATCAGGGACAATGTCCGCCTTGATGTCATTGGCTATGTATTTATTTTGGTCATTTGCCATCAACTTGATCCATTCATTGTTTTCTTCGGGAATGTTTACGCCGAATAGTTGGAGCAATCTGTTGATGTCTTCGCGTGAGCCACTTTGGATGACCGGTGGTATATTTTGTGAAACTGCATCGTTGACTATCGGGTGCATACCGAGAGAGAGTGAGTAAACTTTGTCCGCTACTTCTCTGAATACGCTACCTGCGACGACATTACCATAGTAGCCTCCCTGGCTTGGAGAGTTCACCACAACGATCATGGTATATTGCGGGTCATCAGCAGGGAAGTACCCTACGAATGAAGCCTGATATTTTTTATTGCCAGTGTAGCCATGATTGCTGATGACGGCTGTACCTGTTTTGCCGGCTATTTTGAGGTAATCAGTTTTCAGGTTTTTGCCGGTACCTTCTTCGACCACACCTTCGAGTATTTCACGCAGCTGCTTGACTGTTTTGTCGCTCATTACTTTCGGATTCAAAACCACTGTAGTGTTTGAATCTACTGTCTGATTGTACTCTCTTACTTTTTCTATCAGAGTAGGTTTGACCATCACACCATTATTGGCGATAGTATTATAGAATTGCAATGTATGAAGCGGGGTGAGTGTCAACTCATATCCGTGAGCTATATACATGGCAGATACACCTGACCATTTTTTGGGGTCGTTTAGGATAGGCTGCGCAGCACCACCTACTTCGATCTGTACCGGCTCTGTGAAACCAAATGCTTTGAGATGCTCATAAAATTTTTCAGGAGCATGTACATAATGATCACGTGCTATAGTAGCTATGGCGACATTTGATGAAACTTCTATCGCACGCTTCAATGTGAGGGTAGGAGTTTCCGGAGCTTCGTGATCTTTGATCTCACTTCCTTTAGGCATTTCCAGGACACCACTACCGACAAATATCGGCGTGTTGTTATTCGCCATACCATCCTCCATGAGTGAGGCAGCGGTAGCGAGTTTCATGGTAGAACCAGGTTCAGTCGCTTCACCTACGGCATAGTTGTATAGTTCATGGTAGTTTGCTGAGTCTGTTTTGCCAAGATTAGCGATAGCCTTGATCCTACCGGTCTTTGTTTCCATCAGTATCACACATCCGTGTTCTGCATCATGGACAGTGAGCGCTCTTCTTAGTGCATCTTCTGCTACATCCTGTATATTGATATCGATAGTGGTATAGATGTCTTTGCCGGAGTTAGTGGTTTCTTCTTTTGTATCGAGAGGTTGGGATACGCCGCCTGATAGCTTGCGATATAGTTTTTTGACTTTTTCGCCGGCCAGTTCTTTATCATATTTCAGCTCCAGTCCTGATGAGTAATTGCCATCATGATGCTCATCAAAACCGAGTGTACGGAGAGCTATATCACCAAAGGGATGATCACGCAGTTCTTTAGTTTCGACGATCAGGCCGGACCTGTTTCTGCTGAGACGGAACCATGGCCAGGTCTTCATTTCATTGAGATCAGCGAGCGAAATGTTTTTGCGGAGCAAATAATAAGTGTCACCTTTCTTATATGCTTTAGAGAAATCTTTTCTGTAGTCGGTAGCACTCCTGTCGTGGTATTTGGCGGCGAGGAGTTGACAGACAGAATCGACATTGGAAGAGGAAAACACATCGTCGTTCAGGCCGTCAGCATTGAAGTCTATATGTACATCAAATATCGGAAGTGAAGTAGCGAGGAGTTTTCCATCCTCAGAATATATGTTACCCCGCTCGGCGGCGACGGTCTTTGAGAAAATAGTTACACTGTCTGACTGGGCAATGAGCCTTTGAGCATCATATAGCTGAGTATGGGCAGCCTTGAAGATCACTCCAAAGCCCAACAAGGTAATAAATAAGAATCCGATGTAGATCCTTACCATTACTTCTCTTTTTATGTTGTTGCTTGCCATTTAAATTGGGTGTCAGTTGACGGTTGGCTGTTGTCTGGGAGCTGCCTTAAAAAAATTATTTCTTATCTTTTTTTACTTCTATGATCAGGGGTGGCTGTCTCAGTTCTTTCAGTCCCTGGTCCTCGACCAGTTTTGAAACTTCAGACAGCCTGCTTTTTTTCATCAGTTTGTTTGTGGTCTCCATATACTGCCACCTCAGATCGCGAACTTCTTTCTCCGACCGTGATATTTTTCTCGCATAGCTTTCTGCGAGATGGTTATTGGCTATGTGCAGGAAACCAAGGATCACCAGAAAGAATACAAATGGAAGGCTCAGGAGGATGTTGCGGAGATTAGATCCGCCGACCACATCAAATACCTGAAGGAAGCGGCGGATACCTTTGGGGGATTTGGCCCCCAAACCCCCAAAGGGGGCTTTAACAGCCTCGTCTTTTGTGCTTTCTTGTGCTTCTGTATTTTTAGTCTCTTCCATTTAATCTTAACTTCTATTGTTTGTGCTGCCTTTGTATTTAAGTCTCCCCTTTTGGGGGAGATTTAGAGGGGGCTTCTCTCCGCTATTCTCAGCTTTGCCGATTGTGAGCGGGTATTTTCTCTTGTCTCTTTATTGCTGGCGGTGATAGGCTTCTTTGTTATCACTTTCCAGTCTTTCTCATAGTTGCCAAAGAAGTCTTTCACCGGTTCATCGCCAAAGCTGCTATGCCTCATATAGTTCTTGACCAACCTGTCCTCCAGCGAGTGAAAGGTGATGATCGCCAGCCTTCCGCCCGGTTTGATGAGGTCCTTGCTCTCTTTCAGCAAGTCCATCAGTGCGCCAAGTTCATCGTTGACCTCCATACGGAGCGACTGGTATACCTGTGCCAGATAGCGGTGCAGTTCACCTTTGACCTGCTGCTCACAGACTGCCCTCAGGTCTGCTGTGGTTTTAAAAGAACTTTGTGCCCTCCACTCTACTATAGCGTTTGCGAGGGTCTTTGCATTTCTTACTTCACCGAACTCGCTGAACATCTTCTGGAGATTTTCAGCTGCGTATTTATTCAGCACATCTGCCGCGGTCAATGTATCTGCCTGGTTCATCCGCATATCCAGCGGCCCCTCGAAGCGATAACTGAATCCCCGCGTGCCCTCATCGAACTGATGGCTGCTCACCCCAAGGTCTGCCAGTATGCCATCCACCTGAGTGATGCCCTGTAGTCGCAGGAAGCGCTTCATGTGGCGAAAGTTGGCGCGGACCAGAGTAAAGCGCGTATCATCTATAGCATTTCTCTCTGCATCTGCATCCTGATCGAAGCCTATCAGCTGCCCATCTGCGCCGAGATGCCTGATGATCTCACGCGAGTGGCCACCGCCTCCGAATGTCGCATCGACATATACACCATCGCCTTTTATGGCAAGGCCATCTACAGATTCATGTAAAAGAACAGGCTTGTGATACATCCTAATCAGTTGTCTGTTGGCGGTTGCCTGTTGGCAGGAAACAGCCGGAACAAATCGTCAATCAATTATTCTTCGAATCGAGATACTGCGATACTTCGGCGGCGAGGTGCTGCATATTGGCGAGGCTGCCCTGTATGTACTGGTCGTACTTAGTGGCGTCCCACACCTGTATGCGGTCAAACTGGCCTTTGAGGACCACGTCTTTCGCGTTGCCGATGTATTTCATCAGTTGCTTGGAGATGAGGAAACGGTCAGCATTATCCATTTCCACTTCGGTCAGGCCCACAGTGATCGCGTTCATGAAGGCGCGGTGGGTCGGATTGAATTGGTTAAGCTGTTTGAGTTTCTCCTCCTGCGCTTTCCAGCTTTCGAGGGTATAGATCACCAAACAGTCATCGAGGTCTTTGGCAATCATAAACCGCCCTTTGTCCGGCTCGGGAAACTGCCGGCTGAACGTCACAGGCATTTTGACACGGCCTTTGTCGTCCACACTACAATTTATTTCTCCGAGAAAGCGCATTAGCTACTGATTTATGATTCCAAAAGTAAAAGGAATTCCCACTTAAAACCACTTCTTACCACAATAATAGACAAATTTTTGTCAACATATCAAAAAAGTATCTATTAGTTAGTTGTATCAATGGTTTTAATGGTGGTAAAAAGTGGTATTTATAGTGTATAAACGTCAAGGTGTGGATTATTGTTGCTTTTTCAACAAGGTTTTTAACACTTTATCCACAAAATGGGCAGCTTAATCAACAGCCGGGGAACTAGGATTAACAGGATGGGAGAATTAGCAGGATGAATACAGGATGATTTGCTCGCAAAGGGAGAGGCAAAGGCACGAAGGGTATAATGGGGTGGGTCTGTAATTGCCTACGTCAAGGCTATCCGTCAGAAAATGGAGAGCATCTATTTATGCTTGGTATACGAAGGAAGGCAGAAGTGATTAGGAAATAAAAGATTATGAAATCTTATATCGCTTCCAAATTTGTTATCCATTGGTTAAACCGAGGACATTTTGCTCTAATGTTTTGAAGCCCTATTAGTTTTGTCAGCTCCACACCATCTGTAACCTTGTCATAACTTGGGATAAACCCCTTTAATCTTTTAGAAGGTGCAGTAGTTACACCATTATTTATACTTTCCGGAGCTAATAAACATAAGGCAGCTAAACCAGCACTATTAAATTCGGTCGGCAGATAATAATTACCAAAAATACTGTTGTCCGATAAAACAATAGCTTCAAACTCATGTAATTGAATATATGGTATAAAGAGTGGTCGAGCATTAACAATAAGATCTTGTTTCATTGCGGCTTCTAAAATATCCATCACTATGGATTTATCAGCTGCTGCATGAGCCAAAGCCCAATTAGGAAAAGCATGGTGGCTTTCTATTCCATAATAATCAATAAAAGTTGTAATATATCTATTATTGTTTGTTGCATAATGTGTTTCTATCTCCTTTTTTAGGTGTATCCATTTTACAATTCCCCCGTTGGAATGTGCTATCAAGGGATATTGAATTTGAATATCCAAAGCCGCAAAGTGACTCCGTAATATTTGGTCGCAAAACATTTGCTCGGTTGGTCCTTCACAGATAACAATTAATTCTTTCATTTGTAAAACGGTTGAGCAGCATTAATAATATTACTAACCCATAGCTCTCCAAGTTTGTAATCTTCAAGCCAATGGCTGAGAGATTCTTCATCTAATCGTTTAAATATTGTTTGATTTTCTTCTTGATTTCTATCTATCACAATAACATCTTCAGGAGAAAAATTATTGATAAGACCTGGAGATTGCGTAGCCGCTATTATTTGTGCCTTCTCCGATGCAGATTTTATTATTCCTGATAGTTTCCCAATGGCAAAAGGATGTAATCCGAGCTCTGGTTCATCAATTATAACAACAGCCGGTGGGTCCGGTTGCATTAATAAGGTTGCTAACGCAATAAATCTTAGAGTACCGTCAGAAAGTTGATAAGCTGAAAAATTAGATTCTGGATCTCCTTTATCAATCCACCTGAGTTCAATTTCCTTGTCATTTAATCTACTTGGCTCCAAAATGAAATCTGAAATATAAGGAGCAACAGCTTGAATAGCCTTGACAATTCGATTGAAAACTTTTTCATGCTTTATTTTCAAAAAATAAAGGATAGCAGGAAGATTTCTGCCGTCCTGCTTTAAATAGGAGTTATCGTCAATATCACATTTCTTCCTCAAAAAGGATGTGTCGGAAGTGTCATGAAAGTGAAATACTTGTAAAGTCGAAATATAACTCCGTAAAATTCGATTTCGTTTGTATGTATCGGAGGCGAATTTACTTTCTTCAAGATTGTGATTGTAAAAATAGTTATGAGAATCATCTTCAATCATAACTTTATATCCACTTCCTTCATTATCGAGGTATAAACCACCATCAGTTTTTTGTGCCAATTCAAATATATATGAGTTGTTGTGAACATCACCGTTGGAAAAAATCATTTTCCCCTTCATTACTTTTGTATGCTTTCTTCCAAAATGAAGTATATTATCAGCATTTTGTTCAATTACATATTTCTGTAGTCTTGTATTAAATATGGCATTAATCAACTTAAAGAATGATATAAAATTGCTCTTGCCCGCACCATTACTACCTATAAGCAGGTTGATAGGTTTCATTGTAAGTTCTATTTCTTTAATCGACTTATAGCCCTCTATTTTCAGATATTCTATCATAATTCTAATTTATCTTTTGCAGCAAAAAAATACTTTTCAAAAGTATAATCCCCTTTTAATAATAATTCATTTGGGAGCTTAAAGTAATTCAAATTTATCAGTTCATCTAGTTTGATGCTTTATCCCTACTTTTCTACAAAGGTAATAAATAATATTCGCATTATATGGCCTAATTATGCAAATAATTATTCGCATTTTTTATCATCGATAGAGCGATTTTTATTCCATTGGACATTCCCGCTTCTTTCTTACTTTTGATATACCAAAACGACAAAACAATGAGCACACTCACAATAGATAAACCGGAATCTAAAACAACGACAGATTTTCTCCCGCTGAATGGCACCGACCATGTGGAATTTTATGTAGGCAATGCCAAGCAGTCTGCCTACTATTATCAGTCAGCATGGGGCTATGAGCTGGTAGCATATGCAGGGCCGGAGACAGGTGTGCGCGACCGCGCGAGCTATGTGCTGCAGCAGGGCAAGATACGCATCGTGCTCACCACCGCCATACAGCCGGACCATGAGATAGCCAAGCACCAGATAGCACATGGCGATGGTGTGAAGGTACTCGCTCTATGGGTGGATGATGCCAGAAAGGCATTCGAAGAGACTACCAAACGTGGCGCCAAACCAGCCATAGAACCCACAGTGAGCAAGGACGAACATGGTGAGGTCGTGATCTCAGCCATTCATACTTATGGCGAAACCATACATAAATTTGTGGAGCGCAGGAACTACAACGGAGCTTTTCTGCCGGGATATAATGCTATAAAATCTCCGGTGCCAGTCAAGAGTGTAGGACTGAAGCACATTGACCATTGTGTAGGCAATGTTGAGCTGGGAAAAATGAACGAGTGGGTGAAGTTCTACGAGGATGTGATGGGCTTTCAGCTGCTGATCACTTTTGATGATTCGGATATATCTACGGAATACTCCTCACTCATGAGCAAAGTTGTAAGCAATGGTAATGGCTATGTGAAGTTCCCCATCAATGAACCAGCATCAGGACGTAAGAAGTCTCAAATAGAGGAATACATCGAGTTTTATCACGGCGCCGGTGTGCAGCATATTGCAATAGCTACTGATGATATTATCGCTACGGTCACTGAGCTTAAATCTCGCGGTGTGGAATTTCTCAAAGTGCCGGATTCATACTATGAAGAGGTATGGGGACGCGTAGGTGCGATCAAAGAAGATATGAGTGCGATCAAATCGCTTAATATTCTCGTGGATAAGGATGATGAGGGTTATCTGCTGCAGCTATTCAGCAAACCGGTGGAGGATAGGCCGACCCTATTCTTTGAGATCATACAGCGCGCGGGTGCGAAGTCTTTTGGGAAAGGCAACTTCAAAGCGCTCTTTGAATCGATAGAAAGAGAGCAGGAACTGAGGGGTAACCTTTAGTAATGAATAATTAATAGTGAATAGTTAATAATGAAGCCAGGCAGGTCTCACTATTTTTTTATTATTGCAGTGTGAGTATCCTCAAACAACTTCAGGTAGATAAGTCATGGACATTGTTTCTCGACAGAGATGGTGTGATCAATTTGCATTTCCCCAAAGACTATGTGAAGGACTGGAATGAGTTTTACTTTCTCGAAGGAGCGATCGATGCCATAGTGAGGCTGACGGGTGTATTTGGCAAGATCATCGTAGTGACCAATCAACAGGGTGTAGCCAAAGGCAAGATGACGGAAGAAATGCTGCGTATCATTCATATCAATATGCTCAGTGAGATAGAAGCCGCAGGCGGCAAAATAGATTCGATATATGCGGCTACGGTGCTCTCCGAAAATGACCCTGATGGTATCCGCAAACCAAAGATCGGTATGGCCATGCAGGCGCAGAAGGACTTTCCGGAGATCGACTTTGCGAAGTCTATCATAGTAGGAGACTCACTCACTGATATGCAGTTCGGCAGGAATGCAGGGATGTTTACGATCCTGGTATCAGATAAAGAAGGTTCAGATGCTGTCGAGAGCCTGTTGGTAGATTTTAAGCTGCATAGGTTGAGTGATCTGAACTAAATATTGCGGATTTCGGATTGCTGAATGCGGCAATCCAGTTACAAATTCAATATCCACCGAAATCAAAAATCCGAATTCCGAAATCAGATCATCTGTAATTAGCACGATAGAAATGCATGTAATTATTGATCGTCTTGCCCGATATGAGTGTAGAATAGTTGAGTGTAGATATAGAGCCAATAAAGTACTGGTCAGGTTTTAAGCCTGACATGATATCGCCCAGATTTGCTGACAGAGCCTTGATATATGCTTCAGCCGCATCTTTGTTAGGGAAGCTCTTTATCATAATGATTTTATTGTCTTTATCCAATATTGTGGATTTAGAACTGAGTTTACTGGTTTCAGGCGCGTTGGCGTTATAGCTGTCGACCTTCTTATTTATGTCATAGCTGTATGCAGCAGGATCGAGGAAGTATATGATGACATAATGCGGAGCAGCGTCGCTCTTGCCGTATAGCTGACTGGTCGTATCAGAGTCGAATGCAGGCCTTGCAGCAGCAACAGGAACAGGTTTCGGAGCAGATGCGACAGTATCTTTCGCGACTGATTTTTGAGTGGCTTGAGGTTTCTTCGCCGTTGTGTCTTTTACTGCAGGAGCGGTCTTGGCCACAGGCTTAGTTATAGGCTTAGCGGTTGTGTCCTTAGCTGCAGTTGGCAGAGGTTTCGTAGCCGGCTTTTTAGAAGTAGTATCTTTCACTCCGGCTGGTGATTGTGCAGCAGGTTTTTTAGAGGTAGTATCTTTTACTACGGGTGCATTATTAGTTTTAGCCGGAGCTGTGGCTGGTGCACTCACGGCAGCAGGGCTGCTATTGGTAGTCGCAGCCTGATCCTTATAGTTAGCGCGATAGAAACGTATGTAGTTGTTTATCTTTTGGGAGCCTGCCAGCAGGTCATAGTTGAGCTGAGAGATAGAGCCGAGGAAATACTGATCAGGGCTTAAGCCAGGCATCAGCTCATTAAGTTTTTCCTTGATAGCTGTCAGATAGACTCCGGCGAGATCTTTGTTTTTGAATTTCTTTATAGTGATCAGCTTATTGTTTTTGTCCAGAATAGCTGAATGAGAAACCAGTTTATCTGTGGCAAATACGGTACTGTTGAAATTATCGATCCTCTTTTCGATGTCGTAACTATATGCAGATGGATCTAAGAAATAGAGCAATATATAATGAGGTGCATTATCGCTGACCCCATATACAGATGTCAGCGTATCGGTATCAAATACCGGTCTAAGAGCGGCTACAGGTGCAGGTTTAGCTGCTGGGGTAGCAGCTGCGGTATCTTGGGCATGAGATGATTTTGGAGCTGGTGTGGCGGAAGCAGTCGGCTGAACAGCAAGCGACTCGTCAGCAGCTTGGCTTGATGGTTTTTGATTTAAGACAGTAGTATTGCTTCCACTCTTAGCGGCTTTGTCGGCTTTGATGAGGCTATCCAGTCTCTGCGCCTTAGTGAGAGGTTTGTATGGTTTGGCGCCTGTAGCACTAGCAGAAGGGGCATTTTTAGCCGAGTCAGCTGCTGCTTTGGCGGCTGCCATGGCACCCAGCATTTTGTTTTGGGCATCTGTTTTGGCTTGTGCTTTTTGAGCGGCTTCCATTTTTTCGAGGAATGCTGCCCTGCCTGTTGTGTCCATATTTGGTATGGCTGCGAAGGCAGGTGGAGTGGAAGCTCCGGTGGAGTCTTTAGGCATTTTACTGATGTCTACCTGAGGGAGTTTGGAGTGATTGAGATCAGTGAGCCATTTAGAGGCTTGGTCTTTCTCAGGAGTGCCGGGGTATTTTGATATGATTCTGTTGAGAGATTCTACATAGTCTCCGAGGCGGTTTTCTTTGGCCAGGGACATGGCATTAAGCAGGTCAAACTTTGCTCTCATCTTGTTCTCCTTAAACTGTACATCTACATCGCGGCATTTTTGCTCCGCAGATGCATAGAGACCGGATGAGTAGTCGTTATAAGCCGACTCATAGTAGAATGACAGGGAGTTTTCTTTCTTCTTTAGCTCGGCTAGGTAGTTAGGGTCTTTGATATATTGTGCAATAGTACTGGTGGGGTATAGTGAGAGTATCTGTTCTTTGTAATAATCGGACTTAGCGGTGTTCTTCAGCCGCTCATGGAGCAAGTATAACTGGTAGAAAGATTCTAGCTCCAATTTGTTCTTTGGAAAGCGCTTGTTTAACTCCTCGTATGCGAGTACCGCTTTATGAAAACTCTGCAGATCATCTTTATAAACAGAACCGAGCGCATAGTATGCATCTATGAGCTTGGTATTGGACTTATCCATTTTCTCTGGTGTCAGCGGTAGTCCGGCGAGGAGTTTCTCCATCTCACTACCTGGAGTGACTGTTGTAGTGTCTTTCCCTTGTTTTAATTTAGCCGAGTCTACTTCGTCTGTGGTCTCAGCCACCGACGGGGCCTTATCCTTACGACGCCAGTTTTCTTCGAGCTTACGGTCGCCCCATTTTTTGGTAAATTCACTATAGCCGTTGGCCCGGGCTGTGACATTATAAAAGTAGAAATTAGCGGCTGCATCTGGGGTCGTCGTGCCGTCACCAGAGCCATTCGGTTTTATAAAGTCAGTATTGCTGGATTTTGACTTTTCTGCCAGTTTTGCATCTGCTTCTTTTTGCTTGTTGTCAAGGAGTTTTTGTAGGAAGCGGTTTCTTTCTGCCGGTGACATATTGGCTATGCGCTGCAGACTGTCCTCGGTGGTAATGATATCGATCTGTTTGACTAGTTTGCCGAGAGTCTTGTCGCGTGCTTGAGTAGCATCATATGCCGAATCTGTTTTTGACATGCTCTTCAGTGTGCTATCATAAAAGAACTTGGATGATACATAATATTCCTCCTCATAGTCCATCTGCGCAAGCTGAAGATATGAGAGTGCCTTCTGGTCAGCATTCTTAGTAGAGCTGTATATTGATTTATGGAAATCTTTGCGGGCCTCGGCACGGTTGTTTTCACCTAGTACGATCATCCCAAGCTCATAGTATATCTGATCGAGATAGTCTTTGTATTTACCATCCTTTGACATAGCCAGAAGCAGTTTTTTGATCTCATCGGACGAACCCGATTTTTTGCCAAGCTTGGCCCTTTTGATCTTGGCATAAAACTCCATCTCATAAGTTGGCCGGTTATCCAGCACTTGTTTATAGTAGTCAGAAGCCTTGGCATAGTCGCCTTTCTTTTCGTATATCTGAGCGAGGATGAAGATAGGCCTGACGCGTTCACTTTTCTTTTTGGTCATCGTGAGAAATGTCTCAAGGGGTTTGACAGCGTCGTTGTAATTCTTTTGATTCATGAAGTTTTCAGCTTCATCAAGTTCTACCTGTTTATCATAATTGGTATAAAATTTATCATCGTGCCTCATTAGTTGGATCACCGCAGAGGCTTCAGTATACTTCTTCTGAGCAGAGTATGTCTTGGCGAGCCAGACAAGTGCCTCGGAACGTGCAGGAGCATGAATGAAAAGCGATTTGGATGGCCTTTCATCTATTTTGTTGAGCAGTAGGTTGCCTTTATCATCGAGTACCTGCTCAAATTTAGGTTTGACAGGCGCCTTTTTTTTCATGGTAGGCTTAGCGATCTTGCCCATTTTCTTCATTTCCTTCACATAGTCCACGCCATTTTTGTATTCTGTAGTAGTATATTTGAAGAAGGCGAATGCCTTGTCATAGTTTCCCTTGATATAATTGGCCCTGCCCATCATGACAAAATCGTCGTCAGCATAGTTGCTGGTCTTGTGAACCTGGACTGATAGGGTAAGCCTTTTTTCTATCTCCTCCAGATCGGTGGTTGAGCCTTTTGCTTCTTTAGGGTCTGAATAGGTAAAAAGTGGCAAAACTTCCTTGTAGTTGTCCTTGTGGGACTTGTCAAGGGCTGCATAAACAGCTTTCATTTTTTCATTAGCATTAAAATATGCGTTGTAGTGGCCCGTTATATCCTGATAGGCCCATGTAGCCGCAGGGGCATGGTTGGTGGTAGAGCAACCTGCCATCAATAGGAAAATGCAAAATGCTGCAAATATTAATACCTTCGTAAAGCGCAATTTTTTAACTTTTGTGAGGCCGTCCATAGGTAGGCCCGATCAATAACTGTAAAAGAACAAATTTATTTTATTTTGGCCGAAAAATATAACGACAGACGAGAAAGTGATATCAGAATAGCAGACGATAGGCAGGAAGGACAGGCCTTTTTGTCACTTGTCACTCACCCTTTTTATTATGGCTGACCGTATCAAAACACGAAGGGATAGTACCCTAAAGAACAAGTTCCGGTTTGTAGTGCTGAATGATGAGACTTTTGAGGAAAAGTTCTCCCTCACGCTCACCAGGATGAATGTATGGATATTCGTCAGTACGATAGCCGTAGTGCTTATCATGCTGACTGCCAGTGCTATCATCTATACCCCACTCAAGTATTTCATCCCCGGTTTTGGCGATTATAACTACCGCAGTCAGATAGTGGCACTCACATTCAGGACCGATTCTATGGAGAATGCACTACAGCAGAGGTCATTGTGGCTCGATGATATCAGCAACGTAGTAAACGGGAAGAATGACACCAGCTCAAAGAATGTCGCCGGGACAGTATCCGCAAGAAAGGACACCAGCATCCATCTGGGTGAGCCAACAGATGAGGAAAAGCAACTACGCAAGGACGTCGATGAGGAGCAAAGCTATGCGCTGAGCTATAAAATGGACAAGAAAGATGGGGTGAAGGCCCAACTCAATGAATTTCACTTTTTCCCGCCTGTGGGAGGCTATGTGACCGATGAATATGACCCCAAAAAGGAGCATTATGGTATAGATGTGGCGGCACCAGCGGATGCTCCGGTCAAGGCAACACTAGACGGGACGGTCATCTCAGCGGGTTGGAACTATGAAACCGGCTATGTGATAGCAATCCAGCATAAGGATAACATAATAAGCATATATAAGCACAATGCTAAAATATTCAAGAATGTTGGTAACTTTGTCAAAGCAGGGGACGTAATAGCCACCGTCGGAAGTACAGGTGAGCTTAGTACCGGTCCGCATCTGCACTTTGAGATCTGGCACAACGGTGTCAGCCTGAACCCTAAGGATTACGTGATCTTTAACTAAAAAAACACTAAGCAAATGTCAATGTTCGGAAAAAAAGAAGGATCCGCACTGCCGAATCCCAAGGCAATGAACCAGCTCGGTCAGGGTACCGTGATAAACGGTGAGATCAACTCTGATGCAGATATACGTATTGACGGCACGGTGAGAGGGAATGTTGTGTCTAAAGGCAAAATAGTGCTTGGAGCCTCAGGCCTCATAGAGGGCGACATACGCTCTGAGAATGCCTATCTCGAAGGCCGTGTCAATGGCAAGGTAGAAGTAGCCGATCTACTTATACTTAGCAAAACAGCCTTCGTCAATGGCGATATCATGATCAAAAAGCTCGTAGTCGAAGAAGGCGCCAAGTTCAATGGCAAGTGTACCATGGGTGTCCAGGTGAGCCGCCAGCAGACAGATACCAATGCCAATGTATCTTCTGATACCAATAATGTCAGGCCGATCAACAAAGCGGTTTAATCGATCTCGGATTTCGGAGTTTTGATTTCTGATTGACTTACAATCATGGCTAATTGTTTCCTCTTTTTACTTTTATAGGGAAACACACTATTGTTTTCTTTCTGTTTTCAAGCTCGTTCTTTATGCTCCAATCATCCAAATCAGAACGACCTGCATCCCAGAATTTTTCATAAAAATAAAATTGTGGGTCATTGGTCCTGATTTTAAATTTTACTTGGTTTGATGACAGTGGCTGTAATATTTTAGTAAAATAATATGGCCCATCAATATGAATAGTAGTACCTGCCTTATTCATATTATCTTCCTCAGTAAAATAGTCTATTAATGTATCCTGCTCAAAGTAGCCCCGATAATGAGGGAAATCTATTGTAGTATCTGATCCATCTAAACCGTGTCTTCTCCACATGCACTTTTGATCTAAACATCTCTTGTAATTTCCTGTTGTATCAAAATCTTCATTATTATATGTGTTCATCACTATTATGTTGTGGGAGGAAGTATTTGTTCGTGTTATCACTACTTCATATTTGTTGGAATCAATCAAGGTAGTTGTATAATTATATCTGATACCTTTATAAATAACTTCGTCTTTATTATCTTGAGCTGACAAAAAAAGCACGCAATCCATTTGGAAATAGACAAAAAAAATTAGGATAACGAATTTGTATTTCATCTTCAAGAATTTCTTTGTCTATTGTCTCAAGTCTAACGTCTAGTGTCTGCTTATTTCACCAATCCGTATTATTATACTCATCTATCGCGGCTTTCACACTGCCTGCTTCGAGGAGCAATTTCTTAGCTCTTTTATCATCCAAACCAGTGGCAGTGGCAACCATCTGAGTACCGCGCTCTATGAGTTTGTCATTGCTTAGTTGCATATTGACCATACGGTTTCCCTCGACGCGACCTATCTTTATCATCACTGAGGTCGAGATCATGTTGAGGACGAGCTTTTGTGCGGTACCGGCCTTCATACGGGTACTGCCTGTCACGAACTCCGGCCCCACGATCACTTCTATCGGATAGTCAGAATTGGCAGCTATAGCCGAGCCCTCATTGCATACTATGCAGCCTGTGGAGATATGGTTCTCGCGGCATTTTTTCAAAGCACCCACGACATATGGCGTACGGCCTGATGCAGCGATACCTATCACAAAATCCTTATCAGAAATATCATATGCCATCAGGTCTTTCCAGCCCTGCTCGGTATCATCCTCCGCGAACTCTACAGCTTTGCGAATAGCCCCATCACCTCCCGCTATCAGGCCTATGACCAGCCCCTGAGGGACTCCATAAGTAGGTGGGCACTCTGATGCATCTACTATACCCAGTCTGCCGCTGGTACCTGCACCGATATAGAATAACCGTCCTCCGGCAAGAAGTCTGTCAGTCACGACATCGACCAGCTTTTCTATCGAAGGGATGACTGCCGCTATAGCTATCGGCACTTTCCTGTCTTCCTGATTGATGCTCTCGAGGAGTATCCTGGTGGACATTTTATCCAGGTCGTGATAGAGCGATTCTGATTCGGTGGTAGTCATTTTATTTTTTCAATTATACATATAAATAATCCTATTTTCCGCATATTGAGTAATTTTTCATCGTATTCTTAGGTTATTTAAAATTAGCATTATATGTATAAAATATTTTATTATTAATATTATTTGCATACATAATTGATATTAAAATAATTTCTATTCTTGTGCCTTTTCATTGCTTATTTTCCTTGACAATCCGTTTATTCACCTACCGACAAAAGACATCATTGCGAGGGAATACCCATAAAAATCAGTGTGATATTTCCGAAGCAATCCCAAATGCTGAGAGGGATTGCTTCAGCTTTATCTTGTATATTTTTATATTGGAAAAGCTTCGCAATGAGGCCCTTTCATTATGCTATAAATGCAAATTTAGCGATTTAATCCCGATGCGAAACATTGCCCGGTATTTTATGATAGCATGAAAATGAAATTTGCAGGTGTTAGAACTGACAACTTGGTATTATCTCACATCCCAATACTCACTACTCATGTCTATTTTCAATCCACCTCGTATTGTAGCTTTATCAGATTGGCATAGAGGCCGCCGGGCATATTCAGGAGAGCTTCATGGCTGCCCTGCTCGACGATCTTACCTTTGTTTATGACCAGTATCTTATCTGCCTCGCGGATGGTAGAGAGGCGATGTGCGATGATAAAAGTCGTCCTGCCCTGCATGAGTTTATCCAGTGCATCTTTGACCAGTTTTTCTGATTCCGAATCAAGCGCGGATGTCGCCTCATCGAGTATCAGTATCTTAGGATCACGAAGGATAGCACGTGCTATGGCCACACGCTGCTTCTGTCCGCCGGATAGTTTCAAGCCACGCTCGCCGACCAGCGTGTCAAGTTTCTCAGGGAATGAATCAATAAAATCCCAGGCGTTAGCTTTTTTGGCTGCTTCAATTATCTCTGCTTCGGTAGCATTGGTTTTGCCGTAAGCGATATTCTCACGTATCGAACCGCCAAAGAGTATCACTTCCTGAGGCACCATACCAATATTTTTGCGCAGAGCGGTCAGGTCATAGCTGTCGATAGGTTTGCCGTCGATAACTATCTCTCCACCCTGAAACGGATAAAATCCGCTGAGTAGTTTGATGATGGTAGATTTGCCACTGCCGCTCGGGCCTACGAGGGCTACTTTTTCGCCTTTGTCAGCAGTGAAGCTCAACTCAGAGAATATCTTCACATCACTACGTGAAGGATAGCTGAAATTGACATTGCGAAACTCTACGGCACCTTCTATCTTGGCTTGTTGGGTTTCGTCATTTATGTTGATTTCAGGTTCTTCTTCCAGTATTTCATTGATCCGCTCAGAGGCACCGACAGTCTTTTGGATCACAGTATAGCTCTCACTGAGTCCGCCTATAGAGGTACCGATGATGACAGTGAAAATGAGGAACTCCACCAGTTTGCCGATGGTGAGCGTGCCATCGCTGACGAGGCTCAGTCCCTGATAGATGATAAACAGGATACAACCTGTGAAAGCAAAAATGATAAAGGATATAAAAGCTGCACGATAGCGTGAGGCATGAAGCGAAATGCCGATGACTTTATCTACGAAACCCGCATAGCGGTTTGATTCGAAACCTTCATTGGTGAAAGATTTCACCACATCTGATGCCATTATCGTTTCTTCAGCCACTACCCCGGAAGCAGCGAGCGCATCCTGACTCTCTCTCGCCAGACGCCGTATAAATCGTGCGAAAAATATGGTGGCAATAATAAGCGGCGGAAATGTTGAGACCATGATCAGGGTCAGCCTGGGTGAGATCATCAGCAATCGTGGTATCGAGAACATTGGCAACACTGACTGGCGTATGAACATAGCGAGGTTCATCGATAGAGAATCCTGCAGCTGTGATACGTCTGATGATATGCGGGAGATCAGGTCACCGGTACGGTTTTTCTCAAAGAATGCTACAGGCTGTGTGATGATACGACGGTAGAGGGTCTTACGGATGTCGCCCATGCCGCGCTGGCTCACCACTTCGAACAAATAGACCCTGAAAAATGACAATATCGCCTGCACGCTCAGTACAAGTACCAATATCCATCCGATCTCTTTGACGCGTTCTGAAGCTATATTGCCATTCTTAGCAGCATCTATGATCTGTGTCACACCCATCGGAAGAAACACAAAAGTAGACGTAGAAACTACGAGGCAGATAAAGCCTATTATGAAATGCCATTTATAAGGAAGTATGAACCTGTATATCCTGAGTGAATGGAATATCTCTTTGAATGAAAGTCGGTTTTTCTTTTCTTCTGCTAATTCTTGTTCTGCCATCGGGCTAGCTTGGTTTTGGTGCGCAAAAATACTCTAATTGAAGACGAAACATAGCCGGAAAGATTTTGTTTGGAAATTTTTGTAATTCCCTGCGATCAGGGGCGCCTCATCAACCTTATCAGGACTATTATCAGTCCGATTGTCAGGAAAAGCAATAAGAGGAAATAATACCAGTTTTGGGAGATAAAGAGAGAGTAGTCTATCAGTTTGATCTCGGTGGAGAGATCTTTGGAATATTTTTCTTTTTGCAGAAGCTCAAAATGACAGCGGGCAGCGGGCAGATTGCCTATTTTTTTATAACACATGCCCAGATAGTAGATAGCATCCAGAAAATAAGCATGACAGGTATCTGTATGACATGAATCCCAGATAGTGCCGGCTTTTTTCATATCTGTCGATGCGGTGTCGAGATCATTTAGGTGGTAGTATGAGAGGCCTTTATTATAGTAACTCTGGGGATGGAGATGATTGCTGGCAATAGCTTTCTTAAAATAGGAGATAGCCTGCTGATAGGCACCCGACTCATAGCAGCAGATGCCAATGTTATTGAGGATATCAGCATTATTAGATAGGTCGGCACGGGCAGCGGAATAGTCCCGCATGGCGTCAGTATATCTTTTCAGCAGCATATACTCGTCTGCCCTGTGCACGAGTGCGTCGGTATTGGCCGGGTCAGCTTTGAGACATTGATCAAATCGCCCCAGCGCTTCTGTATTTTTCCTTTGATCGCGGAGAATGATACCGGACAGAAGTAATGCATTCACATCAGAAGGCGATTGACTGAGTATCTTTTCACAAAGTGATAATGCGGAATCTGTTTTCTGAAGGCGATAATCTGTGAGTGCCAGCATCTCAGTATACAGGATACGATCAGGCTGCAATGCAAGTGCATCGTGTATGCAAACCGAAGCGCTGTCAAAGCTTTTTATGGAATAATATAATTGCGCCTGGGTATAAAAAGAGGTGTCATTACTTCCTTCTATATTGGTATATAGCTGCCAGTATTTGAGGGCCGAGTCGATATCATTTTTTGCAGTATAGGCTTCGGCTAGTTGCCTGATGAGGATAGAATTAGATGGCCTTTTTAAATGTTTGGCTGACAGAGTGTAAATGGCAGAGTCCCTCGCGGCAGAATCCATTTCAAAGAAAGTAGTTTGAAGCTCATAATTGCTATGAGCGCCGGACCTGCCATAGAGAGCAGTGAGGAGCAGCGTAAGTAGTATTATCTTATCAACGATATTTTTCAGGAGCACAGACGGGTCATGTTTCAAAGCAATGTAGTAAAAAAAAGATAAAGAGTCCTTCACACCATGTGGGAATAAGGGATTCAGATCGCATTACAAATATTCAAGTATCTTAGCTCAAAAAAAGCATGGCAGGATTTTCTGAAGATAAAGTGAAGCAGACCTACTTTCTTCTGGTGCTGACCTTGCTGGGGATATTCCTAGCCTATCTGCTTAGAGAATATATCAGTTCATTTCTGGGTGCGACCACTATCTATATCCTGCTGAGGCGTCCGCTCAGCTATCTCACTGAGGTGCGCAAATGGCATAAGACAGCCACAGTAGCCCTGCTCATGCTGTTTTCGCTTGTAGTGCTGATACTGCCGGTAGGATTGCTCTCGGTGATGCTCTCATCCAAAGCTCAGTATATGGTACAGCACTATGCCGAGTTTCTGCAGATCATCAAGGGCTGGAACAATACCCTGTCTGAACGCTTCAATATAGACCTGCTATCAAACGACACCCTAGCCAAGGTGACTGCCGCAGGTGCCGATGTCATTCCAGTATTACTGTCTGCTACATTCAGCTCGCTGACACAGGTGCTGATCATGTACCTGCTGGTGTATTTTATCATGAAGGACGGCAACAGGATAGAGAAATGGGTGCTGGATAATTCGCCTTTTATGGCTGAGAATACAGGCCTGCTTTCTCACGAGCTCAAGACACAGACATTGGCAAATGCCATTGGCATACCTGTGATGGGGCTGGCACAGGCTTTTTTCTCTTTTTTCGGATATTGGATATTTGGTTTGGACGAACCACTATTTTGGGCGGTGATCACCGGCTTCGCATCGGTGATGCCGGTGGTAGGTACCGCTATCATATGGGTGCCGGTCACGATCTATGTTTACATCACAGGCGGCGCGCACTGGCATGGTATAGGAGTGGGGATATACAGTGCCATTGTCCTGACCAATGTCGATAATTTTGTAAGGATCGCCCTGATGAAAAAACTCGGCGACACACATCCGCTCATTGTTTTCTTCGGGATACTGATAGGTGTGGACCTCTTCGGGTTTCTCGGCCTGATCTTCGGGCCGCTGCTGATTTCATATTTCCTTATTCTTCTTGATATTTATCAGAAGGAGTATATGCCTCGCGAAGTGCCGATGGAGGAAGCGGAGACGACACAAGAGTAATGTGATGAATTTTAATTCCTATTTTTGAGGCATCATGAAAGTAGCAGCATTCAGAAAGGTACATTTCAACGCAGCGCACAGGCTCTACCGCCCGGACTGGAGCGATGAGAAGAACAAAGAGGTCTTTGGCCTGTGCAGCAATCCTAACTATCATGGACATAATTATTATGTGGAGGCAAAGGTCGTGGGTGAAATTGACCCCGAGACGGGCTATGTCATAGATCTGAAGATTCTCAATGAGATCATCAATAATGAAATAATTGAGCGCTTTGACCATTCCAATCTGAATGAGGACAGGCCTGAATTTAAAGATCTGAACCCCACAGGGGAGAATATTGTAGTAGTAGTTTATAATCTCATTAGAGCTAAACTTGACAGCAAATATACTCTCACAGTCAGGCTCTGGGAGACCGATAGAAATTACTTTGAATACCCGGTAAGTATTTAAGAGATTTTCTGCGATTTACGGTAATGCACCAATTCTGTGACTTTTCCACAAAAACTCCATTTAACTAATTTTCAGTCAATGGCTATTTTTTTTCAGTGAAATAATGCCGATATTTGCTCTATACTTACGAACAAAACCCCAAAGTGATGGTAGAAGAGAGTGCATCGAAGACGATCTTTAATAAATGTAAAGACTATACCCGCAACTATGAAGTGCAGGAGCAGGGCCTGTATCCGTATTTCCGCCCGATACAGGAAAGCGAAGGTCCGGTAGTGATGATGGAAGGCCGACATGTGGTAATGGCAGGTTCCAATAACTATCTAGGCCTGACTGCACACCCAAAAGTAAAAGAAGCGGCTATCAAAGCCATCGAAAAATACGGCACAAGTTGCTCAGGATCAAGGTTTCTGACCGGGACCATCGACCTCCATATCAACCTGGAGAATAAACTGGCAAAGTTTATGGGCAAGGAGGCCGCCCTGCTTTTTAGCACAGGTTTCCAGGCAGGGCAAGGGGTGATAGTACCTCTCGTAGGCCGCAAAGACTATATCCTCTCCGACCGTGACAACCACGCCAGCATCGTAGCCGGCAATATGATGGCTGCCAGTATGCAGACCGAGGTGATCCGCTACAAGCATACCGATATGGAGGACCTGGAGAACAGGCTGTCTAAACTGCCTGCCGAGGCTGACAAGATCATCGCGACCGATGGGGTGTTTTCAACCTTTGGTACAGTGGCTGATCTCAAGGCATTAAATGATGTAGCAAAAAAATATAACGCCGCAGTGCTCGTCGATGATGCACATGGATTCGGAGTACTCGGCCCGGATGGCAAAGGCACAAGTCATCTATTTGGTGTCAGTGATGACATCGACCTGATCGTATGTACTTTTAGTAAGACCCTCGCATCGCTCGGCGGATTCGTAGTGGGTGATGAGCAGGTCATCAACTATCTCAAGCACAAATCTCCCGCTTTGATATTCAGCGCATCGCCTACGCCTGCCTCTGTGGCAGCGGCAGATGCGGCACTGGACATATTGATCGAGCAGCCGGAGCTGGCCACCAAGGTCGCTGCGAATGCACAATTTATCCGCGAGCGGCTGAGGTCACTGGGCTTCAACGTACCTGAGGGGCAAACAGCGATAGTACCTGTATTCATCGGAGACGATCATCAGACTTTCATGTTCTGGCGCCAACTGTACGACGAGGGGGTGTTCGTCAATGCCTTTATCTCTCCTGCTACACCTCCCGGCATGCAGATGCTGCGCACCAGCTATATGGCTACTCACGAGAAGAGCCAACTCGAATTTATCCTTGATAAATTTGAGAAAGTAGGCAAGCGCATCGGCCATCTGAAGTGATTTACTTTAGCTATCTTTACAAAAAGCCAAATACATGAAGGCATTAGAATTTGTGACTGTGCTGGAGGATGATAAGCATATCAATATCCCCACCAGTATGCAGCATGATGTTCATAAGAACCAGTCTGTGAGAGTACTCATTTTAGTAGAAGATGACCAGTCTGATGATAAGGAATGGTCTGCACTTAGCCAAAAACAGCTGCTTAAAGGTTACGCGGATTCAGATTCAATCTATGATCTTCAGTAAATCATATATTCCTTTCAGTATTCCCATTTAAATTTCTCTAGTATATTTGTTGAAAATATAATTTATGAAAGCAAACGACTTTTATGACAAAGTTATAACTCAATTCACAGATAATCTTACCGACAGAATGTTTTTGATGATTCAAAGTGATCGAGAACTAATGCAGGACTATCTTGATTTACTGTCAGGCAAAAACAGAATGTCTCTGAATGGAGGATTGGCAAAAGCAATCAAGAAGAAGTTTCTATTAAAGGACAATGATCAAAGTAAAACTCCCGATAGCACATTAATTAAGTCTTACATGAGATTTAAAAAATGAGTGCATTTAAACGTTTAGTATTTACACTTTTAGTTGTTTTTATCCCCTTCTTTGCATATCCTCAAAGGGCATGTTTGACATATTTTCTAGATAATTATCAGGCAACAGATAATTGCTATTTTATAGAAGGGGTTCCCAATTTTATTATTTCAAACATTTTATTTAAGCATTGTCCCAAGTTTTCCGGTAAAACATTAGAAACGCATAACTACACTTATGAATTTGGTGAAAAACAACTATCACAATTAGATGGTATAGGAAAAATAGTTTTCGACACATCTGGTAATTTAGTAGAAACTCATAATTTCAATGGAACAGTTGAAACTATAGGAAGTCAAAAATATGAAATTACAGATTCGGGTAAAATAATAACTGAATATACTTCCGACAGTGAGAATAAATACGAAAAAACCGGGTTGGTAAATTACAATTATGATGTGAAAGGAAAACTACAAACTGTTATTATGGGTGGTTTCAATACTTACACAGGCGAAGGAACATATGGCAAATATGAGTTTAATTGCAAATGGCTACTAAATTATAATGATCAAGGGCTAATAGTCACTGTAAAAAAATTTCAATTAAGTGATGGTGATGATGGGCCTTCGGGGCAAGAAATATTAGCTGAAAAAACTCAGTTAGTTTATGATAATTTGAAACGTTTGACCTCAATACTTACAGTGGACAAATATACAGGCGGATTTATAACAAAATTAAGATTTGTGTATGCTCCCAATAAAATTTCGTTGATCCAAACTGAATATGCGACTAATGATTTTAGAACTGATTTTATTTACGACAGTAAGGGAAAAATTCTTGCTGAAGAAGATTATTGGAATGAAGGCAATAAATTGATTAGGAAAAAGAAATATAGCTATGACTCTAATAATAAGTTGTCAAACATTGATTTTTATGAAGATAACATTATAAAAAAAAGTATAGAAATCAGGCTACAATAATTTAAAATAACTTCTCAGAGTTCGACGATAAGCTCAAAAAGCAAAGCTGGATGGAGTAGTAAAATAGTAGCCCCGCCTTTTAAGGCGGGGAATAAGATCAAATATGCAATCGGCTTTAGCCAAATTGAGTCGGTTTGGCTAAAGCCGAATGAGTTTTTCCATTCTACCCCGCTCTAAAGAGCGGGGCAAATCTCTTGTCTCAATACTCATATCTCACTATTAATAATACTTTCCTTTCTGTACCTTCTTTATAGCGCCGTTCATGATCAGGTCGACAATGGTAGGGAAGTGGCGCTTGATGAAATAAGTAAGCTTGCCATCAAATCCGGGTATGATCATATAGTTATTGCCCTCCATGCCTTTCACGGCCTGCCGGGCCACTTCTTCAGGCTTTAGCAGTTTCGCTGACTTAGATATTTCTTTGGTCTCTTCGGGTTTGGTAGTGTTTTCCGTTTCGAAGCCCGGCGTCTCCGTATCGGGCGGGCAGAGTACCTGCACACTGATATTGTAGCGGGCCAGCTCCTGCCTTAGTACCTCAGAGAAGCCTACAATAGCAAACTTCGACGCAGAGTAATCTGCATAACCAAATACCCCTACGAAACCTCCGATAGATGAAGTATTGACGATCCTGCCACCTTTGGCTTTCATGTATGGCACGAGGATATGAGCTACATTCCACATGCTGCCAAAGTTGGTCTGCATAGTGTCCTGCATCATTTCTGCAGTGATATTGGCAAAGTGGTGAGGGTATGCACGTCCTACACAGTTGATGATGAGATCAGGTGCTCCAGTCTCTTTCACAGCGGTATCGAGCACGGGTTTAAGCGCATTGTAATCTTTGGCATCAGCAGCATAGATCAGGCACTTGGAGTTACCAGCTTTTTCGAGAGCAGCTTTGGCAGCTTCGAGTTTCTTTATGTCACGAGCCAGGAGTACAAGCGTATTGTTGCCTTTGGCGAGTTCCACTGCGATCGAGAGCCCGATACCTGTCGAACCGCCCGCTATGAAGATCACTTTGTTTGATATTGCCATTGATATGCTTAGTTTTAACGATGCAAAATATCAAAATTGATTTGAAAATTCGGCAATTTGAAAATTTGAAAATGAAATGCAATAAAGCAGTTGAGTCTGCACTTTATTAATTCTGCAAATCCGTAATTCTGTAAATAACAAAATGAACATAGTCTATTGTCCCCAGGCTGCGATGGGCAGTATCATAGAACTGGATGAAAATGAGTTTCACCATCTGCAGGTACTGCGTGCCCGGGATGGTGAAAGCCTTAATATATTTGATGGCAAGGGAAACCTGTATCAAGGCACACTGGCTAATATGGGAAAGCGGTCTGCGAGTATACAGGTGCAAGAACTTATCAAAAATGAACCGTCCTCATCTGCACAACTTCATATCGCCATTGCTCCGACCAAGAATATTGACCGTACAGAATGGTTTATTGAGAAAGCTACTGAGATAGGCGTAAGTACTATTACACCCATTATCTGCCGCCGGTCTGAGCGTAGAGAACTGCGGATAGATAGGTTGGACAAAGTCCTGCTCAGTGCCGCTAAACAGTCACTTCATCTCAATCTTCCAAAGCTGAATGATGTCTCGGGCCTTGCTGATTTTCTAAAAGCAAATAAGGATAATGGGTCAAAGAAATTTATTGCATACTGCGAAGAGCATACATCGCTTTTGAAAAATAGTTTTCAGTCTGATGAAAGTATCATAGTGCTAATAGGTCCCGAAGGTGATTTCACAGAAGAAGAAGTCATCATGGCGAAAGAATACGGATTTATACCTGTGTCACTCGGTGAAAGCAGGCTACGTACCGAGACAGCAGGAGTGATGGTGAGCGCGATCTTTATAATTAATAATGAATAGTTAATAGTGAATAATTGGAGGAATAATTATAAGTGGCTTTATGAGCATTATTAATTATTCACTATTCATTAAAGTAGTGTCTGAACGTGCTCAGGTTTGAGCTCATGGAATAGTTTGGCAGAAGCTTCGGTGAGGCCGTCCATTTCCAGCTCCACTATACCCAATATCTCAATGAGGCTATTGATCTTGGCATCCAGCGGGTGAAATTTATTGATGACCACCACACGTTTTTTCTCCAGTACACAGAAGCCTGAGTTAAAGTTACCCTTTTCGTAGCGCACTATATAGCCCCCTTCATGCAGGATATCCTCGATCTTCTTCTGAAATGCCGTATTGTACTTTATCATATTTGCGTCAAAAAACAGTATTGAACTATACACGAAATTACTTTCTTTACATTTACAAGATGAAGAAGAAACTCACACTGTGGATAATGTTGCTGCCCGCAATGCTGCTGGCACAGCAGAAGCAGGACTCTATACCTAAACCGCACCCTAAACCGGCACCCAAGATAGCCCCGGTGAGCAATCCTAACGCTCCTAAAGCACCTATCCCGGATGAGGTAAAACCGGATTTCAGCAAGGAATCGATCTTTAAGGCGCTTTTCGTAGGGGGTATCAACCTTAGTCAGATAGAAGGAAGCGGAGAGGCTACTTATAGGAAGGTCGGCGCACTCGTCGGCGCCGGTACAGTGATCAAATTCAGTAAACGGTTTTCGCTCAGTGCGGAACTGCTATACTCTCAAAAAGGCGCTAAGCCTCAGTTTAGCACTGATCCGGTATCAGGGCAGAAAGATAAATTTAATATCACGGCAGATTACCTTGATTTCCCCATCACATTCAGTGTACATGACAAAAAGATACTGATGTTCGGTGCAGGATTGCAAATAAGTGCGCTGGCACGCTATCAGCAAACGGATACAGCAGGCAATAATGTGACCTCTCATCCGCCGGAGGGCCAGCAGCCCCGAAAGGTCGACCTGCTGGGCCAGATATGCGGGACATTTTTTATCCATAGGAGACTAGGCATAGGTATGCGGTTTGCCTATTCACTGCTGAAGATCAGGGATGCTGTCGAAGGTTCGAACTTTAGAGGAGAATACAACAATACGCTTTCGATCCGTGTCAGCTATCTGCTTGATCCGAAACATGTCAAATGGAATAGTAAGATCCCGTAAAATACTTCTGAGCACTTATTCGTTTTATTTTGTATAATTAAATTTGTTATCAGTTTAATATGTCGCGACAACGCATCCTCTTTATCATCAATCCTATCTCCGGTGTATTCAAAAAAGAAGGCATCCCGGAGAAGATAGCCAAGTACCTGGACTATGTCAAGTATGACTTTACGATCAGGTATACGCAGTATGCAGGCCATGCTACCGAGATAGCGCGTGACGCTGTCAAAGATGGATATGGCGTAGTGGTTGCTGTGGGCGGTGACGGTTCGATCAATGAAGTCGCACGTGGTCTGATAGGCACCGAAGTAGCACTTGGAGTGATACCCTATGGCTCTGGCAATGGTATGGCAGGCCATCTCAAACTTCCCGTTCGCGATGCAAAAAAGGCAATCGAAGTTTTGAATACAGGTAAGGTCACAAAAATAGATGCAGTCAGGACCAATCATGGCTATTTCTTTAGTGTCGGTGGGTTTGGTTTTGATGCGCATGCTGCGAGGCGGTTTCGCTCACAGGTCATGCGGGGGTTTTTCTCCTATATGCTGGCGAGCCTGCGCGAGACATTTTATCACTTCAAACCGGAGTATGCCAAAATAAAGATCGATGATATAGAAGTGGAGCGCGAGACCTATCTCTTCACTGCGTTTAATTCAAGCCAGTTCGGTTATCGTCTTGGGGTTTTCCCCGCCACATCTATGCATGACGGTATTTTGGACGTGATATTGGTGAGAAGCTTTCCGCTGGAGAGATTATTCAAAATATTTATCGCTATGCTGCTGAAGCGCCCCGATCTGGTGCCGGAGGCGGAATCTTTTCGCGCTAAAAAGATCAGGATATATGGCAGCCCGAAGAGGGTTTATCAGTTCGATGGCGACCATTTCATTTTTCATGAAGACCTGGAGATGGAGATAGAACCCAATGCACTCAATATAATCGTAGCGAATGATCTGGACGCATATTAAATAAAAAATAATATATTTATATTCTAAAAACAAACAAATGAAAACTCTTATCTTATTTTCTTTAGTCGTATTATCTTTTTCTGGATGCAAAGACGCAACACAAGCACAGTTCAAATCACTCGGTAAAAAGCACATCATTACTCAATGGGGTTGTGATGGCAAAGTGATAGGAAAGTGGGAATCTACAGGAAATGTATCTAATGAATCCAATTCTGATGGATGGTATTTCGAGGATTCAAAAACAGGTAAGCTTGTTGAGATAACTGGCTCAATAACTATCGAATTAGAATAAACCTGAGGTGTAGCTGCCGAATGATCGAGACAACCACCAATAGTTTATTTATTGGACCTATAGCTCAAATGCATTAAGCAACTCCATCAATGGCAAAGAAGGACAACAACAAACTGATCGTATACAGCACCAACCCCGACTACAAACCTCAGGAGGAAAGTGAACACCAGGATACATTGCCACCTGCACAGCAGACATTGTATCTGGCATTGGAGCGGCATGGAGGCGGCAAGGTCGCCACAGTGGTATATAATTTCATCGGTAGCGATGATGATCTCTCGGTACTCGGCAAACAACTAAAAACAAAATGTGGTGTAGGCGGCTCGGCGAAAGATGGCGTCATCATCATACAGGGCGACAACCGCGACAAGGCTATCACATATCTTCAGTCACTAGGCTATAAGACGAAAAAGAAAGGCGGCTGACAGGTAACCCTCAAAGGGTTCTAAACCCTTTGAGGGTTGCGTTTGAAATTTCAAAACAATTTTATCACAAATTCCTTAACGATAATAAAAATGGCGATCGCCAGCATGGTATATCCGAACATCAGGCGTAGTTTTTTGTTGTCGACCTTATGTGCGGTTTGTAATCCGATGTACATTCCCAGTATGGAGCAGGCCAGAAAGCCCAGCAGGAGCGGCCAGTCGATATGGTGAGACAACTGATGTCTATGGGCATTGGATAGCACATCGCCGAGAAAGCCAATGAATGAATTGAGAGTGACGACAGTCAGGGCAGTGGCAGTGGCATTGCGAAACTCCATAGGCTCCGATGCGAGGATCAGAGGAGTGAGCAGAAAACCTCCGCCTCCGCCTACAGTCCCCATAAAAAGCCCGATAAACATCGATTCAAGCAGTACTAATATATAGCTTGACTTTCTTGTTTCTTTTTTGTCGGGCCGGGCCGCAAAGATCATATTGCGGGCGACCATGGCCATAAAGAATGCGAGCAACAATAAAATGGATGTATCTTTAGTGAGTTGATGACTACCTATAGTAAAGAAAACGTCGGGGATAGAGTGAATAAGATACCTTCTCATGACAAACATAGATATGACCGCAGGCAGTCCGCAGTATAGCAGTGCTTTATATTTCACAAAACCCAAACGAAGATTCTGCAAAGTACCAAGCAGGGCTGTGGAACCAACTATCAGCAGTGAATATCCTGTAGCTACCTCAGGAGAAACATCAAAAGCGTATTTGAGTATAGGTATAGATAGCGCTGCGCCGCCGCCGCCCAGTAGCCCAAGCACTAAGCCCGTGAGTACCGCCCCTAAATATCCGAGTATTGCTATGATGCCCATGTTCCGAAGCGTCGAATGTACGAAATAGTTCTATAAGCCAAATAAAGTGTGTTATCACACAAATAGCACGCATATCCAGCTACCTTCATCTCACTATTTTTTCTACCTTTATCTGACAACCAAGCCGAGATAGTGCAGTATGAGTTACAGAGTTTTCAACCCACAGGAATATCCCCTGCCATATATCATCGATGACGTAAGCCAGTGGCCCATAGCCAAGCTGACCGCGGATAGTGAGGCCTTCACGGCCGCAGTACAAAAGGCAGTGCTGGATAAGGTGACACACAAGGCAAAGAATGACAGTTCGCTGAAAAATGAACTGGAAAAAGTGCTCTATCAGGAGCGTATCCGTCTGACACAGACCCCCTGGAAAGCTGACCCTAAAGACGAGCGCCAGTTTTGGAATAATATCAAGAGCAAAATAGTACATCTTGATTCGGTCAATGCCGGTGAGGAAATACATACATCTGAAGAGGATATACTCAATGAGATCGTAAACCGATATACACAGGAGATAGTAGGTCACTTTGACGTCAGTGCTTTCAAATTTGCCAAGAATATATTGCCGATTTTTTTCGGACGCATATTGAATGCAGCACCGGGTAAATGGTTTAAGACACTTAGTGCGAATGCCAAGACCATCCACGAGAAAATACCCATCACCGGTGATGTGGACCGCATCAGAAACCTCGCTAAGAAAGGCACGATCATAGTGACCCCTACGCACTTCAGCAATATGGACTCTATCATGGTGGGCTGGGTACTGAACGAACTGGGGCTGCCGGCATTCACATATGGTGCAGGGCTCAATCTCTTTTCGATCAAGCTGCTTTCCTACTTCATGAGCAATCTAGGTGCGTATAAAGTAGACCGCCGAAAGAAGAATGCGATCTATCTCGAAACATTGAAGACCTATTCACGCGAAGCAATAGAGCGGGGAGCGCACTCGATATTTTTTCCCGGTGGCACACGTTCACGTTCGGGAGCACTGGAGCGGAAACTTAAGCTGGGCCTGCTCGGTACAGCAGTAGAGGCACAGAAAAATAATTTCAAAAGATTCTCGGACTCTACTGCACCCCGGATATATGTCGTTCCGCTCATCATCAATTACCACTTCGTACTAGAGGCCGACTCACTGATCAATGACTATCTTAAAGAGACTGGAAAGGAAAAGTTTATCCGGGAAAATGACAATTACTCGACTTCGTTCGGGATGATAAAATTCATTTTCAAATTCCTGTCGGCTAGCTCTTCACTTGCTATATCTTTTGGTACACCGATGGATGTGATAGGCAATGAGGTTGACGAAAACGGAGACAGCTACAATCATCTCGGCCAGTATATCAATGTCAAGAATTACTTTATGAATAGCGGTGAGCTCACTGATGACCATCAGCGTGAGGAAGAATATACCAAGATGCTGGGCGAGAAGATCGTCTCACAATATTTCAAACACAATGTGGTGCTCACGTCTCATCTGGTCTGTTTTTGCGCGTTCGAGCTGCTGCGTAAGAAGTATAACTATATCGATATTTTCACGCTCATACGTACACCCGTTGAGGATGTCAGGATCGACGGCAAAGAACTGGTAGATGCGATAGAACGTGTCAAGGAACAGCTTAAGGAAATGAATAAAAACAATGAGGTGCTGATCTCGCCGGAAGTGCGTTTCACTAATGAAAAGGTGATCGAGCATGGCATCAGTAATATTAACCTGTACCATGCCAACTCGCCTCTCGAAAAATCATCAGACGGTTATTATTATTCCGAAGACCTGAAGCTGCTGTATTATTATCACAATAGATTGGAAGGATATAAACTGGAGAGATATGTCTGACAAAAGAACAGTAGGAGTAATAGGCGCAGGCAGCTTCGGCACAGCGATAGCAAACCTGCTGGCTGAGAACTGCCACGTGATACTCTATGAGCGCAATGCAGAAGTGCGTGAGGCGATACTGCGCGATGGTCGCAACCGAAATCATATCATGCATGCCGATATAGAGCTGACGGATTCTCTCGAGGAGATCGCTACGAGGTGCTTCCTGCTTTTCCCCGTCATACCGTCGGCATATTTCAAAAACATGATCATCGATTTCTCGCCATACCTGCGTCCTGATCATATCATGATACATGCTACGAAGGGATTTCATTGTGAGTTTGATATTGATACAATGAAGCCATACGACCTGAAGCTGAAGCAGATCAAGACCATGAGTGAACTGATACGTGAGGAGACCGCCATCGTGCGAGTGGGCTGTATAGCAGGGCCCAATCTGGCAGCAGAGTTGGCAGAGCATCAGCCCGCAGCTACCGTCATCGCGAGCCGTTTTGATGAGGTGATACATGAAGGCATCACATCACTAAAAAGTGATCGCTTTCAGGTATATGGCAACAGGGACCTGCTCGGCATAGAGCTCGCAGGCGTATTGAAAAATTATGTAGCGCTGGCTTCCGGCGCATTGAGCGGACTGGGATATGGAGAAAATGCACGCGCTATGCTTATCACACGGGGCATGGCGGAGATGATATATATTGGCAAAGCCCTAGGTGCAGACAAGCGCTCATTCCTCGGTATGGCGGGCATCGGCGACCTGATCGCTACTTGTTCATCACCTAAATCGCGCAACTACTCTGTAGGTTATCGCGTAGCGAAAGGGGAGAAGCTGGCCGATGTGACTGCCTCTATGAATGAAGTAGCAGAAGGCATCCGCACACTCAAAATAGCAAAGCTCATAGTCGATCATGTCGGCGCTAATGCGCCACTGCTTCAGATGATGAATAAAGTTTTCTTTGAAGATTTTGATTTCGACAAGGCGATCAAAATGCTGATGCGTTTCCCTGTCGGAAATGATGCTGAGTATCTGGACTTATAAAGTTTATTACTATTACTTCTGCAAGCCCCAATATGTCATATAGGCATTGAATATGGTGAGTGACGCAGATACCCCCAAACTGAAATAGCCAAGGATATTGGCAAAAGAAAACTCACCCTGCCAGAGCTGATGCATCTTTTTGAAGTGGAAAAATGTATCCTGCAGAAAGAAATTGTCGATCACAGCAAATGCTGCGTAAATGCCGAACGTCTGAAGGTAGAGAAACCAACTGATCTTCTTGGCTGCGAAAGAATGAAGGTTGGAAAAAATGATCATCAGGATAAAACCCAGATTGAGAAAGTATACGAGCATGGACTGATAGTCCTGAAAGAAGTGCGCCTTGTCTTCAGGCATTGCATCCTGTGCGGTGAAAGCAGCCACAGCCTTGTAGCTCAGGTAACCGCAGATAATGGCACTCAAGAGCACTATGATGCCATATAGGCGTGCCACTTTGTACGGGCTGATACGCAGCATCTCAATGTTTGAGAAGGAACGTTTGTAGACCGTACCCATCATCAGGCCTATGAGCCCGACTATGATATATGTGAGAAATGATAGCATCCTTTGTTTTCCAAAAGCTTGCTAAGATATAAAAATGAGTGAATAATATGCTAATTTGGTCAATATGCTAATGTGCTGATGAGGTTGGGAATCGGTTAATCTGGAAATCAGGAAACAAGTCGTCAGGAAATAAAGTGAAACATTGCCGCAATCAGCAATCCCCGATCCCCAATATATTACCCTCTGTCTGCAAGGAGATATAATGCAGCCATTCTGATCGCAACACCGTTCTCGACCTGCTGGAGTATGATGGATTGCTTGGAATCCGCCACATCAGAGTTGAGTTCTACGCCTCGGTTGATAGGGCCGGGGTGCATGATGGTGATCTTTTTATTGATGGAGTCCAGCAATCCTTTGTTGACTCCATAGAAGAGCGAATACTCGCGCAGTGATGGGATGAACTTGATATCCATCCTCTCCAGCTGTATGCGGAGCACATTGGCTACATCGCACCATTCCAGGGCTTTTTTGAGGTTTGGCTCATAGGTCACACCGAGTTCCTCGATATGTTTTGGTATCAGTGTGGGTGGGCCGCAGACCTTGACCTTGGCGCCCATCTTGGTCATCAGTGGTATGTCTGAACCAGCTACACGGGAGTGTTTGATATCACCTATGATGAGGTAATTGAGCCCTTTCAGGTCGCCGAATTTTTCGCGTACAGAATACCCGTCCAGCAGCCCCTGTGTCGGGTGCTCATGCGTACCGTCACCTGCATTGATGATGTTGGCTTTGATATGCCTGGACAGAAAACTCTGCGCTCCGCTCGATGAGTGGCGCATGACGATCATATCGACTTTCATGGCCAGGATATTATTGACCGTGTCTAGCAGTGTCTCCCCTTTTTTGACCGATGAACCGGATGCGGAGAAGTTGATCGTATCTGCTGACAGTCTTTTTTCTGCCAGTTCAAAAGATATACGTGTGCGGGTAGAGTCTTCGAAAAATAGATTGGCTATGGTGATGTCGCGGAGTGAGGGAACTTTTTTGATCGGCCGCTGGAGGACCTCCTTGAATGTATCTGCTGTCTGAAAAATAAGCTCAATGTCAGATCTCTGAAGGTCCTTGATTGCGATAAGGTGTTTCTGACTCAGTGCGCTCATTCGTTTGTAATGAATAGTGAATAATGAATAATGAATAATGTTTGTACCGGTCCTGTATGTTTACTTATTGTCATTATTAATTTTTAATTATTCTGATAGTATCCAAACTTTGTCCTGTCCGTCGGCTTCGGCCCATTCTACTTTTACTTTCTCAGTGATGATAGAGTCTATGACCTTGCCTACATATTTAGCCTGAATAGGCAGGTGCCGCTGCAGCCTGCGGTCTATCAGCACCAGCAGCTCGACATCCTTGGGCCTGCCGAAATCCAGCAGTGCATCCAGTGCGGCCCTGATGGTACGGCCGGTGTATAGCACGTCATCTACGAGCACCACATTCTTATCTTCCAGAGAGAAACTGATGTCTGTTTTATTGGTCGTCATGGGCTTTCCCTTCTGGCGAAAATCATCGCGGTATAGAGTGATGTCCAGCTTGCCGTAGGCGATATCCTTTCTTTTGAGGATGGCCTGCAGGCGCTTGTGTATCCTTTCAGCCAGAAATACCCCACGCGGCTGTACACCTATGATGCAGGACTGCGAGAAATCTTTGTGTTGTTCTATTAATTGATGACAAAGCCTGTCGATGGTCAGGGAGAACTTATGGCTGTCTAGTATGATCCGAGGCTTCATTTGATAAAGGCTGTGCAAATATAGTAAAAATCGGCATTTACTGATTTATTGAATTATTTCGAAGGAATGGCGTGCAAGGAAATGCATATTGGCAGCAAATCTCTTTTTCTATATTATATTTGCAGCGCTTTTTATATTTAGAAAAAGAATGAATATAAATAGCGTTAATTTTTATCACAAGTATTTTTCTAAACTAAAAACAACAATGAAAATCAGAAATCTATCTTTTGGCTTTATGATCAGCGCGCTTTTTTGCAGCCTGCCCTCATTCGCACAGTGGCAGACCCTTGGTATAGCAGGATTCACGGGTACCTCTGTAGTGTCCCCATCAGTGACAGTGGCGGGTGATACCCCTGTCCTGGGTTTTCGCGACAATGGTTTCAACGGCGGTAAGGCCTCCGTCGAGATGTATGTAAATGGTGCATGGGCTTATGTCGGCAACGGAGGATTTTCTGTCAATCCGGTGACTGAAGTGTCTATGGCTACTGACAGTGCTACCGGTGCTCCATACATTGCCTATATTGATTCAGCTCTTGGTGTGACCGTATCTCAATATGATGGGGTTGCATGGGCTTATTTAGGTTTGTCGGGTTTTCTCAATAACACATATGACCAGATATCGCTTACCATAGCAGGCGATGGAACTCCATACATTGGCTATAGAGATGCCGGCAATACTAAAATGGCAAACATGCAGAAATTTGTGAGCGGCACTGGCTGGTCACAGGTCGGCGCTGCCAATTTCTCCTCAGCGGGAGCTAATGTTGTCGCTTTTGCGGTAGATCATTTCGGTGTGCCATATGCTGCTACATCATTGAATACCGGAGGAGGGATACAGGTGCAGAAATATAATGGCAGCAGCTGGGTGACCGTGGGTAATATCGGTTTTGATACGGCTTATCTTTCCACCAAAATATCCATAGCTATCGGCGCAAATAATGAGCCCTATGTGGCGCTCACATCGCAGAACAGCCCATATGCGGCTGATGTATGGACATTTAACGGTACATCATGGACAAACGGAAATGTATCTAGCAATACTATTAATGCAAAATATGTAAGTATCGCAGTGACGAATCTTGGTGCACCTGTATTGTCTTATGTCGATAATAACTCCGGCGGCAAGGCATCCGTATCAGCATTCGACGGCAGCTCATGGGCGCCGCTGGGCAGTGCTGATTTCTCAAGCGGTGGTATAGAGACCCCGTCGCTCGCGTTGAGCAATAACGGCACCGTATACGTGGCGTACGTAGACCTCGCAAACAGCAATGCTGCTACTGTGGAGACACATGCAGCACCTTCAGCACCGGTGAATGGCATCAATCAGGTGAATAACCTGACAGCATTTAAGCTATATCCTAATCCTAGCAATGGGCAGTTTCAGATCAGCTATCAGTCAGGTCAAAGTGGCGAAGTAGTGCTCTCAGCTACTGATATGCTGGGCCAGACTGTATGGCAGCAGACACGCCCTGCAGGCAGTGATGTCATATCTGTGGACCTTTCATCTGTGGCTAAAGGCCTCTATGTACTCCAGGTCACAGCACCTGAGGGATCAGCAAAACAACTGGTAGAGATCAAATAAAACATCGTTTAATTACTATCAAATACAGACAAGGCCGGGGCAGTAGTTCCGGCTTTGTTGTTTTAGAAACCATACATAACGAATGACTTATATGTCACGACTTATTTCCTATTCAAAATATATCTTTACCTTTAGATTAAAATCAAACGAAATGAAAAGAGTAATTACCATTTTACTTTGTGTGTTGTCTTTAGGTTTCTACAGTATGAATGCCTCGGCACAGTCGTACTGTTATGCCACTATTTTTTCCGTTGATACCATCAGTGCAGGTGGTGCCAATACTTATACTTTCACAGCAGAGGATAGCTTCGCTGCCAGCTGTACTTTCACCTGGTCATTCGGAGATGGCAGCGGCGGCCAGGGCCAGGTGGTATCGCACACTTATGCCGGTGGAAATAATACAGGCTGGGTCGTTACACTCACTGTCGCAGACGCTGCTCAGGGTTGCAGCTTCGTGACCTATGACACTATTTATCCATCAGGCTATACATCACCATGCGCTGCCTATTTCAATCCTACCAATATCGACACTTTCTATACGCTGGCAGTGACCGTCACGGGAGTACCGCCTTTCACATATAGCTGGGACCTGCCTAATGGCACTTTCTCTACATTGCCTGATCCTACCTATGTGGTCAGTAGTACCGGCACTTATAGTGGCTTTGTGGTGGTCACAGATTCTACAGGTTGTATAGATACCGTCAACTATGTCATAAGCGGTGCCAACACCGGAGGAACTGCCCCATGTCAGGCGTATTTCTATGTCGTGCCGGACTCTAATGTCGGTCAATACACTGTGGTCGACTACTCGAGTGGAGGCAGCCTGAGCTATCTTTGGTCATTCGGCGATGGTGATACATCCAGTATTCAGTACCCTACACACACCTACACAGTGCCCGGCTACTATACCATATGCCTGACTGTCATATCAGCAAATGGCTGTACTTCGTCATTCTGTGATTCATCTTTCTATGCGGCTAAGAACGGCGGAGGCCCTATGTCGGGAGTGAATGTGATCAGCAGGTCTACTGCTTTGGGCATTCAGCCTGTAGCTAATGAAGCAGGTGTCTCTATCTATCCTAATCCTGCATCATCAGCACTCGCAGTCAAGGTCAGCAGCAATGATAAGATCATCAGCAGCACGATATACAATACCACAGGCCAGAAGGTAGCGGAGTTTGGTTCATCGACTCTTCTTTCTATCGGATCGCTGACTACGGGCCTATACCTGATCGAGGTCAGGACAAACAATGGCAGCTACCGCTCGACATTTGTCAGGCAGTAACATCCGTATCAGAATTTACAGAATTGGAGAATCAGCAGAATTAATTCATGCTGATGTTGGCTGGGTACGCCCCTCGTCACTCGTCCTTCGTCCCCTTTCTACATCTTCACAAACCTGCTTCGGGCAGTGGCCTGATCGTTTTTGATCTCTATCATGTATATGCCCGGATCGAGGCGGCTGACATCGAGCTGTGAGTTAAATTTCTCCTCATCTACTTTTTGCCCGTTCACATCATAGATCGTGATCGCATCAGGGCGGAAGTCTGTGACTCGTATCGTCATCATGCCTGAAGATGGATTAGGGAATAGCTGCACCTGAGGCGCAGATTGATTCACCGTTTTTATACCATCTGTGATGACACCTGTGTTCGTATTGATAGTGCGGACCTTGGGGCAGCCGTTGGCATCGGTCACTGTCACGGTATAGGTGCCATCGCTCAGGCCTGTCACTATACTATCTGTGCTGCCTGTGCTCCAGTTGATGGTATAGCCTGTACCTCCGGAGACTGATACGCTCACTGTGGCATTGCTATCGGTCGGTGTGCTGGCGCTATCTGCCGTGAGGGTCAGGCTGAGGGTATTTTCTGAAATACGATATCTGCCGAAAAAGGAGACTGTATTGAACATATATGGCACGATGCAGTTCTCGTGAGTGTCGGCACCGCCATCTACCGCCCAGACGAGGGTATCACCTTCGGATTGGAAATAATTCAAAGCAAATAATGTATTCTGATAAAAGACCTGCTCATCGAGTGTGCAGTAGACCATCTGAATAGGGGCCTGTGGCAGCCATGCATAGACATCATTGTCCTGCAGGTCCAGGCGCAGCGGGTCGGTGGTAGTATCGACATTATACCAGATCAGCTGGCTGTCTACCATGAATGAATCCACATGATGTGGCATAATGAGATTGATCGAGTCGGCGGCGTTCAGGCCATTGTATAGCGGAGGCAGGATCGAGTCCCATGGATAAAAGAAAAACTGTGAAAGACTGTCATAGAGATTGGCGTAGACAGACTGGTACCCGAATGTCAGATAGGGCACATATGCCGGTTCTGCGTAGTAGACATTTTGCGCGAGCGTGGCAGATTGGATGCCTGAGAGATTGTACGGCCCGGAGCCGGGTGCGGATGCAGTGACGGTGAGCTGTCCGGCATAGTTCTGCTGTATAGCTCGGTGAGTGGCCATACAGGAGTGGCCGCCCTGCGAGTAGCCGCTCAGAAACAGCTGATCACTGAGCACGATATTATTATTGGCGGCAAAGGCCTTGGCAGCAAATATCATATCGATCGTGACCTGTGCCTCAGAGCGCGCATGCAGGTATGGATGGGTGCCCTGATTCACACCCATGCCGAGATAGTCGGGCGCTATGGAGAAGTAACCCTCCTCGGCGAGTATCATAGAGATGACCGATTCGAAATTCAGAAAGCTAGGGACATCGTATTTGAGTGTGGTAGTGCCGTGATCATAGCTGGCTATAGGCAGCGGGCAGTCATGATGGTCTGTCACTACGATCAGGCCTGACACGACCGTAGTATCGGTCTGCTGGGCATTCTGTGTGGAGTAGAGGATACGGTAGCAGGAGATACCGTCATGTACGGTGATCGGTATACCATAAGAGAGAAAAAGTGAGTCGGCCTGCGAGGCTGTATAGTGCACCAGAAGGCTATCGGAAAGCAGATGCTGGGCGGAGGCCTGCTGTGCTACAAGAATAATAAACAACACAGGGCTGAGGAGTATTCTTTTTATCATACCATTGATTTAATGAGGTAATGGTAAATATATAAATAAACCCTCTCAAATGTAATATGTAATAAGAACAGGGTCAAATTACAGTCGCTCGGTTTTACCGAGTGACTGAATATGTATCAGCAGCTTTGCTGCGAGGATAATATATGGTTTGAAAGATGTTCCTTTTTGTCTGTGGCAAAGCCACAAGAAGATAGGTCTGTTACTCGGCAGAGCCGAGCAACTGTGGGGAAATGTATGTCTCGCAAAAACGCAAAAGCGCAAAATAGTTACCTGCTGGCGGGTTGGGTTGTGGAATAAATTATGCTGTCCTTAGATGACGGGTGAGCCAGTGGGTAGGCTTCTAAGGACCTACTATATTTATTTTGTAGGTTCGGAGAAGCCAGCCCGCATCCCACACTTCATCTCTCCGTATAGCATCTTTTATATAGCGAAACTACCGAGAGCGGTCGATGGCGCACAATTTGAATTACCCGCAACAAGCTATGAAGGCTTAAAGCGTTATCTCCAACCTGAGCATTATCCTATATAATACATTTCCACCTGTGGTCGGTCTTGTGACCGTACCACTTGTCCTTGTGCGGCTTTCGGTGGGCGTCAACACCCAACCGAAGGTGGGAAAGTAATACAGAATCCCCCTGCCCCCTTTAGACATGGGGATTAATACAAGTGCGGATACCGGCTGTTGAATTCCCCCTTTAAAAAGGGGTTAGGGGGACGGGTGGGCAGGTTTAAATGATTTAATTTTATTTTGCAAAATTAGCATTGTTAGCTATATTTGCATAAATCAAATAATTTAAAACATGGAAAACAATCAGTACACTAATCCCTACGACAAGCATCCTAATGCTCAAAAATGGACTGCCGCTGCAGTATACAGCCATCTCAATGACATCGAAAAAGAAGCTACAGAGGGCAGTAGTTTCTTTCTCGGTTCGGTACTCACCAAGCTCGGCCTGTACAGGCATGTCTGGAGCTACTGGAAGAAGACCTTCTACCAGAATGATGACATCATGGAGCTGATGCTTCGGATCGAAAGTATTTTCGAGGCCAAAATGATCGAAGGAGCACTGCTAAAAAAAGTCTCGCCCTGGATGGCAGCTCTGGCCCTGAAGTATAATTATAACTGGACTGATCAGCCTAATAAAATGAGCCCTAAGACGCTTCACTTTAAAACGAACCAGTAATGCTTTTGACAATAGACAGCACTGTCATAGTGAGCGTAGCCGAATCTATGACAAACCTAGTGGGTCACCCTTCGGCTTCGCTCAGGATGACAGGTTTCTTGTCAGGAGCTAATGAAATCAAAAAGCTGATTATGTATATATTTTATTTAAAATATCAAAATTAATCATGTTTAGTTGCTTTGTTTTTAATATTTTGATGTTTTGACACTAGTGGCACCTATACCGTCAAATATGGATTTATAAGATGTATAAGTGAATTTAGAGAATAGAGAATAACGAATAGAGAATAATAGGAAACAGCCGTTATTTCGTAGCCCTAAATCAAACACAACGTCATGGCGAGGAGGCCTCCGACATAGCCATCTGGATCTAAAGACAAGTGAGGGATTCACTATGGTACTGAGCGATATGTAGGCTATCGTTACAGATTGCCACAATTTTTATCATTCATATTTTTACGGGAGAAAAATTTCGCAATGACGTGTGCTGTAATGGGGGGATTAAAAGCCTACCCTCAAACCTCCCTAAAGGGAGGCTTAACAGCCAACGCACTTTGTATTAAAGCCCCCTTCAGGGGGTTTGGGGGTAGAGACAGGCAGTGAGAGAATAATATTGACCAGCCATTCCGGCACTATCCTCACCCCCGTCCTCCCTGGCTGTCGCCAGGAGAACTGCCCCCTCTCCACGCAGCGTGGAGAGGGGGAAACGAATTTGCGATAAGCAAATTTGTTTGGGGCTGAGGTCAGGCGAGGGGCTGACGGCTTAAATTTCGTACCTTCGCGCAGCAAATCAACAATCAACAATCATACATCATACATAAACAATGGGTTTTACAGTAGCGATAGTGGGCCGGCCGAATGTGGGCAAGAGCACGCTCTTCAACCGTCTGATAGGCGAGAAAAAGGCGATCATAGACGATATCAGCGGGGTGACCCGCGACCGCATCTACGGCGAGTGCGAGTGGGGCGGCAGGATATTCAATGTCATTGACACGGGTGGCTTTGTAGCGCACTCTGAGGACATCTTTGAGAAACATATCCGCGAGCAGGTGCTTATCGCGATAGAGGAAGCGGACCTGCTACTCTTTATGGTAGATGCCTCATGCGGTATCACGGACTATGATGATGATTTCGCTAAGATCATGCGCAAGCATCAGGGCAATGTATTTCTCGTGGTCAATAAGGTTGACAACAATGAGCGCTCGTATATGGCGAGTGAGTTTTACAGCATGGGTATGGACCATATGTACCAGATATCGTCGATGACCGGCAGCGGTACGGGCGATCTGCTCGATGCGATCGTGGAGCGGATACCAAAGGATGTGGAGAATGAAGAGCGCGACCCGAATGTGCCCCGTGTGTGTATCATCGGCCAGCCTAATGTGGGCAAGTCGTCGATAGTCAATGCCCTGCTCGGCGAGGACCGCAATATAGTGACCGACATAGCCGGGACGACCCGTGACAGCATACATAGCCACTATCAAAAGTTCGGCAAGGAGATGGTGCTGATAGATACGGCGGGCATCAGGCGAAAGGCCAAGGTGCATGAGAACCTGGAGTTCTACTCCGTGATACGGGCCATCAATGCGCTCGACGAGGCCGATATCGCAGTGGTAGTGCTGGACGCACAGAGCGAAATAGGGCAGCAAGACCTGGCCATCTACCGTCTGGCGGTCAAAAAGAAGCGCGGCATCATAGTCGTGATCAATAAATGGGACCTGGTGTCTAAGGTGACCAATACCGCAAAGGACTTTGAGGAACATCTGAAGGCAAAACTGGCGCCGTTTAATGATGTGCCTATACTTTTCACCTCAGCACTGGAGAAACAAAGGATATTCAAACTGGTGGAAACGATAGAGGAGGTGTTTCACAATATGCGTAACAAGATCAGCACATCGGTGCTCAATGATGTGATGCTGAAAGAGATAGAGAAATATACACCGCCGGCAGTATCGGGTAAATTAGTAAAAATCAAATATGTGACCCAACTGCCGACCCATACCCCTTCTTTTGCGTTTTTTGCCAATCATCCTAAATATATAAAAGAACCATATAGGAACTATCTGGAGAAGCAATTACGTAAGAATTTCAACTTCAAAGGGGTGCCGATCAATATATTTTTCAGGGAAAAATAAAAAATATGAAGGAAAATTTGGTTAAGTGCCAAGAAAATGGGTAATTTCGCACGTCAATTAATTAACCAATAAACTATTAAACAGAAAAAAATGAAAAAAGTATTTTTCGTGTTCGCAGTTGCAGCTGGTATCGCAATGACCGCATGCAACAACAAACCAGCTGGTGAAGCTACTACTACTACTGACACAACAGCAGTAACAACAGCAGTAACTACTACTACTACTGACACTACTAAGATGGCTGCAGACACTACTAAGATGGCTGCTGACACTACAGCTGCTAAAAAGTAATCTGAGATCCTAGGATCCAAGCAAATAAAAAGTCCCGCTATTATAGCGGGATTTTTTATTTTTAGCCATGCCCGATCCCGGAAAAAAAGTCGAAATAACCACGCAAAGTGATGTAAATCATTTGGTTAGATCGTTCTATGGCAAGGTGCTAAAGGATGAACTGCTCTCGCCCCACTTTGCCGGGATAGACCTGGAGCATCACTTACCGAGGATGGTGGCGTTCTGGGCCCTGATACTGATCGATCAGGAGGGCTACAAAGGGAATGTCTTTGATAGACATGCGCATCTGGACATTGGCAACAGGCACTTTGACAGATGGGTAGAGCTCTTCACTCAAACGGTGGATGAGTATTTCATCGGAGAGAAAGCCGAACTGGCCAAGCAGCGTGCCAAGCTGCTCCAATATACTTTCATGAGTAAGCTGGGGAAGTGACTAGAGCTTTAGGATCTTTGTGACATAGGTTTTGTCACCATTTGAGATTCTAACGAGGTACAAACCTGTAGGTCGATCGGCAAAGTTGATGCTGAGATTGCCCTTTTGGTCGTCCTGACTATAGATATTTTCGCCGAGTGAGTTTGTGATAGAGATGCTGTATTGCGGCAGGGCAGTCTCAATGCTGATCTCATTGTCAAAAGGATTCGGATGGACCTTTATGATCTGATCTCTATTGGTTTGTTGAATCGCCAGCGGCGTGAGGCCAGAGTCCTCATCGTCTATGATGGTAAAGGTGTATTGTGTGATACCATATTGTACTGACGAGGGACTCACTTTGCTGAGTTGGAGGTTGACCTGAGTATTCCCCTGATATAGATGGTCCTGTAGCATAATGACCGGCACAGATATTGTGTCAAAGGTATACGGTGGAAAGGTAATGGTAGTATCATTAAATATGAAGTCGGTATCACGTTTAGCATTACCATTGAGGTATGATACGTTCACCGATATAGGGTATTTAGTGACAGAATTAATATATATCTGAACATATCCGACACTATCACTTTTCAGATGTGCTAGTCCTGCACCATAGAATGACACAAGTGGGATTGTATCAGGGTTTGTAATGATAAGATGAAAGATCGTATCTGTAGATTTATTTAGACGTACACTGTTTATGAGCAGGCTGATATCAGCGGTATCAGATATGATATTTGATTTATTTACCAGTAGCCATAAAGTGTCATTCCAGAAGCCAGGGTTTACAGTTAGAGAATTATTAATAAATGAGAAATGGCTGTATGCAAGGGTATCAAAAAAGAAATTGGAAATGAAGGAGCCGGTGTCGACTGTGAAAGTAAATGGAAGAAGGTTGGGATTGTAAGCTGTAATCGGTATACCCAAAATGATTGTTGTATCTGGCCGAATCAAAATGGCACTAGTACTAAATGACACAGTTGGAGAATCGTATTTGTTGTCATTTACTATAGTAAATTCAAATGAGTCAGTTATAATATTATCATCATGATAGAGATTCTGAATCACACAAAGAAATGTTTTAGTTAAAGGTGTTGTTGCTGTATCAGATACTATAGTTATGTATTCACAGCTTGTTGATATCCCAGGTGGGGCATAGATAGTATCCCAATCATAGTAGTAGTCTATTCCACCATAAGCAGTTTGTCCTGGGGTACCAAACCATGCATCATAGGTCCTTGTAGAAAATCTGATATAAAAAGGATTAGGGTTATTTATGGTTTCACAAACATTATAAGTGCCGGCATGCAGGTATGCCCAGCCTGAATCTGCAACAAAACTGATAATGGCTGGTGGGGTCGTATCTATCAACACAAAAAGTAAAGTACTGTCAGTACCTATAGAAGAGCCATTCACCGGGTTGGTCAATGTATATAATACATGTTCAGGGTACTCAGGAAAAGTATCTTTAATGATATGCAAAATGAAAGCTGCTGAGTCTTGACCGGGACTAAAATTTATAACATAATTGCTTGTGGTATCCATATGGGTGGGCCATGGTGAGCCAGACCTGAGAGCTATCAAAACAGAATCTGCAACCACAGGTGCTGTATCAGTTTTAACATAACCCGCTATTACATAAGCGTTACTTTCTATTGCGGTGTCAAGCGATTGGCTGAAATAATAAGCAGGGGATTGAGCCTGACTTTGCAATAGTATTATAAATAAAATAGTTATACTTATTAATAGCTTTTTCATATTACTTATTACTGCTAAGTTACATATTCACTAGATCATAGACAATAGCATAGTCAAATAGGTTGTAGAAATTGTCTTAAATGTAAGTACATGGAGATTTTCAATAAGGTTTTAGCACAGATCAAGATTCGATGGATTAACATGATATAGTTATGGTTCTTTGGTTAGTATCTCGTATTTGCCTCCTTGTAAGTGGAAATATTTCTTTGGCAATTGGCTTTTTCCCCATACTCCAAAGATAGTAACCAAAGAGGTATCAAAGTTTAGTGCATAGCTATACTTATTGAGATCATTGTCTATTTGGATTACCATGCATGAGTCAGGGGATATTAGAGAACTAATTAGGATGGTCTCATACCCGGATGCCCATGTCGTGATTGCTTTTTTCTGATCAATTGATCTATCATCGACGAATACGCCATTCAACTTGTCTTTTTCTATATAGCTAAAATAAGGATCATATATCTTAAAGTGGTCACTATATGCGTTATGTGCATCGTATATGAAGCCTAACCTGATGACGATGACGACAAAAAAAAATAAAGGAGTATAGGTCATATTAACTGAAGGAATTATGTCAGCTACTATAGGCAAAACAGCAATGAAAGCTAATGGAAGTAACATGTTCTCGGTGTAGAAATGGGTGTCTTCAGGTGAAGAAATCATGATCAATATCCAATACCCTATTGAGAAAGAAAAAAGGGTTGCCGCTTTCAGATATCTTTTGTTCAATAACAGCCAAATAAAACCAAATATTAGAAATAAGATGAAGATCAGGTATGCAGATGATGCTTTATTCAAAAAGACATGTACTGAATTGAGCGAAAAAAATTCGGGAAGATTTTTTTTTATTGCATCACCAATATTCAGCTTCCCTTTCTCGTAGATATTAAACAGACCGACAGTAGTCCTTATGCCAAATGAGACTGAACAAATTAACAAGTGAGAAAGACACTTTCGGGTGTGTAGTTGAGACTCGCTTGCGTAATAATAAATAACAAGAAAAACGATGGGAAAGAATATAAGCGGATGGAAAAACTGTACCCATAGGATAAAAATAAAATTTGCGCTCCAGAATTGCCATTGATTCAATCTGCTCCACTTGTTTTCGAAAAGTAAAACTGTATATAGGCACAGCCAAAGCATTCCTTGCTGCAGCTCTGACTGGGGCCAATAGAACACTTCATTTGTGATCAGTACTAAATATAATGGAATGATAAAGAACAATATTTTCTTCGTTGAATACCTATATGCCAATAAGTATATGACAGAAAAGAAAATTATAAAAGATATTGAATGAAGTATCATAACAGTCTTCAGTCCTGCATGCATCCATATTGCAATGAGGGGAATGAATTGGGGCAGAATAGAACCCACTCTTACCCAATTAACAAAAGGTTTCTGCTCAATCAATAGATATACTGCCTGATAGGCTGTATCAGAAAATGCAACTCTTTCTTTGAAGAAAATAATCCCAAGAGCAATAAGCCCTGATAGACAAGCACAGCCAACTAGAAAAAATGCTTTTTTGTTGTTTTTCATTGATGGCACAATATACGCTAGTCATTGTATAATCAAAAAGCAATATCTACTTCGGCTATCAAATTAAATTTTAACAACCATTAAACAATCCTTCAAAGATTTATTTTTTTCACTTAGGTTTGGACTATGACTGATAGCAATGTCCCCATCTGGAATTACGATTTCGAAAAGAACAAACCCCTTCAGGCTGGGACTATTCTCCTGTCTGAACCATTTATGTGGGATGAGAACTTTCGACGTACTGTTATTTTGGTATGCCGGCACCACTCTGTGGAAGGTACTTCCGGGGTGATTCTCAATAAACCTGTCAAACTTGAATTAGAAGATTTATTAGAGAGTTTTCCCAATGGGTTTGGCGGCAAGCTCTATCTGGGTGGCCCGGTCGGGACTGATTTGATCCAGATCCTGCATACTATGGGAGATAAGTTGACAGGAAGCCAAAAGCTTTGTGAAGGTGTATACTGGGGAGGTGACTTCAATCAATTGAAAAAACTTATTCGACAGGGAGAGATCACAAATAGGCATATCCGGTTTTATATCGGTTATTCGGGATGGGATGCAAAGCAGTTACAGGATGAATTGAAAGATAATTCCTGGATATTATCAGCTGCGAGGCATGAATACATTTTCGACAATGATCCGGATCAGCTTTGGAAAAAGATCATGAATGACATGGGAGGACTGTATCACACTATGGCTTCATATCCTGAGAACCCTAATCTAAACTAACTCATGGTGAAACTATTTCAAAGAACATTGAGCATCATGGCCATCACCGGCATCATGCTTTTGTGCAGTCTAAAGCTAAATGCCATTGCGCTTTCAGATTCTGCCCGGATCAGTCTGCTCACCTGCTCACCGGGACAAGAATTGTATTCATGTTTTGGGCATAGTGGCATCAGGGTCACTGATTATAAGCAGGGTTTTGATCTGGTGTTTAACTATGGCACTTTCGATTTTGATCAGCCCAACTTTTATATAAACTTCGTTCGTGGACATATGATATACATGCTGGGCCTTGATAGGTTTGAGGACTTCAGGATGCAGTATGTCTATGAGCAGCGAAATATCTATGAGCAAGAGCTTCACCTCAGTGATGATGATAAGGCCCGGGTCTTTGACTTCCTTGTAAACAATGCAAAGGATGAAAATCGCAACTATCGTTACGACTTTCTCTTTGATAATTGCGCAACCCGTATCAGAGATGTCTTTCAGAAAAACGTCAATGGAATCAAGTTTGATTATTCATCTTTCAAAGAACAAAAATCTTTCCGCGACCTTATCAATGACTATTCTGAAAACGCTCTCTGGTCTCAGTTTGGGATGAATCTGCTCATCGGTTTACCTGTTGACAGACAAGCCACCCCAGCTCAGATGTGCTTCCTTCCCGACTATCTCAGCAGGGCTTTTGCGCATGCTACAGTCAATGGCAAACCTCTTTGCGACACGACAGTATTAATACTGGATATTCCTCAAAAAGCAACTGCACTTTCTCTTGATCGACGCATCACGCCTGTAGTAGTTTTTGGTTTCTTACTCGCTATTATTCTTCTGATCGGTTACATTGAGATAAGAAAGAAAAAGCACTTTTACTGGATAGACTACCCTCTCTTCTTTGTGGTCGGACTCTTAGGTACTTTATTTTTTGTTATTGGTAACTTCACTGAGCACACTACTACAGAATGGGACCTGAATATTATCTGGGCGCTTCCTACTCACCTCATCATGGTATTTGTTTTGCCATTCGGGAAAAACAAAAAGTGGGTGCTGAACTATTTTCTATTTTCAGCGATTATCTCCATCATGATGGTGGTCGGGTGGAAGCTGATGCCGCAGAAATTCCTTTTTGCCAACATACTCATAGCAGCTACAATGGCTATCCGGTCCTATAGTATCTATTGGGCTCCACATTTAAAGGATCAGACAAAATAGTTTGGCTGTTTACCCTCTCCTTTGGAGAGGGCAGGGTGAGGTTATTTTCTCCAGGCCTCAGGGTCTTTGTACCAATTTATCAGTTCGTCTTTCTCTTCAGGTTTGATATAATTATCTTCAATGGCTTTGTCGAGCAATATTTCGTAATTTGATAGAGTAAAGAACTTACAATTGGCCTGCCCAAAAGCTTTGACTGACTTCTCAAATCCATAAGTGAAGATCGCACCCAGCCCCAGCACTTCTGCACCCGCTTCACGTAAGGCTTCCACTGCTTTCAGTGAACTGCCCCCAGTAGATATCAGATCCTCTATTACAAAAACCTTTTGTCCTTTTTCCAGTTTGCCTTCGATCTGGTTTTCCAGTCCGTGACCCTTTGGTTTGTCACGCACATATACGAATGGCAGATTGAGTACATCTGCTACCAATGCTCCATGAGGTATGCCTGCTGTGGCTACACCTGCAATGACACCACTCTGTTTGAACTCATCGGTGATGATGTCTGCAAAAGATGTTTTGATAAAAGTGCGTACTTTTGGAAATGACAAGGTTTTGCGGTTATCGCAATATATCGGGCTCTTGATTCCTGAGGTCCATGTGAATGGCTGCGAAGGATTAAGTACGACAGCTTTGATTTCCAATAAGTATTCGGCAACTTCGCGTGCCACCAGGTTGTTGTATATCATCTGTGGGATTTAAGTTCAAAATTATCAATTCAATGAATAATATCAAGGTCTTCTTTAATAATAACCATCTTCTCATTACTAATTCTCTCCCTGCCGACGCTGCTTCCTACTCACGCAGGATCGAAAAAGAGGAGGATGTTTTTACATTTCGCATGGAACCTGTCGAGCTTTTTAATGATCAATATGTCGGCAATATCCTTGTCCTGACGCCACTTGTAGAAGAAACCCTTGAGTCTATCTTCGATTATTCCAAGGGAATAGTTGCTGCAGGAGGCATCGTGAAAAATGAAGAAGGTAAAACCCTTATCATATTTCGCCGTGGTTATTGGGACCTGCCCAAAGGCAAGGTCGAAAAAGGTGAAAAGATCATCAATGCCGCCCAGCGCGAAGTGGAAGAGGAGACTGGTGTGAAAATAGACTCGCTCATCGAAGAAGCTGTCATTACCTATCACTGCTATCGCCTCAAGGGTAAAGACTGTATCAAGGAAACCCACTGGTACCACATGCAGGCCAAACCCGGTCAGTCATCGCTCGTCCCGCAGACCGAAGAAGACATAGAACAGGCACTCTGGGCTACTAATGATGAGATCAAAGCTATCGGCAATAAATTCTATCCGCTCATCTGGGGCTTGTTAGTCCAGGAGCTGGGTCTATAGGACCTGTCCCTACTGAATTTGCTTCATCGCCTCAACCACCGTCTTCACCGGCAGCAGGCATGACCTGTTTTTGCAGACATATATGAACGTTTCACCGCTTTTCATCTTGTCTTTCAATAATGGCAAAGAACTAGTATGTATTGTACCCGACCAGATACATGATGGCAGGTAATGCGTATTAAATTCCTTTCTCAGCTCCGGCGCTTTTTCTCCTGCTATGGCTATTTCATATGGCTCGTTGATATACCAGTCCATCAGTATGGCCCAGTTTGCATAGAATGCTGTATGGGTCATGGCATACTCTTTCATATTCATCATCTGCTGGCGGGAGATGCGCAGGTAGTTATCATCTTCGTAGTAGTGGCCGAGCTGAAACAAACCCTTTGCTATGCTTGAGTTTGAGGATGGTATCACATTGTCAGAGGTTTCAGATTTGCGCGCGATCAACGGATCATCAGTGATCGATGTATAGAAAAATACTCCTGTCTGTGCTGAGTAGAAATGTTGCACCGCATGGTCTGCGAGCCTTTTGGCTCCCGCCAGCCAGGCTTCATCATAAGTGACTTGATACAAAGCAATAAAGGCCTCTATTGTAAATGAATAATCATCCAAAAAACCATTTATACTGGACTTCCCTCTTTTCCCATCTGAAATTCTATCATTCTGTATATTCTGCGAATTCTGATCTGCATTTTTATAGCTGCGATAGATGCTGTGATCTTTTTTGATACAGTTATTGCGGATGAATTCAGCATTCCTGATAGCCGACTGGAGAAATTTCTCTTCTCCGAATGCCTTATATGCATCCGTGTAAGCCTTTAGCATCAAGGCATTCCATGAGGTCAGTATCTTATCATCCAGTCCCGGTCTTATGCGATGTTCGCGGACTTTTAGTAGTTTTTGAAGGCTATTCTGTATTCCCTCGTCTCTCGTCCCTCGCCCCGTTTCCCTTGTCCTCAGATTAATTTGTCCATGCTCGAAATTTCCTTCACGAGTCACATCATAATATTGAGCGAATGCATCAAAATCTTTGCCAAGAATGTTTTTCAGTTCGTCATAAGTCCATACATAAAATTTCCCTTCTTCACCCTCAGAGTCCGCATCCAGTGCGGAGTAGATACCTCCGCTGGTGTCTGTCATTTCTCTTTGGATGTACTGAATGGTCTCATATACGACCTGCTTGTATCCTTCATTTTTTGTGATCTGATAGGCCTGTGAATAGAGAGACACGAGCTGTGCATTGTCATATAGCATTTTCTCAAAATGTGGTATGGTCCACTCGCTGTCGACAGAGTACCTTGCAAAACCACCTCCCACATGGTCATATATACCTCCCGCCATCATATTGTCCAGGGTCACGGTCACAGCTTGCAGCGCTTTAGGGTTCTTTGTGTAATAATAATTTTGCAGCGGGTACTGCATCGTGACCGGCATCGGGAATTTCGGTGCACCTCTGCGCCCGCCCAGTTGATAGTCCCAGGCCTGATCTATTTTGGCGAACATGTCTGCTCTCTCAGCTTCGTTGAAGGTCGTATCTTTTACAAAAGGTATCGTGTCCATTACTTTGATCCCTTTAGTGATCTCGGTAGCACGCTCCATTACCTCGTCGCGATTATTTTTGAAGTAGTCGGTCATATAGAGCAACATCTGCTTCCAGTTCTCCTTTGGGAAATACGTACCCGCATATATCGGGCGTCCATCAGGCAGACAAATGGCATTCAGCGGCCAGCCACCCTGTCCTGTGATGATCTGGACAGCATCCATGTATATCTGATCGACATCGGGCCGCTCCTCGCGGTCTACCTTGATACAAACGAATTGGTCATTCATGATCCGCGCCACGACCGTATCCTCAAAGCTCTCATGCTCCATAACATGGCACCAGTGGCAGGCTGAGTAGCCGATACTTACTATCACGAGTTTGTCCTCAGTCTTGGCTTTGCTCCATGCCTTATCGCCCCAGGGCATCCAGTTCACGGGGTTATGGGCATGCTGCAGCAGGTATGGGCTGGTCTCCTGGATGAGGTCATTGGTATATGGGTGCTCGGGCATGCTGGGGTTATTTGACATGCAAGATGGCAAGAAAAGGCAAGAGATAAAAAGAATGATATGTGAGTATCCCGATGTCATTTTATCCTTCTTGAAAAGAGACTTTTAGTGCTTGAACATAGCCTGTCAAATTTTTTAGTTATACATCTTAAAAATCCATATTTCACGGTATAGGTGCCACTAGTGTCAAAACTTTAAATTACTGATAATGCATTAATTAAGAATAATCCAAATTGATATTTTTGAAAATAAATATGCATAATTGAAATTTTATATTCTTATTTTGCTTAGTAAATGTAAATATAGCAAAAATTTTATTGTTCTCAAACAAACTCATCATTTTTGTTATTCTGCAAATTCAGCAAATCTTGTAAATTCTGGTTTGCTTTTTTTCTGCTAATTTGCATCGGTGAAAATATCAGCCTCCATTTATTCACAGCGCGAAAAACCGCTCGCAGAGATCGTCAGCCAGCTCAGTGGTCACGGGGTGGACATGCTTCATATCGACTGCCGTGATACTCCGGCTACTTTTGATGACATACGCACGATCAGGCAGCTGACAGATACACCTATTGATCTGCACATAATAGCCGCTGAACCGCAGAAATACTTTGAACTGATCAAAGAACTGAATATCGAGTATGTATCCCTACAGTATGAGGATATGGGGGGAGTAATAGCAATACCAGAATTACCCAACACTAAATTCGGCCTCGCTATCAAGTCTGAGACTCAGATAGATGTTTTGAAAAATGCCAAGGGTTACGAATACGTCATGCTCATGTGCACCACACCGGGTATGAGTGGCGGTACTTTTCAGAAAGAAAATTTCAAGCGTATAATTGAGATAAAACGTCAATATCCAAATCTTAAAATTCAAATAGATGGCGGCGTAAATGATGAAGTGGCGTATATCCTGAGGCTTTTGGGGGTTGATTCCATTGTGTCAGGCTCTTTCCTACTCAATCATTACACGATTGGTTCGGGCATGTTGAGTTTTTATAAGAAGCCGGCAGGAGGAGATTTTTTAGTAAAAGATTTCATGGTACCGGCAGATTATTTGCCGGTATTGGGGGGGAAAGACCTGAACTTCGGAAGAGTATTACAAATAATCGAGGACTATAAACAGGGTTTTGTACTAATAGTGGATGAAAATAATTCACTCAAAGGATTGATAAGCAATGCTGACCTGCGCCGGGGATTATTAAAGCAGATGGGCAACTTGTCTGAGGTCGATGCTAGCCAGATGATAAATAGAAACCCCGTGAACATTAGCGCTCAGGCTACGCTGGGGCAGATGTTAACAAAGATCGACTCACTCAGGTTCATTATATTATTTTTGCCGGTGTTGGATGAAAAGGGAATACTGCAGGGAGCTGTTTTATTGAATAATTTGACCAGAGGTTGACTTAAAACTTATTACCTATTACTTACAACTGAACATGATAGTACATTTAAATAAATCAATAGACAAGGCAAAAGCTGAGGAACTCGGCAGGCAGTATGAAGCGATATGCCTGCATGACGGTAAGCAATATGTGCTCGTGACCTCGTCTAAAGTGAAAGAGGCTGATGCCACTCTCAAAACCGCCTCTGAGGAAGTCTATGTGACGGACTCAGACATACAGCTCGCCAGCAAGCAATACATCTCTAACACACGCAGCATAGATCTCGGTGTGACACAGATAGGAGGGAAGAGTGCTAATACAGTCGTCATCACTGGGCCATGCTCAGTAGAATCTGAGGAACAAATCGAGCAGTCAGCAAAGCTTTGCGTCGAGCTAGGTGTGAAAGTACTCCGCGCGGGTGCTTATAAACCTCGTACATCCCCTTATACTTTTCAGGGTTTGGGACTAGAAGGCTTGAAGCTGCTCGATAAAATGCGCAGCAAATATGGCCTCAAAATAATCACCGAAGTGCGTGACAGTACGCATGTGGATGAGGTGATAGAATACGCCGACATCGTGCAGATAGGAGCGAAGGCCATGTACGATCAGGGCATCCTGCGCAAATGCGGCAAGTCAAATAAATCTATTCTTATCAAACGGGGCTTTGGTTCTACGCTACAGGAGTTCGTGCAGTCGGCGGAGTTCGTGCTCAGCAGTGGCAATCCCAATGTGATGCTATGTGAACGGGGTATCAGGACCTTCGAGACCAAGACCAGGTTTACGCTAGATCTGTGCGGTGTGGCGTGGCTTAAACAGTACACGAACCTACCCGTGATACTTGATCCAAGCCATGCTATAGGTTATGCTTATGGGGTAGCGGACTTGTCTAGGGCATGTGTGGCGATGGGCATAGATGGCCTGCTGATAGAGACACACCCGAATCCTAAAGTCGCTAAATCTGATGCAGAGCAGCAGTTGGACTTTGGTCAGTTCAGGGCTTTGTATAGCAGTATCGGCGCGGTAGCTGCCGCAGTGGGTAGGAAAATAGTCTGATCAAAGCGACAGCTCAGATAGTCTCTTCAATCTTTCTGCATCGAAGCGTTGCAAGTATTTATCTTCTTTGAGTAGTCCATATGCTTTCGCAAAATGAGGTTTGGATTCCTCTTTTCTGTCCAGGGCCAGCAGGCATTCTCCTATCTCCTCGCTAATGTATCCATCCTGCACTTTACTTTCTTTCTCCAGGTCCACTTGTAGCTGAAGTGCTTCTTCCAGACGGCCTATGGCACGATAGGTACGCCCGATGGTCCATTTGGCTATCAGGGTTTCTTTCTCCCTGCTTCGATCCTGCTGCCATGTAAGGCCTTTTTGGAAAATTTCAAGCGCTTTATCATAATCTCCTTTATCAAAATATCCCCAGCCGAGATTATTATACAATGATCCTAACCAATTTTGTGCTTTTTCCTGAGTAGATGTTTCTGCTTTGTGCATGGCACTCAGATTCCACACTATAGCCTCATCAGGTTTTGAAACTATCGCAAGCATGTGCAGGGTATCTATACTATAGAAATCAGTCTTAAGTGCTTCCGATATTGCAAGTGCGGACTCAAATTCTGCCCGGGCATTTTCTTTTTCTCCCTGCCAGTTGTGGGTCCTGCCACGCTCCAGATGGTAACGGACATTCGCCAGATCGGCTTCCGGAAGAGCTGTTTTTACTTCATCCAGCATGGCATGTGCCTCTGTGAACATATGCCGGAGGCTATACGTACGGGCTATCTGAGTCAGCAATTGCAAGTGATACGACAGATCGGATCTTATATCTTCTTTGTCCAGGATCTCACGAAATTTCTGCTCCGTTCCAGCCGGGTCTGAGTAGTTCCAGAGTGTGTCAAATGGCGTTAATTCAGACATGTAGATTATTGCTTTATGATTTTCATTTTTTCTTGCGTTCTTTGCATGACGAAAGAAGAATCAATTAAAACCTCAATATAATGGGTTTTCATTATAGAAAGAAAGACGAAAAATTAATCTCCATAGACAAACTGATGGAAAAGGATAAATATGAACAAAGAGGGGTGTCGGCCAGCAAGGAAGATGTCCATGCTGCTGTCAAGGACCTCTATCACGGACTCTACCCAAAGGCATTTTGCAAGGTATATCCCGACTATATGGCGGGCGATGATGCTTGGTGCAATGCTATGAGCGCAGATGGCTCAGGCACCAAATCTATTTTGGCCTATCTCTACTGGCGGGAGACTGGAGATGTATCGGTCTGGCGGGGCATAGCCCAGGATGCAATAGTGATGAACCTCGATGACCTGCTTTGTATAGGTGCCACAGATAATTTCCTCCTCACCTCTGTCATCAATCGAAATAAGAAATTCATCCCGGGTGAAGTGATAGCCGAGATCATTAGCGGTACTCAGGAATTTATTGATAAAATGAACGACGCCGGTGTCGGCATCCATCTCATGGGCGGCGAGACTGCTGATCTCGGTGATATTGTCCGCACAGTGACGGTAGATGCTGCTATGAGTGTAAGGATGAAAAAAAGTGATCTTGTGCTGACGCAAAATATCAAACCCGGCGATGTGATCGTAGGTCTGGCATCTTATGGCAAGGCTACATACGAGAAGGAATACAACTCAGGTATATCCAGCAATGGCCTTACCTCTGCTCGCCATGATGTTCTTTCTAAATATTATGCAGAGAAATATCCTGAGACTTTCGAGAAAAATATCGATGCACGCCTGGTGTATTCAGGTAGTAAAAAAATGACAGATGCGCTCACCGGCACACCATTGAATGTCGGCAAAGCGCTACTTTCCCCTACACGCACATATGCACCTGTCATAAAAAAGGTGCTCTCAGAAATGCAGGGTCAGGTCAATGCGATCATCAATAATACTGGTGGTGCCTTTACTAAGGTCCTTCATTATATAGAGGTACTAAGGGTCGTAAAAGATGACCTGCTGCCTGTCGCACCTATCTTCAATCTTATTCAGACTGAATCACAAACAGGATGGAAGGAAATGTATAAGGTGCTCAACTGTGGTACAAGGCTGGAAATATACCTGGATGAAAGCCATGCAGCACAGGTCATTGAGATAGCCCATTCTTTCGGCATAGAAGCACAGATCATCGGCTATGTCGAGAGTTCACTGACCAATGAGGTAGAGGTAGATTCGGAGCATGGCATATTTATATATCATTAGTTCGGGCGTTTTTATTTAGCTACATGGGCCACGCCCATTACTCTCTGGGCATGTGATATTTGTATATCCTCTTTATCAAAACGCTCTTTGAGAGTTTTCAGCAGATCGCATTTCATTTCAAAAGCTATGTCATTATCCTTTGCCCATACATATGCGCGGCAGCGTACTCCGTTATCTTCGAGTGCCACTACTTTCGCTGCCACAGGTGCTACATCGTTGGCTTTTTCTGTTTCGGTCCTGGTATCAAGAAAGTCAGGATGCTTCTGCGCCTCTTCTTTCATGATATCAAGCCCTCTTTGGATATCGGTCTCATATATCAGTACCACTTCGAGATTGAATTTGATCCTCGGATCTTTGAGTGAACTATTCATTATCGCTTCACGGCTTATGACCGAGTTTGGTATCACTATTCGCCTGTTCTCTATACTTTTGATGATTGTATGCCGTATGGTAATGTCCTCGACCACACCTATCTGCTGGCTGCTGAGTAGTTTGATATAGTCGCCTACGCTGAAAGGCTTAAATATCACGATAAACACTCCGCTTATGATATTTGAAAACGCCTCCTGAGAGGCAAAACCGATCACGGCCGCCGCGATTCCTGCACCGGCGAATAGTGTTTTACCTAGAGTGTGGAGCGCCGGAACCCTGTAAAATATGAAGAGAGTAGCACATATAAAGACTATAAAGCTAACAGCATTCTGCAAGAATGAATAATTGGTCGGGTCAAAATGCATGATGTGTGCAGACCTGCGGATATAGCGCCTGATCAGCAGGCTTAGCAACTTGCCCACGCCATAAGCGACAATGATAATGATAACAGGCTCTATAAAATTCTCTATTTTGATGATATCTGTATGAAACATAAAAGGCGCCTATTTCAGTATATTTTGTATTTTTATATTCTTCTCAGCAAATAACGGGATAGTTGTTCTTTTATTAAAAAATATCGATCAACATTGCGCAGGTATGTTTTCGAAGGGATTTTGCAGTCAAAAGACGACGATAGTTTTGATTTTGTGCATATTCTATAAATAAATATTTGTTAAAATATCGGTTTGCCAGCTGATTTTACCCGTGATATGTTAGTTTTGGGGCTTTAGTTTAACCAAAATTTAAAAAAGCAATGAAAAAAGTAATGTTATTCTTCGCTGTAGCTGCTCTTGCAGTTAGCGTAAATGCTCAAACTGCTGCGAAACCAGCTGACAAGAAAGCTGATTCTAAAGCAACTACTGCTAAGCCAGCTGCAAAACCAGCTGACAAGAAAGCTGACGCAAAACCAGCTGCTAAGCCGGCTGCTAAGCCAGCTGCTAAAGCTGCTGACAAGAAGTAATTTTCTTCGTCTAAGAAAGAAAAGCGCAACTATTAGTTGCGCTTTTTTTTTTGCCTCTCATTGACTACTGTGTCAAAAGCGCCTAGATTTGCTGCCAATATGCCATCTGTTATTACCCCATTCGTTTTAGCTCAGACCATCTCATGGGCTGAATATTATGCTACCGCAAAGAAATATGTGGAGTCGGATGATAGGCCCGAGCTATACCGCAACGAGAAGATGCTAAAATACACCGCCGATAATATCGGGCGGATGGATCACATACTTTCTACGATCAATATTGAGTCCAAACTGTATAATCTGCTTACTGCCATCGATACCGATCTGATATGGGCGGTCCTGTCCGAGCCCTGGTGCGGAGATGCATCTCAGGTCGTACCGGTGCTCTATACCATAGCTTCGTGTAGTGAGCACATCAGCTTCAGGATATTGCAGAGCGATGCTCATCCTGAGATCATGAGCGCCTATCTGACAGATGGCAGCCGTTCTATCCCAAAGCTCATCTGCCTGAAGGCCGATACACTGGAGGAATTAGGCACATGGGGCCCGCGCCCGGCGAATATGCAGAAAATGGTCCTTGAAAATAAAGACAGGACAGATATTTCATTCGGTGCTAAGGTCAGAATGGTCCACGAATGGTATACCGAAGACAAAACCCATTCCATTCAGGATGAATTCATAGATTTGGTCAAGAAATGGACTTTAAATTGATTTACAGAATTACGGATTTACAGAAGTACAGATTACCTGTTCGCTGATTTCCGAAATCAAAACTCCAAAATCCGCAATAGAAAATGTCAGATATCACCAAACAATCAGAGATACGATTTAAAATAGGCCTTGATAAGCAGAATGTCCCCATAGATATCAAGTGGCAGGCCTCAGACTCCAAAAATCAGGAGCTGCGTGACTGCAAATCTATTATGCTATCTATATGGGATGCTGCCCAGCGCGAAACGCTCAAGATAGACCTCTGGACGGCTGAGATGACCACAGATGAGATGCACTCGCATTTCTTTCAGACCTTGTTATCGCTCGCAGATTCCTATCATCGCGCTACCAAAAACCCATATGTAAAAGAAGAGGTCAAAGCCTTTGCCGAGCAGCTGGCAAAAAAGACGGCAGAGTGGGAAAACGCTAAAGGGTAGTCGATAAGATTCGATTTAGTTGGTGTATTAAATCATACTTCAACAATCCGAAATCATAAATTTTTCAGATGCTCCTGATCGTTGAATTTCTCTATCTCAAACGTTCCGTCTGATAGAAGGTTCACTTTGTACAGGGTCAGATTGACATGTGGAAACTCCTCCATGCGGCTCAGAGGTGTATCTGTGAGTGTACAGAGCATGGACCTGATAGCCCTGCCATGCATGGATATTAGGATATTTCTATCAGGGGTATGCAGGATATGATTGATGAACCTTTTTTGCCTGTCTTGCAGCTCACGGGGACTCTCGCCCTGAGGGGGTTTGGCGTCTATATTTCCGGCGCGCCAATCGTCTATCAGAGTTTTGAACACGTCGCTGTTTTCCATCACCGTATACGTTCCTTCCATTTCACCCCAGCTGATCTCATCGAGTTCGGAGAATATCTCATACGACAGGCCCAGGTCCCTGAACGGATAGATGGTCTGCTGCGCCCTGAGCAGTGTAGAAGTATACATTCCATCAAATGGCACATCCTTATACGCATCAAAAAAAGCTTTTGCCTGTCTCTGTCCAAGCTCATTTAGGGGTAGGTTGACACCTTTGCCCTGTACGATTCCTTTGAGATTATGGTCGGTCTGACCATGACGGATGATGTATAGTTCTTTTCTGATCACTTTGTAAATGTCGTAATACTGCTACTTTCGTGTGAAGATACAATTTTAGCCAAGTTTTGAAACCCGCCGGATCAAAAGATATAGCCACGATTTACCAACAGGCACGCACTCATGGGCAGGCCTTTGTCTCATTTCGCTTGCCTGCTACCAAAAAGATCAATTATATGATTGGGACTGCATCTCATAGTCTGAAAGGCGGAGAACGAGCATTTGTATTTGCACCCTTTGACCCCGGCCAGAAGCCATTTTATATCAAGCCTGAAGGTGTTTCTTCTGAGGCATGTGCATTCCCAATTGACAAGAAGATAAAGAGTACATCAAAAAAGCAATTCACTGATCTCGTAAAAAAAATAATTGCTGAGATAAAAGCCGGGAAGTTTAAAAAGGTAGTAGCGGCAAGAGTTTTAGCGATTGACAGACCTGCTTCATTTGACTCAATTGTTTTTTTTGAAAAATTATGCAGGCAATATGATAATGCATTTGTCTCGATGGCATATATACCCGGTATCGGTTTATGGATAGGGGCATCGCCGGAGGTATTGGTATCGGAGACTTCTAGCAAACTAACTACTTATTCACTCGCCGGTACTAAAGTGATCGAGGATAGCACAGACTGGCATGAAAAGGAACTTGAAGAGCAAAAGATCGTTACTGAATTTATCTATAAAAAGCTCAACAAAACAGTTAAAGGGGAAATAACCATAAAGGGCCCTGTAACACATGATGCAGGAAGGGTTAAACATCTGCTGTCGGTCTTTACTATATCGCATAAGGGCAAAAGTATCTGGAAGCAAGTGGCAAAAGCGCTGCACCCCACACCTGCTGTAGGCGGTATGCCACAGCGTAAGGCCGTTGATTTTGTTTTGCATGAAGAATCTTTTGACCGGGCATTTTATGCTGGTTATCTTGGCCCGGTCAATTACAATACAAAGACCGACCTGTTCGTTAATCTAAGGTGTGTGCAGGTGACTGATGGGCAGTTGATCTTTTATGCAGGATGCGGCGTGACGGCAGATTCAAATACAGAGAAAGAATGGGTGGAAAGTGAAAGGAAGATAGATGTGCTTAAAAGCCTTGTTGACGTCTGAATAGTTTATTCTGAAATGTATTTCATTATTCACTATTCATTCTTAATTATTAATTAAAATGACCACTGACAAAAAGAACATACAAGCCCTCGTAGAGGTCTGCCGTATCAAGGGAATAAAGCATGTGGTCTTTTCTCCCGGCTCGCGGTCCGCACCTCTGGTCATTGGCTTTTCGCAAGTGCGAGAGATACAATGCACGGTCATAGCCGATGAACGTGTCGCCGGTTTTTTTGCGCTCGGTATTGCACAGCAGTCCAGACAGCCTGTGGCATTGGTTTGTACTTCGGGCACGGCAGTGCTCAATCTCGCTCCGGCTATTTGCGAAGCGTATTATCAGCAGGTGCCGCTATTGATATTGACTGCCGACAGGCCACCTGAATATATTGGGATAGGGGAGAACCAGGCCATTGCCCAGACTGGCATCTATGGCAATTATATCCGCAGTTCATATACACTCCCTGAGACTGCCTCCGCAGCCGCTGCGATGACGGCAGAGGCTATTGACCTGACCATGCTCGGCTGTCCTGCACCTATACATATCAATATCCCGCTCCGCGAACCGCTCTATAATACTACAAACGATCCACTGCCAGATTTTTCGATCAATAAAATTTCGCCTCAATTCGTACCACCTCCACAGGCTATTCCTTTGTCACAGAATAATATGCTCATCTGTGGCATGCATGAACTGAATGAGACGCTGTCGGCAGCAGTGGGTGTGTTATCTTCCAGAAGTGATTTTGTGGTCGCTGTCGAGCCTGTTTCCAATATCAGTACGCCTCGTGCTATCTCTAATATGGATACTGCTCTGGCTATGATCAGCGAAGCAGACTATGCGAAATATGCACCCGATACTATCATCACCATCGGCAAACAGATCATATCAAAGCGCCTCAGGTCATTCCTGCGTATGACTGCTCCTGCGCATCACTATCATATCTCCACAGATCGAGGCGAATGGAACGGCCTCGGCGCAAAAGAGTATCATCATATCGTAACCAATGAAATAGTAGCGCTGGAGGCATTATGTAATGCCAGTCCACAGGCATCGGATTTTGCCGTACTGTGGTCGAACATCAATCAAAAGGTTATTCAGCGCAGGAAGGAATTTGCAACCACGGTTGCTTTCAGCGACTGGTGGGTGTTTGCCAAGCTGATAAACAGCTACCCCGATGGTGCTAATATCCAGTACGGCAATTCATCTCCTGTCCGGTATGCCTGTTTGTGGCCGACCAGAAAAGGCGTCACGGTCAACTCTAATCGTGGCACAAGCGGTATAGACGGCTGTGTGAGCACGGCAGCCGGTGCGGCCTTTCAATCAGGGAAGTTAACTATATCCATAATCGGCGATATAAGTTTTCTTTATGATTCAAATGCCCTTTGGAATAATGCTCTATCTCCCAATCTGCGCATCATCATGATCAATAATGGGGGGGGAAATATATTTCGCCTGATAGAAGGCCCCGGCCGGGTAGAGAACTTCGAGAAATTTTTTGAAACCAGACATAATCTCAGCGCAGAATTTTTGGCACAGATGTATCAGATACCTTATTATTTTTGCGACCGCGCAGATGATATGGATTTTGTATTAGGACAGTTTTATAAACCACAAAAAGCCAATAAACCTGCCATACTCGAGATCAAAACAGATGGGCTGATAAGCGAAAAAGTGTACAAACAATATTTTGAATTTTTGAAAAGCAACTAATTGTATTGCACCTATTACCTAAAACTTACAACTTAATACCACGATATGGCAAAGAGAGAATGGCAAACCATCAAGGAATACAAGGAAATCAAGTTTGATTTCTATGAAGGAATAGCAAAGATCACCATAGACCGCCCGCGCTATCGCAATGCCTTCACACCACTCACAGTGAAAGAAATGATAGATGCGATGAATATATGCAGGGATAGCCTCGATATTGAGGTCATTATCCTCACAGGAGCCGGAGATATGGCCTTCTGCTCAGGCGGTGACCAGAACGTACGCGGCAATGGAGGCTATGTGGGCGCCGACCTCGTTCCAAGGCTTAATGTACTCGACCTGCAGAAGCAGATACGCTCGATACCCAAGGCGGTGATCGCGATGGTCAATGGTTTCGCTATCGGTGGTGGGCATGTGCTGCATGTGGTATGCGACCTTTCTATAGCTTCTGAAAATGCCATCTTCGGACAGACAGGCCCTAAGGTTGGTTCATTTGATGGGGGCTTTGGTGCATCCTATCTGGCCCGCTGTGTGGGGCAGAAGAAGGCACGCGAGATATGGTTCCTCTGCGATCAGTACAATGCGCTGGATGCACTCGATATGGGCCTGGTCAATAAAGTAGTGCCGCTCGAAGTGCTCGAAGATACCACAGTAGAATGGTGCAAAAAGATACAGGAAAAATCTCCGCTCTCGATTCGTATGCTGAAATCTTCTTTCAACGCCGAACTCGACGGGCAGGCAGGCATACAGGAACTAGCCGGCAATGCGACCCTTCTCTACTATCTCAGTGATGAAGCCAAAGAAGGAAAGAATGCCTTCATAGAAAAACGCAAACCCGATTGGAGCAAATTTCCGAAGTTTCCGTAACTATTTATCAGGCTCTGTTTCTCTTTTAGGCTGAAAGTATTATCTTCGTTACCCTTTCAGCCCAAAAATGTGATGACAGCAGCTCTCCCAATATATAACCCCGCACTCAATGTGCCCGGACGTCCGGACTACTGGCAGACCATCCGATATATATACCATCACCTCGATTTTCACATCTCCGAAGATGAGGCTTATGTCATTACCAATCTCTTTATAGAAAAATGGGATGAGTCTAAAGGCCAGCTCATCTATGAAGCAGATATGAAGAAGTATGTATTTGAACAGTGTCGCTCGCGGGTGTTTCTCTTTATGGCTGAGGATAAAATATACGGAGTAGTCGATCTGATCCTTGCCTATCTCCGCTCTATCGGGCAGTTTCTATGAAATTTTAGTCCTTATTTTTACCCTCAAAGGGTTCGAAACCCTTTGAGGGTTTTTAAAGTATTTGAAAAAACCTAAACCGGTTTTTCCATATAGTAGTGCTTAATACCTATCTCAGTAAATTCATCACCTACTACCTTATATCCTTGCTTGAGGTAGAATGCCTTCGCTGTGTCCCGTGCGTGACAATGTATGATGCGGTATCCCTGCTCCCTGGACCAGTTATCAGCGTAGTGAACCAGTTTTTTTCCTAGACCCAGCCCCTGATGCCTGTCGTCTACTGCCACCTGGCGCATTTTGACGGTGTGATCTCCATGATCGGTCAGTATGAGTGATGCCAGTATCTCATCGCCTTCGAATACACCTATATGGACATCATCTTTATCCTTGGCCAGATCATCTTTGCTGAAAGTAAGCCCCAGCGGTATCCGCAGTATCTTATAACGCAAAATGAGCGACAGGAGATACTCCGGGTCGCTCATCTTGAATATCCTGATCTCCATTTTCTTATGAGAAATATGCGATGACATGTACGAGATCTCTGACAGACAGGATACCTACTATCTGACCATTGTCTACTACCGGCATAGCGAGAAATCCACCCTCAGTGAATATCTTAGCTGCTTCTTTGATAGTGGCATTTGGCGAAATAGTAACCACATCCTTTGTCATGATGTCGGATATATTGATGACCTTATCCGCCTCATCTGTATTGAGACTGAGAGATTTAAATTTCGGCTCTGTGAATATCTTCATCAGATCGTTAGAACTGACGATACCGATTATTTTACCGTTAGCGTCTACTATCGGCAGATGGTGCATACCATATTTTGAAAAGAGCTCAAGCACTGCTGAAAAATTGTGAAACTGATTGGCTACCACCACTGATTTGCTCATGGCTGTAGATACAGGGTCAGTTATTTCCATTTTTCTGGCCGCAGATTTTAAGGCGTCGTTTAATTCCATATTTGTTGTGATTTTAGACAAAACTACATAAAAATGGAAAATTCCTTCTAATATAGTGCCGTAAAATTTTCTCAAATGCCTTTTATCGAAACGGGTATACCCGGACTCAAAATATTTGAACCACAGACTTTCGGGGATCACCGCGGCTATTTTTTGGAAAGTTTCAATGAAAATACTTTCAAAGAAGCAGGAATTACAGAGCGATTTGTACAGGATAATGAATCCAAATCGCAGTATGGGGTGATCCGTGGACTGCACTATCAGCTGAACCCTTATGCACAGGCAAAGCTCGTACGCGTAATGATAGGAAAGGTACTGGATGTGGTCATAGATATCAGAAAGGGCTCACTTACCTATGGACAGAAATTTGAGATAGAACTCTCAGGTGAAAATAAAAAACAACTATACATCCCGCGTGGGTTTGCGCATGGTTTTTCAGTCTTGGAGGATAATACAATATTCTGCTATAAGTGCGATAATTTTTATAACAAGCAATCTGAAGGCGGAATCTTGTTTTCAGACCCTTCACTGGCTATAGACTGGCAGGTACCTGCTGAAAAAATGCTTGTATCAGAGAAAGATATGCTCAATCCGCTGCTGAAAGAAAGCGTCAACAATTTTGAATATACCGGATGAAAAAAATACTGATCACAGGTGCAGGGGGACAATTGGGCAGTGAGATTCATTCTCTGTCGGGCCGGTTTGCTGACCGTGAATTTGTGGTTACCGACTTTCAGGAGCTTGATATCACAGACAGGCAGGCTGTGCTCGCATTTGTCGGTCAAGGCCATTACTATGCTGTGATAAATTGTGCGGCCTATACCGCTGTAGACAAAGCTGAATCTGACAAGGAGAAAGCGTATCTGATCAATGAGACTGGTGCCCGCCATCTGGCTGAGGCAGCAGCTCAAACTGGCGCTAAATTTATACATATATCCACTGATTTTATTTTTGATGGTACTCATTGTATGCCGATACTGGAAGATGACAAGCCAGGGCCACTGAGCGTATATGGCGCATCGAAACTGGCAGGCGAACGGGCGGTGCAACAGGCTAACCCTGATAGCCTGATATTTCGTACTTCATGGGTATATTCCAGTTTCGGAGGCAACTTTGTCAAGACCATGCTACGTCTGTGTACAGAGAGAGAGAATCTGTCAGTGATATTTGACCAGATCGGTACTCCCACATATGCACGCGATCTGGCACAGGTCATATTGGATACTCTTGACACGGCCATTGATAAAAAAATATCGGGAGTATATAATTACAGCAATGAAGGTGTGGCATCGTGGTATGATTTTGCAATAGCCATCAGGGATATCGCTGGGCTGAAAACTAAGATAGCTCCTATAGAGACCATACAGTACCCTACTCCCGCCACCCGCCCTAAATACAGTGTACTCAATAAGAAAAAGGTGAAAGACACTTTTGGTCTTGAGATACCATACTGGCGCGAGAGCCTGGTAGCGTGCATGAAGCTGATCAATTCTAAATAGCCATGATGACTTATTCTAACGTAGATATAGACTACCTGCTTAACGTGGCACGACTGGCCGGACAAGAGATCATGAAGGTTTATGAAAAAGACTTTGCTGTGGATTATAAAGATGACAAATCACCGCTCACAGAGGCAGACAGGTTATCAAATAAAGTAATAATAGAAATGCTGATGAGCCGCTATCGGGGTTCAAATGTGATCTCGGAAGAAAACAAGCAAATACCTTATGAGGAAAGGGCGAATTGGGATTCTTTCTGGCTTATTGACCCGCTCGACGGCACTAAGGAATTCATCAAAAAGAACGGTGAGTTTACGGTCAATATAGCACTGATAGAAAATAGTGTGCCGACCTTTGGCGTGGTATATGCCCCGGTACCAGATATATTATACTATGGTATCAAAAGTGGCGGTTCCTATAAAATATCAAAAGGGACTTCAGTTAAAATATATAATGATGTATCCTATTTGAGCAAAGATTTTATTAAAGTAGTGGCCAGCCGCTCACACATGAGCGATGAAACACTAGCCTTTGTATCTGAGATCGAGAAACAAGGCAAGAAGATAGATTTTCTCTCTATCGGTAGCTCGCTGAAGCTATGTCTGGTAGCTGAAGGAGCAGCAGATGTCTATCCGCGCTTCGGTCCTACTATGGAGTGGGATACAGGTGCTGCGCACGCCGTAGCACTCTATGCCGGAAGGCAGGTGCTCAATGCAGAAACGATGCAGCCGCTCATCTACAATAAACCTAATCTGCTCAATCCTAGTTTCATTGTACATTAAGCTCAGCATGAGTCTAAGATAAGCAATGTGATATCTGCTGATTATTTCGCTGCTAGCAGATGGGATGAAAATTCATCTTCTTTTTCAAAATGATAACATTGGGGTAATACTATCGATTGCTTCAGGCCTTAAGTTTGATAGATGAAATATTGTATTTGAATATAATGCGCTCAGAATGGCAAGGCAAAACATATGAACTCTTGTTAACCGAACATGATATACATATTTTCATAAAAATTTAATAACACAATGGCAAAGGATACGCAAACTAAAATGGTTGTATTTGATATGGCTGGCACGACCATAGAAGACAATGATGATGTACATCATTCTCTCATGAATGCTATGGAGTCGAAAGGATATAAGATATCACGAGAAGACGCTAACCGGGTCATGGGCTACCCTAAGCCTGTAGCTATTGACACTTTGCTTAAAGACAAGTTTAAGTTGACGTCAGAGAGTGAAAGGGCTACTTTGGTAGAGAAAATACATGCACATTTCCTGCTGGATATGCTGCACCACTATCGCTACAATCCGGAAGTGAAGGCTAAGCCCAATGTGGAATATGTCTTCGATTCACTTCGTAAAAAAGGAATCAAAGTGGTGATAGATACAGGCTTTTCACGCGATATAGCTGATACAATTATAGAAAGACTGCAATGGCACACCAATAACCTGATAGACTATAGTGTGACCAGCGATGAAGTAAAACATGGTAGACCCTATCCCGACATGATACAGAAAGCGATGGCCAAGTTTAAGATCACTGATCCTGCACAAGTGACTAAGGTCGGTGATACTCCATCTGACCTAATGGAGGGTATGAATGCTAACTGTAGCAATGTAATAGGTGTGACATGGGGCGCCTACAAACGTGAGGAACTGGAGATGGAGAAACATACTCATCTCGTAGATGACCTGGTCGACATCCTGAAGATAGTGTAATGAAATTGACGGATAGGCCTATTGATCCCCTTTACAAAGGGGGGTAGGGGGATTTGAAATGAAATATATCTGAAGAAATAATGGCACTTACTAATTATCATATCCACTCCATATATTGTGATGGAAAGGACGATCTGGAGTCGATCGTCATTGAGGCAATTCACCGGGGATTTAAGGCTATCGGATTTTCATCTCACTGCCCTCTGCCCGTAGAGAATAATTACTCTATGAAATACGACAAACTGGCCCAATATTGTCAGGAGGTCCGTATGCTCCGGAGCAAGTATAGTAAACTCATCCAGATATATCTCGGACTGGAGGTGGACTTTATCGAGAATGTGATAAGCCCGGCCTCGCCTATCGTTTTATTTCAGCAGTTGGATTTTACTATCGGTACGGTCCACTCTCTATGGGGCAAGGATGGCAATAAGGTCTATCAGCTTAACACAAACACCGATACTTTTCTTAAGGCAGTAAAAGAAGGTTTCCACAGCAATCCAGCATCCCTTATTCGCACATACTTTGCTGCGATACGGAGGATGGTCGAGACGTCCAAGCCGACTGTCATAGGCCATTTTGATCTGATCAAAGTGCACAATAACGGCTATGTGGTCTTTGACCCGGATACTGAATTTTATCAATCAGAAGTGGAAAACACCCTCAAGGTCATTAAGGCAAATAATTCTATATTAGAAGTCAATACCAGAGGTTTTTATAAAGGGTCATCGACTGAATTTTCACCTTCTGATAAAATACTGAATAAGGCTTTAGACCTCCAAATTCCCATCACTGTGAATACGGATGCTCATAGCAAAGATGAACTCGACAGTGCGCTGACCAATGCTTATGAATATCTCAGGGAGATCGGATTTACTTATGCTTATGCACTCATTGACGGGTCGTGGAACCCATATTTAATAACTGAATACGGCCTTAATACCGAACATGTTTATCACCCAACGATTCTTTCAGAAGGAGCTAACGGGTAGCAGATTACTGCTTACTATCTATGCCTCTATCGCTTGCTTCTGCACATACTCCTGTATGTATGCCTTCAGAAAACCTTTCTCCGCTGCGACCTATCATGTCGGTGATGTAGATTTCAAAGTGATACTCGTCATATCTCAGTCTCTAGGCTATATGATCAGCAAATTCTCGGGCATCAAGATCATTTCAGAGATGAAGCAGAAGGGCAGGGGCATTGGTATCATTGTGCTGATCTCTATTGCTGCTGTAGCCTTATTGCTTTTTGCTATTACTCCCTATCCTTACAGTGCGATCTTTATGTTTATTAACGGTCTTCCGCTCGGCATGATCTGGGGCCTTGTGTTTGGGTATATCGAGGGGCGAAGGATCACAGAGTTTATTGGTTCTATGATGTGCGTTAGTTTCATTTTTTCTTCCGGGTTTGTAAAACAGATCGGATCCAACCTCATGCATAATTATGGCATTACAGAATATTGGATGCCATTTGCCACTGGTATGATATTCTTTTTCCCCATGCTATTCTTTGTCTTTCTACTGGAGCAGATACCACCGCCAGATGCGGATGATATAGCTTCGCGGTCTGTACGGCCCGCTATGACAGGGGCTGACAGGATGGCTCTGGTCAAAAAATTCCTGCCGGGGTTGATAGCCCTTGTCATTACTTATGCATTGCTCTCGATAGTGCGCGATCTGCGCGATCTCTTTATCGCCAATATCTGGAAGGAAAATCATTTTGATAAGGTCAAAGATATTTTCACCAGTACAGAGAATATCATCTCATTGGTAGTCCTCGTCGCGATAGGTATGATGATCCTGATCAAAGATAATTTCACAGCCTTCATGGTCAATCATTTTATGGTGGCCTTTGGTTTCCTTATGGCGGGCATTGCTTCTTACTTTTTCTCAGTGGGTTCTATCAATGCATACTACTGGATGCTATTTGCCGGTCTCGGATTGTACCTCGCCTATGTACCTTTCAATGCATTGTTTTTCGAAAGGCTCATTGCCACATTCCGCTATACGGCCAATGTTGGCTTCCTCATGTATATCTCTGATTCGTTTGGCTACATGGGCAGCCTCAGCGTATTGCTATACAAAGAATTTGGTATGAGCCACGCTGAGAAATGGTCTCCGTTTATGTCAACGCTGATCATGGGTTCCAGTGTGCTGGGTATCATTGGCATCACGTTTTCGTTTTTTTATTTCAATCGTAAATATCGCCGCACATGAGCAAGAGTGCTATCGTAATAGGTGCAGGTATAGTCGGCCTGGCCACTGCTAAGTCTTTGGCAGAAAAGGGCTACAAGGTCACCGTCTTCGAGCGTAACGGAAAAGCAGTAAGCGCTTCTATCCGCAACTTCGGTATGGTGTGGCCTGTCGGTCAGCCATATGGCCATCTCTATGAACGCGCACTCAGGTCACGCGCTGCATGGAAGCAGGTCTGCGACGAGTCAGGTATCTGGTACAATCCCTGTGGCTCGCTTCTTTCTGCATATCATAACGACGAGCTCGATGCCATCAGAGAGTTCACAGATAAAGAAAGTACACTCAGGCCAATCAAACTTCTTACTAAAGAAAAGACGCTGAATATATCTCCTGCGACCAATCCCGATGGACTCCTCGGTGCGCTATGGAGTGAGACGGAGATCATCGTAGACCCTCGTCAGGCCATAGCGGAGATGCCCGCATATCTTCAATCCAAGTATGACATCACCTTTCATTTCAACAGGGCCGTCAATCGCATAGAGTATCCCAAAGTCTACTCAGGTAAAAATATCTACGAAGCCGATCAGATATTCATATGCAATGGTGCCGAGTTTGAGACTTTGTACCCGGAGGTATTTGCAGAGAGTGGTATCACTAAGTGTAAACTCCAAATGCTCCGTACCGTACCTCAACCTGGCGGGTGGAACACCGGCCCGGCCCTAAGCGCGGGACTCACACTCACACATTATGGAGCTTTTCAAAATCTCACAAGTCTAGCTGCACTCAATGAGAGATACAATCGCGACATGCCTGAGTATGTAAAATGGGGCATACATGTGATGATCTCGCAGAACCAACTCACCGAGGTCACCATAGGCGACTCGCATGAGTATGGTCTGGTGTTCGATCCCTTTGACAGAGAATATATCAATCGTCTTATCCTTGATTATCTCAAGACCTTTGTCACGCTCAAAGATTTCAGCATTGGTCAAACATGGAATGGCATCTATCCCAAGCTCAAAGGCAAAACAGAATTCGTATCACGTCCCGAGAGCGGAGTCACCATCATCAATGGCCTTAGCGGTGCGGGTATGACACTGTCATTTGGACTGGCTGAAGAGGTCGTCGGTCAGTTGTGAGGCATTACTTTGTGATCTTTGTGTTCTTAGTGTGATAATCCCTATTTTCACATCATCATGTCAAAGAAGATAGATACTAATCTTTTGCGCAGCTATATGATGGGTGCTGCTGACCCCGTGCGTGGCAGCAAGACCAATTCTTCTATGTTTGGCGAGGAGATAGACCTCCATGTCGATAGTACCCAGTTCAGAGGCGGTAAGAAAGACAATAAGTACGCTATCGAATATCAGCTGGAAGCACTGGACGCCGCGCTCGATAATGCCGTGATGAAGGGTAAGGTCGAGATCAGGATCATTCACGGTCTCGGAAAGGGCAAACTCAAAGAAGAAATACATAAGGTACTGTCCAAACATCCTCAGGTCAAATCCTTCGAAAATACCTATCATGCCCGCTACGGCATGGGTAGCACGATTGTCTACTTTAAATGACAACGCACAGTTTCTGTGTTTAACTGGGGTTTTCCACATCTTTTCCACATTCTATCTTTGTTGTTACTAAAAAACAATAAATATGAAATGGTTCGCAAAATGTATGATCGTGGCAGCTACGCTATGTATAGGCAGCGGAGCCTATGCCCAAACCGCTGAAGCTAATATGGAAAACCCCTCTCTGCTGGCAGAGGCCAAAACCCCTGCCGAGATACAAGGCAAGGAAATAGTACTCACTCTACAGAATGACTGCACCAGGCATATCACCGTATTTGCCGGGTCAAAGAAAATGGTATTCGACGGCAAGAGCGAAGGGATAGGTGGCAAGAGTACCAATACACTCTACCTCCGCGAGAATGATGTGGTCTGTATCATGAATGACCCTAAGAACATTCAGGCATGTGCTATCGCAAAGCCCGGTGTGACCAAAGTCGAGATCAACCCGTCGGGCAATGGCTTCGTGAAGTAAATACCATTTATACATCAAAAAATACCGCCCGTCATCCTGAGCGAAGCCGAAGGGTGACTCATCAGGGTTTGTCATAGGTTCGGCTACGCTCACTATGACAGTGCAGTTTTAATGTCTAATCGTATAATACAAGGTTTAATTGACAAAGAACAATCAGCCATCTGTATAATGCAGGTGGCTTTTTTATTTGATATGCGACCTCTTGAATAGCCCCGCGTTTTAACGCGGGGACGGATGGTTTTTAGGTTTGGCTAAAGCCTTACTATTGTTTTGATCTAAACTCCGCGTTAAAACGCGGAGCTATTAAAAGTGAATCAGGCAAGAGCAGCCCGGAAAACGTATTTTTTGGTAATTAATTGCTTGAAAATAGCTGCAACATTTTTTCACTTATACATTAAAATTATTTCTTTTTTACCACCTTTACCCCCCTTTTTCGAAAAAAGTCAAGGCCTTAAAAATAAATCCACTAAACATAAACGATTTTAATATTAATAATACCAAAATGTATAATGAATATTTGTTTTAGGGATTCATTTTGTCGTGGAGTATGCGAGGCGACATTTTATTTGGCTTGTCTGTCATAAAAAAAGTATTCTTCAGCGTCAGTACTGCTATCCAGGGAGATAACTGTTTCTTGAGCGCGGCATCGAGGAGCTTGGCCTCAAAGATGCTCTCTATCCTCAGCATTAGCTCCATGATGTCATCATTTTGGTAATAGGTTTTCTTCCAGTAGCCCCAGATGTGCCTGTAGTGGCCGAGCTTGGTTAGCGCCTTGCCGAGGAAGAGGCTCTCGCCCTCTGTGGCTTCTTTCTCGATGTCATTGAGTGCGGTGTATACTGCTGCCGCAGTCCATTTCTGAGCATTAGGATGCTTGTCGTAGGGATTGGTGTACTGTTTGTTTTCCATTTTTTAAATTGTTTAATTTATGCAAATATAGCTAATAATGCTAATTTTGCAAAATAAAATTATTGGCTGTTATGTCCCCCGCTGGCGGGGTCGGCCGCAGAGGCCCAGGGTGGAAAAATGGACCTTGTAAGTGATATACACCTTCGGTTGGGTGTTGTCACCCACCGAAAACCGCGCAAGGAAAAGTGGTACGGTCACAGGACAGACCACAGGTGGAATAATGCAAAAATTGCAAAATAAATTTATAGGCTGCTATACCACAGACACTGGCGCAAGCGTCCGCTTGCGCCAGTATGGCGGGCATTAGTGAGCAAATCTACTTATAATGGATACGAATGGGTTCCACCCCGTGACTATTGTAACTATTGAACTAAAAAAAGAAATAAGAGCTATTACACCAGATGTAAATTTGAATATGCTACTATGCTCTAGAAAATCTAATTTATTATAGCTAAGAATACCAAACCATACTAAAATAGCAATAGGTAAACCTAAAAGAAACTGAACGCCGTATTGAAACCATTTTAGAGGATTGGTTTGTTCTAATTTTAATGTATCATATTTTTCTTGATAATAACCAATGCTAGATAATAACCCACTTTCAACAAAAGCAGCTTCCTGAATGTGTGGAAGTCCTCCTTGGAATTTGGGTAATACATTTACAATAAATTGATAGTTTCTGGCCTGATAGCTATTAAAAGGGCCACGTACATCTCCAATGCCAAATGCACCAATTGCTCTCTGTGCTTTATTGCTGTTCATAGATAACCACCGATAAAGCTTCTGATTTATTCCAGCTGTATGAAGAAAACCAGCTACCTCATAACATGAATTAACTAGGTTTGTAAATTGGTTGTTAAACTCAATTAAAAAGTCAATTTTGGTAAGTATAGCTTTTTGTTCATTTTTTATCTTAACATAACCGATAATAAACAGAACAACGATAATCAATAAAACGGTAAGCCTAATTATCATAAGTGTGAATTAGACTTTAAATATACTGAATATAATAAAACCTAGGTTACCTCGGCCCCTCCTCTGGTCTGAGTTTCCAACTTAGACCCCTCACTGGTCGAAGATTGTATCTTCGACCTAATATGTGGCAAGTTTTCAACTTGCCTTGTATGACTTGTGGTAAGCTGAAAGCTTACCGCATGAATAGGTCTAAGGTGAAACCTTAGACCAGAATGGGGTGTAGCCCTTCGTCCCTCGCACTCGTCCCCCTTTTACGTCCCAAAATTAAACACCACCTTGAGGTTAAACCTTCTGCCCGTGAGATTATTGGGCACGGCGTACTGATTGTTGTAGAAGTCCTTGATCCAGATATACGAGACCACATTTTCGATGCCGAATATATTCAGCACGTCAAGGCTCATCCATACAGATTTGAATGCCTTGGATGTCTTGGTCGGTTTCTTTGCCCACTTCGGGTCCCAGAGTTGTGCAGCGAAGCCCATATCCACCCGCTTGTAAAATGGCAGCCTGAAGTCATTCGAGTAATAGGTCGCCTCGGGTGATTTGACCGGTATACCCGAACCAAAAGCCAGTAGCAGGTTCAGCTTGATAAAGGGCCACTTAGGCAGGTGATCGGAAAAGAACATATTGACCGTGACGAGCTGGTCTGTAGGCCGCGGCTGATAGCCTACGGGTTTCCGGACAGTATCGGTGATGGTCTGTACCGTAGATGCATTGAGGAAAGACACCTGATTGCCATGCGCATCGAGGTAGACGGTCTGCGTGGTGCCCTGTATCACATTAGCAGTATTGAGCAGCGATAGGCTGATCCATGATTCTGTACCCTTGGCCAGTTCGCCGTTCAGGCGCATATCGAGGCCGGCGGCATATCCTTTGGCATCATTCTGGCCGGAGTAGACGATGAGCGTATTGTCATAATCAAATGATACGATGTCCCAGAGGTATTTATAGTATGCCTCCATCACGAAACTGAAAGGGCGGTTCCATGCTTTGAATGCATAATTAAATCCCGCTACGACCTGTGCGGACTTTTGTGATTTGAGGTTTGTATTGACAGTGCCATCGGGTTCGCGCATCTCTCTGTAGAATGGCGGTTGATAATACAGGCCGCCCGATAGTGTGAGGATGATGTCCCTTTTCAGATTTGGCCTGACGGAGAACTGTGCTCTTGGCGTGACGATAGGTTCTCTATTGACATCCCAGTATTGGAAACGCGCACCGTAGTTGAAACTAAATCTCGATGAGTCGCCAAAGCGCCAGGTATCCTGCAGGAAGGCAGAAACGCGGTTACTGTTCAGGTTGAAACTGCTGTAAAGCGTCTGGTCCATATTGACCAGAGAGAAATTATTGGCAGGGGTTGAGTCGCCATAGAAAGACTTCTGGCCCGTACCGGAATTGTATGGCAGCGAGTAGCCCGCAGAGTCAAGCATGTCCCATTGCTGGATCTTGTCCTTGATCATCTCGTGTTTGTAGTCCACGCCCCATTTGACATCATGGTGCTTGATGAACCATGAACCGCGATTGGAGAAAGTATACACATCGATAAAGAGTGTATTCCTTGCCCAGTTTTGGAGGGTGCCGATGCCATCATAGTTGATCACCTGTCCGTAGTTGCTCTGGCCGGGATTCGTCTGTACATCGCCTATGTTGTAGTTGGCTATGATATTGTAGTCTTCTTTCTCCTGATCATCATACTGCGATGCCATGAACTTGATACGCAGATTGTCTTTTGGTTTGTAGATAAAAGAAAGTCCATTCGTGACCGACTGATAGTTATCGATCTCCTGCCCATCGAAAAGTATATCAAGCTGTTTGACATCATTGATCGATCCGAACGTAGTGGTCTGCGAATTTGGAATGAAGACGAACTGGTTTCGGGAGTAGTTATCTATTATTTCGACGGACCACTTTTCATTGATCATGGCTGTCATGAAGAGTTGCAGGTCGAGAAAGTTTGGTGAGTATTCTCCTTTGGTATCAAGACTACTGAGCAGGTACTGGCTATCCTTCTGGCGAAAGCCTAAGAGGAAAGTGAATTTCTTCGGATCTTTAGAGCAGCCCTCGACATGGGCAGAAACACCTAGCAGGCTCGCAGATACCGAACCGCCCCAGCTAGTAGGACGCTTGTATGTCACATCCATGACCGATGACATTTTGTCGCCATACTGTGCCTGAAATCCACCTGATGAAAATTTGATATTGCTGACCATATCGGGATTGGCAAAGGAGAGGCCCTCCTGTTGCCCGGAGCGCATCAGATAGGGACGGTATATCTCAAAGTCGTTTACGTAGACGAGGTTCTCATCAAAACTGCCACCGCGTACCGAATAGTTTGAACTTAATTCATTGGATTTATTCATGCCCAGTACCTGTGATGCCAGATAAGCCTCTATGCCGCCTCCCACGTCTGGTATCATGATGTCGTGGACCTTGATGTTTGTGATGTCTTCGGAGCGGTTTGTCTGGTCGACCACTTCTATACCTTTGAGTTCATGCACTTGTGCATCCACCTGAAAAGATATCTGCACATCATCATTCTTTTTCAGCTGGATTGTTTTTGTGTAGAGGGTCGTGGTCAGATAGGTGAAAACGATGGTGATCTTTTTGCCGGCAGGTACTTTCATCTCATAGGCACCTTTACTGTTAGTCGATGTCACATACTGCTGGTCTTCTTTTACTACGACATTCGCTGCTTCTATAGGCTTGCCGCTGGAGTCTGCTATGGCGCCCCTGATATAGGCCATGTCCTGCGCTTTCACATGAGCAAAGGCAACAAACAGGATGGAAAAAATGAGAAGTCTTTGGAGCATCTTCACGCAGAAACGGCTAATGGGTTATTTTATTTCGTACCTGAGTTTTTTATCTGAGAAATAGTATGCTTGGGGTCGGGTGTGCTGAATACCGCATTGCCCGCTACCAGGATATCGGCGCCGGCTGCGGCTAGCTCTTTGGCATTTTGCAAACCTACTCCACCATCTACTTCTATCCGCGCCAACGAGCCCGAGCGATTGATGAGTTCACGTGTCTCTTTTACTTTATTGATTGCATTAGGTATGAACTTCTGCCCGCCAAATCCCGGATTGACGCTCATGACCAGCACTACATCGAGCAGTGTGATCACTTCTTTCAGCACACTGACAGGAGTGGATGGATTGAGCGCCACACCTACTGATATGCCCTGCTCCTGTATAGCTCGAATGGTCGAGTCCAGGTGCCAGTTGCCCTCATAGTGTATAGTGATATTATTTGCACCTGCTTTAATAAATTGATGGATATATTTCTCCGGCTTGACGATCATCAGATGCACATCGCAGAATTTTTCGGTCCTCTTGCTGATAGCCTCCAGTATTGGAAATCCAAAAGAGATATTCGGCACGAAGACACCGTCCATCACATCTATATGGATCCACTCTGCTTCACTTTCATTCAGCATATCGATATCCCTGCCCAGATTAGCAAAATCAGCAGACAGGACGGATGGTGCGACTATTATACTCATGGTTTATTACTTGTGATGTAAGGATAATAAAACTATGGCAAGCCCCCAAACCAAATTAAGGGACGAGGGGCGGGTGACGAGGGACGGTTTGCATTTGTCTAATGTCTAACGTCTCACATCTATTGTCTATCTAGTTCTCGTCTTCCTCCGCAAACTCCCATATCGCGCGTACGAGCCGAACAAGAAGGCTGGAGATGATGTAAAAAACTACAATACTGCCCAGCATCATCCGGTACTCCCTGAGCGACCAGATACTGACACCGGATATCAGACGGGCTGAAAGCAGCAAGACAACGAGCAGACCAATGAATATCACCCACGATGGCCATGTATACTTCATAAAGGTCTCGTGAAAGACCGAAACGACAGCGTTTACTATACAAAAAAGCACAATGCCCGTGAATGCTGCCATAAACTCAAATGAATCACCACGAAAAGCGAAATGGCAGAAGATCATTCCCACCAGCGCCAATGCAGCGCAAGCTAAAGCCTGTTTAAGCGGTGAGAATCTATTGGCGATACCTGGTATGATCATGGTTTAAAATTACTCGAATACAGGAATAACAGGTAATTTTCAAGAAGGTTTCTTATTGTTTTTCAAATAACCTCTCATTTTTTATATTTTGCAGATATGAATAATACCCTACTTAGAAATATAGCCCTGGTGTCGGTGGTCCTGATCATCGTACTAACCTATTTCGGGTTCAATAGCACTGCCGAGCAGCCCGCTCTGATATTTACTGTCGGGAGGGTCCTGCTTTTGCTACCCTTGATATATTATGGCTGGCAGGCAAGGTCGCTCACTGTTTGGGTATTCGTCGCTATGGTCATAGGGGTGGTGATAGGAGTGGATTTCCACGATGCGGCAAAAGAGCTCAATGTCACCGGGAAAATATTTTTGCGTTTGGTCAAGACCATCATCGCGCCTTTATTATTTGGTACGCTGGTCGTAGGTATAGCCGGCCACTCTAACCTCAAACAAGTAGGCCGCATGGGGCTGAAGGCCATCATTTATTTTGAGGTGGTCACGACATTGGCATTGTTTATTGGACTCGGTGCTATCAATTTTTCACAGGCGGGTGCTGGCATTCAGAAACCAACAGTTATCGAAAAACCCGAGACATTGCCTGAAGCCGGCAAACACTTTCAGCTATATGAGATAGTCCCGGAGAATATCGCTAAAGCTATATCTGAGAATAATGTTTTGCAGATAGTGGTATTCTCTATTCTGTTTGCAATTGCAGTTTCCCTTTGCGATGACAAAATCAAAGGCCCTGTGGTGATGTTTGCGGAGATACTATCTGAAGTAATGTTTAAGCTCACCAATCTGATCATGTACTTTTCGCCATTTGCCGTAGGCGGAGCTATAGCCTATACCGTCAGCACAATGGGCCTTGGCATATTTCGCAATTTCGGCTTGCTGATATTGACGCTCATAGGGGCCTTGTTTGTTTTTCTTTTTGGCGTACTGCTACCGATAGCGCTTTATTTCAAGATCCCGCTCAGGAAATTTCTGGTAGCTGTTGAGGAGCCGGTATCTGTAGCATTTGCCACTGCCAGCTCTGATGCAGCATTGCCCCGTGCCATGACTGCCATGGAGAAACTCGGCGTACATAAACAGGTATATTCCTTTGTCCTGCCGATGGGCTATTCTTTTAACCTAGATGGTTCTACTCTTTATCTTTCGCTGGCTACGATATTTGTGGCGCAAGCTTCGGGTACACAATTGCCTTTTTCTACGCAGTTGGCCATCCTCCTTACGCTCATGCTCAGTAGTAAGGGTGTCGCCGGTGTTGCCAAGGCATCCTTTGTCATACTCCTCGGCACTATCGCTACTTTTCATCTGCCGGAATGGCCTGTCTATATGATATTCGGTGTGGATGCCATCATGGATATGGCACGCACCTCGGTGAATGTTTTGGGCAATTGCCTCGCCACGGTGGTCATAGCCAAGAGTGAGGGCGAGTTTGTAGAACAACCATGATAAATCTGAATAGCATTATCATTCTATTTCTATATTTGAACTATTGATTTTGCGCTTTAGCGTTTTTGCGGTTAATAAGAAATTTGGCAATGAAAAAAATACTGATAGCAAATAGGGGGGAAATAGCTTTGCGGGTTATGCGCTCGGCGAAGGAAATGGGAATTAAGACAGTGGCTGTATTTAGCGAGGCAGATAGGCACTCACCCCATGTGAAATATGCCGACGAAGCAGTTTGTATTGGCCCTCCATCTTCTAAAGAGTCTTACCTGCGAGGAGATAAAATAGTAGAAGTGGCCAAGGCATTAGGTGTAGAAGGGATACATCCCGGTTATGGTTTTCTCTCAGAGAATGCAGCCTTTGCAAAACTTGTCGAAGAAAATGGCATCACTTTCATCGGGCCTACACCTGAGGCGATAGAGATCATGGGTGATAAACTATCTGCAAAAGATGCTGCTAAGAAATTTAATATCCCCATGGTGCCTGGCAGCCCAGGTGCTATCACAGATGTAAATGAAGCCAAAGCTATATGCGAGACCATCGGCTATCCTGTCCTCATCAAAGCTTCTGCAGGTGGTGGTGGTAAGGGAATGCGGGTAGTAGAGAGACCCGAAGACCTCGAGGAACAAATGCACCGCGCCCAGAGTGAGGCGCTAAACGCCTTCGGTGATGGAAGTGTTTTTATTGAGCGTTACGTTGGCTCGCCTAAACATATAGAGGTGCAGGTTTTGGCAGATAATTATGGTAATACAGTTTATCTCTTCGAACGCGAATGCTCTGTGCAGCGCAGGCACCAGAAGGTGATCGAGGAGGCGCCTAGCTCATGCCTCACACCAGAGAAACGCAAAGCCATCGGAGAAGCAGCTGTGATGGTAGCAAAGTCCTGTGCATACATCGGTGCGGGTACAGTGGAGTTTCTGGTGGATGAGGAGTTGAATTTTTATTTCCTTGAAATGAATACCCGTCTGCAGGTCGAGCATCCTGTCACAGAGATGATCACAGGTATAGACCTCGTGAAAGAGCAGATCAAAGTAGCTCGCGGCGAGAAACTGAGCTTCACTCAGGATGACCTGTCTATTCGCGGCCATGCCTTGGAGCTGCGTGTATACGCCGAGGATCCCACAAATAATTTCCTGCCCGATATAGGCCTCCTGGTAGAATATAAAAAACCCGAAGGTCCCGGAGTACGTGTGGATGATGGTTTCGAGGCGGGCATGGATATTCCTATCTATTATGACCCGATGATAGCTAAGCTCGTCGCCTATGGCAAAGACCGTACTGAAGCCATTGATAGAATGCTTAGAGCTATCGATGAATATAAGATCACGGGCGTCAAGAATACCTTAAAGTTTGGTGCTTTCGTCTTCGCTCATCCGGATTTTGTGAGTGGCAATTTTGATACGCACTTTGTGGCCAAACATTTCAAACCTGAGTATCTCAAGAAAGAAGATCCTGCTGAGATGGAAATAGTAGCACTTTTAGCTGCATATGTATATGAAGGTAAGAATAAGAACCCTCAAAAGGTTCAAAACCCTTTGAGGGTTTCAAAAAGCAATTGGGTGAAAAATAGGACCTTGTCTTAATTGTATTTGCATTGTCTAATGTCTCAAGTCTAACGTCTCATATCTGTTCTGTCAGAAGATAGACAAACTCACTCATCATTATAGCAGTTGCGCCCCAGATGGTATAGCGACCATAAACATATGCCGGCACATCGACAGTGCTATTTCCCATGACTTTTATTTTTGTAGTTGAACGGCTATTCTTGTCGAGAAAGAATGACAACGGTATCTCCACTATTTCCTCGACTTCATCATCTTGTTTTTTAAATGTGGCCTCCTCTTTCATTACTCCGACACTTGGATAAACGAGGAAATTGCTGGGTGGGATATATAGTTCACTGAGGTGTCCGATGATGCGGATATGGCTAGGGTCAATACCTATTTCTTCATTAGTTTCTCTCAAGGCAGTCTGTGTAATGTCAGCGTCGTTGGGTTCCTGTTTGCCACCCGGGAAGCTCATTTGACCGCTGTGAGTACCGTCATATTGCTTGCGCAGTGTAAGTATGACTTTCAGTTCGTCTCCGCTGGGATCGAGCAATAGCAATACTCCGCCGATCCTCGGATTGAATTTCATGACCTCTGCCAACTCATAATCAGGCCGGTATCCGGGAGCCATGATAAACTGTGCTTTCTTGCCCGGAAGGGACAGTTTGAGCGCATTTTCTATCTCTTCAATTTCCATTTTCTTTTATTTCTCTATTATTCGTAAATTCGCCTTCCCTTATAATCGGTGAATTTAATGCAATCAAGATTTATCACAACAGGAAATGTGAAAGACTCAGTAGAGGTGGTACTCGCTTATGAACTAAAAGAAGCGGAGTTTCGCCTGGAGTTACACGTTATCCCCAAGAAGCTTCTTAACAAAGAATTAATGGAGGCGCTGTCCAATGACTGGGTCAATGGCGGTACTTTTGTTTTTCCGGAAGGAACAGAGATCATATCTCCCGATATCAATGCTGACAGCATCCTGCCTGACCATATCAAGTCCGACAAGACCGGTGAGATCCGACATAAACAAAATGAATGGGCCGTACAGCTGCTGACCAATAAACTCTGGGAAAGCTATCTGATAGAGCTGGACAACCTCAAGAAGCGCTCTGCTGATCTGGCCGGATATGACAAGGGTCTGTTTGAAGATGCCAAATCATACTGGGAGCGTGTACTGGAGCATAAAAAGGAAAGAAATATCACACAGGAAAGGCTCGATAAGATAAAAGAAGATGTCAATGCCATATTTGAGCAATTGAAAGCGTTCCGCAAGACGGAAAGTGCGGAATTTGAAAAGAGTTCAAATGCTGTGCGTGATATGATCGCCGAAAAACTGAACCAGATCAAACTGAAAGCTGACGAAAAAGCAAATTTTAAAACTCTTCACGAAGACATCAAAGCTCTTCAACATGAGATCAGAAACCAGCACTTCCTGAAATCAGATGAAACTGCTGTTAGGAAAGCATTTGATGATGCATTTCACTATATCAGCGAGCAGCGCAATAGGTATTTCACTGATAAATTTGAAACACGTATATCTGGGCTCAAGGATGTCATATTCAGGATGGAAAAGGGCCTCGAGCATGACCGCAAGGACATGGAGTATTTCACCAAGAAAGCCGATAACCCACGTATTCAGTCACTCGAGTTACAATTGCTAAAGGTTCGTATACGTCAGATCAAAGAAACTATCACCTCCAAAGAAGATAAGCTGAAGGATATCGAAAAGACATTGGAAAGTATACTTAAGCAGGCAGGTAAAGGTACAAAACCGGAAAAAGGACATAAAGAAGAAAATAGTGTTCATAAGGCAGAGACAGATGCCAAGCCGATTGAAGAAAAAACAGAAGAGCCAATATCAGAAGCTGATGTGACAGGTGAAAATCCTGAGCCTAAGCAAGCTACAGAGCCGACTACAGAGTAATGTAATCTAAAATAACCATAGTTCGGTATGATTCTAAGTTTTGTATTTAATCATTCATTATTAATTATCAATTATTAATTGCAAAGTGGTCTACCTGACACGAAGAGAATATTTCAATGGCGCCCATAAGCTCTATAAAGCAGACTGGAGCCCTGAGAAGAATGTCGAGGTCTTTGGTAAATGTGCCAATAAGCATTTTCACGGGCACAATTTTGATGTCTTCGTGACAGTCAAAGGCAACCCTGATCCCGATACCGGTTTTGTGATCAATGCGCATGCACTCAGCAAGATCATGAAGAGGGAAATAGTAGAGCGCCTTGATCACAAAAATTTTAATCTCGACGTGCCTGAGTTTAAAAATATCATGGGGACATCTGAGAATGTAGCTATCCAGATATGGAAGTGGGTAGAACCTCATCTCGAGGGTTGTCAGCTGCACTGTGTCAAGCTGGTTGAAACCGAAAATATTTATGTGGAGTATTTTGGTGAGGAGAAATAGTAAACAAAATGATCGGGTTGCTGTTGCTATACTTCATCATCAAAATACCTTGAAATGAATTATCAGAAAATGGAAAAATATAACGAGGAATCAGTAAACAAGATAGCTGAGCACTACTCAGAGATACTTAAGACCCTGGGTGAAGACGTGGGCCGTGAAGGCCTGCTCAAGACACCTCACCGTGTGGCTAAGTCGATGCATTTTCTCTCATCGGGCTATCATATGGATGCCTATGCTATCATGCGTGGGGCTATATTTCATGAGGAGCAGAGCCAGATGGTAGTGGTGAAAGATATTGAATTATATTCCCTTTGCGAGCATCACCTGTTGCCTTTCTATGGCAGGGCGCATATAGCATATATACCAAACGGCAAAATTGTAGGCTTGAGTAAACTGGCGCGTATAGTCGATGTGTATGCGCGGAGGTTTCAGGTGCAGGAGCGTCTGACCATACAGATCAGGGACTGCATTCAGGAGACATTGGACCCTCAAGGTGTCGCAGTGGTCATCGAGGCTAAGCATCTCTGCATGATGATGCGAGGTGTACAGAAACAAAATAGCGTCACTACTACATCGGCCTTCACAGGCGAGTTCCAAAATCAGAGTACCCGTAGTGAGTTTATCAATCTGATCTCTGCTAAACTGAGCTAAACAAAATTTTAAATTTCAGATTATAAATTTCAAATTGCATTCATGAATGCATACATTTTTCCCGGACAAGGTAGCCAGTATAAAGGCATGGGCAAGGACCTTTATGAAAGATCAGATCTCGCCAAAGACTATTTCTCCAAAGCCAATGAGATATTAAGTTTTGATATTTCAGCTATCATGTTTGAAGGTACGGATGAAGACCTGAAACAAACCAAGGTCACTCAGCCTGCCGTATTTATACACTCAGTTATATCCGCACTGCTAATAGATGGGTTCAAGCCTGATATGGTCGCGGGGCATTCTCTGGGCGAATTTTCTGCATTGGTAGCTAATAAGACGATGACCTTCGAAGAGGCATTGAGACTCGTGAGTATACGAGCACTTGCCATGCAGAAAGCCTGTGAGGCTATACCATCGACCATGGCGGCAGTATTGAAATATGAAAGCGAAGAGCAGGTAGAGACGATATGCAAATCAATAACAGATGAAATAGTAGTACCCGCTAACTATAACTGCCCCGGTCAGCTCGTCATATCAGGGAGTGTCAAAGGCATTGACACCGCTATAGAAAGGCTGACTGCTGCCGGTATACGCCGTGTACTGAAACTGCAGGTGGGTGGTGCGTTTCATTCGCCTCTGATGGAGCCTGCGCGTGAGGAACTGGCTGCGGGGATTGATAAGGCACATTTCTCGGCGCCTATATGCCCGATCTATCAGAACTACACTGCCAAAGCATCTACAGACCCTGCTGAGATCAAAGCAAATCTTATTGCTCAACTCACAGCGCCCGTGCTATGGACGCAATCTGTCAGGAATATGATAGCCGATGGCGCCACTGCATTCTATGAAGTAGGCCCCGGTAATGTATTACAAGGATTGGTCATCAAGATAGATGGCAGCGTCAGTGCTGCGAAAGCATAATGTAATTTTAGGGCTTAGAGTATTACTCTATTACCACCTTCTTAAAGCTGGTAGCACCGCTCTGATCGGTAACGCTAAGAATATATACCCCAGACTCGAGACTCTCTGTATTGAGTATTTCTTCTTTTGAAGTACCAGCTTTTTTCAGAACTACCTGACCGTTGAGTGAAGTCAGCGATATATCAGCGATATTCTGACCGGTAGATTCTATATACATTTTCCCGCTTACCGGATTAGGGTATACTTTGATCTTACCTGTATTGGTAATTGTTATTCCTGTAGTCGTATCCGAAATATAAAATCCATTTATTTTGGTAACCAAATTGTCAAGATTATCATAAACGTTTACATTATAGTAGCCAAGCGGGTATTGCTGTAGTAAAGTGAAATTAGCCGATAACTGCAGGTCATTTGTGATGTTAACTGAATTAGGTATTATAGTATTTGACCCCTGTGAGAACCATACTGTATTTGATCCTGATTGAAAGTGAGTGTTTAGACCGCTTATCGCGACATCCAACGTAGTTCCACTTATTGCATAGTCTGTATCTACGATAGTAATTTGTGGTTGCTGGCCCGGCAGAACTGTGAATGAAGACGGTAAATCAAAGACATTTGAACCATTGTATAAAAGCGTTCCGTAAACGCCTGGACTGACACTAAAGGGAATATCCAGCAAAGTATTTATTGAAGTAGCATTGTTCACAGATGAGTTGTACCCAGTCATTACTATGGTAGAGCTACCCTGATAAAAATAAACATATGTTGAGGTGCCTGAATTGAAATTTGTATTGCTACCGGATATTTGGATTGATAGCGCTGTGGTGCCTTGGGTACCTGAGTTAGGGTTCAATGAGGTAATGCTCTGAGAACTAATAGCAGTGGTGAAGATCAGGGAAAGAATACTTAGGTGTAATTTTTTCATGGTTGAATTTTGATTAATTGGTTTTCATATTTATCAGCACTGATCGTATCGTGATCGTCAGATCGGATTGACCAGATCATATCTTTCAGTACCTGAATTTCTATTTTTCGGTGGTAAATATAAGCTTTTTTGAAAATTTCTGCCTGCCAATCATTCTTTTTTGACAAACTGATGACTTTTTCCCGCAATTTGTCCATTTCCTCACCTTTCAGGCTATCTATTAAAGGCCTTGAGACTGCTTGTGTCAGCACATTAAGTGACTTGACATAACGGCTGTTTGAAAGACTATCCTTGACCATGCCCAGATACATGGCTGCAGAGTCTATTTTACCTTCGTTAAACTTGATGGCACAGAGATTGAGTGCGGCATCAGGGAAACCCGGCGAATACTCTAACGCAGACCTGAAATAATTCTCCGCCCCGGTTTTGTCTCCGTTCATGTTCAGGCAGGTGCCCACATTACATAGCGAATAGACATGATAAGGGTTAGCTCTGACCGCCTTCTCAAACTCAATTAGTGCTTCAGCAGCATTGCCTTGCGAAAAATCCAGCATGCCACTGTACCAGGCTATCGGTGTGGCTGTCTCATCTACCGAGTAGTATGTCGGGGATATTGCACTTAACTCTTTTCGCTGTCCGGATATGTCATTTATGCTTCTTGCTTCAAAATAATGTCGTAAATGTATCTCGCCAGTCATTTTATTGCCCGACCACCATGCCCCGATAGCCAGTATCAGACCAAGAGGCAATAATAAATATCTGGGAAAAGAAATTGACCTGTCAGTGTCTAATGATAATATGAAGAATACAATGAAGCACAGTATAATGGCATGTTCCGCACGTTCTTTGGGGAATGCCATGCCGGCATATACTCCATATCCTACTAGGGCAAATAATAGGCAGTAAAGGAATTTGTCACCGGGAGAAGCGATTATCTGCTTTATAAGTTTATATAGGATGAGGATCCAAGCTGAACCTGCAGCTATCAGTGCCAGAATACCTTGCTCACTCAGCACCCACAGGTAGTCATTGTGAGGCTGTTGGAAAAAAGTAGTATAGTTTCGCAAGCCTATGACCCCATACTGCATATTCAGTATTTTCCAGCTACCCATTCCACTACCTATGAGGGGATGCTGCTTAATGATCTGCCATGTAGCTGCCCAGAGGTGTTTGCGCTCATTTATTGTGTCCCGTTTCTGATAGAAATACCGGAGATAGTCTCCGGTATTGGTATGCTGCAAAAACCAGTGATAAAAGAAATAGCAAAATGCCAGGCCCAGAAAGATGGAAATGATACCGATCCATAATATCCGTGTCCTGCCATAAGCGATAAAATATATAAAGGCTGTGGCAAAACATGCTGCCAGCAGTCCCAGCCACACAGCCCGAGAGAGCAGCATGGCTATGATAGCAAGGGTAGCAAAACTTATGACTTTATTAAGCCATCGTTTTTTGCTATCATAAAATCCGGCAAATACAGAAAATGGTAGGGTCAAGAACATGACCTCGGAGAAAATATTTTTATGGGCATACGTAGAGCGCATGACATCCGATGCTGCCAGATACCAGCCTGTATCGTGGATAAGGATCAGATATTGTGTCAGGCCTATCACGATACTGACTCCGGCTAATGAGGAAATAACTGTTGATACCTGACTGCGGTGAATTTTGACAAACTGATCTGTCAGCAAAAGCAGTGCAACAAAAGCGGGTAGGATAAATAAATGAAGCCATGCAAACCATCCGTCAGCTTTATTGATCGCATAGTAATTCAAACTGATGACTGATAATAAAATATACAATGCATAAAGGAGCATGAACCAAAAGGCCGAACGGCTGATAGCATAGTGGCTGTTACTTTTCAGGTACAGAAGAGCCGTAGTAAGGACCAAAGAAATATCTAAGAATAGAAATTTGGAATAGAGTGCAGGGTCGAGGCCCCAAAAATTGAAAGTGAGTGGTATAATGAATATCCAGGACCAAATTAATAGTGAAAGTGATCTGGCCGTCATATCATGACATTTGCGTTTTTACAGGACTATTGTTTTGTGTATCGTTCAGACATTTATTCTCAAAAGATATCTTCCGAAAAATCTTTATCGTTAAAAGCCGGATTGACCACGAGATTGGAATATTCATATTTTTCATAGATACCTCTCTCATCACTCATTTCCTGATATAGAGGGAAGTTTGTTTCCTTGTCTATGTAGAGTATTGTCTTTTTGGCATATGAACTGGGGACCCTGATGGTTTTGCCTGATACATCATCATCCAGTGATCTTGATGATGGATTCAGGTCCATGATATGGTACTCAGATACTAGTAGCCTTCTGGCCAGTGCGATTACTGTCTCACCCTTTTGGCCTACAGCCGTAGTATAGGCATAAGTGGGATCATCAATGACTACTTTATAGCAATTACGGTTTTTGTATACTACGTCACCTACGTATTTGAATACTGTTTCAAACGCATTTCTTGTGTCAGCACGCTTGATACCATCAGCTACGATCTTGTTTACTATGATAAAGCCTGATGTAAGTAGTGTATGATGCTGGTTCTTGGTCAGTAGCCCGCTGGTAGGCAGCAAGCTCAATGCAGGTAACCAGCCGGACTTGACCCTGATCTTATTGTCATGCTTGCCTGTCACATATAGCAGCTGAGTGCCTTTGTTCGGATCTTTCAGTACTTTGCCGTATATCTTCAGGGGATTGACATTTACTTTCGCAAACATTTCGATCTGATTATTCTCATTAGGCTTGCCGACTATGCGCTCTGTAGCATCCATGATGAATGTGACACCCTGATGTTTAGCGATAGCGGCCACCATATTGTCGATGATCTGTCGTGTCTGGCTGGGCGCCGGAGCAGTCCTGAATCCCATATTTACCAATAGAATAGCGGAAATGAAAGAGGCAATGAGGGCTTTGTTTCTGGTCATTAATATTTACTTTTTTAGTTTATACTGACAATCCTATTTTCTTGAATAGAAAACTCATGATCCAGGCCGGCCCTATCATGAGATACTGAAGGTCCTTGAGGAAAGATGGCTTTCTGCCTTCTACTTTATGACCCCAAAACTGTGCGATCCATGCCAAAACAAACAGGCCTATCGATACCCAAAGCAGATTGCCACCGGTGGCTTGCTGGATAACATGACATAGAAGTAAACAAAGAATAGCATACAGGGTCATGCCAATGGCCAGAGGTATGGATAGAAAACAATAATAAATAGCCACCATCAGTGTAACTATGTGCGCCACAGTGACAGGATAGCCTTCGGCAAAGTTAAAAGGTAGCTTAATGCAATAAAGCAGGCCAACCACCGTAAAAAAGATCACAGGCACACAAACGAAATGAACCATTTTATTGGTAGGGTTCTGATGGCTTTCACCATATTCACTCAACCATTGATCTATTGATTTCATGATAATTGTATTTTAATGAAACACTAAGTTAGCACCGATTGTTTTAAAAACAAAAAAGTCCCGCCCAAAGGCAGGACTTTTCTATCGAAAAATGAAAAATTAATCTTCAATGACAAATTTGCTGGTTGCAGTACCTTGACTGTTTCCAATAGAGAGAATGTAAATACCTGCTGACAGGTTGTTTCTCTTGATTGTGGTTTCATTTGTACCTTGTTTCACTATGATGTTATTGCTGTATACTTCCCTGCCTACTGCATCAGTGATCCTGATCTGCTGATTGCCTGCTCCTTCTGATGAGAATGAGACTTTAGCCTCATTGGTCAGAGGGTTAGGCTGGATGCTGAGATTGCTGAGTGTTTTAGGAACTTCATGTATTCCTACTCCAACGCATGGACTTTGGGTACATGAAGTACTAGGATGACGAAGCAGCGTTTGATCGACTGTATCAGGACATTGCGCACCAGAGGCTGCCACCTTGATCCATATCGCTATATTTCCTGCCTGAGAATTAATACCGGTAAAGGCAAAGGTAGTATCACCGGGAGTAGTAGAGGCTGTAGTAGCAACGTTTAGTGTTAGGTTTAGCAGATATGAACCTGGCGCATCATTGGTCAGTCCAGCTATTTTGATACAACCGGATTCATTGGCATCGAATTCATTTGTAGCATTATTAGCATTCGACGATTTACTTGATGACCAGCAGAGGCCGCATGGCAGACTGTCTATGGTATTGAGTTGGAGTTTGACAATAGTGACAGTGTTTCCCTGAGCAGAGAAGGTCTGATATATAGTAAATGGAATGACCAGGGAGTCACATTGTCCCTGTACGATACATGGGAATGTATTGTAATCTCCAAAGCCATAACCGACCACACCCCCGCATGCAGGAAAGCTAACTTCGGAACCACCGCAATATTGTGCATTAGCCTGAAATGAGGCCATAATAGCCAGGCCGAGAAATAAATTAGTTATTATTTTTTTCATGATTTAGTTTGTTTTTAGTTGAGGGCAAAATTAAACGGTTTTCACACAAACGACTGTTTTTTTTCAGTGAAATATCCACATTTAACATTGACTTGTCTTATTAAATTATTTAATATTGATAATTAGCGGATTAGGTAGATTGCCGATCTTTGGGTTAAAAAAATTATATTTGCACCGCAAAAAATCATACTGGATATCCTCTTTTGCATTGAATATTAATGAGATTCAGAAGGTTATGGTGGAGACTGCTTCTCCCTGAATAGGTTTTTAAAGCACATAAAGCGGCTCTGTATGCTGCTGTATTGCCTAACCTGCCGACTGCCTCCATTTCCTTTGATATTTTCTCTCCATATTCAAAGAAATCTAGTTTTGCTTGTGGCTTTGTAGCCCCTGTTTTGATCTTCTGTGCTGTTGTCTGTTCATCAGCCAACTCATATTTCAGAGTTGCTCCCTGCAACTGGATCAGGGTTTGAATAATCTTCTGGTTAATCGTCTTTTTGTTGGGGTGTTTGACAGCCCTTTGTATGCTTTCGTCAAATTCATCTTCTTTGAGCCTTATTTTGAGATTGATATCTCGGAATTTCCTACCATTGAATATTCTAATGATAAGGGGATAGGAGCCATCCTTTAACTGTCTCCGTTTCTCTAACTGGACTTTAAATGTTGCCATTTGGATTATTGGGGTTAATCCAAGCCTAAAAAAGTAGCAAGCTTTCTGACAAGCTGAGTAATGAAATAGACACTCAAAACCCCACTTTTTACTATAAAACTGATATAGGTGCTGGAAATTGGTTCTTATCGCTTATATTAGCTGTAATACAGTGTTTTTGCGGATTTTCTCATAAAAAATCCTCAAAATAGCTATATTCGCGTCCTCAAATTGGGTGCAAACCCACAATGGCCCCGTAGCTCAGCGGATAGAGCAATTGATTTCTAATCAATTGGCCGCAGGTTCGATTCCTGCCGGGGTCACTTAGTAATCAATGAGTTATGAATTTAAATATTCATAACTCATTTTTATTTGCACACAATTTGCACACAAATTTTTACTTTATTATTAGAATATAAGTGTTATTTGCACATATATTTCCTCGAAATAGCCATGATTTTTCTTGAAAAATTGCTATGAATTTGATGGATGAAATTTCAGAAAATGGGATAAGAGATTGGATGTATTTGTGATTTTCTGAGAATTTATTTACTTCAATTTTATTTATTGAATGGGTAAAATCATTCCTCTGTTTGACTTCTGTATAAAGCTCCATTAAGAAGTTTTCGAGTTGGCTCATTTTCCCTGCACTTTGATTCTTTTGAAGCAATACTATTAAGTATCTGTTGATAAAATGTCATCTAAATTAGACAATACATCAATAATTTTATTGTCAGACGAACCAAGAAAGAGTTAAACCGGATGATTGATAGAGAGCCTAACTCCTATATCAATAAGAATGGACGATTGTGTCGTTATCCTAAGTGCAAGCAGCCTAGATGAATCCCCATGCTTGCGTTGCCCTTTCGGAATCTGCCCATTTTAAACCGCAAGCCATTGAAAATTATTCAATTAGATGACACATCTCCTGTCGGCCTCATTACTGAAATAATGCTCTGGCTTCAGCACGTCGTGTGGGTCAATTTTTTTCATCTTTCTTATGACCGGCTGATACTCTGGCTTTACTACCTTGCTAAGCTTAGCAAGGTAGGTGGGATAGTGGCTGACAAATTCTATTGCGTCCATGTTTATGTATATGGGCGCAAATTATGATTTGGAAATTTCAAAAGTTCCCAGCCTCAAATAATTTTTTCCTTTACAATCCATTCCTGTTCAGCCATTCAAGGGAATATTCAGCCACTTCTTTCCAGCCATGATCAGCAACCAATGAATGACCTCGGCCTTCAAAAAGCTTAAAGTCTGTGATTACTGATTTATTATATTTAGCCACGGAGGCTTTACCAAGTATGGGCGGCGCAATATTATCTTTTTCACCACCGGTTATAAGCAGCGGCCCTCGGGTAGTATTGCCGGTATTCACTTTTGTTTCAGAACCTGCAAAAGTGGCTATTGCTGCCTGAAACAGCGGGCGACATGGAGCAGGTATGGTCCAACGCTCATAAAGCTCTCTGGCTTCCTTTTCAGGAAGAGCGTTTGAGAAACCATAATTGAATTGTTCGAAGGTAAGTGAATTTGCCTTTTTGAGATTGAAAGGATTTCCAAGTACGGGTAATGACGCTTTAAGCGATGAGAATGGTAACTGCCATACACCTTTTATTGGTGCAGGATCCAGAGCAATACCAGCCGCGGCGATACCTCTGCCCATAAGTACCTGTACCAGCAGACCACCAAAAGAATGTCCGATAATAATTGGCGGTTCGGGCAAGGAGGAAATTACTTTGGCGTAACTATCAGCCACTTCTGTAACCCCTCTGTTAGCAATAGGCTGCGGATTATTGCGACATTCGGCTACAGTTGCCGAGTCTCCCGGCCAGCCAGGATTAAGGGTATCATAACCGCGCTGATTAAAAAAATCCATCCATTGCTGCCACGAACTGGCATGTATCCACAAACCGTGTATGAAGACTATAGTTTTACGTTTGTTTGTACTCATGATTAATACCTTTTAATGTGATAAATAGAAAGCCTTAACTCCCACAAAAGTGTAAATAAGAAAACAGAATAATTTTAACCTGAGTTAAAATCGCTCATTTTTCACTTATCCTCTTGCGAATTCGGCTTAATGACGGTCCCCTTACTCCCAGATAAGATGATATGTGATATAGTGGAACTTCGCTAAATATGTCTGGACTCTTTTTTATAAGCTCAAGGTATCGCTCTTCCGGCGAGCTTATAAGAAAGCCCTCAAGCCGATCGATCGTTACATTAAACGCCTCCTGTGCTAAAAGGCGGCCAAACCTTTCCCAGTTGTGCGACTGCTGGTACAAAGATTGGAGGTCGGTATAGCTAATACATACCACGCGTGCATCATCCATAGCCTGTGTATGATAGTTGCATGGAGTTTGGTTTATAAAACTTTGGAAGGTAACTACAAACTGGTTTTTTGAATAGAGGAAAACATTTTTTTCCTGGCCATTTTTATCGTTGATGATATATGACCTGAAGCAGCCACTGATTGCAAACCCCAGGTATTTGCATACGCTTCTGTATTCGTTATACCATTCTCCCTTTTTGTATTCTTTAATCTGCCAATAGGGCAACGAAAGTTGAATGTCTTCTTCAGTCAGGTTGGCGAAGGTTGTTAAAGCGTACGCCAATATGTCGGTTTCTGTCATAAAGCTATATGTTAGTCAGGTGTAATTATATCAAAAAAACCATAATTATGTTTTCCATTAATTTTAAGCTATTATGCCATTAAATTACAAAAGGGTTGAGTAAAAATATTGTGCCTCCGGCAGCGCAGCCAGGCAAATGGTTTTTACCGAAAAGATTGAATTCTTAAAGTCGTTTGTATCGAAAGGTTCGTATTCAATGACATCAAGAAAAGGTTGGATTTTTTCTGTAAGCCCCATAACCGAAACATTTGTTTTTAGAGTATGCGCAGTTTGACGAAGAGTATCTATATCCTTGATTGCAAATGCAGCCTCCAACCTCTCTATATCGTGTGGGATAGCTTTCAAGAATTGCTCTGTCACTGTTTTTTCGTATAGTTTATTGCCATTGCTGACATCAAACATATATTGCAAATTAATAACTTCAAAAGTAGCGTGGTGCTCATCGGCATTTTTCTTTTTAAGCTTTGTTTCGATGTTTGTGACAATCAAAAGTTTTGATAAAATCGGCAACAACTCTCTTGGGCGAATAGGTTTCGAAATATATTCATTCATTCCATAGCTGAGGCATTTTTCCCGCTCTCCAGCAAACGCACGTGCGGTCAATGCGATAATAGGGGTATCCATCTTTAGTTTCAATCTAATGTCCTGCGCAGTAACATAACCATCCATATCCGGCATTTGTATGTCCATTAATATGAGATCATATTTTTTTGCCTGTAACCTCTCAAGCGCCTCTATACCATTGCTGACAATATCAAACGAAAAATTCCATAAATTAAACACATGCCTTAACAAGTTTTGGTTCATCTCATTATCTTCTACTATCAAAATATTAATATTCTGAGCATAGGGAATATTAAGGTCGGATACTTCCTGACGTTGTATAGCTGACTGCTGAGATTCAATCATTGCGTAAGGAAGAATTACTGTGAAGGTTGTTCCTTTACCGGGTTCACTCTCCACATCTATTTCGCCATTTTGTAAGAGTACAAGGTCTTTCACAATCGACAATCCCAGTCCAGTGCCGCCATATTTGCGTGTTGTAGAATCCTCGGCCTGATAGAACCTTTTAAATATTTCAGATAATTTCTCTTTTGCAATCCCAATACCTGTATCCCTTATTGAAATCTTAAGCCGGATATAATTACCTGCTCGCCCATTGTCTTTTATTGCCAAATACACGGAACCCTGATCGGTGAATTTAATAGCGTTCCCAATCATATTGACCAATATTTGTGTAAGACGTGTTGCATCACCGGATAATATATCAGGGATACTATCGTCAATGGCAATGGAAAAGAGTAGGCCCTTTTCTTGAAATTTTTCCCTGAAGAGTATCTGAATACAATGAACAAGTTCGCGGATATTGAATGGTATAGCTTCAATCCGCATCATACCTGCCTCTATTTTTGAAATATCCAGAATGTCATTAATAATAGTCAACAGGTTCTCTCCAGATTTTTGAATTGAATCGACAAATTCCCCTGCCTCTTGATCCAGCTTTTTTGTCTTTAATAAGTCCGTGAATCCCAAAATAGCATTCATAGGAGTGCGTATTTCATGGCTAATATTGGTCATGAAGTTTTCTTTTGTCATAGAAACTTCACGTACTTTTTTCTCGGAATCATCAAGCTGATGAATTAATTGATTTTGACGACGTATCCTGATGATAATATACCAGAACAATACAGCCTCAATTCCCAAAACCAATAAGATCAGAATAGTACTTAATGTACGTGCTTTTTTGCCGCTGTCACTGACAGAAAGAGAAAGACCGTCTAATAAGTGTTGACGTCTATTGTAAATTTTTAGGACAAGCTCATTGACTTCAGCATTTGCACGCTTTCTATGCTTAAGAATGATTCTAAGATTATTATTGTTGAGATTACCTGTAAGTATACTTATTACTCCTTTTGAAAAAATATTACCTGTTTGGTAAAAAGTATCCATTAACAGATTTTTAACTATTACTTTTTCGTCAGCAATTTCATATAGACGGTCGATATTTTTAAAAATACTATCATGGTTCCTCATTTTTTGTAGTGAATCCAGAAATCCTTTTGTTTCAATTATTGTGGCTTCGATTTCGCTTAGAGGGGTAGTATCATTTGTTGCTATAGCTCCTCTGATTTTACCTTCCACAGAAAGTAAATTTCTTTCTGCTTCTCTCAACTGGTTATTCAGACTTAACTCAAGTAAGAGCTTCTCATTACCAGTTATCAGATTATTAATATTTTTTGCTGAGTTATATTGTGTGAAAACAATTAATAAGTTGCCCAGAATAAAAGCAGATAAAATCAGATATATGAACCGGTTATTGGGCATAAGCAATAGATAATATTTACGGCTACAGGATATTCATCCTCTTATTTAATAAAGACCTGTAAGCATCTGCTATTGGCACCAGTTTGCCATTTATCACTAAAACCTTACCACCTTCTTCAATAGCATCTATCTTATCGATAGCCACGAGATATGAGCGATGCACACGAATAAACCTAAAAGCAGGTAATCTTTCTTCGACTGACTTCAAGGTAGAATGAACTGAGAGAATCTTTTCCGTAGTATGAAGTTTTACATAATCACCCATCGCTTCTGCAAACAATATATTATCCAGTTCCACCCGACGTATGTTATATGAATCCCGGATAAAGAGGAACTGGTCTTCCTTTAATCTTTCAACTTCTCGTTTACTTTCCAGAATTTTTCTCGCTTTATCCACTGCTTGCAGAAATCGGGCGACATTAATCGGTTTAAGCACATAGTCTGCTACATGCAGGTCAAAAGCTTCAACAGCATATTGCTTTTTTGATGTAACAAAAATAATAACAGGACAGTTGTTACCAAGGTTTTGAATCAATTCCAATCCTGTCATGCCTGGCATTTCAATATCCAATAGCAATAGATCTATTTGATGCTTTAGTATTAAGCTATACGCTTCAAGAGCATCAGTACACTCCGCTATAATGGAAATGTCTGCTACTCTATTTGCAAGTTGTTTAACAGTAGTCCTTGCAATTATATTGTCATCTATAATCAGTGTGTTCATGAGGCTAAATGTAGATAATTTTTCAACTTCTCTTATTGGGTCTGGGCTTAGACGATTCTATATCAATCGTAGCTTATGAGATACTCTTATGTACGGCAATGAATGAACTATACATTGTAGCTATCCAACGATAGTTTTAGCCTTTTCAACGATTATGGAATATGCAATTTTATTCAAATTATACTTTTAAATCCGCAACCAAAATGAGCCAAAAATTCTTGGGAGTTACTCAGTGAGCTTCGGTTAAATAAATTGGTTAAAGCCTTTGATTTTAACTCGGGTTAACTTAATTGTATTTTTTATCAGATCATTTATTCAATCTCTTTTAAACAATTTTTTATGAGCAGTTATCCTCAGCGTGACCCGCTAAAAGACCATCTCTTGACACCGCAAAATTCGGCTTTGATTGTAATAGATTATCAACCTACGCAGATCAACTCTATTAATTCAATGGATAGAAAACAACTAATAGGAAATATTGTGGCAACAGCACAAATAGCTAAAGCCTACAATTTGCCTATCATCTTATCAACAGTCAATGTGAAGACCGGGGCTAATAAAGATACTATTCCGCAACTCAAGCAGGTGCTGGGTGATATTCCTTCATATGACCGTTCCAGTATCAATGCCTGGGAAGACAAAGACTTTTATGAAGCGGTGAAAGCTACAGGCCGCAAAAAACTCCTGATGACTGCATTATGGACTGAAGCTTGTCTTGCATTTCCTGCATTGGATGCACTGAAAGAAGGGTATGAAGTTTATCCCGTAGTGGATGCTGTAGGCGGCACTTCAGTGCTGGCACATGAAATTGCACTCCGCAGGATGGAGTTGGCAGGAGCCATGCTGACCTCTAATACACAGGTATCGTGCGAACTACAAAGAGACTGGAACCGCAAAGACACCGCTCCATTACTGGTCAATATCCTTAAACAAACAGGTGTATTTCTTATATTGGAATAATGATCACCAATGAGGCGCAAGGCAGTTATCATAAATATTTTATTTAGTTTTAATATTAAAGTCAGTTAAACATGAGTACGATTAAAGTAAAAGACGGCACTGAAATTTATTACAAAGATTGGGGAACAGGGCAACCGATTGTTTTCCACCACGGATGGCCTTTGTCAGGGGATGATTGGGACGCACAAATGATGTTTTTCCGGGATCACGGATATAGGGTTATTGCTCATGACCGGAGAGGGCATGGCAGATCAACCCAGGCTGCACACGGACATGATATGGATACTTATTGCGCGGATGTGGCTGAACTCACAAAGGCGCTTGACCTGAAAAACGCTATTCACATTGGACATTCCACTGGCGGTGGAGAGGCTATCCGGTATGCCGCAAAATATGGTCAAGGCCGTGTGGCAAAAGTTGTACTGATAAGCGCGGTAACTCCCTTAATGGTAAAAACCGAAAATAATCCGGACGGCGTCCCTCTATCTGTATTCGATGAAATACGGGAAGGTACCGCAATGCACCGGCCCCAGTACTTTCAGGATTTCACCATTCCATTTTACGGGTACAATCGTCAGGGAGCAAAAATATCTCAGGGCATCAGAGACAATTGGTGGCGACAAGGGATGATGGGCGGAGTAAATGCACATACTGAAGGTATCAAGGCTTTTTCTGAAACAGATTTTACTGAAGACCTCAAAAGTGTCAATATACCTGTGCTTGTATTGCATGGTGAAGATGACCAGATAGTACCGTTTCCTATTAGCGGGGCAAAATCCGTAAAACTTCTGAAAAACGGGAAACTTATTTCGTATCCGGGCTTTCCCCATGGAATGCCAACCACAGAAGCTGCCACAATAAATGCAGATATTTTAGCTTTTATTAAATCGTGATGGCAAAATAAGTCATTCAATAATTACAAATTTGAAAAAAATGAAAAGGTTAACTGTCACCATCAAAGTTTTTGCGGCATTTTTTATGACATTGATTTTTGCCGCATGTACAAACAACAATAGTACCCTCGCAACCAAATCGGATATTGATTCACTCCGCAAACAAATTGACCACCTATCGTCTGGCAGTTCCGCCAGTGAACTAATCAAAGTTGGAAAAACAGAGAATCCGCACCTTGACCCACTTACGCCGCAAAATAGCATTCTTATTCTGATAGATTATCAGCCCAATATGATTGATGGTGTCGGATCGGGAGACCGCACCTTGATCATCAATTCGGCAGTGGCATCGGCCAAAACAGCCCAGATATTGGGAATACCGGTTGTCTATACTTCTATTAGCCCCAAAGTGGATGGTGAGTTTATCAAACAGCTTACTGACATTTTTCCAAAACTGGAAGTTATTGCACGCTCTGTCCCAACAATCGATGCTTTGGAGGATCCAGGAGTAATGAACGCGATAAAAAGCAGCGGAAGGAAAAAGGTTATTGTCTCTGGTCTTTGGACGAGTATGTGCTTTGCCTTCAGTGCTATACATGCTAAGCGGGAAGGCTTTGATGTATATGGTATAATGGATGCTACCGGCGATGCTACTGTGGCAGCGCATGAGCACGGTGTAGAACGAATGATTCAGGCAGGAGTTGTTCCAATTACATGGATGTCTTTGACTTTTGAGTGGATGCACGACTGGGCGAATCCGAAATCAAAGGAACTTAAAACGGAGGTACTCAATAAGTATGATGTTGTATTCACTGTCTTGCCTTAGTTCACCTTCTGCGAGTCCAACGGTCATTTAAACAAAAAGCATTACTAAACTTAACCATTGTTATTTGTGAAGTTGCCAAAAACTATTTTCTATCGGCTTTATCTTTTGATTGTGGTGACAGGGCTTTGTTTGGTAGCTGCAAATTCATTGGGCCAGTCATTCCAGTTAATGCGCTACGACGAAGATTATTATTATCTGAAAGACTCCACTCGTAGTTTTTATAACCGGATAAAATTTATCCCGCTTTCGCATAAAAAGAAAATCTACATGTCCTTCGGTGGTGAAGCCCGTCAGGAATTTGCAGCGTTTGACAACGAGGATTGGGGAGCTCATAGCACAGACGAGGATAATTTTCTTTTGCAAAGGTACGACCTGCATCTTGATATACATTTAGGCGATATAGTAAGGATTTTCGGCCAGATCAGGAGTGCATTAGAAGAAGGAAGAAAAACAGGTCCGCGGCCAATAGATGAGGATGAGCTCAATATTCAAAATCTGTTTATTGACATTACTCCTCTGAGACGAACTCATGACACGCTACTTTTCAGAATAGGCAGGCAGGAAATTGACTATGGATCAGAGCGATTGATTTCTGTCCGAGAGGGACCTAATGTGCGAATTTATTTTGATGGGGCTAAGGTCAGGTATACCTGGCGTAATTTAAGTATTGATGGATTTGCTATGATGGGCGAAAACGTCAATCCCGGTGTTTTTGATAACACCTTTACGAAACAGCTAAACCTATGGGGGGTGTACTCTACTTTGCTAAAACTGAAGGCAGGTAATATTGACCTGTACTATTTGGGAATATACAGAGACAGTGTGATATATGAGGAAGGGGTAGGAAATGAATTAAGGCATACCATTGGATCGCGATTTTGGAATACAATTTCTGGGTTTAGCTATAATATCGAAGGTGCCTATCAGGCAGGGAAATTCGATAATGGAAAGATTAGCGCATGGACCGCATCCTTTGACCTTGGCTACACTTTTAATAACACATTGTTCAAACCAAGTATAAATGTACGCAACGATTATATTTCAGGAGATAAGCGCGCCGGAGATGGCAGCCTTCAAACATTTAATCCTTTGTATCCGCAAGGGGGGTATTTTGGCTTTGACCCGCAAATAGGACCGGTAAACCTGATAGATATTCACCCTTATTATATCATGAATTTTTTTAACCGTGTCACATTGAAAGTTGAAGGTGTTTTCAATTGGCGTTATTCATTACAGGATGGCGTGTACCGGCCAAGCGGCGCCTATTTTCTGGCAGGAGCAAGTTCAGATAAACGGTATATCGGAACTTCTTTTCTCATCAGTGCCGCCTATGCCATTAACAGGTTTATTACACTGAGTTCTGGTGTGCAATATTTTAAAACAGGTGTGTTTCTTGATGAGGTGATTCCTACTCATAAAGACGCTCTCTTTTGGGATACACGGCTGGGCATCATGTTTTAATTAATTCAATCCGACGTAACCAATTAAACAACATAATATGATAAACAACAAATTAAAAACTGGGCTGAAGCATTTTAAGGTCAAGCTTCTGATGCTTTCAATGGCTTTTATTATAGGATGGTTTATTCAGCCTGTAATTTTAGCGCAGACCGCCCATTCGGGTTCATCTGAAAAAACTATTGCAATAGGGACTTCAACAATATGGGGAACTATTGATGGGATAGCAATCGAAGGTATGGTGCAGGGCCCATCAGGTGAAGCCACACCTCTACAGGTAGCATGCGTATTCGAGTATACCGAAGGTGATATTTTCAATTCACCGCCTGCTCTTCCTAAAGCCCTGAATGGTATGGTCCATCTGGATGAGGCTTTAAAAGGATTGATTACAGATTTACGCAAATCAGGAAAATTTAAAGGACATGAACTGGAAACTATTCTCATCACACCACCATCGGGCCTGATACCAGCACAAAAAATATTGCTTATTGGCCTGGGTGACAGGAATAAGTTTAATCCGGATGTAATGACAAATGTTGGGAGAATTGCCGTACGTGAAGCCCTACGCCTCAAAGTAAAAAGTTTTGCCTTTGCCAGCGATTTAAAAGACGCCGGAATAGAATCCCCCACGGCGCTTGTTGCGACCAATGAAGTTAAGGGGGCAGTTGAGGCTTATCGCACGGAGGCATACCTTAAAGGAAAACAAATGACAGATTTTGAGCCTCTGACTAAAATTACTTTGCTCGCAGGCCCGGCTTATTATGAGGTAGCTGGTCAGGGGATCAAAGATGCTATTGCTTCTTTTAATCATTAAAAACTATCTATGAGCAATATAAAGGCGGACACAATCTTGTACAACGGAAAAATACATACGCACAACCCAAAAAATTCCGGAACAACTGCTGTAGCGATAAAGGATGGAAAATTTATAGCGGTTGGAGATGATAAGGCTGTAATGCAATTTGTGGCAGAAAGCACTTTGGTCATCGATCTAAAGCAAAAGCGGGTCGTGCCGGGTTTAAACGACTCACACCTGCATCTTATCAGGGGAGGTCTTAATTACAATCTTGAACTAAGGTGGGATGGCGTTCCTTCGCTAAGTGATGCCTTAAGAATGCTAAAAGAACAGGTGGACCGGACACCATCGCCACAGTGGGTAAGAGTAGTGGGTGGGTGGACCGAGCTTCAATTTGCTGAAAGACGCATGCCCACGCTGGATGAGATCAATACTATAGCTCCCGATACCCCTGTATTTATCCTGCATCTTTATGACCGCGCTTTTTTAAATCGTGCAGCTTTAAAGGCTGTTGGCTTTACAAGAAATACACCAGCTCCTGCGGGTGGGCAAATTCTTAAAGATGTCAATGGAGAGCCAACGGGCCTCATACTGGCTACACCTAATGCGGCAATACTTTATGCCACCTTAGCGAAGGGGCCAAAACTCTCATACGAGCATCAGTTAAACTCTACCAGACATTTCATGAAAGAACTTAACCGTTTTGGTATAACAAGTGTTATTGATGCCGGTGGTGGTTCACAAAACTACCCAGAGGATTATCAAGTAATTAATGAACTGCATAATAATAAGCAACTGACTATACGTATTGCCTACAATCTTTTTACCCAAAAACCGAAAGAGGAGTTCGAAGATTTTAGCACTTGGGCAAAATCAACTAAACTATACCAGGGCGATGATATGTACCGCCATAACGGAGCAGGTGAAATGTTGGTGTATTCCGCAGCAGACTTTGAAGATTTTCTTCAACCCCGGCCAGATTTGCCTAATGATATGGAAGATGAGCTTGAGCGGATTATAAGGCTATTGGTTGAGCATCGCTGGCCATTTCGTTTACATGCCACTTACAATGAAAGTATCACCAGATTTTTGAATGTTTTTGAAAAGGTGAACCGCGATATTCCATTCAATAACCTGCCTTGGTTTTTTGATCATGCAGAGACCATTGATGAACGGAATATTGAAAGAGTAAAGGCCTTGGGAGGAGGTATTGCCATTCAAAGCCGGATGGCTTTTCAGGGAGAATATTTTGCAGAACGTTATGGGGTAAAGGCCGCCATGCAAACACCGCCTATCAAGCAGATGTTGAATATGGGTGTGTCGGTGGGTGCCGGCACTGATGCAACCCGTGTAAATAGTTATAATCCCTGGGTATGCCTGTATTGGCTTACGGCTGGAAAAACGGTCGGTGGCTTGCAACTGTATAATGAACAAAGCAGGATCAGCCGCGAAACAGCCCTTGAACTTTACACCCGTGGAAGTGCCTGGTTTTCGAATGAACAGAATAAGAAGGGAGATATAGAAGTGGGAATGCTTGCCGACCTGGCCGTACTTGATGCCGATTATTTAACTGTGGATGAGGAACTGATAAAGAATATCGAATCCGTTCTGACCATAGTGGACGGCAGGATCGTATATGCCAAAGATGATTTTTCGTCCCATGCTCCGGACGATATTCCTGTTTTGCCAGATTGGTCTCCTACCAATAGCTATAATGGCTATTATTCTACAAGGCAAGTTAATAAAAAGCTAAGGGATGAAGGTATTAGAAATAGTTTAGGCATATCTTCAGTAAGTTCTCAAATACACAGTTGTATCGGTAGTTGCGATGTGCATGGACATGATCATAACCAGGCAAGGCTAAGTAATATTCCGGTAAATAATTATACCGCATTCTGGGGTACTATGGGTTGTTCTTGTTTTGCTTTTTAAACTCTAAAATGTCATTCATGCAGGAAATTGTGAAGCAATTATTTCATTCGGATGTAGGCAGCAACTTCAATAATGCTGTGTTGCTTGTTTTTAGAGTATTGCTGGCACTTGAATTATTCAGGGTACACGGCATCAAAAAATTTAAGCTGCAAAATGGACAAAAAGAGCAAGTACCTAACCCATTGCATTTGCCCGATAAATTAAATAGCATGATCGCTACTTTCTCCGACACCGTGGTTCCCTTCTTCCTTATTTTAGGGTTGAGTACCCGGCTGATATTATTACCTACAGTTGCTGTAACGGCAATCGGATATTTCGTAGTGCATAGGAAAGATTCAGACGAGATCAGGGATGTGCCTTATATGTATACGCTGTCATTACTGCTGCTGCTTTTTTTGGGTGCCGGTACTTATTCAATAGATATTTATTTGGTTAACGCAATATTTCATTGATTCTATATTATTGTTAGAATTTTCGAAGCAACGCTTAAAAGAAAAAGTGAAAAACATGGATTGGTTAGGAAAAATTGGAATTGTTACGGCATTAATAAGTTCAGTCGCTGGTTACTGCGATGCCACGACCTTTGTATCTGCCGATGCAGTTTTTTCAGCTCATGTAACAGGTAATTTTATTTTGTTTGCTTATGAATTTGTAAATCACTCTTCAACTCACAGCTATATAAAGCTACTCACTTTCCCTGTGTTTGTTGTATCAGTGATGATTGGTGGTGTTATAAAAGAGAAAGGAACGCATCCATATTCTTTATTGTTTATTGAAGGTATAATACTTGTTATAGTTGGCATTGCAACCATAGTGTTAAACTACAGTGGATTATTTACCGCAAACAGATGGCATCTATTTTTTTTGACACTGATGACAGTATTTGCCATGGGCCTGCAAAATACTTTTGGGAAGCTCTTCAGCAAAGAAACCCACGGGCCCACAACAATGATGACCGGAAATGTCACACAAGCATCTCTTGATTTGATTAATCTTATTATCACAAACTTTAGAAATAGTGATGCCAAAAGAAGTTTTAAACGGCAAGTAATTACCATTGCTGGTTTTTTCGTTGGGGCTATCGTTGGGGCAATAGGAGGAAAGTATTTGAGTTTGATTTCATTAATACTCCCAGGCATGGTAATGATAGGCTTATACTCCCAACGTAAAACATTTTCAATTGAATCGACGACAGTAATAAATGAGCATTAAATTACGTATATGGAGAACTATAATATCATCAATAATGAAAAGGAGATGCAGTTTGAAATTGAACTGGATGGGGGTAAAGCATATCTGGCATACCAATTTTATAAAAAGGATATAGCATTCATGCACACTACCATACCTAAAGCACTGGAAGGAAAAGGAATAGCCAGCGCCTTAGCAAAGGAGGCTTTTAGTTATGCAGAGAAACATAACAAGCTGGTTATGATCTATTGCCCATTTGTTGCAAAATTTATTCAGACACATAGTGAATACAAAAAATTGATTGATCCTGAATATTACAAGTAAGTAAAACTCATTAAAATGTATTGGAATAATATTATAAAACAACTAAAATCCGGAAAATGAAAGAGACAATTTTGGGGTTACATCACATTACTGCAATAGCCAGCAGCGCAAAAGGTAATCTGGCTTTTTATGAAAATGTATTAGGCCTCAGGCTGGTAAAGAAAACCGTCAACTTCGATGATCCCGGCACCTATCATTTATACTACGGCAATGAACAAGGAATGCCTGGTACCATACTTACATTCTTTCCCTGGGAAGGCGTTCAAAAAGGATATAACGGAACTAGTATGGCTACTGAAATTGGTTATTCCATTCCACAGGGTAGCCTTGATTTCTGGATAGACCGGTTTAAGCAATTCAATACTGCTGTTGGCGAAAAGGCTGAAAGATTTGGAGAAGTTTATTTGCCGTTTACAGACCCTGATGGACTGAATATAAATCTAATAGTCTCTAAAAATATTGATGAAAGAGTACCCTGGGAAACAAAAGAGATTAAAAAAGAAAATTCAACAAAGGGTTTCCACAGTGTGACATTAACGCTAAAGAGTATCGAGGCGACTGCAAAAATCCTGACCGATATATTTGGCTATAGTTTGCAATCTCAGGAAGGTAACCGGTATCGATTTGCTACCGATGCTGTTCCCGCTGCATCTATCGTTGACCTGGTAGAGACACCAGACGGAAAACACGGCTATACCGCCGGAGGCACAAACCACCACGTCGCATTCAGAGTAGCCAATGAAGCGATTCAAATGAATTTCCATGACAAACTGGCCAGCATGGGGTTACATGTTACGGCTAAAATAGACCGAGAATATTTCTTTTCGGTTTATTTTCGTGAGCCAGGAGGTGTTTTATTTGAAATAGCTACAGATAACCCCGGCTTTACAGTAGATGAACCATTAGCAGAGTTAGGAACCCATTTAAAACTACCGCCCCAATATGAGCCATCAAGAGCCGAAATTGAAAAAGTCCTTCCGGTATTAAAATAGAGCTTTTAAAATAAAAAGACAATGGCCGAAATAAAATTAGAACTCAATACGCAAAAGCAAGGTGGATTTAACTTATACGATGAAAGTGGCAAGGCCGGTGAAATGGTAGTCACTATATCAGGAGATAAACTTACTGTTTACCACACAGAGGTGGCGAAGGAGGCTTCCGGTAAAGGTTATGCCAAACAACTACTTGATGCAATGGTGGCTTATGTCCGGGGAAATAAATTGTCAGTTATAGTCTTATGCCCGTATGTACATGCTCAGTTCAAAAAGCACCCCGAACTTTATTCAGATATATGGAGCGAACAGATTAATTCATAGACTGAAATCAGCTAAAATATTTACATGGATCAGAGTTCTTCAGAATCGATATTTGCACCTTTCAGGGAACGGCTCTTTAGTACGTTATGGATTGCTGCATTTATATCCAATATAGGCACCTGGATGCAAAACGTTGGTGTAGGTTGGTTGGCGGCTACTATGTCAGCATCCCCATTGATGATCTCACTTATTCAAACTGCATCGTCACTACCGGCTTTATTTGTTAGTTATCCTGCCGGAGTCATATCTGATCACTCCGACAGGCGCAGGCTATTGATCCTTCTGCAAATATTTCTTTTCGTGGTAGTAATGATACTAAGTGTTTTAACGCAGCTTCGACTACTGGATATTCACTTACTTATTTTCTTTACGTTTTTGATTGGCATAGGTTCGGCATTCAACACTCCGGTATGGCAGGCAATTACCCCCGAAGTAGTAAGCAAACAAAGATTGAGAGGAGCTATTGCTCTAAATGGTGTAAATTTTAATCTGGCAAGAGCGGTCGGTCCAGCCTTAGGTGGCATTATACTAACCATCGGCGGCATAAAATCTATCTTTTTGTTCAATGCAGTTTCATTCCTGGTACTCGGAGCGGGGCTTTATAAATGGCAAAATAAGGTTACGACTTTTAATAGTCCACAATTCCGTAGAGAGGCAGCCGATGGATTGCGGGCGGTTGCAAAATCAAACCCCTTTAAGCACTTATTGGTCAGAACTATTTCCTTTACAGCCTTTGTAAGTATAATATTTGCTTTTCTTCCTCAATTGTCCAAATATGAATGGAAGCAGGATAGTGGCCAATATACCTGCCTTTGGGTAAGCCTCGGTATTGGTGCGTTAGTGGGCAGTTATTTATATGGCGTTTGGAGCAAAAGAAGTAGTGCTTCAAGAGTCGTTTTACTAAGTTGCGAGATAGTAGCTGTTTGCATTTTTGCTCTTACCCAAACACACAACTTTTACCTACTCAATGCAATCATGTTTATTGCTGGCATTGGCTGGATAAATGCTACATCTACTCTAAATGTTCTGGCACAGCAGCATTCGCCTACAGCATTTAAAGGAAGGTTCCTGGCTGTCAACGTAACAGTCTTTCAGGGGACTTTAGCCTTGTCCAGTGTATTGTGGGGCTATTTGTCTAATTCATTATCAACCCTTGCAGTTATGAAAATAGCAGCTATAGGCATGGTATTGTTTTGTGGGGTGCTCGCGTTCTTTCCGCTTGAAGAGAATGAAATGGTGGATAGTGGCTCAATTGCATGCTCAGACCCATTGATACAATATCACATAAAATAGAGATGGTCGAGTTCTATACTTTGCGATAAAGTTGATAAGTAAACTAAAAGTACAAAATGGAAAAAGCAAATATTCATACCGCAGGAAAGCAATTGGAGCATGCCAAACGTGCATTGATAATGATTCATGGGCGAGGCGGCAGCGCTGATGATATAATCTCATTAAGCCATGAACTTAATGTAACCGATTTTGCGATACTGGCACCTCAGGCAGAAAATAATACATGGTATCCATACTCTTTCCTGTCACCACCTAAACAAAACGAGCCTTGGCTTTCTATATCCTTACAGTCAATCGGCGCATTGGTGACTCAGATAGAAAAAGAGGGTATCAGCAAGGACGGCATATATTTTCTTGGGTTTTCACAAGGGGCATGTCTAATGTTAGAATTTATCGCAAGGAACGCTTCAAAATATGGAGGGGCTGTTGCTTTTACCGGAGGCCTTATTGGTGATAATATCCATAAAGAAAATTACAAAGGTTCCTTTGGCGGTAGCCCTATATTTATTGGCACAAGCGACCCTGACATGCATGTACCAGTTTCGAGGGTACATGAAACTACTGGCATTTTAAAAGACATGGGAGCCGTGGTCACAGAAAAAGTGTATAAAAACATGGGGCATACTATAATCCCAGATGAGATACACTTTGCAAATACACTTGTTTTTAATCACTAATTACATAATACCCCATGTTTACTATAACAAGATTATACAGCGATCCGAATGGTGATAGCCGTTTTGAAGAGATCAATATTCAATTATATGACAAGGGAAAGATAGGTATGCTATCTGATAAAATGGTTGCCACCGGCATAATATTCCGCAAAGTGGAATCGACTTACGATTATGATTTTCACAATTCGCCTCAAAGACAGTATCTCGTTATATTAGATGGCATCATTGAGATAGAAACATCGCTGGGCGAGAAAAGGATTTTTAAAGAAGGAGAAGTAGTGCTTTTAGAAGATACAACCGGTAAGGGCCATCGTACTAAAAACATGGAAATCGCAGAGCGCAGGTCTCTTTTTATTCCGTGCTAAAAAAAATAACTCAAGTTTATGAAATCACATTACTACCCTGCCTCGGAAAGAGGGCTAAAAGATATAGGTTGGCTGCAAAGCAATTTTACATTTAGCTTCAGTAATTATTTTCATCCTTTAAAAAGTGCGTTTGGTACCCTGATTACCTTTAATGATGATATTGTAAGACCCCAAAATGGTTTTGGATTGCATCCACATGTCAATATGGAAATCATTTCTATCCTGCTAAAAGGAAAGATGAATCACAAAGATTCTATAGGTTATAGCACAGTAATTGAGGAGGGTGGTGTACAAATTATGAGCGCCGGATGCGGGCTTAAACATGAAGAGTATAATATCGGTGAGGAGGAAGTGAATTTCCTACAGATATGGATACAGCCTAAGCTTCAAAATATAACTCCACGTTATCAAACCAGAAGCTTTCCCAGAGATAAAAGGAAAAACTCACTAGTTACAATTGTGACAGGAGAGGAAGGTTTTGATCATTGCTGGATCAATCAGAATGCAAAACTAACTTTAGGTTATTTTGACAAGTCTCGTGATACCGAATATACTTTTGATTCTTTCAATAAATGCCTATTCGTATTCGTAATCTCAGGGGGGTTAAAGATCAATGATGCGATACTTGGTAAGCGTGATGCTATAGGTATATGGGATACAGAAAGGGTTTTGATAAATTGTTTTGATAATACGGAGTTTCTTATTGTGGAGGTTCCGGTTAACCAAAAATAGAGCAGGTATCTAGAGGCTCGGAACTTATGTGTGGATATATCCTATAGATTATTAGCAGCAACTTATAAACGAATATCTCTGTCCAACAGGTCATATCATATACAATTTTTGTAACTTAGGAATGATTGGTAAAACTTCGCACCAACGAACGAATAACGATTATTTATCAAGCACTGGAAAAGATTGCAACGAAAAGCACGACCTGCTTTTCGCAGGCAAGCTCAATGTTATCAAAGCTGATTAGGAGTAATTCCAAAGGCTTTCTTAAAAGCAAAAGAAAAATGTGAGATGTCTTCGAACCCCAAACCAAGATATATCTCCGTTGGTTTTTTTTGCCTTTCCTTTATCAAGTAGTAAGCTTCATCTAATCTTTTCCGCACGAGCCATTTATTGGGAGTGAGGTTAAATATTTTTTCGAAGTCTCTTTTAAAAGTGGATAGGCTTCTTCCGGTCAAAAATGCAAACCTGCTTAGCTCAATATTATATCTGTAATGCTCGTTCATAAAAGCTTCCAAATCAATTTTGCCGGGCACACTAAAATCAAACAGTATATCTTTAAGATTAGGATTTGTTTCTAATAAAACTAAAATCAACTCTTTCACCTTCAACAACGTCAGTTTCTTATTCTTCACGTCTGTGCCTCTGGTATAAGGACTGAGAGAATCGATATAAGTGCTGAAATACTCATTTGGTTTAAGCAGCAATACTTTATCACCGTTAAAGCCTACGCTGGCTTGTAAATCAAGCTCATTACTCATATTTAACAGAGTGGCTTGGTCAATGTGAACCGAGATTGACTTGAACTCTCCGGCTGAGGGCTTTTTGACATACTTTGCCAACTGATTTTTTGTAAAAAACCGATAATCACCGGCCTTAAAGGAGAACATTTTATTGCCAAGCCACATTTCCTGAGTTCCGGATATTATGTAGCTGAAAACATGATTAGCAATAAACGTTTCTCCTTCAAGGCTACGATCGTGATAACAAGCGTATAGAATGCGAGGTTGTTCTTTTTTAATCTCTTTATATTCCATTGCCCAATTCTTTTATAGTGAAAATATTCATAAAGCCAATTAAACCAAAATAGCTTTAGGCTCAAGATACTCCTTCAAACCATAAACTCCACCTTCTCTGCCGACACCGGATTGTTTATACCCACCGAACGGTGTAAACGGATCATGGTCAAGAACGTTAATGAGAACTCTCCCCGCCTGAATTTGAGAAGCTACCCTGTTCGCTCTTTCCATGTCAGATGAACTCACATAAGCCATAAGTCCATAAATGGTATCGTTCGCAAGTTCAATAGCTTCTTCCTCTGTTTTGTAAGTAAGGATTGACAATACCGGTCCAAATATTTCATCCCTGGAAATCTCCATATCGGATGTTACTCCAGCAAATACAGTTGGCTTCACATAGTATCCTTCCGAAAGCCCATCCGGTTTTCCTTCGCCGCCAATTAATAATTCTGCACCGGCTGCAATTCCCGACTTTATAAAGTGCTGGACGCGCTGATACTGTTTTAAATTTGCTAATGGACCGATGGCAGTTGCAGCATTGGTTGGATCGCCGACTTTCATGCCCTCAACAGTTTTGACAATAAGCTCCTTCACTTTCGGCAAAAGTTTTTCAGGCACTATGAGCCGTGAGCCTGCAATACAAGCCTGCCCATTATTTTGGAAGGCAATATTAACAGCCAGTGGGATTGCTTTCTCAAGATTTGCATCATCCAATATAACATTAGGAGACTTGCCACCGAGTTCGAGTGTAACGCGTTTCATAGTGTCAATAGCACTCCGTGCAATTATTTTTCCGACCTGTGTTGAGCCTGTGAAAGCTACTTTTGCAATGTCAGGATGGCTTGAAAGAACAGGCCCCAAAATATCACCTCTGCCGTTAATGACATTAATGATGCCTGCTGGTAAGGCAGCTTCATGAAAAGCTTCGGTCAGTATCTGAGTTTGTATGGCGCTCAATTCACTTGGCTTTATAACGGTGGTGCATCCGGCGGCTATGGCAGCAGCTAATTTAACGCAGATTGAACCTACGCTGGAATTCCAGGGCGTAAAAATGACTGAAACACCCAAAGGTTCAAGTACAACTTTTGATTTCCCGACTGTGCTGACAAAATCAAAATCTTTCAGCGTTTCTTTGAAATACAAAAAGGTCTCAGCTCCCAATTTGTTAGACCAAAGTGCTCTTTGTACCGTAGCCCCGTATTCTGCTATCGTAGCATCCTTTAAATCATCTACCCGTTTTGTGACCGCTTCGTAAAGCCTTTGAAGGTATTCGCTTCGTTCTTCTTTACTTGATTTAGAAAATGTCTTAAATGCCTTCTTTGCACTTGCGATGGCACTCAATGCATCTTGTTCATCTCCTAAAGTAACCGTGCCAATGAGTTCAAGATTGGCAGGGTTAATAAGTTCCATGGTCTCTGTTCCATGAGGTGTTACAAACTCCCCATTGATGTAAACTTTTTCAATCTTTTTCATGTGAATGTGTTTTTGTGATTAATGATATTCTAAATACAGTGCAAAGATGGGAGCACAACAAGTAATCCTGTTTTGCTAAAAAGTTCGATTTAGTTTGTTTAAAAGTTCATCGTACGAAGGTGCCTCTAACGGCCAAACTTTGGTCTTTTCAACAAATAAAAATGACCCTTCTAACCAAACGGCGTCGCATCGGACGACTCTATCTTTGCGTCATTAAATATTCATTTATATGTCAAACCCTCACCACGAAAAACTCATAACACCAGAAAGGTTAGCCTTCTTTAGCGATGCTGTTATTGCTATTACGATTACCCTTTTGGTCCTGGATATTAAAGTACCTAAAGTTGAAACAGCTTCTGCGCTTATTTCTGCCTTAGCGGGGCAATGGACAAATTATTTAAGCTTCGTTATCAGTTTCCTAATCACGGGTGTAGCCTGGATGAATCACCATCGTATGTTCACCTATATTCGCAAAACGAATAATACCCTACTGGTGCTCAATACTCTATTTTTAATGTGGTTGGCACTTATTCCTTTCGTAACTGGATTGATGGCAGAATACTTAGCTAAACCTGCGGCATCGGTCGGTGCCTTTGTCTATGGCATGACATTGACAATTGTTGGCGTCTTTTTCAATTTGATTTGGATTTATTTAAGCCGTAATCCCGGTCTGTTGCTCCCGAAAGTTGACATGCGCGAAATAAGATTTATGAAGAGGCAGTATTCCATCGGATTTATATTTTATGTATTAGCTACTGCATTATCACTTTTAAACGCTAGCATAAGTGTGGGTTTATACATTTTGCTGATAATTTATTCAGCTTTTTCCTTTAAAGATTGAAGCCAAATCTTACGTTTTTCTCTTTGTTGGAAAAAGAGTACTTGGCCATCCACTTATGGAGGTACTTCTTGCTGGCGACCAAAACAATAAAGTGATAAAGACATACACCATTTACACACACTTTTTTATACGGGAGTCGCCAAGCCTATCCAAGCAATTTAATATGCTGTTCTATGATATGATGATATTATAGTCAATAATTTATCTTCGCTCTCGCTAACTTAACTTGCTAAGGGCGATGTCAAATACAATAACTGGCGAACAGATTGCACTTTTCAAATCACTCTTCAAAGGACGAGAAGATGTGTTTGCCATCCGGTGGGAGAAGGAAGAAAAAAGTGGCTACATGCCGACTTATGATGTAGATTGGGATGCCTATAGAACTCATAAAGTTAAGGGAGGTTCTTTCCAAAACTTCACTCAAAAAGCCTACAAAAAATTAACTGATGACGAAATTCTGAAACACATTCAGGGTGAACAGTTGGTTGGAATTTATCCATTACTTTCAGATAATACATCGTGGTTTATAACAGCCGATTTTGATGAAGAAAATTGGGCACAGGAAAGTGTCAGATTTTTGAACTTATGTATTGAAACAGGGTTACCAGCTTATTTGGAACGCTCCCGCTCAGGCAATGGAGCGCATGTATGGCTATTTTTTGAGCGAACATATCCAGCGATAAAAAGCAGAAGGATCATTATATCATTACTCGAACGTATAGGAATTATTAACCCATTGGATGAGAGTTCATGTTTTGATCGGTTGTTTCCCAATCAAGATTATTTATCAGGCAAAGGGCTTGGTAACTTGATAGCCCTGCCACTTCATGGGAAATCTTATGAACTCAGAAACAGTTGTTTTATTGACCATTTAACATTGGAGCCGATAATATCGCAATGGGATTTTTTGAGAACCATAGAACGGATTCCAGCAGAGCGATTGGACAAAGTATATGCAGAAATAGCAAATACTGAAAACATCAGTAAAACAATGTTACCTCCAGATGGCAAGTTGCAAATCACGCTGAATAATAAGCTGCATATTTCCCGAGGCCATTGTCCATTACCATTATTAAACTTAATCAAAGAGCAACTTAATTTCCTCAATACTGAGTATATCATCAAGAAAAAAGCTGGTTTAAATACATGGAATACTCAGCCATATTTCAAAGTAATGGAGGAGGAAAATGGCCATATTATTATACCGAGAGGCATGACAGGAAAAGTACTTCGGTTTTGTAAAGACCATAAAATCGGATTTAATTTTCTTGATCGGCGTGAAAAGCTGCCTTCTATTGAATTCACGTCTATCATTAAGCTCAAAGGTTTTCAAGAAATTGCTCTTGAAGCCACTCGGAAAAGGGATTTGGGAATCTTGTCGGCTCCTCCTGGTACTGGTAAGACGGTTATGGGTCTCGCCATTATTGCAGAAAAACGCCAGCCAGCTTTGATTGTAGTCCACAGACAACAATTAGCTGAACAATGGAAGGAAAAAACCCAATCCTTTCTCAAAATACCAAAACATGAAATTGGCTTTATAGAGAAGGGTGAGTCCAAGATTGGCAAGAAGATTACGATTGGCATGATTCAGAGTTTGACAAAACAGGAGTTAGAAAAGCTCAGACATTCTTTTGGCATCATCCTGATAGATGAATGCCATCATATACCTGCTGAAACTTACAGAGATTGTATTGAGCAGTTTCACAGCTATTTTTTATATGGTTTAACGGCAACGCCTTTCAGGAAAAATAACGATGAGAAGCTCCTCTTTGCATATTTGGGTGATGTTATTGCAGAAATTTCAATGCAAACATTATCAAAAAATAAGGCGGTCACAGTTCTTATAAGGGATACCAACCTTGAGACACCATTCAATGCAAAAACAGATAAGGTGGAAACGCTACTCAAAATATTGATCCATGACTCTGATCGTAACCGCCTGATCTTATTAGATATTGAGAAGGAAATAAGCGCTGGCCGGAAGGCAGTTATCCTTACGGAGAGAAAAGAGCAAATAGAAGTATTGCGTCAATATTTAAAGCAACAGTATGAAGTTATTACTCTGAGCGGAGAAGACGGTGAGACTCAACGTAAACAGAAATGGAAGTTGTTGCAAGAAAGAGATTTCGATGTTTTGATTACGACGGGCCAGTTATTTGGCGAGGGTTCTGACTTGCATTCTATTGATTGTCTGTTTTTGGCATTCCCTTTTTCTTTTGAGGGTAAACTGATCCAATACATTGGCCGGGTTCAGCGTGGCGAATATGCACCGGTAATTTATGATTACAGGGATCCGAAAATTGATTATTTGGAGAAACTATTCCAATACCGTAATTCATATTACCGTAAACTAATGAGACAAGGAATGCTCCGGCAAGACATGGAACTTGTATTGATGTTCCAAAGCGATTCTGTCCAAATACTGGGTACAGGCAATACACTTTCGATAAAAGAATTGGACTTACCTGATTCGATTGAAAGAATCAAAGATGGTACTTTCTGGCTTGTGAGAATATTAAAGCATGATCAGGAAATCAAGTCATTGTTCTGCGAAATTATGGACTATGATTATGCCAAGGAGAAGGACATGCAAATTGACCAACAGTTCATTACCATCAGACAAATCCGCTTTCGCTCTCTGGATACAAGCAAGCTTCTGAAAAATGCAATCATTAAAAGGAACGGCACCAATAAAGTTAGAAATCCTAACGTTCCTTTAAAGACTGAGACTCCGGTAGAAGTTATTGCAGAGACTATCAAAGTCCCCATATCGACGCTGGAATTTAATTATGGTTTTATCAGGTTCAGTTATTTTTCTCAACAGCTATTCAGACAATTAGTACTCGATATTCCTAATCAGGATATTCGACCGGAGTTTGAGGTACTGAAGTCTTATTTTGCCAAGGTGCTCAAATCCAAGAAGGTTAGTGTAGGTGTCCGAATAGAAATCCAGAATGACAACATCATTTTACAGCAGGCCACATCGTTTGATTTGGAAAGAATTAATCAGGAAATAATCGAAGGTGTAAAATTTAATTTTGTGATGAAAGATGTCCTTAAAAGAAAGTCAGGGAGTAATGATCTGCTGAACCTTAACGAATGCCTTAATCAAGAAGAAAGTAAACCGTCACTCTATAAATCTGAACAAGAATTTATGGACGATCTATTGAAATGGAAAAATGTTAAGCACTTTCATCAATTAAAATATTTAGCTCAGCAGCATGATATTTCGGTTATGAAAATCCGCTTCCTGCTTATGCCATTTTCATTTGCGTTTATTATTTCTGGGGAAAAGCAATTTCATATTGTTTTGGAAACATTAGATACAGAGGAGGCAACTTATATCTGGCACTTTGACAGAGAGGCAGAAAACTTCATAGAGCATATCAGGAAAATAGATTCGGCAATAACGCAGCTCAGAAGTGAAGGCAGACAGGCCTATCTGGATTCTAAGCCCGAAAATTTCTCTCGTATCCTGCATGATTATTCTGATCCAAAGAAAGGATTCGTATTATGGAAGGGGCAATTTGATGAAAAGATTATCTGAGCAAAACGTTCAATAATGGCGAAACGCATCTTTCATGTTTTGAATCTGACTATTTGAAATACCCAAATGAGTAGCAATCTCTTTCCACCTATATGGCAAATCCTAGCGTAGCTGCTGATAGGGTAGTAGCAAATGCTTATCAATACGATCAGCTAAACAGGATAAACAGCTCATTCTACAATAAATATAACGGCTATACCACTGGCACTTGGACCGCAGGAGGCAATGCTTTCGGGACTTCTTACAGCTATGATATGAACGGAAATATTAGGACACTTAATCGATTCGATGGTACTGGTACGCAGTTTGATCAGTTGAGCTACGGATATAATGAGATTCCGCCCCCTTCTGGCTCTACTCCTGGCACTCCCTGTGCCCTAGGAATACAGCCCGCTAATCGTTTATGCACTAATAATCAGCTAAACTATGTTCAGGATGGTATAACTTCAAATACCACATATGATATACACAATGAGGCTATAAATAATTACACATATGATGCTATAGGCAACCTAATAAGTGACAATAGCGAAAATAATATGCAGGTGACATGGAATGTATATGGGAAGATAAAAACAATACAAAAAGGGCTAAGTTCTCCATACACATATATGGCATTTACATATGACGGAGCAGGAAATAGAACCACAAAATATGTTGGTACGATCACTAGTGGAGGTGTAATAACCTGGACCGATATGACTACTTATGTACGCGATGCATCGGGCAATATAATGGTGACATATGATGATAAGCAGATTAGCGCTGGTTCACCGGGAGGAGGATCCGGACAGATACACACTCCACCAATGCCTGCGATATGGAGCCAAACATCAGAATATCCTATTTATGGAAGTAGTAGGATCGGTGTATATACCTATGCTAATGCAAGTCCCTTTATATTACAGTCGATCAATGCAGATCCTGCATCGTGGTTTGGGTCATACCAGAGACTCATGCAGAAGAAAGATTATGAGTTGGATGATCACTTAGGTAACGTGATGGCAGTAGTAAGCGACTGGAAGGTGGGGATAAGTGATGCTAATAGTAACTTACTATACTATGCTACAGATGTAGCGAGTGCTACAGACTACTATCCGTTCGAGATGCAGATGCCGGGCAGGCTTTATAATAATGCTACTTATCGCTTCGGCTTCAATGGTAAGGAGATGGATAATGAAACATATGGCAATGGCAATAGTATAGATTATGGAGCGCGTATCAATGATCCACGGTTAGGAAGATTCTTGAGTGTTGATCCATTGACTAGAAAATATCCATACCTAACCCCATATCAGTTTGCATCGAATACACCAATATGGGCAATAGACTTAGATGGGCTGGAAAAGGTTATATATACACTGACTAAAGCAAATGGGACATGGACTACGTCCAAACTTGAATTGGCAACAGCAGGCAGTCTCGGAAATGGAGTTTTAGTTAAATGGACAAAACCCTTAGCATCGGGAGTTGTTGAAACTGATTACTTTTATGGAGATGCAATTCCCGCTGGTGATGGAGCTAATTTCACTAAAGCATTTGAGGATAAAAATCTCAATGCTCAGGGTCAACATGTTGCTTATCAAATTCCTGGTGAGGCTTTTACTACGATTGGTTATGGACATGCAAACCAAAGCGCAGCGGATCAAGCATCATATCCATTGGGTACAACCATCTCAGAGGCTCAAGCTCAACAACTTTATACCGATGACAGGACGCAAAGAGATATTGGAAGTGTTACAGGTTTAACACAAAATAAATTAGATGCATTAAATGATTATGGCTTTAATGCAGCCAGCAGCGGCAATGGTATGCTCAGTATATATAATGGTGCAGATAACAAAGATGAAAATTTCTTTTTAGATCATAGTTTGGGTGGAGCTGGCTTATGGAAAAGGAGAGCTGCAGAGTATATACTATTTAAGGATGCAAAATACATACATCTTGATTATTCCTCTTCTTCACAAGACTTATGGAAGCAAAAATATGATGCATATACTACTCCATCAACTCCTAGTCCATCAACAACACCTGGTACAACTCCAACAACAACAACTGGTACAACTCCATCAACAACGCCTGGGACAACTCCATCAACAACACCTAGTACAACACCAGCATCTACATCTCCTAATCCCAAATAATAAACAATAATGATTAAAATAATCTTTGCTCTGACTTTTTTAACTATGTTCTCCGACCCCCATACCTTTATTTCAAAGAGGTTTATTATCGGTAAATGGAGGATTACTAATACCGCAATTTTAATGACCTCAAGTGCTGACGATAAAAAACAGTTACTTTTAAATTGTCAAAATCAAGAGATTGAATTTAAACGGGATAGTGCCTATTTTTTTAGTAAAACATGCCAACTATTTACAAAAGAGCATTTAATAATTGAAAAGGAGATCAAGAACTACACTAAAGATTCAATTGATAATTTATTTAGTACAATGCTTAGTTATTATTTATATAAAGATGGGGAGAAAGACATTACTGTATTAAAAACCAATATTCATGTAGATGAGTTGCCCAATGAGTATTGGTGGATTTTTATAATTAACCGAAATAAAGTTTTTTTACTACAATACCCTAATTTATATGAGTTAGAAAGAAAATAGTTTCCGCCTATGGGACAAGAATGTAGGCTATAAAAGAGTGCCCCCTATGGCGCGAGCTCAATGTCATTAAGTTAAGGAATGTCACAGTACGATTCTTCTGTTTTTAAATTGCTTTGGTTTTGTTCTCTGCCTGTATTTATCGACCTCTCGTATATTTGATCTGCCGGGTCTAATCGGTATAATACCCGCTCTCGGTAGAACAAAATCAGACAAAAGCTGTCCGTAGATGGCCTGGTATTAAGGAGGCTAATCCAATATCTAATGTGCCTCTAAGGTAACAGCCTTCTACGGACCTGCATACCCGCAGGCAGTCCTGCATTTGCATTGCTGTGTACGAATGCGTGGGAGATCCGCAGAAGGTAGCCTGAGGGATTTGTTTCACCTGTGGTTGGTCTTGTGACCTTACCACTATTTAGTGTTCTTTGATATTAGGTCTGAAGCCCTCAGGTCACCTACAGTCGCTATTATAGGCAGCTATCATATCCTTCCAGTTTTGATAGGTGTATTTTTTGTCCTTGATGCTCTCGACCAGAGATGGGCAGTCGCTGAAGTATATCATCATTGTTTTTTTGAAGTTGGATGGGAGCATCATCAGTAGGTCTTTGCCTGCCCTGTAGATGCAGTATGGCTTCGCTGACATGCCACCCCTTCTGGCTTTCTGGCCTTGCCGTTTCTTAGTGCTCTGCCCGTAGGTATAGACATTGCAGCGGCCTGTGCTGACCACCTCCAGAAATATCTGCTCCTCATCATGGTACAGTCCTCCTATGTTAGGGAGGGTATTTGCCATAGAGTGGAAAGACTTATACCCGCTACCATATAGATAGCCATAGCCCCTTAGCTGGGTGGGGTCGTACTGGGCCCCTGTGATTTTAGCTGATTCGAACTCTACCTGCCACTGCCTGTCTGCGGGATCATAGAAGTCGCCTCCGGTTTTTATTTTGCCAAATATGGTATCGCCCCTGCTGAGTATGATATAGCCTTCGCTCCACTTATTATTTTCATAGTTGGACTCCATGAATGTAGCATGATGCTTTTGGGCTATACTGTCATATCCTATAGTATTGTATTGGGCGTATAGCTGCCCAAAACCGATTTGGATGGCAATCAAACAGAAGTATCTCATTGAGGTCAATTTTCTTGTTTATCAGCTAAATTAAACTTTTCCGATCTTCTCATGGACTTTATCCAACTCATTATCGGCGAAAGATTGCACATAGTTGACATACCGGTAGAAAGCCTTGCTGTTTCCTGCATGTCCTGAGATCAGTTTTACCAAGTGCTCCGGCATGCCGTACATCAGCATCGTAGTGATAGCTGTGCGCCTCATTGTATGAGACGTAATCAGGTCGCAAAACCGGTATTCCTTCTTAGATCCCCTGGCGAGAAGTACCTTTTTATTGATCCCTTGCCGCTCTCTGGCTTTACCTATCGGATCGGTCCAGCCTGCCTGCTCTGCGATACGCCTGATATTTTTATTAAACTGGCTAAGGGAGATCGGAGGGAAGATCGTTTTGCTCTTTTTGTCCCCTATATATTTCTTAAGAATGTTGTGGGCATAGTCGGGCAATTTGATCCGCATTTCTGCGCCGGTCTTGCGGGTTTTAACAGAAAGGAAGTGCTTGCCATCTATAGAGTGGACATTGCTGGGTTGAAGCAGAAATATATCAGACACCCTAAGAGCCACGGTACAGCCAAATACAAAAATATCCTTAGAGATTTGGAGATGAGGCAGCAATGCCGCCTCAAACTCTTTATTGTGTACCAGAAACCGCAACTGCTCTGATGACAGAGTGATAATGGGCACTTCCTCCACGGGTATGTGAAAGACCTTATGAAACTCATCGACGGCTATATTTTTTTCTTCTTTAAGGTATTTGAAGAACGTCTTTATGATCTTGATGTTAGTACCTACATAGTTGTCATAGCATTCACGCTCGTTATACAGGTATTCAGTATATCCTTTGTAGAATTTTTTCCAATAGTTTTTTTCCGCTTGAAGCAGCTTTTTATTGTTTCCACTGATCTGGGAAATCCTCAGGGCAAAATCCTTTTTCGTGCTAAACTCGCGGAGATTGCGGTAGATATACTCATAGTTATCTATGGTCTGTGGCTTTATGCGCTTGCCGTCTTTCTTCATTCGCCTGCCGGACCGACAATCTCGTATAAACTTCTCAAACAGGGGTAAGAATTCCAATTCTTTCATAAGTATATGGGTCGTTATTTATACAAATATGATAAAAGTTAGGTAGATATGCTATTGACTTCATTTGCACTCCTGGTATTCCAAATATTGTATTTGTCGACTCTATTTTTTTCGTGCAAAATCTACGATTGCCTCAATCGCTTTTTTAAAAGTAACATCAAAAAATGATCCATTCTTAAGACGACCATATTGTTTGTCTGTTTTCCTATCGTACAATATAAACCATGGGGTGTAGTCTTGATGGTAAGGGTCGTAATTTTGTTGGCCGTTGTTTAATTCTTCTACTAATCGCACATCGTTTATCAATACAAATCGGAAAAGATCTTTATCGCCATATTTAGGATCGCTATTTATAGCCTCTGCATCAGCAAACTCATACTTATAAGGATAATTCTCCTTCATTATCTTTCGGGCACTTTCCGCAATCTTTTGAGCCTCTTTGGCTTCATAAGCTATGGTTTTAATACTATCTCTCTTAAGATAAGATTTCCGGGCTTCCGGTGGATATTGGAAATAATAGTTTTGTATAAGCAATACTGTTTTCTTCGGATCAAAATCTTCAGGAATCGGACTATCTTTCTTTTTTGAAATCAACGCATATGAACTGAGTATGACTAATAGAACCGCAAGTAGCAGGCCTTGATATATTCTTTTCATAATTGGTAGTTAGTAATTTGGATAAATGGAAACTTTGATCGCTTCATTCGGGATTAATTCGCCTGTTTACCAATTATGACCTCTTCCAAAAGGGCCTTTCGGACCGAAACAGAAAGAGAACCAATACAAATGTCGCATAGCTGTCAGCCTCCTTTCTTTTTGAAGAGGGTGTGGTATTTGTCGCAAGCCATTATGTTTTCAATCTAATCATATTAATATTTTCAAAAGGTTTTGAACACATACGATTTACGTTCCGGACGAATACTGCAAACTCTCAAAATATCAAAAGAACAACACGCCCAAAGGTACTGTGGTCACAATACCACAAGACCCACCAAAGGTGAAACGACTCTCTCTATGGCACAAGAACCCCACTCATAACCCACATAGCATTCTTACACCATGAGGGGCATTACTTCATCTTCCGCTTTTCAATTAAATCGCCTTTATTATTATATACCTCAATCAAACTTAATGTACCATCTTTATCAAAATATTTCCACTCCCCTATCATTTTATATCCAGGAATCTCGGAATATTGACCCAAAACGCTAATATTCCCATTCTCATAATATTCATCCCATGCTCCTATTGGGAAGCTTAAATTCAGAGTACCCTTGCACATTACGTTTCCACTGCAGAAATATTTTGTATAATCATAATTGATGGAATCAGGATATATAACATCAATCAATTGACCATTTTCACAAAAATTTTCTTCAAAAATACTTTTGGCATGGATTTTCCTGCTCTTTGATTTAATTACCCCGGATAAGTAGTAATAGACAACATTGCATGTGTCTTTGTGACAGGATTCTTTATATTTTACAATGCCATTTTCATACAACCCTTTTGAATCACCTTCAGCTAAATCGTCTATATATTGCCTTGTAAACTCAATTTTGCCGCTTTTATAGTATCCTACTGCCTTATAATTGAGTTCGTGGCCTGGTGTGGTAGCATTTTCTTCGTACAATAATTCTCCTGTATCATAAAATAATCTTCTTTTAATACATTCATTTTTATCGTTGTAAGTTCTAATCTCATGCGCTGAGGGTGAGTTTGGAAAAAACATTGTATCCGAACGCATTTGTGCTTTAGCCAAAAACGGGAGACATAACAGCGCTAAAAGAAAACACTTGGTCACTATAGATGAGCTATTATGCATATACTTTTTAATAATTACCATTTTACCAAAGTTGGAACAATTTCGTTACCATATACTGCTGGTTTGCCAGGAATAGCCGCTTTGCCAGGAATAGCGGCACTACCAGGATTAGCAGGTCTAATTAATGTCCATGCCTGAACAGTTCTAAGATATGACATTGTATAATAATACCTATCTGCTAATTTAGTATAAGTTGAACTGGGATTTATGTATTTGGGAGAAGGCTCTGTAGTACTAATTTTTCCCATTGTAGCTCCTACTGCAGCCACTTGTGATGACAGAACAGATTTATCACCTGAACCCGGCACAAAAAAATCGACTTGGATGTTTGAATTTTTTAATCTAAGCCCTCCACCCAGAGGTTGCCAAATATCTGTTTTAAGGTCTTTATTAACTATGGCTAAAGCTGGAGTAACAGTAGAACCAGCACCACTAGGATTACTAGTATTACCTCCACCATAAAACTGATACCCATCATCTTTAATCAATTCTCGTTTACTAGTCGAAGTTGTAGTCCACTGATAAACCGCTGGAGTATGCGGTACTGCCGGGATATCAGGCACCGCAGGCGTACCGGGCACTTCCGGAGATAGTTCACAGGTCTGTACAGTATTAGTCATAGTGACTCTAAAATATTGCCCATTAGTAGTGGGTTCTGAAGGATGTGACCCATTCGCAGGCGCATCCGGCACCCATACCACATGGCTTGAATAGTGCCCATCATTTTCTGTTCGATCCCCTTTCGCTGCTTCATTTTTATCAACTGGATAAGCATAGGTACGATTTGAAGGGACATCTTTATAGTTCATCGTTTCTTTATTGAGAGAGTTTTTATCATCTTCAGGTGATGCTCCTGAAGGGTCAGAAAATATTATAGGATTATTATGGAAACAAACATACGGGGATTCACTGACATAAGTTATTGGGTCCCTATTCCATCTTCTCCCCAGTCTAGGATCATATTCCCAGAACTCGGCAGTATTTGCATTTCCTCGGCCATGTATTTCATCATCCTTTTCTTGCCCGTTATAACCGAAGCGGTAGGCTGCGCTTGAGATGGAGCGGCCTGGGACTGGCATCTCGAACGGATAGTAGTCTGTCAGCCTGCAGCACTTATGCCGCTTGGCTTTTCAAAGAACGAATTATTATCAAATTTATCCTTTTAAAGGTAAATTGTCACTTTTTAGTCTCTTTTTGTTTAGTCTCCTTTTGTATTTCTCTTCTGGCTGATTTGGTTATGATCTTTTTTTCGCCAAAGAAACTCACCTGTACAGAGTCGCCCATGAGTTTCACCAGCGTTATGTCGTTGTATTTATCACCTTCACTCATATTTCGTATACTTTTACTGATCATCATGATCGCCACCTTTTTCTGTGAGTCATGGTTTTTTACGCGTCCCAGGTAGCTTACAGCGGGAAAAGGTATATTAGGTTTGGGGGGCGGGGGTGGGGCTTTGACTGCCACCGGTGCCGTGTAGACTGGTTTTGGCACCTCTAGATAATCCAGAAACGGATCCCTATAATCAGCTATTAGTGAGAATGTATCGGAATCATGAGCATGGGGTATGGCAGAAGGGGTATAATTGACTTGTATTGGTTTGGTATCGCTGCCTTTCACGGTCTTGATTATGCGATACACTATCAGGCCCCACACGACACCGGTCACTATCAGCAGTAATATGACTGCTTTGCGGTTTTGCATCAGGGTAGTATGAACCTTAGTAAAGAAGTAAACGGGCTTATATTACCTGCACCATCCTTGGTCGCTACTTTGGCGTAGTATGACAGGCCACCGCCAGCCAGCGAGTCGACATATGTGACAGGAGATGCTGAGGTGATAGTCTTTGATCTTGCCACAGTTATCTGTAGTGAGTCCCTATAGATTAGACAATATAACAGATAGGTGTATAAAAAGCGGGTATAAGAATCTGAGAAAGAGGTTGATCTTGTGTTCAATATGGGACTAGAATATTCCAAAATAAAGCAGAGTGAAGGTGTAATGCGTAGCCTGACAGGGCTAACAAATGCACAATTCGAGAAGTTATTACCAGCATTCGAGCACAAATATTCAAACCGCTATAGTAAGTATAATTTACGGGAGAATTACGGCAGCGTAAGCAAACCCTGAAAGCTAGCGATACACTTGCAGAACCTGAAGAAAAGCTTTTTTTTTTATATTGGTTTATTTAAAGAGCTATCCTATCCAACAGGTACAGGCAAGTATGTTTGACATGCACCAGCCTCAATGCAATGGATGGATAAAAATATTGCTACGGGTATTGAATGATGCACTAGATGAACTGGGATTGTTACCGGTCAGAAGCCCAGAGAAGCAAAGCGGCAATTAAAAGAAGAAAGGAGGGTTATTATCGAGGCGACAGAGCGTCCCATACAGCGGCCACAGGATTATGACAAACAAACTGAGTATTATAGCGGTAAAAAAAACGACATATAGTAAAAAAAATCTTTTAGTCAACATGCAACGTAAAGTCATTTTTCTAAGTGAAACATTCGAAGGGAAAATGCACGATAAAAAATGGCGGATGAGCAACCAATTGAATTTGAAAATGAAACCGAATTGTTGCAGGATACTGGGTTTTGGGGCTATCGCCCCAAAAATGGAAAAGTAAGAAGCAACCCTATAAAAACACAAAGTATAACAAACTGGCTAATGAATAGAAAATTGAAAATACGGCACAGGCTAGCAAGAGAGTATATGTGGAACATGCTATATCTGGCGTAAAAAGATTGCGGATTGTGGAAGATATTTTCCGAAATCACCGTCAGGGGATGGTAGATTTATCCATGCAAGTAGCATGTGGTCTACACAATCTAAGACTTGCCGCATAATAAACCCTTTTGTTGTATAATGTCTAATGATGTAACTCTGAAGATATTTTTGGGAAATCTAGTGCTTTATTCTATTCGTGCGAGTTGCACACTATAACTTTGTTTTTATTAAAACCAAAATCTCAACCAATGGAAAAGAAAATAGAAATAAAAGAGTGTAAATGGCAAGCGAAGAAAGATTCGGTTCGTTCCCCTTCTATAAGTCAGCTGACAATTGAAAAATGGGCTGCTAAGTATATAGTTAGAGCCTACCAGTTTGGGGGGCGTATGTTTTTGACCAGAGCGAGCTAGATGAAGATATTTCTCGTTCATGTTCAAGAAAAAGGTAAAATTATGGAGACTCAAATAATCATCACGAACCATTAAGTTGACGAACAAAATCTTTCATTATTGAGCGTTTATGTTCATCCTCAAAACTGGCTAAGTAGCGCTCAGTAGTTTTTTTATCAGCATGACCCAGGAACTCTTGTATTTCCTCAATGCTACGTCCTTGACGTTTGAGTGTGGTAGCAAAGGAATGTCTGGCTGCATAGAAAGTAACATCTTGTTTGATCTCAAGTTTGATTGCAATCTTGCGTATGTATTTATTGACCATTTTGATCTGCTGCTGCACCTTTTTTATATTGGTTGATGCTGAATCTTCATCAGAAATAATCGGAAATACAAACTGATTCTGAGAACTAGGTTCATTTCCCCATTTCTGTATGATAGTTTTACAAACTTCATCCATATATACTACTATAGGCATTTGTGCAGACTTCTTAGTTCTCTTGGTCTTTTCGCGGATGAAAATGATCTTATCATCCTGAATATTTTTAAAACGTATGTTGGCAATATCCATCATGTTCATCCCCTGGCAGAGAAGTGAGAAGGTCCACATATCTTTAGCATATTCCTCCCAGGTATTTTCCTCTGGTTGATACCGGAATATTTTGCTCAGGTCAAATTCGCCTAATGCACGTTTTCTGCTTGCAGGTTGTGGTATCTGATACTTATTCCGGCCAAAGGGGTATAAGTCCAGAGGTATTAGTTTTTCGTCTGCTGCTTCATTGAATATGGTCCTTAGATAGCGCATATAGATACCCACAGTAGTCAAGGATCTACCCTTTTTGACCATATAATTTTCATAATTCTGCAAAAACCTCTTATCAATCTCCGAGAAAAACAGTTCGGTTCTATCCAAATAGGTTTCGATGGCTTTTTTTGCACAACCATATCCAACTGCTGTATTTATTTGATCTGCTTGACGAAGCTGATCAATCTTTCGGTCAAAACAATTGAACACATTCTTGAGGTCAACAGAACCTATATTAAGGTTCTTTTCAAAAAGAGCAATACTGAATTCTGTCTGAAGTTCATCCACGATGATATCGACAACTTTATTTGCCTGTCTTTCGAGTTCGTTTAGTTTTAAATGAACCTCTTTGAGTTTTGCCCCTGGCTTGGAGCTCAGAGCAGTTTCAAATTCCAATTTGCTCAAATCAATATTAGTAGGGTAATAATATCTCTTACGTATATGGGTTATTCTAATCTTTACGGGATACTTATTTTCTTTTTTTGATCTACGGGTATCGAGCCAAATTCCGATGGTTGGTTTGCTTATCATAGCTCAAAGCTAGCTAAAAATTTGCACACAATTTGCACACAAAATAGCGATTGTTCACTGAAATTAACAAATACTGTTAAAAAGTAAATGTATTATTATATTGTTTATCAGTTAATAATAAATAACTACAAATGATGAAAGATATGTAAATGTGATTTCTAATCAATTGGCCGCAGGTTCGATTCCTGCCGGGGTCACTATTACCATAACACCGCGCTTTAAGGACAACAGGCTTTGAGCGCGGTGTTTAAAAGGTGACCCAAGAGGTGTCACAGAATATTCAGTAGTATATCTGCCCGTTCCTCTAAGTATTATTGCACCAAGGTAAAAGAAAATTGCCCCCTTCATATTAAAAAAAATAGTATGAAAGGTACATAAAAAGGCAGTCCAGTTTTTTACTGCACACTTCTTGCCTTTTAAAGCTTCTTGAAGAACAACAACCTCGTGTTTTCGATAAAGCCAAAGTCCCCTCTGACGCCTTGCGAAAGGCCATATGACGAAGCGTCAGCCCTTTGTCATACCATGCTAGGCCACTTTATCTCCGGTGGCCACTCACTTATGAGCTTTTTGCAGCTATCAAGGGTCTCCTGTTCGTCAGCGTTCAACGTCCTAACCTCTGCATATTCTGATAGCTTCTCCGCTAGCCAGCGAACTGCGGCGGGTCCGGAGGAAAACAGCTTGTGCCTGTTGGGAACGCCGTCGGTATGTTTAAGGACGGTCTCGAAGCTGCCCACTATGCCAGTTGTTCGCCCGAGGGCTATCGCATAGTATGCGGGTAGTGAATCTATAAGGGTCTGTGTGATGTTCATATTTTATAGTTTTTATGAATGAATAGATTTGATTAAATAACTTTTATAAAAATACCTAGCGGCAGTGCCGCTAGGTAGGGGGCTCTCACTCTCTGTACACCCTCCCCCCAAAAGGGTAAGAAAGCCGGACGGGCGGGCTGGACCGCCCCGCGAGCCCGGCTTTCGACCTCCGCAGGGCAGCCGCTACTCCAGTACGGGCAAGTCCGTTACGTCGTAGTCCAGATCACCCTCTGGGTTCTCGTCTGGGTCAACGAAACGTGTACCCCCCGGCCTCTTATAGCCAACTGGCCTGAACACGAAATACTTCTTGCCGTTGGTGGCCTTCTCGTCCTGCTTTGGGTTGTTGGGTGCGAAGCAGCCCGAGTAGTTCGCATAGGAGCGCAGCCACGCAGTGATCTTGCTCACGTCCTTGATGGTCTCCCTGTACTCGGGGTACTCCTTCAGGAAGTCTTCCTTCAGGTCGTTCTTGCATATGATTAGGTTGGCGCTGATAACTTTGTCCTTCACCCTCTGGTCTATGAAGTCAACGAAGTCTTCGTTCGAGGAGGCAAGCAGCTTCCTCCTGCCGAGGTTTATCTGCGACGGTATGTGAACGCCCTCCCGGAGGTAAAGGCAGATGCAGTAACAGATGAAGTTGTCGAAGCCCACCCAGTCTTCCTCCGTCCATCCGTCGCCGAAGAACCACTTGCCGAACTCAGTTTGAGGCGATAGTGCCTCCCCGTAGTGGTTTGAGAACTCAATTTCGATCACACGGTCTCGGGAGCTTGGCCCCTCTATCTTCATGGCCCTGTTAGTCGAGATGATGATCCTCACGCGCTTGTGGAAGGGCTGCTTGTTCTTCTTCTGTACGCTTATGCCCTCGCTTATGTCAACATAAAGCGGCTCGACGCCCACCTTCTTACTTATATCGTTTATGTGAATTATCCTGTCAGGGTAGCTCACCCCCTGATACTTGAACCTATCGTTAGGGTCGAAGTCTTTGCCGCTTATCTCGCACAGGGTCGTTATTTGGGCTAGGGCCTTGCCGAAAAGGGTCTTGCCAGTGCGCCCGCTTGCGTACGCGCTAAGGTCGCTGTCCGTGAGGATGATCGCCCTTGCCTTGCCCTCAAAGAAGTCGTGCAGAAGATAGCCTATTACTGTAAGAAACGACCTAAACCTCTCCGGGTCTTTGCCCGATACGTTCCAAACGAACTTCGCGAATACGGGCAGCCTATCCGGTTCGACATACTCCGTTACAGCCACGTTAAAGTCCCTATTCAGTATCTGGCTTTTCCAAACAAGCCCGTCCATCTCTGCGTATGGGTGAAGGCTGTAGCCGTCCTTAGTGCAACTTACGAAGCCGTTAGAATAAAATAACCTAACCCTATCGGCAGTGTCCACGCAAAAGTTAGGCTCTATGCGCTTTATGAGCGAAAGCTTAATATCCGAGAAGTAGTTTTCAGGGCTCTTTACCAGCTTCTCAAGTAGCATCTCACAAGTGACGCCTTCCGGCAGCTCATCGGGGAGGCTCTTGATGAAGTCGAAGAAGGCATCCTGAATGGTAGTCTTGGACACCTCAACCACGATGTTGTCCATGACCCTCACAAATATAAAGCCCGTCCCCAAATCGAAACGATGAAAGCCCAGCACTTCTAGGAACTGCAAGAACCTTGCGTGGCGTATATTGATATACTTCACGTTTCCATAGTCGTCCTTAGTAACCCTGTAAAGAAGATCGGCTGGGTAGTCCTCCGCCTTGCCAGTGTACTCCCGTAGTTCGACGATGGGCTCTGGGGAAGCGCCTGTGAAGATAAGAGCGTCTGGGTTGAAATATGCGTTTGGGTCATAACTGACATAGCAAAGGCGAGCTATGTCACTACACTTCTTATCGGCTTGTAAGTTAAAGTTCTTCTTGTAGTACTTCCATAGTGCCTTAACATTTGGCTTGTGCATCGTGGGATCATCCTCTACCCGGGGAAACGCTTTTATACCCTTCCCCGAAGGACTTTTAAAGGCCGCGTGTATATAAACATCTTGCTTTAGTCTCTCCAGCACTGCGTCAAGGTTATCTACATCGTCAAAGTCCAACTGAATGTAACCCGAGTATGTGATGAGGTTATTGTTGCCGCGCGTCGGGCCATACTCGCCAGACCCAGTAATACTCAAAAGCCCTTTCTTTAGTTCGTTCTGTTTATCCTTATCAGGTTCGTTACGAATCAACTCAATCAGCTTTTGATACTCCTCAGATCGGACGATGTCAATAAACTCCCGGAGCGTCGTACTGCCGATAGGCTTAGGGTCGGTAGCGCTCCTGAAAAGTGATACTTTGGGCTCAAATAAAAGCTCGTCTAGTTCTTCTTTGCTCATGATATATGGTTTTGTTATTAAAATCAAAGTGGTTTGCGTCCGCCTTTCAAATACCGCAAGTCCGTTAAGACTTTCTCAACGTCGGAACGCCTATAAAAAAGATTGCTTTGGAGGCGCAGGGCAGGAAGGTGGCCTATACAGACGAACCGCCTCAAAGCAACGGTCGATACAGATAGGTACGCGCAAACGCTACGGGTGTCCATCAGGTCTTTAGATTCTTCTTTTTCTGTAGTCATGATATATGGTTTTGTTTTTAAAATCAAAGTGGTTTGCGGGCGTTTTTCAGGTAACGTATGTTTTTCAAGGCTGCGTCAACCTCAGATTTTTTTAGCCTTATTACTGATGATTTTCCGAGTCGGTAAATGGATAGTTCGTTATCCCGCACTAGACGCCGAAGGGTTGGAGCTGAGATTTGAAGGAAGGCACAACTTTCTGCTATGGTCATCAGGGTCTCGGGTGGCTTGGGGGGATCGGCTTTAAAAAGTGGAAGCTTTTCATCGAAGATCCTCCTAATAATAGCCTCTAATGCAGCTAAAAATATCTTGTCTATCATGGCGTAAAAATGTTTTAAGCCGCAATAGTAAGACTAATAAAACACTTAGGATGATAGCTGCAACCGTTGCTATCAGGGCATTACAAGTTTTTCGATAAAAACAGATTAAGAAAAAAAATCTGCCTCCGGAGCGCGCAACTTACCTTCGCCGCCGAAAAGCAGAGAGGCAGGAAATATGCCTTATGAAAGGTTCACCACTTTTTATCAACATTCTGCCACTTTTAACAAATAAAGATGCTTTTCTGTTAAAAAAACACTGTTTAAATAATGCTACTTATGTTCGTTTTATGCTACAAAAAAAAGAGGGTATAATGGAGGCTACAGCTAAGTGAAAGGGCTCGCTCAAAGTATCGCACAGCTTTGCTGCTCATGGTTCTTTTTCTCTACTTCACTTGACCACTTTGGCGCATGGCTTTATCGTCGGCTTTTGCCCGTCAATGCTCTAACTTTGGATGAAATGTGGGATGCGAATAACAAGGGCTACTTCTGCTCTGTCCAGTACTCGGCCAGTAGCTCAGCTTGATCTAATACTTTTATAACCGAAACGTTATACTCTCCCGTTTCCGGGTCGTCGGGTGGGTACTTATACTTTCTAAGAATCCTCTTTATCAAAACTCTCAGCTTGGCCTGCACGCTCTCCTTTAGCTGCCAGTCTATGGAAGTGTTCCTTCTCACACTGTCAACAAGCTCGTGAGCTATCGCCTTCAAAACCTCGTCACCTAAAATGGTTTCCGCTTTGGGGTTCTCGGCGAGGGCGTCGTAAAAGGCCAGCTCGTCTTCTCTAAGGTTCAGCCTCTCGCCGCGCTTGTCTGCTTCCTTGATGGTCTTGGCAAGGTTTATCATCTCGTCTATGACCTGCGCCGCGTCAATAAGCCCGCTTTGGTAGCGCTTCACTGCCTCAGCCAGCATCTCCGAAAACTTCTTGCTTTGTACGAGGTTGGTCTTGGTGCGCTGCTTTATCTCGTCGTTCAAAAGGCGCTTCAATAGCTCAAGTGCAAGGTTCTTACGCGGCAAGTCCCTTATCTGGGCAAGAAACTCGTCAGTCAAAATCTCTATGTTGGGCTTGGCAAGTCCCGCAGCCTCGAACACGTCCACTACCTCAGTAGAGATGATGGCGTCGTTTATGATCTGCCTTATGGCGGTCTCTATGTCCTCGTCGCTCCGCGTCTTCGTCTGCTCGTCGAACTTCGCAAACCGGGCCTTGATGGCTTGGAAGAAGGCGAGATCGTTTCTTATCTCTAAAGCCTGCGGGTTAGGCACCGATATAGCGAAGGCCTTTTGCAGCTTCGTTACGTTGTCCTTAAACCTCTGCTTGCCGTTCCTTCCGTCCTCGTCCTTTAGCCCTAAGATGTAGTTGGCTGCGTCCAGGATAAAGTTTAGCTTCTCTCTCGGAGCCTGAGTAAAATACTTGGTGTAGTCAAACTTGCCAAACATGTTGACCACTACTTCGTAGAGGTCCAACATCTTTGCAACAGCCTCCGACTGGTCAAAGGTCAGCTTTCCCTTTCCACTTGAATCCGTATAGATCGCAAGCGCTTTCCGTAAGTCCTGTGCTATGCCGATGTAGTCCACTATCAGGCCGCCGTCCTTATCGCCAAAAACACGGTTGACCCGGGCGATAGCCTGCATAAGGTTGTGCCCGTTCATGGGCTTGTCTATATAAAGGGTGTGCAGGCACGGCGCGTCAAAGCCAGTCAGCCACATATCCCGCACTATGACCAGATTCAAAGGGTCTTTGGGGTCTTTCAGTCGGTCGCCTATGGCCTTACGTCTCGGCTTGTTCCTTATATGCTCCTGCCACTCCAAAGGGTCGCTTGCTGAGCCCGTCATAATAACCTTGATAGCGCCCTTGTCGTCGTCCTTATCGTACCAGTTGGGGCGCAGTTTTATGATAGCGTCGTGCATCTCTACGCATATCCTCCGGCTCATACTTACTATCATGCCCTTGCCGTCGGCTGCCGATAGCCTGTTCTCAAAGTGGGTAACAAGGTCTAAAGCCACCTGCTTTATCCGCTGCTCGCTGCCAACTATCGCCTCCTTGCGGGCCCAACGTGCAAAGCGCTTTTGCTTCTCGGTCAGCTCGTCGTCTTCCGTCACTTCCTCCACCTTCTCGTCAAGTACCTTTTGGTCTTCCACACTCAGTTCTATCTTGGCAAGGCGGCTCTCGTAGTATATCCTCACTGTCGCCCCGTCCTCAACGGCCTGCTGTATGTCGTACACGTCTATGTAGTCGCCGAACACGGCCCTTGTGTTCCTGTCCTCTTTCTCAATAGGGGTGCCTGTGAAGCCGATAAAGGCAGCGTTAGGCAGCGCATCCCTCATGTGCTTGGCGTAGCCGTCTATGAAGTCGTACTGGCTCCTGTGGGCCTCGTCTGCTATCACTACTATGTTTCGCCTGTCAGAGAGCAGGGGGTAAGTCTCGCCCACGTTCTCCGGTAGAAACTTTTGGATAGTGGTGAACACCACGCCGCCGGAAGCAACGGCCAGCTTTTCCCTAAGGTCGTTGCGGTTCTCGGCCTGCTTGGGCTTTTGCCTTATCAGTTGCTCGCAGTTGCCGAAGGTCTCAAAAAGCTGTTGGTCTAAGTCGTTTCTGTCTGTTAGCACTACTATGGTCGGGTTGTTCATGGCTGGCGCCAGTACGAGCTTCCCGGTATAGAAAACCATGCTTAGGCTTTTGCCGCTGCCCTGTGTGTGCCAGATCACACCAGCCCGGCCCTTCTTGTCTTCTGCGTTGGTAGTGGTGGCCTCTATGGTCTTAGCTATGGCCTTGTTGACTGCGTAGTATTGATGATAGGCCGCGACCTTCTTGATAGTCTTCTCTTTCGTTTTTTCGTAAACTATGAAGTGCCTTATCACATCGAGTAAGGTAGCCTTGTTAAGCAGACCCTTTATCATGGGCTCCATCTCGGGCTGCGTCTGGGTGTCCACTATGTTTATCCCGTCCGCAGTCTTCCACTCCATGAAGCGGCTGTAGTCGCTGCTCAACGTGCCGCTCTTAGCGAACCAGCCGTCACTTGCGATTAAAAAGGCGTTGTAAGTAAAGAGCGATGGGATAAGCTTTTTGTAGGTCTGTAGCTGGTTGTATGCGGCCTTTATGTCCGCGTCTTTGTCCACCGCGTTCTTTAGCTCTATGACCACGAGCGGCAGGCCGTTTACAAAAAGCACTATGTCCGGGCGCTTGTTGTTGTAGTTCTCTACGACCGTAAACTGATTGATCGCCAAGAACTCGTTGTTCTCCGGGTGGGCGTAGTCTATGAGCCAAACCTTATCCGTTTTGGACTTGCCGTCACCTATGCTAAACTTAACGTCTATGCCCTCGGTTAGCATCCGGTGAAAGGCTTGGTTGTTGTCAAACAGGCTTATAGTCTCTGTGCGCAGTACCTTCTTAAATGCTTCCTCCCTTGCATCCCGCGGGATAGCAGGGTTCAGCTTATCAATGGCCTTTTTCAGCCGGGCGTTTAGCACTACTTCGGAGTAGTCCCTTTCTTGATCGTCACCGTCTGCGATGTCCGGGCCATAAAGCACCTTATACCCTAAGTCTTCACTCAGAATCTCAAGCGCTATGGCTTCAATATCGTTCTCGGTGATAAATCTCATTCCTCTTTTCCTATAACTATTCTTACTCCCGCCAAATCAGGGCGCTCCTTTGATAGGCTATATGTCACTGAATCGTTTATGTCTTCTTCGTCCTCATCGCTTATTTTAGTGTTGGGGTCAATGGGTGTAATCAATCTATATGGTGCTGCTGTATAAATATCTTTGTAATCATAAGCCCTTAAATCGCTGGAAGTATAACCACCTCCGTCACAACAAAAAAGCTTTCTTATCGAATCCATATGAGCCGGATAGAAATGGCGCATATAAACTTTCCCATGCGGACGTACGATAGCCGGGTTTTCTCTGATGGACTTAACAACCGATGCCTCGACTATACTTAACCCCATATCCCCGATTGATGGCAATCCCATGCAGTCTGCCCTTGTGGGTGCAGCGGTAACATGGTTACTTACCGAACGACCGTTGTAGAGGAGGTAGAAAGCCTTACTTCCAAAAGCTGTTTGATGGTTTAAAAGCTTGTCCCATTGGTTAGGAGCAGGTTCGAGTTTTAAATCCTTATAAACTCCATCATAAGACATAACTTTCGCTTGCAAGGCAAAGCGGTTATACCACCCGTCTGGCCTTTGAATGAATAGATCAAGATCGTTTCCATATACTGACTCAACAGGCCAAGTCGTTTTGTATATCTTAGCGTTAGTCAATCGCTGTTTGTGACAATAATCAACTAAATGAAATACAAACAAGTCTGTAAGGCCCACTTCTGACATGCCCAAGCGATAGCTAAAGATGTCGCTTAAATACCGATAAGTTGTTCTTGAGTGAGTTGTTGCAAAGTTACAAAGACTCATATAGTGTGCTTTTATTAGTTTGAGAATAGTATCTGCGCTTGCTGTGTCTGCCGCACTTCTTAGTGCATGGTTGGGTTCTTTTACTTTATAGACGATATGATGGTGAAACGTGGCTATAAACGGAAGGGGGTTTACAAACTTGGTATTTGTAGCACAGACAAATAAACCTACTGGCATAGCGTTATACTTATTAATAGCGTCTGTCAACCTACCCACAAAGTCGCCCATCGAGAAGAAGGCGACTTTCTTTCCCTTGTAGTTTACGATGTCCTCAAAATCGTGAGGGTTGCCGCCCAAGGGCGTCCTGCCCGTAGAAACGCCACCATCCATAAGCAGCATGTTATAAACCATATTGATAGCTGTTGTCTTTCCGCAACTATCCGGCCCAGCCAAAACTATTATTTCCATATTGGTTTCTGTTTTTGGGTTTTATTAGTCCTCTTCGGCCTCCACTTGATCCAATGCGTTTTTGGTTTGGCTATCGTATAATAGCTCCGTAAGTTCCGACTTTAGATAATCATCATTAAGCAACTTTATGAGAAGCTCTTTTGATGTACGCGTATCTAATTTAAATTGTGTGCCTGCATCATTGAGCTTTAAACGTCTTTTTAACTTTGGATGGTTTCTAATAAAGTTGGCAATCGTAGGAAAAGGTACCTGTAGCACCGGAGAGTGATGCCTTATCCTCATAATCCTCTTAGCAAACTTTAGCTCCTGTGCCAGTTCTCGTAAACCATCAACGTCCTCAATAATGCCAAGTGCCACTATTATACCTATGTTCTCCGTTGCTTTGTCCTTGATGATCTTATCATAACCAAAGCTGTTCTGAAAGGTCTTTATGTCTAATACAATAAGCTCTCCGTTAACAAGCATGAACTCCGTTTTGTCGTTCATCTTAATGGCGTTTTCACCCATCCTTTCTAGCCTGTTATCTCTTGGAAAGAAAGTCAAAAAGCTACCTTGTCTCAAAACACTTACTGGATAAAGTTTTTTGTATAGCGTTACTTTGTGGGCCTCATTCCCTAAACAGATAACGAAGCCCTTTAAGCCTGAAAAATCGCCTCTAATGAAAGAAAAGGTCTGAAAAGGCGGTTCGCCACCGTCCATGTTTAGAGCAAAAACATCTTCGTTATCTACATCACACATGATGCTAAGCGAATCGGGAATCTCTCCCAAGTCATAGAAATATGCTGCGTTGTTCGTCTCTGCTGCCTCAGATATAGGGCCATAGTCTAACTCGGGATTGTTTACAAGCTTTCGCCTCAAACCCTCTAAAAACAAGTTCCTCAAATCAGTTGCGGCCTCGTTGGAAATATCTGCAAGTCGCACTTGCTCCGTCCCATCTGGCTCTACTATAAAGAATAACTTTATCCCAATAGGGGCTTGATCGTTAAATAAGAAATCAATGTTGGCGTTCAGTTCTTCTCTTGTCATTTCTCTAGGTTTAGTTTTGCATAATAAATGTTGTCGTCTATCTCTTTGAGGTATAGCCACTGCTCTTTTTTCAATCTCCCCTTCATAATGATAATGATGTCTTTGTGGTTGAGGGTTTCTATCTTGAAAATCTGAAATCCAAACAAAGCTAAGGCTGGATTGGTGTAGAACTGGTTCGTCTTGATATAGATAGCCCCCATGATTACCAACATGCCCATCAATAGGAAAAGGTTCTTACTCGAACCAACATCAAAACATATCAAAGGTATGATATAAGTAGCCAAGAAAGATAAGGCCTCGAAGCTATTGTTGCTAACGCTCTTAACCTGAACGAGGTTAGTAGCACCGTCGCTGATCTGATAGTTAAAGGTTTGATAAAAAATGTAAGCAAGTATCACAAAAAATGAAAATATCGAAACGCAAACGTTTTCCTTATAAAGCGATTCCCATGTAAGTGGATGCGTACCCTCACCCGAATTGAAAAAAAGCTTGCTCAACAGCAGCAAGAAGAAAAGAGGGGATAACGATATGATGTATAGTTCTACTTTTCTAAACATAGTTCTTCTTTTACTTCTAACTCTCCCTTCATCAGCTTGGGCAATAAACTATCCCTCAGCGCCGTCAAAGTCTGGTTTTCTTCGATGTTGGCTTCTACAAGCAAACGGTTAGCCTTTGCAATAGCCGTGAACTTCTCGACTATGTCTTTGGGCGGCATCCTAAAAGTCGGTTTTTTCAACCCCTCAACTTTAAGCATGTTTACCGTGGTGCCGTTAGCAAAACCAATGACCTGCTCCCTCACTTCGTTTCTCAAAAGCAAGTGATATGCAAAATCTGATGAAAGATAAGAGCTTCTTTTGGGTGTAAGTTTATAGATGTGGTGGCTGTATATGCCAAGATCGCCAAAGAACTTAGGGACGATAGCCGGAAAACCAATAAGCCTGTACTTATGGCCTTGCTCTGTATTGGCTACTATCAGGTCTCCCGGTTTGACAACGTTCTTTTCTTTATAAGCACCCGTGTAGTACTTTACACCTCCTGTTTTATACCCTCCACCTTCATAGATAGAGTTAAGGTTGTGCATAGGGACGCCTTCGCTTTCCGCAAGGCCTGCACCTTTGTAGCTCAGACCCCTTTCAGCTTCAAACTCATCCTCAAAAGTTTTCTCCTTCCATCCCTTCGGCAGTGCGTCACCTTTAGGCACACACATCTCTCGAAAGATGGTCTGTGTTATGGCCTCAAGTGTTTGATTGATTTGGCGGTTAAGTTCTATCTTATCGTCAAAGGATGAAAGGATAGAGGCTACGCGGGTTTGTGTTTCTTTATTCTTCGGCGCTTTGAACTCGTACTGCCTAATCAATGTAGGTGAAGTATGCTTAACAGTTGTTCCTGTTGCGCTATTCACTATAAATAATTGATAATCCCTCGTTCTCAATAACCAGTATAAATAATCTGGTACAATATCTTGTTTTTTGAAAACTACCAGCCCCAACCTTTGATTGTGTAAGTATCTTATTTTCTCATGCTGTGGTATCTTAGCTGCATAGCCTAATGTATCTCCTGCTTTACTTAAATCAGTCATTGTGACTATAAGATCGCCTTCTTTAAGAATATAAGCGGGTGGATATTGACCTTTATAGTACTTTGCTTTTTCGTCCTTAAATCCACCACCTATTTTAAAGTTTCCGGGGGTCAATAGTATATCATCAGTAGGCTCCTTCGAGAAAAATTCTCCCTTGAAGGCAAAGCCATGTTTTATATCGATAAGCTCTCCTAACTTAAAAGCCTCCCATTCATTAAAACTCATAACCTATGGCTTTTAAGTTTTTGCGAATACTGTCTTTAAGAACATCACTTAACACAAACTGTCCAGCAAGTTTATCAGTGAGGCTTTGCATCTTATCAGCGAAAGACTCAGTGTCTTCTTCCTCTTCCTCGGTTCCAACGTAGCGGCCCGGCATAAGAACATAGTTGTTGTTTCTCACTTCCTCTATCGTAGCAGCTTTGCAGAAACCCTGAATGTCCTCATACTTGCCTTTCAGGTTCCTCCAATTGTGGTATGTTTCACTTATCAGCTTTAGTTGTTCGTCGGGCAGTTCCCGATTCCTTCTGTTTATAAGAACCCCCAGCTTGCGCGCATCTATAAAAAGTACCTCGTTTGACCTATTCCTATACTTGCCGTTGCTTCTGTTCCTTGCCAAGAACCAAAGGCAGGCCGGAATTGCCGTGTTATAAAAGAGCTGTGAGGGCAGTGCAACCATGCAGTCCACAAGGCCAGCTTCTATCAAGTTCTTTCTGATCTCGCCCTCTGTGCCCGTGTTGCTGTTCATACTACCGTTAGCTAAGACTATGCCCGCAGTGCCTCTGTTGCTCAGCTTGTTTATAAAGTGTTGCAGCCATGCGTAGTTAGCGTTCCCGGTGGGCGGTGCGCCGTACTTCCACCGCACGTCATCGCGCAGTAGCTCCCCGTTCCAATCACTGATGTTAAAGGGCGGGTTAGCCATGATATAGTCGGCCTTTAGGTCTTTGTGCTTGTCGTCCATGAAGGTGTCGCCTAACTCGATCTTGGCGTCTATGCCGCGTATGGCAAGGTTCATCTTAGCCAAGCGCAGGGTAGTCGGGTTGCTCTCCTGACCGTAGATGGATAGCTCCTTTATGTTGCCCTGATGATCTTTTACAAAGCGCTCGCTCTGCACGAACATGCCGCCACTACCGCAGCAACCGTCGTACACCCGGCCTTCAAAGGGCTCCAACATCTCGACCAGCAACTTAACGATGCTCGCCGGGGTGTAGAACTGGCCGCCCTTCTTGCCCTCCGCGTCCGCGAACTGGCCTAAGAAATACTCGTAAACACGGCCCAAAAGGTCTTTGGCGGCGTGGCCCTCCTGGCTAAAGCCGATAGTGCCGATAAGGTCTATAAGCTCACCTAAGCGTTGCTTGTTTAGCTCCGGGTCTGCGTATATCTTGGGCAGTATGCCCTTGAGCGGTGAGTTGAGCTTTTCGATCTCGTCCATAGCCTCGTCTATCCACTTCCCGATCTCCGGTTGCTTCGCCCGGTCTTGGATGTACTGCCAGCGGGCCTTGACAGGCACGAAAAAAACATGGTTGCTTAGATACTCGTCCTTGTCCTCGGGGTCTGCGCCAGCGTGCTCTCCTTCCCCTTTCTCTAGTTGGCTGTGCAGGTCGTTAAAGGCATCCGAGATGTACTTGAGGAAGATAAGACCCAATACCACGTGTTTGTACTCCGCCGCGTCCATGTTGCTGCGTAGTTTGTCTGCGGTGGCCCACAGGGTCTTTTCCAAGTCTTTTATATCGTTCATCCTTTAGCTTTAAACACATGCAAAGGATGTGAATATATGAGTTTGTTTGGACTTGTATAAGCTAAGTAAGTCCGGGACAGCGCATACAACATACTTGTTGTGCAACTATGCTGTACAAGTAACTGCGGCAACTTGTCCGAAAGTCCGGTTAGTTTTTACTTTTAGAGGGGGGGTAGTTAGTTGCTTTTATAAGCTTCTCTGCTTAGTCTCTTTAGAAGGGCTCTGCTCTCATAGTTCCCGCTTGGCAAAAAAATCAGCTCCTTTTCTTTGTACCAACTGGCCTTAAAGTGCAGGATGGGGTCGTCTTTCGCGAAGCTCTCCGTTATTGCAGCCAGCAGGGCTTCTTCCTCAAAGCGCAGGCGGGCAAGCTCCTCGAAGTTCTTTTGTCTAACAAGCAACTGCTTCCGTGCCTTTATGTCTCTCAGCTCGGGCGTCAGGTCGTCAAGCGACGCTATCGTAAACCCCGCAAGGGAAAGCCTTGAAAGCAGGCGGTTTAGCTGTTTGCGCAGGCCCGCGATCTCGGCGCGGGCAACATCCAGCGCCGCAAGGTTCTCCTTTGTCAACTTGTCCCGCCACTGCGCGAAGTGGTTGCGTAGCTCTGCCCTTTGGTGATTCCAGTCGGCGCTTATGAAGTATAAGGCCGCGTCAAAGCCAGCCAGCGGCAGCCTTTCTTTTCTTTTGTAAGCCCGGAGCAGGTCAACCCAAAGAAGGTTTAGGCGTTCGATCAACTGCTCGTTTGTAGTGTTGTGCTTAGCCAAAGGTAAGGCCTACTTTTTAGCGGGCGCTGGTTGGCTGGCCTTCTTCCAGTTGGTATAGTCCGCCAGCGACTTCCTCATGAGCGCCGTCGTGTCGCCGTTGCCAGTGAAGGCCCAAGATGTGTCGGTGGTTAACCTTTGTATCTCCATGCTACCCTCAAACCTTTGGAAGCGCACCATCTGTCCGCTAGGGTAGTAAGCCTGCTTAGTGGTAAAGTGTCCGGTCGAATCAACCTTGTACCATATTTTAAGAACGCCGTTCGGGTAGTACTGTAGGTCGGCCCTTTCCGCGTCCTCTCCGTTCTTCATATCAAACTCCCTAAAGAGCTTGCCCGAAGGGTAGTAGTAAACTTTCACCTTCCCGGTAGTAGCGTTTTCGCCAGCCCTATAGTCTTGAACAGTCTTGATATACTGGAAGCCCTCGGGAGCTTCCCCAAAGTCCGCGTCATAATAAGGTTGAATTAACGTCCACTTCCCCTCTTTCCTGTCGTTGACGTAGTTGCCGGACTCATAAGGTATCCCGTCCTTGTTATAGGCTGTATAGGGACCGTCCAGCTTTCCGTTCTTGTAAGTAACTTTTCCCGAGACGGTGCGCTTGTTCTCGTCGCCCACCCAATAGGTGACACAAAGCCCGTTTTTAAAGCCGTTGAGATAACTCGACTCCTCTACCACAACTCCGTACTGTGTGTACTCCTTGTAAGCTCCGTTTCTTTGACCTACGCTGTTGACGTAGTAGTCGGCTTTAGGATGCACCTTAGCATAATCATAGTAGGTTGTTACGTGTTTTTGTGCAAAGCCTGCTTTGCACAGAAAAATGATGAGCAATAAGTTAAGTGTTCTTTTCATGTGTCTTTTTGATTGGTTTTAAATAATGCTATGTGATGATCTTGGTTGATCGTGGTCAAAAGTAAAAAATAACCCTATATATAGGGCGGTTTAGTGTAGCAGTTAGGGGCACTTTTGACCTATGACCCCTAAAGAGCAGGACAAATTCAGGCGGAGGCTGGGCAAACGTTTGCGGGAGCTTCGGATGAACTACGGCATATCCCAAGATAAGCTGGCCGTAGAAGCGGGCATAGGCGATAACCAAATCGGCAACATAGAGCGCGGAGAAATAAACGCCACGGCCCTGACACTTGCCAAAATAGCCCTCGTTCTCAAATGCGAAATCGCGGACTTCTTTGTTTTTGAGGAATAGCCCCCTGCTCATAGCCTTCTGTGCTTTGCGGCGCGGATAGTCTCTAAAGATTGCAAAACCTCCTGCTTACAATACCTGATGACGCTTCCTATCCGGTAGGTTTTCAATGGCAGGTTTTTGCGAAGCCTCCTGAGGGTTGGAGGTGAAATCCGAAGCAGCGCCTCCATTTCTCGCGACGTTAGATACTCCTCCGGTGCCTTAGGCTCTTCCTTTTTCCCTGCTTGCAACTCTGACCGGACGCAGTCACGGATAAGCGCTTCAAACTCCTGAATGGGCAACGCTATAAGTATGTGTTTTTGCATATGAATAGTTGATTAGTTTGCGGAAGGTGGTTGTTGAGACATCACATCTTGATAGGTGCTATGTCCCCTCGCTTCTATACTTAGAGCCTCTTTCTTATCCCAATGCTTTTGAACGATGTTCGCGTTCTCTATTGGCGAGGCCTTGAGGTAACAGTTCAGGAAGACTTTTTCGCTTTTATGACCCGTTAGTTTCATGATCGTTAGCGAGTTTACACCTGCTAAATATAGGTTAGTAGCGAAGCTGCGGCGGGCCGTGTGCGTCGTGATTACCTCAAACTTTTTCTTTGTTTGAGTTATGACCTTCCCTCCCCTTGTCAGGCTGGTTTGTATGCTAACGTTTTGAGAAGGCATAAGACGTCCGATCTCTTTGAGATAAAGGTTCATCTTGACGTTGCTTATGGCGGGGGGGAGTGAGTTGGGATACTCTTTGTAGCACTCCATGACGTTCCTAACCATCCTGTGCAAAGGCAAAACAACAACCTCTCCGGTTTTCTTGGTCTTGATGGAGATATTGTCTTTTGTTACGTTCTCTGGAGAGATGTTTACGAGATCGGAAAAGCGCAATCCTGTCCAGCAGCCCACCAAAAATAATGCCCTCACCCTATCCAACTTCTTGTTGTTTGAAAGGTCGAGGTTATACATCTCGTTTAGTTCTTCCTCGTTCAGGTATATCCGATAAACCGATTCCTCGGAGACCTTAAACCTCTTGTTTCTAAAAGCTAGGTTAGTGTTTAGCCCTCTTTCTGTGGCCTCGTTCATGAACACTTTAAGGGTCGTGATATAGCGGGCAACTGTGTTTTGCGCCAACAGAAGCTCTATACTCAAGAACTCTACATATCTGTCAAAGAACTCCATGCTTATTGAGTTGAAGTCTATCTTTGCTCCAGAATAAGCTTCAAACTCTCTCAGTCGTCTCAAACCGTTTTTATAAAGTCTTTTCGTCCCGTATGCCTTCATCTGCCCGGTAGAGCGGTTGATCTGAGTAGTCCCGGCTTCTTCAATAAACTTTTCCGCGAACTCGAACAGGGTCTGCGCCCGGCTTTCCTGCATGTTCCTGAGCCTTATATCAAGAATCTTCTTCAACTCGCCCGGTTCTGGTTGCCTGTGGTTGTCGTTTACAAACTTTCTAAAAGCATCCTTTGCAGTTGCCTCTATATAGTCCAGTCGTGTGTTGAACTCCGCATAGCCAATAAAACAGGTCTTCGCTCTCTGCGAAAGCTTTTTGTTTTTTTCAGTCTCAAAGTACTTTGGTAAAATCTTCTCTCCAGTAGCATAAACAAGCTTGCGCTTATGCGACCACCGTGCTACAAGGTTGATTGGCCTCTCGTTGTCAAGTTTTTCGTTTTTTTTAAGATTGAAGTTTGTGTTGAACATGTTTTTTAGTTTTAATGATGGGGTTACGAAAATCGTGCGAGCGGAAGCGACTCGGATAAATTGTCTTGAAAAAGAAGTTTTTGAACTGAAAAAGGCCCTTAAAGGGCCTTTTATTGTTTTTTACAGTAAACTTTTTGGTGGAGTCGGTCGGGGTGTCGTTTATCTTTTCAAGATAGTTTTTATCTGTACTTCTCCGTTCAAATGGGCAGGTGACAGGGTGGCAGATAGGGATGAAAGGGGCGCTAACCGTTGGCGCATGAACGAAGTAAACCAACGACCCTGCCGGGGTCACATTTATAGAGCATATTTTATGCTTCATGGACCAGTAAACTAAAAAAGGTTGTCACAAAATTGACAACCTTTTTTTAGTTCCGGCTCGATGTTTTATTATTCCAGTATCAGCATCCTTCTGGTCTTGACAAACTCACCTGCTTTCATTTGATACAGATATACTCCCGCCTGGAGATTGTCCTGCTCGAATGACACAGTGTGGTTGCCCACTGCCTGAGTGCCGTTTACCAGTTCTCTGATCAGGCGGCCTGATTCGTCATAGAGTGTGATAGTCACCTGCTGTTCGGCTGGTATAGCATAATCTATGCTGGTGGTCTTGCTGAATGGATTTGGTACATTCTGCATCAGACTAAATCCATCCGTATAGTTCAGCGCATTGATACCTGTGCTGGTCTGTACATTGATCACATACGGTGCTTCGACCTTTGCCACTATGGTATCAGGTACTATGGACACAGGCAGATATGTGGGAACATATTCTATGTCATTATCTGTATCATAAACTTTGAAGCTTATTGATTGATATGCATTGCCGGTATCTCCCTGTATGGATATGAAGACGCGATAGAGATTCAGCGAAGAAATAAATTCAGGTTGTGCAGTTCCCACGCAAATTCCATTTGCGAATGCACCTACCAGATAGTTGCTTTGGGTTGTGGAAGTACCATTGAACTGAAGGTCTGCGGTCACGGTCATATTTTGCTCAAAGAGGTTTTCATTCACATTCCAGTTTGGCAGGCTCCTGCCGGGAGGTATTACAAAGTTGTAAGCATTGTTTGACCTCAGTTTATATCCTTCTCCCGGGTACATGTAGTTCAGGCTTCCTGCCCAAGTGCCGGAGTTAAATTGGGTAAACTCTGTCTGCGATTTCAGTATGTCGCCATCAGAAGCATTTGTATTGCTCAAATATGAGGAAGCTGTTGCTATTTTATTCCTTGGGAATCCTACCCAGTTCCATCCGGATGTTATCTGTACGATAGATGTATCTGTGACCAGCTGGCCCAGGAAATGCAGGGTGTCAGCATGGTCGAGATCTATCATATAGCTGGTGTTTGTAGTGAACGCATTCAATGTACCTCTCCAGCCGGTGGCAGCTGTAGTAAACTGATCATAGACATTCTGAGTTTTGACGACAGCTCCGTTATTTCCGGTTATACTGCTGAGTACATTGGCCGGGCTCATATCTGAGTCAGTCACATTGAGAGAGAACCAGTTCCACCCCTGTACAAAAGTAATGGTCTGAAACTCACCGGCAGGGTGCAGTATATATGGCGCTGCAGGCTGACCGATACTACCATCGGTGATGAATGGCAGGCGCTCTACAGCCTGATATTCTATGCCCGGCAGAGCATCCCACATCCTGAAGGTGAATGTGTCACCTACCCCGCTATTGCTATATGCAGTGATAAAGGCAGAATAAGTATTTGTAGCTGCATTGTAGGTTATATTTCCCACTCCTCTGCATTGGTTGCCGACGAATGCGGCTACGATATCACGTGTATCTGTCGACAGAGGAGCATTCTGTGATGTCTTGCTGTAGTTAGTAGTGATGTTCATGCTATATTGGAAATTATTGGCATTGACAGTCCAGTTTGGTGCTTGTATCACTACATCCAGAGTAACAAATAACAATAGCCTTTTTCCATTAGCCAATGCTATCACTGTATCTGTGTAATGTCCTTCATTCAACGAGTTTAGTACTGTGAAAGAAAGAGGGAATGATGAAGGGCTCTGCGGTGTACCCTGCGTGAGTGCATAAGGGCCGGCCTGAGTGACTGTCAGCCACGATGGAAGTTGTACAATAGTAAAGGTATCTGCCGGGCCTACATTAGTCATTGTGCCGGTGACAGTCGGGCCTGTACCTAGTACAGCGGTGACATTGATATTGGCCGGTGACCAGAATACCTGCGATCTGCTGACCAGAAAACTCCAGCTGACCGGGCTACTTTGCAGGTTGCCGTTTATGTCGTGCACCCTGCTTACATTGGCTGTGAGTGTCACTCCATCGAGACTGTCCAGGAGGGATGCCGGATAGGGATTTATGACCAGACCGGTGCCAAAGCAGGTGAAAGTATCCGGAACAAAAGCACCATTGTCATTCCTTGTCAGCGTTATTTGTATCGGTTCGTATGTCTGATTGCAGTCTATATCATTATTGAACTGCACACTGATATTTTCACCGAGGTTGAGTACACCATTTGACGGGGTCGGAGTACCATACAGTGTGAAACTGCTGCGGTCGATCACACCATCCAGCGTCGCAGAATAAGTAACACCTCCATTGACAGCACCACATGATGCAAATGCACGGATCTGATAATTCCCATCAGGCAGATTTGTGATATTGAATGGTATAGTAATATACTGCTGAGTAAGCTGTGATACCGGTATCTCAGGGCCCGTTGACCAGGTACTTGTAGAACCTGATAACCTGTATTGGAGTCCGATAAACTGCAGATTAGGATTGCTGGCATTGAATCCTGTAAATGCTACATACAGGGTGTCATTATTGCTGCTATTAGCCAGCCAGTTTTCATTAGGCAAAGCCAATGACACATCTGAGCAAGTACTTTGAAAATGCACTGTGATAGGTACTGTTACACTTATGTTTGGATCACAAGAAGAGCTGAGCGATATAGCTATGTCATTATAGTCTGCAGCAAACGGACCTTCCTGTACAGTGAGTGCAGTGGTCAATACATCTGCATATCCTATCGTAAAGCTAGCCGCGTTTTGAGTGATGTCCTGTCCACCTATTTTGATCGTAGCGCCATCGAGATTGGTCTCAGGAGCTACTGATACCTGATAGGTCCTTGTCTCCTGACTTTCGCTCTGATTGCCCAGATATGCTACAAAAGATGCCGGTGAAGTAGGAGGGACATTATCAATTTCACCCGGAGCTATGGTCAGGGTTGGTACATCTCTGTGCTGAGTGCCCGGTTCCCATGGACAGCCGCTTGTACCTGCAAACAGTTTAAAGATCGGTGATCCATAATGTGAATCATATCCCACATTGACACTGTAGAAATTGCCAGGTACGTCGTCTTCCAGATGATAATCATAAGTGATATTCTTGTCCAAAGTGCCCGTAGTGTCATAACCGTGCGTAGAGCTGGTCTGCCATTGAAATCCTGCATTGATATTGATCAGTTGTGCATCGGATATACCCGCACCGACAGTGCCGCTGGCATTGTTCAGATAGGTGTAATTAAATGTGTTTTGGTAATTGCTGTCAGACTCTATAGAATAGTCATATGATGTACCTGCACTGAAAGATATATTCTGGGTATAATTGGCATTTGCTATAGTAGCAGAGTCATTGGTCAGCATTTCATTCCAGGCATTGATCTGGCTTTGGAAATAAGCTTTGCCACTGGCCCCGGTGTCAGGCGCTGCTGCCAGAAGGCCCTGTAGCTGAGGTAGTATAGTTTGCTGTATATCGAGATATGAGTATAAAAAGGTAGACTCTACACTGTCCAGTCCCCACAGGAGCACTGTATCCAGTTTTGGTGTACAATTATTCAGGTTAAGCTGATAGGCATAGGCATACTTTGTGTCCATAGTACCACCTACAAATACGTCTCCGTTTATACCTACATATGCCGGATCAGATGAGGTAGAGATAGTCTGGTTTGCAGTGACGGTCATATTGAGGGTCTGGTTGCTATCCTTGCTATACCCATTTGATCCCTGTACGGTCACATTGACATATACACCCGGTATGTTGATCCCTGCGAGCGGTATGACCACTACTTTACCCACCTGTATCTGACCGTAGCCACCGTACGAAGCGCTATTGTTGACCAAGTTTGCTATATTTAGTGACATACTGGAATCTTTCTGCACGGAGCTGTAGCTGGCACTCCCCGGTGGATCGTGAAGTACCATAAGGGGTATCGATGGAGATTTGGAAATGAATGTGGCAGTCAGTGTTTTGTTGCCTTGTATCAGCATCCATGCATCGAGATTGGCTGACTGTGAACCAGCAGAGACAAATACGTTGAATAACTCCTGGTATTGGTGAGGATCGGTAGGTGCATCAGGTACATTAGGCTGGCCGGGTATCAATTCATAAACCAATTCACCGTTTACTAATTGGCCATAGCTCAATCCCGCACCACTCACTGCATCAAATATCCGTACTGTGCCGGTATCCTGCAGACAGCTGGTATAATGACCGTTGTACAGGGAGTTCTCATGTACATATATTCCCACCGGGATCGGTTGTCCTTGGTTCACTACATAGCCGCCGCAGAAACTATCCACCTGTGTCAGCTGTATGGCGAGAGGCCCGTGATAGACAAACCTTGCTGCCTGATAAGGGGTAAATGGTGTATTGACAGTATCAATAGATCCTACGATCGTGTCAGCAGGGGTATATAAGATTATTCCATTGACCAGTGTATCTCTCGAGGCGGGAGTATAGATAAATGTAGTATCATAGCCTGTCACGTAGAACGTATCTCTCTGGGTCAGGTCTATAGATATAGTATTATTAGGTCCGTTAGGCGCAGTTTCTAAGTTCAGGTCTGGCCCATTGTCATATGCTGTAGGGATCTCAACCTGGTATTTCATAGCAGGCAGAATAACCACGACCGGGTCAAATCCGTCAAAACGATAGCTGGCACTAAAGCAGCCTGCATTGGATGTGGTAGGGTCGCTGATGACCTGGAAATATGCTGAATCACACACCTGAGAGTGGCAGCCACTCTTGAGATCTATCAGGAGGGTATCAACTTTTGTATCATGAAAATTAATGCCGCTAAGGCTTTCATTTACATTTACGGTACGGCTGACTGAATCAAAAGTATGATTGGCATATTTGATGCTCAGGGTATAGATACCCGGTGTCAATGCAGTGTAAGCATAATTACCACCGCCATCAGTCAGGATATTGGTATTGCTGCCATTCACATACAATGACGCGCCCTGTACTGCACAGTTGCTGGTATTGGCAAAAAGCACCTGCCCTTGTATAGTGAACACGGTAGTATCGATTATGTCAGGCAGACTATTGTTGTAATTTTGAATGTTTATGTTCCGACTAATACTGGCAGGGTTAAAGTGGTCATGGCCACGAGAAGCCACAACCGTATAAGTGGCAGATGTGTCGTAGAAGATATTATTGATCGCATAGTAGCCGGTAGCATCTGTAGAATCAGAATAAGAATAGCTCTGTCCATCTACCGTACCGGTAGCTGTTATCGCTACACCGGGAACTCCCGCACCCAGTATTGACCTTACATATCCACTCAGCACACCGTTTGGCCTGGAGTATCCTGAATCGGTATACGCCGGAAGTATTTGGTTACTGGAATTGATGGGAGCTACTTCATATTGGTATTCCACGCCCGGCACACCATTAAAATCCTGATAGGTAGTTGAATTTTGATTTAAGATAGCAAGTTGTTGTCCATTTCTGGATACCTCAATGCCATTGGTAGCCCAGGTAGCAATGGTAGCCCAGTTAAGGGTGCAATTACCATAATTAGAGCCCTTGGTCGCTTGGAGGTTAGCAGAGTAGGTAGATCCGCTGACATAGCTTGACGGGCTTGAAGTATGCCCGCCCCATGAGCCTGTATAGGTCTGTATATAATAAATATGACTGCTGGCCACACTCAGATTGCTATCGCGATAACTCATGGAGTTTCCGGTAGGAGGGACCGTTGCTATAAGTACATAGTCTCTATATACCTGATATGTGACATTACTATCATCGGGTATGTCTGATACTTTTTGCCAGGTCAGGTCTATATAATCTACACCTACACCATTGGTGGCAGTGACATTATCAGGGGCATAAATTTCACTGGTAACTACTGGGCCATAATCACCCTCATCATCGTAATTGATCACATCGTTAAGGCCACACGCCGGGGGCGCTGAGGTGCAAGTGCAGCCGCTATTATGAGTCTTGCCATGGTAGCCAAAGCGGGCGTATGCGTCAGGATAATATATTCCCGGGCCCAGGATCACCATAAAGCTGCCTGCAGCAACCTGGCCTGCGCCATTTGCTCCTCCGAGCACATCATATATGGTTATGGGCGATCCTCCGATTGTGTCAGTTAGGAGGAAATCAATATAATTATCACATCCGCAACTGAAGTTTCCGCAGGGCAGGTTCGTCCAGCTGGTAGTGAGATAGTAGTCACTAATGTGGCCATTATAGTAGGTAGATAAACCAAAAGTAGTCTGCGAAAATGCCCCCAAACGGATAATTGTAAAGAAAACAATACCAATAAAGGCCTTTTTAGTAAAATTAAATTTGAACATAGAAATTGGGTTTGAACCGCAAAGCTATCAAAAAGTATTAGGAAATAAATTTATATCATCATGCCTTTGCTACTCAAAAAATACCTAGTTTAGTCTCAATTTGATTTTAATATTGGGGAATAAATGAAGTCAAAACAGGATAAGCAGGATGGCCCGGAAAGGCCGACGGCTGATATTTTTACTGAGAGAAAGTCTTTTGTCGAGTTTCAGAAGATCTTTTCTGACTATCTGGTCGTGGCCGGCGATAAGATCTCACTCAAAGACCGTATGGAGGTCACGCTTCAGTTGTCTTTCGCCGAGGCTATCATCACTAATACCGATCGGGCCAAGGTGCTTCTCCAGGAGTGCGAAGAATACATTCTCGCCAATGGCAAACCCGAAGAGAAAGCCGCCGTCTATCACATTCGCTGCCGTCTTCATCTCCAGCACTCCGATCATGAGCAGGCGCTGGCAGATGGCGTCAGGTCACTCTATCTTTTTCAGCAGCTGGACTTCCCGTTTTTCACGATGAATACCTGCACCTGCTGCGGTGTGGTCTGTGCTAAGCTCAATCTCTTTACTGAGGCCATTGACTACCTGACACGCTCGCATGCTATCGCCATGCAGATGGGAGACCGCAAGGCTGCCATCCTCTGCACTGCCAATCTCAACGATATCCGCCTGAACGTCCTGCCCATGGAGGACTGCATCAAGCTCAACCTCGAGCTCCTCGCCCGTATCAAAGAGGAGTTTGGCAGTGGGCCGTCTACCTCCGAGGCCGGCACCTGTCTGCAGCTCACATATCTCTATATGAAGACCGACCAGCTCGACCTCGCTGAGCGCTTTGCTGAGAGGAGCCTGTCTGTGCTCGTACATCTGTCGCACCTGCCGCCGCATCACTTTCTCTATACCAATCTCTACGGTGTCAGGGCAGAGATCGCCGGCCACCGGGGCGATGAAGCAGGTATGCTCCGAAACGCAAAAGAATGCTCGGAGCGCGCCCGGCTGATCAGTAAGATTTCTCCGGAGATCGATATACTCTTCATTCAGTTCCGCTTCTATCTCAGGCAGCAGGATGTAGCTCGCGCCAAAGAACTACTCGACAGGGCATCTGTCCTCATACCCGATACAGACCGTGGCGCCCACTATATCACCCTCTGCGAAAACCGATGTCTCTACTATCATGCTATCGGCGACATGGCAGCTGAGATGGCCCAGTTCAAGCTCGTGCATGAGTCTAAGATGAAAGCTCAGCAGGAGGCCCTCGCCAGCCGCAGCAGGTATATGACCACCATCTATGAGCTGGAGATGATACAGAAGGAGTCGGAGATGCGCAAGCAGGAACTCGACTTTAAGACGCAGGAGCTCAATATGACCAACTACTATCTGCAGCAGCGCAATCACCTGCTCGAAGACCTGCAGGAGAGCCTGGACAAGCTCAAAAAAGAAAGATCTCCCGCCGATGTGATCGTCAAGGCCATCACCGAAAAGATCAAACAGGCATCTGCTATCGAAGAGTCAGAGAAGACCCGCTTTAAGGACAAGTTTGATGAGTCGCAGCGGGAGTTTATAGCCCGGCTGCACGAGGCGCATACCTATCTCTCGACTACCGAGTGCCGTGTATGTGCACTGCTCCGCTCGGGCTTCAATACCAAAGAGATCGCCAACCTGCTCTCCAGCTCCACACGCACCATCGAGAACCACCGCGCCAACATCCGCCGCAAGATGAACCTCGGCCGCACCGACAATCTTAACATGATCCTCACCGAGATCAAATAAGGCTGAGGCAGGCTGTTCAGCTAGGTGATAGTGCCGAATACATGAAAGATGTCTCCACTGCATTGCGCTTCGCTGCAATTTCGTTGCGACATGACAGTTATGCTTTTGGGTCAGCATAAAGCACAATGTCATTCCGTAGTTCTGCGAAGCTCTATGGAGGAATCTTTCATTGTGCTGATTTAGTCTCTTAGCTCGACGCATATGCCATCTGGGGAGTGCATATTTTTTCACTTATGTATTAAATAAAATCCATATTTCACAGTACTGCTGCCACTAGTGGCAAAACACGATATCTCTCTTTTAAAATCACATACACATTCCGAAAACTGTAATTTTAAATTAAAATATGCATAATGAATATTTATTTTGCTTTAATAGGTTACAGAATACAAATATAGTGAATTATATCTAGACAAACAAGACCAATACAAGGAGTATGTTGTAAATGCATAGCCCTATAAAGGGGGATGGGAAAAAATAATTGACTAATTATTTATTTACACAAAATATATTAGCTAATCTTAGATACATTAGAATTATATTATTTAAGTCTATACTAAATAGATAACAATTATGCAAGCTAAGGAAACAAAACTTCAGGATATTATTGAGGGAACTAAGCAATATGTAATTCCACTTTTTCAAAGGACTTATTCATGGACAACCAAGGAATGGGAGATTTTATGGAAAGATCTTGTAGAACTGAGCGAAGCAGAAAACCCAAGAACACACTTTATAGGATCAATTGTTAATATGCCTACAGTTTCTGTACCGGAAGGAGTTGCTAAGTATCTATTAATTGATGGGCAGCAGCGATTAACAACAATTTTTATTCTTCTAATGCTTCTGAGAGATAAAGCTAGAGAAACTCACAATGGGCGATTTGCGGATGAAATAAATAACACCCTTTTGGTAAATCAATACAAAGATGGAAGCGACTATTTTAAGTTAATGCCAACTCAAGTTGATAGACAATCATATCAAAACTTAATTAAGGGAAATCCGAATGAAGTTGAAAATCAAATAACTAGGGCATATGTATTTTTTGAAAAAAAACTAAAACAAATTGAGATTGAGCCAGAGAAATTAAAGAAAATTATTACAAGTTATTTCTCCGTTGTTAGTATAGTTCTTGATGCAGATGATAATCCATACTTGGTTTTTGAAAGTTTAAACGCTAAAGGTAGGCCGCTGACACAAGCTGATTTAATACGGAATTATTTTTTTATGAGAATCCATGTCGACAGTCAAGAAGATGTTTACCAAGCATATTGGCAACCAATGCAAACAGCTTTGAATGACGATTTGACTGAGTATATAAGACACTTTTTAATGAGAAGTGGAAACATTATTAAACAGGGTGATGTCTATTACGCGCTGAAGGAAAATGTATCAACTAGCAATGCTATTGAATATTTAAAGGAGTTGAAAAAATTCTCTGTATTTTATCAAAGATTAAAATATCCCGAGTTTGAACCCGACTTGGATTTGCAAAAGCATTTTCAAAGACTAAATCGAATAGAAGTTACAACTGCATATCCTTTATTATTGAATTTTTATAACAATTATGCCGAGAAGAAAATCAACAAATCTGACTTTGTAGTTATCTTAAAAACACTTGAAAACTACCTTATTCGCAGGTTTGTTTGCAATGTTGCATCCAATCAGCTTAATAAAATTTTCCCCACTATCTATCCTGCAATAATTTCAAAGTATCCAGATAATATAGTCGAAGGTTTTAAATCAGTTTTGCAAAGTAGAGGTTACCCCAAGGATAATGAGTTCTATTTACGTTTTAGGGAAACTAAGTTTTACGGAGGAGGGGATAGAGTTGTTAAGACAAAATTAATACTAGAAACACTTGAAGAAAGTTATGCCCATAAAGAAGAAGTGTTATTTGATAATCTGACGGTCGAACATATTATGCCACAAACTTTATCTGAATGGTGGCAAAAGCAGTTAGGTGAGGATTGGGAAGAAACGCATGATTTGTTTTTGCATACAATCGGGAACCTAAGTTTAACTGCATATAACTCTGAGCTCTCAAATGATGATTTTCCGCAAAAAAAGTTATTGCTAAAAGATAGCCACTTAGAACTCAATAAACATTTTTCTAATTTAAATTTTTGGAGACGAAATGAAATCGAACAGCGTTCTGAAGAACTAGCTAAAAGTGCACTTCAAATATGGGGGTATTTTGGACAAGAAAACTCATCACCAACAGATTTACAAGAAGTTACTGGAACAACCCCTACTGGGTTGAAAATTTTGGGTCAGAATATATCTGTAAAATCTTGGCGTGATGTCATGGAACAAACCTTAAATATTGTTTCTGATTTGGAACCAGAAAAATTCGAAATTATTGCGCATAATTTTCCTCGATATTTAGGTAAAGATAAAAATAAGTTCAGAGCAATTAGACAACTTCAGAATGGGTACTTTATTGAAGTCAATTTGTCTGCGCAAAGTATTCAAAAGCTATGTTATCAGGCTATGGAAACAATAGAACTAACTTCTGATGAATGGGAAGTCTCCATACAATAGCCCCCCACTATCTGTAGTTTAAAATAATAGAAATGCTTTCCGTAGTACTTGTCCGCCGTGTCGGATGATGCGTGAGCCTGAGGGTGGGCTTCTACGGACCTACTCATGCTTTTAGATCCAGATGGCCACGTCGGAGGCCTCCTCGCCATGACGAAGCGCTTGGAGTTTTTGCGATTTAGCGTTTTTGCGAGATATATTCTTCGCGTCTTCCCCACACTGGTCTAAGTTTCCAACTTAGACCTACCATTTTGTAAGCTTTCAGCTTACGCAAGTTGAAAACTTGCCGCATACTAGGTCGAAGATGAAATCTTCGACCAGAAACAGCCATCAACGCACCCGCTATCCTTAGCCTTAAAATAAAACAGATGCTGTCCATAGTACTTGACCGCCGTGGCGGATGACGAGTGAGCCTGAGGGTGGGCTTCTACGGACCTACTTATGCTTTTAGATCCAGATGGCCACGTCGGAGGCCTCCTCGCCATGACGAAGAGCTTGGAGTTTTTGCGATTTAGCGTTTTTGCGAGATATATTCTTTGCGTCTTCGCGCCTTTGCGAGAAATATTCTTAGTGTTCTTAGTTTGAGATATTCTTTGCGTCTTTGCGCCTCGCGAGAAATATTCTTAGTGTTCTTAGTTTGAGATATTCTTTGCGTCTTTGCGCCTTTGCGAGAAATATTCTTAGTGTTCTTAGTGTTCTTCGTGTGATATATCTTAGCCGTTCTTGGTTTAGCCATACCACCTAAGCCTTGTTTGCAGACAGAAGACAAACCCGCAAAAAATCCTTAACTTTAAAAAAGTATGTTGGCAAATTTCAATCATTATTGATACGCTAAAATCATTCGATATGAGATCACTTCTGCTGCTTTTATTGCTACCGGTTTTCGTTCAGTCGCAAAACCTGATCAACGGACATCCCTTTCCACAGCAGCAGCTGAATGAGGCCTTGCAGAAAGCATGGGCTGAAAAAAATATCGCCGCGCCTTTTACCAGGACACATGATGAAGCAAACACTGCCAAGCATTCCGGCATTTATCATTTATTGCAGCAGTCAGCTTCCGCAGGGCTCCAGCTGGACACACTGAGGACCGGTGGTATTTTATATGTAGGCAATACAGCGCATGATACTTTGGTCGTGACCGGCACCTGGCAAAACAATGGCCCGGTGGCAGTAGTGAACGACGGAGTACTGATCTTCAACAATGCCACTGCCACCATCAGTGGCTCACTGATCGTCGTCGGCGATGGCCAGGTACTTGCTACCAATTCAAGCTTTCTTTTTCCGCAGCAGTATTTCTATGAGTGGGGCCTCGAGGGCGATGGCCACGGCCTCTTGCAAATGCGCCACTGCACCCTGGATTTTAATAACATGGCGACTCCCTGGAGTTTTGCCGATTCCTCAACCGTCAACCTGCAAAATGTGTATTTTACCTCCAGTGCCTCCACTATCGGTTTGAATGGCCATTCGAGTTTCATAGTCGATACCGCTAACCTGCTGGGTGAAATAGTGGTTACTGATACGACCCTTCTTAGCCTCCGCAATGTTGATACTGTCATCGTATGGCACCATATCCAGCGCGGCGCAGGACTGACATGGACCTTCCCCGATGGCTATCAGCTGTCGCACTATGCCATCGGCCCCGACTCGACCGGTGTGAGTGGTTTGCAGTACACCATCGAGCTTGATAACATTGCACAGGTCCATTGGGCGCTGATGCCTGAAAACTTAACCAATGTAAACATCAGCAACTCCACGATCAGGTCGGTCGCGGTTATTTACCGGGGCACAGAGACCGGCACTGCGCAGGGCTTGGTAGATAATTCTACTTACGTCACTTCGCCGACGTTTTTCTCCGACCGTACCTTTCAGCTCAGCGATTGCTCGGTCGAGACCTGGGCTGTTTATCCTACCGATACTACTTATGTTGACATCACGAGCTGCATACTCGGCGAAATAGGTACTAGCGGGCATGGACACACCAGTTGCTCGTCTATGTTCTGCGATGGTACCGGCGGCTATTTCTGGGCCAGTGGTTTTGGGTTTCAGAGTGCCTCGGGTTGTTCCTTCAGTTGCGCTGTGCGTGCGGAGCAGGGAGGTACAGTGCTGATAGGCTTTGGGGCGATCGCTGCCGCCACCGGCTACGCCATAGACAGTGGCCTTTTATTTCTGATCCAGACCCCTACGATATCGCCACCCATTGCATACGATGGCTCAGATATCTGGGTAGGCACGCTACCCCCGCAAACCGCCGACTCCGGTTACACCGTTCCATTGACCGGCTCGGCCTATATTCTGCGAGGACCGACGAGCGATCTGATGAGCTTTGCCAGTTACTATGTGGTCTATCAGCTACAGGGCGATACCACCTGGACTATCACAGACTCAGTTCATACCACAGCAGTAAACACAAATACTCTTGTCAACTGGAATACTACAGGCCTTGCTACCGGGCACTATAACATGGAGCTGATCATAAAAGATAATTATGATGATAGCGTTACAGTTCCCTCCGGACTCGATGTGGTCATAGGAACCCCAACAACAACGGGCGTAGCTAATATTAGTGGCAACGACTTGAAGGTCTTTCCCAATCCGGCAACTGATCAGCTAACCATAACCGGTGATCAAATGCAAGTCAGTAAAATAAGCCTGATAAATATGCTCGGGCAAAGAGTGCTGGACTATGATGGCACCGGTGTTAGCCCTCTGAATATTGACATCAGTGATCTGCCGGCTGGGATTTATATTTATCAAATCACTGTTGGCAATGGTAGAGTGGTCGAAGGGAAGGTGGTAAAAATTTGAGTAAAGCTGTCAATTAAAAGATTGCCTGAACTCCAGTGGCGAGAGACCAACTAATCCTCTAATCCCTTTCCTTTGAGGATATGTGGGATATATTTCTCGATCCTGGACTCGCGGGTTTTAGATTGTTTGGCCTGAGAAAAATAAAACAGGTAGGCCCTTTGCCGGCCCGGTGTCAAAGCTTTAAAAGCAGTTTTCAGAGCTTGATCTTCTTTTAATTTCTTTTGAAATTCTTCAGAGACCTTATACTCCGAAGTCTTTTTTAGGGTCACTTTGAGACCAGCTTTTTCCACTTCTATGGCTTCATAGATATATGCTTTCAGGATGGGCTCCAATTTCTCTATTTCACGGACATTGGTGAACCGTATCTGTCGTGCCGACTGCACATTCTCGGTTTGCTGGATCAGGATACCATTGGCATCACTCAGTAGGGCACCTTTGAAAAACAAAAGCGCGCAGTATTCTTTGAAGCCATGAATCAATACTATATTACTTTTCTGCCTGCCCGTCGATGCAGGTAAAGTATAACAGGGACAACCCCATTTCAATTCTTCTATCAACTGGCAGTCCAGAATGATCATTCTCAGTTTCTCATATTCTTCCTGCCATTTTTGAGCTTTACTAAAATAAAATTCAACCTTTGGATTCATTACACTCTTTGCCATAGTGTGCTATTTTAATTTATTCAGATTTGATTTGGTTTTATACACTCTACGAACTTAAATATACAAAGCCTGCGGAAATATTAGGTCTATTACCAGCGAGGTATTTGCCAGAGATATGCTAGTAGGCGTTAGTTTAAATCATTTCCGATGGGCACTACTCAAAAAATACCTATTATTTATTTCTGATATTTGTCCTGAGGGACTACCATTATAATAATATTCAGTCATCATCAGTAAGCTAATTGCTAAGTATAGAGCCGATCACGGGAGTTTTTAACCATAAATTATTTAGGGTCTTATGATGACAAAATGCACATCAGGTATGATATAGATAGCAGGAAAAAAAATTATATTTTCGAAATAAAACATGTACGTTTGTCACGCCCTGATAAATTTAGTGATGGAATGAATAAAATCTACAACCCTTTTTATAAGCTCATATTCTTCATAGGAATATTGGTATATGGTTCACAGTCCTTCGCGCAGGTCTCGTCTCGCGACTCATTGGCACTGGTCGGCCTGTTCAATAGTACTTCAGGTCTCTCCTGGACCAATCATACCAACTGGCTCACCGGCAATGTCTCGACCTGGTATGGCATCAAAGTGTCAAATGGCCGGGTATCTCAGATTAATCTGCCATCAAACGGTCTGACTGGCAACGTGACTGACTCACTGGTCAATCTGGACTCGCTGATAAATGTAAATCTCAGTAGCAATACACTTACATCATTTCCTGCACTCAATGGCCTCCATCTGGACACACTCAGCCTGCAGAATAATGAGCTGACCTTTAATACCCTTATCCCTAATAAGCTGGTAGCTACGACATTTGTATATGCCCCGCAGGATAGCGCTGATGTATATCTGGATACTACCCTGGTGGAGCAGTCGACCTTTGTCCTCAGGGCACTTGTCGACTATAATCCCGTGGTCGACGACAACTATGCCTGGTACCTAAACACGGCATTATTGGTTTCCGGCCCGTCCAATGTCTATAGCATCACCTGTATGGACAGTGCGCAGGCTGGCGCATATGGTTGTGCGATCACTAACCTGCAACTCCCGCAACTAACCATTTATCGCAGGCTCACTATTCTCAATATTGCCCGACTAGCTAATCCAGGTAATAGTTTCTCAGTTTGTGATACCAACTCTACCTTGCAGGGCATTCCTGCGCCAGCTGGCGGTAGTGTTTTATGGACATTCGTTTCAGGTGCTGCCAGTATCACTAATATCGACAGTCCCGTCACAGCAGTGACAGCACTCGGAGTAGGCCCGAATGTTTTTAACTACGGTGTCTCTGCCGGCAATATTTCCTGTCCGACTGGTACTTATTCGCATGCTCTGGTGGTCATCACCCGCGATACTAATCCATCACCCGCCTATGCAGGTGCTAATCTCAGTGTCTGCGGCCCTCAGGCTACACTCAGTGCTGACAGCCCTTCAGTAGGTATTGGCACATGGACGGTCATCAGCCTCGGCTCTGCGGTAGTAGCCCAGCCGAATGATGCTAATACAACGGTCAACGGCCTGTCTCCCGGCAATAATATATTCAGGTGGCAGATCGTCAATGGCGCATGCGCACCGGCTTATTTCTCCGAGGTCAAGGTCTTCCGCGATGATACACTCACCTCTGTCAGCGCAGGCAAGGATACTTCTATCTGTCCTACATCATATGTACTGACCTCGCAGCTACCTGCTGATGCACACTGGGCATGGTCAGTAGTGACAGGCTCGGCAAATTTTGCTGCTGACTCATCGTCTCAGCTCTTTGGTAATGATACAACAATCATCACTCCCGTTAGTGGATTGAGTGAGTACCTTAACACACTTCAATGGACGGTTTGGAATACTTGTAATGCCATCTCAGCTAATGTAAATGTCACTGTGTATAATTTTACAGTAGCTAATGCAGGACCTAACCAGCAGGTGTATTATTCTCCGATCAATCCATATCTGCTCGGCGACACACTGGCTATAGGCTCCGGTGGTAATGGACAATTTACTTATGTATGGTCTCCGACTACCAATATCGACAGCCCTGATGCAGAGCATCCGCATTTCCTCACCCCTGATTCGGGTACCTATACCTACTCAGTCACAGTGACTGACGGGCATGGATGTACAGCTTCCGCTGCAGTGACCTATATTGTGGCACAGCCGACCTTCCTGGATGTACCGACACTCTTTACACCAAATGGTGACGGCGTAAATGATGTACTATACATCCCCGGTATCGAAGGCTATCCGGGCAATGAACTGACAGTCGTAGACCGCAATGATCAGGTGGTATATAAGAAGAGCGACTATGCTAATAACTGGGGTGGTATCAATGAACTCGGGTTCTCGCAGCAGGGACAGCAGCTGCCGGCAGATACTTATTACTATACTTTGAACCTTGGCAACGGGTCAGTGCAGAGGGGCTTTTTCTTAATCAAATATTAAATCACTCAGACGTGGGTAAAACATATACACTTTCAGCCCTGCTTACCTTGCTTCTGTCTGTATCAATGATACGGCTCGAGGCACAGGAGGTGAGGCACTACTGGTTGAATAATCAGTCACTCTACAATCCCGGCATGACGGGTGCCAATGAGGATGTGGTCGGCTCTGCCATCATCAATCAGGAGCAGGCATTCAACTTCCCTGGTGCACCTGTAACCGGCTGGCTTCAGGCCAATGGCCGATTGGGTTATTCTAATTCATCACTCGGTGGCGGACTATCATTTGAAGAGTATGGTGTGCTGAAAGATTACACCGCCTTTATGTCTTATTCATATGCAGTGCAATTAAAAAAAGACCGCAGACTGATGTTTGGTGTAGGAGGACAGTTCAGCCTGATACAGGAAAACGGAAGCTCACTGACCACGACATTTGCAGGGGATGACATTTACAAACTCAATACTACAGGTTATGATGTAAATGTATCCCTCGGCGCGGCCTATGTGACCAAACATTTCTATGTGGGATTTTCTGTGCCTAAGATCATACACAACGCATATGACTATGCTGATGCCAGAAATTCATACAGCCTGGAGCCATTCAACTTCAACCTGATGGCGGGATATGACCTCGCAGTCGGAAAGCATTTCCACTTCGAGCCTTCATTTATGATACGCTCGGACAATCAGGAGCGCTTTAATGCTGACATAAACATCAATTTCAAATATAAGGATGTGTTTTGGTTTGGCCCATACTATCGTGTCAATGCCTCTATCGGGTTTGACCTCGGGGTGAGTATCACCAAATACCTCAAACTGAGCTATGCAGGCGAGATACAGCAGACCTCATATCGCACATCGAGCTATGGCAATCATGAACTTATTTTAGCATTTAAGATACCAAGGTTTACCAGAAGGATAGCGCAGTCGCCGAGATATTTCTGATAAGTGAAAAAACAGTCAAAACAGGCTATGAAGTATTATCACATAAAATTGTTTTCAATCGTTTCCCTGCTTCTGTTAGTGGCCCTGTCAGGCTATGGCTCAGGATGGAAGAAAGCCCTGAAATGTGCGGACAAGCAAGCACAAAAGAAGTACTATGCGGTGGCATCGGAGAAGTACGAGCATATCCTGAGATATAAGCCATGCAAGAAAGATAGTGCAGCATGGAGAGACTTGGTATCAGGTATCAAGATCAGGCTCGCTAACTGCTACATGAAAATGGGTAATAGCATCAAGGCCGAAGCTAATTATGGAGATGTGGTAAAAAGCGGAAAGGCAGATGCAGGCACTATCTTCAACTATGCACGCAGCCTCCAGTCAAACAGTAAATACGTCGATGCGAAAGAGTGGTTTGATAAAATAGCTGATGATAAATCGGTAAAGGATAAAAAGCCAAAAGCATTCGCAGATAAATGTGAGAAAGCTATTAAAACACCAAACCCAGAAAATAAATACGCGATCACCAGAGAGCGTTTTAATACATCAGCCTCTGAATATGCACCTGCTTACTATCAAAAGGGGCTGGCGTTTACATCGAACTCTGCCGAACGCTTCGTACCTGCTCATCGCATCATGTGGAACAAAGAACGCTTTACAGATATCTATACTGTACAGGAAGATAATAAAGGCGACCTGAGGGTGGTAGACAAATTGCCTGCACCGCTCAACTCAAGGCTCAATGACGGCGCAGCTACTTTCAATGCTGCAGGTGATGAGGTATTCATTACCAGAAACAATAAGAAATGTAAAAAGCACGATCAGCTGCAGATACTGAGGAGCAAATTTGACGGGACCAACTGGAGCAGGCCTAGGGCATTGAGTTTCGAGATGCCTGGTGCCAGCTACGCACATCCTTCGCTGTCTGCCGATGGCAATACACTTTATTTTTCATCTGATGTATCAGGTGGCTACGGAGGCATGGACCTCTATATGGTCAGGAGAAATGGCAATGCCTGGGAGTCACCGGTCAATCTCGGCCCTGTGGTTAATTCATCGGGCAATGAGACATTCCCTTTCATAGCGGCTGACAGTTCACTTTACTTTACTTCTGACGGACAGCCCGGCTACGGAGGCATGGATCTTTTCCATTCGAAATTCAAGGAAGGAAAATTCGCAAAGCCTGATAACATGGGCGTGGATTTCAACTCCGCTAAAGATGACCTGTCGATGATCGTCGATACCAGAAATCGCACAGGCTACTTTGCCAGCAATCGCGATGGCGATGATGATATATTCAGCTTCAAACTAGCGCCACTCAAAAAAGTGGATGAGAAGGAAAAAGAAAGGCAGGAGCTGTCATCAATGAGGGTGGGTAAAGTGCTGGATAAAGCGACCGGCAGTCCGATATCAGGCGCACGTGTTGAGATATCCAAACCTTCAAACCCTATGACCGGTGTATACTATTATACTAATGACACAGGAGCATTTCATGTAGCACGAAAACTGGAAGCTGATGAGCAGGTCAAGGTCACAAAGTCCGGGTATAAGGACAACACATTTACGGGCGCTAATGTGGCCGAGGCAAAGTCCTTTGAGATATCAATGGACTCAGAGGCCGGGTCGTCTATCGCAAGGCGTGACTTCACTACACTCTACTATGATGTCAACAAATCTGATCTCAACAGTAGTATGATAGAAGTACTTCGTCCTGTGGTGGATGGAATGAAGAGATCGCCTGATAATATAGCATACATCAGCGGCTACGCTGATGAGCGTGGAGGAGATACATACAACTATGGCCTTTCGCTGCGCAGAGTGGAGGAAGTCGTGAATTATCTCTCCAGCCAGGGGATCAACAAAAACAGGATACAGTCTTCTTTTTTTGGTGCTGTGAAACTATCAGATAAATGCCGTAGAAATCCCAAATGTGTCACTGATACTGATCGCGAAAATCGCCGCGTGGAGATATACATCACTAATCAGAAGTAGGGTCCTTATTTATTCTTAGAGAATTCACTCCAATACTATCTTGCCTTGATGGATGTTATTTCCTTGTTCTGTAATCTGGTAGAAATACATTCCTTTTCCTTTTCCGCTTAGTATGACAGGATAGTTATCCTGACCGGCGATCGATGTGTATATATTTTGGCCAAGCTGATTATATACTTCTATCGCACTTCCGTTCACGACGCCTCTGAAATAAAAAATGCCTGAAGACGGATTAGGATAGACAAGTATTTTGTCAGAAGGTTTACTGATCGGGATAATGCCGGTAGGAGCAGAGGTATCCAGCTTGGCAAGGAAACTATTCTGTAATCCCGGATATAAAGTATCTGCGCCGAATATGATAGTTGAACTCTGAAATTGGCCTGCCACATAAATACCTCCATTGCTGTAGGATATTCCTGCGCCATCATTATTACTCGTACCACCGGCAGCTATAGCCCAAAGTGCATTGCCTGACATATCATACTTAGCAGCGAAAGTGATCTCATTTCCGGAGGGATTGACCAGTACAGAGCTGCCAAATAGGACCGTATCACTCTGAAAGTATCCTGTCAGGTATGCATTGCCATTCGCATCTGTGCTGATGCCATTAGCTTGCTCTGCATAATTGCCGCCTGCACTTCGGGCCCACAATAAATTTCCTGAAGGGTCATATTTTGCAGTGAAAATATTCTGATAGCCGACAGAGGCCAATGTATCATTACCTATAAAAATAGTATCGTTATAATACCCCGTCATATATACATTGCCTGATGGATCTGCAGATAGTCCTACAGAAGTATTATTACCACCACTGTTATTATTGCCACCTGCATATTTTACCCAGAGCTTATCACCTGATGAATCATATTTTATCAGAAATACATTGTTGTTGTATGGACTTGCGATCAAATTGCCGAGGCTGCCTACATACATATAATTGCTCTGGAAGGAACCTGTCATAAAAACATTGCCATTGGCATCAGGGTAGACGGCTGTCGCCCCAACTGAGTTAGGTGATCCCACATTCCGTATCCATACAGCATGGCCCGCAGGGTCAAGTTTCGCTATGAAACCATCACTGCTTCCTATGTGATTTACGGTCACATTGTCTATGGTGAGACTATCTCCCGTGAAATTCCCCGTGACATATACATTGCCATTCGCATCTGTGCTTATACCTATGGCTATGTCATTATTGATACCTCCTAGGTTTTTTGCCCAGGTCACATCGCCTGTGGGGTCATATTTGACTAGATAGACATTACTGTTTTGCGCACCGGTATGTGGATCGTACAAAGTATAGTTGTCAAAAGAAATACTGTCATTATAAAAATTCCCTACTATGAATACGTTGCCGCTTGCATCAGCAGCCACGCCATCTGCATCTGCATATCCGGTGCTATTGCGAGCCCAAAGTACATTGCCTGCCGCATTATATTTTGCAATGAAAACATCCTGATAGGGTCCGTTAATGTTATTGAGAGTATCACTTCCAAAAACAAGTTGGCCATTAAAATACCCCGTATAGTAAACATTTCCGCCCGGGTCGGTACATACTGCATTGCCAAAGCTTATTCCTGTCGGACTAATTGCCCATTGCCAGTTTTGCGCACTGAGCTTGACTGTGAATACAGATAGTAAAAGAGAGATGTAGCAAATTGCTTTCATGTGGGTTTAATCTTTTACTATTTTAATGGTTGTCGAATTGTTATTCTTATCAGTAAGTTTGATAAAATATAATCCATCGCTGAATGCTGCCACACTGATATTATTTACTGATCCGTATGTCATACCGATCCCGCTCTGCTTTGATAATACCTGTCCCGATATGTCTGCAATAGAATATGACAAAGTATTTTGATCATATCCTGTATACAGTATGGAGACATTATTGGATGAGGGATTCGGATAGGCATTGATGCTGGATGCAAATGAGGGAGCGCTGGCATTCTGATCTGAGATCACGGCGCAGGCTGAGTCACCGCTGCAACCTGGTATCATAAAACTCACATCGCCATATGGGATGTAAGCCTGAACGTCAGTGCTGTCGATCCATTGCCGGATATGAAAATACTGATCGCTGACTGGCTGCTGTATGTATATGATCCCGACCTTCACTGCGTATTTTTCATTGGCATGGAGAGTAATTCCTTTTAAAAAGATCTTACTGTCTCCGGGGAAGACCACACTCTTCGCTTTAGTATCGACCAGGATATTTGTACCCTGCTCGCCGTTGGCAGCCCATCTGTCAAATAGACCACCAAGCTGGATCTCAACCCTGGCATAAGCAGATATATCGCCGGAGAAGCTCGGATGCAACTGTTTTTCAGATGCAAACTCAAATGAAAATTCCTGATCAGTATTTTCAGCATTAGCCAATAAGATCTGATGCCATTGTACTTCCTCTGTGCTGTTAGCTGTGTTTATCACCAGATTTCTGGTTGCGATCTTATTATTGTTAGTCACATTGATCGCAGTATTGATTCCTTCGGCGGTTGACATTCCATATGGAGAAGTAGGACTTGTCTCTATACGGCCGAGAAGGCAAACATCAACACTCGTGATAGATGCGTCATAGTTCGCAGGATTTGGCGGATACCACGCAGCACTTAATGTATCTAACGAACCCGGCGCGATGGCAGGAATACTAATAGGAGTAGTATTGGTCCAGTCTCCGGGCCATGTTTCTCCAGTGCTGGCCTTTGTCCAATAAAGGTCGAGCTGCTCAGTACCCGAGCTGGTCACACAGCCTTCATTTCTGACCCTCGCATTCAGATAGTTTGCTGTGGATGGAGCATATACAGGATTTTGATTTATAAAAGCCTGATCGTTGTTTACCCTATTCACCAGATCGGGGCTCAGCCATAGCTGCCAATCATAGGCATCATTGTCAGCCTGTGAGTTTGGTTCATTCGCCATATCCATGTATGAATCTCTCATGACCAATTTAGGTGTTTGATCAGTAGTAAGGTTTACCACGATCAATCGGGAAGCTTCCTTAGGTATAGGAGATGCATCATATACCCCAAGGCGATATGCAGCAAAATTGCCGCTAGTCACAGATGGCGTGGCTGAAACATAATCATCGAGAGTTGTATTATTGCCGGGTATCACATCCCACCGGTAGGTATAGGGTGGTGTACCATGATCGATGATCACCGAAAAAGTAGGCTTCACTCCATTCGAACTATAACCGGGTGCACATATGGTATTTAGTTCGATGCCTTCGATATACATCGTTTGAGTGCTTGTGTCATTACAGTTGAAAGTGTTCGCTGCAGTCACAGCAGCACCGGCATCAAGCGCACCGGCGCCCATTTTACCGACATAATATTGATTGAGATTAGTTCCGCTGCCCGGAGGGTATTCTATGTAGTCCATATTATGTGCAGTGGTCTTTAATAAATACTCCAATTGATAGGGGCTCAGGCAGGGGTTGGCGGAGAGCATCAAGCCCAAAGCTCCCGTCACTATAGGGCTGGCAAATGAGGTGCCGCATGCAGCATTAGTATAGTGGATCGATGTATCTACAGGTGTGTAGACTGTCGATACGACGTTGTATGCTGGTGCGCAAATATCTACTCTGTCATTGGCTTGATAATTTAAAGTGCCATATTGCCCGATGTCATTGCCGGGGCTTTCAGCATGACAATATTTCCAAAGCCAGGGAATACCGGATGGAGGACAGCTGGAATTGACCACTACATTAGTGCCCGAAGAATTTTGATGCCCGGTGGGTCCGACAGTGATGATATGGTCAAGTGTACCCGGATAGGCATAACTGAAAATACTCGGGCAGTGCCCATCTCCGCTGAGGCCATTGCCTGCTGCAAAGCATGTACTGGTGCCATTTTCATATACTTCATCATACACCAGTTCATCTTCGACAAATATTCCCGGCTGGTAAGTACTCGTACAATAAAAACCATAGAACCAACTATTATTTATGACTCTCAAGCCAGCATTAGACATCAACAGACTGATATCATCGCCACCCCTGCTATCGACTGATAATGAACAATTAAAACCGATACCTGCTATCCCGATACCATTGTCTGTATGGGCCGCGGCACATCCAGCCACTGCTGTGCCGTGAAAATCCGGACGATTGAAACTATCTACACCGATTATCTGACCTTTCAGGTCCGGATTTTTCAGGTCAAAACCACTTGGATCATTGATGCCTAGAGTGATCTTGGGATTCCCCTTGGTGATACCCCATGCCGTTGTTGCATTTATAAAATCAAGCTGCGTACTGCAATCAGCCCCTGTCACCCCATGATAATCATCAGGTGTGTATGAACCACCGAGAGCTATTATAGCAGGCATCTCCCTGAGATAAACGAAATTGACCGGGTCGGTCGCGTGCAATGACAATACTGCAGAATCATTTGATAATGTATTGGCACATGTTAGTTCATATATATTGCGAAGGTACTGATAGTGTGAACCTGGAAATTTCTGATGAAAAGAATAGATCGTTACAGAAGCTAAAGCTGTCCTTGCTGTTAGATTGGCTGTCATCAGAGCATTGATCCTGTCTGCATCAGTTGTGCTATTTGATAAATGATAGCTCGTCGGGATACTGATCTCAAAGTTCAACTTATCTGAGCTAGATTGCTGGGCCTGACATGACAAGAAAGAAAATAAGGCGAGCAGTATCACCCCCATAAACTTCACACTAGGACGCATTGCAGCAATTTTATTATACAAATTAGCCAATAAATGCATTACTAAGCAATTTTTTAAGTTAAAAGCATCTATGGGCCCAAAGAACTCTGACAAAAGTCATATTTCGGTCTGACCCAACTCATGTCCTGAAAGTCAATATGAGCGCATTTTTGTGCTATAAAACAAAAGATCATGAAAAGGAACGTAGGAGCTTTCGATGGTTTAGTAAGAATGATTATTGCCATCGCGATTATTTTTTATGCAGGACTGGTTGGGCCATGGTGGGTAGGCTTTATCGCATTGGTACCTGTCGTTACAGCAGCCCTGTTTTACTGTCCTGTATGGGATATAGTAGGTGTCAATACTTGTCACGGGGACTAAGAACTAAGGATCACAAATGGCCGAAGCAGTTTATACCCTGACAAATGTACACGCTAAGTGTTACCATTGCGGTGAAGACTGTGATGAAGGCAGTATGGTATATGACCATAAGAACTTCTGCTGTAGTGGCTGCAGGACGGTGTATGAGCTATTGGGTGAAAATAACCTCGAGTGCTACTACGACCTGAACCAAAGGCCCGGCACCAGTCAGAAAAATCTGTATAATAATACTAAGTATGAATGGCTCGATGATGCAGAAAGTGTCAAAAAGCTGATACAATATTCAGATGGTAAGGTAACAGTTGTTACCTTTTTTATTCCGTCTATACATTGCAGTTCCTGCATCTATCTGCTGGAAAATGTCTATAAGATACAGCCTGCCATCACCAAAGCGCAGGTTAATTTCCTGCGCAAAGAAGTTCGGCTGACCTTCAGGTCTGAGGAAATATCCCTCCGGAAAGTTGTAGAGCTGATCGCCAGACTAGGGTATGCACCTGAGCTGAATATGAATGACCTGGAGAATGCCAAGACGACAGTTTCTACCAAACAATATTATCTCAAAATAGGTGTAGCATTTTTCTGTTTTGGCAATATCATGCTGTTGAGTTTCCCCGAGTATCTCGGGTTTACTGCTTTAAGTGATCATCCGATGCACCGGTTTTTCGGCTATGCCAATTTCTTGTTGGCGCTTCCTGTTTTATTCTACAGCGCACAGGAGTTCTTTGTCTCAGCCTACACAGCTTTGCGTCAGCGCAGTTTGAATATGGACATTCCTATTGTGCTGGGCATGCTTGCTATGTTTATCCGCAGCAGCGTAGATATATTTCTTCAGCAGGGGGCTGGCTATATGGATACATTGGCGAGCCTTACCTTATTGATGCTAATAGGGAGATTATTTCAGAATAAAACTTACGCTACGCTTTCCTTCGAGCGCGACTACAAATCTTATTTCCCTGTATCGGTTAGCATCAGAAAAGATGGTATAGAGCAAACGATACCACTCTCCAAATTGCAAGTAGGAAATAAGATTATCGTGAGAAATCAGGAACTTATCCCGGCTGACGCTATCCTGCTGAAAGGGAGTGCCATGATCGATTATAGCTTTGTGACAGGGGAGTCTAACTCTGTACCCAAAGAAATAGGAGAGACGGTCTTCGCAGGGGGCAGGCAGATCGGCAGCGCCATAGAGATGGAGATCATCAAGGATGTGTCGCATTCATATCTCACACAGCTATGGAATGATGATGCGTTTAAAAATAAAGAACAGGCGAGCAGCGCAATGCTGGCAAACAGAGTGAGCAGGTATTTCACACCTATAGTGATTTGTATCGCTACAGCCGCTGCTGTATTCTGGATCAGGACAGATATTCACAGGGCTATGAATGCCTTCACAGCAGTATTGATTATAACCTGCCCTTGTGCATTGGCGCTTTCTACACCTTTTACTCTTGGTAATGTCATCCGTATACTGGGTAGGCATGGTATCTATCTCAAAAACACCTTTATTATTGAAAAGCTCACAAAGATCAGAGCCATAATCTTTGACAAGACTGGCACGATCACCAATAAAAAGGAACTGAATATCAGCTATAGTGGTTCTCAGCTTAGTGATACAGAGCTAATTTATATTGCATCTCTCACTTATCATTCATCTCACCCGCTCAGTAAAAAGCTCTTTAGCTATCTGAGTGGCAAAAAGATAATCCCGACAAAGGATTTCCTAGAGATACAAGGCAAAGGCATAGAAGGATGGATCAATGAGCATCATATCAAGATTGGTTCGGCTGATTTTGCAAATTGTCAAAACAATTCGGCTATTCATGCCAATGCATCTACGGTGCATATTAATATAGATGGGCAGTATAAAGGATGCTATGTGATAAAAAGTGAGTACAGGGAGGGGTTGGAAACTCTTCTCAATGAATTGAAGAAGGACTATGACCTGTATATCCTGTCAGGTGATAATGATACTGAAAAAGCAAATCTGCAGAAACTGATCGCTCCTGACCATCTGCTATTCGATCAGCAGCCGAGCGATAAACTGAATTTCATTAAACGGATTCAAGACCGTGATCATACTCATACTATGATGATAGGTGATGGTCTGAATGACGCCGGAGCATTGATGCAAAGTGATGTGGGCATAGTAGTATCTGACGACACTAATAATTTTTCACCGGCATGCGATGCTATAGTTGATGCAAGGCAGTTTGAAAAGATCAGGCCGCTTATGAATTATTCCCATACAGCTATGAGGATCATAATGGCCAGCTATGTAATATCCCTATTGTATAATATAGTTGGAATTTCTTTTGCTGTGCAGGGGACTATGAGCCCTCTGGTTGCAGCCATCCTGATGCCCATCAGCAGTGTGACCATCATTAGCTTTTCTACACTGGCATCCTATCTGTCCGGGAGGTTATATGGATTCAAATAGATAAGCATCAAGTGTAATAACTGACAAACATCATATTCCCGGTTGTCTCTTGTCATAATTTCCGCTTAGCCCCGACTTTACATTTGACCCTGAAAAATAAAAAAAGATGAGTGTACTATTCATATTAATATCTGCAAGCCTGGCGATAGCGCTGTTATTTCTCTTCGCCTTTATCTGGAGCGTAAAAAGTGGGCAATATGAAGATGACTATACCCCATCTGTCCGCATATTATTCGATGATGAACTCAAATCTAAACCAGTCAATAAAAACTAAAGCAATATGAGAATAGAACAGTTTAAATACGATAACCGATGGGTAAGGAATTTCGCCTTTGCCTCTTTTTTATGGGGCTTCGTCGGGATGCTTGTCGGTTTGATAATAGCCTGCCAGCTGGTATGGCCGCAACTTAATTTTGTAGAGTGGACGAGTTTCGGCCGCTTACGCCCATTGCACACCAATGCAGTGATCTTTGCATTTGTGGGCAACGGGCTTTTTATGGGTATCTATTATTCATTACAGCGTCTTCTCAAAACGAGAATGTGGAGTGATAAACTCTCTGCCATACACTTTTGGGGCTGGCAGCTGATCATTGTCTCCGCAGCGATCACATTGCCACTCGGTATCACATCCGGCAAAGAATACGCCGAGCTGGAATGGCCGATAGATATTGCTATAGCTATAGTATGGATCGTTTTTGGTATCAATATGTTTGCTACGATATTCACACGAAGAGAGCGCCACCTGTATGTAGCGATATGGTTTTACATTGCTACCTGGGTTACAGTTACCATGCTTCATGTAGTCAACTCCGTTGAGCTGCCTATATCGCTTTTCAAAAGCTATTCAGCTTATGCAGGTGTGCAGGATGCCTTGGTGCAGTGGTGGTATGGACACAATGCGGTCGCATTCTTCCTTACTACACCATATCTGGGTATGATGTACTACTTCCTGCCTAAGGCAGCCAATCGGCCTGTGTATTCATACCGATTATCGATCATACACTTTTGGGCATTGATATTCCTTTATATATGGGCTGGCCCTCACCACTTGCTTTATACAGCGCTTCCTGATTGGGCCCAGTCACTTGGTACAGTATTCTCCATCATGCTTATCGCTCCATCATGGGGTGGTATGATCAACGGATTGCTTACACTCCGTGGTGCATGGGACAAAGTAAGGGTAGACCCTGTCCTGAAATTTATGGTCGTCGCGGTGACAGCATATGGTATGGCTACTTTCGAAGGGCCGATGCTGTCTATTAAATCTATCAACGCTATCTCTCACTATACCGATTGGACCATCGCTCACGTACACGTAGGCGCATTGGGTTGGAATGGTTTCCTCACCTTTGGTGTGTTGTACTGGCTGATACCGAGATTGTATAAGACCAATTTGTTTAGCATCAAGCTAGCGAATACACACTTCTGGTTGGGTACACTCGGTATATTGTTCTATGTAGTACCAATGTACTGGGCAGGCTTTACACAAAGCTTTATGTGGAAACAATTTACTCCGGAAGGAATATTGAAATACCCTAACTTTCTCGAAACAGTCAACGCTATCAAACCTATGTATATGATGCGTGCGCTCGGTGGACTGCTATATCTGACAGGTACTACAGTTGGTATTTACAACCTGTTCAAAACAGCCGGTCAGGGTACATTCCAGGCAGAGGAAGATGCTGAAGCACCGGCACTCGAAAAAGAATACACTGCCCATAGCAATGAGGGATGGCACAGACTGATAGAAAGAAGACCTGTACAAATGCTGCTCCTCAGTTTTGCCTTAGTCGCAATCGGTGGCGCCGTCGAGCTGATCCCTACATTCCTGATCGAATCAAATGTACCTAGTATAGCAAGTGTAAAACCATATACTCCGTTGGAGCTACACGGGAGAGACATATATATCCGCGAGGGTTGCTATAACTGCCACTCACAGATGATAAGGCCATTCAGAAGTGAAACAGAAAGATATGGTGAATATTCTAAAGCAGGTGAGTTTGTATACGATCACCCATTCCAGTTCGGTTCTAAACGTAACGGACCGGATCTCCAGAGAGAAGGTGGCAAATACCCTGACAGCTGGCACTACAATCACATACTGGAGCCAAGCAGTATGAGCCCCGGCTCGATCATGCCATCGTATCCGCATATCATCGATCATGATCTGGATGTATCTACTACTGAAGCTAAGATAAGCGCTATGCAGATGCTCGGCGTACCGTATCCTAAAGGCTATGAAAAAGTAGCACAGGCTGATGTCGACAAACAGGCTGCATCTATCGCTGATAACCTGGGCAAGAGCGGTATCAAGGTATCCAAGAACAAAGAAGTGATCGCACTGATCGCATATCTGCAGCGTTTGGGCAAGGATATAAAGAATGCGCCTAAAACACCAGAAGTAAAATAATTTATAAACAGATATAAATCCAAAACCATGTTTAGTTTTTTCAAAAGATACGCAGAGACCATAGCAGGTGTCAATGTCTATCCTAAAATTTCCCTGATCATCTTCTTCATTTTCTTTATAGCTCTTCTGTGGTTCGCATTAACGGCTGATAAGAAGTATATCCAGGAACAGGCCAACATCCCTTTAGACTAAAATTTCAATACAAGAATATGAAATCAACCAAATATATCAAGAGCCTGACATTGCTGACAGCATGTTTCGCGACAGTTCTGGCAAATGCACAGGAGGCAGCCAAAGCAACAGCTCCCGTGGCTCCGTCAGCGACCAGTGACTATTCAATGTATATGCTAGTGGGAATAGCATTCATACTGCTGATAACCATAGCGGTGTTAGGACAGGTGCTTATTCGCCTGACGCTGTATGTGTATCAGAATAAGAGCACATTGCTAAAATCCTTACTGCTGCTTTTTATGGTTGCGGCCAGTGGACACGCACTCATGGCACAGGATGCTGCTACTGCTGCACCAGCAGTAGCAAAGGTTTCCGATAGTGCATCAAGCGGTTTTTCTTTGGATTACATTGTAGCGCTGACAGTGGTCCTGACAGAAGCCTTTGTCATTTTTGTGATATTGATCAGGATACTGTCTCTTATAAACATTATAAATCCGAAAGCTGTTGCAAATGAAACAGCTGGTTTTGCATTGCCAAAATGGTTTGATAGTTTTAATAAATCTGTGGCTATCGAGCATGAGAAAGATGTTATGCTTGACCATGACTATGATGGTATCAAGGAATTGGATAACCAGCTGCCACCATGGTGGAAATGGGGTTTCGTCTTCACCATTATCTGGGCTGTCTGCTATTTTTCATACTTCCATATTTTCCATGCGGCTCCATTGAGTGCCGGAGAGTATGATAATGAAATGGCCGCTGCCAAGGTAGCAAAGGATGCCTACATGAAAACAGCTAAGAATAATGTAGATGAAAACACTATTGTATTTGATGCGAGTTATGTAGCTGACGGGCAGAAAATATTTTCAGAGAATTGTGTGGCATGTCATGGTGCTAAAGGTGAAGGTGGTGTAGGCCCCAACCTGACAGATGATTACTGGTTGCATGGAGGCAAGATCAATGATATATTCAAAACTGTGAAATATGGATGGCCTGCCAATGGTATGAAGAGCTGGCAGACCGACTTCTCAGCTATGCAGATAGCTCAGGTAGTATGTTATGTCAAATCCCTGAGAGGTACAAACCCTCCTAACCCTAAAGCACCGCAAGGTGATTTGTATTCTGAAGACGGAGCAGCTAAAAAAGATGCTGGTGCAAGCGCATCAGTAGCTGCAAAGGATTCAGTCAGCAAGTAACAAAGGGAAAATATAAATGGAGGACAATGTATGAGTGAGTTGAATGATGAGTTTAGGGATTCGATCAGTACGATCAAAGAAGATGGCAAGCGCAACTGGCTCTTTCCAAAGCGCCCAAAAGGATGGTACTATAATGCGCGCACAGTAGTCAGTATATTTTACCTGATCGTATTTTTAGTATTGCCATGGATCAAGGTCGGTGGTGAGCCACTCTTCCTGATCAATGTGATCGACCGAAAGTTTATCTTATTCGGCAAGATATTCTGGCCTCAGGACTTCTTCATCTTCATGGTGGGGATGCTCACTTTTATTGTCTTTATTGTTGTCTTTACTGTAGCCTTTGGCCGCTTGTTTTGTGGTTGGGTATGCCCACAGACCGTCTTTATGGAGATGGTGTTTCGCCGCATAGAGTATTGGATCGAAGGTGACGCAGACAGACAAAGGAAACTCTCAACCAGCAAATGGGATGCGAACAAAATATTAAGGCGGGGTGGTAAACATCTTGCCTTCTTTGTCATTTCGTTCATTATCGCCAATTACTTCCTTTCCTATATTATAGGTATGGATCAGGTGGTGGTCTACGTCCGCGATGGGCTATTTGCTCACTGGGATGTGCTGATACCGCTTTTGATATTTACCGGTATTTTCTTTTTTGTGTACTCATGGTTCAGAGAGCAGGTGTGTCTGATCGTTTGCCCCTATGGCAGGCTGCAGGGTGTGATGCTGGATAAAGACTCGGTGGTAGTGGCATATGACTATGTGAGAGGTGAGCCACGCAAGCACTTCCGTAAGAATGAAGAGCGCAAGGCTGGCCATTGTGTAGACTGTCTGGAATGTGTCAAAGTCTGCCCGACAGGTATTGACATTAGGAATGGTACACAACTGGAATGCGTGAACTGTACTGCATGTATAGATGCATGTGATGCGATCATGGACAGGTTTGAATTTCCTCAAGGGCTGATCCGATATGCATCTGAAAATAACATCGCCAAGAAGGAGAAGATGAAATTCACTAAGCGGATGATCGCTTATACTGTTGTTTTGTCTATACTGGTCGGTGTGCTGATCACACTGCTGGTGACCCGTCAGGATATATCTGCCAATGTATTAAGAGTGAGAGGGATGCTCTATCAGGAGCAACCCAATGGCCAGATCAGCAACCTCTATAATATCAAACTGCTCAACAAGACACGTAAGGAGATTCCTGTGACATTGAAACTGGAAGAGGGTTTTAAGGGTACAATAAAAATTATAGGCAATGATCTGTTAGTAAAGAAGGAGAGTGTAGGTGATGGCATATTTTTTATCTATGCGGATCAGAACACACTCAAACAAAGAAAAAATACTGTGCACGTAGGGATCTATGAAGGCAGCAAAAAGCTAAGTGATATTAAGACAACATTTTTCGCACCAAATAATTAAAGATCATGGAAAGTAAATTCAACTGGGGATGGAAAATAGCCCTGCTTTATACCAGCTTCGTTTGCTTTATGCTCTTTTTGGGTTACAAAGCCTCAAAAGAGAAAGTAGAACTGGTTACTGAAAATTATTACGACGAGGAGCTCAAATATCAGGGCCACATTGACAAGATACAGCTGACGGACTCGCTGCATGTCAAGCCTGACTGGCAGGTGAGCGGCAATAAAATTGCTATGCTATTTCCTCAAAAAAACGGGACAGAAGGCATAACAGGAAATATTCATTTCTACTGCCCCTCTGATGAGAAGAGTGATTTTACCCTTCCTTTTACTGCCACTCCGGAGAAGCAGCTTTCAATAAGCAGCAATAAGCTCCATCATGGTACTTATAAAATGCAGATAGATTGGAAACAAGGTAAATCAGACTTCTATACTGAAGGTGTAGTAACTGTAAAGTAATATGTCATTCATACTTATTCCACTGGCATTAGGTTTCTTAGGCAGTTTCCACTGTGTGGGGATGTGCGGACCTATTGCATTGGCATTGCCTATTGGTCGGTGGAGCATAGCGAATAAAGTACTTGGTATTTTGCTTTATAATCTGGGCAGGGTATTTACATATACTATGATCGGTTTGCTCTTTGGGGCTATTGGCCGGGGATTTTATATGGCAGGATTGCAGCAGGCCATCTCTATAGTGCTTGGTGTGTCTATCATTGCGATCGTCGTCATACCAGCCAGAGCAGCCGGCAGGCTAGATGCTTTAACGCAGCATATACCATATATTCCCCTGGTCAAAAAAAATATCACTTCACTTTTCAAACAAAAAACTTTTGCGTCGCTCGGGTTGATAGGAGTGCTTAATGGCTTATTGCCTTGTGGATTTGTATACATGGCATTGGCGGGTGCTATTACTACTGCATCGATCCTGAATGGAGCTGCGTTTATGATGTTGTTTGGTATGGGTACCATACCTGCTATGTTTCTGGTGGCATTTAGCAGCCATCTGTTTCCGGTAGATGTGCGCTCGCGTATCAGAAAGACAGTACCTGTATTTATGTTTTTGATCGGGTCCCTACTTATCCTCAGGGGAATGAATTTGGGTATTCCTTATATGAGCCCGAAATTTGACGAAAGGGGCCAGATAAAACACAGTTGCTGCCAAAGGCCCAGTTAGCATTTATGACAAAAGTCATATTTTTTTCTAATCAGGCTCATTATTTTCATTTTATTCTTCCGGTATCTTTGTTATTGTATTAAGCATAAATCATGAAGAAGAAAATACTGCTGGCTATGGAAGGCGATCGCTTTTCAAACAGTACATTAAAATATGGTATAGAGATAGCCAGACAGACTGATTCGCTGCTGGTAGGTGTCTTTATGCGTGATCTCAAGTATGCGGGCTATGCTTATCCTATCATTTTTGACCAGCCTTTTGTGGATACTGGAGTTTATTCCAAGTTTATGAAGGAAGAGCGCCAAAAGATCGATGCCAATATTAAAATATTCAATGATAAATGCGCAAGGGAAGGAGTGGCTCATAAGGTGCATTTAGACGAGGCAGCCCCAATAGAGGGACTGATACATGAAAGTGCCTATGCTGACCTCATTATCATGGACTCCAAGATGAATATATCTGATCTATTGCCTGACAATCCTAGTTCTACTCTCCGGGATATTCTGGCAGATGCCCACTGTCCGATCATGATCGTTCCGACCAGCTATCAGGAGATAAAAAATATCATTTTGTCTTATGATGGTAGCCGCTCCAGTGTATATGCGATCAAGATGTTCAATTATATCTTTCCGGAGTGGAGCGATGCTAAGACATATCTGGTAAATGTGAATGAAAGTAAAGGAAACCACCTCAAAGAGAACACCAACATTAGGGAGCTGATGGGAAGACATTACACCAATGTGACCTATGAGGTGATGAGGGGAGATGTGACAAAGGAGATCAAGAAGTTTATGAAATATAACTATAGCAACTCAATAGTAGTAATGGGTGCTTATGGTCGCAATGCACTATCGAGGCTTTGGCATCAGAGCCTGGCCAATATGATCATAAAGGATATCAAAGTGCCCGTATTTATATCACATCAATCGTAAAATCAAAACTAAAAACATAAAACAAGCAACATGGCAGTAAAGAAAAGTGAAACATCAGCAGAAAAGAAAAAAATTGAAGAGGCAAAAAATAGCGGCAAACAATCTCTTCATAACCTCTATGATGAGTGCAACTCACACATGAGGTCGCTTGATTTTTATAAACAGGAACTTAAATACCTTCAGAAAAGACTGGCTGATATTGTAAAGAATAATACAGACAGTGAAATATTGGCACAGGCTGAGCAATTTCAGAATCAGTTTATCATAACCAAAGAGAATCTGGATGAGCAAAACCATACCATCAAATCACAACTCAAGGCGATTGAAAAACTGATCAAACAAAAGCCCACACACTTTGACGAAAAGACAATACCTGATGGAAGTAAGTTTAGCCAGAACATTCACAATACGGAGAAGGATTTTGCTGCAATGAAGCTCCGGTTCAATAAGTTTCTGGCAAAGTATTTGTAATAAGGAGCTGTAACTATGATAGTAATACTGGTAGCGATTGCTGCTCAGGTGTAAACAATGAATGATAATAGGTGTAAGGATAGGATATGGAAATTTTGATCACAGACAATAAGTTTATAAAGGAAATACAGGAGGAGTTCCAAAAGAGGTTCCCCTATCTGAAAATTGAGTTTTTCAGGAATACACAAAAGAATAGTAATACTCCTCTCAAATCCCAGCCCGTAACAGGTAAAATGACCATAGGTATGGTTCGTAGTAAACATACTGAAGGTCCTTTGAATATAGCAGGCAGCAGGAGTGTGGAAGAAATTGAAAGTGATTTTCAGAATAAATTCGGGCTGTTCGTAGAAGTTTTCAGAAAATCAGGCAATTTGTGGATAGAGACTACCCTCACTCACCACTGGTCACTCCTCCGGCAAAATTTTGAAGGCCAGCAGATGTCCTGACCTTCATATCAAAAATATCCCACGGCAAGCCGCTTGTATTATTTTATAAAGGAAGTTTTTTATTAATTGACCAGGCTGCCGAGCTTGGATTCGTTTTTGATCACGATCTTACCTTCCTGTATCTCGATCAGTTTTTCAGTCTTGAAATCGCTCAGTGTACGAATGAGTGATTCTGTAGCTGTACCCACTATATTAGCGAGGTCCTCACGTGAGATTTGTATCTGGGGATTATCTGTCTCGTTTTTCTTATAACGTTTGTTTACCAGCAGTAGTGCATCAGCTACACGTTTACGGAGAGAGTTATATGCCAGTTTGACGAGTTGTACTTCACGCTCTGATACATTGTTCGCTAAAAGTTTGATGAACTTTTTTGATATCTCAGGATTTGAATTGACGAGCTGTATAAAATCTGTTTTGGGTATCAGCATCACTTCTGCATTTTCGATCGCCTCGGCTGAGTCTTTGTATACACTTTCTTCCAGCAATGCTATATAGCCAAAGAAATCTCCTTCTTTATACATACCGGTAATAAGTTCCTTTCCATCTTCGTTGGTCCGGAAGGTTTTAATTTTCCCCTTGATCAGGTAGTACAAGTATACAGGTCTATGCCCTTCGCTATAGATGAAAGCTTTCTTTTTATATTGAGCAGTCTCGCGGTCATCAGATATCAATTTAAGCTGAGATGCAGAGTCAAAGAAGTTAGCAATGCCTTCAGCATTATTGCTAAATTCTTTTTTGATCAGTTCAGACCTGCGAAATCGCGATTCTATAGCATTGAGCAGTTCGATATCATCAAAGGGTTTGGTCAGGTAGTCATCTGCCCCCATTTCCATGCCTTTGCGAATGTCAGTACGTTCAGACTTGGCTGTGAGAAAGATAAATGGTATGGTAGCTGTTTCAACTTGCTTGCCCAGCAGGTGCAGTACACCATAGCCGTCGAGTATCGGCATCATGATATCGCAAATAATCAGGTCGGGCTTTTCTTTCATGGCCATGTCTACGCCCACTTTCCCGTTTTCAGCGGTTACCACATTATACTTGGCTAGTTCCAGTATTTCTGCCGTATTCTCTCTGACGTCGGCATTGTCTTCGATGAGTAGGATCTTTTTCATTGTGTGTTTATTGATTAAAGGTGAGTAGTACTTTGGTTCCTTTTTTTAGTTCGCTGGAGAAGCTTATGTTTCCATCTATCACTTCCAGATATTTCTTTACGATATGGAGACCTAAACCAGTGCCTTGAATATTGATAGCATTAGTGCCTCTGAAGAAACGGTCAGTGAGGTGCTTGAGATCTTCTTCTGATATTCCTATTCCATTATCTTCTATGCTGACAGTGATCTGTTCAGGAGTATGCCTGATATATATATTGATAGTAGTATTTTCATTGGAATATTTCAAGGCGTTGGAGATCAGATTGATCAGAATATTGCGGAGCAATCCTTTGTCGAGATATACGAACTCACTGCCCTCGCAATGTAATTCGATTTTCTGCCCGTCTTTTGCAAGATTGGCCATCTCTGATATTAGTTCGGTGAGCAACTCCCTGATATTAAATTCCACTTTCCTCTCTACGACCCCGCCTTCTTCCAGTTTGCCCAGTGACAGAAATTCTTCTAAAATATTTGTCAGGTTTTTGACCTGAGCCTTTATCCGATTGATATGTTTAAGCCTTTTGTCCTGATCTTCTAGGAGAGGATACTTATCAATAAGTGAAACGGAAGAAAGAATGGTACTCAGTGGCGTCCTGAACTCATGAGACGCCATAGATACAAAGCGGGACTTGAGGTCATTGAGTTCTTTTTCTTTTTCAAGTGCTTCTGTGAGTTCATCTCGTGATTTCTCCAATTGGTGAAGGGTTTCACGGAGCATCATGGTACGGTCTTCTATTTTTTGCTCCAGCTGCTCATTCAGTAGTTTCAACTCCTCTGCGATGCGTTCTTTTTCAGCCTGCTCTGCCTGTATGTGGCGTTCATTCTCTTTGCGGATAGATATATCTATGATGAAGGCTATGACATAAGCATGGTCATTGATCTTATAATTGCTCAGACTGATCTCCACCGGAAACTCACTGCCATCTTTGCGTTTGGCAAACAGGTCCAGGCCCACGCCCATCGGCCTGCTCTGGGGCTTCTTTATATATCCATCTCTTTTATGCTCGTGCCCGTGTGCGAAACGTCCCGGTATCAACACCTCGATAGGCTGGCCAATCATTTCTTCTCCATCATAACCAAACTGGAAACGTGCATAGGGATTGGCCAGAATGATCCTGGCATCTGCATCGACAGTGATGATACCGATGGTAGCATAATTGAATAGTGCCTCAAAGGCAATATCACTCATTTTTTTGTGTAGCTCCATTCTGCTATATAGTATATTCCTGATGCAATTCAGGTATTTCTATTTGCTTGAATCCTCTCTTTAGCAATTTACTTCTGAATACCTGCTGTACATCATATTCTCCATGTACTAAAAATAACTTTTTTATTTCATTTGAATTTTGACATGAGAGAAACTGGCAGAGGTCCTCATAATCCCCATGTGCGCTGAATGAGCGCAATTCCTTGATATCAGCTTCTACCTTATATGGTTCACCGAAGATGGTAACATCTTTGGCCCCTTTTCCTAGACGCGCTCCGAGCGAGCTGGGCTCACAATACCCAACCAGTAAAATGGTATTACGTTGATCCCCGATATTATGTGCTATATGATGTTTGACCCTGCCGGCATCTGCCATACCCGAAGCTGAAATAATGACACAAGGTTCTTTTCTATCGTTGAGGGCTTTTGACGCCTCCACATCCCTTATGTATTGCAGGTTTTTGAAATCAAATGGAGTAGGGTCTTTTTTCATAAACTCCAGCAGGCTTTCATTGTAACATTCGGGATGATTCTTGGTAACCTCAGTGGCTTCAAGTGATAATGGACTATCAATAAAGAAATCAATCGGCGGCAATACATGTGCCACATCCAAACGACTCAGTGCATAAATGATTTCCTGGGTGCGACCCACACTAAATGCCGGAATGATGAGATTGCCCTTTTTTTTGAGACATGTATCGACGATAATATCCAGTAGTTTTTTACCGGTCAGTTCACTAGGCTCATGGAGTTTGTCTCCATAGGTGGACTCACATATTATATAGTCAGCCTGCGGAAATATCTCAGGAGATTTAATAATATCATCACCATATCTGCCTACGTCCCCCGAGAATGTGATCCTCTTGATATTGCCGTCTTTATCTTTCAATCGGAGATTGACCACAGCGCTGCCTATGATATGGCCGGCATCGGTATATAGCAGTTCAATATTCTCATCTATCTGATATGGAGTATGGTATTCGACTGTGACGAAATGTGGAAGAGCAGCCTCGACATCGGTCTCTGTGTATAGTGATTCAATCAGAGGCTTGTTTTGCCTTGCCAGTTTTTTATTTAGAAAGTGAGTATCGCCCTCCTGTATCCGGGCTGAATCATACAAGAGAATTTTGGTCATGTCAAGCGTGGCGGGAGTACAGAAAATCTTTCCTGTATATCCATCTTTGATAAGCTTCGGTATGAGGCCGCAATGGTCCACATGTGCATGAGAGAGTACCATATAGTCTATTTCTGATGGCTCAAAGCCCCAGACCCGATTCATCCGATCTGCCTCCTGCGGATGACCCTGAAACATACCGCAATCAAGTAATATCCTTTTATTGTTGTCTAATTGTACAACATGTTTGCTTCCTGTGACAACACGTGCCGCTCCGTGAAATGTGATATTCATATTGTAAAAATATTGTCTTATATGCTAATATATGTGATAGCACTCATATAAAAAGCTGACATAAGTCATATATGTGAATAATTATAATAAAAAAGGGTTATTTTATAAAAACAAAAAGCCCTGCGGTATACCACAGGGCTTTGAATATAGCTTCGTCTATTGTGATTATCTCAATAGCATAAATGAGCCCTCATGGGTTATCACCTTGCCATCCAGATATCCTAGGGTAAAGAAGTAAGTATATGCTTCTGAAGGTTGAGGACTTCCTTTATAGTTGCCATCCCATCCTACATTAATATCAGTAGTAGAGAAAACCTGCTCGCCCCAGCGGTTATAGATATTCATCTTAAAATCTTTGACACCGATCGCCCTGATCACAAAAACATCATTCTTGCCATCACCGTTTGGTGTGAATGCGGTCGGTAAACCAGTGACATCATCAGCAGTTGCTTTGACGATAGCTGAATCACTGGCTAAACAGCCGTTATTATATGTAATAATAAGTTTGTAAGTATCTACGAACGTATCAACAGGGATAAGCACCGGATCAGGGCAGTTGGTACAGCTGAGCCCGGTAGAAGGCGTCCATGTATACGTAGCTCCGGGATATGCACCTGTCAGCGTAGAATTGAGCTGGACGGTATCACCGAGAGTGATATTCGTATCGAGTGGTGTGACCATGAGAGTATCAGCGCTCGGTGTGGTAATAACAAATGGCCCTGCTGTTCCGACACATCCGTTAGTGTCAGTTACAGTGACATTATATGTACCCGGCTGCAGGCCTGTGATCGAGCCAGTAGTTTCTGAATTGCTCCATGCATATGTATACTGACCGGCCGGCGTGACTGTAAGCACCACCGAACCATCACTGTATCCGTAGCAGCTTACATTAGTAGGGACTCCTGTCACACCTACTATTATAATGAGGTTGCCCACGGTGCTGGTAGCTGAGGCAGTACACTGATTGATGTCAGTCACAGTCACACTATATGGAGTACCCGATGTGGTAGTATGTATACTGTCTCCAGTGCTAGTCGTGCTCCATTGATATGTGAATGGGGATGATCCGCTGGCATTGGCATTGATCACACCCACCGCATTAGTACAGGTAATGTTTGTGACAGTAGGTGCGAGTACAGGTGATGCATTTACCTTAACAAATGCGGTGTCTGTGCAGCCATTGACCGTCCAGACATAACCATAGTTGCCCGCTACTGTGTATCCACTAATACTAGTGGAAGGGCTGTTAGGACTGGCTATAGTGGTAGATACCGGGTTGTTTGGCAGCGCAGACCATATACCGATGCCCAGACCATTCAAGCCTGCAATACCATTCTGGCATATCGTGGTATCTACTCCTGCGTAAGGTTTTGGTGTCACCGTGATCGTACCCGAAGCAGTAGCTGAACATCCATTACCATCGGTGACAGTCACTGTGTATGTCCCTGCGGTACTATCAGTGATGCTGGCAGTAGTAGCAGCGTTATTCCATACATAGCCTATACCACCTGTAGCAGTGAGTGTTGCATAATTGCCTTCACATACAGTTTCATTGTTTACTGTAGGTGTCGGAAGCGGATTGACTGTCAAGACACCCGTGGCTGCTGCTGTACAACCATCAGGGGCAGTAGCGGTCACAGTATATGTACCTGCGATCGAAACTGTAATGCTAGTAGAAGTAGATGATGTGCTCCATATATAGCTGGAAGCTGATCCCGTCACTGTCAGTACAGCGCTATCGCCGGCACATACAGCAGCATTATTGACAGCTGGTGTCGGTAGCGGATTAACGGTCAGAGTGCCAGAAGCTGTAGCTGAACAACTATTAGCATCTGTAGCGGTGACGGTATACGTGCCTGCTGTAGAAACGGTAATGCTCGGAGTGGTAGCTGCATTGCTCCATACATAACTGACGCCTCCTGTGGCAGTCAGAATTGCCGGATCGCCTGCACAAACAGTAGAGTCATTGACAGTAGGAGTAGGTAGTGGATTGACGATCACAGTGCCCGCAGCAGTGGCTGAGCAGCCATTTGCATCAGTAGCGGTCACTGTATATGTACCGGCAATATCAACATGAATAGTATCTGTAGTAGATGAGTTACTCCATACATAGCTGACACCTCCTGTCGCCGTGAGGACAGCATTATTGCCCGTACATACAGAGGCATTGTTTACAGTAGGAGTCGGAAGCGGATTGATAGTGAAGATAGCTGAAGCAGCTGCAGTACATCCATCATTGCCCGTAGCGGTGACGGTATAAGTACCTGCGGTATAAACTACAATAGCCGTGCCGGTAGCAGTGGTGCTCCATACATAGCTTGCAGCATTACCTGTCGCGATGAGCACAGCGCTATCATTCACACATGCAGAAGCATTGTTAACGGTCACTGTCGGAAGCGGGTTCACATTAAGTGTGCCTGATGCAGTAGCAGTACAGCCATTGGCATTAGTAGCTGTGACAGTATATGTACCTGCGATAGAAACTGTGATACCAGGAGTAGTAGCAGAAGTGCTCCACACATAGCTTACACCTCCGGTGGCAGTCAGGATTGCTGAGTTGCCCGCGCAGACTGTAGAGTCATTGACCGTAGGAGTAGGGAGTGCATTGACAGTTACTGTGCCCGATGCTGTGGCCGTACAACCATTAGCACCTGTAGCGGTGACAGTATATGTACCGGCTGTCGTCACTGTGATGCTAGGGGTGGTGGCTGAAGTGCTCCACACATAGCTTACACCACCTGTTGCGGTGAGGGTAGCACTGTTGCCCGAACAGACCGATGCGTCATTGACAGCAGGAGTAGGAAGCGGATCTACAGTCAAAGTTCCTGTAGCTGAAGCTGTGCATCCATTTACGCCGGTAGCAGTCACTGTATAAGTACCGGCAGTCGATACAGTGATACTAGGTGTGATAGCTGATGTATTCCATATATAGCTTACACCACCTGTTGCAATGAGTGTTGCGCTATTGCCTGCGCATACCGTTGCATTATTGACTGTCGGTGTAGGAAGCGGGTTCACAGTCAGAGTGCCTGATGCAGTGGCAGTACAGCCGCTTGCATTTGTAGCCGTGACTGTATAAGTACCAGCAGTGGAGACGGTGATACTAGGAGTAGTAGCACCTGTATTCCATGTATAGCTTACGCCTCCGCTGGCAGTCAGAATAGCTGAGTTGCCGGCGCAGACTGTTGAGTCATTGACAGAAGGAGTTGGCAGCGCATTGACGGTCACTGTGCCTGAAGCCGAAGCAGTACAGCCAGCGGCATTGGTAGCGGTGACGGTATAAGTGCCTGCTGTAGAAACGGTGATGCTCGGAGTAGTAGCTGAAGTGCTCCACACATAGCTTACACCACCTGACGCTGTCAGAGTGCCGCTATTGCCCGAACAGATTGATGCATCGGTCACTGTTGGTACCGGCAGTTGATTTACGGTCACTGTACCAGTAGCAGATGCAGTACATCCATTGGCCCCTGTAGCAGTCACTGTATATGTCCCTGCAGTTGAAACTGTGATGCTCGGAGTAGTAGCTGTGGTGCTCCATATATAGCTTACACCACCGGTTGCAGTGAGGGTAGCATTATTGCCTGCACATATAGAAGCATTATTGACAGTAGGAGTAGGGATCTGGTTTACTGTCAGAGTGCCTGAAGCTGTGGCAGAACATGTATTAGCGCCAGTAGCGGTCACTGTATATGTACCTGCCGCAGTGACGGTGATACTAGGGGTAGTAGCAGCATTGCTCCACACGTAGCTTACACCACCTGAGGCGGTGAGTACTCCATTACTACCTGCACAAATAGTGTCATTAGTGACAGTAGGAGTAGGAAGTGGCTTGACAGTCAGATTCATTGTATCAGTACATCCGGCTGATGAGGTCCATTCGAAAGAATATGTACCAACAACTGAAAATCCTGTGATGGTCGTATTGGTTTGAGTCGGATTTGTGATTGTAGTGGTAGCGGGGTTGCCTGGTATGGCAGACCATGTACCTGTACCGGTCGCTGCCATAGTAGCGGTTGTATTTTCGCAAATGCTTTGGTCAGGTCCTGCATTAGGTTTAGCTGTCACTATCACAGATGCTGTATCAGTACATCCGCCGCTTGTCCAGATGAAATTATAAGTACCAGCTGCGCCGAAAGTAGTAATAGTGGTTGTAGCGCTGCCCGGTGTAGTGATGGAAGCAGTACCAGGGTTTCCGGCTTGTGCGGTCCATATACCGATTCCTGTAGCAGCCATCGTTGCAGATCCGCCCGGCAATACCGCACAGCTAATAGTTTGGTCAGGCCCTGCATTTGCTTTGGCAGTGACGATCACTGCAGCAGTATCAGTACATCCGCTTCCATTTGTCCAGATATAGTCATATGTACCGGCTGTGCTGAATGTAGTAATGGTAGTTGTAGCGCTGCCCGGTATAGTGATAGTAGATGTTCCAGGGTTTGACGCCAGAGCAGTCCAGGTGCCTGTGCCCGTAGCAGCCATAGTAGCTGAACCTCCCGGCAGTAAGACGCAGCTGACAGTTTGGTCCGGACCTGCATTAGGTTTGGCCGTGACTATGACAGATGCAGTATCGGTACATCCACCACTGGTCCAGATGAAATTATATGTACCAGCTGTACTGAAATTATGAATAACAGTAGTAGCTGAAGTAGGAGTAGTAATAGTCGCAGTACCGGGGTTACCTGCTTCCGCAGTCCATGTACCTGTACCAGTGGCAGCCATAGTAGCTGATCCGCCCGGCAATACAGCACAGTTTATGGTTTGGTCTGGCCCTGCATTTGGTTTCGCAGTGACGATCACAGCTGCTGTATCTGTACAGCCGCCGCTTGTCCAAACATAATTATAAGTACCTGCTGAACTGAAAGTAGTGATAGTAGTAGTAGGTGATATAGAAGAAGTGATCGTAGATGTGCCGGGGTTTGTCGCGAGGGCAGTCCATGTACCTGTACCTGTCGCGGCCATAGTAGCTGATCCACCTGGAAGAATAATACAGCTTACGGTTTGGTCAGGTCCTGCACTAGGTTTAGCAGTCACGGTGACTGCTGCAGTATCACTGCATCCGCTCGCATTGGTCCAGATGAAGTAATAAGTACCTGCTATACTGAAGTTATGTATAATGGTAGTAGGCGAAGTAGGAGTGGTGATAGTCGCAGTACCGGGATTGCCGGCCTCGGCAGTCCATGTACCTGTACCTGTGCCTGCCATAGTAGCAGATCCACCTGGCAATAAGGCGCAGCTGACAGTCTGGTCTGGCCCTGCATTTGGTTTAGCTGTCACGACCACGTCAGCTGTATCTGTACATCCGCTGGCATTGGTCCAAATGAATTTATATGTACCCGCTGCACTGAATGTAGTGATCGTAGTGGTGGCACTCCCCGGAGTGGTGATAGTAGCAGTACCTGGGTTTCCTGTTTGAGCGGTCCAGGTACCAGTACCGGTAGCAGCCATAGTCGCTGTACCGCCCGGTAGGACTGCACATGTGATCGTCTGATCAGCTCCTGCATTCGGTTTAGCAGTCACGGTGACAGCAGCTGTATCAGAGCATCCGCCATTGCCGGTCCAGATGAAATTATATGTACCAGCTGCGGTGAATGTGGTAATGGTAGTAGTAGGTGAAGTAGGTGCCGTAATGGTCGCAGTACCTGGGTTTCCTGTTTGAGCAGCCCATGTGCCTGTGCCTGTTCCAGCCATTGTAGCAGAACCTCCCGGGAGGTTTATACAGCTGACCGTTTGATCTGGGCCTGCATTTGGCTTGGTAGTGACGATTACAGCAGCTGTATCGGTACATCCGCCGCTGGTCCAGATAAAATTATAAGTGCCTGCTATACTGAATGCAGTAATCGTTGTCGTCGGTAAGGTAGGTGTGGTAATGGTCGCAGTACCTGGGTTACCAGTTTGTGCTGTCCATGTACCAGTACCGGTACCAGCCATCGTAGCTGCACTATTGATAGGGAAACAGGTCACAGTCTGATCAGGTCCTGCATTAGGTTTAGCAGTGACGATCACTGCAGCTGTATCTGTACATCCGCCGCTGGTCCAGATGAAATTATATGTACCTGCTGAGCTGAAAGTCGTAATAGTTGTGGTCGGCGAGGTCGGTGTGGTGATGGTCGCAGTACCTGGGTTACCAGTTTGTGCTGTCCATGTACCTGTGCCTGTAGCGGCCATAATAGCTGAGCCGCCCGGCAGCGTGATACAGCTCACTGTTTGATTAGTTCCTGCACTGGCCCTGCCAGTGACCACGACATCAGCCGTATCAGAGCATCCGCCATTTGTCCAGATAAATTTATAAGTACCGATGGCGCTAAAAGCTGTGATAGTAGTAGTAGGGCTGGTCGGAGTGGTGATGGTCGCAGTACCGGGGTTTCCGGTTTCTGCTGTCCATGTACCTGTACCTGTACCAGCCATAGTAGTAGCGTTATTGATAGGGAAACAGGTGATGGCCTCATCAGGTCCTGCATTAGGTTTAGCAGTGACTATCACTGCAGCTGTATCTGTACATCCGCCGCTGGTCCAGATGAAATTATATGTACCTGCTGAGCTGAAAGTCGTAATAGTTGTCGTCGGTGAGGTCGGAGTGGTGATGGTCGCAGTACCTGGGTTACCAGTTTGTGCTGTCCATGTACCTGTGCCTGTGGCAGCCATAGTCGCTGAGTTCCCTGCCGGGTAGCAGGTGACTGTCTGGTCGGGTCCTGCATTAGGTTTAGCAGTCACTACCACATCTGCGGTATCAGTACAGGTTCCGTTTGTCCATTTGAATTTATAAGTACCTGCTGCACTAAATGTAGTGATAGTGGTAGTAGGTGATGTGGGGGTAGTGATTGTCGCAGTGCCGGGGTTACCTGCCAGTGCTGTCCATGTACCGGTACCGGTACCTGACATTGTCACAGAGCCACCGGGCAGAGCCACACAGCTTAATGTTTTATCAGGTCCTGCATTTGGTTTGGCTGTGACTACTACGGATATATTTCCGCTGCTACAGCCTGATACTGTCCACTTAAAATTGTAAGTACCCGGAGCACTAAAATTGGTAATAGTGGTAGTAGGGCTGGTAGGTGTAGTAATAGTGGCAGTACCGGGGTTGCCGGCTACAGCGGTCCAGGTACCTGTGCCTATAGCAGCCATCGTAGCTGAGCCACCGGGTAGAGTGACACAACTTACTGTCTGGTCAGGGCCGCCGTTAACGACTGGTCCTGTGATAGTGACGGTGGCTATAGCTTTGCAATTCGAAGCATCGGTCACAGTCACCGTATCGGTACCCACGGCGAGTCCTGTTATAGTAGATGGGCCAGTCAGGCCTGTCTGAGTGGTTCCATTAGACCATTGGAAGGTCCATGGGCCGTTAGTTCCGGCTGGAGTAGCTGTGGCTGTACCACTATCAGGATTGGTACAAGTGGTCTGTGTATAGGTCATAATAGGAGGGCAGCAGGCACCTACTACGTATAGATCGCCTATAGGATCATGGGTACAGGCCACGCTGGTCCATGAGCCTGATTGCCCGTCGCCTGTCACCAGAAACTGTACATCCAGGTCGCTACCCGCCGTACATGTTGCACTAGCCTTAGTAGTGATCGTGACACAAAAGTTCCAGGTACAGGTGCCTGTTAAGTTATCATCACCATAATTATCGCCTGGATAACCGTCAATAACCCCAGGTCCAATAGTCCCCGTGGCAGCAGTTTCATAGTAGAAGCCAGGTCCAAATGTGTCATGTGTAGCCCAACTTGAGTCCCCTTGCGGATACCATGACCATGTACCACCGCTGGTACATGCAGGTGGTCCTGTACCAGGTACTAATGTGGTAAGGTCCCATCCTGAACCGAATGAAGGTGTGACGCCATGCAGCCAGTTACTGCTTGTTTGGTTATAGTTAGTAATATTGTCGCAGAAAGTGACTGTCACGCCAGCTCCATATGTACCATTGACAGGTGGTGGGGTGGCAGTGATAGTGGATGCTGTGAGGCAATTGGCACAGTCGGTCTCGCTCACGGTTGTCAAGGTAAAAGTACCGGTCTGTGAGCCAGTCGAACCTGCTACCTGTATATAGTAAGTAGTGCCCGGGGTCAAGGAAACAATGGTATCAGTCACCGTGCCTCCCGCGCCGGATGCGCAGCCTACTCCGAGCAAACTGGTACATGTACCTTCATATACTGAGATCGTGGGGTTAGTAAAAGTAGCGCCTGTGATAGTGATCGCTGCCTGATATGATGAGGCAACAAAACTATACCATACATCCACAGGTGGGTTGCTGGTGCTGGGAGTACCGCAGGCGTTAATATACGGATAGGGAAGCTCCGAAGTGGCGCCAACGTTCGTTCCTGTCACTGTCACTGGTGTACCATTCTTTGTTTTGGTCGATGAGCCGCACGCAGGAGGGGACGGTAGTGTGCCAAGGCTTTGAGCGCCGCTGCAATTATCATTGGCAGGCTGGGCGATCGCGACAGTAGCTGATAGCATCAGCAGACAAAGGGTCAATAGGTAGTAAGTATGTTTCATTTCTTTTAGGATAAATTATCTTCTTTAATTTTTTTATTTCTTTTTGCTTTTGGGATTGGCTGGATAAGCCGCTACGACGAACCCCTGAGGGCTCATATGGAATACAGGTATTTTATACGTCTTTGGAAAATCTACCTGATAAGAACTGGCATTGCTGATCAATCCTATTCTTTCTGCTTCATTGGCAGACAGCAATATTATTTCAAACCCATTATCAAATGTCAGTGTCGTACGTTTGTCCTGCAGCCTGTATGGCTCGAAATTTCCTTTAGAAATATACAGCTCGATCTGACTTTGGGTCAGGCCTTGTACTGTGGGTTGTAAATGGCTTTCGAAACTATGCAATGCAGTTTGGCTGAAGGCAAAGCCGGAGATAAGCGATACAAGAATAATGGGTAAGAATTTTTTCATACTTAATGGTCTTTTCTTTATACTGTTTGATTTAAATATTTGATGTAGCATGAAGAATTTGCAGGAAGAAAATGTTCTTCGCATACACATATCTGTAGGATCCGGAAATAAAATTCCTCATTGTGGGTTGATAATAAATAAAATAATGACTTGATTGCTAGATAAATACCCATTATCTAAACGGGAAAATATCGGCGCTCAATGTAGCGCGAAAATAGCGAAAACCCTCAAGAAATTGAATCTCGATTGAATTTTAACCAAATAGGGGAAATCTTATATATTTTTATGTGTTAAACTTAATTTCTCAGGCAGCTGATTTACAATATATTGATTGTATTTTATTACCTCAGATCGGTAATTTTAACATTTGTATATTTCTTGCTGTCAAATGCAAAAAACACATCATTTAGGCTGACAGCTGTATTCAGTTTATTGATAGTATATATGTATCTCACACCTGACTTTTCATACACTTTTGATTCGATCAGGTCATTCGTGGCGTCATCTATTGCGACATCTATCTTAAAGAATGACACTTTGTGATTGGTCGGAGCGAGTTCTATGACTGTTACATTTTTGCCCTGATAGATTTTCTTTTCTTTGATCTGATATGAATATCCTTCTTTGTAAGCAGAAAATATCTTGGTAGGGGAGAAGGTTTCCTGACTTTCTTCATAGTCATTGACCTGCACTTCATTTGACTTTTGTGAATAGGACCAGATCGTCTTGCCGTCACAATATATTTCATTGCCCTTCATCGCAAGTTTGAAGGCTTTACCCTTCATATATAATTGACCAGTATTAGTAGAAGTATATTTGCTATCAGGATCTTCAGGTTTGAGTTTGGGATTGACCGTGGTGAGTGTGAAATCAGCTTCGAGCCCCTTCAGTGAGCTATATTTAGCGGCAGCTTTTTCTAATATGGCCCCAGCCTCAGCGTCGGTCACCGGAACAGCTTTGTCCTGTGCCTTTGCACCTATGAATAAAAGACAAGCAAATACAAACGCGATTATTTTTTTCATAAAGATATATCTGGAGCCAAAGATATAAATGGTGTAGTGTAAATCGGCTAATCTTAAAACCTTTAGAATAATTTAGCCTTTTATTTTCTGGAGGTAGTGATCGAGCTCCATCTCCGTTTTGAATTTTACTTCGCGTGCCTTGCTGCCTACATTCTCACCTACGATACCGGCTTCTTCGAGCTGGTCCATGAGGCGGCCGGCACGGTTGTATCCGAGTTTGAGCCGGCGCTGAATGAGCGATGTAGAGCCCATTTGGTTTTGTACGATGATACGTGCAGCATCTTCGAAGAGGCCATCCTTTTCTCCATCTATGAGAAAGTCATCACCGCCGGCTGATTTGTCATTCGGGTCAATATACTCCGGCAGGAGGAATGCTTCTGCATAGCCCTGCTGATTGGCTATAAAGTCACGCACACGCTCTACCTCCGGCGTATCTACGAAACCGCACTGAAGACGTATCATGTCGCTACCCTGAGATAGAAGCATGTCACCACGACCTATTAGTTGCTCTGAGCCGCCCGTATCGAGGATCGTACGTGAGTCTATCTTTGATGTCGTTTTAAAAGCGATACGTGCGGGGAAGTTTGCCTTGATCGTACCAGTGATGATATTGACCGATGGTCTCTGTGTAGCTAGTATCAGATGTATACCGATGGCTCTAGCGAGCTGCGCCAGACGGGCGATTGGCATTTCTACTTCTTTGCCGGCGGTCATGATCAGGTCAGCGAACTCATCCACCACGAGCACGATATATGGCAGGAACTTATGTCCATTAGCCGGATTGAGCTGACGGTTCACGAACTTGTGATTGTATTCTTTCAGATTTCTTACCTGTGCTTTTTTCAGCAGGTCATAGCGCTGATCCATTTCTATACAGAGTGCATTGAGGGTCGTCACGACCTTCTTGGTATCGGTGATGATAGCATCTGCCTCGCCGGGTAGTTTCGCGAGAAAATGTTTCTCCAGTAATTCATACAAACTCAACTCTACTTTCTTCGGATCCACCATGATGAACTTGAGCTGCGATGGATGTTTCTTATATAGAAGCGAAACTAATATAGAGTTTATACCTACAGACTTACCCTGGCCTGTGGCACCTGCCATGAGGAGGTGCGGCATCTTGGCGAGGTCAGCGACTATGATCTCATTGGAAATTGATTTGCCGAGGCAGATAGGCAGGTCGGCAGTTGAGTTTTGAAATTTCTCAGATGCCAGCAGCGAACGCATGCTTACTATCTCCTTATTGATATTAGGTACTTCGATACCGATGGTGCCTTTGCCGGGGATAGGTGCGATGATGCGTATACCGAGCGCTGCAAGGCTCAGTGCGATATCATCTTCGAGGTTTTTGATCTTCGAGATACGCACTCCGGGCGCAGGGACTATCTCATAGAGTGTGACAGTCGGCCCGATAGTAGCTTTGATCTTTGATATTTCTATTTGATAGTTATTGAGCGTAGAGATGATCTGATTCTTATTGCGCTCGAGCTCATCAGGGTCGTATTTTACTTTCTCCGCACTATGTTCATCGAGCAGGTCGAGTGTTGGGAATTTATAATTGGACAGATCGAGTGTCGGATCAAAGGTTGTACCTATGCTACCTACATCAAAAACTTCCGCTTTCGGTTCTTCCTTAGGTGCTTCGATATCTAGTTTCAATGGTGTTTCTTCTGCTATTTCATTAAGCAGTATGGTTTCCATTACCAGATTCTGTGTGGCAGGCATGGGCTTATTGCTGACCATGATTTCCATCTCAGTGTCTTCCTCTTCTTCTTCTGCTTCGATATCGAGCGGGAATGGCACTTCCTTCAGGTCCTGCAGATTATCTTTACCAAAAATATTCTCGCTCTCATCGCGATAGACAGGAGCAGTAGCGGCAGCGACACCATCCGCTCCCATTTCATTGATATCTTTCTTAGTAAAAGGCTTCATCAGAAAATCGAAACTGAAATTATAAAGCCATACAAAGAAAGCTGTCGCAGTGACTAGCAAAAGTGCTCCTGTTCCCACTGTCTTAAGCAGGCCCGTGATGCGTCCCTGCTCGCCTGTGAGATAGTCTCCGAAACCTCCGCCCCAGTTGATGACAGATGATGGATGCACAAGATAATTCACAAAGCTAAGCGTAGCAGACAGCCATACCAGACCGAAGAAGGAATACAAACTCACCTTAAGCGCATTGAATATTTTTTTCTGCATGAGCATATTGAATCCTGTCACAAAAAAGACTCCACAGAATAGATATGATGCCAAACCAAACAGTCTGTCGATAAAAATATGTGCAAGGACCGCACCCAGACGACCCAGAGTATTGTGGACCTTGAGTGAATTGTCAACGAGGGCGCTGGTAGCATTATTCAGCAGATCAGATTGGTCATCTGATACGGTAAAAAGATACGAAGTGAAAGACACAGCGAGAATGAATGATCCCAGGAGCAGTCCCATGCCGGCTATCTTGCCCAGACGGCCATCGCGCCACCATTGCAGTTTCTCATCGCCATCTTCGGGCTCGAAGTCAGCTTTCGCCGATGGTTTCTTGGCACGACTTGGTTTAGCCTTGGGCTGTTCCTTTGGCATATCCTCCATGTCTTCTTTCTTATGACGCTTGCTCGCAGTGATAGGCTTAGTCTCTTCCATTATGCCCAAATTTCATAAACAATAGTCAGAACCATATGGAATGTAACGCATTTTTGTACACAAATAGTGTGGAACTGTCTATAAAGGGGACGGTAGATGATAATAAAGAAATATACTGCACTAAAAAACCACAGCGTTTGACTGTGGCTTTTGATAAATAATGCTCTTCTTTTTATTTGATGACTACTCTCGAATTGAGAGTGCCCGATTCGGTTTTGAGCTGGATAGTATATAGTCCGGGATCATAAGATGACACATCCGAGGCTAGCTTTTGCCCATTCAACACCCCAACATTTTCACTTATTTGCTGGCCGAGTGTATTGAAAATAATGAGCGTATAGCTACCGCGCAGATCACCTGCATCGATATAGACTGTATTAGTGGCTGGATTAGGATATACTTTGAGTACATCGGCAGATACTTTTTGTACAGCCAGAATATTTATTTCACCATTCACCACATTGATCAGGACCGGGTTCGGATAGTTTTGCCCTCCGCAATAATACCAACCGGATGTACCTTGCGCTTCTTCGCCTATAGCTAAAATATATTCTCCTTCGGGCGACTGAATACCATTGCTGACAAAAAGAAGGCTATCGTAGTAATTGACCGCCAGGCCCTGAGCTGACTGGGTGATCATGCCTATAGTTTCCACAAAATTGCCCTGCAAGTCGAGCAGCACGGCTTCATATTGCCCATAGTATGTAGCAGTGCCATCATTGATCAGGTTGACCTGTACTGAGGCGGCCTGTCCCTGAGTGAAGGTCGTAGGTAAAGGCGCTATATAGGAGTATAGCGCTATACCGGGGTCATTGGCCCCATTTACAGTGACTGTGATGGGGTTAGTATAGCTACCCTGCGGGACGAGTGTCCATGTAGTGGCACCTGTAGGTGCATAATATACACCTATAGTATATGTCCCGGGTGCAGTCACACCTGTAGAGGTGTCATTAAAGACAAGAGTATTGTAATAATTGGGCTGTAGTCCTGAAGTGCTATATATGACCCCTATAAACCTGATAAATGTGCCGGTTGCATCAAAAAGTGCAGCGCAGTAGTCGCCCGAGAAATTAGTTGAGCCATTATTAATAACCTCAGCTGTGTCGGTGAATGTAGTCAGAAATTGAATTGGATCGGGAGTGACAGTGATGGCGGTGTAAAGCTCGAGGCCCGATGAGATGACAGTAGTATTTGGGGGCTGGATGCCTGTGACCATTTCCTCTCCATTGCTAAAGTCTCCGTTAGAATATGGAGCCGGGATCAATGCATCTACACTGTAATAGCCATTGTCGATGCCGCTCCAGCCCCAGTTGATATGATAGTTGCCATTGCCATCGGCACCGTCCAGTACGAAAGTATGCCCGCCGTCAGAACCTGAGCCTGCATATTGTATAGGTCTGCTGGCAGCCATTTCGCCATCTATCAGACTTAGCCAGTCAGCTTCTACCGAATAGTTAGCCCGCTGGTAACCCTGTATGGTCGTGGGGTCATAACCGAAATAGGTAGTATAAGCGGCCTCACAGCTTGCCGGCACACCTGTACCAGGCAGGATATAACTGGAACTTTCTGTCGGCCCGTACATCATATCTACTGCCACTCCGGCGTCATACATGAGCGTGGCTATATCAGCGCTTGGGTTATTGGGGTCGTCGGAGTAGGGCATATTGGCCCAGTTGTAGGTAGTCGTGCCAAAATTGACAGTTAGTGTTCCATAATTGGATTGGTAGGAGTTAGTGCCTGTTCCCTGCGGAGGGTAGCTCCAGTATCTCATGATCTGAGACATGGCAGTGGCCCCGCAGCCAGTCAGAACGCGGCCGTTATTCTCAGACGGTGCCGAGGCATCGGTCGGGCAGTCAGCATTATATGGGAATGGTTGGTCCCAGGTAGTACTAACCAATGGGCCTACTGCGCCACCGGTTCTTAGTTGTTTGGTCACATGATTTATGTCTTGTGAGTAATTTGTCCAAAGGTCGGTGACAGCCTGTGTGGTGGCTGTCATAGTTACTTTGGCATAGGCTATCTGTTTATTGTATTTGACAAACCAGTCTGCGATCACAGGCGGGGCGTTTTGTATCACAAATTGTCCCTGAGTATTATAGCCGATGATGGGTTTGACGAGGTCCTCGGCTGATACCATCACAAAGCCACCATTACTAGATGCATTGAAGGCATAATAGAGCGGTTCTCCGATAGCCACACCATTCGTGATATTGTTATTGGTAGACTGGTAGGCCAGAGTCATTGTCACTGTCTGGCCTGTCATCTGTTTATAGAAATTCTGCGCTACCTGCATAGCGTGGGTTGCGTCTACACTCTTGGAGAAAAGTGCTGATACTGAAAAGAAAAAAACAACAATGAGTAGGTTGAGCTTTTTCATATATTTTATTTTTAAACAAAATACAGGCTTTCTTTCAAAAAAACGAATGACTTATGTTATTTCTTTAGGAAATAAAATATCTCTCTCGCAAAAACGCAAAACCCCAAGCACAGCGTCATTGCGAAAAATATCTACTTGATAAAAAATATTAGCGATGATATTTTGTGGCAATCTGTAAAGAAAGCTATGCAAGAGCAGAAGTATCAATGGCAAAAAACCTTTCATTTCGACCCTGCACAAATTTTCACTTATGTATTAAATATTTTTCTTTTTTACCACCTTAACCCCCCTTTTTTGAAAAAAGTCAAAACTTTATAAATCAATCTACTGCACATAGACTGATTTATAATTTTAAATTAAAATATGCATAATTAAAATTTAGTTTGCTTTAATGAGTTATGTGATACAAATATAGTAAATAGTAGTGAATCCACATAGATATTTTTGCAATGACGCTGTGTTTTGAGTGGGGACATAAGCCTCAATCAATTATCCATTGTCCATTGCTTACGCTGCTTTGGACGGATCGTGGAGTATGGTCTCGACCATCTTCTTTGACTCATCCTGAAAGTCGATCTTGACTATGCGGCCTGATACTAACCATCGACTGACACAGTCAGCATCTATATCTTTAGAGACTGTGATGCCCAGCTCCTGTAGTACGCGGGCATTGCACTGCTGCTCGAATTGTGTCTTGATCGGGATGCAGAGCAATTTTTTGCCGAGGTAGAGCGCCTCAGCCGTAGTCTGAAATCCGCCTGCTGTGATGACACCGGAGCAGTTGCAAATGTCTTTGGTGAATGATTCAGTATTAAGCGGTTTGATCTCAATGTTGCCCTGAGTGACAGCGTGGCCGGTGTTAGTATACACCACGAACTTATTGTCCGAAAAGCGAGGCTGTGAAAGGATCTCTACGATCTGCTCTTCGGAATATGACAGCAGGTATACAAGTGTAAAGTTATCGTCTTTTACCTGTGCGTTTCTGATCTCGGAGCGGATGATAGGAGTGAAGATGAAGTCGTCAAACTTCTGGTAGTGCATGGCGACCTTCTGGTCTACCGGGCAGAAGAGCTTTGTAAAGAGCTTTGTGATGCGGTGATTGCCGCCCATTTTGGGGAACTGCTTCGATGTGGAGGAGAAGATATTGCCGAGGCCAACGGTGTGTATGCCGCGGAGCTTGGCGCCCCAGACACTGATGGGCTCATAGTCAGAGATAATGATATCGTAATCTCTGAATGGAACGGCAAGTACACCTTTGATGACTGAGAGGATATTGGCCTTGAGAAAAGATTTCCAGACGTTGACCTTTCCGCTTTTGCCATAGGAGAAACTGATGCCTTTGAAACAGTACTTGATCGGGAAAGGTACGTCGATGGCGGAGTTGTCTCCGCTGATGAGTACATCGATCTGCTCAACGTTTGGGTTTTCTTTGAGCAGGTAGTAGAGGTCTTTTGCCCTGCTTAGGTGTCCGTTTCCTGTGGCCTGAATTCCAAATAAAATTTTCATAACATGATTTTCGTTTAAGAAAAAGCGGCTCCCGACTAGTCGGGACGCCATCTGTTTGAACTATGCTACTTTGGTCAGATGCTTATTTATTTGTTCTTGTAATTGTATGATGGACGGATTATCAGTACTGAGATCTTCTTCTGTATTTGTATTGAGATTGAGATCATGATAGTGCACCAGGCTCCATTTTCCTTCATTGTATTCGAGTGAAGTTAAGTTCTCGATCCAATCGCCTGAGTTGAGATATTCGACAGAGCCTTTAGGAGTCGTGATGACCTTCATGACAGGTTCATGTATATGGCCGCAGATCACATAGTCGTAGCCGTTGTCGATCGCGATGGCAGCAGCTGTCTGCTCGAAGTTGCTGATAAACTTGACAGCGCCTTTGACACTGTCTTTTACTTTTTTGGATAGTGATATTCGTTCTTTGCCTATCAGTTTCAGCAGGTGGTTCACAGCACGGTTGACCAGTATGAGAAAGTCATAACCTTGGCCACCGAGTTTGGCGAGCCACTTGCTATGCTTCATACTTACGTCAAATACATCCCCGTGGAATATCCAGTGCTTGCGGCCATCTATTTCGAGCAGGAGTTTGTCTTCTATAGAGAGGTTGCCAAGCTCCATACCGCTGTATTTACGAAGCATCTCATCATGATTACCTGTGAGGTATACGACTTTGGTGCCATTGGAGAGCATCTTCATGATGCGCTGCAAAACACGTGTATGCGAGGCCGGGAAATAGGATTTGCTGAGCTGCCAGATGTCGATGAAGTCACCATTTATAATTAACAGCTCAGGGGCAATAGATTTCATGTACTGATTGAGCTCTTCAGCGTGGCAGCCGTATGTACCTAGGTGTACATCAGAGATTATCGCTACTTTGACAGGACGCTTTACCATAATTTGGTTTTAGCAAAGTAACTGTATGAATATAACCTGATAGTTGTCCGAATATTAATAAATCTGTCAGTGTGAACAATGATATTTGTCATTGTGTAATAAAGAGGACTTCGATGGACTTCGTCTTTCACTGTGTATCAAAGGAAAGACCTGATATCTGTCCTTTGATATATCTAACGAACGTAAAATGGCAATATTTGAAATGCCATGTTAAGGAAGTATTAAGTCGAGGATGATTAACGTTCTTTGACAATACAAAATGGTCACTCTAATTGCTTAAACAACAATTCCTCAGCCATTTTGTGAAAATAGAAGGGCTTGACCTTGCGCCATGCTATGTCATTGTAATGGTCGCCCATATAGATGTAGTGGTGCAGCCTGTGCCGGCGCATCTCTTCGATCACATGCGGGCGAAAGTTGATCGCCATGATCCAGCCTTCGGAGTCCTTGATCTCGTCATACCAGTCCTCGTAGTAGCTGTCATCAGAGCCGTGAAAGATGAGGATGTTCTCACCGATCAGGACAAATTTGTTGATACCCGCTTCGAGCATAGGGTCTATGACCTCTTTGCGCAGGGTGCGGATATCATTACCTATGGCATCGTTCCATTCACCCATGAACTCGATGACCGCAAAGCCTTTATTATAGTCTACGAAGAGAACTTTGCAAAAGAGGGTCTCAGAGTCGATAAAGTCCCACTGCGGATGAATGACATGGTTGTATATGGTATGTGTGTAGTGAAACTCACTGTACTTACGACGATAAAAGGGCGACAATTTATCGTTTGAGGCTATGTAGTAGTCTCTCCACTGAAAAAATGGTTCTATCTCATGCATAATTATATGACGTGATTCCAGGCCACAAAGTTTACCTATGGCTTGTGTGATTTATTTATAAATTTGAAAATAGAAAAGATTGGAATGAAAAAGAATTTACCCTTTATAGTTTTATTGTTTGTCCTGCTGACTTCTGCCGGCTGCAAAAAATGTTACTATTGCCAGAATAGCTGTTCACAATGCCAGAACGCGCATTTCAGTATTCTAGTCCAGTCTGATGTCTTTGGTGCGGCCTATTATAAACTATATCTGGACTCCCTTCAGTCGCTGGGGTATACATGTCGTGATACAACTTCCAACAAAGGTATGCAGGTATGTGCTGAGAGCACTCATACACTCAATAGTGATATTACCCTGTCTCAGGAGCAGGGCTATACCTGCACTCCGGTAGCAAATTAAACTGGCCAGTTCACCCTCTCCTTTGGAGAGGGCAGGGTGAGGTATTTTATTCCAGTCTGAATTTTATTGTCCGTTTTTCACCACTGAAGGTTGTTATTTCACAAAGGTACACTCCTGTCATCCATCCGGCAGTAGGAATATTTCTGGACCTGTCGGCGGAACCGGTATACATATTTTGACCCAGGATATCGACGATTCTTACCTGTTGAACTAAATTTTCGGCATCGCCGAAATTAATATTTAAGCGGCCGGCTGTCTGATAAATGTACATTTTGGCTAAGGGCGACTCTGCTATGCCTAAAGGATATATAGTGATATTGATATAGATCGAGTCAGAGGGGTTAATAGGTATATTGGTGCCGCTTTGGGTAATGATGGGCCATATCACTACAAGATTAGGGCCTATTTCAAACGGCGGAGCAGTGTCACCATTCACGGTGAAAGTCAGTTCTTTAGAACTACCAGGGTTAAGTGTATCACTTGGCACAATAGAATCATTCGTCGTCAACCTGCCGTTAGCAGCTGTAAGAAGGTTCGAAGTATCACCATTCACCCTGCCTACAAATGTGACGTAAGCGCCATAAAATGCCGATCCACCCCCATTATATATAGTATCAATGAAGTTAAAAGTCGGTATTGATTCGGGGATGGAATAAATTGTACGTGAGAAAAAGAGCGAATCCTGAGCCTTGGAGCCAAATGATATCAGGAGAGCGAAAAAGACCAGTATTTTAATTTTACGCATAGATTTAGTTTTGTACATAGATAAAGAATAAATTTATTTGGTTGCAAGCTATTTTATTTTCAACTTACTTGTCCAAAGGTAAATATATAGACTGTTTCGAGATAATAAACATAAGGATAAGATATTAACATAATATTAAAAAGAGAGTATGCTATCTGAATTGATCCAATCATTGAATAAAGAAGAACTTAGGTTTTATAAAATATACTCCCAAAGGTATGCATCCGGCAAAGACGGGCTTGGCGCCCGGCTGCTTGACCTGATGCGCCGGGATACGAATGAAGAGGAAGATGAGGCTATATTCAGGAAGCTATATGGGGAGACAGGTGACAAAAACACCTACTACCGGCTCAAAAACCGGCTACAGGAAGATCTTTGTGATACCCTGACACTCCTTCATTTTGATAAGGAAGAACCAAATGATATTCACCGGCTCATTTGTGTATACAATATCCTGTACAAGAAAGATAAATTTGAGTTAGCATATTACTTTCTGCGTAAGGCTGAGAAAAAAGCTCAGCAAACAGACAATTTTGAACTTCTGGACCTGATCTATACCAATATCGTGAAACTTTCTAATGAGATCATCTCTATCAATCCCGAAGAATATGTGGCGCGGCAAACAGAAAATGCACAAATGATAAACAGGATGCGTCAGATGGACCAGGTACTCGCAGTACTTAATTATCGGATCAAGGTCACTCAAAATTTTCAAAAGGGCAATGAAAACCTGCTCAAGCTCGTAGATAAAACAGTTAAAGATTTTGCAAAAGATAAAACCATAAATGAGAACAGGAGCTTTCAGATAAAAATATACAGAGCTATCAGTCAGGCCATGGTCCAAAAACAGCAATATAAAGGGCTTGAAGCTTTTTTGCTGAAAACATATGCTGAATTTAAGAGGAAAAACTGGTTTGACAGAGATACGCATGATACCCACCTCCAGATGCTAGTCTATATTGTGAATGCACTCCTAATGCAGAAGAAATTTGATGAGGCATTACAATATTGCAAATTCCTTAATATAGAAATGAAGGAGTATGATATGGTGCTGTATGATAAGTTCATCTTTTTCTATTACAATTCTCTGATTATTATTTATCAGGAAAATGATAATGCTAAGGCATTGTCCACACTAAATGAATTTGAACATGTCAACAGGAAAACTAAAAATAGTTTTTATGAACAGTTTATATTCCTGAATCGTGCCCTTATTTATTTCTATATGGGCAGATTTGATGAGGCGGTCAGAACATTAGTTAAACTATATGTAAATGATTACTACAAGCAAGCTGACAGAAGCTTCAAATTAAAAATCGAAATAGCTGAAGTGATCATGCAGTATGAGGCCGGAGATAATGACACCGTAGAAAGACGTATCAAGCAGATAAGGAAATCATATAAAGATCTGCTAAAAGACGAGTTGCTCAAAAATGACAGGTCAATCCTGGATATACTTCAATCATTATCATTATTAGAGAATAAAAAGTTAGATACTAAAATAATAAGGAAGATCAATGATCTAGTGGATGTATTGACAGAGGATGGGGCCACACATGTCATTAAATATACCACCTGGCTGGAATCGTTAATAAAGAATACAGGTAAATAAATGTTAAGAGGAACCATGATTTTAACTCCCTATAATGTTTGGGGATTTGTTTTCGTTTTTCGTTAGTATCTTTGGTGTATGAAAAAGGCAATGGTTTTTTTAGTAGTAGTGGTTTTGCTTTCCGCGTTTCGTCCTGTGCAGGAGAAACCGCTCAAGATAGCACTGCTGAAATATAACGGTGGTGGCGACTGGTATGCCAATCCTACATCACTGCCTAATTTAGTTGCATTCTGCAATGAGAACCTCGGGATGAACTTTGAGCCGACCCCGCCTACTGTAGATGTCGGTAGTGCTGAGTTATTCAATTATCCATTCGTGCATATGACCGGTCATGGCAATGTGGTATTCAATGATCAGGAGCGTGAGAATCTAAGGAACTATCTGATCGGCGGAGGCTTTCTGCATGCTGATGACAACTACGGCATGGACAAATTCATCCGTCCGCAACTAGAGAAACTATTTCCGGGACAGAAACTGGTCGAATTGCCTTTTTCGCATCCTATTTTCCATCAGAAATATGACTTTCCGGGCGGGCTGCCTAAGATACACGAGCATGATGGCTTACCACCTCAGGCTTTTGGACTGTTCTATGAAGGACGTCTGGTGGTATTATATACCTATCAGTGCGATTTGGGTGACGGATGGGAAGATATAGAAGTACATAAAGATCCACAAGAGACTCGTATCAAAGCACTCAAAATGGGCGCAAATATTATCAGATATGTGTTTCAATCGGCTTCATGAATGGCTGTTAAGCCCTCTCCTTCGGAGACTTGTCCGCCGAGGTGGAGGGTTGGGTGAGGTGGCTGTTTATATCCTCTATGAGTTTCGGGCCGTGGTATATGAAGCCTGAATATAATTGTACCAAAGTGGCTCCGGCTTCTATCTTTTCCATAGCATCGTGAGCGCTCATGATACCACCCACTCCGATTATAGGAAAACTTCCGCCTGATTGTTTGCTCAAATAGCGAATTACTTCTGTAGATAGCTCCGTGAGTGGCCGACCGCTCAGTCCGCCTGCGCCCATGGCCTCTATCTCAGATGGGAGGTAGTGTGGCAACTTCTCACGTCTGATCGTGGTATTTGTCGCGATCAGCCCGTCTATTTTGGTATCGGATACTATTGATATGATGTCATCCAGTTGCTCATGTGTCAGATCAGGCGCTATCTTGAGCAGGATTGGTTTGGGTTTGTTTTTACCTTGATTGATGTCCTGTAGCGAGAGCAATATCCTCGATAGCGAATCTTTCTCCTGTAGTTCACGCAGGCCGGGTGTATTGGGTGAGCTGACATTCACTACGAAGTAGTCTACAAAGTCATGAAGGATATTAAAACAAAGTTCATAGTCCTTGACCGCTTCTTCGTTTGGCGTGACCTTGTTTTTGCCAATGTTGCCGCCGACTATAACATTGCTTTTACGCTTAGCCAGGTTTTTTGCAGCTTGTATAGCGCCCACATTGTTGAATCCCATCCTATTGATGATGGCATGGTCTTCTTTCAGGCGGAATAATCGTGGTTTAGGATTGCCCGGCTGCGGTTTTGGGGTGATCGTACCGATCTCTATATGCCCGAAACCCATTTCAGCAAAGCCGTCTATGACCTCGGCATTTTTATCCAGTCCCGCTGCCAGCCCCACAGGATTTGGGAAGTCCAGACCGAAAAGTTTCCTGTGCAATGAGGGGTGTTCTACTTTGTTTCCACCTGCGAAGGTTCTTAAAAATGGGTTCCTAAGGGCTGAGATCGTGAGATGGTGTGCCGTTTCAGCATCCAGCTGAAATAAAAGAGGCTTAATAAGGGGATAAAAGTTCATGTGGCGGCCACAAAACTAAGGAAATAAAGAGCTTTGAGCATTACTTTTAGTTAACATCTTTCCCGTTAGCTATTTTGGTCAATTAGCCCTATTTTCGCGCCTTATGGAAAATATCAGGAATTTCTGCATAATAGCACACATTGACCACGGCAAGAGTACTCTGGCAGATAGGATGATCGAGACGACCAAGACGATCTCCGAGCGGGAGATGATGGATACAGTGCTTGACAATATGGATCTGGAGCGAGAGCGCGGCATTACGATCAAGAGCCACGCTATACAAATGGATTTCGCCAGAGGCGGCAAAAAATACGTACTGAATCTCATCGATACTCCGGGGCATGTGGATTTCTCTTATGAAGTATCTCGTTCTCTGGCTGCCTGCGAGGGTGCACTGCTGCTGGTAGATGCTTCACAAGGCATACAGGCACAGACTATCTCAAATCTTTATCTGGCAGTAGACCAAGGGCTCACCATCATACCTGTACTCAATAAAATAGATATGCCTGGCGCTAATCCAGAGGCAGTAGAAGATGATGTGATGAAGCTCATTGGCTGCACACGTGAAGATATCATCCGCGCCAGTGGCAGGACAGGTGAAGGAGTGGACAAAATATTTGATGCTATCCTCGACAGAATACCTGCGCCCAAAGGCGATATCAAAGCCCCGCTTAAAGCACTGATCTTTGACTCAGTATTTAATTCATTTAGGGGTGTCATCGCATACTATCGTATTTTTCAGGGCACACTAAAGAAGAATCAGAAGATACAGTTCTTCAATACAGGAGGGATTTATATAGCCGATGAAGTAGGTGTACTGCGTCTCGACATGGAGCCGCGCACCGAGATGCGTGCCGGAGATGTGGGCTATGTGATCACGGGTGTAAAGAATGCCAAGGAGATCAAGGTGGGTGATACGATTACCACGCTGGATAATCCATGCACGGAGGGTATACATGGTTTCGAAGATGTGAAGCCGATGGTATTTGCCGGGATATATCCGATGGACAATGACGATTTTGAGGACTTGCGTGACTCTCTTGAGAAACTGCAGCTTAATGATGCTTCATTGGTCTTCGAACCTGAATCATCTGTGGCATTGGGTTTTGGTTTCCGTTGTGGGTTCTTAGGATTACTTCACCTCGAGATAGTGACCGAGCGGCTCGAGCGTGAGTTTGACATGACGATCATTACTACCGTGCCGCAGGTGTCGTACGATGCTTTCCTGACCGATGGTACGATGGAGGTGATAAACAATCCCGCAGATATGCCGGAGGTACAGCGCATAGATCATTTCGAGGAGCCATATATCAAGGCGGAGGTGATCACAAAACCGGAATATATCGGTGCGATCATCGGCCTGTGTATGGAGAAACGCGGTGTCCTTATCAATCAGGACTATCTGACGGAAGACCGTGTGGAGCTGACTTTTGAGATGCCTATGGCGGAGATCGTATTTGATTTTTATGATAAACTGAAATCTATCTCCCGCGGCTATGCTTCATTTGATTATCATCAGATAGGTTATCGTCCCGGTGACCTGGTGAAAATGGACATCCTGCTCAATGCCGAAAAAGTCGATGCATTCTCAGCGATGATACACCGGTCGAAGGCTGAAGAGTTCGGTCGTCGTATGTGTGAGAAGCTCAAAGAACTCATCCCGAGGCAGATGTTCATGATACCTATACAGGCAGCCATAGGCGCCAAGATCATAGCCCGTGAAAGCATTTCTGCCATGCGTAAAGATGTAACAGCGAAATGCTACGGTGGAGATATAAGCCGTAAACGCAAGCTCCTCGAAAAGCAAAAGAAGGGCAAGAAAAAGATGCGTCAGTTCGGTAGGGTAGAGGTGCCACAGGAGGCATTTATCGCCGTGCTTAAATTGAACGATTAATTATTATCCTCCCCGCTGCTATTAAGGTCGGAATCAGGACTATCGCTCAGCGCAGGTTCCTGTATACTATAAACACGGGAACAAGCAGCTATTGTCTTCAGCAATACATGTTCGCGATCCTGAATAAAACTACCCTGAAAGGAGCCAAGATCTCCATCCCAGTATAAAATAACGGTTCCTTCTGTTAGAAATATCAGGTTTGGGCAGGTGCTACTTAATCTCAGGGATGTATCCCGGTTCTCAGCGAGCAAGTAGAAGGCGAGACTGCCCGCCAGCTGATAGTTTAGCTGGTTCCTTGCTTCTGTACGATTAAGGGTATCAACTTTTACTGTTTGGGGATCCACGATCACTTTTTCGATATGAATGATCTCCCCAAACGTCTCATGCTCCACTTTTTGGGAGAAAAGAGAGTGGGGAATCAGAAATAATAAAATACCTAGGAGCCTCATTATTAAACTAATGAGGCGAAATATGAGGAAATGATCAGAGAATACAAAACTTTTTTGCCGCAAGCGAAATATAGCGATCAATATGGTGTTGGCAAATCTTCATACAAAAAAGACGCAAATGCGTATTTTCGAGTTCTAAAACAATGAATAAATGGATATAACAGGTAGGCTAATACAAGTGCTCCAGGAGCAGGGTGGGGAAGGTAAGAACGGCAACAAATGGGCAAAGTGCGACTTCGTGATCGAGACGCAGGAAAAATTTCCAAAGAAAGTATGTCTCACGGCTTGGAATGACCTCATCGGAACCGTTAAAGGCTTCCCGATAGATTCAGAGATCAAAGCATCTTTTGACATCAGTAGCCGCGAGTATAACGGCAAATGGTACACAGATGTCAAAGCATGGAAAGTAGAACCATCAAGCGGTGGCGGCTCGCCGAGTGCACCAAGCAGGAATACAAATACCAACTACAGTAATTCTAATGGAGGGGGCAATAACAACACTTCAGTAGGAGAAGGTTCTCAGGAACGATATGTGTCAGAAGATGACCTTCCATTCTAAAAAAACATTCATGTCAAACGCAACTGATACCAGTTATAAACTGCTCGATGGAAAGAAGCTAGCCGATGAAATAAAATCGGAGATAGCGGCAGAGGTCAAACAACTCACTGCTACAGGAAGGCGTGCACCGCATCTCGCGGCTATTCTCGTCGGCAATGACGGTGGCAGTCTGACCTATGTAGGCCACAAAGTCAAAGCATGCGAGCAGGTGGGCTTCAAGTCTACCTTATTGCATTTCACTGATACTAGTATTACTGAGGAGTTTCTACTCTCGGAAGTGAAGAAGCTCAATGAAGATAATGAGATTGATGGCTTCATCGTGCAGTTGCCTTTGCCGAAGCATATCGATGCGGATAAGGTCATTATGTCGATAAATCCAGACAAGGATGTCGATGGTTTTCATCCTGTCAATGTCGGCAAAACTACTCTCGGCCTTTCATCATATGTATCGGCTACACCACTTGGTATCACTAAGATACTGGAGAGGTATAATATCGAGACCGCAGGAAAAAATTGTGTGGTCATTGGTCGCAGTAATATAGTCGGCAGACCTATTAGTATTTTGCTTAGCAACAACGCGAAAGTCGGTAATGCAACCGTCACCGTGTGCCACTCTAAAACAATAAACCTGAAAGAGATTACGTTAAAAGCAGACATCATCATTGCAGCCCTTGGCAAACCTGAGTTTCTGACCGGTGATATGGTGAAAGAAGGTGTTGTAGTAGTCGATGTGGGTACATCGAGAGTAGAGGACAGCACAGCAAAGGCAGGCTGGCGCCTCAAAGGTGATGTCAGATTTGATGAAGTATCTAAGAAGGCCTCTGCCATTACTCCTGTGCCGGGTGGTGTAGGGCCGATGACAGTAGTCTCACTTTTATTAAATACGATGAAAGCTTATAAATCCTAATCGAATGATAAATCTCAAAAATCATATCCTGTCACTCACAGTGATCGGGATGAGTCTTGTGCTTCATTCCTGCAAAAATCCCGCTAGTAGTGACATGGTCATCTCAGGCAAAGAATCTTTTGTTGACTCTGCTATATCGACCGTCAGGCTTTTTAAAGATGCACAAGGCAGGGAAGTACTTCAAAAGAATAATACCTACTATGATCTGGTTGACTTCATAGACAAACAGGACCTGAAGAAGATAATGGTCAAGATCACAAAGGTTGAGACAGGGTTTATTGATTCAGGCACTTCTCAAAGTCATTTTATAGTCAGTGCATCTAATATAGCTGATAGCAAATCGGGCTGGAAGAAGGAGTTTGCGGGCTCTGATATAGACTATTCAAATAAGGTTGTCATAGTTCACAGCGAAGGCCGTAATCAAAATGAAGAGGATACATATACCCAGTATTCATTGCTGACCGGTGAAAAATTAATGACCTACACATATGGCCAGCTTACAACATTAATACCCAATACATCCAATAAGCGTTTCTTCGGGTACCTATCGAAACAGTCCGCCACTGAGGATAAGCCGGAAGGATTTGCACTCATAAGCTATGTAGGCAGCAACGAGGTGATAGACCGCGTATTAGTGAAGCTTAAAGGCAATAATACTACTATACCTGTTTATACTCCCGAGCTAAAAATGCTCGTGGCCAAAGAATCAGGCAATACCCTGACAAACGAAGGAAAAACAGTCATTATGGGTCATGCAGACAGGACCTTCACAGCAAAAGATATAAACAACTTTGCTATGCAGATCAATTATTTCCTGCCCAATGCCACTGAGCCTATTACCATCCTGCTGCCTGTGCGTGAAGACCGTTTAGATATTGATAATGCATCATACGACAAGAAGATATTTGAGCTGAGCAAGCCTAATTAGGTTTTGAACCTTGCTTTTTAGAATTAACTAAACCTCATCTCCCACAAATTGTCATAGTTCGGTCACTTTGTCAATTGTCCTGTCCACTATCTGATAAAGTGTGTGAATTGTGCATATCCCTATCAGATATTTATATAACTTAGGTTTATGATTTGGAGAAAACCTGTCTTTGTGCTGTTTCTTTTTTGCTTGCTTCAGACAGGTCGCGCCCAGATCCTCAAAGGTACGCTAATGACAGGTGGCAATCTCGGTTTCCAGTACACTACAGACCATGAAGATCATGTCAACACAGCTAACTTTAGTTTTCAACCTGTTTTCGGAGATTTTGTAGCCAAAAATTTTGTCCTCGGAGTAGCGCCGATAGTGATGTATACTAAGTCATCAGGAGGTTATAGCTATATGGATTCGTCTACCAATCCTCCCAAGCCGGTCAATGTAAGCCTTAGTTCAAGCCAGACCTCACTTGGTATCGGGCCTTTTGTCAGGTATTACATCAAGGTCGGACCCAAGATATATGTATTCGTACACGGATCTGCATCTATCATGCAGACATGGAATACCTACTCCAGTGATCCAGGTACTCCTACCACACGGACTATATCATCTCAATGGGACTTTGGACCGGGGCTGTCTGTCATGGTGACAAAATCGATAGCAGTAGAGCTGAGTCTATACTATCAGGGCATGTACCATCGTACCAATCAGTTTGAAAATGGCACGTTGCTGGGCAATCCGGGCAGTCCATATGTGGATAATGGCATGGTTTTTAATGTAGGTTTTCAGGTTTATTTAGAAAGAAAGAAAAAACAAGTGCAGCCGGATAAGGTGAATTGACAAGGAGATACCCCCAAACCCCCTAAAGGGGGCTTAATAACAAGAAGGCTTGGCTGTTAAAGTCCCCTTTAGGGGGATTTAGGGGTAAAGTATATCATAGGAATCGAACTTTGACGTTGTTTATTTATAGCATTTATTATTTCATAACCTAAAAAATACCCCTATGCTGGAAAATGAAATGAATGACCCCTCTTTTGGTGACCTGATGGACATGATCAAAAAATATGAGGATGCTGAGAAAGAGCATCACCCCTTATATTTGGATGAAGAATCCTATCTGCGCATTGTTGAGTTTTATGCTGACAATAGAGAATTTAAACGCGCATTCAGCGTCATAGAGAATGCGCTCGACCAATATCAATACTCATGCGAGCTCTGGATCAAAAAAGCTGAGATACTCGCTGAGCAGAATAAATGCGAGGAAGCGCTGGAGGCATTGGAAAACGCAGAAAACCTCGAAAAAACTGAGATCGCGATCTACCTGATACGTGCTGATATATTTCTTTCACAGAGTAAACATGATGAGGCACTCGATGTCATCTCTACCGGCCTCATGATAGCTGATGAACCGGATGATGTCTGCGATCTCTATCTGGAGCAGGCGGATATATACGAGGATATGGGTTTCTATATAGAAGTGATGGATGCCCTCAAGGAATGCCTGAAACTGAACCCCGAAAATGATGAGGCACTCAACAGACTTTGGTTTTGCACAGAATTGACTGAGCAGTATGAGGACAGCCGTAAATTTCACAAAGAACTCGTAGATCAGTATCCATATAATCACCTGGCATGGTTCAATTTGGGTCATTCCTATGCAGGCCTCAAAAGATATGATGAGGCAATAGAAGCGTTGGAGTTTGCAGTGGCTATAGATGAAAGTTTTGAGCTGGCATATGAGATGATGGGCGATGTTTATTTTGATAAAAAAGACTACGCCAAAGCACTGGAAGCATATCACGATACGCTGAAAATAGGACGTCCTAATAAAGAAACCCTATGCAAAGCTGCTGAATGTTATTCGCAGCTGAAGGATTACCATAAAGCACGTGTATACTTCCGCAAAGCACTCGCAATAGATCCAAATTACGATGAAGCTTTCTTCCTGATAGGAGAGACCTATCGTGGGGAGGGAAATTTCACCAAAGCTGCTGAGGCCTTCGAGCGCGCTGCCAAGATAAGCCCTGAGAATGTGGACTATCTCAATGCATTGGGCGATGCCTGTATTATGAATGACGAAATAGAAAGCGCCGTTTTGGTATTTGAAAGGGTCATAGCTCTTGACTCAAAGATCAAGCAGCATTATATCAATCTCGCTACAGCACACTATGGTATGGAGAATTTCAGAGAGTGCTTTGATGCGTTGAATAAGGCTGCAGAGCTGTTTGATAACCCTGCGGATATCTTTTACATCAAGTTTGTATTCTACAATCAGATAGGCAATAAAAGTGAAGCATTGGTCAGCCTGCAGAAGGCACTGCTGCTCAATTTTGATGAGCATAAGACCATCTTTGAGATGGATGAGCGCATGCAGCATGATGAAACTATTATTGCTATCATTGAGCAGTTCAGACCGCAGTAATATTAAGTGTAATACAGGAATCAGGGAGTCAGGAAATCCGTCGACAGGGCATTTCCCGATTCCCCGATTTTCTGATTCCCCGTTTTCTTTCTTCCGCCATTAAACCTTTGGGCTAAAATCCTTTCTAAGTAGTATGACTCAGAGAGAAGTTCAACATTTATACCTGCGTGCCGGTTTTGGTGCTCCTATATATGAGATCAATAGGTCTGAAATAGTAGAGAGAAAAAAACTGGTCGATCAGCTTTTTGCTGATAGCGTCCACCCGACACTGATGAATGTGGTCAGGATGCCTACGCAGGAGGAGATGCAAATGGCTATGAACAAAGACAAGACGCCGGAAGAGAAGAAGATGCTCCGGGAATATAAGAAAGACGAAGATAAAAAGCTCAACCTTGCCTGGCTCGATAGGATGATGAATGGTACAGAGATGCTGAATGAAAAAATGACCTTCTTCTGGCATGACCATTTCGCATGCAAGGACGATAACCCTATACACTCACAATCCCTCAACAACACGATCAGAAAATATGCGCTCGGGGATTTCCGTGAGATGCTGGTAGCGGTTTCTAAGGAACCTGCCATGCTTAAGTTTCTCAATAACCAGCAAAACAAAAAGAATGCTCCCAATGAGAATTTTGCACGCGAGGTGATGGAGTTATTTACTCTCGGACGGGGAAATTATTCGGAGGGAGATATAAAAAATGCGGCTCGAGCATTCACCGGCTGGGGTTTTGACCCAATGGAGCAGGCTTTTGTGTTTCGTGACAAGCAGCATGATTATGGAGAGAAAACTTTCCTTGGAAAGACCGGTACATTTAGCGGTGAGGATGTACTGCGTATTATCACTGATCAAAAGCAATGTGCCAATTATATCACTGATAAACTATACCGCTATTTCGTCAACGAAAAAGGCAATAATGACCGTGTGGCAGACCTGGCGGCAGATTTCTATGCCGGTGGATATAATATCGGCTCATTGATGCATAATATATTTTCGGCGGATTGGTTTTATGATGAGGAGAATATCGGCATACGGATCAAATCGCCAATTGAACTGATCGCTTCACTGGGCAGACAGTTTGAGCCTACATTCAGTCAGGATAATGTTTTGATGCTGGTACAGCGCATACTCGGGCAGTTACTTTTCAATCCTCCCAATGTAGCAGGGTGGCCTAATGGACAGGAATGGATCGATAGTTCCAGCCTGATATTCAGGACCAGTCTGGGTAAAAAGCTAATTGACTCTTCCGAGCTCAATATCATGCCCAAACCTGATGATGATAAGAACCCTAATGAGATGCTGAAAAAAGGAAAAGGATTTAACCAGATAGAAGCACACATCAATTGGGACAGGCTGGCCAAAGAATTTTCTGCATCAAGTGACCGGGATATGATAGCAGGTATCAGTACCTATCTTTTGCAAATAGAGATGAATAAAGACGTACGATCTAATATTAACCTGACTGGATTGACACCAGATGAGAAGCTAAAGCATATTTGTTCGGTAGTGACATCGCTGCCGGAGTATCAGTTATGCTGATTGCGCACAGAACCCGTTAAGGGTTTCAAACCCTTAACGGGTTTAAAATGATTTAAAATGAAAAGAAAAGAATTCATAACACTTTCGGCATTAGGCAGTACTGCGCTATTGATCCCAGGCTTTATAAAAAGCGCCGCGATCAGTAAACTGATAACTGAGTCGGGTGCCAATGGAAAAAAACTGATCGTGATACAAATGTCAGGTGGCAATGACGGCCTGAATACGATTATCCCATATAAGAATGACATTTACTATAAACTCCGTCCATCTCTTGCACTTAAGGAGAAAGACCTTATATCTCTGAATGATGAGCTGGCAATGAATGCTGCGATGAAAGGGCTTAAGAATTTATATGATCAAGGTTATTTAGCTGTGCTAAACAATGTCGGCTATCCGAATCCGGACCGCTCGCATTTCCGCTCTATGGATATATGGCATAGTGCCAGCGACTCAGACAAATATGTCAGCACCGGCTGGCTGGGCCGCTATCTCGATCATCAGTGCGATGGATGCGCCAAACCATATATGGGCATTGAGATGGACGATACGCTGTCTCTGGCTATGAAGGGCTATCAGGTCAAAGGACTTGCTCTGCATGACACAGGTTTATTCTATACCCTGGCCAAAGGGCAGCATCAGGCAGCTGTGTCTAACTCGAATAACGAAAACCTTAATTACCTTTACAAAACACTTGCAGAGACAGAGGAATCGGCTGATTACTTATACGCGAAAAGCAAAATATACAAGTCACCTGTCACTTATCCCAATGAAGGATTTGCCAAAAACCTTAAGACCATCGCTGAACTGATCATATCGGGTGCCAGTACATCCGTTTATTATGCTTCATTATCAGGGTTTGATACCCACGTCAATCAGGCAGGCCAGCAGGAGAAAAATCTGACCAAGGTTTCCGAAGGGATAGAAGCCTTGGTGACTGACCTGAAGCAGGCAAACCGCCTCGATGATGTGCTGATATTGGTCTTCTCTGAGTTTGGACGCAGGGCCAGTCAAAATGCCAGCAATGGTACCGATCACGGCAAAGCAAATAATGTCTTCATCATATCCTCACAGCTCAAAAAGAGCGGTATATGCAATGGCTCCCCCGATCTGGAGCATCTGGATGAAGGAGATGTAATACACAATGTCGATTTCAGGAGCATTTATGCTACCATCATGAAGAAATGGCTGCGAGCTGATGATACTAAGATACTAGGCAGGGCCTTTGACCAGTTGGCTTTTATTTAGCCTGTTTCTGATTCCGATAAACATATTTTCAGGATTTTAGTTCGATGGTCAGGGAAATAGTTAATATTCTCTTTTTACAATCTCCACTGCGTGCAAATTCGTATTTTCATAGTAGGAATTAAATTTACAACAAAAGCATATGTCGAGAGTATTACTTCTTTTTCTCCTTGTCCCGGCTTTCACATTTGCACAGCCCAAATATCCGGTGACGGATGTAGTAGTACTCAGAAACGGGAACCCGATTGCAAATGCATGGGCCGGTGGCTTCAATAATCCTGTTTTCTCGGAGATAAATATAAATGGAGATAGCCTCAAGGACCTGTTTGTCTATGATAAGGCAGGATGGAAAGCCATGGTATTTCTCAATACAGGCAGTGTCGGTCATCCTTCATTCACCTATGCACCACAGTATGAGCGTATGTTTCCTACGACGCTTCGTGATTGGGCAGTGATGCGCGATTATAACCGTGATGGCATTAGTGATATTTTCGGGAATAATATTGATGCAGCCATCAATGTATGGCAGGGGTACAGGCTGGGTGACGGTTACCTAGGCTATAATCAGACCTATACCAATCTGCAATATCAGCAAAGCAACGGAACCACTACCAACACAGCTCGCATGTGGACATTTGCTGATAATATGCCGGTGATCATGGATATCAATGGTGATGGTGATATAGATATACTCGCTCCTGATATCAATGGAGGTGTCAGTCTGGATTATTATCAAAATCAGGCAGTGGATAGCGGGTATAGCCCTGATTCATTGGTCTTTACTCTTGGTAACGGCTGTAGTGACCTGCTTTGGGGAGATTTTTTAGAAGATGTAAATGACTGTGGTGTCGCACTCAGTGTCGCCTGCAAAAAAGAATTGCCTTCAAACGGAGGCATCATAAATACTCCTCGACATCAGGGCGGAGCATGCTGCGGGTTTCACTATCGGAATGACAATGTAGTGAGTCTGCTGGTCGCTGATATTTTGTGCCCAACGACAAAATTTCTGGAAAATGGTGGAGACAGCAGTTATGCCAATATTATTTATTGCGACAGTATTTTCCCGCACTACGATATACCTGTATATTGTCCGATTGCGCCATGTGCATATACTATAGACGGCAATAATGATGGATATCAAGATCTGGTGTTTGCGCCTTTTGCGGATAATATCAATCAGGAAGGGCAGTCACAGGATGTCAATGTAGTGTTGTATTATGAGAATATAGGAGTTGACTCGGTCAATTTATTTCACTATGTGAGCGACACAATGATCACAGGCGGTATTGACATAGGTACTGAGTCGCACGCTGTGTTTTTTGACTACAATGGGGATAGCCTGTCAGATATTGTCATAGGAAATTACGGGCAATTTTCACAAACAGGATTTCCGACATCCTATTTGGCATTGTATCAAAATATAGGTACGAGTACGGCACCGAAATATCAGGAGACAAGTCTGAACTGGAATAACCTCACAGCCTATCAGCTCAATGGAATTTATCCTGCCTTTGGTGACCTGGATGGCGATGGACATCCTGACATGCTGATAGGAGACTCTTATGGCAATATATCTTTCTTTCACAATACAGGGACCACTACTGCCACCTATCCCACTATGACACAGTCTGACTGGTTTGGGATAAATGTAGGTGCTAATGCCGCCCCTTTTATTTATGATGTGAATGGTGACGGGCTCAATGATATCATAATAGGAAACAGGGCAGGCAGTGTATATTATTATCAGAATTATGGTACTCCCACCAGCCCGTATTTTTCTACCAGTCCCGATTCGGTGAATGCGTCTTTTGGTAATATTCACATTTACGACCATACTGTGGCAGGGCCACCACCGGGCTATGCGACTCCCTTTATTACTGTAGAGAACGGACAGATGGTCTTATACTCAGGTTCTCAATTGGGCTGGATATATAAATACTCTATCAATCCTGATAGCCTGATGAATGGCTCTTTTGCACTATTGGATACGAGTGTACTTGGCACAAAACCAGGACTTCGCTCTACCATCAGTGTGGCTGACATCAACCACGATGGTCTGAATGACTATCTGTGTGGCAATATCCGTGGAGGTATTAATCTTTATTCGGATGCTAACTGGGGCAATGTGCCGGTGATCTCCTCGATCAATGAACCGGCATTGAATCAGAACTTCATGCAGGTATATCCCAATCCGGCTAAAGACAAAATCATCTGCCGAATATCGAATAATAATATTACTCTGGTCTCAGCCAAACTTCTTGATATGCTTGGAGAAACTACGACCATCACTGTGAATAGGTCAGCAGACAATTCACTGGTATTGTCAGTGACTGATGTCATAAACGGGATATATGTGATACAGGCGATGGACTCTCATGGGCAGCTTTACCAAAGTAAAATATCTATCTTTAAATAAATTAACCAGTATGAAACCGATCAGTAAATTATTTATTGCGATTGTATTCTTCCCGCTGCTGACGATGTCTCAGACCAAATATCAGATCGGCGGGGTCAAAGTGATACAGCATGGTGATACGCTTGTGAAAAACGCATGGTGCGGAGGTTTTAATAACCCGGTATTTTCATCCATAGATCTCAATCAGGATGGACTCATGGATATGTTCATCTATGACAAGGCAGGCTGGAAAGCATTGTCTTTTATCAATACAGGAAGTGTCGGGCATGCTTCTTTTACTTATGCACCCCAATACGATGAAATGTACCCCAAAACGCTTCGGGACTGGGCTGTGATGAGAGATTATAACCATGATGGAGTGAGTGACATATTCGCCCTATCGATTTTGGGAGGTATCACTGTTTTTAAAGGATACCGCAATGGAAATAACCTGACATATGAATTGGTGGATACCCAATTGTATTTCCCTTTTGGAAGCAATCGTGACCATATTTGGACCTTCTCTGACAATATGCCCGTAATAATGGATATAGACGGAGATGGAGCGATAGATGTTTTGGCGCCTGATATCAATGCTCAAACCATAGATTATTGCCGGAATGTATCTATTGACGATGGATTTGGTACCGACACTTTGATCTATTCATTGACCAGTCAGTGCTGGGGCGAGTTTTCAGAAGATAATAGCGATTGTAATGTCACTCTGGGCTATATGTGCAAGAAAGAACTGGAAGTGCCGGATACAACTACCCGTGACCTCCGGCATCAGGGAGGTGCTTGCTGGGGAATGCATTACCGGCGTGGCAGTAACGTGACAAGTATTTTTATCGCAGATATATACTGCAATACAATGAAGTTTCTTGAAAATACAGGCGATACAGTGACTGCTGTTATTACCTATGTTGATACCCTTTTTCCCAGCTATGATGTACCTATCAATTTATCTCTCTTCCCTGGCATCTATGGTATAGATATGGACAATGATGGTTTTGAAGATCTGATGGTAGCGCCTTTCGCCAGCAATGCTAATGTAACCAGTCAGTCAGAAGATATAAATGTGATAAAGTATTACCACAATAATGCCGGCACGGATACGGTCAATACATTCCATTATGAAGGTGATACACTACTGAATAATAGTGTCATAGATGTCGGTACTGAGTCACATCCTGTATTTTTTGACTACAATGGCGATGGACTCATGGATATAGTGGTCGGACGGTACGGGCAGTTCACAGGTCCAGGCAATCCGGAACTTAGTACTCCGGGTACATCCATATCGAGCCTTTATCTATACCAAAATGTAGGCTCAGATACTGTACCTGTTTTCCAACTGATAGATACTGATTGGAATAATCTCAGTCTCTATGATGCCACCGGTCTTTATAATGGCATGTATCCTGCTTTCGGTGATCTCGACGGAGATGGCAAACCTGATATGGTATTAGGCGATTTTTCGGGAAATATCAACTTTTTCCACAATGCGGGTACCGGCTCAGAAGCCACGTATCCTACCATGACAAATCCAAATTGGTTTGGGATCAATATAGGAAATGATGCCGCTCCTTTCATCTATGATGTGAATGGAGACGGACTGAATGACCTGGTAATAGGATCCAGCGGAAGATCACCATCTTTGATAGGCAGCCACATATTTTATTACTGGAATTTTGGTACACCGGATAGCCCTATGTTCTCGCCTGATTCAGTAAATAATTTCTTTGGCGGCATCAAGGTGTGGGATTATACCTTAGGGATCGTAGAAGGCTTTTCTAATCCTGTCATACGTGTCGAAAATGGACAAACTGTACTTTATTCTGGCTCTCAAAGAGGACTCACATTTAAATATCTGGTCAACCCGGATAGCCTCCGCAGCGGGGTTTTTGAGATACTGGACTCAGACGTACTGGGAATCAACCCCGGCCTGAGATCCAATGTGAGCATAGCAGATATCAATCATGACGGGAAAAACGACTATCTGTGCGGAAATATCCGGGGCGGTATTATGCTTTTCTCCGATACGGCGTGGAGCAGTAGTGCGACGAATGGCATCAGTGCCGTTCAGCCTGACCTGAACCAGTTGCAGGTTTTTCCCAACCCTGCTAAAGATGAGGTCGAATGTCGTATAGCTAATGGGACCCAGCAGCTCGTATCGGCCCAGCTATTTGATCTGCTTGGAACTGCTGTAGCAACTAATATCAGCCTGAGTAAAGGAAATGATATAGTTTTGACGGTAAGTAATCTATCAGAAGGCATTTACATCATTCAGGCGAGCGATAAAAATGGTAAAACATATCAGCAGAAAGTCTCCGTCATAAAATAACACTATTGAAACTTCATAAAAACCTCTGTGAGGCAGTCATAAACGGATTGGACCAGGTCTTTATACAAGATGCATATGCCAATCATGTAGTAGAACAACTCCTCTTGTCAAATAAAAAATGGGGAGCACGGGATAGAAATTTTATCGCAGAGCATCTATACTCTCTCATTCGCTACTATAGGCTATATTGCTATGGGGCTGGACTCACGGAGATTTCCTCTAATGCTGATGCCTGGCGGGTATTGGCGGTATATTTTATAGATAAAGATGTCCTGCTGCCCGCATGGACTGAATGGCCTGAGATAGATACAGTCATAGCCAGAGAACTACTTGAAAAAGGGAGGTCAATAAGAAAGATAAAAGAATCAATACCTGACTGGCTCGATGAGATGGGCAGTCATGAACTCGGCAGCAAGTGGGAAGAAGAGCTTCACGCACTGAATGAACCTGCTCCGCTCTGCGTACGAGTAAATACATTGAAAGCAACTCATGAGGCTGTGGCGGATTTTCTCAGGTCCGAAGGAGTTGAATTTAAAATATCACCGGATGCTCCGGATGCGATCATTATTCATTCTAAAAAGAACCTGCGCAATACCAATGCATACAGAGGCGGATGGTTTGAAATGCAGGATATATCGTCACAGATGGTCGCGCCAATGCTCGATCCGAGACCGGGTATGACAGTGATAGACGCTTGTACCGGTGCCGGCGGCAAGGCACTGCATATAGCTGCCCTGATGAAGGGGCGTGGTGAGATCATAGCAATAGACCTCTATCCCGAGAAGCTTAAGGAACTGGAGACACGCGCCCGGAGAAATGGTGTGGCCAATATTAAGGCAATGGTCTATGCAGATGGTATGGAAGGAAGCTATAGGTCTGAGGCTGATCGGCTATTGCTCGATGTACCATGCTCCGCCACTGGTGTGCTCAGACGCAACCCAGATACAAAATGGAAACTCAAAAAGGAAGAAGTAGAACGACTGATCGGTGTACAGCGGGACATCCTTGAGACATACAGCATCATGCTCAAGGCAGACGGCATTCTGGTATATTCAACATGCAGCATTCTACCATCTGAAAACGAAAACCAGATCAATGCTTTCATCTCCCGCCATCCTTCATTTGAAAAGTTATCAGAGAAAATAATATCTCCCAATGAATCGGGAGGAGATGGATTTTATATCTGCAAACTTATCAAAAGAGGGTAAGCCTTTGTATTTTTGTGTATGACATGAATCTTTTTGTTAGTACTTTCGAATATTATATAGGCTTGAAAAACATAGTGAAATGAGAATTAAGGTATTCTTTATGTGTTGTGCATTCTTGCTGGCTATTGTTGTTCATGGTCAAGCAGACCAAACCATCTGGAATTCAGAAATGAAAATAGAGGATAACAGATATATCCTGAATCTTCCCGACCAATGGAAGAAAGTATCAGTGACAGAAGGATTGGGATTGGATTATAAATTTGACTTCACAGGAGTGGGTATTCCGGCTAATGTTGGCGGGGCTCCTATATATGCATATTTCACCATCTCACGGATAGCAGGCAATAAACACAATCAGGCAATGGACCAGGTACTGACTGATTTTTCGGTTTTTTATGACCGTGTCACAGAACCCGGATATAACTATGACACCACGACAGCGACCATCAAGTCGGGTCAAACGGGTACAATGCTACATAGCCGGTACTATCGCAGGAGCAAGGTGAGTAACTACAGTAAATATTACCTGATCATATATTCTGCTAAAACAAGCGAAACCTTTATTTTGGTATTGAATTTTCAATATAAGGAACCAAGTTATGATATAGAGCGCAGTGCTCATTTTACTGAATATGCCACACAGGTTTTCGCCCATTTTGAATTCAGATAAGGAAGATACCTGCTTGGCTTGTTTATGTAGGTTCTTATTTACAGTATATGTAAAGTCACATAAATGAAAAAATTCTCCTTTGGGCTTACAGTTTTCTTTTTACAATTGACAGGAGTGGGTTTTGCACAGATCCCTTTACCATATATACAATCATTTGATTCATACACTACCAATCAGCCACTCAATGGTGATGGGGGGATCGTATCTACCAGCCATGTGTATGTCACTCCATACGGCATCGTGGGCAATTGTGCTGAATTTCAGATGACCGATACAGCACTTTCCGGATATGATACCCTTACCAGCCCACAGATAGGACCGCTCACGGCCAATACTACTGCTAGTTTTTATTTCCGAGCAGTCACTTTTAGCGGTGGAGTTCCATCGGTATATCATATGACTGCGTCAGACAAGGCGGTAATATATATAGGGGTGAACTTAACATTCGCAGCCCAACTAACCATAGATAGTTCAAATCAAAATACCGACAGCAGCTACGTCAAAGTAACTATAGGTGCACCGGCATGGGTGAGCGGTTATTCAGGCAAATTCAGAATAGTAGCATCTAACCCTGCAGCAAATAACTGGCGGCTGGAATTTGATTCGCTTGTAGTAAAGGATACAGTATCGACAGTAGTCCCTCCGGTACTGAGTATATCTGTGGCCAATGTGAAATGCAGAGGGCAAAGCACAGGTGGTATCAAGGTAACGGCCTCTGGTGGTGCTCCGTACACATACCTTTGGAGTCCGGGTGGACAGACTGCCGACAGTATCATCGATCAGCCTGCCGGCACTTACACTGTTACTGTGACTGATAGTCTGGGTGGTGTCGCTTCGATGAGCATTGTGATCGATCAACCTGCATTTACGCTATTGCTTGATTCGCTGAGTAAAACATCCGTGGCCTGCTATGATGCCAGTACCGGCACTGCTACTATATATGCATCAGGTGGTACGACTCCATATAATTATCATTGGAGCAATATCCAGGCTTCTGCCACAGACTCAGCCGTGGATCTGCCCGCAGGAAACTATAGCGTGACAGTCACTGATGCTAATGGCTGTTCACTCACAGCCACGACACATATTACTCAGCCTACAGTTCCCCAAACTACAACTACATCCACGACCCAGTCCTCATCAGGATCAAATGGAACAGCCTCTGTCATTGCTACAGGTGGCGCCGGTTCATTTACCTACCTATGGAGTACCACTCCAGCTCAAACTTTAGCCTCTATCAGTGGTCTGGCGCCCGGCCTGTATGAGGTGACGGTGACGGACGCAGGTGGTTGTGTGATAGTAGATACGGTCTTTGTTGCTTTTCCAAATGGGATAAATGAGCTGAATGAACAAAGTATATTTATCTATCCTAATCCAGCTACAGATCATGTATATGTGGAGATGGCAGGTATCAATCCTTCATTGATGACTGTATCAATAAACGATTTGAGCGGTAGAATAATAATACAGGAAGTTACATCAAATAGCATCAACACTTCATCACTGGCAAATGGTATTTATATCATTAAGGTGAATACTGATGAGGAAATTTATATGAGCAGGCTTATCATTCAGCGATAAAAAACTTTTCAAACCCATTGAGGGTTCTGAACCCTCAATGGGTTACGCTTTTCTACACAGCTACTTCGCCGGCTATAGCAGGATATGGATTATAATTCAACAGCTCGAAGTCGGAATATTGAAAGTCAAAGATGTTTTTTACCGCCGGATTGATCTTCATTTGTGGCAAAGGCCGTGGTTCACGTGTCAGTTGTAGCTTGACCTGATCCACATGATTGCTATATAAATGCACATCTCCAAATGTATGTACAAAATCTCCGAGTGCCAGATCACAGACCTGTGCGATCATCATAGTTAGCAATGCATAAGAGGCAATATTGAATGGCACCCCTAGAAATACGTCCGCACTACGCTGATATAGCTGGCAGCTTAGTTTTCCTTTGGTTTCACCTTTAGCCTTATCCGGCGGAGCGACATAAAACTGAAACATAGTATGACAGGGCGGCAGCGCCATCTGATCGACATAGGCCACATTCCAGGCGCTGACTATCAGGCGACGTGAGTCGGGATTTCTTTTGATCTGCCCGATGAGCTGTGTGATCTGATCTATAGTTTTGCCATCTCCGAGCCATGAGCGCCACTGTACGCCATATACCGGGCCGAGTTCACCCCATTTTGTTGCGAAAGCCTCATCATCCTTTATCTTTTCCGCAAACTCCTTAATGCTTTCGCCTTTATAATCAGGGCTGACCTTATATTTAGCAAAGGGCCAGTCATCCCAGATGCGCACTCCATTCTGGCATAGGTAGCGGATGTTTGATTCCCCTTTCAGAAACCATAATAGTTCATAGATAATAGCCTTGGTGAAAACCTTCTTGGTCGTGACAAGCGGAAAACCCTCCGTCAGGTCAAAACGCATCTGATAGCCAAAACAGCTATAGGTGCCGGTGCCGGTACGGTCAGATTTGTAGACCCCTTTGTCTAATATGTGGCGGAGCAATTCCTGATATTGTCTCAAGTAGATACGTTTTGTACTGCAAAATTCCGAAAAAAGCCTTAATAGTCCATGAAAGTAATAAACAAATGAGGATTTACGGATTTACGGAGTTACAGAATTACAGATTTCGCAGCATCAGAGGTAAGAAAAGTATGTACATTGACTACCCATAGGTAGAGTGGGCTGCTATCAAAAAAATAAATGATATCACAAAGTAAAATGGCGGATAATTGATTTTCGACCGAGCCTGAAACCCAACAAAACCGTCTTTTTTCTTATTGCGAAAACCAATTCGAAAACCAATTCGAGCTATATGCTCCAATAGTAGCAGCAGCAAGTGTTTCAGGCATACCGTCATTTTCTATTCGACCGAAAAGCATTGATATCGCTCAATCTTCCCAAAAAGCACCTTGCTCAGGGCTTGTGATCTTGCCATTTATTGATTTATTGAGTTATTTTCACACGAAATATAAGTATCAATAACGTATCCCAAATATTGTTTTGGCCTCTGGCCCGTATCTATCAGTTGGTCACTGATCTGAGAAACTATTTATTTGACAAAAAGATCATCAAGTCTGCGAGCTTTGAGATACCGACTATCTCTGTCGGCAATCTCTCTGTCGGAGGTACCGGCAAAACACCGCATATAGAGTACATCCTGTACCTGCTAAAATATGTCTATCAGGTCGGCACATTGAGTCGGGGCTATGGCAGAAAGTCCTATGGATTTGTGTTGGCAGATCAAACGGCTACGGCCGCGAGTATAGGCGATGAACCGATGCTGTTTAAGGTCAAGCATCCTGAGGCAACAGTAGCAGTGGGCGAGGAGCGGGCTATAGCCATACCGCGAATGCTTCAGGAGCGCCCAGACCTGGATGTGATACTGCTGGATGACGCCTATCAGCATCGTCCTCTGCGACCGGGCCTGTCTATCCTGCTCACCGAGTATGACAATCTCTTTACCCGTGATGATGTTTTTCCTGCCGGATGGCTTAGAGAGTCCAAGAGGCACTATCACCGCGCAGATATTATCATCGTGACCAAGTGCCCGGCAGCGTTATCAGGTATGGAAAAATTAAAGATCAAGGGAGAGATACATCCGTATCCATATCAGCATGTTTTTTTCTCTACTATCGAGTATGGAGATATGTATCCTTTGTTTAGAGATGACAACCGTGAAGCAGAACCAATGACAGGGTTTGTCCTGAAAAGAAAGGATGTTATTCTCCTGAGTGGCATTGCTAATAGCAGTAAACTTGTTAATTATTTAGAACAAAAGGCAAATAAAGTTTACGAGAGCAGGTATAAGGACCATCACTATTTTGATGAATATGATCTGGAGAATATACGGGAGACATATAGTAACATATCCGGGGAGAGCAAGATCATTGTCACGACTGAGAAAGATGCAGTACGCCTGTGGCCTCAGAGAGCTTGGTTTTTGGCAAATAATATCCCAATATTTGTACAACCGATACGCGTGAGGTTTCTGGATAATGATGGAGAACAGTTTGATGCCGATATCATTAAGTATATTGAGGTCACGAGAGCAAAGAAATTTGAAAATTCGGCAATTTGAAGATTTGAAAATGAATACAAAGGATTTAATAAAAACCTTTAACCTGTATTAGTTTTAAAGTCCTCTCCTTAGGAGAGGTAATAAATAGTAAGCATGGACAATTTAGTAGATCAGATCAAAAAAAGTGCAGCCTATCTGCAATCAAAAATATCAGCCGAATATGGATACGGTGTCATACTGGGCAGTGGACTCGGCAACCTGACAGCTCAAATGAAAGTACACTTGCAAATACCATATTCGGAGATACCTGGCTTTCCGGTTTCTACAGTAGAAGGGCATAAAGGCAGTCTGATATTCGGTGAGATGGGGGGCAAAAATATAGTCTGCATGAATGGCCGCTTTCATTATTATGAGGGCTACTCTATGTTGGAGGTTACTTTCCCTGTACGGGTCATGAAATTTATTGGCGTGCATACACTTATGATCTCAAACGCAGCAGGAGGAATGAATGCGGCTTTTGAAGTAGGCGACCTGATGGTCATTACCGATCATATCTATCTCCAGCCGGAGCATCCGCTTCGAGGGAAAAACTATGATGAACTCGGCCCACGCTTTCCAAATATGAATGAGCCTTATGACAAAGAAATGATTCATAAGGGGCTCGCCATTGCGAAGGCGAACAACATCACTTGTCATTCTGGGGTATATGTAGGGCTACAGGGGCCTACATTTGAGACGCCTGCTGAGTATAAGTGGCTTCACCTGATGGGCGGAGATGCGGTCGGCATGAGCACCACACCTGAAGTGGTAGTGGCGAGGCATATGGATATTAAGGTATTTGCCATATCGGTGATCACTGATGTGGGGTATCCGGCAGAGAAAGCCGATCATGTGTCACATGCATTTGTACTCGAAAAGGCGGCCGAAGCTGAACCCAAGATGACACAGATAATAGTTGAATTGCTCAATCAAATATGATGCGACGGAATATTTCATCAAATACGATCTATGAGGATCAGATAGGATACTCCAGAGCTGTAAGAGTGGGCAATGTAATAGAAGTATCAGGCACTACTGCGATAGATGGTGAGGAGATTATCGGCAAAGGCAATATATATGAGCAGACCCGGTTTATCTTTGGCAAGATCGAAAAGGCGCTTAAAGGTGCTGATGCCGGTCTGAAGGATGTGGTCCGTACGAGAATGTTTGTGACTGATATCTCTCAGTCAGATGAAGTCGGAAGAGCCCATGCAGAATTTTTCAAAGACATAAAGCCTGCTGCTTCCATGATAGAAGTGAAAGGCTTTATTCATCCTGACCTGCTGATAGAAATAGAAGTGACAGCTATAATAAATGAATAACTAATAGTGAATAATTAATAATAAAATACAACAGCCTGAATGAAAATGAGTTTTCGATCCTCTCTATGTATGAGGAAGCAGGGTGAGGTTGTATAAACAAATTGACTTATCATTTGAAACGTATCCACCTATATATTATTTTTCTGTTTTGCTCCTTTGGGAGCATGTGGACCAATGCTGCATATGCCGCTGTTCCCGATTCGATCGTTCATACTTTCAGCAAGGATACGCTTATTCATACTTCTGCAAACGATACTGTCATAGTTGTAAAAGATACAACTGCTGCAAAACCTGTACGCAAGAAGTCCTCACAAAATGACACATGGTACTATGGCAGTGAGCCTAACAAACGTTACATGATCGACACGTCGATCGCTAAGCTTCATTACTATGATGTCGCCCGGAGAGACGGTGCTGAGTATTTTAATTTGGGCAATACGGGTACCGAGACTTATTCCATGGTCTTCAATCCATCTCCTACAGTAGGTTTCAATATGGGTTTCCATCAGTTTGACGCATATAGATTTTTCAAAGACTCGATCAGGTATTATCAGGTCATCAGGCCATATGCAGAGATATTTTATGACCTTACTATAAATAAGGAGCAGCTATTCGAAGGAAGGTTTGCAAATGTCCACAAAAAGTCCGGGATACTCTATGGGGTAGATTTCCGCCGTATTAATTCGCCGGGCACTTATACCAATCAGAAAGCTGTTGACAACGGATTTGCTTTGTATGGCATCTATAATTCAAAGAGTCGAGTATTCAATTTTGAGACTGACCTGATATATAATTCATTTGTAGTGCAGGAAAATGGCGGTTTAGATTCAGACATAATTTTCAATTACACTCCGTTTCTGACTAAGACATTAGCCCCAACAAACTTGGCAAGCGCTATACTCAACTATAATGAGGTAGATTGGTTTCTCAAAGCAGGATATAATATCGGAAAGAAGTATGATGAAAGAGTCAATGACACTTTGGTTCGACATGTGGTCTTACCTGTGTTTCGTGTCTCCTATCAGTTCGATCTGGAGCGCGGCAAATACAGCTATTTCGATATTAACAGTGATTCACTGTATTACTCTAAATTTTCGGCCCCCGGTTTTACAAATCCTACTAGCAGCTATCTGAACACAGGTGACACATTGAGGTATACCAGCAAATACCTTAAGATAGGCCAGCGGTTTGGTTTGGACTATAATGCAAAGAGGCTGACATCAGATTCGACTTTCAAAGAACTCAATTTTCTGATGGGTGCTTCGATTAATCTGGATTACTATATAATGAGTGAGTTTGCACAAAAGGGAGCTTTCACCAACATCTATGTGACCGGATATCTCAAGAGTAATCCCGCCCTTAATCCGAGATTGATATACGATGCTACAGTAGCATATTATGTAGCCGGCTATAATCTGAATGACCTGTCAGCAGACGGTAAGTTAGGCGTTGATCTAAGAAAGTTTGGACGTCTAACTGCCGGAGTAAGCTATCAGCTCAAACAAGCCGACTGGATATATCATAGCTTCAGAGCTGATAGTTCAGCGGGGATAGCTACTACAAATCCAAACGGTACAATTTCCTATGTCACCCATGATAACCTGAATCTCAGTTATATCAATAACTTTCCAAAGATGTCGACATTTAAGTTTGGTGGTGAGTATCTGCTGGCACAATATGGCATCAAGCTATCTGCATATAACTATATATTGAATAACTATTTCTACTTCTCCGGACCTAATGTGCCTGACCACGAGTCAAAGACCATCAATATGCTCGTGCTGTCTTTCTCAAACCGTTTTGGCTTCAAGGGTATCCACTTTGATAATGATGTATGGTTTCAAAGGTCCGATGGCAGCGATGTGATCCGTCTGCCGCTGGTTTCGCTCAAGAGCAGTTTATATTATCAGCGCCTTGTCTTTAAGAATGCTCTTCTATTCGCTATTGGTGGGGATGTCAGATATTATACGCCTTTCATGGCTAACGGCTACAATCCACTCTTCGGTCAATTCTATGAGCAAAATGTTCAGATGATGAGATTCTACCCGATACTCGATCTGTTTCTCAATGTCAAGATCAAGACTGTTAGAATATTTCTTGAAGGTTCTAATATCTCAGGCCTGTTCGGTAAGCATGGCTACTACACTGCTTATTACTATCCCGCTCAGGATGTTACTTTCAGGTTTGGTGCTGCTTGGAGGTTCTTTGAGTAAGGGTCTCAGATACTCGCCACATATCCCACATCCTCACGCCATGGTCCGTTGATAGCTGCTTCAGTAGCCAGCACATCGCAGCGCTCATTGAAGGGATGATCGTTATGCCCTTTCAGCCAGATGAATTTCACGTTGTGCTTCCGGTATATATTCAGGAATCGCTGCCAGAGGTCAGCGTTCTTCTTGTCTTTGTAGTTCTTTTTCTCCCAACCGAAAACCCATTTTTTTTCCACCGATTCCACTACATACTTTGAGTCGCTGTAGATGGTCACGTCGAGCTTGTCTCGGGTCAATGTCTCCAGTCCTACGATGGTAGCAAGAAGCTCCATTCTATTATTGGTCGTGAGGCGAAAACCTCCTGAGAGTTCCCGCTCGTGCTGTCCATACTTAAGGATCACACCGTATCCGCCAGGGCCGGGATTGCCGCGCGATGAACCGTCAGTATATATTTCCACTCTCATCCTGACAAATATAGTAGCAGAATTTATAAAATGCAGGATCAGAATTTACAGAATGAAAGAATTACCAGAATTGTTATTGGCTGGTTACCTGATTTTCCGGTTAACTCATATTGCGCATTAAAGCTATTTTAGCCGCATGTTCGCATTCGACTCACCAAGGCAGAAAGCCTATCTCTATATGCACCTGTCTATTATCCTTTGGGGAGCGACAGGTGTGCTGGGGCGAGGCATTCAGCTCTCCGAAGGCCTGCTGGTCTGGTACCGGATGATCATCGCCCTGGGGTCGATGTTTGCCTTTATCATGTATCGCGGGCAGTCGCTCCGGGTCGACACTCGTGACCTGCTCAAACTCATCGGTATCGGCACACTGCTCACCATACACTGGCTGTTCTTCTACGGTTCGATCAAGTACTCCAATGTCTCCATCACCCTTACCATGCTTGCTTCTCAGGGCCTCTTCACTGCGCTGCTGGAGCCGATGCTGAGCCCGAAGAAGTTCCGCTGGGATGAGCTGCTCTTCAGCATTACAGCTATGCTTGGCATCTGGATGGTCTTTGAGGTGGAGGAGGTCTACACCACTGGTATTATCCTCGGCCTGCTCGCATCCTTCGTCGGAGCCTTCTTTAATATCCTCAACAAGGACGTCGTCGGTCGCTATAGCCCTGTCGTAGTCTCATTCTATGAGATAGCTGCAGGGCTCCTGATGCTCACGCTCTTTCTGCCTTTCTACATTGCCTATTTCCATCCCGTCAAGCTCCTTCCATCGACTACAGACTGGGCGCTCCTGCTAGTGTTGGCTGTGTTCTGCACGCATGCTACGCTCGTCCTGTCTCTGTCTGCGCTGCGCTATCTCAGCGCTTTCACACTCAATCTCTCCCTCAATCTCGAGCCGATCTATGGTATCGCTCTGGCTTTTCTGATCTTTCATGAGAATAAGCAACTCCATCGCGGCTTCTTCATCGGAGCTGCCATCATTATGCTCTCCGTGCTGCTCGAAGCCTACTTCCAATCCCGTAAAACTGAAATCTCAAACTAATTTTCTTGTTACCCCTTCTCCATGCTAATGGAGAAGGGGTAACCGGATTTTTCCTGAGAAAAATCCGGTTGGGGATGAGGTGAAAAACAAAAAGTCCCGATCTTTCGATCAGGACTTGGATATAATTTAAACTTTTTGTTTGCTTAGATTAATATCTGTTGCCGCCGCCACCGCCGCCGCCGTATGGTTTTTTGTAACCACCGCCGCCGCCGCTTCCGCCGCCACCGCGATTGTTGCTGTAGCCGCTGTCCGTTTTAGGACGGGCTTCGTTTACGCTCAGGGTTTTGCCCATAAAGTCGTAACCGTTCAGAGACTCGATAGCTTGTTTAGCAGCTGTCGTGTCGTTCATTTCCACAAAACCAAAGCCACGGCTTTGTTGAGTGAATTTGTCAGTAATAATTTTGGCTGAAGATACTTCGCCATACTCTGCAAACAATGTCCTCAACTGGTCGTCAGTTGCTTTGAAAGGGATGTTTGCTACGTAAATGTTCATTTGAAAAAATTAAGTTGTTAAAAAAATCCTCGAAAAAATACGGCCCTTTGAGGAGATACACTTTTTCTAAGGATACGAAGATAGCAAGAAATTTGATATAAAACTTTTTTTATCAACTTAACATGAACATTTATTGTTAAATGTTGTCTTTTAAGCCCCTGATGCGGGTTTCGCATCCTTGCATTTGACATTTATGCCCTCCCTCTGGGGCAAATTGACACTCGGTAGGTCAAGGGTGATACCACCCTCGTCCCTCGTCTCACGTCCCTTTTACACCTTCTTCAAACTCAGGTCCAGGCTCATGCTCGAGTGGGTCAGGGCACCTATAGATATATAGTCCGGTCCGGCCTCGGCATATGGGCGTATGTTGTCCAGCGTGATACCGCCAGAGACCTCCGTCTCGTACTTCGGGCCTACCAGCTCCAGTCCTTTTGCGACATTCTCTACTGTGAAGTTATCAAACATGATGCGGTCCACATGGCCTACCGTAAGCACCTCCTCTATATCTGCCAGAGTGCGCGTCTCGATCGTCACCCGTAGCTTCAGCCCATGCTTCTCCTGGTACTGCTTCACCGCGAGGATCGCCTGACGGATGCCCCCGCAGTAGTCTATATGGTTATCCTTCAGCATGATCATGTCGTAGAGCCCGAAGCGGTAGTTGTGCCCGCCGCCCGTGCGCACGGCCCACTTCTCAAATGCCCTCAGCCCCGGAGTCGTCTTGCGCGTGTCGAGTATCCGCGTCCGCGTGCCCGCCACAGCGTCTACATAGCGGCGCGTGAGGGTGGCGATGCCGCTCATCCGCTGCATAAAGTTCAATATCAGCCGCTCCGCCTGCAGTATCGAGCGCTCATCGCCATGCAGCAGGAACGCCACATCGCCGTGCTTGATCGCCGCCCCGTCTTCGAGCAGCAGCTCCATGCGCAGCGCCGGGTCCACCCGCTGGCAGACGATCTCCGCCACCGCCACGCCCGAGAGAATGCCCTCAGACTTGACCAGCAGCCGTGCGCTGCCGTTGCGGCGCTGCGGCAGACATGCCAGCGACGTGTGGTCACCCGCCGGTATCCTGCCCGTAGGGTCTGTAATGTCCTCCTGTATTGCCGCCTCCACGAAGCGCTCTATCTCGTATGTAAAGTCAGTTAATTTCATATTGAAAGATTATAACCCCCAAACCCCCTGAAGGGGGCTTAACAGCCTGGCTCTCGATTGTATTAAAGCCCCCTTTAGGGGGTTTGGGGGTCGGTTTCATACTGTAAAGTAAATAAAAAGATGAATACCTTTTGTCCCCCTGGCGGTATTTACACCGCAAGTGTTCGGAAGATTATGAAACCGCCACTGTACTCCGCCTTACCACCTCTGACTCCTCCTAAAATAGGAGGAGAACCAATACAAAATAGAGCGTGGCTGTTGGCTCTCCTCCTTGGATAAGGAGGAGCGGGGAGGTGGTTCGATAACAGGACTGTCATGTCGTATCCCCGCCTGAATGACGCAGTCGGGCAGGGAAATTGCAGCGAAGCGCAATGTAGAGGAGACATCTTTGATCTATTTTCCTCATTCTTACCTCCCATTTCGACCTTGCACAAATTTTCACTTATGTATTAAATATTTTTCTTTTTTACCACCTTAACCCCCCTTTTTCGAAAAAAGTCAAAACCCTATTAATCAATCTACTGCACATAGACTGATTTGTAATTTTAAATTAAAATATGCATAATTGAAATTTTAATTTCTAATTTTGCTTATTAAATGTAAATATAGCAAATAGTATCCAAACAAACAAGGGCGATACAAGGAGTATGTTGTAAATGCATATCCCCATAAATGGGGATTGGTTTTGTGGACAATGAAATATAAATTGCAACAGTAAAAAATCAGAATGGATATAGAGACATTAACAAGTCATATTTCAGGATTAGGTAAGGTTTACTTTGAAAAAGTATGTAAAATAGTTTTGCAAGATGTTTTCAATTTAAGAGTTATTAATGTTGATGGCACTGGAGATGGGGGTACTGATTTCAGCAGTTATACTCCCGATGGCTCAAATATTAATGCTGGATATCAAATAACAACTCAAAGATCGGATATAAAAAACAAAGCGTATAAAGACGCAAAAAAATCACTTGAAAAACTTAGAATTAAAAGATTCTACTTTTTAACTACATATAATTTAGAAGAAGTTGATGTTAAAAAGTTAGAGAATACTATTAGTACAGAATTAGATATTCAGGCTATATGTTTGTGTGCGAGGCATATAGCAGGCTTATTATTATCAGAAAATTTAGTCAATAAATTTTTAGACGAGACGAATTTACCATTACCTCGAGACTATTCATCAAAGAACTATGATTACAAAGAAATGGCTTTGCATTCATATACATTAATTTCCGATGATGCATCAAATTTAAAAAATGGCATATATGATGATTCAATTTTGTTTGTTCTCTCAACAGAAGGTAAATTAAGTCCTAATGTTTTGTTAGAAAAGGTTTCGAAATTCTTAGGCCTAGATGAAGCAAAATTTAACTTTCTTGATAAACGAGTTGGAGCTTTATTTGGTAAAAATAAAATCCAAAAAGACATAGATGGGAATATAGAATTAGACCCCAAAATGAAATCGGAACTTGAATCAAGAAAGAAAATTTATGATGTAGAGCTGGAAACTTTAATAGCAGCGCAAGTAGATTTGCTTAGAAGCGAGTTTAATACTGATTGGACAAGAGAAGATTCTCAAAAAATCGCAATATGGATTGCAAACGCGTTTATTACAGAACAAATAGCAAAATTCAAGGAAGTAAAAGCAAGTATTGTATCAAACCCTCTATTTAAAGTTGAGGAAAATGGCATTGATAAAATAAAGTACTATTTAGAAAAGACAAAGAAAATACCTAAAACAAAAGTTAATGATGCAATAGAAAAGCTTCTTGAAAATGCATCATCCCACCCACTTATTACTAAGCTAACCCGAGCCTCTGTATACCTAGCTTTGGAAGGTGCTAATCCAATATCTTCGGCTAAAGCATTAGGTGCGAATCGATGGTCTGATTTTAATTTAATAATCGAGCCAAGTGTAGCAATTCCTTATATATGTTCACAATTATTTAACAGTCATCTAAATAAACACTTTGCTATCAGTATTAAGGCGATAGATCGCATGAAAAAATTAGATGTAAGACTATATATCCCCTTTTTCTATGTTAAGGAATGTGCAGGACATCTTCTACAAGCAAGAAAATATGATAATTTAAATTTAAATGAGGAAGAGCTTCAGTATTCCAGAAATGCATTTGTGGCAAATTATTATTCATTGAAAGTTCAAAATCAGAAACTTCCCAGTACGTTTATGGATTATTTAGCCCAATACAGCAATGCAATAAAAACTGAGAGATCTGATAAAAAGACATGGACAAGAGCAATAATGACTGATATTCAATCGATATTAGGAAAAGCTAACGTCGAATTTATAGATACTCCATATTACACTGAGGATGATTGTAAAGAAATTAGTTCTGAGTATTATTATTCCTTAGTTGATTTGGGAATACAAAAGTCCGATTATTTATTTAGAAATGATGTATACGCATTACAATTTACTAATGACAGAATTTTAAAAGAAAATGAGCATTGGATTATGCTAACATATGATAAGTCATTAATTGCTTTTGGGAAAAATGATACATATCATGGATGGATTACAAGTCCTCTGAAATTTTTAGATATAACGGATATCTCTAGACCACTATCTGAGACTCAATTAGTTTCTCTTGTTCATACTGTAGCAACATACAGCGAAAAAACTCTTTCGGCAGGTGCTAGAATTATTGATAAGATAATTATGTTCGCATCTCAAGAAATGCAGAATTGGGAGTTCAAGGAAGAAATAAATAATTTCAAAAGAGATTTGATTAACTCAATTAACCTCGAAAATAGCGACTTGTATTCAGAGGTTGATATGAAGACAGAAAACTTCTTAAAACAAAAGGGTATTGCTTTCAATTTAGAAGAAGAAGAAGTTGAATAAGCATAATACAGATGTTGTTTTTTCCCCCGCTCTCCTGAGCCTGTAATAAAACAAATGCTGTCCGCAGTCTGAAGTGTGGGCTGTGGTGTGCGACTACGGACCTGCTCATGCCTTTAGATCCAGATGGCGACGTCGGAGGCCTCCTCGCCATGACGTAGTGCTTTGGGGTTTTGCGGGTATCAGTCAGTCATGCCGTCATTGCGATAATTTTTCTCCCGTAAAATAAGAGTGTAAAAAATTGAAGCAATCTGTAACGAAGGACAAGTGGTATAGCTATATGCCGGATGTATGTCCCTGTATTCTTTAGATTCAGATGCCACGTCGCTACGCTCCTCTGCATGACGTAGTGCTTGGGGTTTTGCGCTTGCCTGCCAAATAAGCCGTCATTGCGAGGAAATTCCCGTAAAAATTATTATTCTATTTCCGAAGCAATCTCAGATGCAATTGGGATTGCTTCAGCTTTATCTCGTTTATTTTTTATCTTTTGAAAAGCTTCGCAATGACGTGTGTGATATATTTTTTTTTTGCGGTTTAGCGCTTTTGCGAGATTTATTCTTTGTGCCTTTGCGCCTTCGCGAGATTTATCCTATGTGTTCTATGTTTCTATGTGGTTAACTCCCGCCGGGTCTCGGGCCAGCCAGTTTGATATCATACTGCTCATAGTCCCGCGAGAACGTATCTATGATGCTGCGGTCATCCGGGTCGGGCATGACGCGCGAGTACACACTCAGAAAGAACCACAGATAGGCGCGCACCGAGAGCCTTGGCAGCCATGAGGGCCGCGGCAGCCGGAATGTCTCCAGCATATGATCATCAAAGAGGCTGAAATATATCTGCCGCCCCCACGGCTTCATCACACGCGGATACCACCTCTCCGCGAACTCATCCGCCAGCGACTCTATGATCGCCCTCCCGTCATCCGTATAGGCGAAGTTCTCCTGCGCATACTGCAGATAGTAGTCCATCATCGCGTGCTCGTCTGCGGGTACAGAGTCGATATGCAGCATCCCGGCGACCATATGCCAGAAGAGATACAGCGCCCGTGTTTCCTTGGCGGTGAAGATCACCCCGCCTGTCAGGAAGCGGCTCATGCGTACCGGTTCGCACATCAGTGTAGCGAGTGTGTATAGGTTCTGCTCGTTAGTGATCGGGAATCGGCTGTGTATCTGGTTGAGCTGGTCAGCTACGGCGCGGCCTTTGTCGCTATTGCCATGCCTGAAGAACTCCCCGAAAAAAAGCAGGGTATCGTTGTTGCGCTTGCGGGTAGCGGTCATGCTGGCGCCTTTGCCGCCACGGTAAAGCACCCGCGCTATCGACGGCACCGCCGCCTGCCTCGCGAATGCAATAGAGAAAAGCGTATGCGTGAAGACCGGCGTAGCATACCTCACCTCAAAGGCCAGGTGATTGATCTCCTGATAGTCCTTCTCGGCGTCGAGAGCCGCGATACGCCCACGCGCCCAGTATGGATCGAGTAGCTTCATTGCATTGATTTATACGTATGTAGCAAAGCATCGTGAATATACACTAGTTTTTTCACTAGCTTTCACCGCAATAAAAAACAACACACCATGCATGAGCACGTAGAGCTATTCAGGAGCATTATAGAGGACCTGATTCCTTTCAATAAGATGGTAGGCTTTAAGCTGCTGGAGGTCCGCGAGAATTTTGTCTCGATTCTCATTCCATACCGCCCCGAACTGATAGGCGATATAAGGAGAGGGAGCATTCACGGTGGTGTCATAGCCGCTGCCATGGATGCCGTAGGTGGCGCCGCCGCAGCTACTACCCTGAAACATGAGACGGACAAGCTCTCGACCATAGACCTACGTGTGGACTATCTCGAACCAGGACAGCCACGCGACCTGATCACCGAAGCCACGGTCAAGAAGAGCGGCAGCAAGGTGATCTTCGTCAGCATGGTGACCTATCACGACACTCGCGACAAACCCATAGCCGAGGGCCGTGGCGTATTCAGCGTGACGAGGACTAAGGTCGGCTGATTTTACTTCGCGTTTTCGCGCTTTTGCGAGAGATATAACATTTGTATTCATCCTGCTAATCCTGAAATTCTGTAAATCTTGGTTATGCGATTTGTATTTATCTTTAACCCAAACCACGCATACGATCATGGACGACACAAAACCTAAATCCTTCGCCGAGATACAGCAGATGATGAAACCGCTCCGCAATATCAATGTGGAACGCAAACAGCATCTCTCCAAACTGGATAAGATAGCTATGTGGATCACAGACCACGTAGGAACGATGGGATTTTTCCTGATCATTTTCGCATGGACATTTCTCTGGCTGGGCTGGAATATCATCGGTCCAAAAGAACTGCGCTTCGACCCTTATCCGGGCTTCGTGCTCTGGCTCTTTCTGTCCAATATGATACAGCTATTCCTGATGCCGCTGCTCCTGATAGGACAGAACCTGCAAGGCAGCTATAGCGAAGCGCGTGCCGAGGCGGACTTTGAGGTCAATACCCGCGCAGAACTGGAGATAGAGACCATCCTGCTCCATCTCGAAAATCAAAACAAACTGATCCTCGAAATCCTCCAACGCCTCGAAAAAACAGAAGTGAAACCTAAAGGGGAATAATGCGGCTGTTCAAGTCCCTCTCCTTCGGAGAGGGATTTAGGGTGAGGATGTATTTACTGCGCCTCAAACCTGACCTCCTGTATCGAGAAGGCGTTGTTGACTTGTTTGGCATATACATAGGTGCGGTATGTGCCTGCTGAGGTAGACAATGTGCCTATGAAATACTTCGCACCCTCGGGTGACTGGCCCTGATGCACTATAGTGAATGACTTAGGGGCATGTACGCTGAAAAAGTTCTTGAGTACGGCCTCTGCCTGTGATTTGCTGTAGGAATTCTGGGCGTCCTTGATGCTGATCTCTACATTGCCGGTAAAGTATTTCGCCATACTTGGCGCATCGCCCTTGCGGATGTCCGCCGCTATATTGTCAAAGCTCTGGGCTGCCACATGGCCGCACATGAGAGTAATCATAAAAAGGCTTATAAGTATAGATTTGGCGAAAGAGCTCATTTTATTATTGATACATTTGCACTAAAGAGTGAAAAAAGTACACGAATTTCGTGCCAAACACTTTAAGACGATACTATTATACCTAAAAAAATCATATTTAACAATCACTTTTCCACATGGATCGCAAAGTAGCAGTCATAATTATGGACGGTTGGGGCCACGGCCCGAAGCCCGAGCGCAGCGCTATCGCACAGGCGAATGTGCCTTTCGTCAAATCCCTGTACAGCAAATATTCTAACTCCGAGCTGATCACATTCGGTGAGAATGTCGGCCTGCCTGATGGCCAGATGGGCAATAGCGAGGTCGGCCACCTCAATATAGGTGCCGGCAGAGTCGTCTATCAGGAACTCATGAAGGTCAACATGGCCATCCGCAATGGTGACCTGGCGAAAAACCCTAAGCTCCTCAACGCGATCAAATACTGCAAAGAAAACAACAAGCCGCTCCACCTCATGGGCCTAGTGTCTGACGGTGGAGTGCATTCACATACTGCCCATCTCCGTGCTATCTGCGATATCGCAAAAGCCAATGGACTAAGCAATGTCTTTATTCATGCATTCACCGACGGGCGCGATACTGATCCTAAGAGTGGTGTAGGTTTTATTACCGATCTGCAAAATTTTCTGGCGACATCTGTCGGACGGATAGCGTCTGTATGCGGTCGTTACTATGCTATGGACCGCGACAACCGTTGGGAGCGTGTCAAGGTGGCTTATGACTTATTAGTAAAAGGGGATGGTGTCAAAACACAAGATGTATTGAAATCTATCAACGATTCGTACGCTGCTGGTGTGACAGATGAGTTTGTTAAGCCCATCATCGCTGCTGATGCGAGCGGTGCCCCACTCTCTGTGATCAAAGATGGTGATGCCGTGATATGTTTCAACTTTCGCACTGACCGCTGCCGAGAGATCACGAAGGCATTGACTCAGCAGGACTTTCCTGAGCAGGACATGAAGAAACTTAACCTGAATTATACTACGATGACTGTGTATGATCATTCATTCAGGAATGTCCATAATATTTTCGATAATGATGATCTCAAAAAGACACTTGGCGAAGTCTTGTCCGACCTCGGACTCACGCAACTCCGTGCTGCCGAGACAGAAAAATATCCTCACGTCACATTCTTCTTTAACGGTGGCAGAGAAACCCCCTTCAAAGGTGAAGAGCGTATCATGGAGCCATCGCCAAAGGTAGCCACATACGACCTCCAGCCGGAGATGAGCGCTGCCGGCCTCACTGATAAGGTAGTGAATTATATCAATGAGAAAACTCCAGACTTCGTCTGCCTAAACTATGCTAACGCCGATATGGTGGGTCATTCGGGTGTATTAAGCGCGGTGGTCAAAGCATGTGAGACTGTCAGCGCCTGTGTAGATAGGGTGGTGACGGCGCTGCTTGCTCATGGATATGCAGTGCTGCTCACAGCCGATCACGGCAATGCCGACTATATGATCAATGATGACGGTTCACCGAATACAGCACACACCAAGAACCCTGTGCCAGTATTCCTGATAGATAATACGCTCAAGCCTGTGCTGCATAATGGCAAGCTGGCCGACATCGCACCGACTGTCCTTAAACTGATGGGCATCCCACAGCCCGCAGAGATGACGGGCAATGCCTTGTATTGAGCAAAAATTCAAAATAGCCCCGCCTTTCAAGGCGGGGTATAAATCAAAGAGTATTGGCTTTAGCCAAAGCTCATATAGGTTTGGCTAAAGCCTTGAGATTTGTTGCTTTGGTCCACGCGCTAAAGCGCATGGCTACTAAGAAATCTATAAAGTATGACAAGCTATTTTAGCTCAGCTTCCAGCTTTTTGATTTTGTCGATGATCTCGTTGGCGGTATCACTTGAGAAATTTCCACTTTGCCCGAATCCGATTATACTATTTACAAAATAACCGGATTCATTATAAAGAAGCTTTATTGAATAATTAGATAGTGAGCCTTTTTTGTAATTAAAACCATAAAATTTTACGGCTTTGGTTACCCAGGATTTACTGATAGGTGTTAAGCCAGGCTGAGTCAATAACTTCTCAATAATATCTGTTTTTTCATCATAAGTTAATGTACTTAAATAAGGAATCAATTTTTTATTTGACCAAAGCCATCGCCACCCCATAAATGCCAAAAGCGGGAGACATAAAAATGTAGCCCCAAGCATTGAGCCGGCTCCCCATTTTAGATAAATATCAAAAAAGAGTTTGATTATATATACTACTATGCCAATGTAAAAGATCAAAAACATCTTTTCAATGGTATCCAAAGGAAGCCTTCTTGCCTCTATCGCCTTATTTACTTCCTCTTCATTCATTTGTATTCCATTTTCAAATTCTCAAATTGCCGAATCTTCAAATTGCATTTCGTCCCTCGCCACACGTCCCCCGTCCCCTTAGTTCAGCTTATCGATCTTCTCCTCCAGCTCCTGCATCAGCTCTATCTGTATCTGCTGTATCTCCACGACCTGGCGGTGCTGATTGTGCATCAGGTGGTCGAGCTTCTCATGTAGCAACCGGATCTGCAGTTCGGCGGAGAGATTGACCTGATAGTCATGCTCGCTACGCACGCGATCCTTGTCTGCCTGTCTGTTCTGGCTCATCATGATGATCGGTGCCTGCAGGGCTGCGAGGCAGGAAAGAATGAGGTTGAGAAAAATAAAAGGGTAAGGGTCAAAGCCTTTATTGCTGTACCAATATACATTCAGCACCATCCATGCGAACATCATAACGAGAAAAGATATGATAAATTTCCAGCTACCGCCGAACTCTGCAATCCTGTCAGAGAGCCTGTCCGCGAAGCTGGCCTCAGCCTCCAGCTCAGGCTCGACATTGTCTGCTACAAACGTATTGGCACTCATTTTTTCCAGTACTTCCTGCTCCAGTTGGGTCACCTGTCCTACTTCTTTTTTGATAATAGACTCTATATGCCGCTGACGGTATTTGAATAGTTCACGTGTAGATATGGTGGAATCATCGTTAAAATTTGGATGGTCTTTTTGTATTTCCTCCATCACTTCGGGGCGTATATCGTCGCCGTTTATCAGGTCATCGGCATCATATTCACTGCCGTTTATCGCACATTTGCCTTTTGATTTTGTATCCATATCTGATTTATTGTGTTTGAGGCAATTTTACAGCTAATAAACCATATAAAAAAAGCAACATCCTATTTCTAAAACACATAGCTTTGCAGCCGTTAAGATCAAATGCTGGTCACATGAAAATAAATATTCCGGAGGTCAAGCAGCCCAGAGTTGTGATCATAGGCTGCGGTTTTGGAGGGCTGGAACTGGCAAAGCGCCTTGCACACGCTCCTGTACAGGTCGTACTGATCGACAAAAATAATTACCATACATTTCAGCCCTTGCTTTATCAGGTTTCCACCTCCGGCCTCGAAGCAGATTCTATTGTATATCCGATCCGTAAAATATTCAAAGGGCAAAATAATTTTCACTACCGCTGGTGTGAAGTGCAGAAGATAAACTCAGAACAAAAGTATCTGGAGACCAATATCGGGAATTGCAATTATGACTATCTCGTCATAGCGACGGGCACTACGACCAATTTTTTCAATATTGAAGGCCTCGAAGAAAAAAGCATGCCAATGAAGTCAGTCGTCGAGGCACTCAATCTGCGATCGTTGATACTTCAGAACTTGGAAAAGGCCCTGCTGGTGACTGATATAAATGAACGTGATGCGCTGATGAATTTTGTGATAGTAGGTGGAGGCCCGACAGGCGTGGAACTCGCAGGCGCCATCTGTGAGTTGAAGAAACATGTACTGCCTAATGATTATCCCGAACTCGACTTCAGACGCATGAGGATCATACTGATCGAGTCGGGCGATACGCTGCTGGCGAGCATGTGTGAGACCAATAGAAAGAAAGCTGTACAATATCTGCATGACCTGGGCACGGAGGTCTGGCTGAATACTAAGGTCACTAAGTATGATGGCCTGAACGTGACGCTCGGCTCTGGCAAACCGCTGCAAACATCTAACCTCATGTGGGCTGCGGGTGTCAAAGGCCAGATCATCGAGGGCATCAATCCAGATGTGATCACTCCTGCTAAGCGATTGCTGGTAGATGAGATCAACCGCGTCAAGGGTTATGAAAACATTTTTGCAATAGGCGATGTGGGCTGTATGATGACGGAGAAATATCCACGCGGACATCCTCAGGTCGCACCTGTGGCTATTCAGCAGGGGCATTTACTCGCGCAGAATATTGTCAGTTTGATAAATAAACAGGCCACCAAGCCATTTGATTATTTTGATAAAGGCTCAATGGCCACAGTAGGCAGAAATAAAGCTTTGGTCGAAGTAGGAAAAATAAATTTTGGTGGATTCTTCGGTTGGGTCACATGGTTGTTCGTTCATCTCATGTCGCTTGTAGGTTTCAGAAACAGGGTGATGACACTATTCAACTGGATATGGAATTATGTCAGCTACGACAGAAATATCAGGCTGATCATCCGCCCATATAAGGCAGGAGACAATAAATAATTAGTGGTATGGACGTGGAAATAATCCAAACTAAAGACGGCTCGCATACGCTCTACTCCAGGCAGTTTGATGAGATATATCATTCACGTAATGGAGCTGTGGCTGAGTCACAGCATATATTCGTCCGCAATGGCCTTGGAGCCTGTCCTGGCAATGTGATCAATGTCTTTGAGGTGGGTTTTGGTACGGGACTGAATGCACTGCTTTGTTGGGAATATGCCGAGTCAAAAAATATCAGGATCAATTATCACAGTATAGAGTTGTATCCTGTTTCAGATAAATTAATAGGACAAATTAATTACCCCGATCTGGTCGGTCATAAAGAAAAATTTCAGCAGCTGCATGCTGCGAAATGGAATGAAACGGTGACACTATCTGAGAACTTTACGCTGCATAAGATCAATGGCTCAGTTCTGGAAATGCTGTTTCCTACATCTTCAATCAATGTGATTTTCTTTGATGCTTTTTCGCCTGAGAAGCAGTCTGAACTATGGACGATCGAAGTATTTACAAAAATGTATGACATCTTGGCCTTGGGTGGAATACTAGTGACCTATTGTTCAAAATCATATGTTCGGAAGAATATGCAGCAAGCAGGCTTTCAAATAGAAAAACTCCCCGGCCCTCATGGCAAAAGGGACATGGTAAGGGCAAGGAAAAACTTGTAATTTCCTAACACCTGCCACCCGTCACCCGCCACCGCTGTATTTTTATCCACAACTATCAACTACGCATATACATTGCGTATGACTTTTGTATTTTGTAAGATTGATTTTGATAATAGATTGTATTTGGTTTTTGTCTATTGTCTATTGTCTAAGGTCTCATATCTAAGGTCTATTTAAAATGCTTCGTATTTATAAATCATCGGCTGGCTCAGGCAAGACTTTCACACTGGTGAAAGAATATCTGCGTCTGGCGCTCTCAGGTGATATGGGTAAATACAAGCACATCCTCGCCATCACCTTTACCAACAAAGCTGCCAATGAGATGAAGAGCCGCATTATCTCTGCGCTTGAGGAACTTTCGGCCGGCACGCCTGATAGCGCAATGGCAAAGGAGTTGCTGCCCGCACTCAATGTCACACCGGAGATACTAAAGGACCGTGCCGAATTTCTCCTGCAGGATATGCTGCATCATTATTCCGATCTGTCTGTTTCCACGATAGATAGTTTTGTTCATCGCCTGATACGTTCTTTTGCATATGATCTTCACATCTCATCCAATTTCGAAATAGAGATGGATAGCAATATGCTGTTGTCAATGGCTGTGGAGAAACTACTTGACTCGGCTAAAGAAGATGAGTCAAGTCAGGTCACGAAGGCATTGATAGATTTTGCAGAAAATAATCTTAGTGAAGGTAAAGGCTGGAGTGTAGAGTATGCATTGATAAATTTTGCAAAAGAGTTATTCAACGAGGATTCATATAAATATATCGAGAGGTTGTCAGCTTTTGAGATGAACGACTTTATTAAAGCCCGTGACAGCCTGTATGCCATCAAGGTAAGTTTTGAATCGAAGATAATGGCCCCTGCTGTTTTGGCTTTTGACCTGATCAAATCGATGGGCCTTGACGAGTCGCATTTCTTTCAGACACGCAGTAGTATTTATAAATACTTTCTTAATATAGCCACTGATCCCTCTGGTGCTAAGCTTGAGCCCAATAGCTACGTCAGCAAAACTATCATTGAAGATAAATGGACTTCAGGTAAGATCACTGATAGCGATAGGGCAAAGGTCGGCTCTATCAGATCAAAACTGACTAATTTCTATAATGACATTCAGGAGATCAGAAAGGATAGTGAGCCCACCTATCTGTTGGCAAAATTATTGCTCAAAAATATTTATGCCTTCATGCTGCTCACCGAGATCAAGCGTATGCTCGATGAGTATAAGAAAGAAAATAATATCCTTCACATCAGTGAGTTTCAGGAACGTATTAGTCATATAGTCCGCGAACAGGATGCACCGATCATCTATGAGCGTATAGGCGATTGGTATGATTGTGTATTGATAGATGAGTTTCAGGACACATCAGTGTTGCAATGGCGGAATCTTTTGCCATTGGTAGAGAATAGTCAAATGAAGGTAGAAGACAGCCTGATCGTCGGCGACGGCAAACAGGCCATCTATCGCTTCCGAGGTGGTGAAGTGGAGCAATTCGCTGCATTACCATTAGTATATAATAGCGATGATGACTTTATGCTTCAGGCACGTGAGGTCGCCATCATGAACTATGGCACCGAGGAGCTTGCCCTCGTCAAAAACTACCGCAGCCGCAAGGAGATCATTGATTTCAATAATTCATTTTATGATGTCATATCCGCACAACCGGAGTTTGCGCATCAGCATATCTACCACGCACACGCGCAGCAGCAGGGCCGTGATACACCGGGCGGATATGTGTCGATCGACTTTCTGGAGACCGCGGATGATGTGCCATATATTGAGTCGCTTTGCTACCATGTCGAGGCACTCGTCCACAATGTCCGCGACAAGGGTTATGCCTGGAGCGATATTGCGATCCTGACCCGAACCAATGATATCGGAAGTGATATTGCATCTTATTTATTGCAGCAGGGTATTCCCGTTGTGTCCTCTGAGAGCCTGCTGATAGGGCGTTCGCATGAGGTGCGTGCCATTGTTTCTTTCCTGCATTACATCTCTGACAAGGACAACCTCATCAGGCGTGCAGAGGTGCTTTACTATTGCGCTCCGGCTGAGATGAGCGGCTCGGGTGGCGATGCTCATACCCGACTCAGAGGCGACTATGCGAGCTTTGAGAAATACATATCCGAACTGACAAACACTTCTTTTAATAGCGACGAACTGATTCAAAATCGTTTACCGGAGTTGATCCAGACGCTTATCCGCAAGTTTGATTTTCTGAATAAAGATGACTCTTTCACTCAGTTTTTTATGGATGAGGTATTGGAATATTCTGTGCGGTATGGCAATAGGATTAGCGAGTTCCTCGACTGGTGGGATATCTATAAGTATAAGAAGTCCATCATTTATCCCGAGAGTATGGATGCCGTGAGAGTGATGACGATTCATAAAGCCAAGGGTTTGCAATATCCTGTGGTGATCATTCCTGATGCTGATTTCAAACTGCGCAATACTAAAAAGTTTCTTTGGGCTGAATTGCAAAATGATTTTATCGGCAATGTCTCTGTATTTCCTTTGCCTGTGCAGGCTGATCTCGAAGACACTGAATATGGGCATCTGTACCAAAAAGAAATGGCTGACTCACTTCTAGACATGGTCAATCTTCTCTATGTGGCCACTACACGTCCTGAAGAACAACTTTATCTCATATCAGAGAAACCCGCCAATGAGCCGGAAAAACTAAACAGTATTACCGCATTATTGGTTAGGTTTCTGAAAGCATTAAATCTCTGGAATGGCTTTATACCTTATGAGTTCGGTGATGATAATACAACGAAGGATACAGCCAAAACAAGAAAGGAATCAATTGCAGAATTCATTTATACCCCGGTCACCAATCATAAACCAAAACATTTATCCATCAAACTATCTCCTGAAATAAAATGGGGGAATGAATCAGAGAAGAAACCTAAGGCATGAAGAAATTTCTCACACAGGTAGCGGAGTATATCCAAAGCAATCACCCGAATGGATTGCAGGACGTATTACTATGCTTTCCGAATAACCGTGCGGGATATTTTTTCAGAGAAGAACTGAAGCCATTATTGTCGATAGACAGATCGATGCCGGAGATCACCACACTGGAGAAATGGATACATTCACTTTCTGATAAAACACTCACTCCAAATGTTGAGCTGGTCAACCTGCTTTACAAGTCATACACTGAACTAGGAGGCACTGATGATTTTGAATCCTTCATTCCCACTGCACAGACAATGCTAATGGACTTTGATGAGGTAGATAAACAGTTAGTGAATGCAAAACGCCTTTTCAAAGATCTCAATGATATCAAGTCTCTCAATACTTTTTTGGATGATGAGGAGACCTTGCTTTCAGAATATTCAAAGAGTTATCGGGAGTTCTGGGATCTGTTCCGGGAGAGCTATTTCAGATTGACAGAAGTATTGAATGGAAACAATAAGGCTTATGCCGGTATGATCTATCGTGATGTGGCTGAGCAGATCGACAGGAAGGATCTAAGCAAGTATTCTAAGATATATTTTGTTGGTTTCTCAGGCCTATCAAAGGCCGAACAGAAGATTATTGCGTATCTTCTCGATGCTGATAAAGCTGAATTTCTGATAGATGCTGATACGTATTATCTGAATGACGCGAGGCAAGAAGCAGGAAATTTCTTTCGGGAATATAAAAAATCATGGAGGATCAAGGTTTTCAAATGGGAGCAGACATATATCGGCGAGGCTACAAAAAATATTGACGTAATAGGTGTAGCCAGGAATATAGGCCAGGCTAAACTCACGGGTGATATTTTGCAAAATCACTTGAAAGTATCATCTGCCGATCTGAAGGATACAGTTGTAGTTTTGCTTGACGAGAAATTATTACAACCTGTAATGAATGCACTGCCTGATTCAGTTGATATGGTCAATATCACGATGGGTCTGCCTTTGTCATATATGCAGCTGGCGGATTTTATGAGGCATATCAGCGACATGCAGAATAATGCTGCTGTATCTTCGTCAGGCAAGAAACGTTTCTATCACCGCGATGTTATTGCACTATTGCAGCATACTTATTTCAGATTGCTGTCGCATGGCACAGAGAGCATACCTGAGGCAGTCCGCTATATACGCGCTAATAATAAAATCACCGTTACTAAAGATGAACTGTTTGACTGGTTCAAAGATGATGCAGAACTAATAGATATTCTCTTTCACAAATCCGGTACTGCGGGGGAATACATGAAGCACCTGATCAGGATCATTGATGTGCTGGGCCTTCGGCTGATGGCTATACTCGATGGTGGAGCTACTGAGATTGAGACAGATATTGAGGTATTGTATTGGCTGAAGAAAGTTGTCACAAACCTGCAGGAATCCTTATCAATATTTGAGCCAGTATGGGATATTAAATCTATCCAGAAGCTTATCGATAATGAGCTGCGTAATACACGTCTACCTTTCGAAAGTGACAAAGCAGAAGGCCTGCAGGTCATGGGTATTATGGAGACCCGTTGTCTGGATTTCAAGAATGTTATTATTCTCTCGATGAATGAAGGCATTTTCCCTTCGGGAAAGAACCTCGCGACTTTCTTTCCTTACGATCTTCGCAAAGGCGGGACAATGACCACTCACCGCGAGCGTGACGCCGTTGCAGCTTATCTTTTCTACCGTTTGATACAGAGGGCAGAGAATGTTTATCTCGTTTACAATACAGAGAGCGACCTGCTGGGTGGTGGCGAAAAGAGCCGTTTCATTCTTCAGATACAGCATGAACTCACACGTTTCCCCAAGATCAAAATTCAAGAAAGGAACTTTGTACTCGGTGCAGAGGTGACACAGTTGGAACATCCAATAAACATCGAAAAGAATGACGGTGTACAGGCTTTGCTGAAGACATATCTGTCTGAAAAAGGCCTCTCGCCTACAGCCTTGAATAGTTATATCAATTGTACGTTGCAATTCTATTTCAAAAATATCCTTGGCCTTCGTGAGCAGGATGATATAGAGGAGTCACTGGAGGCTAGTACTATTGGTTCGGCGGTGCACTATGCTTTGGAAAATATTTTCAAGGATGTATTGAATAAGCCACTACAGGTATCTTACCTTAAAAAGATAGTTTCAGACACAGATAGAGTAGGGGATCTGATTAAAGATTTTTTGGGAAAAAGATTTGAAGAAGAATCCCTGAAACAAGGGAAAAACTATTTGCTATATAATGTTTGTAAAAGCCTTGTAGTTAATTTTCTGAAAAATGAAATAAAAAGAACAGAGGAACTCGCAAAAGATGGCAAAACTATCACCGTCACATTGCTCGAACAAAAGATGGAGCAGCGGATTAAGTTAGGTGATAATGATATTTATATTCACGGACTCACCGATAGAGTAGAGCAGGTAGCTGGGGTGACGGGTATAGCGGATTATAAGACAGGCGACTCAAAACGCGGTAAGGTCAAAATAGATGATATGGCACTACTCAGAAGCTCCCCTGAGTACAGTAAAGCCTTTCAACTTATGATGTATGCTTGGCTGTATCGCGGGCAGTATGGCAAACAGCCCCAAGGCATCCGCTCAGGTATCTATTGGCTACGCCATGCTGAAGGCAAATATGAATCACTCATGAAAGATAAGTCCGATCTGATAGCTGATAGCACTTTGAATTCATTTCAGAATATTCTGGAAGAGATCCTTACAGAAATGGTTAATAAAGATATTCCATTCACTAAGACTGAAGACAAAGATCGGTGCAAATTCTGCGACTTTGTAAGGATTTGTGGCAGAGATTAGGCTAAATTCATTTTGACGTTTGCTTGTGACTGATAGCTTGCTTTACAAAGTACTTTTAAAGTTTTTCTGATACTCTTCCCACGGCGTAGTTTTAAAACTATTCGTAGCATGGAAAGACAAGATCTGCTCAGCTGTCTTAGCATCCATGTATCCAGGTACTATATTGATCAGGTTTAGTTCTTCATCCAGATAAATAGTGGTAGGGAAACTCATCCTGTTTTGCAGTAGAAAAGTAGCAAGTGTATTGTATCGCCCGTCTGAGCTGTATTTCTGTCCCTTAAACATGATATCATCATGAGTTTCAGCATTAAACTTGACACAATAGAAATTTTCACTCATGTATTTTGCGATCACAGGGTTTTCAAAGGTCGTGGCATCCATTTTTTTGCACCATCCGCACCAGTCGGTATATACGTCCACAAACACTTTTTTAGGCTTTTTCTTTTGTGCGGTCTGCATCTCCTCCCAGGTCATCCATTTGATATGCGGACCGTCGGCAGGTTTGACAGGATCGCTCGGCTTAAAAGAACATAGAGCCAAAGCAGCTATTAGTATGAAGATGAACTTTTTCATTTTGTTAATTCTTGCTACAAAAATATAAAAAATTGTGCCAAACTTTTAAATCTATGGTTGTCAACAGTTGATGACTTGCTGATCCTTTGCACTTTACTAAAAATACCTAACTTCGATTTTGAAATAATCACATGAAGGTATATTTTGATAATGCGGCTACCACTCCGCTGGCCAAGGAGGCCCTGGATGAAATGCTCCCGTTCCTTACGGAGAATTTTGGAAATCCGTCATCCATACATGGCTACGGGCGCAAGTCACGCGCGGCGATAGAAAAAGCCCGTAAGATAGTAGCCGCTGCGATCAATGCATCTACAGCAGAGGTATTCTTTACCTCCTGCGGTACCGAGTCAAATAATATGGTCATCAAGCAGGCTGTTAAAAAGCTCGGCGTGAAACGTATCATATCGTCGCCTATCGAGCATCATTGTGTGCTGCATTCTGTTGAAACCGAAGGAAAAGAGGGAATCAAAACTGAAATGGTAAGTATCAATTCTTTTGGTGTGGTAGACTATGACCATCTGGAGTCATTGCTTAAATCATCTGACGAGAAAACACTAGTCTCGCTTATGCACTCAAATAATGAGATCGGTACTCTGTTGGACCTGGAGCGCGTGAGTGCTTTATGCGAGCAGTACAATGCATATTTCCACACAGATACGGTTCAGACCATTGGTTACTATCCGATGGATGTACAGAAACTGAAAGTACATTTCATCAGCGGCTCGGGCCATAAGTTTCACGGACCGAAAGGAGTAGGATTTGTTTATATAAATTCCTCAGCTCAGTTGTCGCCATTCATCGATGGCGGTGCACAGGAACGCAATATGCGTGCAGGCACAGAGAATCTCTATGGCATCATCGGCCTCGGCAAGGCACTCGAAATGGCCATTACAGACATGGCCCCAACACACGAACATATCAGTGGGCTAAGGCAATACATGAAGTCAAGACTGGATAATGAACTCGCTGATGTTTCTTATAATGGGTTCACAGATGATCGCGGCCATTATAAAGTGCTTAGTGTATCCATGCCGCTCAATAATAAAACAGACCTGATCGTATTCAATCTTGACATAGCCGGTATAGCTGCTTCTGCAGGTAGTGCATGCACTTCAGGCTCCGAGGTTGGCTCACATGTACTCTCTGGGATCAAGGCACCGACAGACCGCAAAGCAGTACGTTTTTCTTTCTCCAAACATAATACCAAAGAAGAAGTAGACTATGTAGTAGAAGAACTCAAGAAGATGGTCCCGGTCAAAGAACTGGCAAGTGTTAAGTAATTGCATATAATGCAAAAGCTCCCGTTTCGATTTAAGGAATTCTCTGTAGCTCAGGAAAAATGTGCCATGAAGGTTAATACCGATGGTGTATTGCTAGGCGCATGGGCAGATGTGGATGGTGCTGAAACTATCCTTGACATAGGTACAGGTACCGGTGTGATCGCTCTGATGATGGCGCAGAGAAATACTGCAGCCATTATTGATGCAATAGACATTGATGCAGATGCTTTCGCGCAGGCCGGTGAGAATTTTCCCGATAGTCTTTGGAACGAACGCCTGTATGCACATCATATTTCTTTGCAGGATTATTTTCCTGCAAAAAAATATGATCTCATCATTTCAAATCCCCCATACTTTGTAGACGATTTTAAAACAGAGGATCATCAGAAAAATATCGCCAAACATAGTCTATCACTATCATATCAGGAACTTGTCTCAGGAATAAATCGCCTGCTTTCTGATGCCGGCAGCGCAACTCTAGTATTGCCCGTATTTAATTTGCAGTTGTTCGAATCACTCGCATCAGAGCAGAAACTATTTGTGGTAAAACTCACAGAAGTGATAGCGGTAGAAGGAAAATCTCCTTATCTGGTATTGATAAAGCTAGGCAGGCGGCAAATGGAATATTCTAAAGACAGGATTGTGATACAAAATGAAGAAGGAATTTTTACTAATGAATACAAGGAATTGACGAAAGAGTTTTATCTTAAGTTTTGATTACTTTTCTTCTCTCCACTTTCTGATCTTTTCAAGTTCATCTATATCCAATTGGTCTTTGGGCCTGTTTGTAGCTTTTTTTGTAATGATAAGATGCTTGAAATCTATAAACCTGACAGGTATGGTTCGGATATGAGTAATTTCTGAAGTCTGATATAACTCGTCAAAAGAGTTTTTATCCAGACCTTTTACCGATGTCATTACATCCAGTCTCAATCCTGGGCCAAGTGTAAAATCAGTCCAGCCGGGAATTAGTTGTGTAGATTCAATTTGCGGAAAATCGCCAATACCAATTTCTGTAAGAGTCTTTCTCAGTTTTTGTCTGTTGCCGAGGGTATCCTCGATCAATATATCTATATCGCCTGTGGTCCGGTTATAACCATAGAAATTTACTGCAAAACCACCGATGGTAAGGTATCGAACTTCATTGTCGTGAAGGCTTTTCCATAAGTCTAAAATGTCCATTATGATAGTTTGATATTATGCTTATGGATAATTTCCCCTGCCTCCCTTACTTCATTAGTGATCCTTATCAGGTTTATCAATGCATCATACTTTTCTGTAGGAGATAATGCTAGAAATTCCAGTGCCCTCTTTCGTTCGATGGACTCTAGTGTGGGATATAATCTTGGCGCCTTTTTCATTGCATATCAAAGATACAGATAAATATCTTTAGTGTATTCCAGCCATCAGCCAACGGTCACCTGCCACCTGACTATAACGGTATATTCCCGTGTTTCTTCCTTGGCAGTTTCACTGCTTTGGTCTCGCACACTTTGAAGGCTCGTATGAGTTTCTGGCGGGTAGCTGCGGGTTCTATCACTTCATCCACATAGCCGCGGGCAGCAGCCTTGTATGGATTGGCGAAGTTCTCCGTATAGAGGCCGACCATTTCAGCCAGTTTTTCTTCGGGGTTTGATGCTGACGTGATCTCTTTTTTGAAAATAATTTCCGAAGCGCCTTTGGCACCCATTACTGCTATCTCGGCATTCGGCCAGGAGTAGTTCATGTCAGCGCCTATGTGCTTTGAGTTCATAACATCGTATGCGCCACCGTATGCTTTGCGGGTGATGACAGTGAGCTTAGGCACAGTCGCTTCGCTAAAAGCATAAAGAAGCTTCGCGCCATTTGTTATGATGCCATGCCACTCCTGATCGGTACCGGGTAGGAAGCCGGGCACATCCACGAGCGTGAGCAGAGGTATATTGAAACAATCGCAGAACCGCACAAAACGCGCACCTTTGCGGGATGAGTTTATATCCAGCACTCCTGCGAGTACTGCTGGCTGATTGGCTACGATGCCGATACTTCTGCCTGCTATCCGAGCGAAGCCGACGACTATATTTTCCGCAAAATCCTTATGCACTTCAAAGAAGGATTCCGAGTCTACTATTTCATGTATCACATCCCTCATGTCATAGGGTTGTGAAGGATTCTCTGGGATGATGGTATTAAGTTTGGCACGCCATTCATCACCTGCTTCATAGTCTGCGAATGGAGCCGTCTCCTCACAGTTTTGCGGTACATAGCTGAAAAGTTTTTTGATGCCATTGATACATTCGACCTCATTCGCATAGGCGAAATGTGTCACACCTGATTTTGAGGCATGGGTCATGGCGCCGCCGAGTTCTTCGCTGGTGACATCTTCATGTGTTACGGTTTTTACCACATTCGGCCCGGTCACGAACATATACGAGCTATGCTCCACCATCATGATAAAGTCAGTCATAGCAGGGCTGTATACCGCACCACCGGCGCATGGCCCCATGATAGCAGAGATCTGAGGCACCACACCCGATGCCATCACATTGCGATAGAAAATATCCGCATAGCCGCCCAGAGATACGACACCTTCCTGTATACGAGCGCCGCCTGAGTCATTTAGCCCGATCACAGGTATGCCGTTCTTCATGGCGAGGTCCATGATCTTGACGATCTTCTCTGCATGAGTCTCAGACAGCGAGCCACCAAAAACCGTAAAGTCCTGAGAGAAAATATATACTGCGCGACCGTCTATCGTACCATAACCTGTGATAACGCCATCACCGAGGTATATCTCTTTGTCTATGCCGAAGTCCTTAGCCCTATGCTCGACGAGCATACCGATCTCTTCAAATGAGCCTTCATCCAGCAGCAATTCTACACGCTCACGGGCTGTGAGTTTGCCTTTTTTATGCTGAGCGGTGATACGGTCCTTGCCACCACCGAGATGTGCTTGCGCGGTCTTGTCTTTTAATATTTCTATTTTCTTTTGCATTGCTTTTTTTTAACCGCAGAGGCGGAGAGACGCTGAGAATTCAAATCTATTTCTTTCTACAAGGCGAAATATATTCCCTTTATAATTATTATCAAAACCAAATGCGTTGAAGTTTGGAAATTTATCTGCATCTCTCCGCCTCTGCGGTTAATTATAAACTTCTTTAAACTTCACCCCGTATTTTTCCAGTTCTTTCATCACAGGCTCATATATTTCTTTGTGCTTTGGCATGATCACACCCAGTTCGGTGATCTGATTATTCAAGATCAACTTGGTGACGATAGCCAGTGGCAGCCCCACTGTCAGTGCCATAGCCGTGTGCTCGCTGTCACGGCCTGTGAGATATAGTGAGGATTGAATGTGTTTGATAGCATCACCATCCTTGTAATTTATCTCATGCACCATCACCACAAGGTCCTTGTCTGTGGGCCGCATTTTCCATTTATCTTCGAGTAGTTTCTGCAAACTATCAGCAGGCGGCACATGCAGCGGAAAATTCTTTTGATCAAAGACCCCAATCTCCTCAAGCATAAAGAGTATCTCGGGTCGCTCAGAGAGGTCGAGCTGCTCGATGGCTTCATCTTTTGCTGTAAAAAAACAATTGCCTGTAGGAGATGTCAGGCCCAACTGCACCAGGCAGTCCCAGGCCTCACAGAAGGACGGGACCCTGAGCGTGCCGCGATAGACTGTCTTGGCTGGCTCTAATCCATATTCTGCAATATACTTAAGCGAATCGCGGTTAGGATAGCTATCATACATACCCTGTCCTGTCAGGCCTATCATAGATGTATTGCTGAAAAGATCAGGATAGCCGATCTCTAGTATCTCGCCGTCTTCTTTCCACCTGATGCCGCCATCGCCCTGCCCGGCGAGTACCACATTGCGGGGATTCCAGGAGAATTTATAATGCCATGCATTGTCATCGCTCTCAGGTGCTACCAGCCCCCCGCAGTGGGATCGAAATGAAACAATTTCTTTTCCTTCTGATTTGAGTTTATCAATGATCTGCATCGCACTCATATGATCTATCCCCGGGTCGAGTCCCATCTCATTCATGAAGATCAGTCCTTTACTCTTTACGGCATCGTCCATTTCTTTCATGGTAAGTGAAATGTAGGAAGGTGTCACGAGGTTTTTGCCCAGTTCTAGGCAGTCCTGTGCTATGATGCTGTGATAAACTGCCGGCAGCATGGAGATGACTATATCGAAGGTTCTTATCAGGGCCCGTCGTGTTTCATCATTTTTCATATCGATGCTTGCAGCCTGAGTGTGTGCGCGGCCCTTGGTTTTTTGAAGGGCGAGTTCGCGGGTCATGTCTGCCACTGTTATTTCCCACTTTTCAGCCTCAGCATGCTCGACCAGATAATCGATCAGCGAGATCGAGGACTTTCCGGCACCTATTATCAATATCTTTCTCATATTTTGTTATCTAATCGTCAAAATTATAATTCTTTTGCAGTGGGAGGGGTAATAAGTATTAAGTTATAAGTTTTAGGAAATACAAATTGTATTTTGCTTTTACCTATTACCTAAAACCTAGAACTAAAAAATGATAAAAGCGGTAATATACGATATGGATGGCCTGATCATTGATTCTGAGCCTTTTTGGCGCAAGTCTATGATCAAGGTACTTGCCACGGTCGGCCTGCACCTGACGGAGGAGCAGTGTGCGACTACCACAGGGCTGCGTTTTGACCATGTGCTGGAGTATTGGTTTGAGAAATACCCCTGGACGCACAAGTCACTCATAGATGTGCATGAAGAGGTGCTGGCAGAGATGGAGCATGCCATTCTGCACGAGGCTGCCCTGTTGCCGGGAGTATTTGAATCGATAGAATTATTCCGGTCGAAGGGATATAAGCTTGCGATTGCTTCTTCGTCTGCTATGCGCCTGATACGTGCCTGTGTACATCGCCTGAATGGTGAAAGTATCTTCGATACTGTGATCTCTGCGGAGCATGAAGAATATGGCAAGCCTCACCCGGCTGTTTTTCTCAAAGCGGCAAAGGACCTTGGGGTTAATCCTCTTGATTGTCTCGTGCTGGAGGACTCGATGATGGGCCTTTTGGCAGCGAAGTCAGCCAGAATGCAATGTGTGCTGGTTCCCGCCCCCGAGAGTTTTGATAATCCTAAATTTGCGATAGCAGACTGGAAATTAAAATCTTTGCTTGAGATAAATTCCATATTTTCAAGTCAATAAATACTTCTCTTCGCATGGAGATCCTTTCAGATATATCACTCCTTCCTTTCAATACCTTTCATATTGATGCATCGGCAAAGTATTTTGCGGAAGTAAAGACTCTTGATGATATAGCTGCTTTGCAAAGCGGGAAAATTTTCAAGGAAAATAAAAAACTCGTCCTCGGCGGCGGCAGCAATATGCTTCTGACCAAAGATTATGACGGGCTGGTGGTGAAGATCTCCATACCCGGTATAGAACTCGAGCGCGAGGACCTGCATCACTATTATGTCAAAGTGAATGCAGGTGTCGTATGGCATCAGTTTGTACTCTGGTGCATAGATCGCGGCTATGCAGGTGTCGAAAATCTGTCTTTAATTCCAGGGCAGGCAGGTGCAGCACCTATGCAGAATATAGGCGCCTATGGCGTCGAGCTAAAGGATGTATGCATAGGAGTGGAGGCGATAAATATCCATACAGGGGAACAGGTGAAATTTACAGCCGCTGATTGTGAGTTCGGCTATCGGGAGAGTATTTTTAAACATCGCTACAAAGATGAGTTTATCATCACGACCATACATTTCAGATTGAATAAAGAACCTCGCTTCAATGTGAGTTATGGTGATATAAAAGCAACACTGGATGAGATGAAGGTTTTTAATCTGACTATAAAAGCTGTGAGTGATGCAGTGGTGAAGATACGTTCATCCAAACTGCCTGACCCTGCTGTGCTTGGCAATGCAGGGAGTTTTTTCAAAAACCCGACTGTCTCATATGAAAAGTGTAAAGAACTGTTGGATAAAAATCCATTGATGCCAAACTACCCGCAGGCTACTGGAGATGTCAAGATACCCGCCGGATGGCTCATAGAGCAGTGCGAATGGAAAGGCAAGCGTGTCGGCAATACCGGCTCACATGCTAAACAGGCACTCGTCCTGGTGAACTATGGCAACGCTACCGGACATGAAGTATATCAACTGGCTATGGACATCAAAAAATCCGTGATGGACAAATTTGGTGTCGAAATAAACCCTGAAGTAAACCTAATTTGAACAATGCAAACAGAAAGGACCATATTGACAACATTGACAAAAGATGACTATACGGAAGTATTGGTCATGTATGACGAGCCTGATACGTTCAAGTATATAGCACCTCTGCAAAACAAGTCAAGAGAAGAACTTATAAATTTTCTGGACTCGAGGATCGTACAGGTCAATAACGGCTTGGGTTATCACTGGGTGGTAAGGCTCAAAGAAAATGGCAAATTTATCGGGCTAATGAATCTAAACCCGATCGGTAAAAGTGATAAGATACAAGTAGGTTTTCAGTTGCGCCGCAAATACTGGAATCAGGGATTAGCTACGGAAGTGACTAAACGGGTACTTGAATTTGCTATAGAGGAGATCGGCCTGAAAGTGATCTATGGGGTATTTAGCAAGAGAAATATTGTATCAAAAAAGATATTTGAAAGATTCGGGTTTGAGTTTGAGGAAAGCAATGTTGTGGCCAATGACGAGTCTAGCATTGAAACATGGAAATATATAGCCCGGCATAAAATGAATGCAGAATGAGAAACATAGTTGTAACGGGTGCATCAAAAGGAATCGGTAGAGCGATCGTGCTGAAGTTTGCAGATGAAGGGTTCGCTGTGGCAGCCTGTGCGAGGAATGAGGCTGACCTTAATAAACTGAAGGCTGGAGTTCTGGCCATTGCACCTGGTTTGCCCCATATTTTCATGTCGTGCGATATGTCTGACAAAGATCAGGTAAAGCTATTTGCTGATAAGATCAAAGCGGATTGGGAAACTGTCGGGATATTGGTAAATAATGCAGGGGTTTTTATCTCAGGTCAGGTGATTGATGAGGCCGATGGTACTTTGCAAAAACTTATAGATACAAACCTATACAGCGCTTATAATATGTCCCGGCAACTGGTAGTTGAGATGATAAAAGTGAAAAGTGGCCATATCTTCAATATGTGTTCGGTAGCATCACTTCAGGCTTACCCAAATGGCGGCTCATACAGCATCTCGAAATTTGCGCTCCTGGGCCTGTCCAAAGCACTCAGGGAAGAGCTGAAACCTCATGGTATCAGGGTGACATCGCTTATGCCCGGAGCCACACTGACGGATTCATGGGCTGGAGTGGGCCTGCCGGAGTCGCGGTTCATGAAGGCGGATGATGTCGCAAAGCTGATATTTGATATATATAATCTATCTGATAGTACGGTAATAGAGGAGGTCGTGCTGAGACCGCTATTGGGAGATATATAGATTTCGGATTGTGGATTTTTGATTTCGGGAGTGCCAAAGTCAAAAATCATACACTATGACTGATTTCCCGATTTCCTGATTCCGTGATTACTAATTTTCGAATTTACTGGCTATATTCACCGAATTATAAATTCTTGTTAAACAAAATAGTGATTTGACAGAGGATTTGAAAAATTACGCTGAGAACTATAATTTTACGGAAATAATTTTGATACGCATCATGAAAAAGATATTCTTATTTGTTTGTACAACCCTTATGATCACAGCTTCTGCTTTTGCGCAAGCAAAACATGAGCAGAGCACACCTGCAAATGCCCCTGCTGCTGCCCCTGCTGCCAATAACCCCAATGCACCGGTGATCACATTCGCGGAGCAAGCTTATGATTTTGGCACAGTCGTCGAAGGCCCGCAGATCACTCATGATTTTAAGATCAAAAACGAAGGAAAAGAGCCGCTGATACTGTCAAATGTACATGCATCATGTGGATGTACAGTGCCTACATGGCCTAAGGAGCCCATCCTGCCCGGCAAAGAATCTGTCATATCAGCTACTTACAATACCTCAGGCCGTCCGGGCCATTTCGCCAAGACCATCACCATCGAATCCAATGCCAATGGAGGCAAGAAGGTCGTGACTATCACAGGTGATGTGATCAAACCTGAAGAAGACAAAAGCATCCCACTGGCTAAGCCATCGATGCTGAAATCAAATAACTAAGCATTTTTAGTTTTAGCAAAAACATTGCACTTTCGTAGTTGATAAAATCAACTATGCCAGCTATTTCAAAAAAGGGTATCGGTATGCCCGCCTCGCCCATTCGAAAGTTAGTCCCCTATGCAGATGCTGCTAAGAAACGAGGTACTAAAGTCTACCATCTCAATATCGGACAGCCAGACCTCGAAACGCCGAAAGCTTTTTGGGATAAACTCGCACATCTGGATATGAAGGTGCTTGAGTATTGCCCGAGTGATGGCATTGCCAGCTATAAAGCTAAATTTTCTCAATACTATAACAGCATTGGCATCAAAACCGATCCCTCCAATTTTATTATCACCAATGGTGGATCTGAGGCATTGCTTTTTACGATGATGAGCTGCATAGATGAAGGCGAAGAGGTGATCATACCTGAGCCTATGTATGCTAACTATATCGGCTTTGCGGCAAGTGGCAATATCAAGGTCAAACCGATACCTTGTAACATTGAAAATGGCTTCGCACTGCCCGCCATATCTGAATTCGAAAAACTTATCGATACACATACTAAGGCCATTCTGATATGCAATCCAAATAATCCCACTGGATACTTATATAGCAAAGAGGAATTGGAGACATTGCGCCAGCTCGTGCTGAAACATGACCTCTATCTTTTTGTCGATGAGGTTTACAGAGAGTTTATCTATGATGATAGGCCGCATTTCTCCGCGCTCAATCTCGAAGGTCTGGAGCAGAATGTGGTCGTGATCGACTCTATATCTAAGCGTTTCAGCGCTTGTGGAGCACGTGTCGGCGCTATCGTGACCCGCAATAAAGAAGTACTCAGTTCGGCGATGAAGTTTGCGCAGGCACGTCTCAGTCCGCCATCTCTAGGACAGATAGCAGGCGAGAGTCTCTTTGATCTGGGCACTGACTATTACAGCGGCATCAAGCGCGAATACAAACACCGCCGTGACCTGATGGTGAAGCTCCTGAATGAGATTCCCGGAGTCAAATGCCCAATGCCGGGTGGCGCTTTCTACGCAGTGGCACAGCTGCCCGTGCCTGACACGGATAGTTTCTGCCAGTGGATGCTGGAGTCATTCTCTTATGAAGGCGCGACAGTCATGATGGCCCCGGCATCGGGTTTCTATGCTACACCAAATACAGGCAAGAATGAAGTTCGCATCGCATATGTACTTAATGAAAATGATCTGACGAAAGCTATCGAATGTTTGAAGGAAGGATTAAGGCAGTATACTGCCGCTAACCCCGCAATCAAAAATCTTAAATCCGAAATCGTATGAACTACTGGCTCATCAAATCAGAACCATCTACCTATTCGATAGACACACTCAAGGCCGATAAACAGACCTTCTGGAGTGGAGTGAGAAACTATGCTGCGCGTAATAATCTTCAGGCTATGAAAAAGGGCGATATATGTTTGTTCTATCATTCGGTAGTTGACCCCGCTGTGGTGGGCCTGGCCAAGGTGGTCAAAGAAGCATATCAGGACCCTACGACTGAGGAAACGGCTTGGGTGGCTGTAGATGTGGCCTTTGTGAAAAAATTCAAAACATCTATCACACTTCCCCAGATCAAGGCTGACAAAGCACTCGCTAAGATGGACCTGATAAGGCTTGGAAGGTTGTCAGTACAATCTGTCAAAAAGGCAGAATACGAGCATATACTAGGACTCGCAGGCGAATAAATCATCACCATGTCTTCAAGGGATTTTTTCAAAACACTCCGTGACTCTATCACTCAGATAGTATCGGGTGATGAAAAATCCGAAACGTCAACAGGAGAGAAGCAACGCCAGCAATCTTCCCTCAATGAAATAGAATCAGCCGTCATCGTACTCGCTACAGAGATCATGCGCCTCGATGGCAATTATTCTTCAGAAACAAAAAAGATACTCTTTGATTTTCTGGAAAAGAACTTCAGCAAGGTCTCTGCTTCTAAACGAAACAAACTTATCAATGACCATCTTTTTGTCGGGCCACAGCCCTTTATCAGAATGGCTTGCGAGCAACTCAAAACACTGGCCACCCACGGCTCTAAATTCGAAATAATAAGACTGCTCTACGAGATAGCCACCTTCGATGATTTCGCTGGTACCAAAGAGAATAATACCATTCAGAAAATAGCAAAGTACCTTGAAATATCTGCTGAAGAGCTTCGTACACTCAAAGAGAAATTCGGCCGTATCAATGACCCATACGCAGTATTAGAGATAGAAGAAACAATTTCAGTCGCAAAGGTCAAAGCTGCATACAGAAAAGTAGTTCTCAAATATCATCCGGACAAACGAAAAGATAAGGTCAGTACGGAAGATGCAAATCGTAAATTCCGTGAAGTGAAGAAAGCTTTTGAAATGATCATGAAGAAAATAGACAAATAGGGATAAGCCTAGTTTTTTGCACTCTTGGGAAAATTCAAAAGCAAGGAACTCAAAATAGGTAACGTAAATATTGAAACCGTGATCAGCGAAAAATAAAGGTCTGTCGTCCGTCCGTCTATATGCCGTTGAATTTCACCCCCTAGATAAGGCGCTGCAAAGGACACACAGAGCTTTAGCCCTAGCAGTCCTATCACGATCAACGCTACTGTATCCAGAAAAGGGAAACGCTCCATCAATGCTACGAAATAACCCGCCACAATACGCATCATAATGATACCGATAAATACACCGATGCAGACCAGTACAACATTATCAGTGAATGCCACTGCAGCAAATACATTATCAATGGAGAATGACAGGTCCATGATCTCTACCATCAGCACCGTCGCCATAAATGGTGTTAAGAAATTAAATCTTCGCTTAGGTATTTGAGTTTCCTCAGTCTCTTCCTGATCTTTGAGTTTTTTATAAAAGAAATCAAAGAACAAATAGAGCAGATAGCCACCGCCTAGTAGTTTCAGCCAGCTGATTTTGATCAATACACTCGCAAATACCAGACAGGTGCCTCTAAAAAGATATGCGAGCAGGATACCGATTCGAAGGGCGATCTTTCTTTGATGAGTAGGCAGGTCCATGACCAACCTTGCGAGTACGGCAGCATTATCTACCGAGAGCAGACTCTCTATCACAATGAGGTTGAGTATGATAAAGCCGGCTACCTTCAGGTCGGGGCCCAGATAGTGATGCAGAAAAGTAAGGATAGACTCCACGCTGCGAAAGTACAGTTTTTAATGATTGGGTAGTGCAGGTCATGATGTGCCCTGCAACAAATTATATGGATTCAAAAAATGGCAGTAATATTGTCGTATATCAATTAAAGCAAAGCAAATGATCTGGAAGACAAAGCCCACTGTGGAGGCTATCAATACTATGGGAAATGAAAGCATGGCCACTCACGTCGGGATAGAAATAACGGAGATAGGAGATGACTTTCTCTCGGCTCGTATGCCTGTAAATAGTAAAACTACTCAGCCCTATGGTATCCTGCATGGTGGCGCATCCTGTGTGCTGGCGGAGACATTAGGCAGTATAGGTGGGGCATTCTGCGTGGATATAAATACCCAGATAGTAGTAGGCCTCGAGATCAATGCTAATCACCTCCGTCCCGCAAAAGACGGCTATGTCACAGGCACAGCCCGCCCGATACATATAGGCCGCACTACCCATGTCTGGGATATCAAGATCACAAATGAAAAGGGTGACCTGGTCTGCATCAGCCGCCTGACACTGGCAGTGAAAAATATCTGACAACATTGATCGTATGGCTACACATAATGATCTGGGTAAAAAGGGCGAGGATATCGCGATAGAGTATCTCCTAAAAAAAGGCCATCACATCATCGCCCGAAACTATCGTCATGAGAAAGCTGAGGTGGATATTATTTCCAGTCATCAGGCTACTATCATATTTACAGAGGTCAAAGCAAGAAGTACAGACAGGTATGGCTATCCCGAAGAGGCTGTCAATGCTAAAAAGAAAGAAAAGCTCCGCGAAGCGATGGACCATTATCTGACTGAAAATGACATTAAAGAAGAATCGCGTTTTGATATCATCTCAATAGTGATAAATAAAAGTGGAACTGAAGTTCATCACATTGAAGATGCATTTTATCATTAGAATTATTGTATTTCTCCTTCTTCTTGGTAGAGGGTTGGGGTGAGGTTGTATTAGAACGGATAGCCGACCGCCAACTGGAATACCCCCGGTCCAAGATTGGTCTCATGTATATACCATTGTGCATTTGCTGGGTTAGCTGGATTTCTGATCGGTATACCATAGTCAAGACGTATGACGAAATAACTGAAGTCAAGCCTTAGTCCGGCTCCGACATCTACGGCAAACTGCTTCCAGAAAGTGTTGAATTCAAATTCACCATTAGGGGTAGCAGGATCTTTCTTTATCAGCCACACATTTCCCATATCAGTGAATATTGCTCCTTTGAACCATTTGAATATATCATAGCGGAGCTCCAGATTCGCCTCCATCTTCATATCACCTGTCTGATTAAAGAAACCTAAGTTCGCATTTGCATCATGATCGGGGTTGACATAAGCTCCCGGTCCTATTTCTCTTATTTCAAAGCCTCTGAGGCTCGTAGGGCCCCCGACTGAGAATTGCTTTGTAAATGGCACGGCAGTGGAGTTGCCATACGGTATAGCAATCCCGAAGAAGCTGCGTGCGGCAAACATACTATGATTGTCAAGCCTGAGATATCCCCTCAGGTCAAACTCGCCACGCACATATTCTGAAAAGTCTTTGCCAAATATCTCATATGGCAGCGTTGTACTTCTGTTCAGATTTGCCAGTGTGTAACCCGCCATAAGGATATTTCCCGCTGTCTCCAGACTGGTACGGAAGAACATATATTTTTTGTCAATCTTGGTGCGCTGATTCGTATATGTGAAAGTATAACTCGGCCCGAATATGATCTGTGGCTGGTAACTGCTCTTCAGCGTAGGGTTCGAATCCAACTGCTGAATGAAATAGGTGCCTTCCTTAGGGATCAGGAACAGCGTAAAATTGATAGGGGTCAGAATGTGGCGTATGAATGCATTCTTATTCCATTCATAACCATATGAGGCATTAAAGCCATGTAATTTGTAAAAGAACTGCACTGCTCCATTGGCATCAAAATCGTTCCGGTTCTCATAATTATACTTGATGCTAATTACTGTTTTGGGAGATTTATCTTTGATGGACTGTCTGAGTTTCTTACTTAGCGGAAAAAGAAACTTATTGAAATAGTATGATGCTGATGGAGCATAATCTTCGGTAAAGACCCTCACCGGCTGATTTTTACCAAATACAAATTGCACACTGGGCGTAAAGTCTATGGCCAGCAGATCTGACCTGTGTGAGACGTTCTTGTCTTTATATGATACCAGTCCTGATAACCCGAAATATCCCTCCTGGCTTATATTGGCCTGCCCTTCTATGTTGAATGATTGCTTTTTGCCTGGCGTCAGGTTGATGATACAGTTTAAATATCCGTCTCTGGTCGTATCGCGGTAGTAATCTACGGTCACAAATTTAAAAGCGATCAGGTTCGACAGTGTTTTGACCGTCTTTATATAGTTTTCTTTTGAGTATAGCTGGTCCTGTTTTACAAAGACGGCATCCAGAATGACTTTCGGTATCACTGTCTTTTTGTGGGTCATGAAATAAAACTCGTTGATACGTGTGGTGTCTCGTTTTACCGGCCCGCCGTTAGACAGTTCAGCACCAAAGTCAGTGGTAACATAAATTTCATTGATCTTATATTGCTGGTGAAATATACTGTCAGATGGCTGATTGATACGGATAGTGACATTGACTATTTTAGGTTTTTGATTTGTGTCGCAGTCGAAGGCTACATACTCCTTACCAAAAAAGAAAAATCCGCTATTTTTGAGGTCTGTCTCTATCCGGTCGCGCTCTGCTTTGAGGCTGGTGACATCATATTTTTCACCTGTATGCAGTTTGCACAGTTTAAAATGTGCCTGGGTGATGCTATCTGTCATATAGGGCCCTGCGGCAAAACTAATATCGCCGAATTTCCACATTGGCCCTTTCATGACCGTGTATGTGATCGTGGTTTTTTTCTTTCGGGTCACCGTATCATGGCTCACCTGCGCATTTTGGTAGCCCGAGTTCTGAAGATAGTACTTCATCAGGTCATCACTTTTGTCAGCGAGGTCGGGATCGTATATCACAGGGGGCTCACCGACCTTATTTTTGATCCACCATTTTACTTTGGTTTCTTTTTTATGATTTGCTGCTGTGTAAAGCCAAAGTTTGAATGGCATAAATCCGAATGCACGTTTATTAGGCTGCTGGGCTGCCACATGCCTGAGTTCCTCAGATGCTTTTTGTTTCTGCTCTATGTCTTGCTCGTTGACGACCTTGATCTTGATACGCTTGAGCAGGGTCTGGTCCTCAGTGAAATTCTTGGTGACCTTGCAGCCGCTGATGGAGACAAACAGCAATGCCCCGAGAGCAATTATGACGAGCTGATATGTTTTTACTGACGGCAAGGAATATATTGAATCAATTAATTACGGTATTTTGGCGCTGCAATGCCTCAGATATCTAAAACACAGATAAAATTTATCCGTTCACTGCACCAAAAAAAGTTCCGCCAAATGTACGGTAAATTTTTGGTGGAGGGCGATAAGGCGGTGCGTGAACTCCTGCACAGCTCCTTCAAAATTGATGCCATTTATGGACTATCAGACTGGATCAGTATCCATTCGTCTCCGCATATCACTGTGCATATGGTGAGTGAGAATGAACTGCTCCAACTGTCCACTCATGATAAACCCGATCAGGTCATCGCCATCGCTGACATCCCGCTTCAGGATGAAAACGCCATAGTGGGTCAGGAATTGTACATAGCGTGTGACCAGCTCAATGACCCCGGCAATGCCGGTACGATCATCAGGATAGCAGATTGGTTTGGTATCAAGACCGTGATATTCTCAGCGGGCTCAGTGGATGTGTACAATCCGAAAGTAGTATCAGCTGCCAAGGGATCACTGTTTCGCGTTAAGGTTATTTATGAAGACCTGAAAACATTATTTAACAATAATAAAGAGCTCGCGGTGATAGGAGCGGCAATGGATGGAGAGAATATCTATCAGACTAAACTGCCTGCTATTGGTATATTGCTGATAGGAAATGAAGCTAATGGTATCAGCGATGATCTCTATTCATTTCTCTCACAGAAAATATCCATACCATCATACGGCCATGCAGAATCACTCAATGCTGGTGTCGCTACAGGAATAATAATAAGTGAGTGGAAGAGGCAAAATTCATAGCAGACTATTCCATTTCAACAGGGATTATTTTGAGGTCTACCCTTCTGTTTTCGGGATCTGTTTCACTACAGTCCTTCCCTTTTTTGCATATTACTTTAGGTTTCTTGTCCTCCTCATTTATCACGACTATTTGGATAGGGTTTACTTTATGTTTTATGAGCCACTCTTTGACAGTCTCTCCCCTGCCGCCTGCTATTTTACGCGCCATGTGGTGTTCGTCATGTGTATCTGCGTGACTATGTATCTCAAGGTCATATTTCGGATGATCTTTGAGGATCTTTGAAATTTGGCGAATCCATTTCCCCATTTCTCTCAAATATCGATCACTCATATCAGTCGATTTTTCTTCAAAGTATATACTCAGCTGGGCCCAGCGTTCGACTCGGGCTATATCTACCTCTATCACCAGTGTACCATCCTGGCTGTCATTTATGTATTCTATACCGGGCCAATATTTGAGAGGTTCCCGGAGCGGGCTGGCCATTACCTCATTGCAGTGGTTGAGTGATTGGGGGATGGTCGCTATCCCGTCCTTATCAGTGATGGTTTCACCCTGGAGGTCCACTTGTGCACCTGAAACATGGTAGAAGGAAACCATAAATGAATCAAGGGGTTTACCTGATTGCCTTTCGATGACCTTGACATAGCTCTGACCGAATGAAGCAGTGGAAAGCAATAAAAGAAAAATGTGTATGTATCGTAAAGAAGAATTCATCAATGTGATTTACATCGCATGAATATAAAAATTTTAATGACTATCCGTATGTATACCTAGAATTGTTATTACTGCGTAAATAGATTGCGTTGTGCGTCAATAATTTTGGTTGAAAAATAAAGGATATGAAACTATCAGA